>Ga0209888_1000001_pt1 | contig 544024 bp, 466 predicted proteins | sample OrgsoiDNA_201059_FD_185807 | JGI IMG/M metagenome (GOLD analysis project Ga0209888, IMG submission 185807) | Permafrost soil microbial communities from the Arctic, to analyse light accelerated degradation of dissolved organic matter (DOM) -... | ecosystem: Environmental > Terrestrial > Soil >...
GGTCAACGACATGCTGTATCTGGCCAAAGCCGAACACGGGTTGTTGAACCCGGCGCGGGAGAGCCTGCAACTGGAAAAGGAGGCGGATGCTTTACTGGAGTTCTTCGCCCCGCTGGCCGAAGACTCCCAAGTCCAGCTGTCACGGGAAGGCAGTGCGACCCTGGCGGGCGATCGCAACATGCTGCGCCGCGCCCTTTCCAACCTGCTGGACAACGCACTGCGCTTCACACCTGCCGGTGGGCAAATCGTGATGCGCATCAGTCGTTCGCAGGACGTCATCAGATTGAGCGTCGATAACCGGGGGGAAACGATTGCGGCACATGTGCTACCTCGCCTGTTCGACCGTTTCTATCGCGCCGACCCTGCACGCCATGAGGGTGGCAGTGAAAATGCGGGGCTAGGGCTGGCAATCACCCAATCCATCATCCGCGCCCACGGCGGGCAGATACATTGCGAATCAAGCGAGGGGTGGACACGGTTTGTGATCGAGCTTCCGGGTTGAGGGAGCATTCGCGCTCCTCCTGCCTGAACACCAATCCCCTGTTGGAGCGAGGCTTGCCCGCGAATGCGGTGTATCAGCCAACATCAATGCATCCGGGCTGACGCCTTCGCGGGCAAGCACCGCTCCAACAAGGCTGGGTTAATCACTCGTACCGCAACGCATGCGCCGGTTGAATCTGGGCAGCACGCCACGCCGGGTACACCGTGGCCAGGAAGCTGAGGATGAAGCCCGCGCTGCAGATCAGTGCCACGTCGCTGCCTTCCAGCTGGGAAGGCAGGTTGTTGATGAAGTACACGTCCGAGCTGAAGATGTGTTGCCCGGTGGTGCGCTCCAGCCAGCCCACCAGCTCGCTGACATTGAGTGCCGCAATCACGCCCAGGATGCCGCCAATCAGCGTACCGACAATGCCGATCACCGTGCCCTGAACCATGAAGATCGTCATGATCTGCCGCGGTGTGGCCCCGATGGTACGCAGGATCGCAATGTCGGCGCCCTTGTCATTCACCACCATGATCAGAGTGGCAATGATGTTAAACGCCGCTACAGCGACGATCATCAGCAGCAACAGACCGATCATGGTCTTTTCCATTTTCATGGCGCTGAACAGGCTGCCCTGAGTGTGCGTCCAGTCATCAGCACGGTAATCGGCACCGAGACCGGCAACAATGGCCGACGACACATCAGGCGCGGTGTAGAGATCCTTGAGCGCCAGACGCACGCCCTGCACCTGATCAGGCTGCCAGCGCTGGATCTGCGCGGCATCTGCGACGTTGACCAGGGCCATTGTTCCGTCAAGCTCGGCACCGACCCTGAATATCCCGACCACGGTCAGACGCTGCAGGCGCGGCGTGATACCACCCGGTGCGCTACTGACCTCAGGCACGATCAAGGTCAGCTTGTCACCGACGCTCAAGCGAAAGCGTCGCGCGGTGATGTCACCCACCACCACACCGAATTCGCCCGGCTTGAGGTCTTGCAGGCGGCCCTGAATGATGTGATCGGCAACGATTGAAACCTGATGTTCGAGGGCCGGGTCCACACCATTGATCTGGATCGGCTGCATCGAACCCTTGTAGGACAGCATGCCGTCCATTTCCGTGAACGGCACAGCGGCCGTCACTTCGGGATTCTTCAGCGCGGCATCGGCCACCGGTTTCCAGTCGTTAAGCGGCGTGACACCGGCAATCACTGCGTGGGGCACCATACCGAGAATGCGTGAGCTCATTTCCCGCTGGAACCCGTTCATGACCGACAGCACCACGATCATCGCCAACACGCCCAGCGCCAGGCCAATCATCGAGGTCATCGAGATGAACGAGATAAAGTGATTGCGGCGCTTGGCGCGGGTATAGCGCGTGCCAATAAAGATCGATAACGGTCTGAACATTCGCGGAGCACCGTAGAAAAAAGTGAAAACCCCGACGCGCAAACCAGCGTCGGGTTGATTGAATCAGCCTTCGATCAGTCGACCGTCTTCCAGGCGCAACACGCGATCCATCTGCTTGGCCAGGCTCATGTCATGGGTCACCACCAGAAACGCGGTGCGCGAGGACGTGCTCAGTTCCAGCATCAAGTCCTGAATACCCTGGGCGGTGTGGTGATCGAGGTTGCCGGTTGGCTCGTCAAGCATCACCAGCCCCGGCTGGTTGACCAGCGCCCGGGCAATCGCCACACGCTGACGTTCGCCGCCAGACAGCTCCGAAGGCTTATGCGCCAGCCGATGCCCCAGCCCTACCCGCTCCAGCAATGCCGTGGCGCGCTTGCGTGCTTCCGGGATCGCGGTGCGGCCGATCAACAGGGGCATGCAGACGTTTTCCAGGGCGGTGAACTCAGGCAGCAGATGGTGGAACTGATAAACGAACCCCAACGCCCGATTGCGCAGCAGGCCACGGGCCTTTTCGCCCAGCGCCGACAACTCTTCACCGGCCAGCCACACACTGCCCCTGGATGGCGTATCCAGACCACCCAGCAGGTTGAGCAAGGTACTTTTACCAGAACCCGAACTGCCAACAATCGCCACGCGCTCGCCCGGGTACAACTCCAGTTGCAGGTCGGACAGGACCACCACGGATTCAGGGCCTTCCTCGTAGGATTTGCCCAGGTTGCGGCAACTCAGAACTGCTTTATCACTCATGCCCGACTCACTCATAACGTAACGCCTCCGCCGGCTGGGTGCGCGCAGCACGCCAGGCTGGATACAAGGTGGCGAGGAAACTCAGGATCAACGCGGCGCTGCACACCAGCAGTACGTCTTCGGCCTGCAATTGCGAAGGCAGATAGTCGATGAAATAGACATCCGCATTGAGAAACTTGTGCCCGATCAGGCCTTCAAGGGCAGAAATCGCAGCACTGACATTGAGCGCCGCCAGAATCCCCACCACCGCCCCGATCAGCGTGCCGACCACACCGATGACAGTGCCCTGGACCATAAAGATCGCCATGATCTGCCCTGGGGTCGAGCCCAGGGTACGCAGGATCGCAATGTCGCCCTTCTTGTCGTTCACCACCATCACCAGCGTGGAAATGATGTTGAAGGCAGCCACGGCGACGATCAGCAACAACAACAGGCCGATCATGGCTTTTTCCATGCGAATGGCCTGATACAGGTTGCCCTGGGTGCGGGTCCAGTCACGGGAGAAGTACGTATGCTCACCGAGTTTCTGGGCAATTTCCCAGGAAACCCGTGGCGCCTCGAACAGGTCATGGAACTTCAGGCGCACGCCCTGCACCTGATCCGGCTTCCAGCGATGCAGGCGAGCCAGGTCATCGAGGTTGGTCAGCCCCAGGTAACCGTCGATTTCGCCGGCGCCCACGTGGAAGGTGCCGAGCACGGTGAAGCGTTTCATGCGTGGGAACATCCCGGCAGGCGTCACCGTGACTTCCGGCGCAACGAAGGTCAGCTTGTCACCGATGCTGACGCCCAGCTTGGCCGCCGCCTTGTCACCGATGATGATGCCGAAGCTGCCGGGGGCCAGATCGTCCAGTTTGCCCTGCAGCATGAACTGGTCGATGATCGAAACCTTGCGCTCCTGGGCCGGATCGATACCGTTGAGCAGCACTTTCTGCACATTACCGGCATTGGTCAGCAGCCCCTGCATCTGGGTGAACGGCGCAACGGCCTCCACCTCAGGGCGTTCCTTGATCTTGTCCGCCAGGCCCTGCCAGTCATTGATCGGTTCGCCCGACTCGATGGTAGCGTGGGGGATCATGCCCAGCACGCGGGTACGCATCTCATGGTCGAAGCCATTCATGACCGACAGCACAACGATCATCACGACCACGCCCAGGGCGAGACCGATCATCGACGTCAGGGAAATGAAGGAAACAAAGTGGTTACGGCGTTTTGCACGGGTATAACGCGTGCCTATGAATACAAAAAGAGGTCTGAACATGTCGGGGCTTGTTCGAAGGAAAGGGAACGTCCTTGTGGCGGGGTATAGCAAGCGGCTTTACACTCAAGTCACTCTGACCACCGCCGCTATCATGGGTTCGCCATGTCGACATTAGATGAAGAAGATCGCCGCGAATACTACCGTATCGAAGACAGCGTCGCACTGGAAATTAACCTCCTGGGCGGTGCCGATACGACACACCAGAATGCTGCCCGGGAAACCTCGACCCTGTTCGACCTGCTCAGCGAACTGCACATCAGCGAGTTCGAATCCCAGCATTTGCTGCGCCAACTGGATGAGCGCGATCGAGTGCTCAACGGCTTTCTCAAGGCCTTGAGCAAACGCATCGACCTGCTGGGCCAGGTGGTGGCGCAAACCGCGCTGGGCAAGCTCGGAGCCCCGCAATCCGTGATCATTTCCGAAGGCGGGCTGCAATTTCACTCAGCCCGGGCGTTTGATATCGGCGCTCGTTTGTCTATCAAGATGGTGCTGATGCCCCAAGCTTCGGGGCTGATGCTAGAAGCCAAAGTGACCCACTGCGACACGATGACCAATGGCAGTTTCGAGATCGGCACCGACTTCGAAGACTTGCCGGACGCGCAACGCCAGCTGCTGGCTCGACACATTTTGCAACGACAAGCCATGCAGCGGCGCCTGGCACGGGAACAGAATCTGCCACCGACAACTCCATGACACAGTTTCGCAGGGATCTCCCGGCCTTTTTTTGGAGCCAGGCTTGCCCGCGAAGAGGCCCTTACAGCCATTAAATATCTCCAAACCTGTGCTACTGCATTCGCGGGCAAGCCTCGCTCCAACACTGAATCAAGCACCAGAGCCCTGCTACCGCAAAGCAACCAGAATGACGCAATATTTCACGTTTCAGGACTAATCAACCGGCGCCTCAACGCCTGCAAGGAGTAAATGTGACCCTGATCTACGGCCACCGCGGCGCCAAAGGCGAAGCACCGGAAAACACCCTGACCAGCTTCGAAGAATGCCTCAAGCACGGCGTGCGTCGTTGCGAGCTGGACCTGCACCTGTCCCGGGACGGCGAACTGATGGTCATCCACGACCCGACCCTCAAGCGCACCACCGATCGCCGTGGCAAGGTCGTAGAGCATGACGCCGCGGAACTGGTGACCTACGACGCGCGCAAGGGTGGTCCAGGCTGGATACAACCCTGCCCTATCCCGCGCCTGGAAGAACTGTTCGAGAAATGTGCGTTCGAGCACTGGCAGCTGGAAGTCAAAAGCGCTTCGCGCACCCGTGCAGCGACCACGGTGCTGGCGATTCGTGAATTGGCCCAGCGCCATGGCCTGCTGGACAAGATCACCATTACCTCCAGCTCGCGTCAGGTACTGCGGGCCGCCATGGAGCTGACGCCGGACATTTCTCGCGGACTGGTAGCCGAATACGCCCTGCTCGACCCGTTGAAAGTCGCACAAGGTTATGGCTGTGAGTTTCTGGCGTTGAACTGGACGCTGTGCACACCTGAACTGGTCAAGAAAGCCCAGGGCCTGGGTCTGCACGTGTCGGTATGGACAGTCAACGAACCCGCGCTGATGCGCAGGCTCGTTGATTTCGGCGTAGACAGCCTGATTACAGACTTTCCCGGTTTGGCCAGCGCCACCCTCGGGAATTACTGAAATCGGTCTCCCCGACCGGCTCAGGCCACCGGCCGGAGCCGCTCAAAAAAGCCGGTTCAGGCCGTCGTAGGCAGCCACCCGATAGGCTTCGGCCATGGTCGGGTAGTTGAACGTGGTGTTGACGAAATACTTCATCGTGTTGGCTTCGCCCGGCTGGTTCATGATTGCCTGACCGATGTGCACGATCTCTGACGCCTGGTCGCCGAAGCAGTGCACACCCAGCACCTGAAGGGTTTCGCGGTGGAACAGGATCTTCAGCATGCCCACTGGCTCGCCGGAGATCTGTGCCCGTGCCATGCCCTTGAAGAAGGCCTTGCCCACTTCGTACGGCACCTTGGCCTGGGTCAGCTCATGCTCGTTCTGACCGATGGAGCTGATTTCCGGAATGGTATAGATCCCGGTCGGCACGTCGTTGACGAAACGCCAGCTGCCATTATCAACCACGCTACCCGCAGCGGAACGACCCTGGTCATAAGCGGCACTGGCCAGGCTCGGCCAGCCGATCACATCACCGGCACCGTAAATGGTGGACACGGCCGTGCGATAGTTTTCATCGACGTCGATCTGCCCGCGACCGTTGGCCTTCAGGCCCACGTTTTCCAGACCCAGCTTGTCGGTGTTGCCGGTACGACCGTTGCACCAGAGCAAGGCGTCAGCCTTGATCTTCTTGCCGGACTTGAGGTGCAGGATCACGCCGTGGTCCAGGCCTTCCACCCGCTCGTACTCTTCGTTGTGGCGAACCATCACGTTGTTGTTGCTGAAGTGATAACTCAGCGCCTGGGAGATTTCCGAATCCAGGAAGCTCAGCAACTGCTCGCGGTTATCCACCAGTTCGACCATTACGCCAAGACCGCTGAAAATCGACGCGTACTCGCAACCAATAACCCCGGCGCCGTAGATGATCAGTTTGCGCGGGGTGTGGTTGAGGCTGAGGATGGTGTCGCTGTCGTAGATACGCTTGTGGGAAAAGTCGATATCGGCTGGGCGATAAGGACGCGACCCAGTGGCGATGATGATCTGATTGGCGACCAGTTTTTCGACAGCGCCGTTGGCGCACACCACATCGATACTGCGCTCATCGGCGAAACTACCGGTGCCAAAAAACACGTCAACGCGGTTACGGGCGTAGTAACCGGTACGCGAGGCAACCTGCTTGCCGATGACTTTTTCAGCGTTCTTCAATACGTCCGGGAACGAAAACCAGCGCGGCTCCCCAATGGCCCGAAACATCGGGTTGGTGTTGAACTGAATGATCTGCTTGACCGAGTGACGCAGCGCCTTGGACGGGATGGTACCCAGGTGGGTGCAGTTGCCGCCGACCAATCGACGGCTATCGACCATCGCCACCTTGCGCCCCGCCTTGGAGGCATTCATTGCTGCGCCTTCTCCAGCGGGACCGGAACCCAGTACCACTACGTCGTAGTTGTAGACAGCCATGCGTACTCCTTTAGAACAGGCCGAGGCGCCACTCTGGCGTCTCTGGCTAAATCATGCCGCGGCCAGCGGGCATGAAGGATCGGAAACCGGGCGCGAAGTCTAGCGCCTTGCTGAACGGGCGAACATTAACCCTTGGTCGCGTCGTAGGCCACTCTTGTGTGCACTACATCGCGCAACGCAGGCCGCTCGCCCGGCTCGAAAGCAACTGCATAGCCGACCATCGCATTTAGCCACTTGCACGGGCAAAATTTGACTTAACCTATCAGCAGGTACTCCACGAGGCGCGTCATTATGCGACATCTGTTCGTTTGCTTACTGCTGTTATTGAGTCCTTTTGCCATGGCAAGCCAGGCCGATCTGATCAAGCAAGCCAATTTTCCTGCTCGCCTAACCGACCAGACCCCCGCCCTTGAACGCAAGGGCCAGGGTGTTTTCACCTACATGTGGGCCGACGTCTATGTAGCGGCACTCTACGGCGAGCCAGGCACTCCTGCGTTGCAATCCTTTAACGAGCTGCGCCCGCAACGCCTGGAAATCTATTACCTGAGAGACATCGACAGCGATGATGTGGTGGACGCCGCGACGGAAACCCTGCAGCGGCAATTGGACAAAACCACCCTCGCCCGACTGCAGAAAGGCCTGGACCAACTGAACGCCAGCATTCAGGACATCGTGCCCGGGGACCGTTACTCACTGATCTACCAGCCACAAAAAGGCCTGACGATGGAGCGTAATGGCAAAGTGGTCTTCAACAGCCCGGACGCGGAGCTGGCCAGGGCCTATTTCGGACTCTGGCTGACACCTGACGGTTTGTCGAAAAAACTGCGTGAAACCTTGCTAGGTGAGGGTTAAGCGCAAGCTTTTTGTTGTCTTGAGCGCCCAATAAACATATCGTTACAAATATGCGTAGCGTGCAGGCAGGATGCCTTGGCGCAGCAGTGAGGATAAATAACTACAACGGATTCCCCAGCAAGACAGCACAGTGAGTAACTTCAATGGCCTCGAACACAGGCAAGGGCAAGGCGATTTTTCGCGTTGTCAGCGGCAACTTCCTTGAGATGTTTGACTTCATGGTCTATGGCTTTTACGCCACAGCCATCGCCAAAACATTCTTCCCGACCGACAGCGCCTTCGCTTCGCTGATGCTTTCGCTGGCCACCTTTGGTGCTGGCTTCCTGATGCGGCCATTGGGTGCGATCTTCCTGGGTGCCTACATCGACCGTCACGGTCGTCGCAAAGGGCTGATCATTACGCTGGCGCTGATGGCGCTGGGTACCATTCTGATTGCCTGCGTACCGGGTTATGCCACCCTGGGTGTCGCTGCGCCGTTGATCGTCCTGCTTGGGCGCCTGCTGCAAGGCTTCTCCGCTGGCGTGGAACTGGGCGGTGTCTCGGTCTACCTGGCTGAGATCTCGACCCCGGGCCGCAAAGGCTTCTTCGTTAGCTGGCAGTCCGCAAGCCAACAGGCTGCTGTGGTATTCGCCGGCCTGCTGGGTGTGGGCCTGAACCACTGGCTCAGCCCGGCACAAATGGGTGATTGGGGCTGGCGTGTACCGTTCCTGATCGGTTGCATGATCGTTCCGGTGATTTTCGTGATCCGTCGCTCCCTGGAAGAAACCCCTGAGTTCCAGGCACGTAAACACCGCCCTACCCTGGGCGAGATCGTGCGCTCCATCGGCCAGAACTTCGGCCTGGTACTGGGCGGCATGGCACTGGTGGTCATGACCACTGTGTCGTTCTACCTGATCACTGCCTACACCCCGACCTTCGGTAAGAACGAGCTGCACCTGTCCGACATGGACGCGCTGCTGGTGACCGTTTGCATAGGCATGTCGAACTTCTTCTGGCTGCCTGTCATGGGCGCCCTCTCCGACCGCATTGGCCGCAAGCCACTGCTGCTGGCCGCGACTATCCTCGCGATCCTGACCGCCTACCCGACCCTGTCGTGGCTAGTGGCAGACCCGAGCTTCGAGCGCCTGCTGATCGTTGAGCTGTGGTTGTCGTTCCTGTACGGCTCGTACAACGGTGCGATGGTGGTTGCCCTGACCGAAATCATGCCGGCTGAAGTGCGCACCACTGGCTTCTCACTGGCTTACAGCCTGGCGACTGCAACCTTCGGTGGCTTCACCCCGGCAGCCTGCACCTACTTGATCCATGTACTGGACAACAAGGCAGCCCCGGGTATCTGGCTCAGCGGCGCAGCCGTCCTGGGTCTGATCGCGACTCTGGTGCTGTTCCGCAAAGGCAGCAAGCACCAGCTCAAAGCGCCCGAGGCCGTACCGGTCAACGGTTGATAGCAAGCCCGAAACACAAAAATGCCCCGACTGGTTCGGGGCATTTTTTGTCTCTCGCAAACCCGTGCTGGCATGCTACAGATCTTGTTCCACCCCCAAATCCCCTATGGGAGCGAGCTTGCTCGCGAAGGCGTCGGGCCTGAGACATCACAGTTGACTGACACACCGCAATCGCGGGCAAGCGCGCTCCTACAGAACCACCACACAAAAAAATGCCCCGAACCAGTCGGGGCATTTTTTGACCTGTTGCTTAGCGTGGGAACGCTGGTGGGTTAACGCCCGCCATGTCTTCCATCACACGCACAACCTGGCAGCTGTAACCGAATTCGTTGTCGTACCAGACGTACAGAACAACACGGTTATCGTTGCAGATAGTCGCCTCGGCATCGACAACACCCGCGTGACGCGAGCCCACGAAGTCAGTGGACACCACTTCCTGCGAGTTGACGAAGTCGATTTGCTTGTGCAGATCCGAGTGCAGCGCCATGTAGCGCAGATACTCGTTGATCTCTTCGCGAGTCGTGGCCTTCTCAAGGTTCAGGTTGAGGATGGCCATCGAAACGTTTGGCGTTGGAACGCGGATCGCGTTGCCGGTCAGCTTGCCAGCCAGTTCAGGCAGCGCCTTGGCGGCAGCAGTGGCAGCACCGGTCTCGGTGATAACCATGTTCAACGCGGCACTGCGGCCACGACGATCGCCTTTGTGGAAGTTGTCGATCAGGTTCTGGTCGTTGGTGTACGAGTGAACCGTTTCAACGTGACCGTTGACGATACCGAACTTGTCGTTGACAGCCTTGAGCACCGGCACGATGGCGTTGGTGGTGCAGGAAGCCGCCGATACGATCTTGTCTTCAGCCGTGATTTCGCCATGGTTGATGCCATGCACGATGTTCTTCAGCTTGCCCTTGCCCGGAGCGGTCAGGACAACGCGGTCGATACCCGGGCAGGCCAGGTGCTGACCCAGACCGTCGGCATCACGCCATACGCCGGTGTTGTCCACCAGCAGTGCGTCCTTGATACCGTACTGGGTGTAATCCACCTCGGTCGGGTTCTTGGCGTAGATCACCTGAATCAGGTTGCCGTTGGCAGTGATGGTGTTCTCGGCTTCGTCGATGGTGATGGTGCCATCGAAAGGACCGTGCACCGAATCACGACGCAGCAGGCTGGCACGCTTGACCAGATCGTTCTCGGCGCCCTTGCGCACCACGATGGCCCGCAGACGCAGGCCGTCGCCGCCGCCGGTTTTTTCGATCAGGATCCGCGCCAGCAGGCGACCGATCCGGCCGAAACCGTAGAGCACGACATCCGTGCCCTTGCGGGCGTTGGCATTCTGTTGACCAACGACGTCGGCCATTTCTTCACGCACGAACTGCTCGGCAGTACGGCCATTGCCTTCGGCCTTGAATTTCACGGCCAGCTTGCCCAGGTCTACCGAAGCGGCGCCCAGTTTAAGCTCGCTTATCGCTTTGATGAGCGGGAAAGTCTCGTGAACGGACAACTCACCTGCATCGGACTGACGATGACGGGCAAAGCGGTGGGCTTTGAGAATCGCGATGACTGAACGGTTGATCAGGCTGCGGCCATAGATCGAACTCACCACATTGTTATTGCGGTAGAGCTGGCCGATGAGAGGAATCATCGCCTCGGCAAGAGCCTCACGATCGATCCATTCACCAAGACACTGGTCGGGCTTCTGAGTCACGGGAACCTTCCACATGTAGGGGCAGAAAAAAGGGGCTACATTATGACCGCCCCTTTGTTTATGAGCAATCCGAGCTTATCAGAGACAACGGCACTACATTTTTGAATTGCCGTAAAACTGACAGCCGACATGTTCCCCCGGTACAATCGGCGCCCCTGTCGCAACGCTTGGAGCTCAACCTTCCGTGCCCGTTCTGCGTCTACCGCTTCTCCCTGCCGCCGCAGGCAAACAACACTGGGGTAACCTTCCCGGTGCCGCCCTGAGCCTGGTCATTGCCGAGGCTGCCAGCGCCGCCAAGCGTTTCACCCTGCTTCTGACCGCCGACAGCCAAAGCGCCGAGCGACTGGAACAGGAGCTGAAGTTCTTCGCCCCGACGCTGCCGGTCCTGCATTTCCCGGACTGGGAAACCCTGCCTTACGACCTGTTCTCGCCGCACCAGGACATCATTTCCCAGCGTATCGCCAGCCTTTATCGCCTGCCCGAGTTGGTGCATGGCGTGCTGGTGGTGCCGATCACCACGGCCCTGCATCGCCTGGCGCCCACGAAATTTCTGCTGGGCAGCAGCCTGGTGCTGGACATCGGCCAGAAGCTCGACATCGAAGCCATGCGCACCCGTCTGGAAGCCAGCGGCTATCGCTATGTCGATACGGTATATGAGCACGGTGAGTTCACGGTACGTGGCAACCTGGTGGACCTGTTCCCCATGGGCAGCAAGCTGCCGTACCGGATCGACCTGTTCGACGACGAAATCGAAACCCTGCGCACCTTCGACCCGGAAACCCAGCGCTCCATCGACAAGGTCGAATCGGTACGCCTGCTGCCGGCCCGCGAGTTTCCGCTGCAGAAAGAAGAAATCACCCGCTTCAAGGCCCGCTTCCGTGAGCGCTTCGACGTGGACTTCCGCCGCAGCCCGATCTTCCAGGACCTGAGCAGCGGCATTACCCCGGCCGGTATTGAGTACTACCTGCCGCTGTTTTTCGAAGAAACTTCTACCTTGTTCGATTACCTGCCCGGCGACACGCAAGTGTTCTCGCTGCCCGGCATCGAGCAAGCGGCGGAGAACTTCTGGAACGATGTGCGCAATCGTTATGAAGAGCGCCGCGTCGACCCACAACGGCCTTTGTTGCCCCCCGCCGAGCTGTTCCTGCCGGTGGAAGACTGCTTCGCACGCCTGAAGAACTGGCCGCGGGTGGTTGCCAGCCAACAGGACGTCGACCCTGGCGTCGGCCGCGAACGCTTCCCGGCCCAGTTGCTGCCCAACCTTGCTATCGAAGCCAAGGCCAATCAGCCGCTGGCGGCCCTGGCGAAGTTTCTCGATGAATTCCCGGGGCGCGTGTTGTTCACTGCCGAGTCTGCCGGGCGCCGCGAAGTGCTGCTGGAACTGCTAGAGCGGTTGAAGCTGCGCCCGAAGACGGTCGACGGCTGGCAAGACTTCGTCGACAGCAAGGAACGCCTGTCGATCACCATCGCGCCCCTGGACGAAGGCCTGCTGCTGGACCAGCCGGCTCTGGCACTGGTAGCCGAGAGTCCGCTGTTCGGTCAGCGAGTCATGCAGCGTCGGCGCCGGGAAAAACGCACCGATGGCGGTAACAACGATGCGGTGATCAAGAACCTGACCGAGCTGCGCGAAGGCGCGCCGGTGGTGCACATCGATCACGGCGTCGGGCGGTATCTGGGGCTGGCGACACTGGAAGTGGAGAACCAGGTCGCCGAGTTCCTGATGCTGGCCTACGCCGAAGACGCCAAGCTTTATGTGCCCGTTGCCAACCTGCACCTGATCGCTCGCTACACCGGCAGCGATGACGCCCTGGCGCCGCTGCACCGGCTGGGTTCGGAAACCTGGCAGAAAGCCAAGCGCAAGGCCGCCGAACAGGTGCGCGACGTCGCCGCCGAACTGCTGGATATCTATGCTCGCCGTGCGGCCCGGGAGGGTTACGCTTTCGAAGACCCGAAGGCCGATTACGCCACCTTCAGCGCCGGCTTCCCGTTCGAAGAAACACCTGACCAGCAGACCACCATCGAAGCCGTTCGCGCCGACATGCTGGCGCCCAAACCCATGGACCGGCTGGTCTGTGGCGACGTGGGCTTCGGCAAGACCGAAGTGGCGATGCGTGCAGCGTTCATTGCCGTGCATGGCGGGCGTCAGGTTGCCATCCTGGTGCCGACCACCCTGCTCGCCCAGCAGCATTACAACAGCTTCCGCGACCGCTTCGCCGACTGGCCGGTGACCGTGGAAGTCATGAGCCGCTTCAAATCCACCAAGGAGGTCAACGCCGCCGTTGCCGACCTGGCGGAGGGCAAGATCGACATCGTCATCGGCACCCACAAGCTGCTGCAGGACGACGTCAAGATCAAGAATCTGGGGCTGGTGATCATCGACGAAGAACACCGCTTCGGGGTGCGTCAGAAAGAACAGCTCAAGGCCCTGCGCAGCGAGGTCGACATCCTGACCCTCACTGCCACGCCAATTCCACGTACGTTGAACATGGCCGTTTCGGGCATGCGCGACCTGTCGATCATTGCCACTCCGCCAGCGCGTCGCCTGTCAGTGCGCACGTTCGTCATGGAGCAGAACAAGAGCACGGTCAAGGAGGCCTTGCTGCGTGAGCTGCTGCGCGGCGGTCAGGTCTATTACCTGCACAACGATGTGAAGACCATCGAAAAATGCGCCACCGACCTGGCCGAGCTGGTGCCGGAAGCGCGAATCGGCATCGGACACGGGCAGATGCGCGAGCGTGAACTCGAACAGGTGATGAGCGACTTCTATCACAAGCGCTTCAACGTCCTGATCGCCTCGACCATCATCGAGACCGGCATCGACGTGCCCAGCGCCAACACCATCATCATCGAGCGCGCCGACAAGTTCGGTCTGGCGCAGTTGCACCAGTTGCGCGGCCGGGTCGGTCGCAGTCACCACCAGGCCTACGCTTACCTGCTGACACCGCCGCGCCAGCAGATCACACCGGACGCGGAAAAGCGCCTGGAAGCCATCGCCAATACCCAGGACCTGGGCGCAGGCTTCGTGCTCGCCACCAACGACCTGGAAATCCGCGGTGCTGGCGAGTTGCTGGGCGACGGCCAGAGCGGGCAGATTCAGGCCGTGGGCTTCACGCTGTACATGGAAATGCTCGAGCGTGCAGTCAAGGCGATCCGCAAGGGCGAACAACCGAACCTCGACCAGCCACTGGGCGGCGGACCGGAAATCAACCTGCGCGTCCCGGCCTTGATCCCCGAGTCCTATTTGCCGGACGTGCACACGCGCCTGATCCTCTACAAGCGCATTGCTAACGCCGCAGACGAAGATGGCCTCAAAGACCTGCAAGTAGAGATGATCGACCGCTTCGGCCTGCTCCCGGAGCCCACCAAGAACCTGGTGCGCATCACCCTGCTCAAACTGCATGCCGAGCAACTGGGCATCAAGAAGATCGACGCAGGGCCTCAGGGTGGACGAATCGAGTTCATGGCCGATACGCCGGTAGACCCGTTGACATTGATCAAGCTGATTCAAGGCCAGCCCAACCGCTACAAGTTCGAGGGCGCCACACTGTTCAAATTCATGGTGCCCATGGAGCGGCCTGAAGAGCGCTTCAATACGATAGAAGCGCTGCTCGAGCGCCTGACCCCGAAAACCGCTTGAAGGATTGACCGATGCGCCTGTTCCGTTGCTCGCTTCTGCTCTTGGCGCTGATCGTCCCCACAGCGTTCGCCGATGGCCTGTACCAGGTCGAGATAATCCTGTTCCGGCAGATCGGTGAGCCCGCGGCAACCCGTCAGTCCTCGCCCGAAAACTGGGCCGAGGGCGCGCAGGCCATCAGCGCCGCCAACGAACTCAAGCCGGCGCTGGGCGACCTGGTGGACAAGCTCAATGCCAGCGGCACCTATCAGGTGCTGCTGCATCGTGCATGGCAACAAAACCTGGGCAGCGAGCCGAGCAAGCTGGCCATCAGCAGCGGCCAACCGCAATTCGGGCACTTTCCAATCGAAGGCACGATCAGTCTGACACTGGCGCGCTTCACCGATATCGCGGCAGACTTATGGGTCAATCAACTCGACGTCCACGGCGTCCTGACCAGCAGCGAACGTATGCAGCAGACGACGCGGATTAAAAACGGGGAGCTGACTTACATGGACAATGGCAGTTTGGCCATGCTGATCAAGATTTCTCCTCTATAAACAACTCAAGACCTGTACAGGCAGCGCCTCGCTGCCTGCCTTTTTAGCATCGCTGCCGCGTAGGGCTGTCTCGAACCGTGTCGTCTTCTCTAGAAAAAGTCCTCGCCGCTGCGTGGACACTGACTTTCAAAGCTCAGAGCCTTGAGCGAGGGCATGGTTATGCCCTGCAAAAAAGAATCATGCTGCAGCACATCAGCGCCGACATGGTTCGTACGGTGTGCCGCGGGTCGAGCCTGGAAATCTACACCCAGACCCTGCAATTCAAGGATCCGGGCACGTATAAACAGTTTTTGATCGCCAAATGCACCTGCCCGGTGCGCAATAACTGCAAGCACTGCGCAGCGGCGATGTACTTTTTGAACGACCCGGAAAACAAGGACGGGATCCTGACGGCTATCGGCAAACAGACGCCCGACCTCGCCCCTGCCCGCCCCGAACAGAAACCGGCGCTGCCGGAGCGCTTGATCGACGATCTTTTGCCTGTGCCGCGCCTGATCCTCGCCAGTTTCGAGTTCAGCGCCTATGAACCGCGCAACGGCCGCATGCAGCGCCACATCCAGCACCGCGCAGCCTTTGCCCTGCGCTACGGCGAGGAGTACGCCAGTGGCAGCAAGGCGACCGACCTGATCGTGCATCAGGACACGGAAAACCTGCGCATCCGTCGTCACCCCGAACTGGAAAAACAACAGCGCCAAGTCATCCAGGACATCGGTTTCAAGCTGGCTACACGGCAAAGCAAAGCCCTGCCCGATACCGCCGGGGACATGTTCGAACTGCCCAACGACAAGGCGTGGCTGCATTTCATGCTCGACGACCTGCCCCGTCTGCGCGAGCAAGGCTGGGAAATCGAGATCGCAGAAGATTTCGCCTTCGATGTCACCCCGGTGGACGACTGGTACGCGGTCGTGGACGAACAGTCCGAACAGGACTGGTTTGACTTGGAGCTGGGCATCATCGTCAACGGCGAACGCCTGAGCCTGCTGCCGATTCTGATTAACCTGCTGCGCAGCCACCCCGAACTGATGAACGTCAATGGCATCGCCAAACGCCGGGACGACGAGCAGTTGCTGGTGCAGCTAAACCACTTCACCCAGCGCGGTGGCGGCCCGATCCAGGTGGCGCTGCCCTATGGTCGCCTGCGGCCGGTGCTGGCAACGCTCGGGGATTTCTACTGGCGTGAGGATGGCAATAACGCCCTGCGCCTGAATACCGCAGACGCTACCCGCCTGACCCAACTGGACGACCTGCCGCTCACCTGGGAGGGCGGCGACCGTCTGCGGCAGTTCGCAGAACGCCTGGCCAACATCAAGAATGTGGCCGTGACATTGCCCGAAGGCCTCAACGCAACATTGCGCCCCTACCAGCTTGAGGGTTTGAGCTGGATGCAATCGCTGCGTGAGCTGGAAGTCGGCGGCATCCTGGCGGACGACATGGGCCTGGGCAAGACCCTGCAAACCCTTGCCCACCTGCTGCTGGAAAAGCAGGCGGGACGTCTGGATCGCCCGGCACTGGCGGTCATGCCCACCAGCCTGATCCCCAACTGGATGGACGAAGCCGAGCATTTCACGCCGCAACTGCGGGTGCTGGCCCTGTACGGAGCCAGTCGGCGCCAGGACTTTGGCAACCTGCAGGATTACGACCTGATCCTGACGACCTACGCCCTTCTGCCCCGGGACGTGGAGCTGCTGGCCAAACAACCTCTGCACGTGTTGATTCTCGACGAAGCGCAATACATCAAGAACCCCACCAGCAAGGCCGCCCAGGCCGCTCGCAGCCTCAATGCCCGGCAGCGCCTGTGCCTGAGCGGTACGCCGCTGGAAAACCACCTGGGCGAACTCTGGTCGCTGTTTCACTTCCTGATGCCCGGCTGGCTAGGGGACAACAAACAGTTCAACAGCAACTACCGCACGCCCATCGAAAAAAATGGCAACGAAGGTCGCCTGCAGCATCTGAATGCGCGGATCAAACCCTTCCTGCTGCGCCGCACCAAGGAACAAGTCGCCACCGAACTGCCGCCAAAAACCGAAATCGTGCACTGGGTCGAGCTCAACGATGCACAACGGGACGTGTACGAAACCGTACGACTGGCGATGGACAAGAAAGTCCGAGACGAGATCAGCCGCAAAGGTGTGGCTCGCAGCCAGATCATCATTCTGGAAGCCCTGCTCAAGCTGCGCCAGGTCTGCTGTGACCTGCGCCTGGTCAACAACACACCTGCACCGGGTCGCCACGGCAGTTCGGCCAAGTTGCACAGCCTGATGGAGATGTTCGAGGAGCTGCTGTCCGAAGGGCGCAAGATTCTATTGTTCTCGCAGTTCACCTCGATGCTGACCCTGATCGAAGCCGAACTTGCGCAGCGCAACATCCCATATGCCCTGCTGACCGGATCAACCCGGGACCGGCGTACACCCGTGCAGGAGTTCCAGAACGGCAAGCTGCCGATTTTCCTCATCAGCCTCAAAGCTGGCGGCACCGGCCTGAACCTCACCGCAGCCGACACCGTCATCCATTACGACCCCTGGTGGAACCCGGCTGCGGAAAACCAGGCCACAGACCGCGCCTACCGTATCGGTCAGGAAAAACCGGTGTTCGTCTACAAGATGATTGCCCGGGGCACCGTAGAGGAGAAAATCCAGCGATTGCAGCAGGAAAAATCAGCGCTGGCCGCAGGCGTTCTGGATGGCCGCACCAGCGGCGACTGGAAACTGCAGGACGAAGACATCGCCGCCCTGTTCGCGCCGTTGCCGTTACCGGCCAAGAAGACCAAGCGCTGAGATAGGCCACACAAAACCACTCACGGGCAAGGTGGATCGCCACCCCGGTCGCTCCCACAGAGGATCTGGCCTGCATCAAGCCTCTGTGGCAGATGCAAACCCTGTGGGAGCGAATTCATTCGCGAAGCGGACTGTCAGCAACCGCAGAGGTTGAATGTGCCGGCCTCTCGCGAAGACTCTTTAAGCCGCGCCCAACACCCGGGCCAAGGTCGCTTTCACTTTGTCGATGCCGTCGCTCAGCGCCCGATTGATCTCGTCCATGGTGATCACCGAAGCCGACTTGCCCGCAGCCGGGTTCACCACTAGCGCCAGACAGGCATACTCCAGCCCCAGCTCCCTCGCCAGGGCGGCTTCCGGCATACCGGTCATACCCACGATGTCGCAGCCGTCGCGTTCCAGACGAGTGATTTCAGCGGCGGTCTCCAGACGCGGCCCCTGGGTGCAGGCATACACACCTCGATCACTGAATACGTACCCCGCTGCCGTCAACGCGGCAATCAGCCGGCCGCGCAATGCGTCACTGTAGGGGTAACTGAAATCGATGTGCGTGACCTGCTCCAGGTCGTCAGCAAAAAAGGTGTGCTGACGACCGCTGGTGTAATCAATCAGGTCATGAGGCACACAAAAATGCCCGGTGCCCATGTCCGGATGGATACCGCCTACCGCATTGACCGCCAGAATCGCTTCGGCACCCGCCTGTTTCAACGCCCAGATATTGGCCCGGTAGTTGACCTGATGCGGCGGCAAGCGATGCGGATGGCCGTGGCGCGCCAGAAACATCACCTCGCGCCCGGCATAGTCACCCACCTGGATTTCGCCGGATGGCGCGCCATATGGCGTGTTCATCGGCAAGGATTGACGAATATCAAGACCGTCCAGCTGGGTCAGGCCAGTGCCGCCGATAATTGCGTAAACGGTCATTGCAGATCCTTATTCGATCAATTGAGCCGCTCGTAACGCATCGAGCGCCGTCAGCCAGCGTGGATGTTGACGATAGTCGGTGCTGGCCCAGGCCTGCCCGCGCATCCGGGCAATCCGCGGCGAAGGTTTGACCTTGAGCCTTTGCGCCGCACTCAGCGCCAGTTCGGCCGACGCGCGATCATTGCACACCAGGCCCATGTCACAGCCTGCGCTCAACGCGGCTTCGATGCGACTGGCAGAATCACCCACCACATGGGCACCGGCCATTGACAAGTCATCACTGAAAATCACGCCATCGAATTGCAGTTCGCCGCGCAGGATGTCCTGCAGCCAGCGCCGGGAAAACCCTGCAGGCTGGGCATCAACTTGAGGGTAGATGACATGGGCGGGCATGACGGCTGCCAATTGCTTGCTCAAGCGTGCGAACGGCACCAGATCTCTGGCACGAATCTCGTCCAGGCTGCGCTCATCGTTGGGGATGGCCACATGGGAATCCGCTTCGGCCCAACCGTGACCGGGGAAATGCTTGCCGGTCGCCGCCATGCCTGCGGCGTTCATGCCACGAATAAAAGCACCAGCCAGCAACGCTGCGCGCTCTGGATCGCCTTCGAAGGCACGACTGCCGACCACGGCACTGCGCTGGTAATCCAGATCCAGCACCGGCGCGAAACTCAAATCCAGACCGACCGCCAGCACTTCAGTCGCCATCAACCATCCGCAGTGCTCGGCAAGGTGTTCGGCATGGGGGTTGTCGGCAATGGCACGCATGGCCGGCAGGCGGACAAAGCCCTGACGCAGGCGCTGAACCCGACCACCCTCCTGGTCCACAGCCAACAGCAAGTCAGGACGAATCGCACGAATCGATGCGCTCAATTCACGCACTTGACGAGGGTGTTCGATGTTGCGGGCGAAAATGATTAGCCCACCCACTTCCGGGTGACGCAGAAATTGCCGGTCTTCAGCCGTCAGCCAGGTGCCGGCAACATCCACCATCAACGAGCCTTGCAGGCCAGAACTCATAAACAAATCCTTAACTCAATACAGCCAGATCCCAGTTCGGGGCATGGTGCTTGATCATCAAGGTCGTTGCAATGCTGTCAGGCTTTCGCAGCCGCCACGGCAGGCGTGCTTTTAGTGCGAGGCCGCAACTGCGCCGAAATCATCGTCGCGTCCGTGACCCCGGTTTCAGCCCGCATACCCGCTGCGAGGAACGGCACCATCAGGCGCATGACCTGCTCGATGGAGGTGTTCACGCCGAAGTCGGTCTCGGCAATCGCCCGCAGTGCCTTGATCCCGGACATGCTGAACGCCGCCGCACCCAGCATGAAGTGCACACGCCAGAACAGCTCGATGGGAGGAATACGGGGAGCGGCTTCGTTGACCAGCATCATGTAGCGCCGGAATACCTTGCCGTACATGTCTTCCAGATACCGACGCAGGTGACCCTGGCTCTGGCTGAACGCCAGCCCCAGCAGACGCATGAAGATCGACAGGTCGTTGCCGCTGCGTGGCTGGACCACCAGGGCCTGCTCGACCAGGATTTCAAGGAGTTCTTCCAGCGTAGGCTTGTTTTCAGGCTTGGCCTGCCGCCGCTCCAGCTCACGGTCCAGGCTGATGCAGAAAGGCCCGAGGAACCGCGAGAACACGGCCTGGATCAGCGCTTTCTTGGACCCGAAGTGATAGTTCACCGCCGCCAGGTTGACCGATGCCTTGCTGGTGATCAGCCGCAACGAAGTTTCGGCGAAGCCTTTTTCCGCGAACAACTGCTCAGCAGCATCGAGAATGCGTTCAACTGTTTCCGACTGGGCCATGGTTCTCTGCCTGACAAACACTTGTTTGAAACATACGTTTCAAGCGGGGTGCTGTCAAGTCTGCGCGTTCGTTTTCTGGCCGGGCAGTCACGCATTTAATCATATAAGACGTGGCCTGTAGCCAGCCGCCCGATGATCGTCATTCCGGGGGTTGTGTGCCGGCGTTCGCAACCGTCCGGCCGGGTAATGTAAAACGACGATTGCCAAGTGGCGGGCACTGTATATAATCCCAGTCACTGTATAAAAAGACAGAGCGATCAACATGATTAAACTGACGCCACGCCAGGCCGAGATTCTGGGCTTCATCAAGCGCTGCCTGGAAGACAACGGCTACCCGCCTACCCGCGCGGAAATCGCTCAGGAGCTGGGTTTCAAGTCCCCCAACGCCGCTGAAGAACACCTCAAGGCCCTCGCCCGCAAAGGCGCTATCGAAATGACCCCCGGGGCATCGCGTGGCATCCGCATTCCCGGCTTCGAAGCCAAGACTGACGAAGGCAGCCTGCCGATCATCGGTCGCGTCGCAGCGGGTGCACCGATCCTCGCGCAGCAACATATCGAAGAGTCCTGCAACATCAACCCGGCGTTCTTTCACCCCAGCGCAGACTACCTGCTGCGAGTGCACGGCATGAGCATGAAGGACATCGGCATTCTGGACGGCGACCTGATCGCGGTTCACACCACCCGCGAAGCCCGCAATGGCCAGATCGTGGTGGCGCGGATCGGCGATGAAGTCACCGTCAAACGCTTCAAGCGCGAAGGCAGCAAAGTCTGGCTGCTGGCTGAGAACCCTGATTTCGCTCCTATCGAAGTGAACCTCAAAGATCAGGACCTGGTGATCGAAGGCCTGAGCGTCGGCGTGATTCGCCGCTAAGGAGACGTTATGCAGTTCCCACAGACACAACACCCGCAACTACCGCTGTTCGAGGCGTTCATGGCACAGCCCATCGCCCCGATTATCCAGCAAGCGATTGAAGCGCCCTGGAGTAATGAGCCAGAAGTTTTCAGTGAATTGTCATTGCGCGGAGCTGCCGGGAACTGCCTCAACCTCCTGGCGCCGATCCTTCGCCAACTGAGTCAGGATCAGGATGCACGCTGGCTGACCCTGATCGCCCCACCCTCAAGCCTGACCCAGGCTTGGCTGCGCGACGCAGGGCTCAATCGTGAGCGAATCCTGCTACTGCAACCCCGCGGCACACAGAGCGCACTGGAGTTGACCCGCGAAGCCCTGCGTCTAGGCCGTAGCCACACAGTGGTCAGCTGGATCAACCCGATCAGCGCCAGCGCACGTCAGCAATTGATCAGCGCCGCCCGCGCCGGTGATGCGCAGAGCCTGAATATTCGTCTGGGGTAAGAACGCAGAGGGGTAAATCCAGGACAAACGGAGTCACCGCGCGACGCAGGGCATCGGCGATGTGACATTCGTTTGGGGGAGCGGACTATCTCAACAGCGGGAAATCAGTGAAGCACACGCGGGCCGTCATCTTTCTCAAGCTCGCCTTCAGCCAGACGCCCGGCCATCTGCACACCCACACTCAACATCGCCTTGGCGATTTCAACATGCTGGCCCTGCAGGAAAACCTTGGCATCGGCAGAAAAATCCAGAGTCACCAGAGACCCCTCGTCCTCGGCACGGCGAAGCTCGATACGGCCATCAGGCAGCTCAACAATTTCCAGAAAAGACGTTGGCATCAGGACAATTCTCCACGAAAGGCCAGCATTGTATCAGCCAGCAGCCTCATGCCCTAGCCCATCCATCATTGCGTATCAGCACTCGCTCAGGCCTTCGCGGAAGCGGATGGCCAGACTTTTGATCTGCTGACGCCAGCTTTCCAGCTCTTCACGGTTCAATTCAGGCTCAGGCTCGTCATCCAGGCTGACCGCAACGATCAACGGCTGGGTCACATCGCCCTTAGGCTTTTTAGGGGCCTGAGGCGGCTGCAACAGCGCGTTGTAGGCTGCCAGCAACTGAGCTAGCCAGGTTTCCCGATGCTGTGCCAGCTCGATCAGCTCAGCCATCTCAGGGATCGCGATAGCGTCCAGTACTTCCTGAGTGAGCAAGGATTCGACTCTGGCGGCGTTGGCCTGAGGTAGGCGATAGAAACCCGCAATCTCGTGACACAAACTCAGCAACGCACCATACAGGTGAAACAGTGCCGATTCGCGCTCAGCCTGAACCAGCGCCTGCGCGTTCATCGCCCGACCGTCCTGAGCCTTGCCCAGCGCTTCAAGGGACAACCCGGCGAAATAGATCTTCTGATTGGTGCGGGTATAGAGTTCGTGGGCCATCGCGGCACCCTCCATAACAGTGGGACAGAACGAGTACAAACAACAAGTCGACCAGCCCCGACGCAATGACTGCGCCAGAGGTGATCGACTCGTCAGGTCAAGCGCAGGCGATTAACGCTTGTCTTCGACCTTCCAGGTCTTGCCATCGTAGAACGCGCGCCAGCCAGTCGGCTTGCCTTCCACTTCGGTCTGCACATATTGCTCTTTGGTCTTGCGGCTGTAACGAATCACAGCCGGGCGCCCGTCCGGATCTTTCTTCGGCGCATCACAGAGGAAGTGATACTTCGGATCGATCGCGTCCTTGTGCGGCACGATCTCAAGCACCAATGGCGCTCGGGTCTCGCGATTCTTCGGGAACTGGCTGGCGGCCAGGAACAGCCCGGAAGCGCCGTCACGCAGGATATAGGTGTCATCCACCTTCTCGCATTTGAGCTCTGGCATCTTCACCGGGTCCATCTTCGGCCCGGCCGCTTCACCACTTTTCAGAAGTTTGCGGGTGTTCTTGCACTCAGGATTGGTGCAACCGAAGAACTTGCCGAAACGGCCGGTCTTCAATTGCATCTCGCTGCCGCACTTGTCGCACTCCAGGCTCGGACCTTCGTAGCCCTTGATCCGGTAGGTACCCTCTTCGATCTCATAACCGGAGCAATCCGGGTTATTGCCGCAGATGTGCAGCTTGCGCTTTTCATCCAGAAGGTAGGCATCCATCGCCGTGCTGCAGATGTGGCAGCGGTGCTTGCCACGCAATACGCGGGATTCGGACTCACCCTCGTCGTCTTCGGCGATCTCGTCGCCCGGCGTGAGGTTGATGGTAGCCTTGCAGCGCTCTTTGGGTGGCAGGCTGTAGCCCGAGCAACCCAGGAACACGCCGGTCGACGCGGTACGGATCTGCATCGGACGCCCGCAGACCTTGCACGGGATATCTGTCATCACCGGCTGGTTGGCGCGCATCCCGCTGTCAGCGGCTTCGGCCACTTCCAGTTTTTTCTTGAAATCGCCGTAGAACTCGTCGAGCACGTTCTTCCAGTCGCGCTCGCCCTGGGCAACGTCATCGAGGTTCTCTTCCATGCCGGCAGTAAAGCCGTAGTCCATCAGGTTGGAGAAGCTCTCGGACAGACGCTCGGTGACGATGTCGCCCATTTTCTCGGAGTAGAAACGGCGGTTGTGCAACGCGACGTAACCACGATCCTGAATCGTCGAAATAATCGCTGCGTAGGTCGACGGACGACCGATACCGCGCTTTTCCATTTCCTTGACCAGGCTGGCTTCCGAATAACGGGCAGGCGGCTTGGTGAAATGCTGGCTCGGATCGAGCTTGATCAGCTTGAGGTTGTCGCCCTGGGCCATGTCTGGCAGCACATCGTCATCACCAGGCTTGGTCATTTGCGGCAGAACGCGGGTGTAACCGTCGAACTTGAGGATACGGCCCTTGGCACGCAGCTCGAAGGCACCAGCTGCCACGCTGACAGTGGTCGAGAGGTATTGCGCAGGCGGCATCTGGCACGCCACGAACTGGCGCCAGATCAACTCGTACAGACGCTCGGCATCGCGCTCCATACCCGACAGCTTGCTCGGGTGGGTGTTGACATCGGACGGACGAATCGCTTCGTGGGCCTCTTGTGCGCCTTCCTTGCTGCTGTAGACATTCGGCGATTCCGGCAGGTATTTCTTGCCGAACTCGGTCTCGATGTAAGTGCGCGCCATGCTGACGGCGTCGGCCGACAGGTTGGTGGAGTCGGTACGCATATAAGTGATGTAACCCGCCTCGTACAGACGCTGGGCCATCATCATGGTTTTCTTCACCCCAAAGCCCAGACGGTTACTGGCCGCCTGCTGCAATGTGGAGGTAATGAATGGCGCCGAAGGCTTGCTGCTGGTCGGCTTGTCTTCGCGCTTGGCAATGTTGTAGCTGGAAGCCTTGAGTTTCTCCAGCGCCGCCATGGCCTGGGCTTCGTTCAGCGGCTTGAAGGCTTCGCCGTTTTCACGGGCCACTTCAAAACGGACGTTGGCGCCTTTGGCGGTGCCCAGGTCAGCGTGGATTTCCCAGTATTCTTCAGGATTGAACGCACGGATCTCGCGCTCACGCTCAACCACCAGCTTCACGGCTACCGACTGCACACGGCCGGCAGACAGGCCACGGGCAATCTTTTGCCACAGCAGCGGGGAAACCATGTAACCCACGACACGGTCAAGGAAACGACGTGCCTGCTGGGCGTTGACGCGGTCGATATCCAGTTCGCCCGGTTTGGAGAACGCTTCCTGGATCGCCTTCTTGGTGATTTCGTTGAACACCACGCGCTTGTAGCGGCTGTCATCACCACCGATGGCTTCGCGCAGGTGCCAGGCAATGGCTTCCCCCTCGCGGTCCAAGTCGGTTGCGAGATAGATGGTGTCAGCATCCTTGGCGAGCCGGCGCAGCTCTTCGATCACCTTCTCCTTGCCGGGAAGGATCTCGTATTTGGCTTTCCAGCCGTGATCCGGGTCCACGCCCATCCGGGAAACCAGCTGACGCTTGGCCTTTTCCTTGGGGGTGAGCACAGGGCCTTCGCCCACGGCAGCCTTGCCGCGCTTTGCAGCGGGCTCTTTGCTGGCGCTAGCCGAACCGCTGGTGGGCAGGTCTCGGATATGGCCGATACTCGACTTCACCACGTATTGGTTGCCCAGATACTTGTTGATGGTCTTGGCCTTAGCCGGGGATTCCACAATGACCAGCGATTTGCCCATGGATCAGAAAATTCCTGAATTTTAAAAATGAAAAGACGGTTGGAACCTTTCGAGGCCCCGCTATATATAGTGGCTACAAGGTGAGGTCAAGCACAGGCTACTGCGCAGTCCCGACTCACGGCCTGGAAAAAAGGCTCGGTTCGGCCTGAACCAAAGCAAAGCGCGGCACCTGCTCGCCGTCAACCTCGACGGACTCCAGAAACATGCTCAACGGGCGAACCCACAGGCCGTAATCGCCATAAAGTGCCTGATAGAACACCACTTCTTCCTCAGTCTCGGAATGCCGGGCCACACTGAATACACGGTACTCGGGGCCTTTGTAATGGCGGTACAGACCTGGTTGCAATTGCATGTGACGTTCCTCGCAAAAACAAACTGAAAAATAAATTTTCAGAAAAGCATTTTCTTCAAAATAAATGGCCGAAAAAACAAATCGGCAAAAAAGCAAAAGCCGGGGCACATGGCCCCGGCTTCCATCATCCGAACCGATCAGACGCGTTCGAAGACGGTGGAAATACCCTGCCCCAGACCGATACACATGGTCGCAACCCCAAGGTTGCCGCCATTCTGCTTCATGACGTTGAGCAAAGTGCCGGAGATACGCGCACCGGAGCATCCGAATGGATGGCCCAGAGCGATGGCACCGCCGTGCAGGTTAACCTTCTCGTTCATCTTGTCGAGTACTTTCAAATCTTTCAGCACGGGCAGCGCCTGTGCAGCGAAAGCTTCGTTGAGCTCGAAGAAGTCGATATCGGCAATACTCAGGCCCGCACGCTTCAAGGCTTTCTGGGTGGCTGGTACTGGACCATAGCCCATGATGGCCGGATCCACACCTGCGACGGCCATGGAACGGATCACCGCCAATGGCTGGATACCCAGGTCCTGGGCACGCTGGGCGGACATGACGATCATGCACGATGCGCCGTCAGTGATCTGCGAGGACGTACCCGCGGTCACCGTACCACCTTTGGGGTTGAACGCCGGCTTGAGGGCCGCAAGGCTCTCCAGCGTGGTCTCCGGGCGAATGGTTTCGTCGTAGTCGAAGACTTTCAGGAAGCCGTTCTCGTCATACCCTTGCATCGGGATGATTTCGTCCTTGAACTTGCCTTCCACAGTCGCCTTGTGGGCGAGCTGATGGGAACGCACGCCGAAGGCATCCTGCTGTTCACGGGTGATGCCGTGCATCTTGCCCAGCATTTCAGCAGTCAGCCCCATCATGCCCGACGCCTTGGCGGCGTACAGCGACATGTGCGGGTTCGGATCGACGCCGTGCATCATGCTGACGTGGCCCATGTGCTCGACACCGCCGACCAGGAAGACATCACCGTTACCGGTCATGATCGCTTGCGCAGCAGTGTGCAGCGCGCTCATGGACGAACCGCACAGGCGGCTTACAGTCTGGGCAGCGGAGGTGTGCGGGATCTGGGTCATCAGCGACGCCATGCGTGCGATGTTCCAGCCCTGCTCCAGGGTCTGGTTGACGCAGCCCCAGATCACATCTTCCACTTCAGCCGGGTCAACCTTGTTGTTGCGCTCCAGCAGCTTGCTGATCAGGTGCGCCGACATGTCTTCGGCGCGGGTGTTGCGGTGCATGCCGCCCTTGGAGCGGCCCATCGGGGTGCGACCGAAGTCGACAATCACGACGTCTCTCGGATTCAAGCTCATACTTTCACTCTCGCTATGCTCTTGTAGCAACCAATGGGCACTTAACCGAAGAAGCTCTGGCCGTTCTTGGCCATCTCGCGCAGCTTCGCAGTCGGGTGGTACAAGGCGCCCAGATCAGCGTATTGGTCAGCCAGGGCGACGAACTCGGCGACGCCAATGGAATCGATGTAACGCAGCGCACCGCCACGGAACGGAGGAAAACCGATGCCGTAGATCAAGCCCATATCGGCTTCGGCGGCGGTTTCGACAATGCCGTCTTCCAGGCAACGCACGGTTTCCAGGCAAAGCGGGATCATCAACCAGTTGATGATGTCCTCGTCGGTCACTTCGCGCTGTTCGTAGATGATCGGCTTGAGCACTTCAAGCACTGCAGCATCAGCGACTTTCTTCGGCTTGCCCTTCTTGTCCGTCTCATAGGCGTAGAAGCCCTTGCCGTTCTTCTGGCCCAGGCGTTTGGCGTCGTAAAGTACGTCAATGGCAGAACGACGATCGTCCTTCATGCGGTCCGGGAAGCCTTCAGCCATCACATCACGGCCATGGTGACCGGTGTCGATGCCCACTACGTCCATAAGGTACGCAGGGCCCATCGGCCAGCCGAACTTTTCCATGACCTTGTCGATGCGAACGAAGTCCACACCAGCGCTGACCAGCTTGGCAAATCCGCCGAAGTACGGGAACAGCACACGGTTGACCAGAAAGCCTGGACAGTCGTTGACCACGATCGGGTTCTTGCCCATTTTCTTGGCGTAGGCCACGGTGGTCGCCACGGCGACTTCGCTGGACTTCTCGCCACGGATGACTTCCACAAGCGGCATCATGTGCACCGGGTTGAAGAAGTGCATGCCGACGAAGTTTTCCGGACGCTTGAGGGCCTTGGCCAGCAGACTGATGGAAATGGTCGATGTGTTGGAGGCCAGGATCGTGTCTTCGCCCACCTGGGCTTCGACTTCCGCCAGCACGGCTTGCTTGACTTTCGGGTTCTCGACCACGGCTTCGACCACCAGGTCGACATGGCCGAAATCACCGTAGGACAGCGTCGGACGAATCGCGTTAAGCGCCTCGGCCATTTTCGCAACGGTCAAACGGCCCTTCTCGACGCGGCTGCCCAGCAATTTCGACGCTTCGTTCAGACCCAGTTGAATGGCATCTTCGCGAATGTCCTTCATCAGGATCGGCGTGCCTTTGACAGCCGACTGATAGGCAATACCGCCCCCCATGATGCCGGCGCCGAGTACAGCGGCCTGCTTCACGTCGCGGGCGACTTCGTCGTAGATCCTGGCTTTCTTTTTCAGCTCCTGATCGTTCAGGAACAGGCCGATCAGACTCTGCGCAGCAGACGTCTTGGCCATTTTCACGAAACCGGCGGCTTCGACTTCCAGCGCCTTGTCCCGACCGAAGTTGGCGGCTTTCTGGATGGTCTTGATCGCTTCGACCGGCGCCGGGTAGTTCGGGCCTGCCTGACCAGCCACGAAACCTTTGGCGGTTTCGAACGCCATCATTTGCTCGATGGCGTTGAGCTTGAGCTTGTCCAGCTTCGGCTGGCGCCTGGCCTTGTGATCGATCTCGCCAGAGATGGCGCGCTTGATCAGGTCCAGTGCCGCATCGCGCAGCTTCTCGGGAGCAACGACTGCATCCACGGCGCCCACTTTTAGTGCATCTTCAGCGCGGTTTTCCTTGCCTGATGCAATCCACTCGATGGCATTGTCGGCACCGATGATACGTGGCAGGCGCACAGTACCACCGAAGCCAGGGTAGATACCCAGCTTGACTTCAGGCAGACCGATCTTCGCGCTGCTGGACATCACACGCAGGTCTGCGGCCAGGCACATTTCCAGGCCGCCACCCAATGCGATGCCGTTGATAGCCGCCAGCGTCGGGACAGCGAGGTCTTCGAAATCGCTGAAAATCTTGTTGGCTTCCAGGTTGGCAGCAACCAGTTCGGCATCCGGCAACTTGAAGTTGTCGACGAACTCGGTGATGTCGGCACCGACGATGAAAACGTCCTTGCCGCTGGTGACAATCACGCCCTTGATCGAACCATCGGCCTTGATGGTATCCACGGCCTGACGCAGGTCGTTGAGGGTGAGACGATTGAATTTGTTGACGGACTCACCCTTGAGGTCGAAATTCAATTCGACGATGCCACTTTCAAGAGCCTTAACCGTGATGGCTTTACCTTCGTAAATCATCAACTGATCTCCACGATATGGAAGCTGAACAATACACGCCGGACGCTTATACCCGGCGAGACTACGACGTCGCCGTCGATGAAACGCCAAATCACCAGGCACGCCCGCCGACGTGGTAGTCGGGATTCTGTAAGAGCCGTCTGACAAGGCAAACGCTCAATTCATACGCCCGTTTGATTTGGGTGTGGACACCTTCATCCAATTTCAGACAATTGTCAATTCCATGAAAGCCCGGAAAAATCGACGAATCCAGCACGCCCGCCATTGTTTAGCGCACGTTGATGAAAGTGTGATGCGTGGATATTCGCGGCGTTTATCGCGAAAAGGCCGTCCACGACCTGTCCGCCCGCGAATGAGAAGACGCTAGCAAATATTCTGAAAAAAATTGCCCTCGGCCGAGACAATTGCACCAAAAGGGTCTACATTCAGCCCACCTCGCATCATCTCGGGTCACCCTTGATGAAAATGGGTGTCTGAATACGCTGGCTTTACGGCGTTGCACCGAGAGCGTGAAAGAATTATCGGCCTGCCTGGCCAACCCCGGCCCGATGTTGCTATCGGGCTTTTTAATGCCTGTCGTTTGCCCCTTCCCGCCAACGAATGACCTGTCGGAGCGAGGCTTGCCCGCGATTGCGGTGTGTCCGTCACTGGGAATGTGTCAGAACGGACGCCATCGCGAGCAGGCTCACGCCTACAGATTCCGTGCAAACCCGGCTTCAGGCCAACGCCTTGAGCACGTCGGCGATATGTTGCAGCACCTGCGCCTCACCCTGCTCCCCCCAATACAACGCAATCATCTGCTTGCCGGCCTCGATCTTGAACACGTCGCCCGGCAAGGGGCTCAAGTGCGCCAGTAACTCGGCATCTTCGCAGGGCTCGCGCCACTGATTGAGCCATACCCCAGGCGTTGTCTGCCAATACACCCAGCATGGCGCCTGTGCGCTGCGTCGCGGGCGATGGTATTGCGCACAGGGGCTCGGTGGCTCCTTGGGCAGCCAGTGCGGCCACTCCTGGGGCATCAGTTGCATGGCCAGCCCCATGCGTCGAGCCTCCATGCGCATGGCCATTCGACCGCTCTGCTGACGTGAAGGTCGTAGCCATACCAGCGGACTTAAAACCACCGCAAGGATTGACAGCACTATCCAGACCGTCATATCTATTCCCGCCTTTGCAATAACAACAAAATCAATGAAAACGAGAGGCGTGCCCCGGCGCGCTTGAAAAGAGCCATACTCAAGACCATCGCAATCCTCCGGAGGAACGCCCCATGTCGTACGAACATATCCTGGTCGCTGTGGACCTTACCGAAGAGTGTGATCCGGTTATCCGCCGTGCCCGCGAGCTGGCAGTCAGCAACGGCGCCAAGCTCTCGCTGGTGCACATCGTGGAGCCTATGGCCATGGCGTTTGGCGGCGACGTCCCCATGGACCTTTCGCAGCTGCAACAGCAGCAGTTCGAACAGGCCAAGGAAAAACTCGAAGCCCTGAAACTCAAATACCCCGACGTGAAAACCGGCGACAGCCACCTGACCTACGGTCAGCCACGCCAGGAAATCCATCAACTGGCCAAGGAACAGCATTGCGACCTGATTGTGGTCGGCAGCCACGGCCGTCATGGCCTGGCGCTGCTATTGGGCTCCACCGCCAACGACGTGCTGCACGGCGCCCCTTGCGACGTGCTTGCCGTGCGTCTCAAGCGCACCGAGTAACCCCTGCGTCATTAAAAAGCCCGGGCCATCCTACGATGGTCCGGGCTTTTTCGTTCAGCAACTCAGACGATCACGCGTCCAGTTCAGCCCAACGCTCCAGCAGGCCATCGAGTTGCGCCTGCTGGTTTTCCAGCAGTGCCAGTACCGCGGCGGTCTGGTCGGCAGGGCGCTGATAGAAACCAGGCTCTGCCATTTCGGCCGTCAACGCGGCCATCTGCGCTTCCACTTCGTCGATCTGCCCCGGCAAGGCTTCCAGCTCACGCTGCAGCTTGTAGCTGAGCTTTTTCTTGGCCACCGGCATTTCCTGCGCGGCAACAGGCGCAGCAGCCACCACAGCGGTCGCCAGCTCGGCCTTGCCCGACTTGGTGTCGGTCACGCCCAGCAGACGCGGCGATCCGCCCTGACGCAGCCAGTCCTGATAACCACCTACGTATTCACGCACCTTGCCTTCGCCTTCGAATACCAGGGTGCTGGTCACAACGTTGTCCAGGAATGCCCGGTCGTGGCTGACCATCAGTACCGTGCCCTTGAACGTCAGCAGCACTTCCTCGAGCAGTTCGAGGGTTTCAACGTCCAGGTCGTTGGTCGGTTCGTCGAGGACCAGCAGGTTAGCTGGCTTGCTGAACAGCTTGGCCAGCAGCAGACGCGCACGCTCGCCACCCGACAAGGCCTTGACCGGGGTCCGGGCACGCTGCGGGCTGAACAGGAAGTCACCCAGATAGCTGAGTACGTGACGGCTCTGACCATCGATGTCGATGAAATCGCGCCCCTCGGCCACGTTGTCGATCACAGTCTTTTCCAGGTCCAGCTGATGACGCAACTGGTCGAAATAGGCCACGTCCAGGCGTGTGCCGACTTCCACCGTGCCACTGACAGGTTTGAGGTTATCGAGCATCAGCTTGAGCAGCGTGGTCTTGCCGGTACCGTTGGCACCCAGCAGACCGATGCGGTCTTCACGCTGCAGGACCATGGAGAAGTCCTTGATCAGGAACGGCCCGCCCGGATGCGCGAAGCTCACGTTATCCAGGACCATGACCTGTTTGCCCGACTTGTCGGCGGTATCGAGCTGAATGTTGGCCTTGCCGGTGCGTTCACGACGCTCGCCACGCTCGACGCGCAGCGCCTTGAGGGCACGAACACGGCCTTCGTTACGAGTGCGGCGGGCCTTGATGCCCTGACGAATCCACACTTCTTCCTGGGCCAGACGCTTGTCGAACAGGGCGTTGGCAGTTTCTTCGGCAGCCAGTTGCGCTTCCTTGTGGACGAGGAAGCTGGCGTAGTCGCCGTTCCAGTCGATCAGGCCGCCGCGATCCAGCTCCAGGATGCGGGTCGCCAGGTTCTGCAGGAATGAACGGTCGTGCGTGATGAACAGCACCGCACCCTGGAAATCCTTCAGGGCTTCTTCGAGCCAGGCGATGGCCCCGATGTCCAGGTGGTTGGTCGGTTCGTCGAGCAGCAGCAGGTCTGGCTCGGACACCAGGGCCTGGGCCAGCAACACGCGACGACGCCAGCCGCCGGATAACTCAGCGAGGGTCTTGTCGGCCGGCAACTGCAGACGGCTCAGGGTGCTGTCTACCAGTTGCTGCAAGCGCCAGCCGTCACGGGCCTCGAGGTCCTGCTGAACGTGCATCATCTTGTCCAGATCGGCATCGGTGACGATGTTCTGGCTCAGGTGATGGTATTCGGCGAGCAATGCACCCACGCCATCCAGGCCTTCGGCGACCACGTCGAACACAGTCCGATCGTCGGCCACCGGCAATTCCTGGGGCAATTCACCGATCTTGAGGCCCGGAGCACGCCAGACAGCACCGTCATCGGGCTTCTGCACGCCTTTGACCAGCTTCAGCATGCTGGACTTGCCAGTACCGTTGCGACCGATGATGCACACCCGCTCACCACGGGCGATTTGCCAGGACACCTTGTCCAACAACGGCATGGCGCCGAAAGCAAGGGACACATCGGTGAATTTGAGCAGGGTCATGAGCTTCTCCAAAAACCGGGCGCGCATTCTACCTGAGATAGCGCTGCCATGTGGGCACTCAATGATGAGCGCGTGGCCGCCATCACAGCCAAAGCCCTTCTTTTATAGGCGTCGATTATTTCGATACGTGTCTCACCGCTCGGCAGTCCTTTCACCCGGAGCTGGCAAAAGGCTAAGCTAGCGGCACTTTTCACGTTTCCTCTGTTCGGAAGTCTCATGCGCAGCCGCTTGTTCAGCCTTTTATCCTGCCTGCTTTTCACAGCTACCGCGGCTCAGTCCGTGCAGGCTGTAGACCTCGCCCAACAGCGCCAATACTACGATCAGGCCAAAAGCGCCCTGGCCAGAGGCGATTCCGGCCCTTTCCAGATGTATAGGGCAGCCCTGGCCGACTATCCGCTGGAACCCTATCTGGAATACGACGAGCTGACCGCCCGGCTGAAAACCGCGAGCAACGCCGAGATCGAGAAGTTTCTCGCTGAACACGGCGACCTGCCGCAGGCCAACTGGATGAAGTTGCGCTGGTTGCGCTGGCTGGCCGAACGTGGCGACTGGCAGCCGTTCGTCCAGTATTACGACCCCAAGCTCAACTTCGTCGAACTCGACTGCCTGTATGGCCAGTACCAACTGGGTCATAACCTGAAGGCCGCCGGTTACGCCAACGCCGAAAAACTGTGGATGACTGGCAAGACCTTGCCTGCCGCCTGCGACGCCTTCTTCGCCCAATGGGCGGCCGATGGCCAACTGACAGAGCAGAAACGCTGGCAGCGCGCAAAACTGGCGGCTCAGGTTCGCAACTACGCCCTCGCCAATCAGCTGGTAAACAGCCTCAACAGCCTCGCACCTCAGGGCAAACTGCTGCTGTCGGTGGCGCAGAAGCCGGACATGCTCAATAACCCTGGCCAGTTCCTGCCTGCTGATGAAGCCATGTCGGACGTGGTGGGCCTGGGCCTGCGTCGCCTGGCCAAGCAGGATCCGCAAAAAGCCCTGTCGATGCTGGACGGTTATTCGGCGAGCATGCATTTCTCCCGCGAAGAACAGGTGGAGATCGCCAAGGAAATCGGCCTGACCCTGGCCCGCAGCTATGACGACCGCGCGCTGGAGGTCATGACCAAATACGACCCTGACCTGCGGGACAACACGGTGACCGAGTGGCGCCTGCGCCTGCTCCTGCGGCTGGGTCGCTGGGAAGATGCCTACGAGCTGACGCGTCGCCTGCCCAAGGATCTGGCGGATACCAATCGCTGGCGTTATTGGGAAGCGCGCTCGCTGGAACTGGCGCAACCCAACAGCCCGCTGATTCCAACCCTTTACAAGACCGTGGCCAAGGAGCGTGATTTCTACGGCTTCCTGGCGGCTGACCGCACCCAGGCGCCCTATCAACTGACCAACAGGCCACTGATACTCAGCCAGGCCGTCATTAATAAGGTGCGTAACACCCCAGGCATTCGTCGCGCGCTGGAATTCCATGACCGTGGACAGATCGTCGATGGTCGCCGCGAGTGGTATCACGTCACACGTCGCTTCAATCGCGACGAAATGGTGGCCCAGGCCAAGCTTGCCTACGACATGCAATGGTATTTCCCGGCCATCCGTACCATTAGTCAGGCTCAGTATTGGGATGATCTGGACATCCGTTTCCCGATGGCTCACCGCAATACCCTGGTGCGCGAAGCCCAGCTGCGCGGCCTGCATTCAAGCTGGGTGTTCGCTATTACCCGTCAGGAAAGCGCATTCATGGACGACGCCCGCTCAGGCGTAGGCGCTACAGGCCTGATGCAACTGATGCCGGCCACTGCCAAGGAGACTGCGCGCAAATTCAGCATCCCCCTCGCCTCGCCACAGCAAGTGCTTGATCCGGATACCAATATTCAGCTCGGCGCGGCTTACCTGAGCCAGGTGCATGCCCAGTTCAACGGCAACCGCGTGCTCGCTTCCGCCGCCTACAACGCAGGCGCAGGCCGCGTGCGGCAATGGCTCAAGGGCGCCAACCACCTGGCATTCGATGTGTGGGTAGAAAGCATTCCGTTCGACGAGACCCGTCAATACGTACAGAACGTGTTGTCGTATGCAGTGATCTACGGCCAGAAGCTCAACCTGCCGCAGCCTCTGGTGGACTGGCATGAACAGTTTTTTGATGACCTGTAAGGCGTAGCCTCGTAGCTACCCGTGGGAGTGAGGTGGCTCACTCCCACACTTGAACGAGTACATCTGTTTGAGCGAGGCTTGCCCACGAAGAGCCCGGTGCCTTCAGCTTATATCTGTGATCTGAATCATCGTATTCGCGGGCCAGCCTCGCTCCAACAGTCCCGCCTAGAGATTTCGGCCAAACATCGAACTCACTCCAGCACAGTCACCGGCATGCCGACCTCAAGGATGCCGGGGCCGTCATTGACCATGTTCTGGCCAAACCACACGTCACCTTCACGCTCCCGGTAAGTCTTGAGGGTCGTCAGCGGCTCCCGGTCGGCGCTGCGCTCGCCGGTAGCCGGGTCGATGGTGGTCAGGATGCAGCGCGAACAACCCTTGAGCAGGCGAAATTCGATATCACCAATGCGGATGCGCTTCCAGCCATCTTCGGCGAACGCCTCGCTACCCTCCACCACCAGGTTTGGCCTGAAGCGCAGCATCTCCAATGGCCTGCCGACTTTGACCGACAGATCATCCAGGGACGCCTGCCCGATCAGCAACAACGGAAAGCCGTCGGCAAAGCCCACCTTGTCGTCGACAGTGCCGTAACCGCTGGGCAGCCAGCGCGCCCGGTCAGCGGGCACGTGCACCATTCGCGTAGGCTTGCCAATGAAAGTACTGAGCCACTCAGCCGCCTCGTCACCGGCATCCGGCACACGCAAGCTGTCGCTCCAGACCGTGACACCGCGCAGGTTGTCATCGGAGTTCTGCGGCAGCACCACGTCCAGCGAACCAAGACCCGGGGCCGACAGGGTCACGCCGCCACCGGCATTCCACAGCACCGAAAGCTGCGACATGTGCGGCAATGCACGCTGGCTGAAGAAGCGCCCGTTGCTTGCGTCCACCAGCATCCAGCGTCGATCACCGGTCATCCCCAACTCATCGAACGAGGCGCGCTGCAAAATCTCGGGCTTGCCGGACTTGAGAGGGAAACGATAAAGCGCACTGAGATGCAGCATGGACAGCTCCAGTTTGTCGAGGTCGCAGAAACCGCAAGCTTATATGAGACGGGCCTCTGCGCGACATGGAAGTGACGTAACTGGCCTTAAAACACCGGATATTGGCCGAAAGCATCGGCCAAACCCTTAAAGCGTACGGCATCAGGCATCCAGCATCAGGCGCTCACGCACCACGTCGACCAGCTTGTCGGGCTGGAATTTGGAGAGGAAGTTGTCACACCCGACCTTCTTCACCATCGAGTCATTGAAACTGCCGGACAGCGAGGTATGCAGTACCACGTAGAGCCCGCGCAATCGTGGGTCATTGCGGATCTCGGTGGTCAGACGGTAGCCGTCCATTTCCGGCATCTCGGCGTCGGTGAAGATCATCAACAGCTTTTCGGTCATCACCACACCGCTGTCCGCCCAGGCCTTGAGCATGTTAAGGGCCTTGAGGCCATCACTGGCGACGTGCATTTTGACGCCCAGTTGCGACAACGTGTCGCGCAGCTGAGCCAGGGCCACGTTGGAGTCGTCCACCAGCAACACTTCACGACCCCGGGCACGCTCCAGCATCGGGTCGTCAAGTTTGTCGCGTGAAACCTTGGCGTTGTAAGGCACGATTTCAGCGAGAACTTTTTCCACGTCGATGATTTCCACCAACTGGTCATCGACCTTGCTGATGGCTGTCAGGTAATGTTGACGGCCAGCGCTTGTGGGCGGTGGCAGAATGGCTTCCCAGTTCATGTTGACGATGCGGTCCACACCGCCGACCAGGAAAGCTTGCACCGAACGATTGTATTCCGTGACGATGATCGTGCTGTTGGGCCCCGGGATCAGCGGACGCATGCCAATGGCCTGGGACAGGTCAATGACCGGGAGCGTCTGGCCGCGCAGGTTGACCACGCCGCACACGAACGGGTGACGCTGGGGCATCAGGGTCAGCTTAGGCAGTTGCAGGACTTCCTGCACCTTGAACACGTTGATTGCGAACAACTGGCGACCGGCCAGGCGAAACATGAGGATTTCCAGGCGGTTCTCACCCACCAGCTGCGTGCGTTGGTCTACCGTGTCGAGAATGCCAGCCATTTGTTGCTCCTGGAGCGAGGGTCACATTGAGTCCGCTAACAGACGTTATCGGCAGAAAAGAGCCTTACTTTATGGCGATAAAAAATGCCGTGCCAGGGCATTGATGTCAGATTAACATCATGATTAACTTAATCCACATTTCAGTGAGCGATTCCTGCCACCAGCCGTTAATTTTTCTTACAAATTAATGTGACCGGCCAGTCATTCTCTAGGGGAAACCCTGAGCGACAATCGGGGGCAACCTGATATTCGCCATTTCTTCTAGCCATTACTGTGACACCATTCTCATTGCATGAATGGAGTCACGCTCGTGGTTGCTTCCCCGACGTCATTGTCAGGTGACCTGTCCAGAACAGCCGCCACGCCCTGCACACTTATACTCCAGACAACATCGAGTCCCATGGGGCGCGCGTCATTTGTGCGCGTGCCTTCGTGGATAAAGACTTGCGACACGCCTGATGGCATAGGTTTGCAACAATCAGAAACGGCCTACAGACTTACGATGGAAATCCACATTAACTTTGAGCCACTCGCTGCGTGCGACCTGCAATCGCTTTCGATGATATGTGGAGACAAGGCATGCTGAATAACCAAGAGTGGCATCAGCTAAACGCAGAATTCGTGACACAAGCCCAGGTACTCTTGGGCAAGTCGGAAGAATGCCTGAGCCATCTGGAATTGATCGTCAACGACAAGGATGCCATCGACTGCCTGCAAGATACGCTGCGCAGCCTCACCGACACGGCCAACCAGGCTGCGGTTGCTTGCGTTGCGGACTTTTCCAGGCAGTTGCAAGAGGTACTACAACTGGCGTGCCCCGGCATTCACCTGCAGGGCGAAGCGCTGGAAACGCTGAAAAACTGCATTACCTTGCTGGCATGGCAAGTTGAATTGATCGATCCGCAAACAGGTCAGTTGCCTCTGGACGACAGCGAACAACAGGCCTTGCTGGAAAAACTGGAAATGACTGCCAATCCCGGCAGAATCGGTAAACCCTCGGGCGTTGAACTGAGTAACGCAAGCTCCTGTTAGCCCCTCCAGATCGGGACTAGCCCCACATACAGCGCACTCGTACTTGTTTTCAAATGAACGGCAAGTACCCTGCTGGCCCGCGCTAACGACTTAACTTCGCGCTGTAAATGCCACTCGAAATTCAACTTAAGTCGACTTGTTCCAGCGCTGTTTCTGACTAAACGGACATGTTTGAAAGTTGACGTGTTGATCGTCATCACACTTTTAGGGGCTGATTTGAAGATCATTTAAGGTAACATCACGGTTCGAGAGTGGACTTGTCCAACAACGGCGCGTCGAATGGCCCGACCCTCTGACATTGACCGGCGGTAACACTGCCTGGTTATCCGCAGCGAACATTCAATGGCTCCATCCGCTATGTATGCCAGCACCAAGCCCTGCAAACTTTGGCCCCTCAGCACAAAAAATGTATTTCGCCTGACCGCAGGGCTCTGCGTCAGCGCGACCCTGTGCAATATCATCCTCTATTTCGATGCCGTGGCAATGCCCGCTGCAATGCTGGCGCTCAACGTAGTCACGTTTATCGGCGTATGGTATGCCTTGGGCCGATCCCGGCGCTCGATCCGGTTTCAGCCACAGGAACTGGCCGATCGAATGCTGGAAGTCCAGGAAACAGAACGTCACCGCCTCAGCCGCGAACTGCACGACGATATCGGCCAGATGCTCACGGCGGCCAAACTGCAGATTGACTGGCTACATCGCCGCATGCCCCCTGAACTGCATCAGCAGAGCTCAATGCTCAGCAACACGCTGGACGAAACCCTGGCCAAAGTAAGAGACGTGTCAGCCATTCTCAACCCACGCCAACTGGCAAGCCTGGGGCTCGAAGCCAGCCTGCGCGCCCACCTGCTGCGCACCTTGGCCGATACGCCGCTGCAATGGAGCCTGGAGTGTCATCAACGCCTGGCGGGCATTCCCGAAGAAATGGCCGTGGCGGCCTTTCGCATTACCCAGGAAGCGGTCACCAATGTGCTGCGGCACGCCCAGGCGCAAAACCTGCTTATACGCCTGCAACGCTCACCCGAAGGCCTGGTGCTCTACATTGCTGATGATGGTCTGGGCTTTGAGCCTGCGGCTGATCCCGGGCGCGAAGGTCAGCGCGGCATGGCAGGGATGACGGAACGGGTTCTGCTATTGGGAGGCAAGCTCAGGGTAGACAGCCAGGCTGGCGAGGGAACGCGTATAGAAGCGCTGTTCCCATGGGCGCCACGCACCCATGAACGGGCGCGCACCGACAAGCCTTCATGACCGGCCGGGCGCGCAGAAAGGTGATCAATGCAACGCCGCGACCTTGATGCCGAAACCGACCAGTACCATGCCGGCGAGCTTTTCCAGAATCGTCGAAACACGACGGCTGGCCCGCATGCGCTCAGCCAGGAAGTAGGTCAGCAGCACAACACAGCCGCCGTAGAGCAGCGTCAGAGTCGAGACCGTGAGCGCCATGAAGGCGAATGTCACGACACCATGATGCTGCGCCGGATCGATGAACAACGGGAAAAACGCCATGTAGAACAGGATCGCCTTGGGGTTGAACAAGGTGATGGTCATGGCCTGACGCAGATACTGACGTGGCTTGATATCCAGTGCGGGGCCGGAACCTGGTTTGGCAAACAGCATTTTCAGCCCCAGCCAGGCCAGATAGGCGCCACCAACCCACTGCACGGCATGGAACGCCGTAGGTGAGGCCTGCAGCAGCGATGCAACACCCGCTACCGCCAGCCACATCAGCACCTGATCGCCGAGGATGACCCCAAAGGTCGCCGCAAGTCCGGCCTTGACACCCCCTTTTCCGGTAGAGGTGATCAAGGCAAAATTCCCGGGCCCGGGAATCAACAGCAGAATGAGGAAGGAAATGACGAAGGTGCCGTAATTCATGACGCCGAGCATAGGAAATACCTGGGCAAGTAGGGAAACGACGCGGGGTAAGGGAGATTAACAACGCTCCTCTTGCCGAGTAAAGCCACCACCAATCGTACGAGTGCCGTTTGCAGCAAGCTGGCATAATCGGTTGCCCATTCTAGATGCCATGTTCGGACACTTTTCAAGGAAGGAGCCTCACCCCTTGGGAACCCACGACATCCTTTCAATGACAAGAAAGCACTCATGATCTGTAATTTGCTCCTGGTCGATGACCACTCGCTGATCCGCGCCGGTGTACGGGCGCTGGTCTCCGATATTCCCGGATATGCCGTGATCGGCGAAGCCTCGGATGGCGCACACCTGCTGGAGCTGGCGCGAAGCCTGAACCCGGACATCATTCTTCTGGACATCTCCATGAAGAACACGAACGGCCTGGACGCCCTGGAAAAACTGCATTTGGCCATGCCCCACAGCAAAGTGCTGATCCTGTCGATGCACACCGACCCGCACATGATCATGCGGGCCCTGGAAAGCGGTGCACACGGCTATCTGCTCAAGGACGCCACCGCCACCGAAATAGAACAGGCGCTGGATGCACTGCGTAAAAATGAACGCTACCTCAGCCCGGCCATCGCGCACACGGTGATCAATCAGGCCCTGATCACAACACAGTCGGGCAAGGCCGAAGCCGCCCTCAACCACAACCTGACAGCACGCCAGCTGGAAATCCTGCGCCTGATCGTGCGGGGCAAGTCCACCCGGGAAATTGCCAGTGGCCTGGGCCTGAGCGTCAAGACCGTGGAAACCCACCGTTCGCAAATCATGAAACGCCTGCAGATCTACGACGTCGCTGGCCTGGTGCTGTTTTGTGTGCGCGAGCGGATCATCAGCCTGGATGACTGAGCTGCGAAGCCTTGCCCAGCAGGGGTGAATGAGATGGCAAATGCACCCGTAGAGCACCGGGCCGGGCCGCAAAACGCAAGCGCTCGCCACTCAAGGGCTCGCCGTCCAGATTGATATCCAGCCCCTGGGCGGACTTGAGTTCGACCCAGGGCAGCCGCGCACGGATGAACATGTTGTCGATGCCCAGCCCACCCTCCAGCAAGCCTTTGAGCGTGCCCACCAGCTCCTGAGGTGCGGGCAGGATGCTGATGTCCAGCAGGCCGTCATCAGCCAGCGCCGTCGGGCACAACACATGCCCGCCACCGGCCTGCCGACCGTTGCCAATCCCCAGGGCCAGCAGGTCGCCGCGCCAATGGAAATCCGGCCCGTTCAATTCACCGTAGGCAGCCCGCAACTCGCTGAACCGCGATAGCCCCGTGAACAGATAGGCTGCGCCACCCAGCACCTTTTTCAGATCCTCGGAGGTGTTGGCGGTGACCTGGCTGCCGAAGCCGCCCGTGGCCATGTTCAAGAACAGTTGCCCATCGACCTCCCCCACATCAACCGGGTAAGCGGGCCCGTCCATCAGGTCCAGCGCCTGCTTGACCACCAGCGGAACACCGGCGGCCCTGGCAAAATCATTGGCGGTGCCCAAGGGCAGTATGGTCAGGCTGGCATCGGCCTGCGCCCTGACCAGAGCCTCGGCGATATCGCGCAACGTACCATCGCCGCCCCCGGAAATAATGTGTCTATGCCCCCCCGCCAGGGCTTCCTCAACCAGACGCTGAGCATCCCCCGCCTCCCAGGTGGGGCGCACGTGCAGATCCCAGCCTTCGGCACGTTTGGCCGCCACCGCCGCCCGCACCTCGTCGTTAAGCGACTGTTTGGCGTGAAGAATCAAGAATCCCCTGTGCTCAGTCATACCCTGCCCCGCTTCATAGTTGGTTGCGATAGATCTGACCCCCGGTCAGGAAAAAAAAGCCTTCTTTTTTCGATATTTTTTTGACCATTGAAGGTGGCCGTCCATCGCCCGCAAATGCGGGGCGATCAAGACGTCAATCGATTGTCAGCCATGAAAAAGATCAGTTTTTCTCAACTTTGGATCCAGATTTTCCGACCCTGACCACGACACTTTCTGTTTCATGGGCTTTACTCATTTTAGGCCTCCGCCTGAAGGACTTTCCTAGCGCTTATTCAGAAACGTCTCACGTCCACTAGCAGACGAATGAAAGGAAATTCCTTCACTGCGGCATTGAAATGAAACCCAAGACAGTGCTAAATCGACAAATTATTGGCTCTCGAGAATAACAAAGACAGAAAAGTCATTTAATTGACATTTTCATTTAAAATCACTGTCAAAATAGCGTTCAGGTAGTCAGTTCACGGGTCGTAGAAATGGGGAAGTGTGATGCGGTTACAACCTGTTGACAGTCTATTGCTTACACGCACGAGCCTCATCGAATACTTCCTGTTCGGTGTGCGACTGGTGCATGGCGTGACGTGCATCCTTCCCGGCCTTGTGATCCTGATCATCTGGCAGCAAAACTCGACAGCGACCCATGACAGCTACTACGCGGTGCAGCTGTTTTTCGCCATTGTCGGCGTATTGATCTTCCAGGCATTCGGGGTCTATTCCGAAACCCTGTTCAGCAACGCTCTGCGCTTTCGCATCATGCTGTTTTCATGGTCCTCGGCCTTTTGCGTCCTGTTGTTCATGCACCAAGCCCTGTCGCTGTTCGATTACATCACCAACAATGAACTGATCATCTGGTTCATCAGCAGCCTGGTGCTGTTCGGCATCGAGCGTCTGTTCATACTGATGGCCTTCAAACGCCTGATGCTCAAGGGCTTCTTCCTGCAGAACGCCGTGATCCTCGGCGCTACCGAAAACGGCCAGCGCCTGGCCGAGTACCTGTTGCAGCACCAAGACATTCGTTCGGGTGTGACAGGCTTCATCGACGACCGCATCGGCCGTATGCCCAAGACCGTGGCCAACCTGCCACTGCTGGGAAACTCCAGCGATCTGGAACGCCTGATTCGCGAAGAGAAAGTCACTCAGGTTCTGGTCGCCCTGCCCTGGTCTGCGGAAAACCGCATGGACTACATCATCCGTGAGCTGCGCAGATTGCCGGTCAACGTCCTGCTGGTGCCGGACATGGTTGCCTTCCGCCACGCTCACAACCGAATCACCGAAGTCGCCAACCTGCCGATGTTCAACGCGTCCGACGTTCCACTCAATGGATGGTCGCCGTTTTTCAAGCGGGCTGAAGACATGTTGCTGTCCTGTGTGGCGCTGTTGCTGCTCTCGCCGGTGATGCTGCTCGTTGCACTAGCGATCAAGCTCGATTCCCCTGGCCCGGTGCTGTTCCGGCAGAAGCGCTATGGCTACAACAACCGCCTGATCGAAGTCTGCAAGTTTCGCTCGATGCACCAGCATCAGGCCGACGCCAATGCAGCGCAACAGACCACCCGAGGTGACGCCAGGGTTACACGGGTCGGTCGTTTTATCCGCAAGACCAGCCTTGATGAGCTGCCACAGCTGTTCAACGTGGTGGCCGGCAGTATGTCGATGGTCGGTCCGCGGCCGCACGCCACGGCAACCAAGGCGGCGGGCATTTTGTTCGAGGAAGCGGTGAAGGAATACACCTCGCGTCATCGGGTCAAGCCAGGCATTACCGGCCTTGCCCAGATCAACGGCTATCGTGGTGAAACAGACACCGTGGAGAAGATCGAGAAGCGCGTCGAGTTCGATCTTGAATACATCGAAAACTGGTCCGTCTGGTTCGATATCTACATCCTTCTGCGCACTGTTCCGGCAGTGCTCTTCACTCGTGAGGTTTATTGATGAGCACCCTCATCCCTTGCATCATCGCCGGCGGCGCTGGCACCCGGCTCTGGCCGGTATCTCGCGAAGCCATGCCCAAGCCGTTCATGCGTCTTCCCGATGGCGAAAGCCTGCTGCAAAAGACCTTCGTGCGCGCCACCAACCTGCCCGACGTCGGCAGGCTGCTGACGGTCACCAACCGCGAAGTGTACTTCCGCACCGTGGACGATTACCGCCAGCTCAATAAAAACCGGATAAAGCTGGACTTTATCCTCGAGCCCTTCGGTCGTAACACCGCCCCGGCGGTTGCCGCTGCTGCGCTGCATGTCGCCCGACTGTACGGCGAAGATGTGCAACTGCTGATCCTGCCCGCCGACCATCTGATCACCGATGTCGCCGCATTTACCGATGCGGTCGGGGTTGCCAGAGCGCTGGCTGACGAAGGCTGGCTAGTGACGTTCGGCATCCTGCCGACCAAGGCTGAGACCGGGTTTGGCTATATCGAAAAAGGCCAGTCCCTGAACCCCAATGCCTACCAGGTGGCACGTTTTGTCGAGAAACCCGACGCCGCCACGGCGCAAGGTTATGTCGATGGCGGGTTGCACCTGTGGAACGGCGGCATGTTCTGCATGCGTGCCGACACCCTGCTGCGCGAGTTCGAAACCCACGCGCCCGACGTGCTGGCCTCGGTGCGTGCATGCCTTGCGCAAAGCACCAGCAAGGAAGGTAAAGGCGAGCTGCAACTCGAACTGGACAACGACCTGTTTGCTGCCGCACCCGATATTTCCATCGACTACGCGCTGATGGAGCGCTCGACGAAAGTCGCCGTCGTACCTTGCCAGCTGGGCTGGAGTGATATCGGTTCATGGCAGGCCCTGCGTGAACTGACCCCGGCCGACGGCAATGGCAACCAGTGCAACGGCCAGACCGTACTGCACGACGTGACCAACTGCTACATCGACTCCAAACGGCTGGTGGGCGCCATCGGGCTGGATGATCTGATCATCATCGACACCCCCGATGCCCTGCTGATCGCCGACGGCAAGCGCAGCCAGGAAGTGAAAATCATCGCCCAGGAACTCAAGCGCCAGGGCCACGACGCCTACCGCCTGCACCGCACCGTCACGCGACCATGGGGCACCTACACCGTGCTCGAGGAAGGCAAGCGCTTCAAGATCAAGCGCATCGTCGTGCGGCCACAGGCCTCGCTGTCGTTGCAAATGCACCACCACCGCAGCGAACACTGGATCGTGGTCAGCGGCATGGCCCAGGTCACCAATGGTGATCGCGAATTCATGCTCGACACCAACGAATCGACCTTCATCAAACCCGGCCACACCCATCGCCTGGTTAACCCCGGCGTAATCGACCTGGTGATGATCGAGGTACAGAGCGGCGAATACCTGGGTGAGGACGACATCGTTCGCTTCACTGACATTTATGGCCGAGTGCCGGAGGCTGCCAAGACGTAAAAAACCCAGGCCGGGGGCATACCTGACGGATCGCGTCACGGCAGCCCTGCGGCTATATCGATGTCGAGCGGATCGAACCGGCAGCAGGACCACTTCATGGACTGACGTGCATTGGATCAAGACGTAGCAGTACCAGCCAACATGATTGTTTTACCCGTCAGGGAGCCGTATTTCATGCATGACAGGAATTTTGGACCAGTGAAAAACATCCTGCTGACCCTCGGCATATTGATGCTGTGTGCCTGCAACACACCCGCCCGTATCAGTCTGCCCGATGATGCACAGGTCAAGGCTGGCCAGGCAGCCGGGCTTGCCCTGGCAGGCAAACCATTACCACCGGAGAGGATTCGCGCCGGTGATACGCTGCGCATCGTGCGCAACACAGGGGAAGCACCGTCGATTTCGGCCTTCACGGCCAACTCGATTTATGAGCTGACGCTGTTTCCAGTCCTTAACGATGGCACGTTTACTTACCCCTACATCGGCACCGTCAAGGCAGCAGGCCTGACGATCCCGCAATTGACGGCAGCGCTGGAAAACAAGCTACAGAACGTCTACCGGGAAACCGCCCTGACCATCAACATCTCCTCGGCGCCGAGCAATACGGTGTTCGTGGGGGGGGCCGTGCGTAACCCCACTAACGTGCCGGTGGCGACCGTGACCACCCTCGACCAGGCCATCGTCAGCGCCGGTGGTGTCACCACGGCAGCCGAAGCCAGCCTGGTCGCCCTGCTGCGCCAGGAAGACGACGGCAGCTACAAAACCTATTTCTTCGACTACAGCAAGTTTCTCTGGGCCGGTAACGGTGCACCTGGTGCACCGGTCTTGTTGCAACGCGGTGATGTGGTGTTCGTGCCCCAGTCCAATGTCGCCAACCGAATCGACGGAGTGGATCTGTATTTCACTCAACTGATTCCGTTCGCGAAGTCATTTGGCATCGGCGTGAACTACCAAATCAAAGGCAACAACAATTAACCGTCAGAGAAAGTAGACATGATCAATATCCGTTCATTCCGTGACTTGCTGCGCCTGTTTTTTATCTTCAAGCGCGAAGTCAAAATCACTGTGCTGGTGACGTTCATCATCATTCTGCTGGGCGCATTCCTGTTGCCGAACCGCTACGAGTCCACGGCGCTGCTGCTGGTCAAGCCCGGTCGCGACAGCAGCACCGTGCCCATCGAGTTCTCTGATCGCCAGAGCATCGTCATACCGTCCGCCCAGCGCGATCCGATCCTCGACGAAGAACGCATGCTCACCGGCACGCCAATCAAGCGCGCTGTGGCTGAGCGTTACCTGGCTGAATTATCCAATGAGCCTGCTGATCCGGGCTTTCTGACCACCCTCAAACTGGGCCTGAAAAGCGCCGTGCAGGGCATCGTCGGTGTCGGTCAAAGTGCGTTGCAACTGGCCGGCCTGGTGGAGAAGCGCTCGCCTGAGGAGCGACTGGCCGAAGACCTGTCGAAGAATTTCAAGGTGACTCACGAAACAGGCTCCGCGGTGATGGAGCTGAGCTTTACCTGGAATGACCCGGCTGTGGCACAGAAGGTCCTGAGCGACTGGGTCGAGCAATACCAGTCCGAGCGCACCCGGACACTGGGCCGTATCAGCCTCTATTCGTTCTACGAAGGGGAGGTCAAGGACACCCAGGCCAACATTCTTAACTACAAGAAGCAGATCCAGGGCTACCTGAATCAGTTGGGCGCGGTGAACATCAAGCAGCGTCTGGCTGATATTTCGCTGGACCTCAATGACCTGACCACTGAGCGCGACAACACCACCCGTGCAATTGCTTCCACCAAGGCGGGTATCGACAAGCTTCAGGAGCAGTTGTCCAAACAATCCAGGCTGGTGACCGCGGGCAAGGAAATGGCGCGCAACCCTAACCGCCAGGACCTGCAGAACCGCATCAACGCCAAAGAGGTAGAGCGTCAGGAAATGTTGCGTTCGTTCAAGGATGGAGCGCCACCGGTGCGCGCCCTGAACTTGGAAATCCAGAACCTGCAAGACCTGGCCAAAAAGCAGGAAGAAACCATTCAACGCTCCGAGAGCATCACGCCTAACCCGCTCTTTACCCGCTTGCAGAACATCCTGGGTGACCAGCAAACCAGTTATACACGGCTGCTGGTGCAACTGGATCAACAGAACAAGCAACTGGCGCAACTGGAGAAGAATCGCCTGCAGGCCCTCAGCCTGGAACCTGAAATATCGCGCCTGCAAAGCGCACTGGACGCCAGTGAGAAGAGCTATGCGCTCTACGCCGACAGCCTTGAGAAGGCCCGTATCGACCGTGAACTGGACAAGAGCCAGATCAGCAACATTGCGGTCGTCGAAGAAGCCACCCTCAACCCCAGCCGCATCTTCCCGAAAAGTCTGTTGATGCTGCTGTTGGCGATTCCATTGAGCATCGCCGTGGGCCTGCTGGCGCTGTATTTCTTCTACCTGCTGGACCAGCGCATCCACGATGGCGACAAGTTCGAGGCACGTTTCGGCATCCCGCTGTGGACCAGCCTCCAGGACCTGACCAACGCCGGGCCACAACGCAAGACGGCCTTTGTCGCCAGCCTTTATCGCCTCTACGGCATCCTGCCGCTGCGTCAGGTCGCCGAAAAAGGTCTGGCCCTGGGCCTGACCTCTGCGCACAAGGGCGAAGGTGTCACGTTCATAATTGACCATCTGCGCCAACTGCTTGAGGAGAATGGTTACTCGGTACGAACCACAGGTGCAGGAACTGCTGCCCCCGGTGAGATCCTGCTGCTGGACGCCGGCGGCTTCTTCTCCAACCAGGGCGCCTTCGTGACCCTGCGCGAAGCCGATTTGATCGTACTGGTGGTGCGCGCTGAAGAGATGACCGTACCGGCGCTGGAAAACGCCCTGTCGGTGCTCAACACCGCGTTCAAGAAAGTCGATGGCATCATTCTCAACCGTCGCCGTTTCGAGATCCCGGAAAACGTCCTCAACTATCTCACTCGTCTGCGTCTGCGGGGCTGATATGCATATTGCCCTGCTTGCGCCGCTGCCACCGGAACAGAACGGCATTGCCGACTATGCCGGACACCTGAAAAATGCCCTGCTGGCCTATGGTCTGCAGGTCAGTACGCCGTTGGCGGGTATTGGCAACAACCCCCGCGAGGCGCAACTGCGGGTCGCGCAAACCGACTGGACAGGCATCGACCTGGTGCATGCCGAACTGGGCGGCGGGCGGCTGGCGGAGTTCCACGCGCTGCGTGACCTACGACAGCGTTTCGCCCATTTGCCGTTGACCGCAACGGTGCATGACCCGGAGCGTCTGGTCTGGCGTCGGGAAAAGCTGCCCTGGCCGCTTTCGCTGGCCAGCTTCCTGCCCTCTCCGCTGCCGCAAGTTGCCACAGTTTTGAGTGACCCTTTGTGCCTGCGCGAAGAACGTCAACTGGCGCAGAGCATGACTCGCCTGGTGACCCTGACCCAATCCGGCAGCCGTTGCCTCAAGGAGCGTATGGGGCTCAAGGACGAGCAAATGGCTGTTATTCCTCACGGCAACCTGCCTATCCCACCTGCGCCACTGCCGCCCTTGCAGCCGCTCAAGCTGCTGTATTTCGGTTTCATTTATCGAGGTAAGGGCATAGAGGACCTGCTTGAGGCAATGGCAACACTGTTCATCGAGAAACCCTCGTTGCGCTCCCGCCTGCGCCTGACACTGGCGGGCGGCAGCGAGCCGGAAATGGCGTTCGGGTCGTCCGGCAGCTACCTTGATGAACTGCGCCAGCGTATCCGCCTGCTGGGCCTGACAGACCTGATCGACTGGAATCTGGACCTGCCTGCAGCATCCATCGCCAGCGTGATTCAGAACCACCACGTCATGGTCCTGCCCTACCGCGAGTCGAGCAAACTGCGATTGCTGGGGCAGTTGCGTGGCACCAGCGGGGCGTTGTCCTGGGCCGTGGCCTGTGGACGGGGCGCCATCACCTCGGACGCACGCTCATTCGCCGAAGAAGTGTCCCATGGCAATGGCGTGATCTACCCTCAGGGCGACGTCAAGGCACTGGCCGCGCAACTCGGCCACCTGTGCCATTCGCCGCAACTGGCGGTGCAATGGGCAGAACAGGCCAGCATCATGGGCCGCGACCGGGTGTGGAGCCATACCGCCGAGCGCTTCAGCCAGCTGTTCCATGCCGCATGCGGAGATCGATGAGATGCAGCGAAAAACCGGTTTCTTGCTATCCATGCTGGCCGCAACGATCACCAGCCTGTGCCTGACCTCGACGGCCAGCGCCGAAACCGTGCTGAAAGCGCCCCGCACAGTGGTCTGGCAGGACTTTCTGGGGGTGAATGCGCAATTTCAGTACTTCACCCCGGACATCTATCAGAAACAGATGGCGCAGCTGGATCAACTGGGGCTGAACTGGGTTCGCCTGACCATCCACTGGCCGATCATCGAACCGGTGAAAGACCAGTACGACCTGACTGCTCTCGACGGTGCGATGGCCGCCATTGCCAGCCACAACTACAACACCGTGGCCTATCTGGTAGGTTCGGCCACCTTTGACAGCAGCGCGCCTCCCGGTGCGACCAGCACCGACCAGTACCCGCCCGCTGATTTCAGCATTTTTGCCGCACGCATGGCCGCCCTGGCCCAACGTTATCCGCAGGTCGCCAACTGGCAGGTGTGGAACGAGCCCAACATCATCTGGCTGCCCAAGGAAGACCCCGCCGGCTACTACAACCTGCTGACCACCACCGCCAGCGCGATCCGGGCCACGGTACCGAACAAAAATATCGTCACCGCCGGCATGGCCTATTACAGCCAGATGCACAGCACCCCGGGCTACATGCTGCAGGACATGCTCGACATGGGCCTGGCCAGCCAGAACATCATTGCCGCCTATCACCCCTACTCCCAGTACCCCGAGGGCGACTCGATCCCGGACCAGGACTTTCTGGTGCAGGGCAACAACATGAACACCCTGTTGCACAACAACGGTGTCAGCCAGGTATGGGCCACCGAGTTCGGCTGGTCCAGCTACGCCGGGCCGGTGGAGATGCAGGCGATCATCGGCGTTGACGGGCAAGCAGACTACACCCTGCGGCGCCTGGCCCTGATGAGCGCCATGGACTATCAGCGCATCTTCATCTTCAACCTCAGCGACCTGGATGCCCGGGCCAGCGACCGTGACCAGTACTACGGCCTGGTGGACCTGAACGCCAACCCGAAACCGGTCTACAACGCGTTGCGAAACTTCCTGACCATCACCGGCCCCAGCCTGTCGCCTGCTGACCGGCCGGCACTGAACAACATCCCTGACGACTTGTATGCCGTACCCTGGACCCGGGCCGACGGCCAGAATTTGCTGATGATCTGGAGCGCCAGCGGCAGCAACATGCAACTGCAAGGCGTGACCTCAGCGACACTTTATGACCCCATGACCGGCACCCAGCAAACACTGCTCGACCCGCAAAACATCACGGTCCCGCTCAAGCCGACACTGCAACTTCTGGTCTGGGGTCAATGATCATGCGGATTCTATGGACATTGCCTTATTTGCCATGGCCCACCACCAGCGGCGGCAAGACCCGCCAGTATCATCTGCTGCGTAACCTGGCCGCGCGAGGCCATCGCATCACCCTGCTGGTGCAGTCAAAGACCGCTCTTGACGAAGAAGCCCGCGCCGCACTCGAACCCTGGCTTGAACGCCTGATCGTGCTGCCGCGCCGCCCCCTGCGCACTGCGAAGACCCTGTTGGCAGTCGCCTTCGCCGCTCCCCCGATGCTAGCCAGCATCAACGGGTATGCCCCACGTTTGCAGCAGGTGTTCAAAACGTTGCTGACCCAGGAGTGGGACGTGATCCAGATCGAACACAGCTACGCCTTCCAGCCGTTCGAAAAACCGTTGCAGCAGGCGGGCAAGCCGTTCCTGCTTACCGAGCACAACGTCGAATCGGCCCTCGGAGCTGCCAGCTATGATCGACTGCCTCGCTGGGCAAAGCTCTTCACGGTTTATGACCAATGGCGCTACCGTCGCTGGGAGCACCGCATATTTGCCCAGGCCAGCGAATTGATCGCCGTCACCGAAGACGACGCGAAAAACCTGGCGCGCCTGAGCTCAAAAGCGACGTCCGTGGTGGTCAATGGTGTGGACAGTGACTACTACGCCAAGGTCCAACCCGACCCTTACAGCCGGCGCCTGCTGTTCATCGGCAACTACGAATACGGCCCGAATATCGACGCGGTGCAATGGGCGCTGGACGAAATCCTGCCTCATGTCTGGCAGGCTGCGCCCACCCTGCGCTTCACCATCTGTGGCTATGCCCTGCCGGAAAGCTGGCGGGATCGCTGGCCCGATCCGCGCATAGACTGGCAAGGTTTTGTGCCCAACCTGCGGGAGCTGCAAGGCACCGCAGCGGTGTTCTTCGCACCCCTGCGGCATGGCGGTGGCTCCAAGCTCAAGGTGCTGGAAGCCATGGCAGCCGGGCTCGCGGTGGTGACCACCGGCCAGGGCACCTCCGGCTTGCAGGTGATCAACGGCGAGCACTACCTGGGTAGCGAAGACCCCATTGAGCTTGCGCGACTCCTCTGCGAGATCGTCGATCAACCACAGCGGCTGCGAAGCATCGGTGAAGCTGGCCGCGCCTACGTGCGCGCCAAACATGACTGGTCGGTGGCTGCGGCTCAACTGGAACGGATCTACACCCGCTTTTCGCCCCAGGATCCACCTCGGCTTCCCCCTCAGGAACCGTCTCAAGAACAAGGAACCCGCGTATGCGTATAGGACTGGATTACCGCCCGGCGACCGCCTTCCCCAACAGCGGCATCGGTCGTCAGAACATTGCTCTCGAAGAGGCAGCACGCGCCCATCCGAACGTACAAGTGCAACTGTTCAGTGCCGCGCCAGACAATCACCCGATCCGGCGCCTGGCCCATTGCTCGCGCCGCAGCACGCCCCTGAACGGTGTCCATCGCCTGCCTGAACGCTTGCATTTCGAGGCGCAATACCTGCCCGGCGCCCTGCGCGATGCCGAGGTACAACTCTACATCGCCAACATGAACATGGGCCTGCCGGTGGGCCGCAAACCAGCGGGTCTGCGTTACGTATTGCAACTGCATGACCTGTTCCAGCTGACCCTGAACAACAGCCACGGCTCGCAGCTCAAGGCCAGGATCTACGGGCTCACCGACAAGCTGTCCATCAGCCATTCGGTGCGCGTGGCTGACCGGATATGGACACCGTCGCAGTTCACCGCCGACGAGGTGGCCCGGCTGTTTCCTGCCGCACGGGAAAAACTGCGTGTGCTGCCCAATCTGGTCAGCGGTTTCACTGGCGAGCCTGCGGACATCAGCAATCTCCAATTGCCCGAACGTTATTGGCTGTGCGTCGGCATCCGGGAACCGCGCAAGAACATCCCTTGGTTCGTAGATGCCTGGCAGACCGCACGGGTGCAATTTCAAAACGTTCCGGAGCTAGTGCTGATCGGTACGGCGGAGCACTTGCCACTCGGGCAACGCAACCTGCCGGGCCTGCACTTTCTCAGCGACATCAGCGATGCCGAACTGCAAGCCGTCTATGGCCACGCCGAGCGCCTGTGGCACCCCTCCTATGCCGAAGGTTTCGGCCTGCCGGTCATTGAAGCCTTGAGCGTGGGCACACCAGTCGCGGTGGCCAGCGGGTCGTCCCTGGATGAAATTACTCCACCTGACAGCCCGCGCTTCTCCCCGACCGACAGCGCGGCCCTGGTCAGGCTGATGGGCGAGATGTCCAACACCCTGAATGACGACCCCGCGCACCTCAAAGCCTGGGCGGCGCGTTATGGTCTGGACGCTTACCGTCAACGTTTCAATGAATTGATCGAGGAACTGCGTTAATGCCTTTGGCCATGCCCGTTGGGCTACTTTTCGCCCTATTGTTCGGTGTGCTGATCTGGGTACTGCCCGCAATCAAGGTCATGGCGGTGATTGTCGGCCTGGCAGCGATCGTCACCGTGATCCGGCGTCCGCTGCATGGCTTGTTGATATTCGGGGTGCTGGCAACTTTTCTGCCCTACTCCACGGTGCAAATCGGTTTTCGTACCACGGTGTCCGAAGCCTTGCTGATGCTGGTATGGGCCAGCGTTATCGTACAGTCGGCGTTGGGCACGCAGCCGAGAATGCACCCGCTGATGCGCACCGAGCGAATGCTGGGGGCCTTGATGTTGTTCAGCGCCTTCCCGTTCGTGGTCGGTCAACTGGTGATCAACACCGACGGCAATGGCCCGGTCAACTGGGTGCGCTGGCTGTTCAACCTGTCGGCACTGTTCCTGGTGCCGCGCCTGTTGTATCAGGAAAAAAGCCGTGAACACATGGTCATCGCCCTGCTGCTCGGCACGCTGCTGCTGTTGCTGCTGTCGATCCCGATCTACCTGAAAAACGGCACGGCGACCGCCATCACCTCGGTCCTGGGCAGCCTGGGCTACGGCAGCATCGATATTCTCAGCCAAGGCCTGCAGGGGTTGTCCACGCGCATGGGCTCGCCGTGGATGCACCCGAACGTAACCGGTGGTGCAATGGTGCTGTTCGTGCCACTGGCCTTCTGCTTCGGCGTGACCCGCACCGGCTGGCCACGGGCGCTGGGGCTTGCGGTCGCGATCCTGGCGACCGTCGGCCTGCTGCTGACCGGCTCACGGGGTGCGCTGCTGTGCCTGATCGCGGTCATGGTATGGCTGGCGCGCAAACGCGTACCTTACATCGGCCGCATCCTGATGGCAGGCGTGGTGGCAGGGGCATTGCTGCTGATGTTCTATCCGCCCCTTCAGGAGCGGATGCTGACCATCTTTTCCAGCGACGACGCCAGTACCACCGTGCGCTTCATGGAGTACTCGCACTTCCCCGAAGCCATGGCCAGGTATCCGCTGGGCATCGGCTTCAAGGTTGACCCACCCGTACCGGGCACCGGGCTGTGGGGTATTTCCAACCTGTGGCTGAACCTCATCTACAAGCTTGGCATCCCCGGGATGCTGGTGTTTCTTGCAGTCGTCGTGACCTGGTGGCGTGAAACCTGGGGCTACGTGCCCTCGGTTGCACTGACACGCGACAGCTCGATCTGGTTGGGTACGCTTGCCGGCCTTTCGGCTGCGCTGCTCAGCGGGTTCTTCGACCATTACTTCAGTTTTACCAACGTGCTGGTGGCGCTGTTCTGGCTATTGCTAGGCCTGAATCTGCATGAAGCACGACGCCTGAAAAACAAAATACCGACGCTTTCGAACAACCCTACCCCCGCCTTATCTGACTTGGGATCACGACCATGAGACACCGCATGATGCACTCGCACAACCTGCGACAGGCGCTGCCCGAATACGCCAGAAAGATGGGGGTCAGTACCGAGGAGCTGGAAAGCACCTGGCAGTGGATGATCGACAATGAAGCGGCGTTCGAAACACCGCTGAAAAGCACCACCCTGTCATTCATCAGCTATCTGAACATAGAGCCACGCATCGAACCGCCACTGGCGCGCCGCTTCTACCGCCTGCTGGCGTCCGAGACCCGTGGCGCGTTGATCCCGCTGTACGGCATCAACTGGCCCACCCTGCGTGACCGCATGCTGCGCACCTGGGAACAGGCCTACAACATCCTGATCTGCAAGATCCCCAGCCACACCCTGCGCCTGGCCTGGCTGCGCATTGGCGGGGCGAAGATCGGCAAAGGCTCTACGGTCTGGCGCAACACCGAAGTACTGGGCGTCGACAGCCTGGTGATCGGTGACGACACCACCATCGGCTGGCATTGCCAACTGGATGCGCGCGGCGGCCTGACGATTGGCAACCATGTGACTGTCGCCTCCCACGTCCTGATGATCGCCGGTGGTCACGACCTGCAGGCACCGGAGTTCTGGGCCGTGGGTGGTCCGATCTTCATCCATGACTACGCATGGATCGCCAGCCGGGCACTGCTCTCGTTCGGTGCCAACATCGGCGAAGGTGCGGTGGTAGGTGGCAATTGCGTGGTGACCAAACCCATCCCGCCTTATGCCATCGTCAGCGGCCCGGATGCGGCGATCAAAGGCGAACGCGTGCGCAACCTCAATTACAAAGTGGGCGGCAAAGGTCTGTTCACTTTGTTCCACTGAGCCCGCATGTTCGGTTCAACCCTGTGGCTGACCCTGGCCACCCTCACGGGCCTCGCGGCGGGCTTTGCCCGTGAGTGGCTGTTGGTGGCGGCCTGGGGTGCCGGGGCGCAAAGCGATGCATTTCTGGTCTCGATGTTTTTGCCCGAGGCATTGCGCATGGCGCTGGCTGCAGGCCTGTTGAGTGCCGCCGCACTGCCGCTTTATCAGCAGCGCTCACCCGAGCAACAACAACACTGGCTGGGTGCCCTGACCCCGCGCCTGCTGCTGTGCGGCCTGGGGTTGAGCCTGTTGCTCAGCCTGGGTGCGCCGCTGTGGGTACGCCTGATCGGGCCGGGACTCGACGACCAGGGTTATGCGCAGGCCAGCGGCGGTTTGCACTGGCTGGCCTGGAGCGCGCCGGGGTTCCTGCTGCACGCCCTGCTGTGCGTACCGCTGCAGGCGCGTTCACGCTTTGTGCTGGCCGGGCTGGGCTCGCTGCTGTTCAACCTGCCGCCGGTGATCTACCTCGCCACCTTCAGCCACGCCGCCACGGCTACCGGGCTTGCCAGCGCCTGCGTCCTGGGTAGCCTGTTGATGCCCGGCGTGCTGCTGCCGACCCTGCTGCGCCAAGGCTGGAAACCCTGGAAACTGCACGCCGACGAAGGCGTCACCCGTGAGTTGCTGCAACGCATCGGGCCATTGCTGAGCAGCAACCTGGCCAGCCAGGGCCTGGCGCTACTAGAGCGGATGGTCGCGTCGTTGCTGGGCGAAGGTGCCGTGACCTGGATCAACCTGGCGCGCAAACTCATCAACCTGCCGCTGATCGCCTTGATGAGCCTCAACCAGGTGTTACTGGGTCTTATGAGCGGCAGCGCGGGGGATCAGCGGCTGGCACTTCTGCGTAAGGGCCTGAGCAGCGCCACCCTACTGACCCTGCCTGCCGTAGCGGGCCTGATCGGCGCGGCCGGTGCGCTGGTGACCCTGCTGCTGCCCAACCAGGCAGCGGACAGCCCGCTGCCAGCGCTGCTGGCGTGGTTTTCCGTACCCCTGATGTTCGGCGCCTGGAACGCCCTGCTGGCGCGCTACGCCTATGCCGCAGGCGACACTCGCATGCCACTCAAATGCGAACTGACCGGCAGCCTGCTCAACGCGATTCTGCTGGCAGTGCTGCCCTACTTCTTCGGCCTGATCGGTATCGCCCTGGCTGCCATTTGTGGCGTGATCCTGACCGGCCTGCTGCTGATGCGCCGCCAACAACTGCTCGACCTTGTGCCCTGGCGGCTGCAGTGGGCACTAGGGGCGATCGTCATGCTACTGGCAGCCCTGCTGTTGCACCCACTGGGCAATATCTGGCTGCAACTGGGGCTCAGCAGCGCCTGCGGCGCGGTATTGCTCGCGGGCCTGGCCGTGTGGCTGAAGCCGTGGCGGGCTGAACAGGTGTGAGCCAGACCAGCACTTGTGCAGTCTGTGTCGGAGCGGGCTTGCTCGCGAAGGCGTCAGGTCTGAGACATTGACAGTGACTGATGCACTGCAATCGCAGGCAAGCCAACGCCTGAACGGGATTTGTGTTCAGACCAGAATCCGTTTTCGGCTTTCCTGATACAGGCTGCAATTCTGCTTCACGGTCTGGCGCAGCCAGCGATGCGCCGGATCTTTATCAAAGCGTGGGTGCCAGGCCTGGACCACCACCACGGGCACCAGCGGGATCGGCAAGGCGAACGAGCGCATACGCAGCCCCAGAGTGTCCATGCCCCATAGCACCGGCTCCGGCAGCGGCAAAATCAGGTCGGAACCAGCCACGGAAAAGATTGCGGAATGGAAGTTCGGCGTGATCAGCGCAATACGGCGCTCCAGCCCCAGATCCGCCAACGCGGGGTCGATGGGGCCTCGGGCACGGCCACGGCGCGAGACGCTCACCTGGTCATAACGGGCAAACCGTTCAGGGGTGATCTCGGCCTCGAAGATCGGATGGTTCTCCCGCGCCAACCCCACAAACCGGGTCGTGAACAGGCTCTGGATCTTGACTTCAGGGCCGAAATTGCGATTGGAGGTGATGTAAAGATCCAGGCGGCCTTCGCGCAGTGCATCGTCGTCACCCTCGCCTTCAGGGACAAAACGCAGCGTGGCTCGAGGCGCCTGGGTACGCAGGGACTCAAGCAGACCACCCCCGAACGCACCGAAGAATACGTCGTTGGAGCGCACGTTGAAGCAGCGCTCCAGCGTGGTCATGTCCACATCATCCCGGTCCTGAAACACCTGCGCGGCCTGCTCCACCACGGCACGCACCTGCGCCTGGATCGCCAGCGCCCGCGGTGTCGGCACCAGCCCCCGCCCGGCACGCACCAGAATGGGATCGCCCAGCGCTTCACGAATCCGGGTCAGGGTCCGGCTCATGGCCGCAGGACTCAAATGCATGCGCCGCGCCGCCCCCACCACACTGCCTTCTTCAAGCAGTGCATCGAGCGCAATCAGCAGGTTCATGTCCGGGAGTTGCATGTCAATCATCCGTCTTCTGGGTGGCTGGATGATGAGGCATTAGCAGACTTCCCGAAAGAAGAGCAGCATGCGATGCCACAGGAAATGAAGCGGTGGAGGCCGCCCTCTCCCAGCCCGCACTAAGGGCTCAGGCCGCATGGGTATACGCACACAACTGACGCCGCACTGTGCTGTCTTCCTCCAAATCTGGATAAGGCTGAGAAACATTATGTAATGTTTATTCCGCACTGGATCTGGATGACCTCAAGATCTTTCAGCCAGAGAGCTGTAGAAGAATGGAAAACACTCTTAAAGTCACGAACTAGAAGGGCTCAGGCTGGACAAGGCTAAAACTCCAACCTCCTATCACATGTAGGAATATTAATATGCGCATGTACGAAGCCGCATATTTAACTTGTAGGAATAGTTACTTATTTATGGCGCTATCTATACAGCACGGAATGGGGCGTTGTGTATTGCCGCTGCGAGAGGATATGCTTTCGTCCCTGACAGGTGTAGCAAATTACTAAACATACCGTTTAGACAAATGGCTGTCCGACTTGTTAAGCATGTTTTATCGATCAAGTTCTGGATTGAAACGTCCTTTATTCCTTGCTTGCAATTAACGGGCACGCTTTTCTCTACCCAGGCTTTCACCCAATGTTTCATCTGTGAAAAATATGATAAAAGCCCCCATCAAAGTACTCTCCGTTTTTGGCACACGGCCAGAAGCCATCAAAATGGCCCCACTGGTGATGCAGTTGGCCAAAGACTCCCGATTTGACGCTCGTGTGTGCGTAACTGCACAGCATCGGGAAATGCTCGACCAGGTCTTGGAGTTGTTCGATCTGCGCCCGGACTATGATCTTAATGTCATGAAGACTGGCCAGGACCTGACAGACGTTACCACGGCCATTTTGCATGGCCTTAAAACTGTGCTCGAAGACTCGAAGCCAGATGTGATTCTGGTTCACGGTGACACCGCCACTACTTTTGCTTCAAGCCTTGCCGCCTATTACCAACAGATACCAATCGCCCATGTAGAGGCTGGGCTGCGAACGAAAAACCTTTATTCCCCATGGCCTGAGGAAGGCAACCGCCACCTGGTCGGAAGCCTGGCAGCATTGCACTTCGCGCCTACTGACATCTCTCGGCAGAACCTGCTTGATGAAGGCGTAAATCCCGAACGTATTCATGTGACCGGGAACACTGTTGTCGATGCGCTGCTTGAAGTCGTGAATAAGTTGAACAGTCCGAATTCGCCTCTGCGGACTGAGTTCGAACAGCGTTTCTCGTTCGTTCCACAAGGGCGCCGTATGGTGCTGGTGACAGGTCATCGTCGCGAGAATTTTGGCCAAGGCTTTGAGCAGATCTGCCAGGCACTGGCTGAAACAGCCAAACGGTTTGGGGAGGTGGAATTCGTCTATCCGGTTCACCTGAATCCGAACGTACGCGAACCTGTTCAGCGCCTGCTCAAAGGTATCGGCAACGTCCATTTAATCGAGCCACAGGACTATTTGCCATTTGTATACCTGATGACACGCGCATACGTGATCCTCACCGATTCCGGCGGAATCCAGGAAGAGGCACCTGCATTGGGCAAGCCAGTACTGGTGATGCGCGATACCACTGAACGTCCCGAAGCCGTTTGCGCAGGTACGGTCAAGCTGGTAGGCACACAAGTGGATTCAATCATCCATCACCTCAGCCTGCTCCTGAGCGACGAAAGCGAGTATTCCAGAATGAGTTTTGCCCATAACCCTTATGGTGATGGCACTGCGAGTTCCTCTATCCGCGAAGCGTTGGTGCGCTTTCGCAACGAACCCGTGGGAGCAGCCCTATGAGTTTCAAGAAAGTTTCGGTTATCGGTCTGGGTTACATCGGCCTGCCGACCGCAGCCGTGTTTGCATCCCGAAGAAAACACGTTGTCGGTGTCGATGTTAATCAGCAGACGGTGGATACGATAAATCGTGGCGAGGTTCATATCGTTGAGCCTGAGCTCGACATGCTGGTCCAGGCGGCGGTGACCCAGGGCATGTTAAAGGCGACGACCTCCCCCGAGCCTGCGGATGCCTTCCTGATAGCTGTTCCCACTCCTTTCAAGAGCGATAAACAGCCTGATCTGAGCTATATCGAAGCCGCCAGCAGGTCGATTGCACCCGTGCTGAAGCACAATGATCTGGTCATTCTTGAGTCAACCTGCCCGGTCGGTGCCACGGAAAGAATGGCGCAATGGCTGGCCGAAATGCGCCCCGACCTGACCTTTCCCGCTACCCATGGAGAAGCATCCGATATTCGTATCGCGCATTGTCCTGAAAGGGTTTTGCCGGGTCATGTACTGCGTGAGCTCGTCGAAAACGATCGCATCATCGGGGGAATGACCCCTCGCTGCTCCGCAGCTGCCGTAAGCCTGTACAGGGCGTTTGTAGAGGGTGAATGCATCATCACCGATACCCGCACAGCGGAGATGTGCAAGCTGACGGAAAACAGTTTTCGTGACGTCAATATCGCCTTCGCCAACGAGCTGTCGATGATCTGCGAAGAGCTGAAAATCAATGTGTGGGAATTGACTCGTCTGGCCAACCACCACCCCAGGGTCGATATTCTTCAACCAGGCCCCGGGGTCGGGGGGCACTGCATTGCTGTCGATCCGTGGTTTATCGTCAGCAAGACTCCTGAGCTGGCGAAGCTGATCCGTACGGCCCGGGAAGTCAACGACGATAAGCCCCACTGGGTCATCAATCAGGTCAAAGTCGCATTAGCTGACTTCCTGCTGAACCATCCCCATATGTCCGCGAAAGACGTGCGGGTGGCCTGTTACGGTCTGGCATTCAAGGCTGACATTGATGATTTGCGTGAAAGCCCGTCACTTCGCATCGTCCAGGATCTGGGTGAGACGTTGGGCTGTGAATTGCTCGTCGTTGAACCCAATATCGACACACTGCCTTTAGCGTTGCAGAGGCATCAACTGGTGGACGCAACATTCGCGAGTGACAGCGCACATATTCATGTCTTGCTGGTCAAGCACCGTGAGTTCAAAACGATTGTTGGTTTACGCGAGCGCAGCATTGTGATTGATGCAGTCGGCGTGTTGGCGGAGTGAAGAGGTCACGATGACGAACGGTAACGACAACCCCATAGATGCATCCGAGCAACTCATTGAACTCCGGGCGAGAAATGCGGCGCTACAGGAGACCATCGAAGAGTTGGCTAGCAATCTCGAGCAAGCCAATGTCAAGCGTTATGCTGCCGAGCAACGGCTGATCAAGACGCGTGGGAGTTTGACCTATCAGTTGGGTTATCAGCTCAAGACAGGCCTCGGATCATTAAGCGGGGGCGTTCGTCTACCGTGGGCTTTGTTCAATCTTTATCGTAAGGCCAGTAAACAACGTAAGCGGGCAGAACATAAAAGTCGTGGCGGCGTCAGGTCGTCAAAACCGTCACCGTTTCAGGCGCCTTCTCCCGAGAAAATTTTTGTACCGCCAACCCCGCGGCCTCTCAAAGTCACGGATTATGACTCCATATGTAAGCGGTTTTTTAAATCGGCTGATCAGCCGCGGACCGCCCTGAAAGTTGCTTGCATCATGGACGAGTTCACGTTCACCTCGTATCGGTACGAATGCAACTTGCTGCAGCTGACGCCGATGAACTGGGAAGCCGAACTGCGGGCATTTCAGCCCGAACTGGTGTTCGTTGAGTCCGCCTGGCGTGGTAAGGACGATTTATGGCATAGCAAGGTTGGTCACAACGCTCAGGAGCTGAAAGATATGCTGGCCTGGTGTCGGCAGCAGGGTATTGCGACGGTGTTTTGGAACAAGGAAGACCCGGTTCATTTTGACGTCTTTATAGCCGCCGCCGCGCACTTCGACTCGGTATTTACCGTCGATATCGACTGCATTCAGCGTTATAAAAGAGCCTTGGGCCATGAACGTGTCTACGTTTTGCCATTTGCCTGCCAGCCTGCGTTGCACAACCCGGTCGAGCTCTACGAGCGCAAAGACGCTTTCTGTTTTGCGGGTTCTTACTACGCTCGCTATCCAGAGCGCACCCGAGTCTTGGACAACTTCTTCGAGCAATTGCCAACATTTCGGCCGATGGAGATTTTTGATCGCAACTTCGGCAAAAATGTTGCCAGTTATCAGTTCCCGGAACAGTATCAGCCTCACATCGTTGGCACGCTGAAATTTAACGAGATCGATACCGCCTATAAGGGCTATTGCTATGCCATCAATCTCAACACAGTTAAACAATCGCAGTCCATGTGTGCACGTCGTGTGTTCGAACTGATCGGATGCAATACGCTCACTGTCAGTAATTTTGCCCGCAGTTTACATCTGTTATTCGGTGATCTGGTAATTTCCACCGATAACGGAAAGGAAATACTCCGCCGACTTGATGCTTTTACACACAACGAACAGGGTGCGGCAAAGTTGCGATTGGCCGCCTTGCGTAAAGTGATGCTGGATCACACCTATACCCAGCGCCTGGGTTATGTAATGAGCAAGGTAACGGGTAGTTCCCCATTAAACGAGATGCCCCGGATTTGTGTTTTTGCCCATGCTGCCACGCACAGCGAACTAGAGGCACTGATCGAGCATTTTGAACGACAGCGTTATGCCAATATGCAGATGCATATAGTCATTCCTGATCAACTCGTCGGTAGGCCTGTAGAGCCGGACGCTCGTGTGCACCTTTTGACGTTAAAAGAGACCACAGGCCTGTCGCTACATGATCTTATCGACAACGCAACCTGGGTAGCCGGGATGGTTGCCCAAGACTATTACGGTCCCAACTATCTGTTGGACCTGGCCTTGGCAACACGCTACAGCGAAGCGCAAATGATGGGTAAAGGCGCTTTCTACGAAAACGCAGTATCGAGCACTCAGTTACAAAATGCCGAGCTAGTTTATCGACCCGTCGCTCGGCTGGCGGCCCGTAGCGCGTTGATCCATGCAGAACTGTTAAGTGGCCACGCCGCTGGCGACTGGATCCGGTCATTGCCCGAGCTGGAGGTCGAACACGATCAGGCATTGGCCATCGATATATTCAACTATTGCAGAAATGCTGGCACCGTCCACCTTGAGCATTTGTGTGCGTTGGTTGACGACCCTGACCTTAATACCGGCATCAGTATCGAACAATTGCAAGCCCGGGCTGAAGCTATCCCGCCACTCAAGGATCAACACTCTGTGCCCGAGTGGTCCGGTAAAACGCTGGCCGAGCTATTCGGTCCGCTGCGTGGCAAGCAGCTAAGCGAGCAGCTAGAAGCTAACACATGGCATATCCACTCGACATTGGCTGACGGCAAGCATGAGTATTTCTACGCTATGCAGGTGCTGGATATCGCTCAATTAAGCAACAGTGAGCTGCTCAAGCTGCATCTGGAGATGACGCCGGGGCTCGGTGCTCAACTGGTAGTCCTGTTTATGGACGCCAATAAGCAGCGGATCAGCCATGTCATGCAGCGCAGCAATCGCGACTTGTCTGCCGACATACCGCCAGAGGCAAAGTTTGTTCGTCTGGGTGTGCGCGTTCAATCCAGCGGCAGCGCTGAAATAAAAGCCTTGTTACTGGGTCATCGCGATGTACAGCCTTCGGACATACTCAGCAACGCCGACCATTTGCTCGTTGCTAAACACTATCCGGCATACGACGATTTATATCGCCACGGTTTTGTCCACGCCCGTGTCACGGCGTACCAGAAGCGTGGACTTGACGTGGATGTGTTTCGTCTTCGCAAAAGTGAAATTATCAATTACCACGAATTTGAAAATATCAACGTATTGACAGGCTCCAAATCGACGCTGGCGACAATGCTTGAGAAGAGTGCTTATAAATCTATACTGGTCCACTTCCTTGATGAAAACGTTTGGGAAGTGTTGAGCCAACATTCGGCGAATACTCAAATTATCGTATGGGTTCACGGTGCGGAGATTCAGCCATGGTGGCGCCGCCAATTTAATTACTCTACCGATGAACAGCTTCAACTGGCCAAAATTGATAGTGAAAAACGTTTGGCCTTCTGGCAAAAGATCCTGCAACCGATGCCCATCAACTTGAAACTGGTATTTGTATCGCATTACTTCGCTGAGGAAGTAATGGAAGACCTGGGTTTCCGTTTACCGGAAGATCAGTACGAGATTATTCACAACCCCATCAATACAACGCTTTTCTCTTACCAGGAAAAGCCACTGGAACAACGCAAGAAAATCCTCTCGATCAGGCCGTATGCATCGGCCAAATACGCCAACGATCTAAGCGTCAAGGCCATCGAGTTACTTGCGCAGAAGCCCTACTTTAAAGAGCTGGAGTTTCGCATGGTAGGCGACGGTGTTCTTTTCGAAGAAACACTTGCGCCGCTGCGCAAGTACCCGAACGTCAAGATTGAAAAGGGTTTTCTAACACACGCAAAAATAGCGACTCTGCATAAGGAGTATGGACTTTTTCTGTGTCCAACACGTATGGATGCTCAAGGAGTCTCGCGTGACGAAGCGATGGCTTCAGGCCTGGTGCCCGTAACGAATTCCGTTACGGCCATCCCGGAGTTTGTGGATGATCAATGCGGCATTCTCGCGCCTGGTGAAGACGCGCATGCGATGGCGAAAGGCATGGCGCGTATTTTCGAAAATCCGCAGTTATTTTCAAGCCTGTCGATGGCCGCGCGCCAAAGAATAGAACGTCAAACCGCAGTAGACATGATCATGGAGCAAGAGTTGGCTGTGATAGCGGGCACATCCATAAAGGCCACTCCCTGGTAAAGCGTAATTCGCTTGAGTTAAAAGTGTCCCCTTCATAAGAGACATACCCGTCAATCTAAAAAAGCGCATAAAATATGTCATCTCTTCAGAGCGTGATTCGTCACGCGATTGGCTGGTATTATTCGCTGGGGCGTAAATTTTTCTACGTAACCCCATTGGCGATGATGATGGGGCAGACGGCAAGTTTTTTTTCGCAGACATTATTGGTATCTGCCTTGATCCTTCCAATCAAGACACTGGTTCTTATCGGCACAGACAATATACCGAGCTACTATCCAGACTACCTGCAGTCGTTGGAAAAAACACACCTGGTTTTTGCCCTGAGCCTCTTGGCACTCGTGTGCTATTGTTTATATGCAGTTTCCGAGATCGTGGTTCATACGTGCTCAATCTCCGGTGCGAAAAAGCTTATTAAAAAAAGCTCGAAATTAAAATTGTTTGAAAATCAGCAGCAATTTTCGGTAAAGGTGTACTCGCGATTTGTTCGCAGCCTTGCTGCAGGGCTTTTTTTCATAATGATAAATGTCGCACTGGTTTTTATTTATCCGCTGTTATTCATCGTCACTGTACTTTACGTAAGCATTATGCTGTGGGCCGTGGTGCTGCTGCACAACAAAAAAGAAAAAATCAGGCGCATTTTCATCTCTCACAAAAGCACAGTGATCAGTTTTTTGTCATCCGCTGGTTTTTTGGTTTTATTTTTTATCATGATCGCCGATTATATTTACGGGTCCGTTCCCCAACTATTTACAGCTGTCATATCACTTCTGCTGGTGCGGCAAGGATTTTCCCGGCTTGCTGTAATGACTCAAGATATCCTTGAACTGCGTAACCAGTACCGAAAAATAAATGCGTTGTTCTTTCATGACCAGCAGTGGGTCGTCGAGTCGGCTACCGATACACAACTCCCGACCAACCTGTTCAGTGATTCGCGTCGCCATCAGTGGATGCTTGAAGCGTTATCGTCGATAGGGCTCACGCCAGGAGGCATTCTTTCGAGCCAATGGCACCAGCTGGGTCGTGCGGATATTTATGGGTATGAGGCCATGCTCGCCTCCGTGGAAATAGGCCAACCCACCAGCGTCCTGTTCAAGGTCTTTGGGACCAACAGCTCTTCCATGGCACAGCAAGAAAGAGTGCTATTGGAAAATGTCCCGGATATTCCAGCACCGGGCTTCCTCGGCGCTGCCAACGTTGAGCATCTGATCTGTCATATTTTCGAGTTGGGAGACCACCGAAAACTGAAGCCTGGAGAAGTCGGTCCCGGTGTTGCTGATATTAATCGTCAGCTTCTTTCAATAGAGCCAACAGACAACCTGATTGAACAATTCAGGCGCTCCCACCTGTTTTTGGAACAACGTCTGTCATCAGACATTCTCGAGCGGCTGACGCTTGTGGTCAGCGGGACGGAAGGCTTACTGCTGGAGCGCTTTGGGCAGGCATACGAAGGCATCAAGCGGATCCTGGCACAACTGCCCAGGCAAATTGTTGCTCTGGATACCTCCTCCGACACACTGTTGCTGAGTGATACAGACGGCATTTGTGTGAGCCATTGGGCCAACTGGCGCATGGAGCCTGTCGGCGCAAGCTGGGCTGTTACTGAGCGTGTGAAGCTTGAAGACGCTGTTACCTGTGCGCAAGAGGCTCGCCCGAGTCTCTTGAACGTCGCCGCCACTTCGATAGTGCTGTGTGCCGTTGTCTATGCGTTCGAACGGTTGTGCCAGCGAACCCATTACCGAAATGCGCTGGCGCTGGTGCCGCAGATCCTCGATCTATACGAGTCGATTGGCCCACTCCCCTTATCCCCTCAGGAGGACGCTTCATGTCACGCATAGCCATGATCGTCTGGAACGAGTTTCTCAATGACGCTCGCGTACTGAAGGAGGCACAGACGCTGCAGCATGCAGGTCATCGGGTTACAGTTTTTGCGCTGCACACACCGGGTGTTACGCGGGAAAGAGAAACGCTGGAAAGCGGTATCGAAGTGATACGCGTCTCTCGCAGCCCATGGTGGAGGCTGCGCAAATCCAGGCCCGTGAGCCGACCAGCGAGTGGCTCTGCGCAAGAGACCATGAGCGGTCGATTGAATCCGCCTCGGCAACTGTTGCGTATGGTGGCGCGCCTCTGGACGCATGTTTTTTTGCTGACCCGGATAGCGTTACATCGGCCCGATGTTGTACACGCGCATGATGTCAATACGTTGCTTACCGCATGGGTGGCCGCGAAGTTCAGGCGTGCCTTGGTTGTTTACGACGCTCATGAAATCAGTACCAGTCGAGAAGGCTACAGCAGTTTTCGCGGGCTGGTAGCCCGGCTCGAAAAGACGCTGATGCCACGGGTACAGGGCACGATTACCACCACTGAGGCCCGGGCCAAGTTTTTTGCCCGGGCCTACGGAATTGCCCGGCCGGTGGTATTGCAGAATCGTCCGCGGCTGACGAACAGCCCGGTTACCCGGAGAATCCGTGACGAGCTTGGATTAAGCGAAGCCTGGCCAGTTGTGATTTATCAGGGTGGCCTGCAACAGGGACGAGGTTTGGAGCGGCTGGTGCGCACGGCTGCTCAGGTAGAGGGAGCCTACTTTGTATTTATAGGCGGCGGGCGGCTGGCCCAACCGCTAATAGCGTTGGCCCGACAGTTGGGTCTGAGTGAGCGTGTGCATTTCATACCCACCGTGGCCCTGGCAGACCTGCCAGGCTACACGGCCTCTGCCGACATTGGTGTTCAACCCATCGAAAACACCTGCTTGAACCACTTCACCACTGACTCGAACAAGCTGTTCGAGTACCTCATTGCCGGGTTGCCGGTGGTCGCAACAGATTTCCCTGAAATTCGTCGCATTGTCAGACACCACGATACCGGACTGTTGGTGCAATCTGGCGATGACGCAGGGTTGGCCCGGGCGTTGAACACACTGGTTCAGGACTCCAGATTGCGGTTGCGTCTGGCAGACAACAGCCGAATCGCAGCAACCCAATTGAACTGGGAGGGGCAGGAAGAGCAACTGCTCCAGCTTTACAATCGCGTGTTGAGCGAGAAATCCGACAAGTGTGAACGAGCGCTATGACCACTCGTATTTTGCTGCTTAGTTTTTATTATCCGCCTGATCTGGCCGCCGGCTCGTTCCGGATGGAGGCGTTGGTCCAGGCTCTGCTCAAAGAGTCTTCGAACAATGTACAGATTGACGTGATCACCACTCAACCAAACCGTTATATCGCTTACACGGCAGCAGCTGCTGACTCTCAGCAATCTCCCGCACTGAGTATCAGGCGTATCGGCGTGCGACCTCATAAAAGCGGCTATCTGGATCAAACTCGTGCCTTTGCTTCTTATGCATCAGGCGTCTGCAAAGCGGTGCGGGGCAAGAAATACGACCTGATTGTTGCGTCGTCATCACGCTTGATGACGGCATCGCTGGGAGCGTATATCGCGTTTCGAAGCAAGACCCCGCTTTATCTGGATATCCGCGATATTTTTGTAGATATCCTGCCAGAGCTTTTTCCTGGGCGATTGGGATGGCTGGCAGCGAAGACGTTCAGGCCGATCGAAGGTTTTACGATTAGGCAGGCGAAGATGATCAATCTGACTTCCCCAGGTTTCTTTAGCTATTTCTACGCCCGCTACCCTGATAAAGCATTTTCCATGCGTACCAATGGAGTAGATGAACTGTTTCTCTCGCCTCCCCCTCCCAAGCACATCGTGAAATTGCCCGGTGACGTGATTAACGTGGTGTATGCAGGAAATATTGGTGCGGGACAGGGACTTGACCTGATTCTTCCGCAGATGGCCAAGCGGCTGGAAGGTGTTGCGTACTTTTACATTGTCGGCGCCGGGGGCGGCCTGGATAATCTGCGGCAGGCATTGCAGTTGGCGAACGTCAGTAACGTAGAACTGATTGCCCCCATGGAGCGCTCAGGGTTACTGGCGTTTTATCAGAAAGCCGATGTGCTGTTCGTGCACTTGAACTCATTCAAATCACTGCACCGGGTTATTCCCTCGAAGGTGTTCGAGTATGCCGCCACAGGAAAGCCTATTTTGGCCGGTGTCTCGGGTTATACGGCACGCTTTATCACGACCAATATTATCAATGCGACAGTATTTGAACCCTGCGATGTTGACGGTGCTGTCACGGGTTTGAAGGATCTGAGTCTGAACTTCGTTCGACGAGAGGCCTTCGTGAAGAATTACTCTCGTCTGCTCACCCAGAAAGGTATGGCACGTGATGTACTTGGCATGTGCCATACGGTATAGAACATCGGAAACGCAAGAACCGACGCACCACGACCAGGATGAGCAAGGTAAAACCCATAACCGTCCGGTTTTCGTGGACCGGTCGGTCATGGGGTCGCCCCTACAGCGACTCTTTCAAAGCTGCGTCTCAAGCTCCCGTGAGGAGCCGTTCTTCAGCTCGGCGGCCAGTTTTTCCTGGTCCAAAGCACCTTCCCATTTAGCGATGAACAGCGTAGCCACGCCATTGCCGATCACGTTGATCAACGCCCCGCCTTCGGAAATGAACCGGTAGACGCCCAGCACCAATACCAGGCCTGCTGCCGGAATCACGTCCAGTGAACCCAGGGTTGCGGCAAGGGTGATAAAGGCACCACCCGTCACGCTGGCAGCGCCTTTGGAGGTCAACAGCAAGATCAGCAGCAAGGTGATCTGATGCCCCAACGACAGCTGGATATCCAGGGCCTGGGCAATGAAAATCGCCAGCACGGTCATGTTGATGCAGCTACCGTCGAGGTTGAAGCAATAACCCGACGGCACCACCAGCCCCACCACTGACTTCTCGCAACCGAGCTTTTCCAGTTTGCCCATCAAGCGCGGTAATGCTGACTCGGAAGACGATGTTCCCAATACCAGAAACAACTCATCCTTAATGTATTTAAGAAAGCTCCACAAACTGAAACCGGCCAGCTTCGCCACCAGATTCAGAACCACAAAAACGAAGAAAAAAGCCGTGATGTAATAGCAGATCAGCAAGTTGACATACGCCCCCAAAGAGCCGACGCCATACTTGCCAATGGTAAAGGCTATGCCCCCAAACGCCCCCAGCGGCGAGACATACATGACGATCTTGACCATGCGAAAGAACGCCTGGGCCACCAGATCGATGATCGCCAGTAGCGGCTTGCCCGCTGTCCCCAGCATTTGCAGGGCGAACGCAAACAGAATCGATATGAACAACACCTGCAGGATATCGCCGTCGGCAAACGCTCCCAACACCGTGCTGGGCACGATATGAGTGAGGAAGCCCACGACACTCTGGTCATGAGCCGCTTTGGTGAAGGTGTCGATGGCGTGCACATCCAGTGATGCCGGGTCGATGTGCATGCCCGCGCCGGGCTTGAGCAGGTTGACGCCAATCAGGCCGATCACCAGGGCAATCGTGGTCAGCACCTCGAAGTACAACAACGATTTGAAGCCGACACGACCGATGCGCTTGAGGCTCTGCATGCTGGCAATGCCGCTGACCACCGTGCAGAAGATAATGGGCGCAATCAGCATCTTGATCAGTTTGATGAACGTATCACCCAAGGGCTTCATTTGTTCCCCGAGCGTGGGGTAGAAGTGGCCGAAGATGATGCCCAGAATGATCGCGATAATTACCTGCACATAAAGCAACTTAAGTAGGCGCTTCACGTTAAAGCGGCCGGGGGTTTGTTCGATGATCGACGGGTTGATTATTTTTGTCATGTTTGCGTCCTCGTCAGTTATTTCTTCAAGGCGATAGACAGCCGACCCGAGAATTGGCCAATCGCTGGAAGTTGTTGTTATGAGCGCAGTGTCAGTAAAGGAAGCTCAACTTACCTGGTTGATCGGTGCCCCCTCATTGAACGCCTGCAAGTTGCCAACAATGGCCTTGGCCAGTCGTTGCAGGCTGCTTTGGCTGGCCCACCCCACGTGGGGGGTGATGATCAGGTTCGGGTGTTCACTGTTGAGCAAGGGATGACTGCGCGCAGGCGGCTCCTTGATCAACACGTCCAGCGCGGCACCCCCCAGATGGCCGTTGTTCAGGGCCTGCAACACGGCATCTTCATCCAGCAACGGCCCACGAGCGGTATTGATCAGCAACGCACCGGGCTTCATCCGCGCCAGTTCGGCAGTACCGATCAACCCACGGGTCTGCTCGGTCAACGGGCAATGCAGGGAGATCACATCGCTTTCGGCCAGTACCGTGTCAAACGACTGGTAGCCACTGCGGGTCGAAGATGCGCCGCGATGCTCGGCATACAGCACCTGCATGCCTACGGCTTCGGCCAGGCGTGCGGTGGTCGAACCGATGTCGCCCTTGCCGATGATGCCCAGCACACTGCCACGCACGTCGCGGATCGGGGCGTTGTGGACGCAGAAGTGCGCCGAGGCGGGCCAGTCATGCAGCGCGGCATCACGGTAGGCGATCAATTGGCGGCGCAGGGCGAACACCGATGCGATGACCGATTCAGCTACGCTTTGTGCCGAGTACGCGGGGGCGTTGGAGACCACCACCCCATGGTCGCGGCAGGCCGCCAGGTCAATGCAGTCATAGCCGGTGGCAGCTACACAGATGAAGCGCAGGTTCGGCAGTTGCTCCAGTTCGGCACGACCGATCTTCACTTTGTTGGTCACCAGCGCGTCGGCCTGGGCGGCGACGGACACCAGTTCCTCCGGCGTGGTGCTGGACCGGTTGATCCAGCTGCTGGCCCATTCCGGGCGTGAGATAGTGCGCGGCAGGCTGTCGCTGTCGAGAAAGAGGATTTTCATCGGCGGGTCTCTTGTTGTTGGGGCGGACCGCGTTAAAGGGCTCAGGCCTGCTCGGAGATTTCGATCAGGTTCAGGTCCGGGTCACGTACGTAGACCGAACGGATGGGGCCGGTAGCACCGGTGCGCATGATCGGGCCTTCGATGATGGGCCACTGGGCAGTGGTCAGGCGTTCGATCACTTGCTCCAGCGGGATCGAGGCGATGAAGCACAGGTCCAGCGCACCGGGCACCGGTAAATGTGCCTTGGGTTCGAACTCACGGCCACGGATGTGCAGGTTGATCTTCTGGTTGCCGAACTTGAAAGCCATACGTCCGGCACCAAAGGTCTCCAGTTGCATGCCCAGCACGCGTACATAGAAATCCTGGGTGGCTTCACCGTCACTGGCGGTCAATACGAGGTGGTCAAGATGATCAATCATTTCACGGACTCCTGAAGCTGCGCGGAAGGGATTTGTGCTTGCATTTCAGTGACGCGGGCCGGGATCGGATGCAGGTCCAGGCGGCGTCCGGCCTTGAGGATCTGGCTGGGGACTTCGTGACCGATCAACTGCGGCAGACGCGCAGCGGCAGCCAATACCCGATTCAGGTCAACACCGGTGTCGTAACCCATCAGTTGCAGCATGTGCACCAGGTCTTCGGTGCAGACATTACCGCTGGCACCTGGCGCATAAGGGCAACCGCCCAGGCCGCCAAGGGAGGCATCGAACCGGTCGATCCCGGCCTCGATGGCCGCCAGCGCGTTGGCCAGCGCCATGCCTCGGGTGTTGTGAAAATGCAGGGTCAGTTGCAGTTCGGGGAAGCGTTCGCGCACCGCAGCCGACAGCGCCTGGACCTGGCTGGGATAGGCCATGCCGGTGGTGTCACACAGGGTCACGCCGCGAGCGCCCAGGTTGGCAAAATCCTCGACCCAACGCAGCACTTGCGAAGGCGGCACGTCACCCTCCATCGGGCAACCGAACACCGTGGACAGCGAGACGTTGATCGCCACCGGGCCAGTGCCAATGGCAATGGCCACCTCCTTGAGCTGGGCGAAGGATTGATCCCGGGTCATGCGCAGGTTGGAACGGTTATGGGTTTCACTTACCGACATCACCAGATTGGCTTCGTCGATGGCACACGCCAGGGCGCGCTCGGCGCCTCGTACATTGGGGACCAGCACGGTGTATTCCACTGCCGGGTTGCGCTGGATGCCCTGCATCACCTGCTCGGCATCGCGCAACACCGGGATCGCCTTGGGCGATGTGAATGACGTCACTTCGATCTTGGCGTAGCCGCATTGGCTGAGCGCATCGACCATGGCGATCTTGTCGGCGGTCTCGATGAACTGCGCTTCGTTCTGGAAGCCGTCACGGGTGGCGACTTCCTGAATGAACAGGCGTTGGTCTGGATGGTTCATAAGTCTGATTCCTGTTGCCGGTTGAACCTGCGATGCGTCAGATGATGCCGCGACTGCGCCAGTCGGCGCGGCTGGCGGCGTCGATGCCCAACTCGTCCAGCACCTCGTCGGTATGCTGGCCCAGGGTCGGCGCAGGACGGCTGACCGTGCCTGGCGTTGCGCTGAGCTTGGGCACGATGCCGGGCAAGGTCACGGGGGTGCCGTCATCGAGCTGGCTGTCGAGCAGCATGTCTCGCGCCCGGTAATGGGGGTCGGCGGCAATGTCGGCGGCGTCGTAGATTTTCCCGGCAGGAATGCGCGCTTCAGTGAGGATGGTCAGCACCTCATCCAGGTCACGCTTGGCCGTCCACGCAGAGATGGCGGCATCTATGTATTCCACCTGCCGCACACGCCCGTCGTTGTGAGCCAGCGCCGGATCATTGGCCAGGTCGGCACGGTCGATCACGGCCATCAGGCGCTGGTAGATGCTGTCGCCATTGCCCGCGATCAGCGCGTAACGACCGTCACGGCACCGGTAGGCGTTGGTGGGCGCGATACCCGGCAGGCTGCTGCCCGCGGCCTGGCGCACGGTGTCGAACACCGAGTACTCGGGCATCAGGCTTTCCATCATGTTGAACACCGACTCGTACAGCGCGACGTCGATCTGCTGCCCTTCACCGCCATTCTGTTCACGATGACGCAGGGCCATGAGGATGCCGATCACGCCGTGCAGGGCCGACAGCGAATCACCGATGGACACCCCGACCCGCACCGGCGTGCGGCCCGGTTCGCCAGTCAGGTGACGCAAGCCGCCCATGGCCTCGCCAATCACACCAAAACCGGGACGATCGCGATACGGGCCGGTCTGGCCGTAGCCTGAAACCCTTAGCATCACCAGCCCAGGGTTGAGGGCATGCAACGTTTCCCAGCTCAGGCCCCAGCCTTCCAGCGTGCCAGGGCGGAAATTTTCGATCAGTACGTCGGCTTCGGCAATCAGCTGGCGCACGACCTCCTGGGCTTCGGGCTGGCGCAGGTCCAGGGTCAGCGAACGCTTGTTGCGCGACGACACTGCCCACCACACCGACGTACCTTCGTGCAGCAAACGCCATTTACGCAGCGGATCACCGGTGCCCGGCGGTTCAACCTTGATGACATCGGCACCGAACTCGCCCAGTATCTTCGCCGCAAACGGCCCGGCAATCAGTTGCCCGAGCTCGATGACCTTGATTCCCTGAAGAGGCTTTTGCATGACATCCCCTTTTATTCGCCGTTGAAGAAGTAACGGAGATTGTCGGTCGAAGACGGGGGCGCTGAAAATGCATTATTTCTCCACGACCCTTTCTTTTTGGGAAAGGGTCGCGGGGTGCATGCGGTTGATTGTTGGAGCGACCGGGGTGGCGATCGACCTTGCCCGCGAAACCAGTGGTTCAGGTTTGGAGATATTCACTGACTGCACCGGCCTCTTCGCGAGCAAGCTCGGCTCCCACAGGGTTTGTAGCTCAACGCGAATTTCGGGCTGAAGCCAAACTTACTTGATCGGTTACTTGATCGGTGCCGCCCCACGCAAAAACTCAAACAACCGCAACGCCTCCGGCTGCAAACCGGCCACGGACTTGACGCCCAGGTACAGCGTACGATGGGCCCAGTCGTCGGTCAGGGTCACAGCGCGCAAACCCGCCCCCAGCAGCTCGGTGCGCACCGCCGCCCTGGGTAGCACGCCGATGCCCAGGCCGGCTTCGATCATGCGACAGATGCCGTCGAAGCTGCTGACCTGGATGCGTACGTTGATGACTTTCCCGCAACGCAAGGCAGCATCGTTGATCCTGCGCAGCAGTGAGCTGCCCTGATTCAAGGCAACGTAGTCGTATTTCAGGGTATCAGCGAAGGCCACACAATCGAGCTCGGCCAGAGGGTGCGAGGGAGGGACCAGCAACACCAACTGGTCACTGCGATAAGCGACCTTTTCAAGGCCCGGGGCCGGGATGTTGTCGGCGAACACGCCCATGTCGGCCCGTCCGCTGCTGACCGCCTCAATGATGGACTCGCTCAAGGCTTCATCCAGGCTGATGCGCACTTGCGGGTTCTGGCTCAGAAAATACGCCAGGTCCTGGGGCAGAAACTGCACCACGGCCGAGGTATTGGCCGAGATCTTCACATGCCCGCGCACCCCCACCGCGTAATCGGCCACGTCCACCGCCATGCGATTAACCCCGTCGAGCAGGCTACGCACATGCACCAGCAAGCCCTGTCCGGCGGACGTCAGTTCAAGGCCACGGGGCAAGCGAATGAACAGCGCGCAATCGGTGGTGCGCTCAAGCTCAGCGACGCGTTTGCTCACCGCCGACAGGGTCATGCCTGCGTGCTCGGCGGCACGGGTCAGGCTGCCGTACTCGGCAGCCAGCAAGAACACCCGCAGCGACTGCAGATCGAAATGCGCGGGGTTGATCATGGCTTGAAGTCCTTGGCGTGTTCAATAAAGCGCGTGACTGCGGGGGCCTTTTCGTAGCGACGGTAGACCAGCGACAAGCATGACGAAGGTTCGCAGTCATGGATACGGCGATAGACCACATTGGGCAATTGCACGTGGTTGACCACCGACGCCGGCATCACCGCCACCCCCTGCCCCATGCTGACCAGCGCCACCACCGACATCAGGCTCCCCGGCTGAGGCCCAAGTTTCGGCGCAAAGCCCCCGGAGGACGCGACGTGCAAGGTGCCGGAAATCTGTTCAGGGAGCATGAAGGTTTCATTTTGCAGATGCGTGGAATGAATCTCCTTGAGCCGACACAGCCAAGAACTGTCATGCAAAGCCAGGATGAAGCCTTCCGTCAGCAAGTCGACAACGCCCAACGATTCCGGCAGTTGCATGGGCGAACGAATGTAGCCCAGGTCCAGCCTGCCTTCCTCGATCATGCGCGGCAGGTCGGGCATCAGGTGCTCGGTAATGGTGAAGCCGACATCCGGGAAGCGCTGGCGAAAGCCGCTGACTTGCTGTTGCAGCACGCCGGAGAACACCGCAGAAGCCACGTAACCCAGTTCGATATGCCCGGTGTCGCCCCGCCCTGCCCGTTGCGCGTTGAGCTGTGCGGACTCGAACTGGCGCACCGTCAGCTCCGCCTCGGCCTGCAAGGCCCGCCCTGCTTCGGTCAGGCTCACTTCCCGTTGCAGGCGCAGGAACAGCCGGGTGCCCAAGGCCTGTTCCAGGTCCTGGATCTGCCGGGTCAGAGTGGGCGGCGCGATGCCGAGCTGTTCGGCCGCGCGGGTGAAATTGCGGTGTTTGGCGACAGCGAGAAAATAGCGAAAGTGACGAATTTCCATACCAGCATTAGCTCAAAGGTAATGAAGTGCCGAGGGCCAGGTAACGCAGCATCGACCCATGCGGGATAAGCTGCAAGCCCCACAGACAGGAAACCGCTGCGATGCATGTCAATCTATTGGTCGGACTGATCGGTGCAGGTCTGAGCCTGCAAAGTGCAGCAGCAGCCGACAACATTACTCACCAGGCAACCCAGGCAATGACAGGAGCCTCGTCATGAGTAGCCTTGCGCAAAAAGCACGCCCCAGCCCACGCATGACGCTGTTGACCGCCTCCGGCGTGTGCTCCCTGATCGTGCTGGACACCAATATCGTCGCCGTCACGTTGCCGAGCATTGCCCGGGACCTGGGGGCCAATTTCGCCGATATCGAGTGGGTAGTCAGCGCCTACATGCTGGCATTTGCCGCACTGTTACTGCCTGCCGGGAGCATCGCCGACCGTTTCGGGCGCAAGAAAATGCTGCTCACCGGGCTGGTGATTTTCATCCTCGCCTCCCTGGGTTGTGGCGCCGCACCGAACGTCCTGTTTCTCGACATCGCCCGAGCCATCAAAGGTGTCGGCGCGGCGCTGTTGTTGACCTCGGCCCTGGCGACCATTGGTCATGTCTTCCACGACGAAGCCGAACGCGCCAAGGCCTGGGCGTTCTGGGGCGCATGCATGGGTGTGGCAATGACAGCCGCCCCAACGGTGGGCGGATTGATCGCCGAACTGGTGGGTTGGCGCTGGATCTTCTACCTGAACCTGCCGGTGGGGCTGGGGCTGTTAACTCTGGTCCTGCGCAATATCGAGGACTCACGCAACGAAAAATCCGCACGCCTGGACCCATGGGGAAGCCTGACGTTCAGCGCCAGTCTGTTGTGTCTGTGCTGGGGCCTGATCGAAGCTAACCGCATTGGCTGGGACAACCCGCTGACCTACATGCGCCTGCTGGGCGGCGTGATACTGATGGCGCTGTTCGTGGTGGCCGAGCGGCTGCAACGTCGGCCCATGGTTGACCTGCAACTGTTCAGGCACCCGCGCTTCATTGGCGCCTTGCTGGGCATGTTCGCCTATGCCGGGTGCGCGCAGATCATGATGACCCTGCTGCCGTTCTACCTGCAGAACGGCCTGAATTTCAGCGCCATCGCCTCGGGCCTGGGCATGCTGCCATTCGCCCTGACCATGTTGATCTGCCCGCGTATCGGTGTGCGGTTGGCGGGCCGAGTTTCCCCAGCAGGGATGATGGCGCTGGGGTTGACCCTGGTAGGCTGCGGCAACCTGCTCAGCGCCTGGGCGGCTTCGGCTGGGGGTTATCCGGGCTTCGCCCTGGCGATTGCAGTGACGGGGGCCGGGGCCGGCCTGCTCAATGGCGACACCCAGAAAAACATCATGGCCTGCGTCCCCCGTGACCGTGCCGGCATGGCGTCGGGCATGAGCACCACCATGCGTTTCAGCGCCATTGTGCTGGCCATCGGGGCCTACGGGGCGTTGCTGTCGAGCCATACCGCCAAAGAACTGAGCGAGCGCCTGCAAAGCCATGCACCGGACTGGCTGGCACAGACCGACCACATTGCTTCCCGGGTCGTGGCCGGTGACATGGCCGCCGCCATGCAGCCGCTGACCGACAGCGCCCGCCTGATCGTCCAGCCCCTGGCGCAACAGGCGTTCGTGGCCGGATTCACCTCGCTGCTATGGGTGGTCGGCGTGGTGTCCCTGCTGGGCGCGCTGGTGGTGGGTACGTTGATGCGCAAGCCCATCCCGTTGGTGCAGATGGAGGCGGCGTGACTTATAACCACAACCGGGGTGGCGATTCACCCCGGTCACTCCAACAAGTCCTGCCGCAATTAATTTCCCTCCTCCCGGAATAAACCCCCATCCGCTTCGTCGTACGGGCTCAAGAATTTGAACCCTCACCTACGAGAAGCAGACCATGAAAAACACCCTGATTGCCCTGTCGCTGGTTGCCCTGAGCGCTGTCGCCTCCTTCGCCCATGCCGACGCCAAGCCTGAAGCCAATGTCGAGGATTACTCCTACTCGACCAAGCTCGACATCGCCAAGGTCATCTCTTCCCCCAGCCTGGATTTCTGCGGTATCCAGCCCGTGGAAATGACTTACCTGGACCACATGGGCAAAAGCCACACCCTGCGTTACTCGGTATATGGCAGCAGCTGCCTGGGTGAAAACTGATCCTGAACATTAGTTTTCACGGGCCGGGAATAAACCCCGCTGACCTTCGTCACACAGTCGTACACAACGCAACACACTGAACGAAACACATCACTGCGTAGAGAGAACTTCATCATGAAAACTGCATTGATCGCCCTGACCCTCGTTGCCATGAGCGCTGTCGCCACTGGCGCCAACGCGGCTGTCAAACCTGCACCGAAAGTCATGGACTACAGCTACACCAGCAAGCTGGACATCGCCCAGGTCACTCAATCGCCAAACCTTGATTTCTGCGGCATCCGCCCGGTTGAGCTGTCTTATCAGGACCACATGAACATGGCCCACACCCTGCGCTACCTGGTCAACGGTAACGACTGCATCGGCGACAACTGATCCGACCCGGACGTGTTCGGGTCATGGCCTCCGGAGGCCATACGTGCCCTGAAGCCAGTCCTGTCACCCCCGCGCCAACGCCCACACGCGCGCCAGGTCCCGCGCCCGATCATGCAGCAGGCTTGCAGCGTTGCGACAGGCATGTTCAAGGGTCATCGGCCCGCTGGCCAGGGCAAAGGCCGCAGTAATTCCATGCTGATAAAGCTCGGCATACCCTTCTCCTAACGTCCCGGCCAACACGATCACGGGTACACCGTTACGCCTGGCAATGCGCGCAACGCCAAAGGGTGTCTTGCCGCGCAAAGTCTGGGCATCGAAACGCCCTTCGCCAGTGATCACCAGATCGGCGTCCTTCAATGCGTCCGCCAGGCCAGTGAGGTCAGCCACCACTTCAACACCAGGACGAAAGCTTGCGTTCAAGTAGGCCTTGGCCGCAAAGCCCATGCCCCCTGCTGCACCGCTGCCAGGAAACTCACGCAAATCCTGACGCAGTACCTGGGCCGACAGATCGGCGAACTGTCCCAGGGCCGCGTCCAGCGCCAGCACCTGCTCAGGTGATGCGCCTTTCTGCGGGCCGAAGATATGGGACGCACCATTGAGACCGCACAACGGATTATCGACATCGGCAGCCACTTCGAACTGCACCTTTCGCAGACGCGCATCCAGGCCGCCCAGTTCGATTCGCGCGACCTTGCCCAACGCCAGTCCGCCCGGCGGCAGCGGCTGACCGTCTGTGTCCAGAAACCGGGCACCCAGGGCACTCAACATGCCGCTGCCAGCATCGTTGGTGGCGCTGCCGCCGATGGCCAGGATGATTCGTTGGGCGCCCTTGTCCAGTGCCGCCCGAATCAACTCGCCAGTGCCCTGGGTGCTGGTGATACGGGCATCGCGTTGTTCCAGCGTCAGCAATTGCAGACCACTGGCCATGGCCATTTCGATAATGGCCGTGCGCGTCTGCGCCAGCCAGCCCCAGTGCGCATCGACCGGAACGCCCAGCGGCCCACTGACCGAGGTACTCAGCAGTTCCCCGTTACAGGCCGCCAGCACCGCTTCGATGGTGCCTTCACCGCCGTCGGCCATGGGGCATTGAATCAGCTCGGCGTCCGGCCAGACATCACTCAGGCCCGAAGCAATGGCAGTGGCGACACCCTGGGCACTCAGGCTGTCCTTGAACGAGTCAGGGGCAATGACGATTTTCATGAAGGTCTCCTTATCCGCAATGCCGGGATGGTCTCACCTGTGCCTGCATTTGCCGCCAGCCCTTCGCACAATGAACGGCGCATGGGGTTGGGCATTCGAACAACACATTTTCGTAGGAAATTCATTCAACGGGGCGTCATCTGCAAACCCACATACAACCGCAACAAGTCATCACTTTTGTACGGATCACAACCACTGAGTTCAGCGATCTTTTCCAGCCGGTAACGCAGGCTGTTGCGATGAATACCCAGGGCATCGGCGCAGGCCTGGCTCTCACCGCTGTAATCGAACCAGCCGCGCAGGGTTTCCAGCAGTTGGGGGTGGTTATGCAGCGCTGCAAGGGGAGCTGCGACGTCCCTGGCCAGCCAGTCGTCCCGATAACGCCAGAACAGGACCGCCAACCGATGAGGGGCCAGACGCAGCAGACGTTGATCGGGATGCACCTGACGCCCATAGTCCAGAAGGTCTTGCGCCGCGGCACAGGCATGGCGCAAACCGGGCAAATCTGTCGACGCCTCAACCGTTGCCATGCGCGCTATCGGCCAGCCTTGTTGCGCAAGTTGCTCCAACAGCAAGGCGTCATCGCGCTCCCTGCCCATCGCTCGGCACCAGTACAACAACGTCGGCTCATGGGGAACACACCAGCTGTTGGCGTAGCGCCCCTTCAACCAGGCAGCGATCTGGCTCACCGTCGCACTCTGCGCCGATAACTCGATCAACACCGCCTGACGTGGCAAATGCGGTTGCAAGCCCAGTTGCTCTGCCTCATCCACCAGGCTATCGGCGGCATCGGACAACAACAGGCGTGAGAGCAGGTCTTCACTGCGCTGCTGTCGCCATTGCTGGTCGGACTGCTGACGGCGATGCTCCATCAGCATCTCGGCGGTCATCTTCACCAGTTCGCCGTAAACCCTGACGTCATCCGGCTCACCGGTAATGCCCAGTACCCCTACCAGTTTCTGATCAAGCATCAGCGGCAGGTTGACACCAGGACGCACACCGCTCAGATGCCTGGCGGTCTGGGAGTCGATTTCCACCACCCGATGGTTGGCCAGCACCAACTGCGCGCCCTCATGACGGGTGTACAGGCGCTCGGCCTCGCCGCTACCGATGATGATCCCCAGATAGTCCATGACGTTGACGTTGCAGGGCAGGATCGCCATGGCGCGGTCGACGATGTCCTGCGCCAGGGCGTGATCGAGAGCGAACATGAACAGCTCCAGACAAGAAGGAAGGGACGGGCCCAGTTGGCACGAGTCTGCCTGATTCGGGAACCGAGTGCGATTGACCGGCGCGGATACTTTTAACAGGGCCGCATGATCTTCATGTCGTGTTACTTGAACTCGCGCACGCTTCACGCTATCCATTGCCCTGTCCCTCCCCTGCAGAGCGTCCGAGATTTGGCAAAGCACCGATTTGCGTACCTGTTTTCCGCATGCGCCCTTCAGGCCTGCACATCGTTCGCCGGTACCGGCATGCCGCTGGGCCAGACGAGTTTCGAGGATTATCGACAGCAGACATTCTCGTGGATGCAGCAACACCGCACCTTCCAGACCCCGGATCACGCCGCGGAACTGGCCTGGAATGCGCCACGGGAATGGCGCCCCACCGGGGTGCCCAAGGGCGGGATACTGCTGGTGCACGGCCTGGGCGATTCGCCCTGGTCGTTTCATGACGTGGGTGCAAAGCTGGCCGAACAGGGATTTCTGGTGCGTACCGTGCTGTTGCCAGGCCATGGCACCCAGCCCGCCGACATGCTCGACGTGACACTGGAGCAGTGGCAGCAAGTGGTGCGTGAACAGGCGGCCATTCTCAGCCGCGAAGTGCCCAAGGTCTATCTGGGCGGTTTTTCCACCGGCGCAAATCTGGTGCTCGATTACGCCTACGGGCACGACGAAATCGCCGGTCTGGTACTGTTCTCCCCTGCGTTTCGCTCCAACAGCCCCTATGCGTGGATGACCCAGTGGATTTCGTGGGCACGTCCCTGGCTGCTGGCAAAGCCGGGGGACACTCAACCGATGCAAACCCCGGTGCGCTACCTGAACGTGCCCACCAACGGTTTCGCCCAGTTCTATCGCAGCAGCTCACTGGCGCAGAAACGCCTGCACCAACGCAACTACGACAAACCGGTATTCATCGCCGTCACCCAGCATGACTCGGTGCTGGACACCCAGTACATCCTCGACAATTTCAACCAGCATTTCAGCAACCCGGCCAGCCGTCTGATCTGGTACGGCGACGCGCCTTCGAACGCTGCCAACACCCCTCGGGTTCTGGTACGCAGCGACTATCTGCCGGAATACAGGATCAGCCGGTTTTCTCACATGGGCCTGATGTTCTCGCCGAAAAACACCTTGTACGGAGTGAACGGCACCCAGCGCATCTGCTGGAACGGCCAAAGCGCCGAAGACATGCAGAAGTGCCTGGACGGCGAACAAGTCTGGTATTCGGACTGGGGTTATCGCGAACCCGGCAAGGTCCACGCGCGACTGACCTTCAACCCGTATTTCGACTGGCAGACGAAGGTCATGCTGAGGGTGCTGGGCGAAGCAGAAGCCAACGCGCCGCAAACGGCCGAACTGGAACAGGCGGTGCCCTGACCAGCAGTAATCTCACATGGCTCCTATACGTTCCGTGTGTGCCGCTGGTCTGGTCTGAGCACTCAGCCAACCATTAAACTTGTATGACAACACCTCTGTACCACCCTTTTTACCGACCAAAGTAGCCCCTTTACCCCTTGCACACTTCATTTTTACTTGTATGATGACTGTCAACAAGGCGTAAGACTTTGTTACGACTTCGAGTGGGCATCCGCAGCCTCGCCTGCCAGGCGATACGATGCAGACAGCCCTGCCGCAGTACCCCGCATAAAAATAATCAGTGGGAGATACACAGTGAACACAGCCAATTCCAGGGTGAACGAAGGCTCGGATTCGGCTTTACTTTCGGCGGTCTCGAAAGTGAAGCGTCATGTCCTGCCCCTGTTCGTCATCATGTTTATCGTCAACTACATCGACCGGGTGAACATCGGCTTCGTGCGTTCGCACATGGAGCACGACCTGGGCATCGGCGCTGCCGCCTACGGGTTCGGCGCCGGCCTGTTCTTCATCGGTTACGCGCTGTTCGAAGTCCCCTCCAACATCCTTCTGCAAAAAGTCGGCGCCCGTATCTGGCTGACCCGCATCATGCTGACCTGGGGCCTGGTGGCTGCCGGGATGGCCTTCATCCAAACCGAAACCCACTTCTATATACTGCGTTTTTTGCTGGGTGTGGCTGAAGCAGGCTTCTTCCCCGGCGTGATCTACTACTTCACCCGCTGGTTGCCAGGTGTGGAGCGCGGCAAGGCCATTGCCATCTTCCTCAGTGGCTCGGCGGTTGCATCGCTGATCTCCGGCCCCCTGTCGGGCCTGCTGCTGCAGATCACCGGCCTGGGCATGAAAGGCTGGCAGTGGATGTACCTGATCGAAGGCCTGGTCTCGGTCGGGTTGTGCTTCTTCGTCTGGTTCTGGCTGGACTCCAAGCCCCACGACGCCAAATGGCTGAGCCGTGAAGAGCAGGATGCACTGGTCAACGCCATCGAGACCGAACAGCGGGACCGCGAAGCTGCTACGCCCATCAAGCCCTCCTTGGGCAAGCTGCTCAAGGACCGGCAGATCATCCTGTTTTGCCTGATCTACTTCTTTATCCAGCTGACTATCTACGCCGCGACTTTCTGGCTGCCGAGCATCATCAAGAAGATGGGCGACCTCAGCGATCTTCAGGTGGGCCTCTACAACTCCATCCCCTGGTTGCTGTCGATCATCGGCATGTACGCCTTCGCCTCGTTCTCGGCGAAATGGAAACACCAGCAAGCCTGGGTAGCCATAGCGTTGTTGATCGCGTCGGCGGGGATGTTCATGTCCACCACCGGTGGGCCGATCTTTGCCTTCATCGCAATATGCTTCGCGGCCCTGGGCTTCAAGTCGGCCTCGTCGCTGTTCTGGCCAATCCCTCAGGCGTACCTGGACGCGAGGATCGCCGCAGGCGTCATTGCCCTGATCAACTCCGTGGGCAACCTTGGCGGCTTCGTTGCGCCGACCACCTTCGGCCTGCTGGAACAACACACCGGATCGATCCAGGGCGGCCTGTACGGGCTGACGGCCACCTCGATCATTGCCGCGATCATCGTGTTTGCCGCACGTGACAAGCCCAAGGGCGCGACCCTCCCGACGACTGCCGCCAACGTGACCCCACGTCATTCTTGAGCCGACTTTAAGGACCCGAACATGAACCCGATCAATGCCAACAACATCAGCAAAGCCCCTGTGATCACCAGCATGCAAATCGTGCCGGTGGCCGGGCACGACGGCATGCTGCTGAACCTGAGCGGTGCCCACGGCCCGTTCTTCACCCGCAACATCGTGATCCTCAAGGACAACGCCGGACACACCGGGGTCGGTGAAGTGCCAGGCGGCGAACGCATCCGCCAGACCCTGGAAGACGCACGCTCACTGGTGGTCGGCAACACCATCGGCACCTACCAGAAGATCCTCAACAACGTCCGTCAGGCTTTTGCCGAACGCGACGCAGGCGGGCGCGGCCTGCAAACCTTCGACCTGCGCATTACCATCCACGCGGTCACCGGCCTGGAGGCCGCCCTGCTCGACCTGCTGGGCCAGCACCTGGACGTACCCGTTGCCGCTCTGCTCGGTGAAGGCCAGCAACGCGACGAAGTGAAAATGCTCGGTTACCTGTTCTACGTCGGTGACCGCAACAAGACCGACCTGGCCTACCGCAGCGAACCGGACGCAGACAACGACTGGTTCCGCGTACGCCACGAACAGGCGCTGACCGCTGAATCCGTAGTGCGCCTGGCTGAAGCAGCTCATGCCCGCTATGGCTTCCAGGACTTCAAGCTCAAGGGCGGCGTATTGAGTGGCGACGAGGAAATCCAGGCCGTCACCGCCCTGGCCGAACGCTTCCCCGACGCACGTATCACCCTGGACCCCAACGGCGCCTGGTCGTTGAAAGAGGCCGTGCGCCTGTGCCGCGATCAGCACCATGTGCTGGCCTACGCCGAAGACCCGTGCGGTGCCGAGAACGGCTTCTCCGGTCGCGAAGTGATGGCCGAGTTCCGACGTGCCACGGGCCTCAAGACCGCCACCAACATGATCGCCACCGACTGGCGGGAGATGGGTCATGCGATCCAGTTGCAATCGGTGGACATCCCCCTGGCCGACCCGCACTTCTGGACCATGCAAGGTTCGGTGCGCGTGGCGCAGATGTGCAACGAGTGGGGCCTGACCTGGGGTTCACATTCCAACAACCACTTCGACATTTCCCTGGCGATGTTCACCCATGTGGCGGCCGCCGCACCGGGCGATATCACCGCCATCGACACCCACTGGATCTGGCAGGATGGCCAACGCCTCACCAAGGCTCCGCTGCAGATCGTCGGTGGTTGCGTGCAAGTGCCGAAGAAACCCGGCCTGGGTGTCGAGCTGGACCTGGATCAACTGGCCAAGGCCCACGAACTCTACAAAGGCATGGGCCTGGGTGCGCGGGATGACAGCGTGGCGATGCAGTTCCTGATTCCGAACTGGAAGTTCAATAACAAGCAGCCTTGCCTGGTGCGCTGATCGCCCCCTGCAACGCTTGAAAACGGCACGCAATTGACCTGCGTGCCGTTTTGTCTTGTGGCCTCGGGGCCGTGTTAAGGTTTGTCCCAGACCCTAGCCGTGATGCCCAGCCATGCCCCATCTCGTCCGCACACATCCCCGTTTGACCGCTGCCGGACTGATCGGCCTGGCCAGTGGTGCCGCGTCCGTCTTCATCGCGCCACAGCTGGCCACCACCAGCAAAATCCTGATCGGCTGGAACGCCGGTGTCTGGACCTACCTGCTGATGATCGTATTCCTGACCTTCAGGGCCCAGGCGGCGGACGTCAAACGCATCGCGGAAATCGAAGATGAAAACGCCGGACTGGTGCTGGCGCTGGTGTGTCTGGCAGCCATCGCCAGCCTGGCGGCCATCGTGCTGGAACTGGCCGGCAGCAAAGACCTCAGCGCCAGCGACCGCGTCCTGCATTACGCCTTCACCGGCATGACCATCATCGGCTCCTGGCTACTGACCGGGGTGATCTTCAGCCTGCACTACGCCCGCCTGTTCTACACACACCGCGGCAAAGACTCGGCCCTGCGCTTCGCCGACGGCGAGCAAAACCCAGACTATTGGGACTTTTTGTACTTCTCCTTCACCATCAGCGTCGCCGTGCAAACGTCCGACGTCGGCGTCGCCACCCGGCAACTGCGCAAGGTTGCTCTGGCCCAGTCGCTGATTGGTTTTTTGTTCAATACGGCGATCCTGGGGTTCTCGATCAATATTGCGGCGGGGTTGTTTGGCTAGGAAAATTTCATGTCGCTCAAACCAACCACCTGTTCCACTGACAACCGCTCTGGCGGTACTGTTGGCGCCACCTTCATAAATCCAAAAAAATGTTCAACGAGGCGAATTCGAAATGACTCAACCTTCTCGTTCGAGAATTGCAGTACTCGATGACTGGCAGTCGGTTGCCAGCGGTGTGGTGGACTGGACCGTGCTGGAGGCCATTGGCGAGGTCAGCTTTCTGCATGAGTATCCGGCTGATACGGCCACCATGGTCAAGCGGCTCGAATCCTTCAACGTGATTTGCGTGATGCGCGAGCGGACGATCTTCAATGAAGACCTGCTCAGCCAGTTGCCGAACCTGAAGCTGATCGTTACCGGCGGCATGCGTAACGCCGCTCTGGATCTCAACGCGGCCAAACGCCTGGGCATTCAGGTGTGTGGCACCGAAAGCTACAAGCACGCAGCGCCGGAAGTCACCTGGGCGTTGATCATGGGCATCACCCGTAACCTGGTCAGCGAAGTCAATTCCGTGCGTCAGGGCGGTTGGCAGGTCGGATTGGGCAGCGACTTGCACGGCAAGACACTGGGCATCCTCGGCCTTGGCGCGATTGGTCAGTGGATTGCCCGTTACGGTCTGGCGTTCGGCATGAAGGTCATCGCCTGGAGCGAAAACCTGACCGCAGAACGTGCGGCCGAATCGGGCGTGACTTATGTCAGCAAACAGGAACTGTTCGAGCAGTCGGACATTCTGTCGGTGCACCTGGTGCTCAGCGACCGCAGCCGTGGCCTGGTGGACGCCCAGGCATTGGCCTGGATGAAGCCGACGGCTTACCTGATCAACACCGCACGCGGGCCGATCATCGATGAAGTGGCGCTGATCGACACCCTGCGTCAACGCAAGATCGCCGGCGCCGCGCTGGATGTGTTCGACATCGAGCCGCTGCCCGCCGAACATCCGTTCCGTGACCTGGATAACGTGCTGCCAACGCCGCACATCGGGTACGTGACGGAGAATAACTACCGCACGTTCTACGGCCTGATGATCGAAGATATACAGGCCTGGCATGCAGGGACGCCGATCAGGGTTATTGCCTGAAGCCTTGGTCGTTCCCTCGCGGAAGCGGGGGAACGACCACTACACTTGCCCAAATGGCATATACCCCATGACACTCATGCCATTGGAGAATCAGTCGCTGCCCACCACCATTGAACCCAGCGGCGCACATCAGCCGCCTCACCTTCCTAGCTGGAGTTCACCATGCAAAACATCACCACCCAGGGAATCCAACTGCCGCAACTGGGCCTTGGCACCTTTCGCATGCCGGGGGATATCTGTCTTCCTGCCGTAGAGAGCGCCCTGGACCTGGGGTATCGGCACATCGACACCGCCGCCATGTATGACAACGAAGCAGCCGTTGGCGCTGCGATTGGCAATTCGGGCCTGGCGCGCAAAGACCTGCACATCACCACCAAGGTCTGGCACACCGAATTGGCGCCTGATGCGATCCAGCGTTCGTTCGACACCAGCCTGGCGAAATTGAAGCTCGATTACGTCGACCTGTTTCTGGTGCATTGGCCGTCTAAAGGCATGGACCTGCATGCCATGTTCGAAACCCTGATGCGCCTGCGCGGCGAAGGCCGTACTCGGGCCATCGGCGTTGCCAACTTCACCCTGCCAATGCTGCGCACTGTAGTTGAAGAAATCGGTGCGCCGCTGGCCTGCAACCAGATCGAATACCACGTGTTCCACGGCCAGACACCGGTGCTGACCTACCTGCAAAGCAAGTCGATCCCATTGGTTGCCTATTGCCCGCTGGCTCAAGGCACCGTGGCAGACAGCCCGGAATTGCAAAAGATTGGCGCCAAGCACAATGCCAGCGCCGCCCAGGTCGCGCTGAAATGGCTTCTGGACCAGGAAGGCGTCGCGGCCATCCCCAAGGCCCAGCGCCGGGAAAGCCAGCAAGCCAACCTCGATGCTCTGAAACTGGTGCTCGATGATGAAGACCGCCGCGTGATTGCCTCGTTGCGCAAGGATCAACGTCTGGTCCAGCCACCGTTTGCGCCACAGTGGGATTGAAATCGGGCTTACGGGTTTGTAGTGTCTGACCCAAAGTCTTCGCGAGCAAGCTCGCGCCCACATAGCCTGCTCAGATGAGCAACACAACGGCCCAGACCAAGGAACCCGACCATGTCCCTCACCGTCAACCCCGCCGACCGTAACTGCGCATTGCTGGTCATCGACATGCAATATGACTTCATGCCCGGTGGGCAATTGGCGGTGGCCGAAGGCGATACGCTGGTGCCGTTGATCAACCGCCTGGGGGCGAGGTTTCGCAACGTGGTGATCACCCAGGACTGGCACCCGAGCGGGCATATTTCCTTTGCCAGCAGCCACTCAGGTCGCGTGCCATTCGACAGCATCACGCTGCCCTACGGCCCCCAGACCCTGTGGCCTGAGCACTGCGTACAAGCCAGCCATGGCGCACAGTTGCATGCCGGCCTTGACCTGCCGAACGCGCAGTTGATTCTGCGCAAAGGCTGCAATGCCAACATCGACAGTTATTCGGCGTTTCTGGAGGCTGATCGCACGACCAGCACCGGACTGGCCGGGTACTTCCAGCAGCGCGGTATCGATACGGTGTTTGTGGTGGGTCTGGCGCTGGATTTTTGCGTGGCATGGTCGGCGCAGGACGCACGGGCTGCCGGGCTCTACACCTATGTGGTCGCCGACGCCTGTCGCGCCATTGACCTCAATGGCTCACTGGATAACGCCTGGGCCTCGATGCGCGCAGCAGGTGTCACCCGCATCGAGTCCCAGGCGTTGTTGCAGTAGCTATTAGCCGAGCTTGCTCGCGAAGGCGTCAGCCCTGAGACATTGCCGGTGCTGACACACCGCATTCGCGAGCAAGGTGGAGCGTCACACCGGTCGTTCCAACAACCCTTATTCACCACCCAACGCAAAACGCTTGAGTGTGTCGCCATCAAGCCGGTACCGAACCCACTCGTCCTGGGGCGCGGCGCCGATGGACTTGTAGAAATCAATGGCTGGCTGGTTCCAGTCCAGCACGCTCCATTCGAAACGACCGCAACCGCTGTCGTGGGCCAGCTTCGCCAGATGCCGCAGCAACTGCTTGCCCGCCCCGATGCCGCGGTGTTTTTCCGAAACGTACAGGTCCTCCAGATACAGGCCCTTGCGCCCCAGCCAGGTGGAATAACTCAGGAAATAAATGGCAAACCCGATGGGCTCGTCGTCCAGCAGGCAAATCAACGCCTGGGCCGGCGATGGCTCATCGAACAGGCTGCTTTCGATGCCTGCAACCGTGGTCAGTACTTCATGTTCGGCTTTTTCGTAAATCGCCAACTCGGTGATAAAGCCGAGAATGGTTGCGGCATCAGCTCTGGTTGCTTTGCGGATCTGAAGGGACACGGGGTTCTCCTGCCTGGAAAATAAGGGAAATCGTCACGACGCGGATTATGTCTCAACTGTCCGGATCGGGCAGCTTCACAATGCAGCCAGCCACACAAGCCACCAACATGAATAACCGTGGCCGGATGCTGAACGATGGCTGAAGAAGACGCAGGTTGCGCAGCCGTCTACAAACGAACTCCGCGATTGCAACAGGAGCCCTTAAACCCCTGATCTAGAGCCTTTAAACCTAAAAAACGGACAACCGCCTGCCCCTTGATACCCAACTTGCGATATCACAGTTTTGCTTCTCGCAAGCGTCCTTTCGGGCAACATGAAACTTTATTTAGAAAGCGCTGCTAGATTTAAAGGCAAAATATGGCCTTCTGTCGCAACCCGCTCAGGCAAACCCTATGACCCGAATTCTGACCATCGAAGACGATGCCGTTACGGCGAAAGAAATTGTCGCCGAACTAAGCAGTCACGGACTCGACGTGGACTGGGTAGACAATGGCCGTGAAGGCCTGGTCCGCGCAGTCAGTGGTGGTTACGACTTGATTACCCTGGACCGCATGCTGCCGGAAGTGGATGGCCTGGCCATCGTCACGACGTTGCGCGCCCTGGGCATCGCTACTCCGATTCTGATGATCAGTGCACTTTCCGATGTCGATGAACGTGTCCGTGGCTTGCGTGCCGGGGGCGATGACTACCTGTCCAAACCTTTCGCCTCTGATGAAATGGCCGCACGGGTTGAAGTCCTGTTGCGTCGTCGCAACCCGGTGACCGAGTCCGAAACCGTGCTGCGTGTCTCGGACCTGGAGCTGAACCTGATCAGTCGCGAAGCCAGCCGTGGCGAGCAACCGCTGAACCTGTTGCCGACCGAATACAAGCTGCTGGAGTTCATGATGCGCAACAGCGGCCAGATCATCACCCGCATGATGATTTTCGAGGAAGTCTGGGGCTACCACTTCGATCCCGGCACCAACCTGATCGATGTACACATCGGTCGCTTGCGCAAGAAAATCGACCCACCTGGCGTAACCCCGCTGATCAGGACCGTGCGAGGCTCGGGTTATGTCATTGCTGAACCCCTCTAAAGGCTGGCGCTCGTCGAGCAGCCGCTTACTGGCGCTGTACAGCTTTCTGTTCGTCGCCTGGAGCGGCATCCTGCTGGGCGTGCTGTATTGGGAAGTCACCTCGTACCTGGGAAACCTGGCGCGCCACTCGCTGATGCAGCGCCAACACCTGTTCGCGCGTTTCGAAGGCGACCAACTGGTGGACGCCCTGGCCACAAGCATGACGTTCGACATGCGTGCCGTAGACGCCTACGGACTGTTCGACGAGAACCAGAAACCGCTTTACGGCCCGATTCATCGCTTCCCTGCCGGCCTCCCGATGGATGGCCAGATCCATGAACTGGCCACCTGCGTAGACTCCGACGACCCGAACCTGCCCCGTGACAGCTGTGATGCTGTGGCGGCGCCGACACGGGACGGGCGCTGGCTGGTACTGGTGCGCGACAACGGTTCGCTGTTCGCCGTCACCACACTGATCCTGCACGCGCTGTTCTGGGGGATTTCCCTGACCATCATCCCCGGCGCTGCGGGCTGGCACCTGTTGCGCAGGCGTCCGTTGCGGCGTATTCGCAGCATCCAGGCCAGTGCCGAAGCCATTGTCGCCGGTGACCTGGCCGGGCGCCTGCCGGTGTCCAATCGCCGCGACGAGCTGGACATGCTGGCGGTCATCGTCAACGCCATGCTCGACCGTATCGAGAAGCTGATGAACGAGGTCAAGGGCGTGTGTGACAACATCGCCCATGACCTGCGTACCCCGCTGACCCGTTTGCGGGCCCAGCTCTATCGTATCCAGCAGCAGTCCCCGGAAGACTCGCAGCAGGCCACACAAATGGGCCAGGTGATCGCCGAAGCCGATACGCTGATGGCGCGCTTTCGCGGGCTGTTGCGTATTTCCGAGCTGGAAGACCATCAGCGGCGTTCAGGCTTTGTCCAGCTCGACCCGAGGCCTTTGCTTCAAGAACTGCACGACTTCTACCTGCCACTGGCCGAAGAAGGCGGCGTCAGCCTGCACCTGCAAATGGATCCGGAGCTACCGCAACTGATCGGCGACCGGGCATTGCTGTTCGAAGCCCTGGCCAACCTGCTCAGCAACTCGATCAAATTCACACCGCCGGGTGGCAAAGTGATCCTGGGTGCATTTGCCGACTACGACAGCACCCGCATAGAAGTCCAGGACTCCGGCCCCGGCATCCCGTCAGAGGAGCGCGAAGCGGTGTTCCAGCGTTTCTACCGCTGCGAAGACGGCGCCCAGAAAAGCGGCTTCGGCCTGGGCCTGTCCATCGTCGCGGCCATCGTCAACCTGCACGGTTTCAAACTGCAGATCGGCACCAGCCCCAACGGCGGTGCCAGTTTGATTCTCGAATGTCGGCAGGCGATTGAGTTGGGGTGAAGTGCCCGCCATCTGTTGGAGCGACCGGGGTGGCGATCCACCTTGGCCGCGAAGCCGACGCCGCGGTCTTTCAGACAGTCCCCTTTATCGTTCTTCGCGAGCAAGCTCACTCCCACAGGGGATTTGTGTTCAGCCAAACAGCTGAGGGCCTCTGCGAACTCCCGGGATTTTCCGGCCTCTGATCAGCTAGAGCGCGCTAAGCTACGCACCACTGTCTCCCTAAAAGAAGAAGCGATACCACCATGGGCCGAGTCGTTGCCGCTGCGGTTTACAGTGCCGGAAAGAAAGTGACCAATATCACCCTCGACGAAGGCGCCGCCTGGGCTGCAAAGCCGGGGCATTTTGTCTGGATTGGTCTTGAGCAGCCTGATCAGGCCGAACTGACGATACTGAAAAAGCAGTTCAATCTGCATGAACTGGCCATCGAAGACGCTCTGGAAATCCACAGCCGACCGAAGCTGGAAACCTTCGGTGATGCGCTGTTTATCGTCACTTACGCGCCAGTGCGTGAAAACGGCAGGCTGGAGTTCATCGAGACCCATATCTTCGCCGGCAAGGGTTATGTCATCACCTCGCGCCAGGGCCATTCCAAGTCCTACGGCCTGGTGCGCCAACGTTGCGAGGCAAGGCCACTGCTGCTGGAGCATGGCGAAGATTTCGTGCTGTATGCGTTGCTGGACTTCGTCACGGAGAACTACCAACCGGTCACCGAGGCCATCCATAACGAAATCGAAGCACTGGAGCACAGCGTCCTGACCGGGTCGCTGAACGAGGCCGACATTCAGCGCATCCATAGCCTGCGCCGGGATCTGTTGCGCATGCGTCGCTACGTGTCGCCCATGGTGGAGATCGGTGAGGAGTTACAGAAGCTGAGCTTTCCGTTCATCGATAAAAACATGCGCCCGTACTTTCGCGATGTGCAGATCCATGTGCAGCGGCAGATGGAAGACCTGGCCAACCTGCGCGACATAGCCAGCCATACCATTGAGATCGGCCTGCTGCTGGAGTCTTCAAGACAAAGCATCGTACAGCGCAAGTTCGCGGCCTGGGCGGCGATTCTGGCTTTCCCCACGGCCATTGCCGGGATCTACGGGATGAACTTCCAGAACATGCCGGAGCTGACCTGGCACTACGGGTATTTCGTGGTGATGGGGGTGATTGCTGGGGGCTGTACGGCGTTGTTTGCCAGCTTCAAGCGGTCGGGGTGGTTGTAGAGCTTCGTGAGCAAGGTGGATCGTCACCTTGCTCACGAATGGTTGAGGCGCTACATCAAACCGCTTCAGCTTCCGGCTTGTAAGCCACAAATCGCATCATCCATTCAGCGACGGCTTGCCCGTGGTGCTCTTGCTCGAGGCTCGCAATGCCCTTGCTGTAAACCTGCTCGCCCAGTTGCTCCTGACGTGCGTTAAGCAGCGTGCGGGAGTAGTCGTGGATGAACTCGGGGTGGCCCTGGAAGCACAGCACCTGATCATTGATGTGGTAAGCAGCAAACGGGCAGAACTCGCTGGACGCAATCACCGTCGCGTTTTCAGGCAGTGCAGTGACCTGATCCTGATGGCTGATCAACAGCGTCAGCTCCTCCATGGCCGGGCTCATCCATGGCGTGGCAGGTGCCAGTTTGTAGCGATGGGTGCCTACACCCCAACCCTGGGTTGCGCGCTCGCTTTTACCGCCCAGCAGCAACGCCAGCAACTGGTGACCGAAACAGATGCCCAGCAACTTGTCGCCACGCTCATAAAGACCCAGCAGGTAGGTCTTGAGCACTTGAATCCAGGGATCGGCGCCAAACGAATCCGCCTTGCTGCCAGTGACCAGATACGCGTCGAAACGCTCGTCATCAGGCGGGTAAACGCCTTGCATCACGTTATAGACCACAAACTCTGCAGCAATCGGTTGGCGCGAAAACAGCAATTCGAACATCCGCCCGTAACCCTGGTATTGATCGACCAACTCAGGCCGCAGGATGTCGGTTTCAAGGATGCAGATGCGTAACGACATAAAAAAGTACCTGACACGGTAGAGGCAATAGCGCACAGACAGAGCCTGCCTTGAATAACCGCTTGAAGGCAAGGGGGCAAGTGGCTCATCTGTAAAATATTTACAACAGTCTGTCGTTCAACGCCCTGTCAAGCAGCAGCCTCGGTGGCTCGAAACGCTCGCCGTACTGCACTGCGAGCTGTTCGGCACGGGCAATGAACGCCTTGAGGCCGTATTGATTAATGAACTGCACCGCCCCCCCGGTCCAGGCCGCGAAGCCAATGCCGAAGATCGAGCCGATGTTGGCCTCGGCCATGGACAGCAACACGCCCTCCTCCAGGCACCGCACGGTTTCAATCGCCTGGATGAACAGCAGGCGGTCACGTATATCCTGCCCGGGGATCTGTCGGTCCGGCTTTTCAAAACGCGCTTTCAGCTCCGGCCAGAGGCGCTTGGGTTGCCCTTCGGGATAGTCGTAAAAACCGGCGCCCGCTGCTTTACCGGTGCGCTGGTAATCGTTGACCAGTAAATCGATCACTTCGGTAGAAGGGTTTTTCGCCGCGACCTTGCCCTCGGCCTCGAGATCCTTCTGCGCCTGCTGGCGAATGTGGCTCATCAAACTCAGAGAAACCTCGTCGGACACTGCCAACGGGCCCACCGGCATGCCGGCCTTGCGCGCCTCGGTCTCGATCATCGCTGCGTTCACGCCCTCCCCGAGCATCGCAATGCCTTCATGGGTGAAGGTGGCAAACACCCGGGAGGTGAAAAAACCACGGCTGTCGTTGACGACAATGGGGGTCTTGCCGATCTGCTGGACGAAATCGAACGCACGGGCCAGGGTCGCGTCACTGGTGTGCGCACCCTTGATGATTTCCACCAGCTTCATCTTGTCCACCGGGCTGAAGAAATGCAGGCCGATGAAACGTTCAGGTTGCTCAACCGCCGCTGCCAGCCCGGTAATCGGCAAGGTGGACGTGTTGGAGGCGATGATTGCACTGCGCAGTGCGACTCGCTCGGCAGCTGCGAGCACCGTGGCCTTGAGTTCGCGGTCTTCGAACACGGCCTCGATGATCAGGTCGCAACCATCGAGATCCGCATCACGCCCGGTGGTCTTGATCCGCGCCAGCAGGACATCTCGTTGCTCGGTGGTTAGCAGGCCTTTGTCGACCTGCTTGTCCAGCAATCTGGCGGAATACGCCTTGCCCTTCTGCGCGGCCGCCAGATTGATGTCCTTGAGCACTACTTGTTGAAGCCCGGCCAGCACCGAGGCATAGGCAATGCCTGCACCCATCATGCCGGCGCCGAGCACCCCCACCTTGCGCACGGGCGTGACGACTGGCCCTTCGGGACGGGACGCACCGGCATTGATTTCATTGAGCTGAAACCAGAAGGTGCCGATCATGTTTTTTGCCACCTGGCCGGTCGCAAGCTCCGTAAAGTAACGGGTCTCGATCAGCAGCGCCGTCTCGAAATCCACCTGAGCCCCTTCGACGGCTGCGCAGAGGATTTTTTCCGGCGCGGGGAAACACCCTTGGGTTTTAGCCCGCAGGATCGATGGCGCAATGGCCAGCATCTGCGCAACCTTGGGGTGTGAAGGCGTGCCGCCGGGGATCTGATAGCCGGCCACGTCCCAGGGTTTCCTGACCACGGGATTGGCCAGCACCCAAGCCCGGGCCTTGGCCAGCAGTTCGTCACGGTCCCCGGCGACCTCATCGATCAACCCGGCCTGCAGCGCCTGCTGCGGGGTCAGTTGCGTGCCTTCAAGCAAATACGGCAGCGCCTTCTCCAGGCCAAGCATGCGCACCGTACGCACGATACCGCCGCCACCGGGCAACAGCCCGAGGGTGACTTCGGGCAGGCCCAGTTTTACATAACGGGTATCGAGTGCAATCCGGTGGTGACAGGCCAGGCAGATCTCCCAGCCGCCACCCAGTGCCGCACCGTTAATGGCAGCGACCACCGGCTTGCCGAAGGTTTCGAGCACGCGCAACTGCGCCTTGAGGCGCGACACCCAGTCCTGGAACAACTGCGTCTGAGCCTTCTCTACCTGGATCAGTTCGTTGAGATCCCCTCCGGCAAAAAAGGTTTTTTTGCCAGAGGTGATGATGACACCGGCAATGGTGTCCTTTTCTTCCTGCAGCCGAATGACCGTTTCAGCCATGGCCTGGCGATACACCGCGTTCATGGTATTGGCGTTCTGGCCTGGCATGTCGATGGTCAGGGTGACGATCTGATCCTGGTCTTTCTGGTAATGGATGGCGTCGGTCATGGGGTAATCCTGAAGGCGTTCCGGTGATCAGAGGTCGAATCAGCAGCGTTCGATGATGGTGGCGATGCCCATGCCACCCCCGACGCAGAGCGTCGCCAGGCCATAACGCAGTTGCCTGGCCTCCAGTTCATCGAGCAGCGTGCCGAGAATCGCGCAACCCGTTGCGCCCAGTGGATGGCCCATGGCGATCGAGCCACCGTTGACATTCACCCTGCCCGCGTCGATGCCCATGTCCTTGATGAATTTCAGCACCACCGAGGCGAACGCTTCGTTGACCTCGAACAAGTCGATGTCCTCAATCCTGAGCCCTGCCTTGGCCAGTGCCTTGCGTGAAGCGGGTGTCGGGCCGGTGAGCATGATGGTGGGGTCGGTGCCGGTCACGGCCGTGGCGACAATGCGTGCCCGCGCCCGCAAACCCAGTTCGCGCCCCTTCTCGGCCGAACCGATCAACATGGCCGCCGCACCATCGACAATGCCCGAGCTGTTGCCCGGTGTGTGAACGTGGTTGATGCGTTCGACGTGGCTGTAGACCTGCAATGCGGTGGCATCGAAGCCCCTCTGCCCGATGGCCTGGAAACTGGGCTTGAGTTTGCCCAGGCCCTCGAGCGTGGAGTCGGCGCGAATGAACTCATCATGGTCGAGCAACAGGATGCCGTTCTGGTCCCTGACCGGTACCAGGGACTTCCTGAAGGCGCCGTCCTGCCGGGCGCGGGCGGCTTTTTGCTGGGAATGCAGCGCGAAGGTGTCTACATCTTCGCGGCTAAAGCCCTCCAGCGTGGCAATCAGGTCGGCGCCGATACCTTGAGGTGTGAAATGGCAGTGCATATTGGTCTGCGGATCCAGCACCCAGGCACCGCCGTCACTGCCCATGGGCACCCGTGACATCGACTCCACGCCGCCCACCACCACCAGCTCTTCAAACCCGGAAAGGATCTTCATCGCCCCCAGGTTGACCGCCTCAAGCCCCGAGGCGCAGAAGCGATTGATTTGCACCCCGGCCACGCAAACATCCCAATCGGCCACCAGCGCGGCAGTCTTGGCGATATCGGCGCCCTGATCGCCTATTGGCGTCACACAACCGAGCACGATGTCATCGACCTGGGCGGTATCCAGGTGATTGCGCAGTTGCAAGGCCTGCAGCAGCCCGGCAGCCAGATTGACGGGCTTGACGCTGTAAAGCGCGCCATCGGCCTTACCTTTACCGCGCGGCGTGCGTACTGCATCGAAGATCAGCGCTTGAGTCATGGGAATCCTTGCCAGCTATGAACGTGTTCGCGAAATGCAGAGGCATTGTTGACACCTTAGTCGCCCGCAGTGAGGATTCAATGCCGGGATAACAATGGGACGATGCTTGTAGAGCATTTCTGACTCAGACGAACGGTAGAGACTGGCAATCCTTGGCTGAAAACGTCACCAAAGCGTCTAGCAAGGGGGCCATTCCATTGACGCAAAGGTTCCTAATTCCTTTTTTACAATTAAATCGTCTAATTTGAATCAAAGGGATCTAAGCCAAGTAGCACGCGGCCTCTAAGGTTAAGTCTGTAGCAAGAGGGCGCGATGGTTACACCCAGAACAACGATAAATCAGCGCCTGGAATACCGGTCCATTTGCCGGACTCATTGCTCATAGGAACCACCTTTGCAAGCTGCCCGATTCTTTTCATTAACCAATGAAATCGGTGAGCTTTTGTTGCTCAGGAATAACAAAAAAGGCAGTCAGTCATGTTCAAACATTCGAAACTTCGTCAAGCCGGACTTATTGTTTTCGCCACCACGCTGTTGCTGATTCTGCCGAACATGACCCGTCTGTTCGGTTGAAACGCGCTTGCCCGCGCCTGCATCCCTATCGCTCGATCTACTTTCGAGTACGGCATATCTGTGCCAATCTTGCCATTCAAACGGATGGAGGCAGGACAATGCGTACAGGATTGGCATGGACGACATTAGTGCTCAGCTTCGCGGTGCATGCCGGTGAGGTCAATCAGGCCGCAGCGGTGACTGCGATCAGAGAAGGCACCATCACCTATGATGTGCGCAGCCAAAGCGAATACGAGGCGGGCACGGTGCTCAACGCCGTACGCGTAGACAGCCGGCGTGTAGTCAGACAGTTTGAACAAACCATGGCCGACAAAAATTCGCGAGCCGTGATTTTCAGCAGCACCGATGCCCGCGCCAGCAAGGCGCAGGACCAGTTGAGAAAGGCGGGATATTACAGCGTCATCAACGGCGGCAACTACGAAGAGTTGCACATCGCGGTGTATGACCTTAAAGACGACCCGGCGCAATAAAAAGAATAGACCCTGTTGGAGCGACCCCGGTCGCTCCAACAAAAAGCCTTATCGAGAACTATCGCAGGTCACTGCTGCTGCACCAACAAGGTCGGCACAGGCTGCATCGGTTTGACGAACACCTTGGCGTGCATCTGCTCACAACCACCGCCCCGGCGCATGCCTCGCACCGGGCAGGCATCCAGATAATCAAGCCCTACTGCCAGTTTCAAATGCCGCTCGGGAATCGCCAACTGGTTGGTCACGTCAAAGCTGTACCAGGCGTCATCGATCCAGGCTTCGGCCCAGGCATGGCTGGCCAGGTGTTCGCTGTCTTCGCTGTACAAATAACCGGACACATAACGCGACGGCACCCCCAGGCTTCGAGCGCAGGCCAGGAACGCGTGGGTGTGGTCCTGGCAGACTCCGGCACGGCCAGCGAATGCCTGGGCGGCGCTGGTGTCCACTTCAGTCGAACCCGGCGTGTAGGTTATGTGCTGGTTGAGCGCATGCATCAGGTCGATCAGGCCGCTGCGGTCCGTGCGGGCCTGGGACTCTTTGGCCGCGAAGGCACGAATGGCTTCATCGGCCTCGGTCAAACGGGTGAAACGCAGGAATGGCAGCGCAGACTGGGTCTCGTGTTCGGCCTCGCGCTTCTCATCAATTTCCACCTGGCCACGGGCGCCAATGATGATGGCTTCGTGGGGTTCGTCCAGGGTCAGCACGTGCAGGATATTGCCGAACGGATCGATCTGCGCACGCACCGGACGCGGCAGGGCCAGCTCCCAGCTGAGTACATGCTGGCGTTCGCTGTCGTGGGGCGTCAAACGCAAATACTGGATGCTGGCGCGGACCTGATCATCGTAGTGATAGGTGGTCTCGTGGCTAATTGAGAGTCTCATGCAGCCTCCAGGTATGAAGTGTGGATAGCATTACCCAGTTGGGCTACCAAGGGAATGAATTCGTTCAACCAGCCGTGCAGGCCTTCATCGAGGATTTCATCGATGTCGGTGTAGCGCAGGCGGGCGTCGAGCTCGGCGGCCAGGCGTTGCGCCGGACGACCGTTGACACCCGGCAGGCTCGCGAGGATCTGGTCGATTTCTTCCAGGCACGCCCGCAGCGAACGCGGAATATCGGCGCGCAATAGCAGCAGCTCGGCGACCTGGCGTGCGCCTGGCGAGCCACGGTACAACTCGGTGTAGGCCTCGAACGACGACAGGGCACGCAACAAGGCGCTCCACTGGTAATAGCCGTGCGCCGAGCTGTCGGACACCACTTCGGTGTTCTTGCCCAGGACTTCGAGCATTTCGTAGCGCGCATCGAGCATGCGCAGCGTGTTGTCCGCGCGCTCGATGAAGGTGCCCAGCCGAATGAAGCGGAAGGCGTCGTGACGCATGATCGTGCCGTAGGTGGCACCGCGAAACAGATGCGAGCGTTCCTTTACCCACTCGCAGAACCGGCTCATGCCATAACGGCTCAAGCCCTGGTCGGCGATGCCACGGATTTCCAGCCAGGTGGCGTTGATGTTCTCCCACATGTCCGCCGTGATGCGCCCACGTACCGCATGGGCGCTGGCGCGGGCCGCACCCAGACAGCTGTAAATGCTGGCCGGGTTGCTTGCGTCGAGGGCAAAAAAGTGCAGCAAGCGTTCGGCATGCAGCTCGCCATGACGCTCCAGGTAAGCATCCAGGGTGCCGGTGATCAGCAGCGGCATGGCAATTTCATCCAGCCCGTCGCCACGCCCGTCCTGGGGCATCAAAGACAGTGAATAACTGACGTCCAGCATCCGCGCGAGATTCTCCGCTCGCTCCAGGTAGCGCGACATCCAATATAAATCCGAGGCAGTTCTACTTAGCATTGGCAGTCATCCTTAATCCTCGACCACCCAGGTGTCCTTGGTTCCGCCACCCTGCGAGGAGTTCACCACGAGCGAGCCTTCACGCAGCGCGACACGGGTAAGTCCGCCGGGCACTACACGGGTTTCGCGGCCAGAAAGGACAAATGGGCGCAAGTCGATATGCCGAGGGGCAATCCCGTTCTCGACGAAAGTCGGACAGGTCGACAGGCACAAAGTGGGTTGCGCGATATAAGCGTGTGGTTTGGCTTTGAGACGAGCGCGGAACGATTCGATTTCTGCCGCGGACGCAGCGGGGCCGACCAGCATCCCGTATCCGCCAGAGCCTTGGGTTTCCTTGACCACCAGTTCTGACAGATTCGCCAGTACATGGGACAACTCTTCCGGTTTACGGCACTGCCAGGTAGGGACGTTCTTGAGGATAGGCTCTTCGTCCAGGTAGAAACGGATCATGTCCGTCACGTACGGGTAGACCGATTTGTCGTCCGCCACCCCGGTTCCGATAGCGTTGGCCAATACCACGTTGCCGGAGCGATAGGCCGACAGCAGGCCAGGCACACCGAGCATCGAATCGGGATTGAAGGCCAGCGGATCGAGGAATGCGTCATCCAGGCGCCGGTAAATCACATCGACAGCCTTGGGACCATCGGTGGTGCGCATGAACACGCGATCATCACGCACGAACAGGTCAGCGCCTTCTACCAGCTCGACGCCCATCTCCCGAGCCAGGAACGCATGCTCGAAAAACGCGCTGTTGAAACGACCGGGGGTCAGAACCACCACGCTCGGATTGTCGATCGGGCTTGAGCTTTTGAGCGTGTCGAGCAACAGGTTGGGGTAGTGATCGATCGGGGCAATGCGCTGGGCCGCGAAGAGCTCGGGGAACAGGCGCATCATCATCTTGCGGTCTTCAAGCATGTAGCTCACGCCGCTTGGGGTTCGCAAGTTGTCTTCCAGCACGTAATACGTGCCGTCGCCATCGCGCACCAGATCGACACCGGAGATATGCGAGTAGATATCGCGGTGCAGATTCAGGCCCTGCATCGCCAACTGGTATTGCTCGTTGGCCAGTACCTGTTCGGCAGGGATGATCCCGGCCTTGATGATGCGTTGGTCGTGATACAGGTCAGCGAGGAACATGTTCAGCGCTTTGACCCGCTGAATGCAGCCGCGCTCGACAATCCGCCATTCACTGGCGGGGATGCTGCGCGGAATCGTATCGAAGGGGATCAGTCGTTCGGTCCCCTGCTCGTCCCCATACAACGTGAACGTGATCCCGGCGCGATGAAATAAAAGATCGGCTTCACGTCGGCGCTGAGCCAGAAGCTCAGGCGGCGTCTCACCCAGCCAGCGGGCAAATTCACGGTAATGCGGGCGGACCAGACCGCCAGCATCGTACATCTCATCATAAAAGGTGCGGATCATGCCGTACTCCTTGTCACCACGGACACCAAGAGCCTTCGCAAGGCCCGTGCCATCGGCATAAACGCTTTAAATTCAATTGGTTACGTAAATCATCGACCACTACCGCACCATTCCTGTGCAATAACCGCCCCAACCAATTCTCCTACGCTTCATTCGGAAGCGTCCTGCCACTACAAAATCTATGATGAGCATAGTCAGAGTTGATTTCACAGGTGGACTTTGTTTCTCGATAATCGCTTTCAACCGAGCAAATACAAGCACTTTCCAGCCCTGAACCGAGTCCTACGAGAAAAAATTCTGCGCTGGAAAATGACCGAATTCTGTACCGGACTTCCCTTTGAGCCACTCCACGAGAGTGGCTTTTTTTTGCTCACTGATTGTTGTTGGCGATCCTATGGCTGGCTGCAATCCGGGTCTGACACAAACACCGTGGCAGACACAGAATCTGTGGGGGTGAATCTATTCGCGATGCGGCGTGCCAGTCACCGCAGATGCCGAATGTACCAGCCTCTCGCGAATGAATTCGCTCCCACGGATTGCCCCAGACATAGAACCTCCCACAAAGTGAACAATCCTCACACCATCACGAATTAAAACCCCTGATTTCCTGTTTGACGCCCCAGCCTTCGACCTCACCGTCCAGCGGTGTGATCACGGCCTGGAAGTCCTGTTCGAAATCACCAATGCCGTCGTAGGTGGCGTACATCACTTTGCTCAGTTGCAAGTGCCAGGCACCGTCGTCCCGGATATTGATCTGAGTATTCAACGACTCTCCGCGAAACTGCCCTGCTGCCTGCCGCGCCCGTTCCTCGTCCGGGAAAACGGCATAGAACTCGATGGGATGGATACGTGCGAAATCGAAACCGCCTTCTTTCATGCGGCGCAGTACATTACTGCTGATGTCTTCTTGATAGGCTGTGCTCATGAAACGTCCTCCTATGCAACGATAGATAGAGTTTCAACGCTCCCGATGCGCCCCACCGATTGGGGGCCGCTACACGACAGGTCATCTGCCGCGAGGGAATCAAGCATGTAGCTGACAAGGCCAGGCCTGCCTGGCAGACCGGGCTTCGGCATGGAGAGGCCCGATGAAACGCTTCACCGGGCCTCGCCAGCAGATTAACCCCAGCCGGGGGCTTTGTGTCAATTGTTAGATCGCACGCCCTGTGAATGGCCCCCCAAATGGCCCCTCAGTTGGCTTCGGTGATTGAGAGGATTTGTACGCTGTTCTGGTCTCTGAGTGACTTGACGGTGGGATCGCTGGTGCGCCCTTCCAGATCGTTCAGATCAAGTTCATCGGCGACAGGGAACAGGATCGGGCGAAGGCGACGGGCAACCTCCTCCTCACTGGGACGTTGCTCGGCATCCAGAGTCCGGCTCTGCTGCACGCCATCCTTATCGAGATACGAAATAGTCCACTGTTTCATCAATGTCTCCTCAGCGCAGCCGCGAAGGCGGCTTACCTGATCTTGACCTTTTGCCCAAGGCAATCGTTCAACCCCGCAGACCCAAATGGCACGCAACAAAAAGCCCCTGGACAGGGGCTTTTTGTTGCGTTGCAACGGTCTTCAATCAGTTCTTGCTGGGTGCTACCCCGGCGGTGTTATCCAGCAGGCTCTTGGTCGCAGTCTGCAGGAAGCTGAACAGCTTCTGCTTGAGCGCTGGCAGTTCCGGGTCATTGACTACCGTTTCGGCGTGGGGCTTGCTGCCCAGGGTGTAGGTCATGACGATAGGGTCCATGTCCTTGGGCTGGATCAGGATCCGGTCACCGGTGATCAACGCCACGGTCGGCTCGTTACCCGATGGCTTGATCACGCCAAAACCCTGGTCGCCTTCCGGCAGATTCAGCAGGTCGCGGCCCCAGCACTGGTTACGCGTCTCACCGCCCAGACGGCCCATGATGGTCGGCACGATATCGATCTGTGTGCCCACGGTATGAACGCGCTGGCCGAACTTCTCCTGGATGCCAGGACCGATCATCAGCATCGGCACGTTGAAACGGCCCAAGTCCATTTCGGTCAGTTGCGTGTTGTTACCAAAACCGTGGTCGCCGACGACGATGAACAGGGTTTCCTTGAAGTACGGCTCTTTGCGCGCCTTCTCGAAGAACTGCCCCAGCGCCCAGTCGGAGTAGCGCATGGCCGTCAAATGTTCATCCAGGCTGCCGTAGCCGGTGACGCGCTCGACCGGCAGATTCTTGGGCAAGGCATACGGGGTGTGGTTGGACAGCGTCTGCAACAAGGCATAGAACGGCTTGCCGCCTTCACGGGCTTTCAGCTCCTGAGCGCCACGGTCGAACATGTCCTGGTCAGACACGCCCCAGGTCGGATCGGAGAATACCGGGTTGACGTAGTCGTTACGGCCCACAAACGTGGTCATGCCCTGGTTGCTGAAGAAGCCCGACTGGTTATCCCAGGCAAAGTCACCGTTGTAGACGTAGATGTCGTCGTACTTACGGGCGCTAAGCAACTGCGGCAAGCCCGACAGCTTGTGCGCGCCTTCCGGGGTCTGCATCAGGTATTCGAAACCTGGCAGGTTCGGGAAGCAGGCCATGGTGGCGAACATGCCCTGGTGGGTGTGGGTGCCGTTGGAGAAGAAACGGTCGAACAGCAGGCCTTCCTTGGACAGCTTGTCGAAGTACGGCGTGATGTTGGCATCGTTGCCCAGCGCGCCCACCGAGTGACCGGCGAAGCTTTCCATCAGGATCACAACCACGTTGCGGATCTTCAGGGTGTTGGCTTCAGGCGGCGTGAAGTCACGACGTACAGCAGCGATGTCAGGGTCGACCAGCTTGTCGTTGGCAGTGAGCAACATGTCACGCACGGTCTGCTGCGCTTCAGGCTGCGGCAAGGTAGCTTTCCAGATGTTGTCACGGTCCTGAGACATCAGGCTTTTGGCTGCCGTGGCCAGGGACAAAGTGCCGTTGAGGCCCAACTGGTTGGCGAAGTTTGAATCGGTGGTGTAAGCATCGCCCCAGCGCAGTGGCGGGCCCTGGCGCAGGGTGCCACGGGCGGCAACGACCGAGATGGCGATCAGAACAGCCAGTACGACAATACGCATGTACCAAGGCGCTACCGCACGACTGCTGGAGCTGCTGACGCTCAGTTGCCGACGTGTACGGGTCAGCAGGTCAACGCCCTTGAACAGTTTGCTCAACAGCCAGGTGACGATGGCCCAGGCCAACAGATAACGCGCTACCGGAAAGCCATACCAGAGCATGCTCAGCACGGTTTTCGGGTCTTCCTTGACGTACTGGAAGACCAGGCCGTTGAGGCGCTGGTGGAATTCGCGATAGAAGTCCATTTCCATCAGGCCCAGGAACAGCGTGACGCTCGCCACCACCGTCAACCAGAAACGAAACAGCCCCCGGGCGGCCATGACACGCGCGCTGAACAATGCCAGCAACAAGGGGATCAGCAGGTAGACCGTCAGGCGCAGGTCGAAGCGCAAGCCGTTGCCCATCGCTTCGATGAAGGTAGAGGCCGGCGTATTGCCGATCATCTCGCGGTTGTAAACCAGCAATGCGATGCGCAGCAGGGAGTACATCACCATCAATACCAGCCCGCTGAGCAGCGTAAAAGCCAGGTGAGATTTGACGGTGGGTTGCAGCGAGCGCGACGAGGCTTGCTGATGACTCAGGGCGTCCGTTTTGGCCATGTCGTTTTAGGATCCGTTGGATGTCAAGTTAAGCTCAAAAGCACAAACGCCCGACCCGACTTCAACCTGGGCACGCAAAAGCAGGCAAGGAATACGGGAGTCGTGAGGGCAATTGCTTTGATGCAAGGGTTCAGGCCGACCATCGGCTGAAATTGGCTGCGCGCGATTTTCGGTCAGTTTGCGTGAAAATTTTGTCATGTTCCCCAGAAGGTCCGGGGGTGGGACGTGCCGGATCGCCATCAAGGCACACGGCGTAACCGATCAGAATTTACGCGAGAGGGTACAGCTTGGCAGTTCGTTGAATAGCTCTTTATAGGCCCGGGAAAAACGCCCCAGATGCCAGAAAGACCAACGCATCGCAACCTGTGCCACCGTGGTTTCATGCACCGATGCCTTCAGCAGGTCGCGCCGGGCAGCGTTCAGCCTGCGTAATCGCAGCCACAGGGCCGGGGAAACACCAGTGAACCCGGTAAAACTTTGTTGCAATTGACGAACCGAGACGCCGGCCGCCTTGGCCAGCTGCATCGAGTTGAAGTGCTCATCGGGGCAGGCACGAACCAGTTCCACCACCCGATTGACCGTGCGGCGGTCATTGGCAACCCGGCACCCGGACGCCACATCGAGCACATTGCTGGCACTGTCGACAATGAACAGGCAATCATCGAACAACTGCCGGGACAGGGTTTCGCTTTCCTGCTGATCGGTGGCCATCGCAAGCCCGGCCAGGGTCTTGCTCAACCAGCTGTTGAACAACCGGCAATGGGGCGAGCGCAACTGTGTCAGAAACAGGCCTTCCAATGCCTCCAGGTCAGCACAACCGGTGTTGGCCAGAAAGGCCTTGCTGAAGACCAGACCGACTTCCGAATAGTGCTCAGGGGTTATCCAGGTGTTCTGGCTGTCGCCGTTAAGCAGATAAAGGGAGTTTTCCACACTGTCGAAGCTGAAGGACAACGACTCGGTGGGCGCATGAAAGGATTGTTCGACTCGCGTGTTCATACGCTCTTCGAACACTTCCACGCCGCTCAACTGCAGATGCACGATCCGTCCGCAGAACGCGCCAGGAGACATCTGCTGGTAATGCTGGCTCCAGGCCGACATCGCCTGTTGCTGTTGATCCACCTGTTGCGTGTCCCACACCTGAATACGCATGTTTGCCTCTTGAACCCACGATTGATCCCAGGCTTGTGATCAGTATTTTCTTGTTTTTGCCTGACCTGTCTGGGGCCGCTTGTAGATTGGGCATAGCGCCGACAGGTGTGATGGTCGGGGAGGATAACCGGAATCGAGGCCGCAGGTCAGGCCGAGGATCGGCTGGCGGTTAAAAATTTGATAAAACTTGCCGCCGCTGTAATCCCCCTGCAGCGACCAGGCCGCGCTCCGAATTGAGCACGCCAGGACAGGCTGAGGGCTCACTGGCAAATCCAATCACCCTGTCGGAGTGGACTCGTCCGCGAAAGCGATGTTTTAGGCCCAGGAAGTATCACCTGTGCTGACGTCTTCGCGGACAAGTCCATTCCTACAGTAGATTTTCATTGCCGGTGATAATCCGGAGCCCCACCAGACAACGTCTGGCGGGGCCTGGTCTTACAGCGCCATGTCGGACGCGGGTTTGCTTTCCTGCGGTGCAGCCGGCTTGGCCGGGGCAGCGCTGGCAGCCGGGTAGGCATTCACGTCGATCACCGGAGGCTTGGTCAGCAGCAGGACGTCAGCGGTGTAGTCCCACTCTTGCTGCACGCGCGCTGGCGAGTCGTTGAGCTTGGTACCGTAGCTCGGAACGATCTGGCGCATCTTCTCCTGCCAGGCAGGTGTCGCGACCTTATCCTTGAAGACCTTCTCCAGCACATCGATCATGATCGGTGGAGCGGTCGAGGCACCTGGGGAGGCACCCAGCAGGCCAGCGATAGTGCGGTCCTGGGAATACACAACCTCGGTACCCAGCTTCAACACACCGCCTTTCTCGGCATCACGCTTGATGATCTGTACGCGCTGACCGGCTTGCCACAAGCGCCAGTCTTCTTTTTTGGCGTGCGGGAAATACTCTTTCAGCGCGTTGAAGCGGTCGTCATCCGACATCATCAACTGGCCTGCCAGGTACTCGATCAGCGGGTACTGCTCAACGCCTACTTTGGTCATCGGCCACACGTTATGGGTCGTGGTGGTCGACAGCAGGTCAAGGTAAGAGCCTTGCTTGAGGAACTTGGTGGAGAACGTTGCGAATGGCCCGAACAGGATCATTCGCTTGCCGTCCAGCACACGGGTGTCCAGGTGCGGTACGGACATGGGCGGTGCGCCGGTCGAAGCGATACCGTAGGCCTTGGCCATGTGTTGCATGGCGATGTCCTGGTTATCGGTCACCAGGAACGAGCCACCTACCGGGAAGCCAGCGTAATCGCGTGCCTCCGGGATGTCGGCTTTTTGCAGCAGCTTCAACGCGCCGCCGCCAGCCCCGATGAATACGAATTTCGCATCAGTGCCGTGGGTGGTGCCGTCTTTCAGGTTTTTGTATTCGACGTGCCAGCCGCCGTCTTTGTTGCGAGTGATCTCTTCGACTTCGCTCGACAGCTTCAGGCTGAAGTTAGGGCTTTTCTGCAGGGAGGCAACGTACTGGCGAGTGACTTCACCCCAGTTAGCGTCGGTGCCGATCGGCGTCCAGGTAGCGGCGATTTTCTGGTTGGGATCACGCCCTTCCATCATCAGCGGAACCCACTGCTTGATCTGCGCCTGATCTTCGCTGTACTGCATGCCAGCAAACAATGGGCTGCGCTGCAGTGCCTCGTAGCGGGCCTTGAGGAACTTGACGTTGTCGTCGCCCCACATGAAGCTCATGTGCGGGGTGGAGTTGATGAAGGAGTGCGGGTTTTTCAAGACGCCCGACTTCACCTGCCACGACAGGAACTGACGAGTGACCTGGAAGGCCTCGTTGATCTCGATCGCTTTGGCGATTTCGATCTTGCCGTCTTTACCGTAGGGGGTGTAGTTGGACTCGGCCAGCGCCGAGTGGCCCGTACCGGCGTTGTTCCAGCCGTTGGAGCTTTCTTCGGCGACAGCATCGAGGCGCTCGACCATTTCCATGGTCCAGCCAGGCTCGAGTTCGTTGAGCCAGACGCCCAGGGTGGCGCTCATGATGCCGCCGCCGACCAGCAGGACGTCAACTTTCTTCGCTTCGGCAGCATGCGCGGGCATAAAGCCCATCGTCATGGCCAGACCCAACAGGGCCGTATTCACTGTTTTTAACATGTTGATCCCTATGAATAGAACGCCATCTGCCCGTGGTCCTGATTCATGAGGTTTTCTAGCTCACGGTAAGCCATGGAAGCCTGCACTCAAAAGGACTTGGATAGATATGTGTATGTCCCTTCTGCGCTGACTTCTTATTAGTCATTGGCTTCAGCTACCTGGGTGACATTGATCTTCTGCGGCTTCATCGAACATCGCTGTCCGGTGCAACAACGGCGGCATCTTACCATCAGCCCCGCAATCGCCAACCCTAACAAAGGTGTGGGTATATGGCCCAACGCAACCTTGCCCCAAAATGCAGCATGCAAATAGACGCAAAGTGGATAGAAGCCCGACAAGTCCCGGTGCCAAGATCGAGCCTTCTCAGCAGTCCCTCGAGGCTTTATGAAAGGTGATTTAGACGTACTGACCCAGTGGTTGAAAGACCACAACGTCAAGGAAGTCGAGTGTTTGATTTCGGATCTGAGTGGCATCGCCCGCGGCAAGATCTCTCCCACCAACAAATTCTTGAATGAAAAAGGCATGCGCCTGCCCGAGAGCGTGTTGCTGCAGACGGTCACCGGCGACTACGTGCATGAGGATATCTACTACGACCTGCTCGATAGCGCGGACGTGGACTTCTACTGTCGGCCCGACGAGAACGCGGTGTACATCATCCCCTGGGCCATCGAGCCCACGGCACAGGTGATCCATGACACCTTCGATAAACACGGCAACCCGGTCGACCTGTCACCGCGCAACGTCCTCAAGACCGTGCTGGGGCTTTACGAGGCCAAGGGCTGGACGCCGATCATCGCGCCGGAAATGGAGTTTTACCTGACCCAGCGCAGCGCCGACCCGGACTACCCGCTCAAGCCGCCGATTGGTCGCTCGGGCCGCCAGGAAACCGGGCGTCAGTCGTACTCCATCGAAGCCACCAACGAATTCGATCCGCTGTTCGAAGACATGTATGACTGGTGCGAAGCCCAGAGCCTGGATCTGGACACCCTGATCCATGAAGAAGGCACGGCACAGATGGAAATCAACTTCCGTCACGGTGACGCCCTGGACCTGGCCGACCAGATCTTCATCTTCAAGCGCACCATGCGCGAAGCCGCCCTGAGGCACAACGTCACCGCCACGTTCATGGCCAAGCCCATGACCGGCGAGCCTGGCAGCGCCATGCACCTGCACCAGAGCGTGGTGGACAGCATCACCCAGAAGTCGGTCTTCTCTAACGCCGACGGCAGCATGAGCGAGCTGTTCCTGCACCATATCGGCGGCCTGCAAAAGTACATCCCCGAGGCGTTGCCGCTGTTCGCGCCCAACGTCAACTCGTTCCGCCGCTTCCTGCCGGACACCTCGGCACCGGTGAACGTCGAGTGGGGCCTGGAAAACCGTACCGTCGGCCTGCGCGTACCCGACTCCGACCCGCAGAACCGTCGCGTTGAAAACCGCCTGCCGGGCGCGGATGCCAACCCTTACCTCGCCATCGCGGCCAGCCTGTTGTGTGGTTATGTGGGCATGGTCGATGAGATCAAACCGGGCAAACCCGTCACCGGGCGCGGCTATGAAGAGCGCAACATGCGCCTGCCGGTCACCCTGGAAGCTGCGCTGGAAACCATGGAACAGTCGCAGATGCTCACGCGTTTCCTGGGCAATCGATTCCCCAGGGCCTACGTCGGCGTCAAGCGGGCCGAGCATGAAAACTACAAACGCATCATCAGTTCCTGGGAGCGCGAGTTCCTGCTGCTGACGGTCTGATCGCAACGGTCCATCTCCTATCACCAGGGTCGGGGCACACGGACGTCCCGGCTTGAGGCACCCTTATGTCTGCACTTTTCGGAACCGCGTCTACGTATTACTTCGCGACGCGCAACCAGCAACTGGATTTCGCGGCCTTGTCGGGCACGGTGCAGGCGGATGTCTGCGTCGTCGGCGCGGGCCTCACAGGCGTCAACACGGCGCTGGAACTGGCTGAGCAAGGCCTGTCGGTGGTGGTGCTGGAAGCCAGACGCATTGCCTGGGCCGCCAGCGGTCGCAACGGTGGGCAGTTGATCCGCGGGGTCGGCCACGACCTGAGCAAGTTCGAGAAATATGTGGGTGCCGAAGGCGTGTCCACCCTCGATCAACTGGGGATCGAGGCGGTGGACATCGTGCGCCAGCGCATCGCCCGGTACGACATTGCCTGCGACCTGCGCTGGGGCTTCTGCGAACTGGCCAACACCCCGCGTCATTACCAGCGCTTCATCGAAGAGAAACAACACCTGGAAAAATCCGCCTACCCCCATGCCTTGCGCGTGGTCAGCCCGGACAACATGCACAGCGTGGTGGCGTCGGATCAATACGTCGGCGGCTTGATTGATGAGGGTTCGGGCCATCTGCACCCGCTCAACCTGGTGCTGGGAGAAGTCAACGCTGCACAGTCCCTGGGCGTGCGGTTCTTCGAGAACAGCGAAGTCACCCGGATCGAGTACGGCTCGCAGGTTCAGGTGCATACGTCATCGGGCACGGTGCAGGCCAAGACCCTGGTGCTGGCCGGTAACGCCCACCTGCGCAATCTGGTCCCGGCATTGAGCGGCAAGGTGCTCCCGGTGGGCAGCTACATCGTGGCCACCGAACCGCTCTCCCCCGGCCTGGCCGAAACCCTGATCCCGGAAAACCGCGCCCTGTGCGACCAGCGCGTGGGCCTGGATTACTTTAGGTTGTCAGCGGACCGGCGGCTGCTGTTCGGCGGGGCGAGCCGCTACACCGGCACCGACCCGAAAGACATCGCCGGCTACATGCGTCCCAAGATGCTCAAAGTGTTCCCGCAACTGGCCAACACCCGCATCGACTTCCAGTGGGGCGGCATGATCGGCGTTGGCGCCAACCGGTTGCCACAAATCGGCCGCCTGCCGGGCCAGGCGAATGTCTATTACGCCCAGGCCTATTCCGGTCACGGGCTGAACACCACGCACATGGCCGCCCGCCTGCTGGGCCAGGCCATCTGCCAGCAACACAGCCAGGGCCTGGACCTGTTCAACGCGGTGCCTCACATGAGCTTCCCCGGTGGCGAACACCTGCGCTCGCCGCTGCTGGCCCTGGGCATGCTCTGGCACCGGCTCAAGGAGGTGACAGGTCTCTGACCCGAAGTTCGTCCCATAAACCCGCGACAAGGCGACACGCTCATGAAGAAGCGTCGGGCCTGCGCCGGGTAATCAAACAAGAACCTGCCGAACTTATCGATCAGCCCACAGGGACCGGGCGTTTTGGAGTTTCAAATGGCTACTGCATTCAGCACGTATCGAAAGGCCTGCGAGGCCAAGAACAACACTGAGCCCCGCCAGGTGCGGGTCAGGTTCGAGAAAGTCACCAAGAAGTTCGACGACACCACGGCCGTTGATGATGTGTCCCTGGAAATCTACCAGGGCGAGATCTTCGCCTTGCTCGGCGGCTCAGGCTCGGGCAAATCCACCCTGCTGCGCATGCTCGCCGGTTTCGAGCGCCCCACCGAAGGCCGCATTTACCTGGACGGCGTGGACATCACTGACATGCCGCCGTATGAACGTCCGATCAACATGATGTTCCAGTCCTACGCCTTGTTCCCGCACATGACCGTGGCGCAGAACATCGCCTTTGGCCTCAAGCAGGACAGGCTGCCCAAGGCCGAGATCGACGCCCGGGTCGAGGAAATGCTCAAGCTGGTGCAGATGAGCCAGTACGCCAAACGCAAACCCCATCAGCTCTCCGGCGGTCAGCGTCAGCGGGTGGCACTGGCACGTTCGCTGGCCAAGAAACCCAAGCTGTTGCTGCTGGACGAACCCATGGGCGCCCTGGACAAGAAGCTGCGCTCGCAGATGCAGCTTGAGCTGGTGGACATCATCGAGCGGGTGGGCGTGACCTGCATCATGGTCACCCACGACCAGGAAGAAGCCATGACCATGGCTCAACGCATTGCGATCATGCACCTGGGCTGGATCGCACAGGTCGGCAGCCCCATCGATATTTATGAAACCCCGGCCAGCCGCCTGATCTGCGAGTTCATTGGCAACGTCAACCTGTTCGACGGCGAGGTCATCGACGATGCCGAAGGCCATGCACTGATCGCCAGCCCCGAACTGGAGCGGCAGATCTACGTCGGCCACGGGGTCAGCACCTCGATGCAGGACAAGCGCGTGACCTACGCCATCCGCCCGGAAAAGCTGCTGATCACCACCGAACAACCGTCTTGCCAGTACAACTGGTCCAGGGGCAAAGTCCATGACATCGCCTACCTGGGCGGGCACTCGGTGTTCTACGTCACGCTGCCGGACGGCAAGATCGTCCAGTCGTTCGTGGCCAACGCCGAGCGACGCGGCGCAAGGCCTACCTGGGACGATGAAGTCTACGTGTGGTGGGAAGACGACAGCGGCGTGGTACTGCGCACATGAAAACCCCCACGCTCAAACGAGCCCTCAAAACGATCATCCCCAACGGGCGGCAGATGGTCATCGGCGCCCCTTTTATATGGCTGTTTCTGTTCTTCGCCCTGCCCTTTTTTATCGTGCTGAAAATCAGCTTCGCCGAAGCCGATGTGGCCATCCCGCCCTACACCGAGGTGTTTGTCTACGCCGAGCAGAAGTTCCAGCTGATTCTGAGCTTCGCCAACTACGTACTGCTGACCGGTGACGACCTGTACCTGTCCGCGTACCTGGGCTCGCTGAAGATGGCGTTCTTCAGCACGCTGATCTGCCTGGTGATCGGCTACCCCATGGCGTATGCCATGTCACGGGCCGAGAAGAATGTGCAAACCGTGCTGGTGCTGCTGATCATGATGCCCACCTGGACCGCCATCCTGATTCGCGTCTACGCCTGGATGGGCATCCTCAGCAACAACGGCCTGCTCAATTCATTCCTGATGTGGCTGGGCGTGATTCATAGCCCGATGCGCATCCTGAATACCGACCTGGCGGTATACATCGGCGTTGTCTATGCGTACCTGCCGTTCATGGTCCTGCCGCTGTTCGCCAACCTGGTCAAACACGATTTCAGCCTGCTGGAAGCAGCGTCAGACCTGGGCTCGAGCACCTTCAACAGCTTCTGGAAAATCACCGTACCGCTGTCCAGGAACGGCATCATCGCCGGCTGCATGCTGATGTTCATTCCCGTGGTGGGCGAGTTCACCATCCCGGAACTGCTGGGCGGCCCCGAGACGCTGATGATTGGCCGGGTGCTGTGGCAGGAGTTTTTCAATAACCGTGACTGGCCGGTGGCCTCGTCACTCGCGGTGGTGATGCTGTTGATCCTCATCGTGCCCATCATTCTGTTCAACCGCAGCCAGGCCAAAGAGCTGGAGGGCAAGGCATGAACCGCTTTCGATTCTCGAACCTGATACTGATCCTCGGATTGGTCTTTATCTATGCGCCGATGGTCATCCTGGTCATCTACTCGTTCAACGTTTCCAAACTGGTGACGGTTTGGGGCGGCTGGTCGGTGAAGTGGTACGTCGGCCTGCTGGACAACACGCAACTGATGGGCTCGGTGATGCGCTCGCTGGAAATCGCCTGTTACACGGCGGTCGCAGCCGTGGCGCTGGGGACCATGGCGGCGTTCGTCCTGACCCGCATCACCCACTTCAAGGGCCGCACCTTCTTTGGCGGTCTGGTAACGGCACCCTTGGTGATGCCGGAAGTGATCACCGGCCTGTCGTTGTTGCTGCTGTTCGTGGCCATGGCGCAAGTACTGGGCTGGCCGCAGGAACGCGGCATCGCCACCATCTGGATCGCCCACACCACGTTCTGCACCGCCTATGTGGCGGTAGTAGTGTCGGCGCGCTTGCGGGAGCTGGATTTGTCCATTGAAGAAGCAGCCATGGACCTGGGCGCGCGACCGTGGAAGGTGTTCTTCCTGATCACCATCCCCATGATCGCGCCCTCTCTGGCGGCCGGCGGCATGATGTCCTTCGCCTTGTCCCTGGATGATCTGGTACTGGCCAGCTTCGTCTCCGGCCCCGGCTCCACCACCCTGCCGATGGAAGTGTTCTCCGCCGTGCGCCTGGGGGTAAAACCGGAAATCAACGCCGTGGCGAGCCTGATCCTGCTGGTGGTGTCAATCTTCACCTTCCTGATCTGGTACTTCAGCCGTCGCGCTGAAACCAGACGCAAGAAAGCCATCCAGCTGGCCATCGAAGAAGCCGCTGCGGCTTCATGGCTACAGCCCGCCCGAATCTGATCGAGCAACGCTCAACTCCAACAGGTTTGTGATCATTCCCACGCTCTGCATGGGAATGATCACTTCGCCAATCAAATCCGCACATTACCCCGCGGTCCGGCGATGGCCCAGATAATCAGGCCCAGGACCGGCAGCAGCACGATCAGCAATACCCAGATGATCTTCATCCCGGTTTCGGCACTGCTTTTGAGCACGTTGATGATTGCCCAGATATCCAGGGCCAGAATGATCAGTCCGACCAGACCATTGAAGGTAGAACCCATGGTGTTGCTCCTAATTGAATGCGTGCACTGTTTAGGAGGTCAGCACGACGGGAGGGTTCCATTTGGCCATCTGCTTATTTACGGTGTAGCCGATCACACATGCAGCGCGACGCGCAGCGCTTCCAGTGAAGGGGCAGCGGTAATACCTAAAGCTGCACCCAGTTCCACGACCCGTTCCTGATCGCAGCCGTAGACCAGAACCGCCTGCAATTCGTCGTCCAGCGGCTGGCTGAAGTTCATCAATACGTAGCCGCCCATTTCCTTGTTCATGCTGCCCAGCTGGATCTGAATGCGGTTCAGGGCCGTCAGGGCGTCGGCTTTCGCCAGTTGCTTGGGCTTGATGTTGAACGCCACGTCCTTGCCGAACGAGTCGACGATCTGCGCGAACAGGTCCATGTAGGTGTCGGCCTGGAACAGTACGGTTTCCGGCAGACTGCCGACCACCACCCATTCGCCCAGGGGAATCGGGAAGGTGTCGTCGTAGTTGATGTCGGGGTTAGCCGCCAGAAAAGCCTGCGGGTCGGCATAGGCCTGGGCTGCTTCATCTGCGATCTTTGCTATTTCTGCCTCGTCCATACAACCCGAACTGACTTTACTGATTAATTCGATAAGTTGGTTTTTCATGGACGATCCTGATCACGGGCAAAAAATAAGGCGCGAAGGATAACGGAAGTTACCTCGCGCCTCTATCGTGCACTCAATACCTGGCCAGTTGCGCTGCCGTCTCTGTGGCGCCCATGGTCTGGGCTGCTGCCAGCGGCGTCACGCCCTTGGCGTCCCGGGCATTGGGGTTGGCGCCCTTCTGGATCAGGTAATCGACGATCTGGGTACGGTTGAACATCGCCGCCATCATCAGCGCGGTGCGGCCATCGGCAGAAGCGCCCTCGACATCGGCCCCGCCTTCGACCAGCAGCTTCACCACCGCCAGATCGCCCTTGAACGCCGCACCGGCAATCGGGCTTTGGCCGTTGTCGTTGCGAATCTCGGGGTCAGCCTTGTAGTTGAGCAGCACCTGAACCGCGTCCTGATGACCGTGATAGCTGGCGAGCATCAACAAGGTGTCGCCCTTGTGGTTGCGCAGGTTGGGGGTCAGACCTTTCTCCAGGAGACGGTCGAGCATGGTGGCATCGCCGCGACGCGCCACATCGAACACCTGCTCGGCAAACTCGAGGGCTTCATCGTCGCTCATCAACGTAGGCTCGCTGGTCGGCTTGGGTTGATCTGTCATTTTTCAGCTCCTTGACTGCAGGCATTGGACAGCCAATTGGAGTTGGCCGATGGCGTGAAGTTTCCAGAGCTGCCCGCCCAGGGTCAAGGAACCTGACTCAATCGCCTCAATAGCGAAATTTGCCTGCCTGAATACTCGCCAGCACCTGTTCACAGACCGGCGCATAGGTGTCGGTGCCCGGCAGCCAGGCATAAACCGGATCGTCACCGGTGCGAGTGGGGTCGAAAGCCTCTTCCTTGAGCCGGGTCTTCTGGTACTTGAAAGTCCCCGTGGTTTCCATCTTGACCTTGACCCTCAGGAACAGCGGCACGGCGTACGCGGGCAACTGGCTTTTGATGAACTGCAGCAGCTCCTTGAAATCCAGCGTCGCCAGGGATTCAGCGGGGGTAATGGCTGCCATTCCAGCGCGACCGTTGGTGTTGGTGATCTCGACGCCATAAACCACGGCCTCGGAAATATCAGCGTGCTGCAACAGGGTATTTTCGACTTCAGTGGTGGAGACGTTCTCTCCCTTCCAGCGGTAGGTGTCGCCCAGACGGTCGACGAACTGCGCATGGCCGAAACCGATATTGCGCAACAGATCACCGGTATTGAAGTACTGATCGCCCTTCTCGAAAACATCGCACAGCACGACCTTCTTGGTCTTTTGCGCATCGGTGTAACCATCGAGCGGCGACTTGTCGTAGATCTTGGCCAGCAGCAGCCCCTGACCGCCCTTTTTTACCCGGGTCATGAAGCCCTTGGCATTGCGCACTGGCTCCCCGGTGTCCTGTGAACATTCCACCAGCGACCACTCGGCCAGGGAAAAGCCAATGGTGTTGTGAAAGTCCAGGATATTGGCGAAACCGATGTTGCCGTCGCTGGCAGCGTAGAACTCGCAGACGTGATCCACCCCGAAACGCTGCTTGAACTGGGCCCAGCCTCCAGGACGCAGGCCGTTGCCCACCATGCGGACAACCGGGTTGTCGATATCGCTGGCCTGAACCGGCTGGTCGATCAGGTAGCGGCACAATTCGCCGACGTAACCGATGGTGGTGGCCTTGAACTTGCGGGTGTCATCCCAGAAATTTCGGGCGCTGAACTTGCGCCGAATCGCGAAGCCGGACGCCCCTACCAGCGCAGCGCCCCAGCACACACAAAGGCCGGTGGCGTGGTACAGCGGCAAGGTGCAATACACGACGTCTTCGGGCTTGAGGTCCAGTGCGATCACGCCAAAGCTGCCGGATGTCTTCATCCAGCGGCCATGCTTCATGACCCCGGCCTTGGGCAGGCCGGTGGTGCCGGAGGTGTAGATGTAGAAACAGGCGTCGTCGCGATACACCTGGGCACTGGTGACGGGATTGTCGGTGGAGTGTTCGCGACTCATGGCCGCCAGGTCGACATAGTTGTCGGGCGCAGGCGGCGTGAGCGGGTTGATATCTGGATCGGCCACGAACAACGCCCTGCCCGGCTCGATATCGACCTGGCCGCGCACGGCATCGAATACCGGCACCAGCTCTTCACCGACGATGATCGCCACGGGTTTGACGAGGTTGAGGCTATGGATCAGAACATTCTGGGTCTGCGAGGTGTTGAGCATGGCGCACACCCCGCCGGTCTTGGCGACGGCCAGCACATGCACCAGCAATTCCGGGCGATTCTCAAGAAAGATGCCGACCACATCGCCTTTGCGAAGCCCTTGTTCGATCAGGTAATGGGCGATCCGGTTCGCCCATTCATTGACCTGTCGATACGTGAAGGTTGTGTCCTTGTAGAGCAACGCAACACCGTCGGGGTTGCGCTGTGTTGCCTGTTCGAACGTCCAGCCCAGCCCACAGACCTGTGCAGGATCCGTCACCTCCGTCAGCTTCTTGCCCTTGAGAACACGCGGTAGCGCGCGGGCGATGGCCGGAAGTTTTCGGGCCATCATCGACCAGGTGATCCGATGGTTGTGGTCTTGGGCAGTGGAGGTCATAGGGGCGTCCTGTATTTGTTATTTGCCGTCAGGAAACGCCGTTCGGCGCATCAACGGCATTTTCTGACGATTCCTTGGCCTTATAAAGAAGGGCTCAGGCAAAAAGGTTGATTTGCCGTGCCAACCACGAAAGTACGTCAGCGATCGCGGCGCTGTACATCCGGGATTTGAAAAGTTTTGTAATTCCCCGTCATTTCCCGAAACAAAGCCTTCGCGGGCCTGCAAAATGCAGGATGCACGATGGTCACTCATGCAAATTGCACGGATCCGGATTTTTCTATTTTTCATAAGTCATTGATTTATAAGCATTTAAACGCGAAACGTATAATGGCACAGACACTGCACTAGTAGTTCCAAGCTTGTTATCCCATGAGCAATGGAGCCGCTAGACATGACTTTTATCCAAGAGAAATTTGCTTCTGTTTTTTCCGAATTCGAAGTCTCTACCCAGGCCCGTCCCGACGGTGGCGTACTGTTGTCCCTGCGCAACAGTGACGGCAAACAGATTCGCCGGTCGGTGTCCTACGCTCAACTGCATACCCCGGTGCAACTGGAGTGGGTGATCAGCGCCATCCGCCGCGACCTCGCCGCACAAGCCAGTGAATTGCCCGCCATTTCCATGCTGCAAAGCCAGCACCGTTTCGATCTGCCGACTTACCACACCCGCTGATCGCAACCGATACCGTTTTACCGCTTGCTCCTTTTTTTTGGCCGCAACCGCTTCCGAGTGGTCGCGGCCTTTTTTCACCTGCAGAGCGCTACTTGCTGCATTAATCGATCATCCCCTTGCACAGTGCCTCCCCTATGGCCTGCGCCCGGTTACTGACCCCTAATTTGTTGTAGATGCTTTTGAGGTGATATTTGACGGTGGACTCCGAGACCTCCCGGATCAGGCCGATTTCCCAGGCTGTCTTGCCAGCGCGTACCCACTTCAATATTTCCAGTTCCTTTTGCGTCAAGGGCTTTGCGCGGAACCTGTGCACCTTGCCGGTCATGTGCAACACAGGCACCAGACTGGTCAGCAAATAGCGATCCTTGAGCGTGACCGAGCGCTGCATTCCATTGAGTGAGCACACCGATATCACGCCGTGCCGAGCAGGCTCATTGCAGTAGCCATAGGAAAACCCCGGCATCATCCCGCAATCATTCGCCGCATCCCGGTAGATGGAGGTCGGCGGATGGCGTGCAAACGCCTCACCCCACTCCATGAAGCCCAGGTTTCGACGGAAGCATTTGATCACCGGATCTTCCATGATCATCCTGCCGTGGCGATAAACCTCCTCCCAGACGCCATTCACATTGGATGTAATACACGTCAGCAACAGCGCGCCCCTGAATTGATAAAACATCGCCCGTTCGCAACGGCACTGCTGCCTCAACCAGCGCAACGCATCCTCAATGGCCTTGTCACTGTCTTCATCCGTGACGCTCACCACCATTTGCTGGATCAGTGGATTCAGATCGACATCAAACAACTCAGTGCTTCCCATCCTTACCTCCTGGTTAGCCCCGCAGCCAAAATTCAGGCGAACGAAACCGCAATCGCATTGAGCGATATGGCTGTTGAACACGTAGGGGCTTTGAGGTAACCAGCGTTACACACTTAAACAAATCAACACACCGGTCAAAAAAGAAACAGGTGCGGCTTACAGGGTTATGAGGTGGGGACTACAAAAAAACGCTATGTGTCTGACAGTAAATCGATGAACTTCAAAAAACCTGTGGGAAGGAATTCATTCGCTTGTATACCGTTTACGGTGGCCTCGTTGGAGCGAGACTTGCCCGCGAAAGGGCCGGTGCAGTCAAGCAAACATCTCCAAACCTGAACCACCGTATTCGCGGGCAAGCCTCGCTCCAACAAAGTCTCAGCTTACCGCTTGATCCCGAATATAGAGCCTCCAAGACTTCATTGTTCCGGGGCTCGAATGATCAGTCGTCATGCCGTGGGAAATGGTTAGCGATGTCGTCACCCGTAAAGCGGGCGGCCGAACCTTCAGGGCTATTGAACAAGCGAATGGCGACAACATGCGGGTGCTCGCCCATGTCGAACCATTGGCGAGTGCCAGCCGGTACCGAAATCAGGTCGTTCTTTTCGCACAGCACGGCATACACGTAATCGCCGATATGCAACATGAGCAAACCACGACCCGCCGCGAAGAACCGTACTTCGTCTTCGACATGTTCATGCTCGTCGAGGAACCGGGCGCGAAGCTCGGCCTTTTGTGCGTGATCGCGATCAACACTGATGACGTCTACGGCGCTGTAGCCGCGCTCGGTCATCCATTGATCGATCTGGCCCTGATAAACGCTGATCACCTGCTCTGCCGATGAGCCGGGCGCAACCGACGTGACAGCCTGCCACTGCTCGAAACCGACGCCATGCTCGGCCAGGGTCGACGCAATGTCTTCAGGGTGGGTCAGCACCTTGTTGGGCAACTCGGGGGTGGAAACGTGATAAACGGACAAGATGCTCATTACAGTATTTCCTCGGCTTGGGCGGCATATTCAGGCGTTGGCAGGCCAGTCATACGCGGTCCTCTTTCATTCGTGTGGCAATCATGACGGCTGCGGCCAATGCCGCAATACTGGCAATACTGAACGTCCAGGCCGGCCCCAGGGCATTCCAGCTGTAACCGGCGTACAAGGCACCCAATGCGCCACCAATCCCGGACAGCGCAGCGTAAAACGCCTGGCTCTGCCCCTGCTGTTGCGCACCAAAGCTGCGCTGCACGAAATGGATGGCAGACGCATGAAAACTGGCAAAGGTCGCCGCATGCAGAATCTGGGCAAAGATCAGGATGGGTAGATGCTCGGCGAAACTGCCCAGCAACAACCAACGCACTGCGGCCAGTACAAAGCTGGCGAACAGCACCTTGTGCACCGAAAAGCGCTGCAGGATCCGGCTCATCGACAGAAACATCAAGACTTCGGCCACCACGCCCAACGCCCAGAGCAAGCCGATAACACCACGACTGTAGCCCAGATACTCCAGGTGCAGGCTCAGGAACGTGTAGTAAGGGCCATGGCTGAACTGCATCAGGGCCACGCAGATATAAAACGTCAAAACGCCTGGGCTCATCACCTGCCTGAAGAACCCACCCTGGGCTACACGGTGAGGCGAAACCACAGGCTGGGCATTGGGCACCCACCAACTGCTGATGACGATCCCGGCCATGATGAACAACAGCGCCTGCGGGTACAGGTCGAGGCTGAACCACTCGAACAACCGCCCCAGGGCCACCACTGTCAGGATGAATCCGACAGAGCCCCAGAGCCGAATCTGGCTATAACGCGAGGTCTGCCCTTGCAGATGCGCCAGCGTGATCACCTCAAACTGGGGCAACACTGCATGCCAGAAGAACGCGTGCAAGGCCATGACCATTGCCAGCCAGGCGTAGGACTTGTCGAACAGAATCAGGGAAAACGCACACAGGGTGCACACGGCGCCAAAACGCACGATTGCCAGGCGCTTCCCGGTGTAATCACCCAGCCAGCCCCAGATATTGGGCGCGATGCAGCGCATCAGCATGGGGATTGCCACCAGTTCGCCGATGCGCGCACTGGCGAACCCCAGGTGATCGAAGTACACCGCCAGAAACGGCGCCGTTGAACCCAGCAAAGCGAAATAGAACAGATAGAAACTGGACAGCCGCCAGTAAGGCAGCGGCCCGGATGATCCGGGCGCCACCACGCTAGGCATTCACGGCAGCAGTGGCGCCATTGGGCATTACAACTGGCCCAGGATCGGAGTGCTCACACGTACGTCGGCGTTCTGCCCACGATGACGCAGCAAGTGGTCCATCAACACAATGGCCATCATGGCTTCGGCAATCGGCGTGGCCCGGATGCCGACGCATGGGTCATGACGGCCCTTGGTGATCACATCCACCGGGTTGCCATGCACATCTATGGATCGACCCGGCGTGGTGATGCTAGAGGTCGGCTTGAGGGCGAGGTGCGCAACAATCGGTTGCCCAGACGAAATGCCGCCCAGAATCCCGCCCGCGTTATTGGACAGGAAGCCTTCCGGGGTCAGTTCGTCGCGATGCTCGGTACCACGTTGGGCAACACTGGCGAAACCTGCACCAATCTCCACACCCTTGACCGCGTTGATGCTCATCAACGCATGGGCCAGCTCAGCGTCCAGACGGTCAAAAATCGGCTCGCCCAGGCCCGGCATGACGCCTTCGGCCACGACAGTGATCTTCGCCCCGACCGAATCCTGGTCACGACGCAGTTGATCCATGTAGGCCTCAAGTTCCGGCACCTTGTCCGGATCCGGGCTGAAGAATGCATTGTCTTCAACCGCGTCCCAGCTCTTGAACGGGATTTCGATCGGGCCCAGCTGGCTCATGTAGCCCCGCACCCGGATGCCCTGGGTGGCAAGGTACTTCTTGGCAATGGCGCCGGCCGCGACGCGCATGGCGGTTTCCCGCGCTGAGCTGCGACCGCCGCCGCGATAGTCACGCTCACCGTATTTGTGGTGGTAGGTGTAATCGGCATGGGCCGGGCGGAACAGATCCTTGATCGCCGAGTAATCCTTGGACTTCTGGTCCGTATTGCGGATCAGCAGACCAATGGCGCAACCCGTGGTACGGCCTTCGAATACGCCAGAAAGGATCTCCACTTCGTCAGCTTCCTGACGCTGAGTGGTGTGGCGACTGGTGCCGGGCTTGCGGCGATCCAGGTCTTGCTGCAGGTCTTGCAGCGACAACGCCAGGCCCGGCGGGCAGCCATCGACGATAGCGACCAGCGCCGGACCATGGCTTTCGCCAGCGGTGGTGACAGTGAACAGCTTGCCGTAGGTATTGCCGGACATGCGGGACGCTCCGAAAAATCAATCAAAAACTCAAGCGCGCCAGTATACGCAGGCTGCCCGCGTAGTTCATCCTCGATGCTTGTTCATGACAGTTGTTCATCCTTGAGGCGGTTCATACTCGAACCTTATCCGCAGGGATGCGTCCAATCGGCATTCGATCTGATAATGGCCTTCCGATGCTACGTTTTTTAGCCGTACTGCGTGCTTCTACCTTAATCCGAGCAACCATTGTGATCCTCCCCCTGCTGACCGGCCTGGCACATGCGGCCAATCCGACCATCCTGCAACGGCCCGTGAGCCTCGACACCGGGACTGGCGAGCTGTTTGGCAGCATGTTGCTGCCAAAATCCGACGCCCCTGTGCCTGTCGTCCTGCTCATTTCCGGCTCCGGCCCTACAGACCGCGACGGGAACAATACAGACGGCGGGCGCAACGACAACATGAAACGCCTGGCCATGATCCTAGCCAGACACAACATTGCCAGCGTGCGATACGACAAGCGCGGTGTCGCCGCCAGCCAGGCGGCTACCCCGGATGAACGCAACCTGACGATTGATGCCTACGTAGCCGACGCCGAGGCTTGGGGGCAGAAACTCAAGGCCGACCCACGCCTGGGGCAACTGATCCTGCTGGGTCACAGTGAAGGCGCACTAGTGGCGACCCTGGCCGCTGAAAAAGCCGGCGCCGCAGCAGTGATCTCGGTCGCAGGCACGGGGCGCCCGGTGGATCAGGTTTTGCGCGACCAGTTGCAGGACCGCCTGCCGCCCAGCTTGCGTCAACGCAGCGAACAGTTGATCGAAGAGCTCAAGGCGGGCAAGACCGATGACAATGTCCCGCCACCGCTGCAGGTCATCTTCCGCCCCAGCGTGCAGCCGTACCTGATTTCGCTGTTTCGCCAGAACCCCGCAGTCGCCTTCGGCAAGTTGAAAGTCCCGGCACTGATCATCCAGGGCAGCCACGACATACAGGTTGGCGTGGGCGATGCCCAATTACTGCACGCAGCCAAACCCGACTCCGAACTGGCGCTGATCGAGGGCATGAATCACGTCATGCGCATCGTGCCCAATGACGTCAAACGTCAGCTGGCCTCCTACAAGGATCCACAGTTGCCACTGGCCAGCGAACTGTCGGCGCGAATTTTGCAGTTCATCAGTGCATTGCCAGCGGCCTGAAGAACTTTTGACGTCAAGGAAACGCTGCACTTAAGTCCTTCTGAAATCGGCCGATAGCGGGAATGCTGGCATTGTGTTTGCCGCCCAATGCCACGGACGCCGTCTGGACAGGACCCTTGTAATGAACGACACCACCGACCTACCCGAAGCGACGCAAACGTCAGAAGACGAAGCGGCTAATGCTCTCCCCAATTTGTGGGAGGACGTTTCGGCGGAAAACTTCCAGATGCTACGGCTAGCGCCGCAACAGACTGACCGCGCCACCGGCGGGCGGCCGCTGCGTTTTGTCCAGTTTGGCCGTGCAGAGCGTAACAACAAGGAGCACAGCCTCCTTCGCCTGAGCATCCAGTTGCCCAACCAGAGGGTGCGCAAGGAGCAGAACCACATCGACGTCTGGGCTGACCACAGCAATCGCACCGTCCGGTTCGGCCCTGAATCAGGCTTGCAGATCGAACCCTGGAACCGCGGCATCGGACGCTTCCTGATCGCTCAGGGCATCCACTGGGCCCAGAAAAAATGGTCGTCGTATCAGATTGAAGGCTTTGACCTGGCCAGCAAGGATGCCTTGAACGAAGACACCCGCCTGCGTCGCGATCACTTCCTGCGTACGCAAGGTTTCAATGTGGTCTACGCCGACGCGCAGCACATGAAAGGCAGCGTCAAGGACGTGGAAGTCGGTGAGTTGTTCAATACCTGGAACAACGAAAAGATCCAGATCATCGAGATCCTCGAAGCCTCGCAAATGCTTGAGAAAGCCGAACAGAACCTGCTGGAGCAGGAAGTGAAGCTGCGCAAGCAGGAAGACAAGGTCTCCAAGTACAAGCGCGAAGACAGCGGCTTGCGCTTCACCATCGCGTGCCTCGTGGCATTCGCGGTGTTCCAGGCGGGGCTGCTGATCTGGATTGCGACTCACCGATAAATGCCGAGCTTGCCTGCTTTAGGGGCAGAAAATCTGTTGGAGCGAGGCTTGCCCGCGAAGGCGTCAGCCCTGAAAAATCGTAGGTGACTGACCCACCGCATTCGCGGGCAAGCCTCGCTCCAACAAGGGGTCTGTGTTCAGTAACCGATGGGAGCAGAGCTTGCTCGCAATCAAACCCGCGAAGCAAACAGCGCCTGATGTTCACGGCACTGCTCGGCACTGAGCATGAAGACGCCATGGCCACCGCGCTCGAACTCCAGCCATTCGAAATCGACTTCCGGGTATAACGCTTCGACGTGGATCTGGCTGTTGCCGACCTCGACGATCAACAAGCCCTTCTCCGTCAGATGATCCGCCGCCTGGCTGAGCATGCGTCGCACCAGGTTCAAGCCGTCATCGCCACAGGCCAGGGCCAGTTCGGGTTCGTGCTGGTATTCGTCGGGCATGTCGGCGAAGTCTTCGGCATCGACATACGGCGGGTTGGAGACGATCAGGTCGAAACGCTGACCCGGCAAACCATCGAAACCGTCGCCCTGCACGGTGTAGACACGCTCGTCCAGGCCGTGACGCTCGATATTCTGGTTGGCGACTTCCAGCGCTTCGAACGACAGGTCAGCCAGGGCCACTTCCGCCGTCGGGAACTCATAGGCGCAAGCGATACCGATACAGCCTGAACCGGTGCACAGGTCGAGGATGCGTGCGGGCTCAGCCCCCAGCCATGGCTCGAAGTGACGCTCGATCAGTTCGCCAATGGGTGAACGCGGGATCAGTACGCGCTCATCGACAATGAACGCCAGGCCGCAGAACCAGGCTTCACCCAGCAAATAGGCGGTAGGCACACGCTCGTCGATGCGACGGCGGATCAGGCGTTGCAGCTTGACCAGCTCTTCATCTTCCAGACGGCAGTCCAGGTAGCTGTCGGCGATTTCCCAGGGCAGGTGCAAGGCACCGAGCACCAGTTGCCGGGCTTCATCCCAGGCATTGTCGGTGCCATGGCCAAAAAACAGGTCTTCCCCATGAAAACGACTGACAGCCCAACGGATGTGGTCGCGCAGGGTGCGCAGACGAGAAGTGATCACGGGGCAAGCTCCTTAAAAAACGACGGGCGATTCTATCAGCCATGCACGTAACAAACGATGCCTGTTGACCGATTGTCATGTGGGTCGTCTCGGCCTGCTTTTGTAACCCGCGACGTAACCTGAGACTCGTTTACAGGCAAATTGCTATCGCCTGCGGCCCACATGGTGCTCTACAGCCCAACAAAGACGGGACTTGTAACGTTGCCATTCACAGAACCGCTCAGCCAGAGGACAATGTCACAAAAGCCCCACTCAAAGGAGCCCCCAGATGTCCGATCCAAAGACGATGTTTCAACTCAGTGGCCGTGGTTATGCACCGGCCAATTTGAGCCATGCCACCCTGATCATCATTGACGCCCAGAAAGAGTACATCAGCGGCCCTCTGGCCCTGACCGGCATCGATGAAGCTGTCGCCAATATCTGCCAGCTGGTCGCCGCTGCCCGCGCCGCCCATCGCCCGATCGTGCATGTGCGTCACCTCGGAACTGTCGGCGGCCTGTTCGACCCCCAGGGCGAGCGCGGCGAGTTCCTGCCCGAGTTGCTGCCCCACGACGGCGAACACATCGTCGAAAAGCGTCTGCCCAATGCCTTCAACGGCACTGGCCTTGACAACCTGCTGCAAGGCCTCGGCCACCTGGACCTGATCGTCTGCGGCTTCATGAGCCATTCAAGCATCAGCACCACCGTGCGTGCCGCCAAGGATTACGGCTATCGCTGCACCCTGGTCGAAGACGCCTGCGCGACGCGCGACCTGCCGAGCAAACATGGCGTTGTCAGCGCCCATGTCGTGCAACAAACCGAAATGGCCATCATGGCCGACAACTTCGCGACCCTCGCCCTGACCGAAGATTTGATCTGAATCGTAGGTCAATTCAGCGAGACAGGCCCGAAACCTGAGATTCGGTTGTGTGACACCGCTCACATAACCGCCTATCCATAAACACTCGCATTTGCCCTTGAATCCGGTCAAAACGGGAACCACATGGTCATATCCCGGTCAGAGCGCCGATACCCCTGGAGGAAATCGGAATGAAAATATCCGATGGTTTCGATGCTCGACGCTTGCGCCCCAAAGGGCCCGGCAACTGGCGCACGCGCATTGGCTCCGCATTTGCCGCCCTTCTCGCCGTCTGCGGCGTGTTGCTGATGCTGGCCGGTGCTTCCAGCCTGATAGGCCATCCACCGGCGCTTGGCGAACTCAATGCCAGCCCGGCCGGTGCGGCCGTTGTGGTAGTCGCCGGCCTTCTGGTGCTGTATGTCGGCATCTGGCTATGGCGCCGCTGTCGCCGTCGCTCGCGCCGACAGAGCGGCCTGAACATGTCGCCCCACCTGATGAAAAAGCACGACTGAGGTGGCTACGGCCACCGCACATGGTTTTAGTCGCGCAGCGCAGGCGGCGACTTGGGTAAACTAGCCCCCTTCGCGGAGGCCCCCATGCAAGACGATGATTTTTCCCTGTTCAGAAGCGAGACTCGCGGCGTAAAGCCGATCAAGCACGAGTACGCTGACGTCGGTAAACCCAAAGCAGATCGCAAACTCACAGCCAAGCTGCGTCAGGCTGCAACAGTGCGCACCGATTCGGTCACGGTGGATGGCCTGTCCGACCAGTTCGTGATCGACGTCGGCCCCGAAGATGTGCTCAGTTGGGCACGCGACGGCGTTCAGGAAGGCCAGATGCGCAAGCTCAAGCTTGGGCAGATCAGCTTCGAAGGCAGCCTGGACCTGCACGGCATGAGCGTGGAAGTGGCGCGGGAAACGCTCTGGGAGTTCTTGGCCGAGGCGACCAAGCTGGAGATCCGTTGCGTGCGGGTGACCCACGGCAAGGCAGTACGGCTGGACGGCAAACGCCCGATGATCAAAAGCCACGTCAACACCTGGCTGCGTCAACACCCACAAGTGCTGGCCTTTACTTCGTGCCTGGCCAAGCATGGCGGCGCTGGCGCGGTTTACGTCATGCTCAAGCGCACGATGATGGAAGGTCGCGACGAGTAATCCCTCCAGTCGCAACCTGCCATTGATCAGGACCCATCAGGCTGAACAAGCATCCATGTCAGCCTGAGGCCAAAAGCCATCAGTAGCGCGGGCCCTCTGCATAACGATGATCATGCCAACGCCCATCATGCCAAGGTCCAAAAAAACAGCCTGACATGGACGACAACACTGCGACCACAATCGCCATTTTCACCATTCGACTCAGCATTTTGTTCACTCTCTTTGCGGCAGGTATTTGTTACCTGTTACATCTGACACCGGACCGCACAAATTTTGCGTCATGGCTCAGTAAAGATTTGGTAAAGCCCTGTTACAAACTGGCAACAAAAGCCCTCGCCCTTGCTCGCGAAACGGAGACCTTGTTGGAGCGAGGCTTGCCCGCGAAGAACGATGACACGCACTACCTGAGTAAACCGAACTATTGCCCCCTCCCCCGCACCGCCTCATAAGCCGCCTCACACGCCAGCCCATTCAATCGGGCAGTATCAGCGACCGCTGCCAACGCTCGATTTCGTGCGACAGACTGATCGAGCACGACGGCGAGCAGATTGCCGGGGTTGCTGGCTGGCGTGCGGCCTGGGGCAACACCGGGATCGCCGCAGGCGTTATCGCTGGCGAGTAATAGTCTCCGGACCTGCTCGCGCAGCCGATCAGCAGCAGCGTTGGCACCAGCAGCATCAGTGCGCGCCTGTTCCAGTTTTTGCGTTGCATCGCGTTGCACCTCGTCTATGGCCTGACGCCGTTGCTGTTCCAGGGTTCGGGCATCCACTTCGGCCTTGGCGAGCGCCTGGGCGTCGTCGGCGTCACGCTGGCTCCATCTCGCTTGCCACTCGATGTTCTTGGTGGTCTGCCCCTGGTAAAACGCACCGAACAGCGCCATACCGGCCAAGACGGCCAGAAACAGGATTGCACCGGTTTTCGCATAACCGCTCATCGCGCCCCCAGAAACAGCTGCCGCTCCGCCGCCCGGCGCTTCACAAGCCCCGCCAGCACCTGACCACCGGCCCTGCTCCAGCGCAGGAACTGCTCGGCTGCCCCGGCGTAGTTGCCGCTATTGAGCAGACTCAGCAGCGTTGAAGACGCCAGATTCGCGGCCCCCAGGTTGTAAGTGAAACTCATCAAGGCATCCCACTGCCCCTGGTTCAGCGGCACCTTGATCAGCTTTTCAAGCTCTGCTCCGAAACGGGCAAGATCGGCCTGGAGCATCCCCTCGGCCTGGTCGACAGTCACTTTCATACCCGCTGTAACCCCGCGAGTGCTGCCATAGCCAATGGTCCAGACGCCTACGAAATCTTGATAGGCAGTCAGACGCAGCCCCTCGAACGAGTTGATCAGCGCGACGCCTTTTTGCGATGTGCGCATTTGCTTTTCTCCAGATGAAAAAAAGCCCGCACGATGGCGGGCTGAATGATGGGGAAATTAGACGGGCATCAGTCTTGTCGATACCCTGTGCTCTCTACTGCAAGGAAGCCTCCATGAAAATACAGATAGCTATTGCCATTTCTACCCTCGCCGTTATTGGCGGATGCTCCTCCTACAGCGACCGAGGCGTTGCTGACACGGGCGGGCGGGAAGTTTCCGATAAGGGCTACACCGTCAGCTGCGACGCCACCCCCAAGAATCAGCCAGGTTGCTATCAGCGCACCGGATCTTCCTGGGGTTGGGGCGGGCTTAAGTTCAGTGTTGGTAACTGACTTCGCAGGCAAAACCTCACCGAGTGATCAAACCCCAGAAACAGAAAACCCCGAACGTGTCGGGGTTTTCAGGTAGAGCCTGCTGGTCATCATACCGGCCAGCCCTCCTCCACCATCGCCGCAGTGATCGAACCATCCGCCACCGCGCCGAGCAACGCATCTTCCCGATCAAAGCAAAGTTGCGTTCGGTCGCTGACGGCATCGGCGATGATCAACACCTGTGCGGCTGGAAGGTCTACGAAGCCTTCCGCCGTTTTCCAGCGCAAAACGAAATCCGTACTGCGCATGGCCTTCAACGCCGCGCCCGTGATCAGCGTCTTGCTGCGGTCGTCGGTGTCGAAGCGCATGTTGTTGATGGTGATGCCCGCGATTTCGGCCTGGTAGCGGCGGGATTCGATGAGGTTTGCCCATTGAGCGGCAATTGCCTCGTCCCGCTCCGTTTTTTCGGCAGCAGTCATTGCGACCTGCTTTCGAGCGACCTTGACGACCTTTCGATCAGGGTCGAGGGTGAAGACTTCGGCACCCCACTTTTTGTTGGGGGCCAGTTCGCCTTCGGTGTTTTCCTCTGGCCACCATGCGCAGTTTTGGACGCCCAGTGCTGGGTCGGTCCATGAGAGGTCGGCTAGGGATTCTGGCAGCAGGTTAACTAGAAAAGCAGGAAGCAATTCTCGGGTGACTGTACCATTCTCGACTTTGATCATGATTATTTCGCTCTTATGTAAGCGGTAAGCCCATTTACCGGAATATACGGCACAGCAAAAGACGTAGCTGAATCATAAGAATATCTAGGCCAGATCATTCCGTAGGAACTCTTAGCCGCTCCGATAAAAGCATTACTTACATAGGTCAATCCCGTCCAACTGTAGTCATGATACCAAGGCGGCGTAGGACGCCAATCATAACCATCCAATGAACACAGGGCCGGTCTAGAATTCAGACCTGGGAGTGCGAAAAACATACCGTCCCCATAAGTCATAAATTTAACCGAGCTTTCCGTCCCCAAGCTACCGAGCGAATAAGAGATGCCATCTGTTGAAACTGCAGTTACAGACGCAAGAGAGCTAGCAATCACAACCAAACCACCACTCGCGCATATGGTATACCAATTAGCTCCAGGTATAATTTTAGACTGCCAGTTAACCATATCATTAGAGACAGCTATTTGCTGAGTACCAATCTGCAAGAGTACCATCACACCACCATACACAACACCCTCAGACCAAAAACCAGTACCCGGCAAAGATCGCTGTACCCAAACGTCAAACCCGTTAGCGGACGTAAAACACTTATCACCCAGCCCAGTTACCAAATACGTACCATTTAGATAAAATACATTTCTCCACGCCCCTGCCACCGGCAAAAACCTAGCCACCCATGTTAGGCCATCTAGAGACGTATAATATTTATTGGACAGCATATCGCTTGAACTGGAAGTGCCAAAAGCGAAGAATATCCCATTAGCAAAAACTAAAGCGCTAATTCCATTAGAAAAAACAACCGGGGCGGACGATTTCCAAGTTACCCCTCTATCCACACTGACATATGAAACATTTGATCCACTGGTAATACATACACAAATCCCGTTACCTCCTACAACATAGTTAAAAGTCAAACTATTAGGAAAACTAAATACGGGCTGTGGAGGATTTTTATTCATCGGAGCTTGCTGTCCTATCTTTGCATACAGGCCAGGAAAGTCAGCTTGCAAATAATCTCCGCCATCGGCCTTCAGATAACCTGGACCAGGGTCATTGCTTCGTAGTGTGATATCTCCAATAGAGGGCGTACCGGAGGCACGAGGTAAACCCAATGGGTTACCAAAAGGATTCCCCATCTCTCTTGCGGTCATAGATCACCCCTCTCAATAGAGAATACAATTCCTGCTGCCAAGGCAACCTGAGAGCCGACGTAAAGGCTATCACCAGCTTCCAGATACATAAGATTTGAAGAACTGATATTACCGAATGTTGTTTCCGGGATAGCGGTAGTTGGAGCCAATGTATAAGCGGGCATCAACTCGGAGTCTTTAATCCTGTAAAGGCCGTCGGTCTTCACAACAAACAAAACCAGCGAAGTCGCCGTTACAGTTCCCCGGGGCATAGCGGTGATCCGAGATACCACGGCGCCGTTAACGCCAGCAGTTGTAAGCAGTTGTGCACCGACAACCATATCAGAACCAATGCCACCTAGAGCAGTAGTAACAACTGCCGATTGAGTTTTGTACTTCTGGACAAATGGCGCAGTAAAAGTATTGGACATGATGGTTCCTTAAAATGAAAGGGTAATGGCTTGAAACAGGGCGAGATTTCCAATGGAACCAGGAGATGCCTCCGCAACTGCGGCGGAGGCGGCAGCATTGTTAGCACTGGCGACAGCAGACTTTTTCGCATCAACAGCTGTCGCCGAAGCCTCTATTGCGTCGCTTGCATCCACCGCAGTTTTGTTAATGAAAGCGATCGCGGCATTGATTTGCGGCACCATCGCTTGCTGAGCTGTGAGGGACGCACCCGCCTTTATATCAAAGACCGTTTCAGAGTCCGTAGGTAGGGGTGGGTCAGGAATCGGATCAATCCGTGGTGGAATCGCCATTACATTAAACTCCTTACTTCAAGTGTATATTCAGACCGATTATAAGTAGGCAGCCCCATTGCAAGCCTGTCGAAGCGACCCACGATAATGGTGTAATCGAGATCTTCGCTTCCGACATACAATGCGGCCGTGTCTTTCAGCAGATTAAGTGTGCGCAATGAACTTGAAACCTGATCGCCCGTCATCACGACATTGAAGTCGACGTAACGCCGCTCCCCGCCCGGAACAATATTGACGTTACCGAACGCATCTTCCTTGATATGGGAGTAACTTTCGCTGCCCAGGCTGGTGCCATAAACCGCAACGCCGATGGTTTTGGTCATGCCGATAACCAGCATGCCCACTTGTGCGACGCTGCCGGGTGCGCTGATGATGAAACGGATATCGGCATTGTTGAATGGCGGCAGGTCGAACTGGGCGACGTTATCCCGGGTAACAAACTGCCCGAAGTAATAGCGATACCAGGTGCCCCCCGCCTTGCTCGATATATTGAAGGTCTTGTCGTATACGGGAGTGGTACTCCCGGGCACGGTCATCACCACACGGACGCTAGCCCCTCGTACCCCCACCAGGCCGAACGAGTTGATTCGAACGCCGGGTCGGATGGTCAGGTCAATGCTTTCGGGGTTGGTGGTGAAACTGCCGATCATCCATGTGTTGCCCTGACGCTTGTTGAACATCTTCCAACGGTTGGTGGGCCCCAGGTTCAACCATGCAGCGGGCGTTACGGCATCGGTTTCCGGGTTTCGTCCGGTGTGCGCCACCAGCGCCTCGTAGTTGATGTGATTAAGCATCACACGGGCGCCGATGACGTAGGCCGTGCGGACATCCCAGGGTGGGTTGTCTTTTTCCGGCACGTTGCTGGCGACGATCTTGTCGACGGTTATTTCTACGGGTGGAACCACCCTCATTATGCTCATGCGGCCACCTTCGTCTGGATGGTGCCGACGATCTGCACGCCAGAGTCTTTCATCTGCCGCGTGCTGTTCGCCGTCTGTTCGATGAATTTGCCGATCCAGCTCAAGCTGCCTTCCATCTCGGCGCGCAACTGACGCAACTCGGCCACGGTTTCGCTGGAGTCGCTGCCACCACTGAGCAACTTCATGGTCTGATTGGCGTTGTAGATCCGGCTCGGGCCCGTTGCTTCAAGCTCTGGCCCGTCCTCGCCCACAATGCGCAAACCGCCGAGGTGATTCCCGCCCGTTGACAGGGCCTGGACCTCCCCTTTGAGCTTCACGGTGTTCGGTATTTCCCCGTTGCTCTTCGCGGCGTTGGTGATCGCTTCGCTCAGATCGCTGTAGCTGAGCACCCCGCTTTGCAACTGATTGACCCAGTAAGCCAAACCTGCTGAATCAGCGTCACGCCCCAACACATCAAGGTAAGCATCCTTAACAAACTCGGTATTGTTCTGAGGTGTATTTGCCGCTGCCGAACCCGCAGGTTTTACCGCCATTGCAGCCAGGACCGCCGAGTTCAATGCTCCAAGCGCCGCCGTCACACTGATTACCGAAGTGTCCACGCCGTTCAGGGCATCCAGTTGCGATTGAGCGAACTCGAGCTGTTTGTCCAGCTTGCCCATCTCGGTGTCGTACTGGAGCTTGGCCTGCTTGATCTGGTCCTGAACCGTTTGCAGCAACTGCTCTTGCGCCGTGAGCTGGGTGCCGTTGATGGCGTTCAGCTCGGCGACGACGTTCGCGGTACGGCCCTGATCCCGGTTGAATGCTTCCAGTGAGCTGTACAGATCGGTGTTGTTCGACGTGACTGCAGACAGCGCGTCGTCCAGCCCCGTAAAGCCTGTCAGTGATCCGCCAGCGCGGGCCGTGGCCAAGGCGCTTTGCAAGGTGGCTTGGGCCTGGCTGTGCAGCATTTTCACAGCATCGTCCGAAGTGCCGAGTAATGACTTGAGCGCGCCTTTCAAAGAGTTGCTGACCGCCGTCATGGCAGAAACATTGGACTGAGCCGTCGATGCCATATCGTTGAGGGAGGCGTTGCGAGCGTTGTAGGCGTCGGTCAGTGACTTTTGCTGGCTGGAGACTGCACGCTGAACGGCGCTCATTGCTTTGGTCACGGCACCATTCAAAGCTTCGGCCTGTGTCTGGCTAGCTGCGGCCGCTCGCTGCTCAAGAATCGTGTAAGACGCCGCCGCACTCCCGGACAGTTGCGTGAGCGTGGCAAACATTTTCTGCCCGGCTTCGGTTGTCAGGTCGAGGCCATCGATAACAGCTCGAAACGCCTGACGCGAATCAGGCAGGTCGACTTTCTGGTCTGCGAACTGCTTGGCCACTGCCGAGAGGACGTTGTTCGCCTTTTCCACGTCGGTGTAGAAGTTGTCGTAGTAGGTCGCCGTGGCCGTCTTGAACGCGTCAATGCCGCCTGCGATCTTGACCAGGCCTTCCGACATCTTGCCGCCGGCAACGGATACGTCGTACAGCTTGAGGTTCAGGGTATTGAACGCGTCGTTGACGGTGTAGAGGTTATTGACGAAGTCGGTCAGGCCTTCGAAGTCGTAGCCTGCCAGGCCAGCGCCGGTTGCGGCATCGATGGCCGACGTCATGGAGTCCGCGACGCCGCCGAACCACTTGCCGATTTCCGCCTGGATCTGCTGGTCAGTCTTGTCCTTAGTGCTGATCTGCAGCGCCGCTATGTTCAGCCCGTTAAGAACGCCATCATTCAGGGTGACGTTCAGACGCTTGTAGAGATCTTTTACCGCGCCTTCGGTGGAGTCGTAGGCGTCGTCGAGTGATTTTTGGGTTGCTTCGTCGAGTGCAGAGAGCTTGGTGCGTTTTTTGTTACTACCAAACAGACCGCCGCTCTTTTTCTGGTACTCGAAGGAGTTAGCATTCAGTTCACCGCTGGTGACACCGAGCTGGATCCCCTGATCCTTGGTTTGCCACTTCCCTGCGAACAGCTTTGAACCAAAAGCCGCGCCCAGCGCTGCGCCGATAGCCGTGCCAATGCCCGGCAGGGCAGACCCAAACGCGGCGCCCATGGCGGTGCCGCTGAGCGCAGACGCTGCAGCGGTTCCTGCCATCGTGCCTAATGCACCTCCGCCCCAACCTCCCAGACCGCCGCCAATTCCACCTTTTAAGCCGTTAATCTTCCAACCTTGATATGCACCGAGCAAACCGCCGAGGATTGCGCCTGAACCACCCAAAGCGCCCGTAAAAGTGCTGTTGTTCTGAGCCGCTATCCAATTCGCCATTTGCGGACCGGAGTAGGCCGCAGCGGTCGCGCCAGAGGCCATGCTTGACGCGCTGTTTGCACCGGCTCCAAACAAACCGGAAAGGTAGTCATAACCGCTACTGGCAGCCCCTTTCAAACCGCCCCAAAGTCCGTCTCCCGCACCCCAGCCAGACGAAAGCGACTTGCCAAAAGCGGAGTCAGAAAGGTTGAACAGACTTTTCACGGCGCCGAGTACACCACCTACTCCATCACCGGCGGCACCAGCCGAGGCGCCGCTCTGGTTTGCCAGCAGTCCGCCAACGCCAAACGCCGCACCAATCTGCAGGAGAATGGGACGTGTGATTGCGGCATGAGCCAGTTCGGCCAGCAGTTGTTTGAAACCGTTTTTGAGGTTGAGGGCGGTCTCACTGAACCCCTTGCCGATGTTTTTCCAGATGTCGGTAAAGGTGCGTTTAAAACCCTTGCCAGCGTCGTTCCAGGCGTCAACAAACGCACTGTCGACATCCTTGCGAATCTTCTTTAAAGCGTCACTGACGAGGGTCTCTGCGCCCTGGGTGAGTTGACCCCAGGGCGTAGCTTTCACCTCAGCCGGTTTGCTCTTGGCAACCTCAGCGTCCACAGCCGACTGCCGAGACTGACTACCTCCACCAGCAGCAACGGTAACAGCATCCTTGGCCGGGCTCCCCACAAGGGACAGCACAGCCGACACTTTGGTGGAAACCTGTCGCTCAACCATTGAAAGATCGCGACCGGCCGCCAAAGCCTGCGAGCTGTCTACCGTGATAACGAGACGGGCTGACTCGGTCATACTTTTCTCCTTGTCATAAAAAACGCCACGCTGTCGCGCAGCAAACGATGATTTTTGTTGGAGCGCCCGCCATTCACGCCTCGCCCATGACCCGCCCATGAATGGCATCCATCTTCATCAGTGCCCGGGCCTCTTCGGGCTCAAGCTGGCGATCCATCATCCGGGTCCAGGCTTGCATTTCCTGCCAGGTCAGCGGGTCGCTGGTGCGTTTGCACTCCCAGTACAAACCGGCCAGGTAACTCATACCCTCGGGCATTGGCGCGACGTCCAGTTCCCGAGGCTTGTGCCCGGTCAATTTCCAGACACGGGTCAGGTGGTCCCGCACCGATGCGCCAGACCCCGCCACCGTTTTATTGAGTTTCGCCTCGCCCTCCCAATGCGTGAGAAGGTCGTCGACTCTTAAGCGAAAAAACGGGCGCGATCACTCGCCAGCTTCTCGACTTCAACGGCCAGGCCAGGGTTGTTGAGCAACAGCTCGGTAATCGCTTCGGGCGAATACGGAACCGGGAAGTCCCAGCCGAAGGCCAGGGCCGAGCGATAGTGCAGGTTCGCGCGGTGGCTCAACTCGGCCTCTTCTTCGGCGGTGATGTCGTCTTTGGCGCCATCACGCAAAATGCGGGTCGCTTCCAGCAGCGCCTTACGGGCTGCCGGGGCATCGGAGCCCATTACCAGCAGGTTGAAACCACTGGCCGAACCGTCGGGCTTTGGCACTGGCAGTTCCTTGCCCTTGACCAGTGCATCCAGGGTGAAAAAGTCGGACAGGGCGAACGGTTTGATTACGGCAGCTTTCTTGGTGGTCATCTGTGTCTCTCCATAAAAGGAAAGCCCGCACGGTGGCGGGCCTGGTAAGCGAGGTCGATCAAACGCCGGAGCGGGTGATCTTCATGGTGGTGCCAGCCGCGTCGTCGTAGCCGGCGCTGACGGTGTATTGCGGGATGATCGCGCCAGGGCCGCTGACTTGCTTCTGGCCCTGGGTGTAACGGACCTTGGGCAGTTCCAGGGTGTAGCTGTCCGCGCCTTCGGTGAACACGATCTTGTGTGAGGTCGAGGTCTCGTTGAGCACCTTGTCCCACAGCACGGCATCCACCAGATAAGCACTCATGGAACCGGTGACCACCGCGACGCCATTGCTGATGTCGTAGGCTTCGCGGCTGCCGAGGGCAAACAGCGCTTCCATACCGTTGTTGAGGTTGACGCTCCACTCGGTGGCATATGCCACGGGGACGCCGCCTTCGATCAGGTCCAGGTTGGTGGTGACCATGATGTCGGTGCCGGTTGCCGGAACGAACGTCGAGCCAGCAGGCAGTGTGAACTTCTCGGCCTTGGTGCCGAGCATGCTGAAGGTGACGCCGACGGGAGCGTTCAATGGCGAGTTGATCGCCATCGTGCCGACGCGGCAGCCGTGGTAGACGTAGTCCACGCCAATGTCGGTGTGGCGTTCAAGAATCGCGAACGAGCGCTCCACCTTGCCGATGACCAGGGCATTAGCGTCCCAGGTACTTTGCATCGCCGCCTGGATCAGGTCATCGAAGCTCTTGAAAGACAGCTCGACGGCGATATCACCGGCAACACTGTAGGTGCCGCCGCGACTTGGCGGACGCTGGCGAGACTGGTTCATCTCTGCCGTTTCGATCTGGTTGATGGTGGGGGTGAGACCCGCGCTGACAAAGCGGATCGGTTTCCAGGCCGGGGTCGCTGGAATCGCGCCAGCCACCTCTTCCACGTAATAGGTTTGTACGGCCGAGCCGTTGGCAAGCTTGCCCATTTTTTGGATCTCCATAATGAAAAAACCCGCTCATTGGCGGGTGGGTTTGGGGGGTGTTTTCGGGTGAATAAGTGCGCAGGTAAGGCTTTAGCGCAAATGCTGTAGGGGCGACTCATTCGCGATGCGTACTGCCAGTCACCGTCGATGTTGAATGCACTGGCCCCTCGCGAATGAATTCGCTCCCACAGGTTTAAGTTCTTGGCTAACAGGCATTACGACTTGCCTCCCCCGAACCTGGACCGGATAAAGGCCCAGAGATCGGCGGACTTGATGGCACGAGTGATTGCCGCAATGAGCGAACCACCGAAGGTACCCAGCAGGAAGCCGACACCCGCCATATTGCGCGGCTCGATGATGTCGAAATACGCGCTGACCATCCCCGTCAGGTAATGCGCACAGGCAGCGCCAGTGGACAGAAAGATGATCCAGGCCATACGGTCGGTCAGGTCTTCCTTGTGCCACCAACTTGCAATAACGGCGCCGATCAAACCGGCAACTGCCCAATCGAGTTTGTCGAGCAGGCGATTTAAGAACTCCATGCTCGGACCTCCGTACTGGCATGTTGGATAAAAAGGGCCGGTGTGAGCGGCCAAGGGATCTCGTTTCTACCAGCTCATTCCCCACATGGCCCTGTCGCCAAGGCCATGAATGAAATGTTCGGTTCTCCCAGGCACCGGTCGCTTATCCGGTATCACGCTTCCCGCTTCGATTGGGGCCTGCGTGTCGCTTGAATGACGGCCTTTTTCTTTGGCTGTCACACCTGTTCGCAGCTCGCCCCTGTTGGGTCTGCTGGCCTTCTATGCCTGAAGGCTCGGCGGTCTGGCGATGTTAAAGAGCGTTCCGGTTTCCCGAGGCATCGCTGCCTGTGCTGCTTGTCTGGACTTAATTTAAGCAAGCTGAAATTATTAAGTCAAGCATGCTGAATAATTAATTTCAGGATACTGAAATTTATAGGCGTAAAAAAGCCCGCTCATTAGCGGGCTCTTTGCCGGGCTCGTTCAGTTGTCCATGTATTCGCGCCACCCTATCCGGACCACGTCCGGAGCTATCCGGTCCAGACGTACGCCGTTGGTTTCTTCAATCTCGCGAATCACCCGCTCCCAAGCCTCGGGTGATTCGTTTTCGAGTCTGGATACGGTGACGGACTGAATCTTCTGCACACCAGGGGAAGCAACGAGACGTTGAATTCTTCGACCCAATAGCTCGTAGGAGTCCTGAGCTGACGGCGTGGGCGAGTAATCTCTCTGCATGATGAATCTTCCTTGTTAGCTGTATGTACATACAGTATTTGAGGCAAATCCCCTTGGCAAGATCCTGCGCGGAGGCGCCGAAAGATGTGTAAAGTTTTCGTACGTGTCGAGGGATATGGAGGCGAAAAAAAACCCGCTCATTGGCGGGTTTTATCTGCAGGCTTTGCTCAGTCCGCCGAAGCGATCCTGATGGCCACTGCGGCCTGGAGAAGCTTGTGTGCCTGGATCGAGATCTTCGCGGACAAGGCCTCGTTGCCTGCGGCCTTGAGCATTTCTGCCAGATCAAGCAGCTTGCCCACTTCGGTTTCGATGCTTAGCACGGATTCGCGAATCTGGTACTGGGATGAATGGGCCATCTGTAGGACTCCTTGGTGCCAGGCCGGTTACAGCTTCTGCAATGCGCGCACGACGACACCCACGATCCGGCAATTTTCCGCGCAGACTTCAATGGGGTAAGCCGGGTTCAGCGGTTTGAGAAAACGGCGGCCGCCATCCTCGACCAGTTTCTTGAAGGTGGCCTTGTCACTGTCAGACAGCTTGGCGACCACCAGCTTCCCGGATTGGGCATCGGCCTCGGTATCGACCAGGATAAGGGTGCCCTCGGTGATGCTCAGCCCGACCGGAGAGGTCATCGAGTCGCCTTTGACTTCAAGCCAGAACGCCGGCCCTTTGGAGTCGTAGTCGGACAATTCGTAACGGTCCGAGAAGCCAGGCGGGAACGGCTCCACCGCCTCTGACCAGGCGCCCGCAGCCACCCAGCTGATAACGGGGTATCTGAATGACTCGGCCGGCTGGCGCGTAAGCTCGACGTTATCGTCCATCGGCGCATCGTGTTCAGGGCCTTCGCCCATGGCAATCCACTCGGCGCGAAACCCGGTTGCCCTGGCAAGGCCGTAGAGGTTTTCCGGCTTCAGGCTCTTGCTTTCGCCGGTGATCCATTGGGTCACGGCTGACGCAGCCACCCCGATTTCAGCGGCCAGCTCGCCTTTCTTCTTGCCGCTGGCCTTGATGGCCCTGGCGATGCGTTCGTGTCTTTCCATGGGTTTATATTAAGTTTGCTGAATTTTAGTGGGCAGTCGCCAGGGGCTGACCTTGAGTCGGCATACTAGCATGCTGAAATTTGTTTGGGTTCGGCGAGCATAGACAATCAACCTGGCCGCCAACCATGCAACAGGCTGCGCACCTACGTTACTATGTGCGTCATGACAGGGATGAACCTTGGGTTCATTGCACACCAGCTCGGGCAGTGCGCGCAAATGCCGCTGTCCACCAACGCCCCATGAGTCAACGCCAGCGAAGGCTGCGATGAAATCGGGAAGCTGGAGCGCAACCTCAAGTACTAATTTGGGTACAGCATTAACCGTACCGCTCTGAAACTCATACGGAACACAGCCCTGTGACACTGGAACAGAATTACTCCGAAATTCTCACGCAACTGGGTGAGGATGTTTCCCGCGAAGGTCTGGTCGATACCCCAAAACGTGCGGCCAAAGCCATGCAGTACCTCTGCCGTGGCTACGAACAAACCCTGGAAGAAGTCACCAATGGCGCGCTGTTCAGCTCCGACGCCAGCGAAATGGTGATGGTCAAGGACATCGAACTCTATTCGTTGTGCGAGCACCACTTGCTGCCCTTCATCGGCAAGGCCCACGTCGCCTACATCCCGAGCGGCAAGGTCCTTGGCCTGTCGAAGGTGGCGCGCATCGTGGACATGTATGCCCGTCGCCTGCAGATCCAGGAAAACCTCAGCCGCCAGATCGCCGAAGCCATTCAGCAGATCACTGGCGCACTGGGCGTGGCGGTGGTCATCGAAGCACAGCACATGTGCATGATGATGCGCGGCGTCGAGAAGCAGAACTCGTCGATGATCACTTCGGTGATGCTGGGTGAGTTCCGCGAAAACGCAGCCACCCGTAGCGAGTTCCTCAGCCTGATCAAATGATTCACCCCTGCGCAGGCGGTCACTACCTTGCGTAGCGGCTGCCTGCGCGTTTAAACAGCCTGCAAGCCCGTTCGACACTTACCTAATCGAGGTTCTATCGTGTTCATCAAGGCATTAAGAATTGGTCTTGGCCAACTCGTTCTTCTCATCGACTTCCTGACTCGCCCCGCCAAGAAGCAGCGCTCCCCCGAAGCCCAGGCCGCCGTCGCGGAATCGGCCCAGGACCTGACGCTGTATCAGTTCCACGCCTGCCCGTTCTGCATCAAGACCCGCCGCACCCTGCGTCGCCTGAACGTTCCGGTCGCCTTGCGCGATGCCAAGAACAACGAACTGGATCGCCGCACCCTGCTCAATGAAGGCGGCAAGATCAAAGTGCCTTGCCTGCGCATCGAAGAAAGCGGCCAGACCGTCTGGATGTACGACTCCAAAACCATCATCGCTTACCTGGAACAACGATTCGCGGCAATCTGATCCGCGCGCGAACCACAGGTTCTTGTCGTCAGGGATGACGTCTTCGCGAGCAAGCTCGCTCCCCGTTCCACCCCCGCCGCTTACCGATTACTTCGGGCAACCATCGCTACGACACGCCACATACGCCTTGAGCTCTTCCACCCGTTTTTTAGTGTGCTCCGCCAGGCATTGCGCCTGCGCCAGCGGCCAGATCGAGCCGGAATCCTCAGGCTTACCCACCTGATACAAGCAATCCGCATCCCGATACGCGATCCACTTGAGCTGCGCATTCTTGAGCGCCTGCTTCTGCGCAGAGTTGGTCAGGTACGCCATCTGCGCCTTGTACTGGGCATTCAGATCCGCATCCAGCTTCGAAAACTCCTTGCCCGCACATTCATTCATCGACGCCTGGTTGGCATCGCAATCTTCGGCGTGGGCAAGCTGCAGGCTTGCCAACCCGAAACCTAATACTGCGGCTGCGATCATGATGTAACGCATATTGCTATTCCTTGGGTGCAGTCCTTGGGGTCAGTCCAGCATGCCTACATAACCTGGCTGCTCCTTGACCCGCGCCAGCCACTGCTGAATCGCCGGGTAAGTACCGAGGTCAAAACCGCCCTGATGGGCAACGTGGGTGTAGGCATACAGTGCGATGTCAGCGATGGAGAAATTATCGCCTACCAGAAAAGGCGTGCGCTTGAGTTGCTGCTCCATGACCGAAAGCGCGCGGTAGCCGGCCTTGTGCATGGAGCGATACTCCTCAAGGCGCTCTTGTGGCAGGCCGAGGTAGAACTGGATGAAACGCGCCACGGCAATGCTGGGCTCATGGCTGTATTGTTCGAAGAACTGCCATTGCAGCACCTGCGTGCGCAAGCGTGGTTCGCTGGGCAGGTAGTGGCTGCCGTCAGCGAGAAAATTGAGGATCGCGTTGGATTCCCAGAGGCAGGTGCCGTCTTCGAGTTCCAGGACCGGAACCTTGCCGTTGGGGTTTTTGGCCAGGAACCCGGCGGTCTGGGTCTCGCCACTGAGAATGTCCACCGGCAGCCATTGATACTCGATGCCCAACAGGCTGAGCATCAGTTTGACCTTGTAGCAATTGCCCGAGTTGTAGTCGCCGTAGACCGTGTACATCGTACTGCTCTCCCCGATTAAGTGTTGCAACCGTGACGACAAATGGCCGCTAGCGCGGCATGCGGTTGTCGAACGGCGACTACACTACCGACCTCAAACGATACAAAACAAGTGCCATGATCAATCCCCAAAAACTGTACGGACGATTGCGCGTGTCGCTGTATAGCAATATTCAGTGACAACTGCGTTTAGGCTTGCCGCCTGTCCATGATGCTGTTCAAGGAAAGTCCGCATGACCGACGCCCTGCAAGCCCCGCTGCGCCCCCTCGCCGACACCTCGCCTTCAGCGGTGGTGGCCGGTTTCATTGCCATGATGACGGGCTGCACCAGCTCGCTGGTATTGATGTTCCAGGCCGGCCAGGCCGCAGGCCTGACCAGCGCGCAGATTTCTTCCTGGATCTGGGCCTTGTTCCTGGGCATGGCGATTTGCAGTATTGGCTTGTCATTGCGTTATCGTTCGCCGATTACCGTGGCGTGGTCGACGCCGGGCGCGGCGCTGCTGATCACTAGCCTTGGAGGCGTGACTTACCCTGAAGCGATCGGCGCGTTCATTACCTGCTCGGTGCTGGTCATCATCTGCGGCCTGACCGGCAGCTTCGAGCGCCTGGTCAAACGCCTGCCTGCTTCATTGGCGGCCGCGTTGCTGGCGGGGATCCTGTTCAAGATCGGCAGTGAAATCTTCATCGCGGCGCAACACCGTACCGGCCTGGTACTGGGGATGTTCTTCACGTACCTGTTGGTCAAACGGCTCTCGCCGCGTTATGCGGTACTGGCGGCACTGTTGGTCGGGACGGCTTTGTCAGGCTTTCTGGGGCTGCTGGATTTCAGCGGCTTTGCCCTGGAGGTTGCCGTGCCTGTGTGGACCACGCCTGCGTTTTCTCTGGGAGCAACCATCAGCATCGGCATCCCGCTGTTCGTGGTGGCCATGACTTCACAGAACATGCCGGGCATCGCGGTCCTGCGCGCCGATGGCTATAACGTGCCTGCATCGCCTCTGATTTCGGTCACCGGCATTGCTTCGTTGCTGCTGTCGCCGTTTGGTTCCCATGGCATCAACCTGGCAGCGATCAGCGCTGCGATCTGCACCGGCCCCCATGCCCATGAGGATCACAGCAAGCGCTACACCGCCGCAATCTGGTGCGGGGTGTTCTACGGCATCGCCGCGATCTTCGGTGCAACCCTGGCCGCCGTGTTCGCCGCCTTCCCCAAGGAGCTGGTGCTGTCGATTGCGGCATTGGCCTTGTTTGGTTCGATCATGAACGGCCTGAGCGTGGCCATGACCGAACCCAGGGAACGTGAAGCGGCGCTGATCACCTTCATGGTGACAGCGTCGGGGCTGACGCTGTTTTCCATTGGTTCGGCGTTCTGGGGGATTGTGGCGGGGGTGTTGACGCTGCTGATCCTGAACGGATGGCGTAAGGCTTAACGGCGGATATCTGTAGGAGCGGGCTGGCCCGCGATGGACCGCGAAGCGGTCTCAGGGCTTACGACTGCATTGCAGTCGATCGCGGGCAAGACCACTGCTACAACATCGTCACAGCCGGAAATGCCCCACCATCCCTTTGAGTTCCATGCCCAGTTGCGCCAGTTCGATACTCGACGCCGCATTGCCCTGCATGGCCAGGGCTGATTGATCGGCGCTGGCGCGGATGCTGGTGACGCTGCGGTTGATCTCTTCGGCCACTGAGCTTTGCTGTTCGGCGGCGGCTGCAATCTGCTGGTTCATCTGCTGAATCATCGACACCGCCGACGCAATGCTGCCAAGGGCGCTTTCGGTTTGCAGGGCATCGCTGACGGCCAGTTTCACCAGCTCGCCACTGCTCTGAATCTGCGTCACCGAGGCCTGTGCGCCACTCTGCAAACGGCTGACCAGACGTTCGATCTCCTCGGTGGATTGCTGGGTCCGCTTGGCCAACGCCCGGACCTCATCGGCCACGACCGCAAAACCACGCCCCTGCTCACCGGCACGTGCGGCTTCGATGGCCGCGTTCAGGGCCAACAGGTTGGTCTGCTCAGCCACGCTCTTGATCACGTCCAGCACTTTGCCGATGTTTTGAATCTCGGCGCTGAGGCTCTCGATACCGTGGCTGGCCGATGCCGATGAGCTGGCGAGTTGCTCGATACGCTGCATGCTCTGGCGCACAACCGCCTGACCGCTGTCGACCCTGGCGTCTGCCGACTGTGCAGCCGAAGCAGCCTCTTCGGCGTTACGTGCCACGTCATGCACCGTTGCGGTCATCTGGTTCATGGCGGTGGCGACCTGTTCGGTTTCCTCTTTCTGGCTGCTGACCTCCAGGTTGGTCTGCTCGGTGACCGCCGACAACGAATGGGCGGAACTGGCCAGTTGTTCGATGCCCGCCTGCAGGCCACTGACAATCCCGCTCAAACCCGCGCCCATTTGCTGCATGGCGAGCATCAATTGACCGATTTCGTCCCGGCGTTTGACCTGAACGGTTCCGCTCAGGTCGCCGGAAGCAATGCGCTGGGCGATGGCGATCACACTGCGCAGCGGGCCGACGATCAGACGCGTAATCACCCACGCCGCAATCAACCCCACCAGTAACGCCAGAACTGACGAGCCGATGATCTGCAAGGAGTTGGTCTTGAGCTGCGCTTGCATCGACTGGTCTTCGTCGGCATAGGCCTGGTTGACCTGCTGCACCACTTCCTTGGCGTTGCTCGCCAGTTGTTTGGAGACCTGGGCTTCGCTGTCGAGCAGGCCGGTATATTCGTTGAGTTTGTCGGTGAAGTTGGCAATGTGAGTGCTGACTTCACCCAGCACCGTCAGGTAACCCGCATCCTTGACCACGCCCTTGAGCTGCTCGGCCAGGGCCTGCGCCTGATCGGCCTGTTCGATCTTGCCGGTCTTGGCGTCCTCGCCTTTGCCCTGCTTGCGGCTTTTGTCCAGGCGCACCCGGGCTTCGTCCATGGCCTGCATCATCAGTTTCGAAACCTGGCTGACCTGGTTGGCCTGCTCGATGAACTCCGAGCCCTGTTGCCCTTGGGAATCTTTCAGGGCGTAAGCGCCATCATCGGCCAGGCCGCCCTGCAGCACGTCCAGGTTATTGGCGACGCTGGACACCGACCAACTGGCCATCTCCAGCGCCAGGTCCTTGCTCTGGCTGATGCTGACGTATTGATCGAAAGATTTGCGGTAGTCGCCGAGTGCCTGCTGGACTTCGGTCATCATTGACTGATTAGTGGTCGATTGCCCCTTGAGCTGCTCGGCCAGGGCCAGCAACCCGTCGATGCCCGCATGCAGCTCATCGGCGACCTTCGGGTTGCTGTGCAGTGCGTAGTCCTGCTCCAGCAGCCGAACCTTGAGCAAGCCACTGTTGAGGGAAGACATTTGTTTGAGGCTGTCGAAGTGCAGACCGATGGTGCGCAGTGACCAGACACCGATGGCCGCCACCAGCACGGTCAACAACAGCACCAGGGTGAAGCCAACACCCAGTTTCTTCGCCATCCCGAGGTTGGCGAATCGTGATTGCACGGCCGAAATCATAGTCAATCCCCGTTCGAATACTAAAGCCGCACCAGTCCGGTGAGCCTTGTAGTCGACTCATCCGATATAGGGGGAGATTCGCAACGGGTCAGGCGCAACACAAGCCTCTGACGCCGGAATAATGGCTAAAAGCTACGCCAAGGTCGTTTTCAGAACGGTCGAGGTCGGCTTCGCAGGGAACTTTCAGCGCGCCGCGGACGACACCCACAAAGTTCCGGCATCCGCATCGAGCGTTGCCTGAGTGCCCAACGGTACGGCAAGGTTGATATCGCCATGGCCAATGGAAAAACCGCCGAGCACCGGAATGCCCAGATGGCCCAGGCGCTCGTTCAATACATGGGCCGGGGTAATAGGGCCGTTGCGGTTGGCGGGCTCACTGAATTGGCCAAGGGCGATACCTGCCAGATGCTGCAAGATCCCGCAGTTGCCCAAGTGAGTGAGCATCCGGTCTACCCGGTAGGCGGCTTCGCCGACGTCTTCGAGCAACAGGATTGCACCGCTCAGGTCTGGCATGAAAAGCGTACCTACGGAGGTGCTGAGCATGCTGAGGTTACCGCCCAGCAAAAGGCCGGACGCAACGCCACGGGTGCGCACGCCATAGGTGGCTTCTGCGGGGTCGGCCTTGAGCAGCACAGGCTCAGTGCTCATCAGGGTGTGTTTCATGCTGCTGGCGAACAACCCGCCACGCTCCAGTTGCGCCGCCACCGGGCCGTGAATCGTGGCCAGGCGGGCATTGTTCCACAGAGCGGTGTGCAAGGCGGTGATATCGGAGAAACCGATGAGCAGTTTCGGGTCACGTCGAACGGCGGCGAAATCCACGTGCTCGATAATGCGCTGCGCGCCGTAGCCACCCCGGTTGCAGATCACCGCCCGAATCTCGGGGTCGGCCAACGCATGATTGAGGTCGGCCACACGCTGTTCGTCGGTGCCGGCGAAGAAGGAATGAGCGTCCAGCGCATGAGGATAAACCCTCGGCCGCAGCCCCCAACCCTTGAGCACCTCGACCGCCACCTCGATCTTCTGCGCCGCCACCGGGCTGGACGGAGAGACCAGCGCCACGGCATCGCCAGCGCGCAAGACGTTCGGGTACAGGGTTTGCAGACTTGTCACGGGAACTCCAGCCACTCATGCGTTTGATGAAGAGCAATGTAGAGCAGTCGGCGGGATGAAGCCAGTGCAGGAGCCTCTGCCGGTCTTTAAACGTCCATATCCAGCAATGCCGCGCCCAATGCCTTGCCGTGAGCATCCAGGGCCAGGGAGCGGGTGACACCGCCGCGCAGGATGCCGGGCAGTACGAAATTCAGGGCGTGCACGTTGGGCAGTTCGTAACGGCGCACCGGCCCCGCTGCCGGATCGAGCAACTGGGCGAAATGCTCAGCCACCCGCTCAGCCGTGACCACCTCACACAGCCGCCCATAGTCTTCGGCACGAAAGGCAATCAGCGAAATGTTCGAGGTATCGCCCTTGTCGCCGGTACGCGAATGCGCCAGTGCTCTGAGTTTGGTGCCGCTCATGATGCATCCTCCAGGTGAACGGTCGGGGTTACCGCAGCGCGCGGCAGGAACAGCGATGCGACGGCCACCACCTGACGCACACCTTTGGTTGCACCGCCGCCGCCGTAAGGGCCATTGGTGTACAGGGTTTCCACTTCATTACCGACCCGAATCGCCTCACGTCGATCCTGGCAGCGTGCCGCAACGCGTAAACGCACTTCCCAGGGCTCGCCAGCCGCCCGCGCCCCCAGTTCAGAACCGTGCAAGGCATCGATACCGATCAACTCGGCACGTACATCGTCGTACTGCACACCCGTCAACTTCAGGCGCTCCAGCACCACCTCCCTAGCCAGATTGGCCCTGGCCATTGCACCTGGCCCGCCGTAGGAGATCTGGCCTTCACCGATCCAGCCATCGAGATACCCCACCGACACCTTCAAGGTCTCGGGTCGCACGCGTCCATCGGCACCGGCAAGCCGCACCCGGTTCTCGCCGTCAGCACTGAATGACACCCCGGAAAAATCAGCGCTGACATCGGGCGTCAGGTACGCCGCCGGGTCGTGAACCTCGTAAATAAGCTGCTCCGTGCAAGTGGCCGTATCGATACGCCCACCGGAACCCGCAACCTTGCTGATCACTGCATAGCCCGTGGCATCCACTTCGGCCAACGGGAACCCCAGCCGCGCCAGATCCGGCACGTCCTTATAGCCTGGGTCGGCAAAGTAACCACCGCTGATCTGCCCCGCACATTCGAGCAAATGCCCGATCAGCGTGCCGCGTCCCAGCAGCGACCAGTCATCCGCCGCCCAGGCAAATTCAAACAACTGCGGTGCGAGGAATAGCGAAGGATCCGCCACCCGCCCGGTAATCACCACATCGGCATCCTGCTGCAACGCCTGGACGATGCCTTCCGCGCCCATATAGGCGTTGGCGGAAATCAGCCGCTCACCCAACGATCCCAGGGTCGCGCCGTTATCCAACTGTTGTGAGGGATCGGCTTGCAGCGCAGCCAGGACATCATCCCCCGTCACCGCTGCGATTTTCAGGCCGTGCAGGCCCAGTCCGGCGGCGATACGACGCACTTCCCAGGCCGCCGCCAGCGGGTTAGCCGCGCCCATGTTGGTGATCACTCGCAGCCGACGACGCTTGCCATCAGCGCCACAGCCTACGAAGGGCAACACCCGGCGCATGCGCTCGCCCAGCAACGGGTCGAAACCCGACTCAGGGTCCGTGAGCCGCGCCTGCTGTGCCAGGGCGATGGTGCGTTCAGCCAGGCATTCGAACACCAGATAGTCCAGATCCCCCTGCTCGGCCAGCTCCACCGCCGGTTCGATGCGGTCACCGGAGTAGCCGGCGCCAGAACCGATACGTAAGGTTTTCATCTCAAAAGACTCCCAGCAGCAGCGCAGTCAGGGTCATCAACACCGACGCGGCGAACAGAAAAGGAATGGTGAAACGTTGATGATCGGCCAGTTCGATCTTGCACAATCCCACCAGCAGGAAAGTGGCCGGTGTCAGCGGGCTGACCGGAAAGCCCGTGGTGTGCACGCCCAGCAACGAGGCCTGGGCCACTTGCAGCGGTTCGACACCCAGCGCCTTGCCGACTTCGGCAATCACCGGCATCACACCGAAATAGAACGAGTCCGGGTCGAACAACAGGCTCAGGGGCATCGACAGGAAGCCCACCACCGCAGGGATCAACTTGCCGTGCCCGGCGGGGATCTGCGCCACGGCGACTTCAGCCATGGCTTTGAGCATGCCGGTGCCCTGCATGATCCCGGTGAACACACCGGCAGCCAACAGAATGCTGGCCATGGTCAGCGCGGTCTTGGCGTGGGCATCGATACGCGCCCGTTGTGCGTCGACGTTCGGGTAGTTGATACACAGCGCCATCACCGTACCGAGCATGAACATCACCACCGGGTCGACCACCCCGGAAATCATGACGCCCATGACCACGATGGTCAGCAGCAGGTTGAGCCAGAACAGACGCGGGCGGCGCAGGACTTCTTCCTGCTCGCTGAGCACCCGTTGTGGCACCACGTCCACCGTCGCCCCGGCACCCAACCCCAGACGTCGCTCTTCACGACGCCCCAGAAACCAGGCACAGGCGAACACAAACACCAGGCCGACGATTTGCACCGGAATCAGCGGCTGAAACAGATCCGCCACCGGCACGTGCAAGGCCGCCGAGGAGCGCAGCACAGGACCGGTCCACGGCAAGAAGTTGACCCCCGCCGCCATTGCCGCGACGCATGCCAGAATCCGCTTGTCGATCCCCAGCCTCGTATAGAGCGGCAGCATCGCCGGGATGGTCACCAGAAAGGTCACGGCCCCCGAACCGTCCAGGTGCACCAGCAGCGCGAGCAACGCAGTGCCCATCACGATCCGCGTGGGCCGCGTACCCACGGTGCGCAGGATGCGGTCAATGATCGGATCGAGCATCCCGGCGTCGGTCATCACCCCGAAGAACAGGATGGCGAAGACGAACATGCCGACCACAGGGGCGACGTTCTTGATACCGGTGATGATGAAGGCACTGGTTTGCAGCCCGAAACCGCCGATCAGGGCAGCAATGATGGGCAAGGCAATGAGTGCGACGAGGGGCGAAAGGCGTTTGCTCATGACGGCAGCGAGCAAGCAGAGGATCGTGATGACACCAAGGATGGCGAGCATGGGCGTGTCCTGTTTCGTCATCCTTCACTGCCCTTGGACAGGCCGCCTGGGGCGACGGGATGAACTGTTGTTGTTTTCAGCGAGTATCGAAACGCGGGTATGCTTTGTAAATTGAAATGTTCGGCATACCACGTTCGGAAAAACAGAATGAAGAACTCGATCCAGCACATTCGCGCATTTCTGGCCGTGGCCCACAGCGGCAGTTTCGCCAAGGCCGCCGTGGAGCTGAACCTCTCCCCTTCGGCGCTGACCGTGCAGATCCAGCAACTGGAAGACTGGCTCGGCGTCAGCCTGCTGGAACGCAGCCCGCGCCAGGTGAGCCTTACCGCTGCCGGACAGAACAACCTGGCGCCCATGGAGAAACTGCTGCTGGACCTGGACAACATCGTGGCCGGCTCACGTGATCTGGCGGCCTTGCGCCGTGGGGTGGTGACCATCGCGGCCCTGCCCTCCATGTGTTCCGGCACCTTGCCGCCGGTTTTGCGTCGGTTTCGTGAGCAGTTTCCGGGGGTCGAGGTTCGTCTGCGGGACGTGGTGGCACAGCGCATCGACACGCTGGTGCGTGAAGGCGAAGTGGATTTCGGCTTGGGGGTACGAGCACGGATGAGCCACGGGCTGGCGTTCGAACCCGTCATGGTGGATCGCCTGTGCCTGTTCGTGCCGCCCGATCATCCCTTGGCGAGCCAGACGTCTATCAGGCTGTCAGCGCTGGCCGGTCAGCCGATCATCCTCACCGGGCGTGACAGCAGCGTGCGCGAGCGGGTTGAGCAGCTCTTTGCCGACGAAGCCGTGCCACTGGTGCCCGGGCTTGAGGCCAACTACATGTCCACGGTGCTGGCGTTGGTGCGTCAAGGACTGGGGATGACCTTGTTGCCGGAGTCCGCCGACGAAGGCCGTGGCGACCTGGCACGGGTGTGGGTGGATCATCCGGGGGTGAGCCGGGAAATCGGCCTGATCACCCGCACAGGACAAAGCCTGAGCCCGGCGGCGTTGCGGTTTGTGGAGACGTTGCGGGTCGCGTTGAACCCGGGAAGTTGAGTCGATTCATTCGCGAGCAAGCTCGCTCCCACAGTGGATTTGTGTTCAACCCAATATCTGCGGCAGAAACAAAACCTGGAGGAGTGGCTAAACACAGAATTTCCCATAGGCCTTGCGCATATCGGGTGGGAGCGAGCTTGCTCGCGAAGATCGCTTCGCCACGGGAGAAATCCCGAAATTACAAAAAAACAAGTATGCGCATTCAATAATGAGTATCATTATGTTACGCACTCACTCAATAGCACCGGGTCCGATCCCGAATACGCCGAGTGGGGTTAACCCTACAGTATTTGCCGTGGTGAAACATGCTTGTTCCTTTTTTGATCATGCTGCGCGAAGGGATTGAGGCCGCACTGATTGTTGGCATCATCGCCAGCTACCTGAAACAGACCGGCCGTGGCGAATGGATGCCTGCTGTCTGGATCGGAGTCTTCCTTGCCGCTGCACTGGCCCTGCTGGTCGGTGGTGGTCTGGAAATGGTCAGCGCCGAGTTCCCGCAGAAACAGCAAGAGCTGTTTGAAGGCGTGATCGGTCTCATTGCCGTCGGCATCCTCAGCTCGATGGTGTTCTGGATGCGCAAGGTCGCCCGCTCCATCAAGGGTGAACTGCATGCCTCTCTGGACGCCGCCCTCGCCGGCTCGAAAAACCAGACCTATGCCCTGATCGCCATGGTGTTCTTCGCCGTCGCGCGCGAAGGACTGGAAACCGTGTTCTTCCTGCTCGCCGTGTTCCAGCAGAGCGAAGGCCCGGCTGCGCCGCTGGGCGCCCTGCTCGGCCTGATCCTCGCTATCGGTGTCGGCTTTGCGATCTACAGCGGCAGCATGCGCCTGAACCTGGGGTTGTTCTTCCGCTGGACCGGCCTGTTCATTCTGGTGGTCGCCGCCGGGATTCTCTCCAATTCTGTCCAGGCGCTGCACGAAGCCGGGCTGTGGAATCACTTGCAGACCGTTGTATTCGACATCAGCAGCACCTTGCCGATGGATGGCCCGGCGGGCTCGGTCCTGGCCGGTATGTTCGGCTACCAGGACGCGCCTACCGTCAGCACTTTGAGCGCGTACCTGATTTATCTGGTGTTTGCCCTGGTGCTGTTCTTCCTGCCGCATCCGGCTGCCAAGGGAGCAGTGAAAAAATCTGACTCCCGCCAATCTTCTTCCGTTACGAACCATTAAGGGCATCCATGTCGACCAGTCCCTCCGGCCTTCCTGAGAAAGCCAAGCCCCCTCGCGCCCTGCGATTGGCAGTCGCCGGCTCTGTGATCATCATGATCGCCGCTGGCGGGCTGTTCTATTACGCCTCCCAGGCCGCGGCGAAAAAGCGCGCAGCCAACAACAGCGCCGAGACGGTGGTTACCATCCACGCCCACAGCTGCGAGCCCAACGCGATTACCGTGCCCGCTGGCCGCAACGCGTTCCGCATCGTCAACAACTCCGAGCGCGCCGTGGAATGGGAAATCCTCGACGGCGTGCTGGTGATCGAAGAGCGTGAAAACATCGCCCCCGGCCTGAGCCAGGTGATCAACGCCAACCTGCTGCCGGGTGACTACGCCATTACCTGCGGCCTGCTGAGCAACCCGCGCGGCACGCTGCACGTCACCCCGACGGCCGAGTCGGACGCCAAGGCCAAGGCCCGCCCATCGATGGTCGCGTTTATCGGCCCGCTGTCCGAATACCGGGTTTACCTGAGCACCCAGGGTTCGGCCCTGATTAATGCGGTCAACACCCTGCAGCAGGCCATTGAAGCCGGTGACCTGAGCCAGGCCCAGGCCGCTTACGCCCCGGCCCGTGCTGCCTACCAGCGCATTGCCCCGGCTGCGCAGCGCCTGTCGGAACTGGACAACGCCATCAACGCCCGCGCCGACTACTACGAGAAGCGCGAGCAGGACGCAGGCTTTACCGGCTTCCACCGCATCGAATACGCCCTGTTCAGCCAGCACAGTGTTGAAGGCCTGGCCCCCGTGGCCCAGCGTCTACAAGCCGACGTCACCAGCCTCAAGCAACAACTGCTGGCGCAAAACCTGGCACCTGAACAACTGGCAAGCATCATCACCCGCAACATCCGCAGCATCGCCGACATCCGCAATAACGGCGAAGAAGAACGCTACAGCCACATCGACCTGAACGGTTTCGCCGCCAACCTGGAAGGCACCCGCAAGGTCATCGACCTGCTGCGTCCGTTGCTGGCCAAGAGCGCTGGCGACCTGCTGCAGAAAATCGATGGGGCTTCGGCAGCATTGGACACTGAGCTCAACGGCCTGAAAACCGACAACGGTTATCGCCCGTATGACCAGGTCACCACTGATCAGCGCAAGCAGATCGCAGACAAAGCCAAGGCATTGGCGGATGCACTCGACGGAATCGACCCAGCCCTTGGCCTTTCGGGCCTGTAATAGAGCGAAGAGATTTTCAATGAAAGATTTTGATCCAACCAATGCCCCAGTGTCCGCCGACCGCCGTCGGGTTCTGCTGGGGTTGGGCGTCGCCGGTGCAGCACTGGCTGGCAGCAGCCTGAGCGGTAATGCCCTCGCTGCCGCACCTGCCGCCCAGGTCACCGAAGCGCCGCACAGCGAAAAGACCCAGGACCACAACGAGTTCCACGGCATCCACCAGACCGGCATCGTCACGCCGCGTCCGACCTCCGGCATGGTCGTTTCATTCGACGTGCTGGCCCAGGACCGTGACGACCTGGAGCGCCTGTTCCGCACCCTGAACAACCGCATCGAGTTCCTGATGACTGGCGGCGCCGTGCCGCAAGTCGATCCAAAACTGCCACCGCTGGACTCCGGGATTCTCGGCCCGGTGGTGATTCCGGACAACCTGACCATCACCGTTTCGGTGGGCGCGTCGTTGTTCGACGAGCGTTTCGGCCTGGAAGCGATCAAGCCCAAGCGCCTGATCCGTATGGTCGGCTTCCCCAACGATGCGCTGGAAGCCGATTGCTGCCACGGCGATTTGAGCCTGCAGTTCTGCTCCAACACCGCCGACACCAACATTCATGCCCTGCGCGACATCGTCAAGAACCTGCCTGACCTGCTGCTGGTGCGCTGGAAACAGGAAGGCTCCGTGCCGCCGCAAGCCCCGCTCAAGCCGGGCCAGCCTGCGGAAAGCGCGCGCAACTTCCTGGGTTTCCGCGATGGTTCGGCCAACCCGGACTCCAACGACAAGAAGCTCATGGACCAACTGGTCTGGGTAGAGCCAGGCAGCGACGAGCCCGCCTGGGCAGTCAACGGCAGCTATCAGGCGGTGCGGATCATCCGTAACTTCGTCGAACGCTGGGACCGCACCCCGCTGCAAGAGCAGCAGAGCATCATCGGCCGGGTCAAGACCACCGGTGCGCCGATGGATGGCCACACCGAGACCGACGTCCCGAATTACGACAAAGACCCGCACGGCAAGCTGACCAAGATGGATGCCCACATTCGTCTGGCCAACCCCCGTGATGCGGACGCCATGAAACACCGGATCCTGCGTCGCCCGTTCAACTACTCCAACGGGGTCAAGTCCAACGGCCAGCTGGACATGGGGCTGCTGTTCATTTGCTACCAGGACGACCTGGAAAAAGGCTTCATCGCCGTACAGACCCGCCTCAACGGCGAGCCGCTGGAGGAATACCTCAAGCCGGTCGGCGGTGGCTACTTCTACACCCTGCCGGGCGTGGTCAACGAAAACGACTTCCTGGGTCGTTCGTTGCTAGCCGCCTCGGCAACTCCCTCAACCAAAACCGCATAACTCAACAATCCTCGACCGGAAGAGTCCCATGAAAAAGTCGCCTCTCGCTTTGTTGCTTACCCTTGGCTTGCTCCAGACCCCTTTGGCTGCGTTCGCTGCAACAGCGCCGCTGGATTTGGTGGGACCGGTTTCGGACTACAAGATCTACGTCACCGAGCAAATCGATCAACTGGTCACCCACACCCAGCAGTTCACTGACGCGGTGAAGAAAGGCGACCTGGCCACCGCCAAGAAGCTGTACGCCCCGACTCGCGTCTACTACGAGTCCATCGAGCCAATCGCTGAACTGTTCAGCGACCTGGACGCGTCCATCGACTCCCGCGTCGATGACCACGAAAAAGGCGTGACCGCTGAAGACTTCACCGGCTTCCACCGCATCGAATACGCGCTGTTCCACGAAAACAGCACCAAGGGTCAGGAAGCACTGGCCGACAAGCTCAACGGCGACGTGAAAGACCTGCAGACCCGCGTAGCTGGCCTGACCTTCCCGCCGGATAAAGTCGTGGGTGGTGCTGCTGCCCTGCTGGAAGAAGTTGCCGCAACCAAGATCTCCGGTGAAGAAGACCGTTACAGCCACACTGACCTGTATGACTTCCAGGGCAACATCGACGGCGCGAAGAAAATCGTAGACCTGTTCCGTCCGCAAATCGCTGCGCAAGACAAGGCGTTCGCTGACAAGGTAGACAAGAACTTCGCCACCGTGGACAAGATCCTGGCCAAGTACAAGACCAAGGATGGTGGTTTCGAGACTTACGACAAAGTGAAGGAAAACGACCGCAAAGCGCTGACCGGCCCGGTCAACACCTTGGCTGAAGACCTGTCGACACTGCGTGGCAAGCTCGGCCTGGATTGATGGACCCTGATCGTTCCCACTGTGTGGGAACGATCAAATAATCTGTTGGAGCGAGGCTTGCCCGCGAAGGCGGTGTGTCAGGCAACGCGATGCAAGGTGTGCCGACGCCTTCGCGGGCAAGCCTCGCTCCAACAGTGTTTATCTTTCAAATCCCGCTAAACCAGTTGTACCCCTGATCTTCCCAATACCCGCCCGGGTTCTCGTTGGTCACCACGATTTCGACGATGTGCTTGGGGTTCTTGAAGCCCAGTTTGGTCGGCACTCTCACCCGCAACGGGTAACCGTAGTCCGGCGGCAGCGCGACTTCGCCAAAATCCAGCGCCAGCAAGGTTTGCGGGTGCAGCGCAGTGGGCATGTCCAGACTTGAGTAGTAACGGTCGGCGCATTTGAAGCCGACGAACTTCGCCGTTGTATCGGCGCCAATGTGCTCCAGGAACGTCTTGAGCGGCACCCCGCCCCATTGCCCGATTGCGCTCCAGCCCTCGATGCAGATCAAGCGCGTGATGTCTGTGCGCTGCGGCAGTTTGCGCAGGTCTTCCAGGGTCCAGGCCTGTTTGTCTCGCACCTGACCGGAAACCGACAGGCGATAGTCCGACAGGTCGAGGTCGGGCACGTTGTATTCGGGGTAAAACGCATTGAACGGAAACGGATTGGTCAGCTGCGACTTGGCATAGGTCGGCGCCAGTTTCTGGCCACTGAACAGCCAGGCCTGAACCCGGTCGTTCCAGCGCGACATGGCCCACAGCGCCTTGTCCACCTGATCGCCATCCTGCAGGTTGCAACCGGTGAGCATCGACATCGCGCCCACCGTCAGCCCGGCACGCAGGAACGAGCGCCGCTGAATGTTGATCAACTGCATCTGTTGCGCTGGCTCCAGACGAATACGCTGCGGGCGTTGCTTGGGTTCACTCATGATCAGGTTTCCCGCGTTGAATCTCTAATCGGCCACCTGTGATCATCGGCAGCAGGGTGCGTGGCACCAGCAACACAAGCAGCAGATGCACGACCACAAAGGCACCAATCGCACTCATGGCAGCAAAGTGCACCCTGCGCGCAAAGTCGTAGCCGCCGAACAGGCTGGCCAGCTCCTGGAACTGCACCGGTTTCCAGATCGCCAGGCCAGACAACACCACCAGCACGCCCATGGCCAGCACCAGCCAGTACATCAGCCGCTGCACCGCGTTGTAGACGCCTTTTTCATGAACCAGCTTGAAGCGCAGGGCATCCCACACATCACGCTTCACAGCAGAGGCGGAAACCGGCAGGAAATCGCGCTTGAAGTGCCGACTGAGCACGCCATACAGCACGTACGCCAGGCCATTGATGACCAGCAGCCACATGACCGCGAAGTGCCAGGCCAGAGCGCCACCCAGCCAACCGCCCAGGGTCAGGTTCTTCGGGAAGGTGAAGGGGAACAAGGGCGAGGCGTTGTAGATCGCCCAGCCGCTCATGAACATGCAGGTCATGCCGACCGCGTTGACCCAGTGCGTCAGGCGCACCGGCCAGGGATGGATTCGTCGGACCTTCATGGCTTGCCTCCGGTTTTTTTGTTTCACCCTGCTTTACCTTGTGGGAGCGAATTCATTCGCGATGCGGTGTGCCAGGCACCGGTGACATTGATGTGCCGACCTTTCGCGAATGAATTCGCTCCCACAGAGTGCAGACCCACACAGGATCTTTTAGCACCAACAGATTACATCGGCGGCTGGAAGCCATCCTTGCCCACGGCGATACCCCGTGCAGTCTTGCCGTCTTCAGCCGGGAACAGCACTACTTTGGCGCCCGCTGTCAGTTGACTGCGCTCACCCGCCTGTACATACGCAATCGGCACATCGTCCGGCACGATCAGTTGCTTCTCACCGCCCTTGTACAGCACGGTCAGGGTACGGCCATTGGCTTTGGACAGCTTGCCCACAGTGCCATTGGTCATGGTGCCAGTGGTGCCGTCAGCGTTTTCCCAACCGTAGTGGCCTTCGCCGCTGCCTTTGAGGCTGGCTTCGAACACCACCACTTCCAGCGCCTTGAGCGTGCCGTCAGCCTGCGGGATCGCCGCGGAGCCCACGAAGCTGTCCGCCTTGATGGAATCCAGATCGGCCTTGGAGATCGAGCGGATGGCGGTTTTGTCGGTCAAGGTAATGCTCTGGTGCTGACCGGCACGGGTGGTGTAGTTCAGGGTGTCGGCCTGAACGCTGTCAACGGTGCCACGCAGAGGTTTGACCACCGGCATTTCGGCGGCCTGGACCATGACCGTGGCGCTGAGCATCAGCAAACCGAACGTAGTAGACAATGCAGTCTTCATGGGGATTCCTTGCTTGTTGGTTGGAGTGGCGACGATCATCGCCCTGGCACCGGCACTGAACCATGACCGGGAAATGACATTTTTGTCATTCGCGGCCGAGGCTCCACCAATGACAAACATCAATGACAAAAATGTAACCGACACCTTGTCACGTCTTGGTTAAACTTCACAGCCGGCGCGGCCTGCAGCGTCTTCTCATGCACAACGCACACGCCCAACGCCCCTCGTTGGAGGGAAACGCCCCATGCACATTCTGCTGATCGAAGACGACACCAAGACCGGTGAATACCTGAAAAAAGGCCTCGGTGAATCCGGCTACAAGGTCGACTGGGCCCAGCACGGCGCCGACGGCCTGCACATGGCGCTGGAGCAGCGCTACGACCTGATCGTGCTGGATGTGATGCTACCCGGCATCGATGGCTGGCAGATCATCGAAGTGCTGCGCGCCAGGCAGGACGTGCCCGTGCTGTTTCTCACCGCTCGCGACCAGTTGCAGGACCGTATTCGCGGGCTGGAACTGGGGGCCGACGATTATCTGGTCAAGCCGTTTTCCTTCACCGAACTGCTGTTGCGCATCCGCACCGTGCTGCGCCGGGGCGTGGTCCGCGAGCCTGATCACTTCCATATCGCCGACCTCGAACTGGACCTGCTGCGCCGCCGCGTCACCCGTCAGCAACAGGTGATCGTGCTGACCAACAAGGAATTCGCGCTGCTGCACCTGCTGTTGCGCCGCGAAGGCGATGTGCTGTCCCGGGCGCAGATCGCCTCGGAAGTGTGGGACATGAACTTCGACAGCGACACCAACGTGGTAGACGTGGCCATCAAGCGCCTGCGGGCCAAGATCGATCAGCCTTACCCCGTGAAACTCATCCACACCGTGCGCGGCATCGGTTACGTCTGCGAGGTGCGACCATGGGCTCAAGACGCCCCCCTTCCCTGACCCTGCGCTCGACGCTGGCGTTCGCGCTGGTGGCGATGTTCACCGTCGGCGGTGTCGGGTTGTACCTGTATGAATCGCTCAAACAGAGCGTGCTACTCAACGCGGACCACTCCGTACTGGCGCGCCTGGACCATTTTCGCAAACTGCTGCGCTACGACATCACCCTGGACAAGCTCAAGAGCAGCCCGCCGCTGTTCGAAAACATGCTCGACAGCGAGGAAGACATTTTTATCATCGGTGAACCGGGCAAGCCGCCGGTGATCATGGTCAACCCCTTGCAGGCGACATTGCCCACCCTGCCCGTCGCCGCCGAAGATGCCCCATTGGGGGACACTGACCTGCGCAGCGGCACAACCCCGCAAGGTATCCCCTTACGCGCCGCAGCGGTCCAGGCTATTTCCAACGGCACCGAAGTGCATCTGCAGGCCGCCCACTTGCTGATCAAGGAAATGGACATGCTGGCTACCTTTCGCCAGCGCATCTACGCAGCGATCGCTTTGGCTTTTCTGGTCACGGCCCTGCTGGGTTACGTGCTGCTGCATCGCGGGTTACGCCCCTTGCGCAAGATGGCGGCACACGCAGCGGACATCACCCCCGCCCGCCTCGCCAACCGCCTGGACAGCGGCGACACCCCTGTTGAACTGCATCAGCTCAGTGAAGCGTTCAACGCGATGCTGGACCGCCTGGCCGACGGTTATCAGCGCCTGACCCAGTTTTCTGCCGACCTGGCCCACGAAATACGCACCCCTGTGGGCTCATTGATGGGGCATTGCCAGGTTGCCCTGCGCCAGACCCGCAGCGTCGATGAATATCAGGCGCTGCTGGCCTCCAACCTGGAAGAGCTGGAACGCATCTCGCGGCTGGTGGAAAGCATTCTGTTCCTCGCCCGGGCCGATGACGCGCAAGCCGTGCTGGAGCGCCAACCGTTGAGGCTACAGGATGAGCTGCTACGCATCGCCGGCTACTTCGAGGGGCTGGCCGAGGAGCGTCATCTGAGTATTCAGACCAGCGGCGAAGGTGTGCTCAATGCAGACCCGATCCTGCTGCGACGCGCACTGAGCAATCTGGTCGCCAACGCTATTCGCTACGCCAACGAAGGCGGAGAAATCATCATGCGCGTTCGGCACCAGGCCCGTGAATGGCTGATCGAGGTGGAGAACCAGGGGCCGGAACTGACCCAGGCCGCCATGACCCGACTCTTTGATCGCTTCTATCGCGGCGATGCCTCCCGCAATCAGAGCTCGGACTCGAACGGGCTGGGGCTGGCCATCGTCAGCGCGATCATGCATCTGCATGGCGGGCGCGTGATGGTCGAACAACCGGTTGCGGGGCGGATCCGGTTTTCGTTGGTGTTTCCGGGGTAGGTATCACCGGGCCTGTATGGATACCTGTGGAAGACGTTAGGTTCGAAGGCAGTCTGTGTCGGGTGCTGACTCTGCTCTGAACACACATTCAGTGTGGGAGTCGAGCTTGCTCGCGAAGACGTCATCCCTGACACATCGCCGGTAACTGATACACCGCTTTCGCGAGCAAGCTCGCTCCCACACGGGCAACCCACAGATGGCTGCCGAACATAGAATCTTTCACCCATGCCGTGTGAAAACTACCGCTGATACCGCCTCACCACACTGCTGACCCCCAGAATGTGGTCCTTCATTTTCGCTTGCAGATCAGTAGCCGTAAGCCCGGGCGTAAAGGCATCGGCGGGCAGGTCCAGCGCATACAACTGGATCACATAGTGATGCGGGCTGTCCCCTGGCGGTGGGCATGGCCCGGCATAGTTGTCACCACCCCGGGTGTTCTTGCCGCCGATGCCCGGCAGTTTTGAATTACTGCCGACATTCACTGCAATCTGCCGGGTATCGCCGGGCAACCCGTAATGCACCCAATGATCGACGCCCAGGCCCTTCTGCCCGTCCGGGTCATGCAGGATCAGCGCGAAACTCTGGGTGCCCGCTGGCGGGTTGGTCCAGGCCAGGGCCGGAGAAACGTCGTTGCCGCCACAGTCATTGGCACTGGAGGCGTTGTCCTGCTGGAAAAATGCGTTGTCCTTGGCACCCGGCGTGGTCAGGGTGAACACGTCCTGCGCCTGGACGTTCGATTGCAGACACAGCGCCAACGCGCCCCCGATCAAAGCACTGCGTACCCATTGCTGTCGTGACCAAGCTGTCATGCCCATTTCCTTTACAAAGATTTGAATTTCGTTTCACCGCTGAGCATCTCAGGGTTGACGATATTTTGTTACCAGATATTATTAGTTAGCAGCCTAATAATACGACTGAAAACTATTAGGCTATTAACCATACCCTTCAGTGATACTCGCCCATGACCCCAGATCCGCTCCAGATGAACATCACCAGTGGCGTGGTGGCCGCGTCCCGCAACTGGCGCCGGATTTGCCATGAGACGCTGGTCAGCTACGGTGTTTCAGAAGCCTGCGCAGGTCCGCTGCTGATGATCGTGCGTTTGGGCGACGGTGTGCGTCAGGTCACTGTAGCCCAGGCATGCGGCCTTGAAAGCCCGTCGCTGGTACGTCTGCTGGATCAACTGTGCGCTGCCGACATCGTGTGCCGCACCGAAGACCCGACGGACCGCCGCGCCAAATCATTGAGCCTCACCGAGGCCGGTCGCAAGCTGGCCACGGCCATCGAAGAAGAGATCATTCGTTTGCGCAGAGAAGTACTCAAGGACGTCTCCCAGCAAGACCTTGAAGCGGCACTGCGCGTGTTTCAGGCATTTGCCGAAGCCGGTCAGAACAAGGAAGTGTGGGCATCTTGAACGGATTCTTCACCGGTGTTCCGCCGGCGCGTGACTGGTTCTACGGCGTTCGAACCTTCGCTGCATCGATGATCGCGCTGTACATCGCGCTGATCATGGAAATGCCCCGCCCTTACTGGGCGATGGCCACGGTTTACATTGTTTCCAGCCCCTTCGTCGGCCCTACCAGTTCCAAGGCGCTGTACCGGGCTGTCGGCACCCTCACAGGCGCCGCGGCAGCGGTTTTTTTCGTGCCACTGTTCGTGCAGACCCCGTTTCTGCTGGCCACCGTTATTGCCCTGTGGACCGGCACGCTGCTGTTCCTGTCCCTGCATTTGCGCACGGCCAACAGCTACGCGCTGATGCTGGCCGGCTACACCATGCCGCTGATTGCATTTCCGGTGGTGGATAACCCCCAGGCGGTGTTCGAGATCGCCGTCTCACGTACCGAAGAAATCTTTCTCGGCATCGTCTGCGCGGCCGTGGTCGGCAGTATGTTCTGGCCCCGGCGCCTGGCACCGGTGTTGCTCGACGCCGCAGGCAAATGGTTCACCGATGCCTCGACCTACAGCGACCGGTTTCTGGCTCGCGCCGCCCAACCGGCTGAAGTCGCGGCCCTGCGCACGTCCATGGTGGGCACCTTCAACTCGCTGGAATTGATGATCGGCCAGTTGCCCCACGAAGGCGCCCGGACCCAGACCGTGCGCAACGCCAAGGAATTGCGCGGGCGAATGATCCATCTGCTGCCGGTCATCGACGCCCTGGACGACGCTTTGTGGGCGCTGGAAAGACGCACGCCGGAACTGGTCGCCAACCTCGCCCCGCTGCTGATCGAAACCCGGGACTGGCTGGAAAGCACCGCCGAAGGTGCCCCGGTGAGTCGCTGGGAACATTTGCACAGCGAGCTGGACCGGCTGCAACCGACGTCCGCGCAGCTCGATGAACGCAGCCAGTTGCTGCTCTCCAACACCCTGTTTCGGCTCGGCGAATGGATCGACCTGTGGCAGGACTGCCGAAGCCTGCAACACGCCATCCAGACAGACGACCAGTCGCCGTGGCGCGCGGTCTACCGGCACTGGCGCCTGGCGCGGCTGACACCCTTCCTGGATCGCGGCCTGATGCTGTATTCGGTGGCATCCACCATCACGGCCATCATCGTTGCTTCGGTGTTGTGGATCCTGCTGGGCTGGACCGATGGTGCCAGCGCAGTGATTCTCGCCGCCGTGGCCTGCAGTTTCTTCGCGGCGATGGACGACCCCGCGCCCCAGATCTATCGCTTCTTCTTCTGGACCGCGATGGCGGCACTGTTCGCCAGCCTGTACCTGTTCGTGGTACTGCCCAACCTGCATGACTTTCCGATGCTGGTGCTGGCCTTCGCGGTGCCCTTTATCTGCGTCGGCACGCTCACCGTGCAGCCGCGCTTTTACCTGGGCACGTTGCTGACCATCGTCAACACGTCGTCGTTCATCAGCATCCAGGGCGCCTATGACGCGGACTTCCAGACCTTCGTCAACTCCAACCTTGCTGGCCCCGTGGGCTTGCTGTTCGCCTTTATCTGGACCCTGGTGGTGCGGCCGTTCGGCGTCGAAGTCGCCTCCAGACGCCTGACGCGTTTCAGCTGGCGCGACATTGTTTCCCTGACCGAACCGGCGACGCTGGCCGAGCACCGACAACTGGGGGCCCAGATGCTCGACCGACTGATGCAGCAATTGCCCCGCCTGACCATCACCGCCCAGGACACCGGCATCGCCCTGCGTGAGTTGCGCGTTGCCCTGAACCTGCTGGACTTGCTGGCTTACACGCCCAGGGCCAATGCGGTTTCCCAGCAACTGCTGCGTCAGGTGGTGAACGACGTAGGGGGTTACTTCAAGGCCTGCCTTAAAGCCCGCGAACGCCTGCCAACACCCAAGGGTCTGCTGATGACCATGGATCGCGCACGCCGGTCGCTGAGCGTGGAATGGATGAATGATGAAACCCGCCCGCACCTGTTGCACGCGCTGAGTGGCCTGCGACTGGCGCTGCTACCCGGCGTCGAGATTGTCAGTGTTGCCGGTGAACTCGTGGAACAGGTGCCGCATGGCATCGATGGAGCGCCTTTATGATCGGGGATGTGGACATCAGCGGGGTGTTTCTGCCCACCTTTCTGGTGCTGATGGGGATTACATATCTGTTGTATCTGGTGGTGCACGCGGTGCTGTCGCGGGCCCATTTTTATCGCCTGGTCTGGCACCGGGCATTGTTCAACGTAGGTCTATACGCTCTGCTGCTCGGCGCGGTGGATACTCTCAGTCGATACCTGATGAAATGAAAAAACCTTTGCTGACTTTGGGCCGTGTGGTCCTGACCCTGCTGGTCGTAATCTTCGCCGCCATCGTCGTCTGGCGCATGGTCATGTACTACATGTACGCACCCTGGACCCGCGACGGCCATATCCGTGCCGACGTGGTGCAGATCGCCCCCGACGTTTCCGGGCTGATCCAGAAAGTCGAAGTGCGCGACAACGAGGTCGTTACCAAAGGCCAGGTACTGTTTACCATCGATCAGGACCGCTTCCGTCTGGCCCTGCGCCAGGCCCAGGCCACTGTGTCGGAACGCAAGGAAACCTACGAGCAGGCACGTCGCGAGAACAAACGTAACCAGGGCCTGGGCAACCTCGTGGCCCGGGAGCAACTGGAAGAAGGCCAGTCCCGCGAAGCCCGTGCCCTGTCAGCCCTCAGCGAGTCCCAGGTGGCGGTGGACGCCGCACAGTTGAACCTGGACCGCTCGGTGATCAGAAGCCCGGTAGACGGCTACCTCAACGACCGCGCGCCACGGGAACAGGAATTCGTCACTGCAGGCCGTCCGGTGCTGTCGGTGGTCGATGGCTCCTCGTTTCATATCGATGGTTATTTCGAGGAGACCAAGCTGGACGGCATCCACATTGGCCAAAGCGTGGATATCCGGGTGATCGGCGACAACGCCCGCCTGCGCGGCCATGTGGTCAGTATCGTGGCCGGTATCGAAGACCGGGATCGCAGCAGCGGTTCGAACCTGTTGCCCAACGTCAACCCGGCCTTCAGCTGGGTACGGCTGGCCCAGCGGATTCCGGTGCGAATTGCTTTTGATGACGTGCCGCAAGACTTCCGCATGATTGCCGGGCGCACCGCCACGGTGTCGATCATGAGTGATGCCGACGTCAAGCGCGCCGACGAGGCCCGCGCCAAGGCCAATGCAAAGGAGGCCGGAAAATGAAACACACCACGCGCCTGGCAACGGTCGGGCTGGGCTTGCTGCTATCAGCGTGTCAGGTGGTGGGCCCCAACTACGAACAACCCAAGGACGGTGCGATGAACCGTCCGGACTTACAGGGCGACTTCAAGGGGGCTTCGGCCAACGTAGTGTCTGCACCGGTTCCGAACGACTGGTGGCGCTTGTATCAGGATCCACGACTGGACGACCTGGTGCGTCAGGCCATGGCCTCCAACACCGACCTGCGCGTGGCTGCCGCCAACCTGTCCCGGGCGCGCTTCCAGGTGGACGAAGCCCAGGCTGCCGGCGGGTTCAGCACCAGCGTGAAACTGGGCGCGCAGCGTTTGCAGGAATCAGGTGAAGCCTACTTGCTGACCGAAAAGGTGCCCGTGGCCAACATCGGTGACGTGGGCATTACCACGTCTTATCAATTCGATCTGTTTGGCACTTTGCAGCGGGGCATTGAAGCCGCCAGGGCCAACGCCGACGCCACCCAGGCCGCCGCCGATACGGCGCGGATCACCGTGGTGGCAGACGTCGTGCGGGCCTACACCCAGGTGTGTGCCGCCAACGAAGAACATGAGATCGCCCTGCACTCCGTGGACTTGCAGCAGCAAGGCCTTGAACTGACTCATCGACTGCGCGATGCCGGGCGTGGCGACGAAACCCAGGTCACGCGCTCCCAGACGCAGGTCAAGACCTTGCGCGCAGAGTTGCCTCGCTACGAAGCAGCACGTCAGTCGGCGCTGTTCCGCCTGTCGATGTTGCTGGCCAAACCCCTTGATCAGTTGCCCAGCGGTGTCGCGACCTGCAATGAACTGCCGCGCATTGCACAAGTGATGCCGGTAGGCGATGGGGCAGCACTGCTCAAACGCCGCCCCGATGTGCGCCAGGCCGAACGCAGGCTGGCTGCCGCCACGGCTGAAATCGGTGTGGCCACTGGTGCCCTGTACCCGGACATCAGCATCGGTGCCACCGTTGGCACCGTCGGTATCCTCGACGACCTGGGTAAACCCTCCACCAATCGCTGGGGTTTCGGTCCGTTGTTGAACTGGACCGTGCCCTCCAACGGCTCGCGCTCGCGAATCCACGAAGCCGAGGCATCGACCCAGGCAGCCCTGGCGCGCTTCGACGGGGTGGTGCTAAACGCCATCCGCGAAACCCAGACCAGCCTGGTGCAGTACACCGCCCTGCTGGAGCGCCGCGATGCCCTGGCTGACGCCGAGCAGTCGGCCCAACAGGCTGCGGACCAGACCCACCGTTTCTTCCAGGCCGGGCGCGTTTCGTTCCTGGCGGACCTGCAGGCAACCCGCACCTACACCGACGTCCGCGCCCAACTGGCAACGGCCAATACCCAGGTGGCCATGGGGCAGATCGACCTGTTCCTGGCGCTGGGCGGCGGTTGGGAGAACAGCCAGCCGGTGGCCCAGGCCAAGTAGGTGAAGACGTCAGCCCTGACACATCGCCGGTAACTGATACACCGCCTTCGCGAGCAAGCTCGCTCCCACCCTGGTTTTGTGTTTCGCCGCAGATTCGGATCTGAACCCAAATCCCTGTGGGAGCGAGCTTGCTCGCGAAGGCGATTGAACCCCAGGCCCGCTCAATTGCCCCAATCACATCCCCTTCATAAAAGGACACGCCCATGCGCACTCTGGAACTGGCTGGTAAACCCGTCCCCGTCATCGGTCAAGGCACCTGGCATATGGGTGAGGACAGGCAGCAGCGGCAAGCCGAAGTCGCCGCGTTGCGCCAGGGTATCGAGCTGGGCATGACCCTGATCGACACCGCTGAAATGTACGCCGAGGGCGGTGCCGAGGAAGTGGTCGGCCAAGCCATTGCCGGGCAACGCGACAATGTGTTCGTGGTCAGCAAGGTCTACCCGCACAACGCCAGCCGCAAAGGCATCCCCGCGGCCTGCGAGCGCAGCCTGAAACGGCTGGGCACCGACTTCATCGACCTTTACTTGCTGCACTGGCCTGGCCAGTACCCGCTGGAAGAAACCGTCGAAGCCTTCGAGCGCCTGCGTGAAGCGGGCAAGATCGGCCGTTGGGGCGTGTCGAATTTCGACGTGGACGACCTGCAGGAACTGGCCAGCCCGGCCTGCGCCACCAATCAGGTGCTGTACAACCCTGAAGAACGCGGCGTGGAGTTCGACCTGTTGCCCTGGATGCAAAGCCGTCATATGCCCCTCATGGCGTACTGCCCTATCGGCCAGGGCAGGCATCTGCTGAACCACCCGGCCCTGCGTGAAGTGGCCGCCCGTCATGACGCCACCACCGCTCAGGTATGCCTGGCGTGGGTGCTGCGTCAGGATGGGCTCATTGCAATCCCCAAAGCGGTGGACCCGACGCACGTCCGGCTCAATGCCGCCGCTTCCAAATTGGCCCTGAACGCTGACGATCTGCTGACCCTCGAGCAGGCGTGGCCGGCGCCGAAGCGCAAGCAACAACTGGCGATGGTTTGACGGCTGAACGCGATCGAAATCCTGACACAAACCGTAACAAAACTGTCAGAACAGCTTGTCATGATGCGGTCTTCGATCTTGTGCCACGGACAGGCGCATCCTCGCCAGCGAGCATCCATGAACCACAGTATCGTGCAGCACCATCAGGACTCCGACCTCTTCGGCCTGCTTTACGGGTTTCGTTTTCGTCCCGGTGAACGTGGTCAGGAAATCGGCTCCGCCGCCGCCCTCAATTACCTGCATAACGCCAACGATCCTGAAGAATTCATCTGGCTGCACCTGAACCTGGCACACGCCGGCTGTGAACGCTGGATGAAAACCCACCTGGAGCTGCCGGAAGAATTCTTCGAAGCGCTGCACGAAGGTTCGCGCTCGACCCGTATCGAACACGTGGATTCAGCCTTGCTGGCGGTGGTCAACGATGTGGTGTTCGACTTCGGCATGGTCTCGTCCGATATTTCCACGCTGTGGGTCTGCACCCGCAGCCGCCTGCTGATCACCGCGCGCCTGCAACCACTGCGCTCGGTGGATCAGTTGCGCTCATCGGTCAAGCGCGGTGAACGCTTTCGCTCCCCGATGGAGTTGCTGGCCCACCTGCTGCGCGATCAGGGTGAAGTGCTGACGCAGATCGTGCGTCGCACCAGCATTGGCGTCGACAAGATTGAAGATCAATTGTTGTCACAACGCGTCAGCAACAACCGTGCGGAACTGGGCTCGATGCGTCGCGTGCTGGTGCGCCTGCATCGGCTACTCGCCCTGGAACCCGCCTCATTGATGCGTCTTTTGCATCGTCCACCCTCCTGGCTGTCCGAAGACGACGTACAGGAGCTGCGCCAGTCCACGGAAGAGTCAGCCCTGGTGATCAGCGACCTGACAGCCCTGGGTGAGAGGATCAAACTGCTGCAGGAAGAAATCGCCGCCAACATCAACGAGCAGAGCAACCGCACCCTGTTCACCCTGACCGTGGTAACCGTACTGGCGCTGCCGATCAATATTGTTGCCGGTTTCTTCGGCATGAACGTCGGCGGCATCCCACTGGCCACTGACCCCGAAGGCTTCTGGGTGCTCGTGGCCCTGGTGGCGACTTTTACCTTGATCGCCGGACGCTGGGCGTTTCGCAAGCGTGGGGATTATTGATAAGGCTTAGCGGGCAAGCTCGCTCTCACCCACAGTCCGTGTGAAAAGCCTGGGGGATTCTAGGTTCAGTCGTAATCCACCGTAGGGGTGGGCTTGCCCGCTCCTACAAGTGCTGCTGCGACCAAATATTCGGCCCAACCATCACCCCACTGCCCCACGTCGCATCTCTGTCACATTTTGCAATGATCATGTTTGCAACCTCCAAAAAAAGGATTGCGAATCATGGCCACCAACACTCTGGCTCAGGACTCCGCCGCGCGGGGCACCGAGTCTACCCATCGATTTGGGCGCAAGCCCGGCATGATGACCATGGTGATTTTCTTCGCCGTGCTCGGCATGGGCCTGTTGTTCACCGCCTACAGCCTCAAGCAGGACGTCGATGACCTGGGCACCATCGTGACCACCTGGACGCCCTTCCTGCTGCTGGGTGTCGCGCTGCTGATCGCGCTGGGCTTTGAGTTCGTCAACGGTTTCCACGACACGGCCAATGCCGTCGCCACCGTGATCTACACCCACTCGCTGCCGCCGAACTTTGCGGTGGCCTGGTCCGGGCTGTTCAACTTTCTCGGCGTGTTGTCTGCCAGCGGTGCCGTGGCGTTCGGCATCATCGCGCTGTTGCCGGTGGAGCTGATCCTGCAAGTCGGTTCTTCAGCCGGTTACGCCATGATCTTCGCCCTGCTGATCGCCGCCATCCTGTGGAACCTCGGCACCTGGTGGCTGGGGCTGCCAGCGTCGTCCTCACACACGCTGATCGGCTCGATCATTGGCGTCGGCGTGGCCAACGCCCTGATGCATGGTCGAGACGGCACCAGCGGTGTGGACTGGGGCCAGGCTGAAAAGATCGGCTACGCACTGCTGGTCTCGCCCGTGGTCGGCTTCATCAGCGCGGCACTCGTGCTACTGGCCCTGCGCCTGCTGGTGAAGAACCGTGCGCTGTACAAGGCACCGGTGGGAGACGCTCCGCCACCCTGGTGGATTCGCGGTCTGCTGATCATCACCTGCACCGGTGTGTCCTTCGCCCACGGCTCCAATGACGGCCAGAAAGGCATGGGCCTGATCATGTTGATCCTGGTGGGCACCCTGCCAATGGCGTATGCCCTGAACCGCACCATGCCAGCCGACCAGGCCACGCAGTTCGCGGCCGTGGCTGAAGTCACCCAGCAGGCCCTGAGCCGCAGCGTGCCACTGCCCGCACCGGCTGACCCGCGCGCGGAACTGGCCACTTACGTGCGTACCAAGGAAGCCACGCCAACGTTGATCCCGTCCCTGGCGGTCATGGCTGGCAAGATCGGCATTCAGGTCAGCAGCTACGGTTCTCTGTCCAAAGTTCCGGCCGAAGCCATGGCCAACGTGCGTAACGACATGTACCTGACCTCCGAAAGCATCCGCCTGATGGAGAAGGACAAGGTTGGTAATTTCGACGCTGACACCACCAACAAGCTCGATGCGTTCAAGCAGCAGATCGACAGCGCCACCCGTTTCATCCCGCTGTGGGTGAAGATCGCCGTGGCCATCGCGTTGGGGCTGGGCACCATGGTGGGCTGGAAGCGCATCGTGATCACAGTCGGCGAGAAGATCGGCAAGACCCACATGACCTACGCCCAGGGCGCATCGGCTGAAGTGGTGGCGATGCTCACCATCGGCGCGGCGGACATGTACGGCTTGCCGGTGTCCACCACGCACGTCCTGTCATCCGGCGTTGCTGGCGCCATGGTGGCCAACGGTTCGGGCCTGCAAATGCGCACCCTGCGTAACCTGGCAATGGCCTGGGTGCTGACCCTGCCTGCCGCGATCCTGTTGTCCGGATCGTTGTACTGGGTATTCACCAAACTGTTCTGATCCGCTTAATCGGCATCGCCCGGGTCCGGGGGCACATCCCCGTCCTGGCTGGTGTCGATGCTCACCACCACCGACATCCCTGGCCGCAGTCGCGCGGCCAGTGGCTGATCGGGGTCGACCACGATGCGCACCGGGATCCGTTGTGCAATCTTCACGAAGTTACCCGTCGCGTTATCCGCTGGCAGCAAGCTGAACTCCGAGCCCGTGGCCGGGGAAATCCGCTGCACACGCCCGTGCATCTTCTGATCATCCAGTGCATCGACGGTAAAAGTCACCGGCTGGCCCAGGCGCACATTGGCCATCTGGGTTTCCTTCATGTTGGCAATGATCCACAACCGGTTCGGCACCAGTGCCATCAGTTGTGCGCCCGAGTTCACATAGGCTCCCAGACGCACACCAATCTGCCCCAGTTGCCCGTCCCGTGGCGCCAGGATACGGGTGTTGGTCAGGTCGATGCGCGCCAGTTCAATGGCCGCTTCGGCATTGGCGACCGAGGCTTCCAGTGAGCCGCGGTTGACGATCACGGTTTGCAGGTCCTGGCGGGAAATTTCCAGCGCCGCCTTGGCTTCGGCCACGGCGGCAATTGCCTGGGCATTGGCGGCGCGGGTGATGTCCAGCTCGCTTTTTGAGACCGAGCCATCGGTCACCAGCGCCTGATTGCGGCGCAGGTCGGCAGCCGCTTTTTCGCTCTGGGCCGCAGTGTTGGCCAGAGCCGCCTGACGCTGACCAATGGTGGCTTCGGCACTGCGCCGCTGTTGCAGGTTGTTGGCCAACGCGGCCTTCTGCACGCCCAGTTGCGCCAGTGCCTGGTCCAGGTGCTGGCGATAGATGCGGTCGTCGATACGTACCAGCAGGTCGCCGGCCTTGACGAACTGGAAGTCCTGCACCGGCACTTCGTACACATAACCGGCCAGTTGCGGCCCGATGATGGTGGTCTGGCCCCGAACCAGGGCGTTTTCGGTGCTGACCACGGGGCTGCTGAAGGGCGGCAACTGCCAGGCATACAGCACGATGAGGATGCCGATGATCGCCACGGTGGCGAAGATCGCCGACGAGACGATGCGCATCCGCGACGAACGCGGCTCGGTGGTTGGCGGCGTGGTGATCGGCGGTGGTGGCGGCCCGGAAGACTCGGTCGCGGTGACGGGTGCAGATGGGCTGGAAGCTGGCGAGTTTGATTCGGTCATGAAAGATTGGCACCACGGCTTGGAACGGAAGACTCGACGGGCGGCACAGGGCTGGGTCCGGTAATGGGTTTGGTGGTCAGTTTGAGCCAGATGCTGCGGATGAAAATCCAGATCATGGTCAGCACCGCCACCAACGCGATGAGCATGAACACGTCGTTGTAAGCCAGCACGTTGGCTTCCCGGGTGGCCGATGCGGCAATCGCGCGGATACCCTGGGTATTACGCAGGGAAGGATCGGCAATGGCCGACGCATAACTGCCGCTGGTGCTTTGCAATCGCGACTGGACCTGGGCGTTTATCAGCGTCAGGTGCTCGACGATGTAGCTGGAGTGGTACTTCTCCCGCACGATCTGGATCGTACCCAGCGCCGCCGAGCCAATCAGGCCACCGATGTTCTGGGTGATACCGAACAGCACCGAGAAGCTGACCATGTTGCGCGGGTTGGCAATCACCCCGCTCACCCCAAGTACCAGTGTCGGCCCGAGGAAAAATGTGCCGCCGAAGGCCAGCAGGAACTGGCTCAAATACATGTTCGACTGACGCGTCAGGTTGGTCGAGCCGCTGTCCATCCACGCGCCAACCGCCATCATTGCCAGCGAGATGATCAGCGGCTGAAACAGATGCTGGGGGTTGATGGTCAGCGCACTGATCGCAAGGCCCGCCACACTGCCGAACAGCATCACCAGGAACAAGGTGTGCATCTGCTCGTTGCCCATGTTCAGCGCCTGCAAAAAGCCTACGGCACCAGTGGATTGCTCGGACAACACAATGCGAATCAGAACCACCGCCAGGGCCAGACGCAAGATCCGCCCGCTGCCCAGCCAACGGGTGACCAGCAAGGGATTGGTGCGGTTATGTTCGATGGCCAGCCCCGACAGGATCAGCCCGATCGAACAGGCTGAGGCAATGCCAATCCACGGCGCGTCCAGCCACCAGTCGATACGGCCCAGGGACAGCACCGCGCATAGCAAGGCAAAACCGGTAGCCAGCAGGCCAAAGGTCAGGAAGTCGAGTTTTTCAAAGGCCTTGAAGCGGTCACCCGGTGGCAGTTTCAGCAGCAGCACGCAGCCCAGGGACAGCAGCGCCATGCCCAGCTCGAACAGGTACAGGCCGCGCCATTCGGCGATTTGCAGCAGGTCTTCGGACACCAGCCGCGCCAGGGGTATCGCCAGTTGCGCGGTGCCCAGCCCCAAGACCAGCGCCTTCATCCGCCACTTCTGGGGGAAGGCCTGGATCATGTAGTACAACCCCAGCGAACTCAGTGCCGCGCCCACCATGCCGTGGGCGGCACGTACCGCAATCGCCGAGCCAATGTCGTTGACGAACAGGTGCGCCAGGGTCACCACCGCGTACAACAGCAGAAACACCTCAGTGAACGCACGCAAGCCGTACTGCTGGCGGAACTTCACCAGCAGCAGGTTCATCGAGACGTTAGTCATCACATACGCGGCAGGCAGCCAGGCGATTTCCGCCGTGGTCGCCGCCAGAGGGCCTTGCAGATACGGCAGGTTGGCAATCACCAACGCGTTGCCCAGGCCACCGGTCAACGCGACGATGATACCGACTATGGCGAACGCAAGGCGCTTGGCGGGCGAATGCAGGGGCGTGGACGGTGACCCCGGCAGCGTGGGCCGCTCATGGGGCGCCCAGTCGTGGGGCGCGTATTTATCGTTCATGGGCGCGTCGTTCATGGGCAGGACCTGATTGAATCTCTCCTGAGGAGTTTGCGTAGAAAACATGGCTCATGAGCAACCCCAAGACCTACAGATTCAAGCCAATAAGCGTACGACATCCCGGTTTGAAATATCAGGAATATAGAAGCGCCGAATAGTAAACCCCAGGCCCGACTTTGTTGCCAGTCAGATGCTCAATGACTACACACCACCGTTGGTCAGATGCCTTGGTCACATTACCGCTGCGAGAAGTCGAATTTCGGGTCTGGTTGTATTTATATGCCCCTATTAAGAAGGAACCGCCGCCATGAGAACCCCTGGCCCCGACCACCCCATCACTGTCGCCCCTTTGCCCGGAAGCGTCAGTGTGAAATTCAAGGGCGTCCTCGTGGCGCAATCCGATAAGGCACTGGAGTTGCGTGAAGCCGATCACCCGCCGGTGATCTACATCCCCCGATCCGATATTCGGAGTGAACACTACGTGCGCACCGACCATCAAACCCACTGCCCGTACAAGGGCGACGCTCATTACTTCAGCCTCAAGGCCAATGACCAAACGGCCGTCAACGCCGTCTGGACCTATGAAGAACCCTACACGGCACTGGCTGAAATCAAAGGACATGTCGCTTTCTACAGCAACCAGGTGACATTCGAAACCACCGCTGCCAAAGGCTGATAAACGCCGGAGAACCCCACCGATGATCCGTCATTCCCTTGAGTTTCGCGACAACCCCGCCGGTCATGAGCTGCTCAAGCGTTACCAGACAGTCAGAAACCGAACCGAGAGCCTGATTGCGCCCCTCAGCGCCGAGGACATGGTCGTTCAGTCGATGCCCGATGCCAGCCCCGCCAAGTGGCACATGGCGCACACGACCTGGTTTTTCGAAACCTTCCTGCTCAGCCAGAACCTGCCCGACTATCAGCCCTTCGATCCTGCGTTCTGTTACCTGTTCAACTCCTACTACGAAGCTGTCGGCCCGCGTCATCCACGTCCGCAGCGCGGCCTGATGACCCGCCCGACGGTGGACAAGGTGCTGGAGTACCGTCGCTACGTCGACGAGCACATGCTGCTGTGGCTGCGATCACCACTGCCCGCCGATACTTGCAGCCTGATCGAGTTGGGCCTGGCCCACGAAGAACAGCATCAAGAGCTGCTGCTGATGGACATCCTGCACCTGTTCAGCACCTCTTCATTGAAGCCGGCGTATGACCCGACCTGGCCCAGGGATAAAGCGGGGCGACGTGGCCGGTTCCGTCCGCTCAAGGGTGGGCTGGTCGAGATCGGCCACAGGGGCAGCTGCTTCGCCTTCGACAATGAAGGCCCCCGGCACAGTACTTACTTGCAGTCCTTCGAGATCAGTGATCGCCTGGTTACTAATGGCGAGTGGCTGGTGTTCATGGCTGACGGAGGCTACAGCCAACCTGGGCTATGGCTGTCAGAAGGCTGGACCGTAGTGCAGGAAAACGCCTGGAATGCCCCGCTCTATTGGTATCAGGACGACAGTGGCTGGCGGCGAATGACCTTGCGCGGCCTGGAGCCCATCGACCCTGGCGCCCCGGTCACCAGCATCAGTTACTACGAAGCAGCGGCGTTCGCCCACTGGGCCGGTGCGCGCCTGCCCACCGAAATGGAGTGGGAGGCTGCGGTGGATGCGGGGTTGCTTGAGCAAGTCGATGATGTGGCCTGGCAATGGACTCAGAGCGCTTACAACGCCTATCCCGGCTTTCGTCCGGCGGCCAGTGCGGTGGGTGAATACAACGGCAAATTCATGATCAATCAGATGGTCTTGCGCGGCGGTGCCAGCGTGACCTCGCCGGGCCATGCCCGCTCGACCTATCGCAACTTCTTCCACCCGGAAAAACGCTGGATGTTCTCGGGCCTGAGGCTGGCGCGTGATGCCCGGCAACCGGGTGTGGTCAACCCCCACGACAGCGAGTTCGCCCGCGATGTTATCGCCGGCCTGTCAGCGCCACAAAAGAACCTGCCCCCCAAATACTTTTACGATGCGGCCGGCTCCGAGTTGTTCGAGGCCATCTGCCAGACCGAAGAGTACTACCCCACCCGCTCGGAAACCGGGCTGTTGACCGATGTTGCGCAGCAGATTTGCGCGTCGATCCCCGAAAGCGCGGCGCTGGTGGAGTTCGGCAGCGGTGCCAGCGAGAAAACCCGGTTACTGCTGGACGCCGCGCCTCAGATCGCGGTGTACGTGCCCATCGACATCAGCGCCAATGCGTTGCACAAGGCCGCCAAGGCACTCCGGCAGCGGTACCCGCAATTGATCGTTGCTCCGCAGGTGGACGACTTCACCCGCGCCCTGCAACTGCCTGCTGCCGCCAACGGCCATATCCGGGTCGGCTTTTTTCCAGGCTCGACCATCGGCAATTTCAGCCACGAACAGGCCGTGAAGTTCCTGCACGCGGCCCATGAATTGCTGGGGGACAACGCCCATTTCATCGTGGGCGTCGATATGGTCAAGGATCCCGACACCCTGGTGGCCGCCTATGACGACGCCGAAGGGGTGACGGCACGGTTCAACAAAAACCTGCTGACCCGCATCAACCGTGAACTGGATGGCACCTTCGACATCCAGGCCTTCGATCATCTGGCGGTATGGAACGCCGCGCAGCAGTCCATGGAGATGCACCTGGTCAGCCGTATGGAACAGGTGGTCAAGGTGGCTGGACACAGCTTCCACTTCAGCCCCGGCGAACGCCTGCACACGGAGAACTCACACAAATTCACCGTCCAATCCTTCACCGCTCTTGCCGACAGTGCTGGCTGGTCGGTCAGCGAATGCTGGATCAGTGGCGAGCCGGAGGTGGCGTTGTTCAGTTTGCAGGCTTGAGCTGAAGAAGATTTCGTTCCCACGTCGAGGCGTCGAACCGTCCGCGTGGGAACGATCATCCTGTATGCCAGAAAAACGCAAACTCACCCTGCACGATTGCCGATTGTCTTTTGCAAATTTGCACTGTTAGCATCCCTGAGTCATTTCTCGCACAGACGGGAACAAGAACAATAAAAGCAACAGGGAGTTAGCGATGTCTGCACAGGTAGTACACGCCTCGTTACCGGGCGAAGAGCCTGCTTACACGGCCGTCCTGGCCGACGTACGTAACCATATCGGCCATCTGACCCTCAACCGCCCCGCGGACCTTAATGCCATCGACCTGCCGATGGTGCGGGCGCTGCAGCGTCAACTCGATGACTGGGCACAGGACGACAACATTCATGCGGTGGTGCTGCGCGGCGCAGGCGAGAAAGCCTTTTGCGCTGGCGGGGATATCCGCTCGCTGTACGACAGCTACAAACATGGCCAGACCCTGCACCAGGACTTCTTCGTCGAGGAGTACGCCCTTGACCTGACGATCCACCACTACCGCAAACCCATCCTGGCCCTCATGCACGGCTTCGTTCTGGGCGGCGGCATGGGGTTGGCCCAGGGGGCTGACCTGCGGGTAGTGACCGAGCGCAGCAGGCTGGCGATGCCGGAAGTGGCCATTGGTTACTTCCCGGACGTGGGCGGCAGTTATTTCCTGCCCCGGGTGCCCGGCGAGCTGGGGATCTACCTGGGGGTCAGCGGCGTGCAGATCCAGGCGGCCGACGCGCTGTATTGCTGCCTGGCCGACTGGTACGTGCACAGTGATTTATTGCAACGGCTCGACCGGCAACTCGACACCCTGGCATGGAACCTGACCCCGCTCAAAGACCTGCAAGGCGTGCTGGCGACCCTCGGGGTGCAACGCCTGCCCGAGCCCCCACTGGAAAAACTGCGTCCGGCCATCGATCACTTCTTTGCGCTGCCGGATGTGCCGAGCATCATCGAACAGTTGCGTGCTGTCACCATCGGCGACAGCCACGACTGGGCACTGTCCACCGCCTCATTGCTGGAAAGCCGCTCGCCCCTGGCCATGGCCGTGACCCTGGAAATGCTGCGTCGTGGTCGGCACTTGCCCCTTGAAGCCTGTTTCGCGCTGGAGCTGCACGTGGACCGCCAATGGTTCGACCGCGGTGACCTGATCGAAGGCGTGCGCGCCCTGATCATCGACAAAGACAAACAACCGCGCTGGAACCCGTCCACTGTGCAGGCGTTAAGCGCCGCGCATGTAGAGAGTTTCTTCAGCGGTCAGGAGGGTTGAATCATGCACGATCTGGAATTGACCGAAGAGCAAGTGATGATCCGCGACATGGCGCGGGATTTCGCTCGCAATGAAATCGCCCCCCACGCCCAAGCCTGGGAAAAAGCAGGCTGGATCGACGATGCCCTGGTCAGCAAGATGGGCGAACTGGGCCTGCTGGGCATGGTGGTCCCCGAACAATGGGGTGGTACTTACATCGACTACGTGGCCTATGCCCTGGCGGTTGAGGAAATCTCGGCAGGCGATGCTGCCACCGGCACCTTGATGAGCGTGCACAGTTCGGTGGGCTGTGGCCCGATTCTCAACTACGGCAGCGAAGAACAGAAGCAGACGTGGCTTGAGAAACTGGCCACCGGGCGTGCCATCGGCTGCTTCTGCCTGACCGAACCCCAGGCGGGCTCCGAAGCGCACAATTTGCGCACGCGGGCCGAATTGCGTGACGGCGAGTGGGTCATCAACGGCGCCAAGCAATTCGTCAGTAATGGCAAGCGGGCGCAGATCGCTATCGTGTTCGCGGTCACCGACCCTGAACTGGGCAAGAAAGGCCTGTCGGCGTTTCTGGTACCCACCGACAACCCCGGTTACACCGTGGATCGCTCTGAACACAAGATGGGCATTCGCGCCTCGGACACCTGCGCGGTGACCTTGAGCGATTGCCGCATCCCCGCCGCCAACCTGCTGGGCGAACGCGGCAAAGGCCTGGCCATCGCACTCTCCAATCTGGAGGGCGGACGCATCGGCATTGCCGCTCAAGCCCTGGGCATCGCCCGTGCGGCCTTCGAAGCGGCGCTGGTCTACGCCAGGGAGCGGGTGCAGTTCGACAAACCGATCATCGAGCACCAAAGCGTCTCGAACATGCTGGCCGACATGCATACGCGCATCAACGCCACCCGCCTGCTGATCCTGCATGCGGCACGCTTGCGCAGCGCGGGCAAGCCATGCCTGTCCGAAGCCTCCCAGGCCAAGCTGTTCGCCTCGGAGATGGCCGAATGGGTCTGTTCCAAGGCGATCCAGATTCATGGCGGCTATGGCTATCTGGAGGATTACCCGGTAGAGCGCTACTACCGGGATGCACGGATCACGCAGATTTACGAGGGTTCCAGTGAAATCCAGCGGTTGCTGATTGCCCGGGAGCTGCGCCACTACACCCTATGACGGGCGCCCCTTGAACCAGGCCGCAGGCGTGATTGCTGCGGCTTGTTCCTCAACCATGGTTTTTACTCGAACCGTTCACGCCCTAGCAGCGTTGCCAACAGTGTCAAAGAATCGGCATTTGCCAGCATGATTGCACTGCGCTTTTCAGCGTCTGCAAAAAAAACATCACGGGCCTTCTCAAGAGTCGCGCTGGAGGTGGTGTTGAGAATGAACGCTTTGGCGCCCCCATCCTGATCGTTCAAGTCGCGCCAGCGCCCATGCTCAAATATTTTGAACAGTTGATTGCGCGGCGTCTGATGAGAAAGATAGTACTGCTGAGTGAATTTCGAGTCTTCGATGAAGCGCACCTGATGCGCCACGTCATCAGCGATCAGATCAAGAAACGGTGAAGTGGCCTCCAGATAGGCGATGTCGTGGGTGTCATTGGACAGATGCGAAACTTCGTGAATCAATACTGCCCCGCGGTAGTGTGCGTTCAAGTTAAAACCTGGTTCACCGGGCATCACAGGTTTGAGTTTTAGTGTCGGTACATTGAAAAAGCGCTCGGTTAAAAAAATACGTTGCCGTGGATCCTCCTTGATCGTAAAGGCAACCGTCCCCTCATGCCCTGGTCTGTTGTATCCCACCACGTATCGAGACGAGGAAAACGGTGAAAGGCTGGCATCCAGTACTGCATTGAATACGTTGGTCAGCGTTTGTTTTACATTCGCGATCAGAGAAGGACTGGGGGTGCCAACTCCGAAGAAGTCCATGAGTATTTTCGCCACCCGGGCATCCAGTACTTTATTGGGGCCGTGCCCATTGAGGTTATCCAGTCCCACATACAGATAGTGCTTGGCTTGCAGATGTGCCTGCCCGATACGACGCGCCTTGTCGCGAAATAATCGACGTATTTCAGTCATACCTGTTGCTTCTGTTACCAACACACTGTCGAGGCCTTCCTCGACTTCGTCAGTCTTCGACCGCGTCAAGAGGCCACCACCCCCACGCAGCCCCCATTGCAGATCAAGTTCCCATTGCTGCAGGTCATTGAGCTTTACGTTTGGGCCATATGTCTCGCCGGCCACGATTCGCCACTGCATCGACTCATTTTGACGAACCTCATAAACCTTCCCCGCCACAACCGCGTATTTTTTATGGCTGTCAGTGGCTTGATAGAGGTTATACAACTCACCCCTTAACAGGTCTTTGAGTGCGACATCATTGGCTTCAAAAGACTGCAACCGGGCCTTGAGCTCCGGGGTCAGCTGTGCATTGACCCAGGAAAACGGCTGGTCCTGAGCTTCGGATTCAGACCCTGGCTCTTCAACGTCAGACGTGATCAACCCCTCATCTTCGAGCGCTTGCTCTTCTCTGGAGACGATCAGTACGCCTAATGCTGCGGAGAACTCTGAAAAGGCCTTGCCCCAATGACGGTGGGAGGCCGCATTAGCCGAGGCCTTGAACCATGAATGACTCTGCCAGGCGGCGACCAGCACACCGAGTTTACCGGGGAGGAAGGTCAGAATCTGCTCGGCCCCAAGGGTCATGAGATAGAGGAACGATTGCCAGTCAGCTTCGGCGGTCGTGACGGTTTGCTTTTTGGCCATGGCCTTGAGCGCCGTCAGCGTTTCCAGGTACAGGTACTCCAATACGTTGCCCTGCACCACCTCCACATGCAGTGTCACCGGGCCTGGACTGGACAATGGAACATCAGAAAACGATTCAGTGCTCCACGGCAGGTGCGGCTCCCTGAAGCCTCCATGGTCATAACGTTGCCGCACATCACCCGCAACCCGTTGCAGAATGAGTGCCTGCAGCCCCGTGTCCGTACGTATGTCCTCCAGCAGTGCCGCCTGATTGGCATATTCCTTGAAGTTGAAATCTTTATGAAACAGCGCGTGAAGGACGACGGGACCCTGAGTCAGATCCTTGGGACCGATCACGTAGAGCCCTGAAACTGTGTCAGGTTTGGTATTCGGGGCTGCACACAGTTGTAAGGGACGCAAGGAGATGTCCTGCCCATGAACAGGCTGTCGAGCGACGCCATCAGGCATCTCGATCACGCACTGAATGAAGTCGAACGCCCGCTCGCTGAACAGGTTTTCAAGCTTGTTCTCAAACGCAATCTCCAGAATCGAGGCCGGCATCTGCCGGAAAAAGCTTTTTTTACGCAATGCATGGCTCGGGTCTTTTTCGTCGAACTTCTGCTCCAGCAAACGCCGGTAGCCACTGCCCAGGTCTTGCGTGCGTGTCAGCTCGCGCAGGTAGGCGGGTGTCAAAAGGGAGGCGACAGCCTGGTTATGGGTCGAAATGACGGTCAAGTCAGCACTATGAATACTGGAAAAATGATTGAGAGCGTAGTCAGTCAGCGAAACCTCACTGATATGCGTAACGGCGGGAATCATTGACGGCATCTGGCCAATCGTGACGGGTGCTGGCAGGTAGCGGGTGAGCCTCAATCGGATGGTATCCGGATCCAGCGATTGCCCCACAAAGTCCTTGTTCAGCTGGTTGATGAATCGATCACGAGCATAGACATGCAGCCGGGGGATATCGGCCAGGAAACCCAGCTCTGGATCATTGGTCAGGTAATACTGGACCAGAATTTCGGCGTATCGGGCCAGATCAGCTGTCGATGCTGCTTTCATCCAGTCAGGTAGGGCACCCTCGAAAAGCATGCGCTGCGTGGCGATGGTCAACCTGTCTAAAAGGTGAGCGAATTGATTACCTGACGAGGCGAACCGCATCAGGTTGTCAAAGACCTTGCCGCTCAGTTGGCCGCGAGCCGCGAAGTTGAAAGCCTCCTCGGTGCAGGTTTGCTGTCGCTGGTGTTCCAGGCGTTGCAGAGCACCGATGAAGTTATCGTCAACCCTGGTGACCCGGAGCGTGATGTGATTGTTTTCGTGCTGCAGCAGCCGACCACGGATCTGCGCCTTGTCGCCTTCCTCCAGCAAGTCCAGCCATTGCTCAAGCTCCGCGGGGCGACCTAATCTACGGTTAATGTATTGCTCCAGCGCGGCAATGGAATCGAACGTACGCAGCCCTTTGAGCGAGCACCAGAACAATAGAAGGCTACCAGCATGATGCGGCCTTTGCAGAACGAAGGTATTGCTCATCTGCACCCGCGGCTTTGCGGGTTGAGGCTGCAAACTCAAGGTAAATACCTCGGCCCTGTCATTGCCCAACAGCCCTCGCATCCAACGCTCGGGCCGGTTCAACACCTGTTCAAGCATCCCAAGGGTCAGTGCATCGATATTGGCAATACGCTCCTCGATATCGAATTGGACGCGCAACAGCGTAGAGAGGATGTCATATGACAGCCTGTCGGCGTTGAACTGGCGACTCTTCTGACGAAGCGGGTGAGTATAGAACTCACCTGGGCGCCGCAAATATCGGGACGGAAACTGAGCGTGGGTACGTTTCAGCAACTGTTCAACCAGAAATGGCGTCAATGTAGTGCTGACCTGGATCGGCAAACCGGTTGCAGGACGAACGACTACTTGGCTAGTGAGCGGAATCTGATCCCGTCTATGACCGGTAATTCTCTCCAGCAGTACGTCAATCAAGCTGATGGACGAGTCATTGACCCTGCCTTCCCGGATCACTATGGCGTCATTGAGTTGCAGATAGACGTGGTTTGCATCCAGACGATCATCGGCAAAAAGAGACAGTTGCATATTAAGAAGTTCACGGGCGCACTCCCTGACTCCGCGGTGTGACACATTGATGCGTTGAACATGCTCTTCCAGGCTTTGCAACAACTCCAGCCAGGAAGGAAACGGCAGCAACGCCGGGGCATCGGCTGTATCACGGGAAAGTGCCTGGTGGGCGGTGCGCGGACTTGAATCGGTGCTTGCCGGAATGTCCTCGACCGTCAACCTTGTATCCAGCCATCGGTTGCTGTCGGAGAACAGCATGAGACGTTTGTCGATCAGTGGACGAACGTCCAGAGCGTCGTCGATGGCCACCGGTGCGTGTTCAAGGTCGTCACAAGGTTGCGTAATGGCAAAGTTGACGCTGCGTTTTTGCAGGGCCAGGACTGAATCAATCAGGCAGGTAAAGAGCGGTTGAGTCAATGGGGTGATGGCCACGCCCGTCAGACTCACCCCTGCGATCAACGGGCGTTCGTCCAGCGGGACGTGTTGCAGAAGTTCAGCCCGCCCTTGGGCGGTAGCAAAATATTCCGTCAGCGATATCAGGTTATCGAAACGACGCAAGCCTGTACTTGCGCAATAAACCAGCAAACCCGATGCATCCTCCGACCCGGATTTGACCACAAACATCCCGATGACCTGAAAACTCAGGTCGTCGTCGGTCAATACGGCCAGCGCTCTGGCGCCCGCAACCGGATCCAGCAGGGCGTCATTGGGAGGCAGCAGTGCTTTGAGGCACTGAAACTCGGTAGCGTCGATTTCGCCGCGTTGCCTGCAGTCAAGCACGTGTTGGCGAAAGGACTCAACCAGGCCCTGCTTGGCCATGTCACGACGGCTCATGCCGTTCTCAGTCGTTTCCCCCCAATAGTCATCGAGCGATTGCTCGAAACAGGAAGGCAGCGCAGTTGAAACTGCGGATAACACCTCCTTGTAGGCCTGACTCTCGGCCTGCCCCAGAACATGACCCTGAGCGTCAAGGAAGCATCGAGACTGTCCCGGACTCAGGGCCTGGCCGCAGAAATCATCCAGCGCTGCATCAAACAAGGATTGCACACCGACAATCAAGGGTTCAGACGCAGCGCCCCCTGCCTGCACCAGATGCAAAAAACAGGTGGAGGGTTCTAAAACGGTGTTCGGCAGCAGGCGCTTCAACTGATTTCGCAGCGTCTGATCCACTGCTGTACTCAGCGAAGGCAATTGCTCCAGTTGCTTTGCCAACCCGCCTATCAGGCCAACCTGCTGATCGAGGATCGCCAACATTTGCTGCTCGAACATATCGCCGTCGACGAGTTGGTAGTCAAAGATTGGCGCGACACTTTCATGGGCCACAAACCGTTTTTGCATCGTTGTCAGCAGGTGTTGCCTGTCGTCAAAACGTTCCACTCCATAAAGCAGAGTGCTCAGATAAACCCGACGATCATCGGTCATCTGGTGACTGATTAGCACGGCGGCAGCCATTTCAGTGCCAGGCGTGGAAGCGTCATCCATTACCAGTCTGTCGATGCGTGGTGGATCGGCGTTGGGCGCCTTGGGCTGAGGATCAAGCAGGAGCGATAGCCATTGTTGCTCTTGCTCGTCGATACGACCTGAAAGCCGAGCCTGCGCCACGTCCTCTGCGAACTGCTGCTTGAGGGATGAGGCCTGGAAGTACGGCATGAGAACAGCGTTGGGTGAGGTAGTAGCTGTCGAAGGAGAGAGCATCGTAAATTTCCTTTACCCGAATTAATGAGCAAGGAAATTTATTACGAGCTGGCTCGCGCAATGCGTTACATAACGCAAGCCAGCCCTGTCACGCGGATTCAAAACCATCCACACCACGTCGACACGACAGGCCTTCAAACAGTTGTAGAGATATAGCGTCTGCGCCCCAGCTTCGTCATCAATAGCGCAACAGAATCAGCGTTGCTCAAAATGATATCGCTGCGCTTGTCGGCGTCTGCGAAAAAGACTTCACGCGCCTCTGCCAGGTTCGGCTTGCCAGTGATCTTTAGAATTTTCTTCTTGCCGTAGCCATCCTCAGCTTTTATGTCCTGCCACTTATCATCAGCATCCAGACGTTTGAACAACTGGTCAGGAGGCGTCTGGTGAGACAGGAAACGCTGCATCCGGCCCAACTCGGATTTGAGCCTGGCCCGGTACGGAAGATTGTCGGCCAGCATGTCGAGAAACGGTGCAGCCGCCTCCAGATAAGCGATGTCATGCGTATTGTTGACCAGATGCGAAAGCTCATGAAGCAGTGCAATTGCCCGGTAATGATCGCCCACGTCGAAGTCAGTGTCGGCCGGACCTAATGGCTTGAGACGAAATTGCGGAATGCGGAAGAATCGCTCGGTCAGGTAGATCCGTCTCAGTGGATCCTTTTTCAAAACGAACGCGGTGACTTGTCCGTTCCCCAGCTTGTTGGTACCCACCACATAACGCGTCGACGAAACGGGCGACAAGGACGCATCCATCACCTCTGCATACAGAGCTGCCGCAATGTCCCGCACCTTGTTGATCAATTGCTCATCGGGCGCCTGGACGCCAAAGAAGTCATTGAATACCTTGTTGGTGCGGCTATCGAGGGCGGTACCGGGCGCGTCGGAATTGAGATTGTCCAGGCAGTTCTCCAGATAGCGTTTGGCTTGCAAATGCGCCTGTGCGATGAGCACTGCCCTCTTCCTGTAGGACGTTCGTATTTCGGCCATCCCGGCGGCTTCCACAAAAAACACCTCTTCTACCTCGTCATCCGTCAGCTCTGCCTTGATTTTGGTGACGATGCCACCGCCTCCAGCCAGCCCCCATTTGACGTCCAGCTCCCATTGTTGCTGTTCATTAATCTTGATGTTAGGCCCTTTGGTTTCACCGCTGACAATGCTCCACTGGTCGCCGAACCGTTTGACTTGATACACCACGCCCGCCACCGCAGCGTAATGAAGGCCCGTTACAGGGTTCTCGTACAGGTTGAACAGTTCATCCCGATTCAACTGGCTTAACGAAACATCAGCCGCCTCAAGCTGCTTCAAACGCGCCTTTAACTCCGGGGTGAGTTGCCCGTTACCCCAGGAGAACAGGGGAAAGGATGAGTGTTCTTCCGAAGAAGTCGACTCCTCCACCGCCTCTTCAACGACTTCCTCGATGGGTTGTTTTGAGGTTGCCAGCATCGCCAACGCTGCCGACAGCTCGGAAAACGCCTTACCCCAACGCTGTTGAATCACAGAGGTGACGCCTTCCTGAATCAACGAATGGCTTTGCCATATTGCGACCAATGTCCCCAGTCTTCCCGGCAGGAACGACATGCCCAGCTCTGCGCCCAAGGTCATCAGATAGGTGAATGATTTCCAGTCGGCCTGAGCGGTGGTCACCGTCTGGTTCTTGGCCATCCTCAGCATCACGCGCACTGTATCCTCGAAAAAATACTGCAGCGAATTGCCACGCACCGGCTTCACACGCAGCGTGACGGGCCCGGGGGCAGTCAGCGGCACATCCGAAAACGATTCGGTGCTCCATGGCAGGTGCGGCTCGGTAAAACCACCATGCGCGTAACGCCTCCGTACATTTTCCTCAAGCCGCTGAAGGACCAGCGCCTGTAATTCGCTGGAGGTGCGCAGGTCCTGGCACAAACTGTCCTGATCAGCGTATTCCTTGAAGCTGAAACCCTCATGGTAAATGGCGTGCAGGATCACCGGCCCCTGGGTCAGGTCTTCAGGCCCTATGACGTAAAGACCCGACACGCTGTCCGGCTCGATATCCTCGGCGCAGACCAGGTGCAAGGGACGCAGGACGACGTTTTGGCCATGGACGGGCTGCCGGGCAATACCATCGGGCATGGAGACGATGCTTTCGATGTAATCGTAGGCGGTGACGCTAAGCTGCTTCTCCAGCCGCATCTGGAACGCCACCTCGCGCACCAGTGCGGGCACTTGCTGGATGAAACGCTTTTGCCGAGTCGAATAATCGGCATTGTTCGGGCTCAGCTTCTGGAGCAGTAACTTCTGAAAGTTCGCCCCGACATCCAGCTTTCGTACCAATGCCTGCAGATAAGCAGGCGTCAACCCGGCGGGCAGGGATTGCCCCATGGGTGCGCTGACGGTCAGCGCGGCGCCCGGCATCGACGAGAAATGATCAAGCGCGTACTGGGTCAGAGTTTCAGTATGGATAATAGTCGCAGCCGGCAATGCAGAAGGAATCGCCCCAACAGAGACCGGTGCCGGTATGTACTGTGTCTTCGTAATATTCAGCTTGTCGGGATCTAGTGCACTGTCCGGAAAATCAACATTGATTTGCTTGATCACTCGCTCTCTGGAGTACTCCTGAAGCCTCGGAATTTCGTATAGAAAGTCCAGCTTCGGGTCATTGAGCAGGCAGTACTGCAGGAGAATATCGCTGTAGGTCAGCAAGTCCTGCGCTGTTGCAGACTTGATCCAGCCGGGCATGAAGGCTTCAAACAGCATGGTTTGTATGGCAACACACAGCACATTGAGCGCAGGAATAGCCAGACTGCCGGCTTCTGCATCTTTCATGGTTCTGGCGAACAAAAGCGCGTTGAAGTGTGAACGCAGGACGAAACTGTAAGCGGCTTCAATCCCTTCGTAATGATGCTGACATTCGATCTGCTGCAAACGCTGGATGAAATTGCCCTCAATGGCTGGGGTATCGAGCGTTAGACGATTATCACTGAGACGCTCCACGCGCAGGCGCACCGACTCCTTGTTCGGACCTGTCACCAATTGCAGCCAGGGACCGCGCTTGAGTGGGTTGCTCAGTCTGGCGTTCAGGTAGTCCTCGAGCGCGCTGAGTGACGCAAAAGGTATCGCACCGGTCAACCCGCTCCAGAACAGAATCTGGCTGGAAGGATTCGAAGGCTGGTGCAGGATGAAGGCATTACCGATTAATACACCCGGCTTTGCGGCGTCATGAATCAGATACGGCTCCAGCACTTCAACCTTGTGAACCCCAAACGACTCTCGCGTGGCTCTGAAAGGCCTGTTCAGCACTTGCTCGAGCATGGTCAAAACGTGCAGTGAATCGTTTTCGATTCGCAACCCCATGTCCAATTCAAGTCGCAGTTGTGCTGCGCTCATTGAACAGGACAGCGCGGCGGGATCCAACGAGGCGTTGCGGTAACGCCTTGTCTTGCCGAACAACGTTTTATTCTGCGCGAGATACGCGGCCGGAAAGCGGGCATGGGCATGCTTGAGCATGTCATTGAGCAGCGAAGGCCTGAGCAACGCGGTGGCTTGCTGTTTGGAAGAGTGTTGTGAGGTGACCAGAATTACACTGTCTGTGGGTAAATCGGTCAGCCGATGACGGCTGACTCGCTCAAGCAGCAGCGAGATCAGGGAGACGGTCGTTATCGGGACCGCTTGGGTGCCTTGATCGACGCTACCGGAAATATCGCTGTTTTTTTCCTGGGCGGATGCGGCTGCAGTAAACCGTACCTGCACATTCAGCGCGTCGACGCTCGAATCACCGAAGACCGCTAGATACTTGTTGAGCAGGTCCCGCGCGCAGGCTTCAATTCCTGGAGCAGCCTGGACCATAAGCCCAATGTCATCATCAAGCTTATGTACACGGTCAAGCCAGGACGTCGATATCTCCGTTCCGGATGTGGCATTCGCATGCGCCGGCAACGTCAGCGTCCTGCTTCTTTCATCAAACCAACGACCATCGCCGTTGAGCCGCAACAAACGGTGATCGATATACCCTCGCACGTCCAATGCATCATCGATAACGGCAGCAACCCAGTCAGGAACTTTGGGCTGCTGATCTATAGCGTCCTCCAGATTGCTGACTTGCAACTTGATGATAGAGTCGATGCAGGTCAGAAACAGCGGGAGCTCGATGTCATTGATAACCACTGTCAGCGCCGACTTCGAGCGAGCGAGCGACTGTTCATTCCATGGCAGGTAATGCAAGAGTTCGAAGCGACCGGTAGTAGAGGAGAAATACTCCTGCAACGCCTCCAGGCCGCTAAAACGACGCAGTCCTGTTGCTGCGCTATACAAAAACAGGTCGCTTAAGCCTGGGTCACTGAAAACAAGCAGAATAATTCCAGCCAGTGTGACGGGGGACTTGCCTTCAGCCGAGACTGTCAGGGTTTTGCCGCAAACCTTTGCATCGTCGGCCAGCACTTCATCCCCCGGTGGCAGCATCCCCCTGATATGCCGATACTCGGTTTCGGTAATCTTCACGCGGTTATGACTGTCGATTAGCACCTGGCGAAAGCCTTCGGCCAGCGCTTCGGCGGCCAGTTCTCGGCGGGTTTGCCCACTCGTTGTCAGCGCACGCCAATACTGCTGGATCGCTTCCTTGAAAGAGGTTTTCAACACTGCGTCCAAACCGGACAAGGCAGCCAGATAATGCCCCGCCTCCGGTTGCCCCAGAAGCGAGCCCTGCCCCGTCAGGAACCGGCGCGTGACACCCGCCGGCAGGGTTTTACCGGTGTACTCCTCGATCCCAGCGTCCAGCAAGGTCTGCCCTTTCACGACACCGGCATCCAGCGGGGTTCCCGTCGACTGTGTCACGGCTTGCACAATCTGGACCCAACACATCGCAGGATCAATGGTCGTACCCGGCACCAGGTGTTCGATGCGTTGCTTCAGTGCCTGAGCCATGGTGTTTTGAAAAGTGGGCAACAGGGACAGTTGGTCGGCCATCGCTCCGAGTTTGTCAGCCTGCTGCCTGATGATCATCAGCATCCGCTGTTCGAAGACGAGGCCTTCGAGCAATTCATACTCAAGCGTCGGCGCAATAGCCCCCCTCTGGGCAAAGCGCTGTTCCAGGGTCGTAAGCAGGTGCTGCCGGTCATCGAAACCTTCCAGACCGTAAAGCAGGGTACTCAGGTAGATACGCGTATTGGTGGAGACCAGGTGACTGATCAGCAAGGCGGCACTCATTTCAGTGCTCACCGGGGAATCATCGCCCATGACCAGGCGGTCGATACGTGCGGGATCAGAATCAGGTGGCTGTGGTGAAGGCTGCGTCAGTGTCAGAAGCCACTGCTGCTCCTGATCGTCGATACGCTTTTCCAGCCTGGCATCGGCAATGTCCCTGATAAATCGGAGCCGAAGCGATTCGGCATGAAAATAAGGACGCGTGTCAGAGGCGTCGGTGACGGGGGGGGTGGCAGAAGGCAGCACGGCAAATTTCCTTTTGAATGAACGCCACCCTCTCGACCTAATGCCGGGGAGCAGCTCATGTGAAAGAAAAACTTACCGAGGAGCCGTCTTCATGTTGCGTTACATATCCACCGCACTGCAAAGTTCAGCGCTTTGGGTCAACAGCGCTTACTCAGAGCGTTAAAGCACCACGTTGCGCACAAACCGCACCATCACGCTTCCATCGTTGCGATAAACATGCGGCTGGTTACTCTCGAACATCAGGAACTCGCCGCTGTCGACCGGATAACTGCTGGCCACCAGAACGATGGTCAAGCAACCTTCCACGACGTAGACCTGCGCGCTCCAGCCTTCCGGGTCGGCTTCAGGCGTGTAGCTGTCGCCTGGCTCCAGACAGAACTCCCACAACTCGACTTCGCGCCTGGCCACCGCTTTGGCCAGCAATACAGCCTTGCTGCCAGGAACCGAGCCTACCCACGCCAATTCATTGATACGGCTGTGGTCGCGCACGTCCGGCGCCTGAATCAGATCACTGAAGGCGACATCCAGCGCCTCGGCCACTCGGTCCAGGGTCGCCAGGCTGACGTTCTTTTCCCCGGCCTCGATGGCCACCAGCATCCGACGGCTGACCCCCGACTTTTCAGCCAGGGCAGTCTGACTCAGGTCGGCGGCATTGCGCAGACGCCGGACGTTCTGGCTCACATGCTGCAGGACGGGCGCTCGTTGAGAACTATCTTTGTGCACTATATTGCTCGTTTGGGTGGGTTGCGCAGTATACTGCCCACGTTCGGACGCATTGTGCGTCCCGCTTCTTGTTGCTGCAAGTTTCAAGCCCGGTGAATTCCATGACCTCTATCCGCCTGATGCCCCGCGTCAGTAAAGCAGAAGCTGTACTGATCCTGATCACTGTCATCTGGGGCGGAACCTTTCTATTAGTGCAACATGCGCTGACGGCCAGCGGCCCGATGTTCTTCGTGGGTCTGCGTTTTGCCGCAGCGGCGTCCATTGTTGCGCTGTTCTCCCTCAAAGTCCTTCGGGATATGACGCTGACGGAATTCAAGGCCGGTGTTGCCATTGGCACCGCGATCATGCTCGGTTACGGCCTGCAGACGGTCGGCCTGCAAACCATCCCCAGCAGCCAGTCGGCATTCATTACTGCCCTGTATGTGCCCTGTGTGCCGCTTTTGCAATGGCTGGTGCTGGGACGTCGCCCAGGCCTGATGCCGAGCCTGGGCATCGCCCTGGCCTTTACCGGCTTGATGCTGTTATCCGGCCCCAGTGGCGCATCGCTGCAGTTCAGCCCTGGCGAGATCGCCACCATCGTCAGCGCCGTGGCGATTGCAGCCGAGATCATCCTGATCGGTGCCTACGCGGGCAAGGTGGATGTGCGGCGCGTCACGGTCGTGCAACTGGCGACAGCTTCATTGTTGTCGTTCCTGATGGTAGTGCCGACGGGTGAACCTTTGCCGGGCTTTTCCTGGTTATTGGTGATCAGTGCCGTGGGCCTGGGCGCCATGAGCGCAGTGATCCAGGTGGCGATGAACTGGGCGCAAAAAACCGTTTCTCCCACCCGAGCGACTGTCATCTACGCAGGCGAACCTGTGTGGGCTGGCATCGCCGGACGCCTGGCCGGTGAACGCCTGCCCGCTATTGCCTTGTTTGGCGCGGCGCTGATCGTCGCCGGCGTGATCGTCAGTGAGATGAAAGGCCGGGCAAAAGTGGCGGCGGTAGAAGAAGAGGATGAACAGAACGAGGTGCTGGGCAAGGCGGAGTGAGTTCACCCAATACCGAGTCGTGACATTCGCGAGCAATCTCCCACAGGGTTCGGGGGCAGGCCAAAACCCTCAGTCACCACAACCTGTTGGGGCAAGGTGGATCGCCACCCCGGTCGCTCCAACAAATCCTCCCGTTTACTCAGGGAATCTCCAGGACTGATTAACTGTCTACAAGGCTTGTAGGATTCTGCGACACCTTTGCGGTTGGTGATCCGGACACTGCCACGTATGATCCTTGACATTTCCCCGCAGATTAGAAGCCTATGTCCTTGATAGTTCTCCTGCTTCTGCCCTTCATCGGCAGTTGCCTGGCAGCTCTTTTGCCACACAACGCCCGCAACGCCGAATCCATTCTTGCAGGCATGGTCGCTTTGATCGGAGCGGTCCAGGTGGCCTTGTGGTACCCGCAGATCGCCCACGGCGGGGTGATTCGTGAAGAATTTTTCTGGCTGCCCAGCCTGGGGCTGAATTTTGTCCTGCGCATGGACGGCTTTGCCTGGCTGTTCTCGATGCTGGTCCTGGGGATCGGCACACTGGTTTCGCTGTATGCCCGTTACTACATGTCGCCGGATGATCCAGTGCCGCGCTTCTTCGCGTTTTTCCTGGCCTTCATGGGCGCAATGCTCGGGCTGGTGATGTCCGGCAACCTGATTCAGATCGTGTTTTTCTGGGAACTGACCAGCGTTTTCTCATTCCTGCTGATCGGCTACTGGCATCACCGCGCCGACGCCCGACGGGGGGCCTACATGGCCTTGATGGTCACGGGCGCAGGCGGTCTGGCTTTGCTGGTCGGGGTCATGCTGCTGGGGCATATCGTGGGCAGCTATGACCTGGATCGCGTGCTGGCCTCAGGCGATGCGATCCGCGCCCATGCGCTTTACCCCGTCATGTTGACGCTGGTACTGATCGGAGCCTTGAGCAAAAGTGCGCAATTCCCCTTCCACTTCTGGCTGCCCCATGCCATGGCGGCGCCGACGCCCGTATCGGCGTATCTGCACTCAGCGACCATGGTCAAGGCAGGGGTGTTTTTGCTCGCACGCTTCTGGCCGGTGCTGTCCGGCACGGATCAATGGTTCTGGATCGTCGGCGGGGCCGGTGCCTGCACGTTGATTCTGGGTGCCTACGCCGCGATCTTTCAGACCGATCTCAAGGGCCTGCTGGCCTATTCCACCATCAGCCACCTGGGTCTGATCACCCTGTTACTGGGCCTCAATAGCCCGCTGGCTGCCGTGGCCGCCGTGTTTCATATCCTCAACCACGCCACCTTCAAAGCCTCGCTGTTCATGGCCGCGGGCATCATCGACCATGAAAGCGGCACCCGGGACATCCGGCGCCTGAGCGGCCTGATAAAACTCATCCCCTACACCGCGACGCTGGCCATGGTCGCTAGCGCCTCCATGGCCGGGGTGCCGCTGCTCAACGGCTTCCTGTCCAAGGAAATGTTCTTCGCCGAAACCGTGTTCATCACGTCCAGCGCCTGGGTCGAGACCGCACTGCCGGTGATCGCCACCATCGCCGGGATGTTCAGTGTCGCCTATTCGCTGCGCTTTACCGTGGATGTATTTTTCGGCCCGAAAGCCACCGACCTGCCCCACACGCCCCACGAACCACCCCGCTGGATGCGAGCCCCCGTGGAGCTTCTGGTGCTGGCCTGCCTGATCGTCGGCATCTTCCCGGCGCAATCGGTGGGCCCTCTGCTGGCCGCCGCCGCGCAACCTGTGGTGGGTGGCGAGCTGCCTGATTACAGCCTGGCAATCTGGCACGGCTGGAACGCGCCCATGATCATGAGCCTGGTGGCCATGGCCGGAGGTATCTCGCTGTTCCTGCTGCTGCGCAAGTCCTTCCGGCTGGAGCGCTTCACCGGCCCACCGCTGGTGTCGCGCCTCAACGGCAAGCGCCTGTTCGAACGCTCCATGGTGCTGACCATGCGCTGCGCACGGCGTTTCGAACGACGGGTCAGCACCCGTCGCCTGCAAGTGCAATTGTTCCTGCTGGTGCTGGGGGCGCTGGTGGCCGGGTTCATCCCGCTCTACAACAGCGGCCTGACCTGGGGTGACCGGCCCAAGATTCCGGGCTCGGGCGTCTTCGTAATGCTCTGGCTGATCGCGATTGCCTGTGCCCTTGGCGCAGCGTGGCAAGCCAAGTATCACCGGCTGGCGGCCCTGACCATGGTCAGCGTCTGCGGCCTGATGACGTGCATCACCTTCGTCTGGTTCTCCGCACCGGACCTGGCCCTGACGCAACTGGTCGTGGAAGTTGTGACCACAGTGCTGATCCTGCTGGGCCTGCGCTGGCTGCCGCGTCGTAACGAAGATGTCGCGCCATTGCCCAGCACCCTCAATCGCGCCCGGGCCCGGCGTCTGCGCGACCTGGTGCTGTCGGTGCTGGTGGGTGGCGGCATGGCGCTGCTGTCCTACGCAATGCTGACCCGCGCCACGCCGAACGCCATTTCTTCGTTCTACCTCGGCCAATCCCTGCCTCTGGGTGGCGGCAGCAACGTAGTGAACGTGATGCTAGTGGATTTCCGTGGCTTCGACACCCTGGGAGAGATCACCGTACTGGCCGCCGTCGCGCTGACGGTTTTCGCCCTCTTGCGGCGCTTCCGCCCACCGAAGGAAAGCATCGCCCTGCCCGCCCAGCAACGACTGCTGGCCAGCGATGTGGTCACCGACCTGGTCAACCCGCGCAGCGCCAGTGATACCGCGCTGGGCTTCATGATGGTGCCGGCGGTGCTGGTGCGACTGCTGCTGCCGATTGCCTTCATGGTTTCGATGTACCTGTTCATGCGCGGCCACAACCAACCGGGTGGCGGTTTCGTGGCCGGGCTGGTGATGTCGGTGGCGTTCATTCTGCAATACATGGTGGCGGGCACCCAGTGGGTCGAGGCGCAAATGAGCCTGCGACCGCTGCGCTGGATGGGCACCGGCCTGCTGGTGGCGACCCTGACGGGCCTGGGCTCCATGGTGCTGGGCTATCCGTTCATGACCACCCATACGGCGCACCTGCATTTGCCGATCCTGGGCGACTTCCATGTGGCCAGCGCGCTGTTCTTCGACATCGGCGTGTATGCCGTGGTGGTGGGTGCGACTCTGCTGATTCTCACCGCGCTGGCGCACCAGTCGGTGCGTAGCCATCGCCCGACATCATTGCCCAAACCCATAAACGTGCAAGGAGCCGCCTGATGGAAGAAGTCATTGCAATCGCCATCGGGGTACTGGCGGCCTCGGGCGTATGGCTGGTCCTGCGGCCACGTACCTTTCAGGTGGTCATGGGCCTGTGTCTGCTGTCCTATGGCGTCAACCTGTTCATCTTCAGCATGGGCAGCCTGTTCATCGGCAAGGAGCCCATCATCAAGAACGGCGTGCCTCAGGACCTGCTCAACTACACCGACCCGCTACCCCAGGCACTGGTCCTGACCGCCATCGTTATCAGCTTCGCCATGACGGCCCTGTTTCTGGTGCTGTTGCTGGCGTCCCGAGGCCTGACCGGCACCGACCATGTGGATGGCCGGGAGCCTAAAGAATGAGCTGGATGAACCAACTTATCATCGCGCCGATACTGCTGCCGTTGCTGACGGCGGCGCTGATGTTGCTGCTCGGCGAAAAACGCCGCCCCCTCAAGGCACGGATCAATCTGCTGTCGAGCCTGCTAGGGCTGGCGATCTCCATCACGCTGCTGGTCTGGGTTCAGCATGAAGGCACCACCGGCTCCATCGGCGTCTACCTGCCGGGCAACTGGGAAGTGCCATTCGGTATCGTATTGGTAGTCGATCATTTGTCGGCGCTGATGCTGGTATTGACCGGGATCGTTGGCGTCTGCGCCCTGCTGTTCGCCCTGGCGCGCTGGGACCGGGCAGGCGCGAGTTTTCATGCCCTGTTCCAGATTCAGTTGATGGGCCTGTATGGCGCGTTCCTCACCGCCGACCTGTTCAACCTGTTTGTGTTCTTCGAAGTGCTGCTGGCGGCGTCCTACGGTTTGATGCTGCACGGTTCGGGCCGCGCCCGGGTGTCGGCGGGGCTGCATTACATCACCATCAACCTGCTGGCTTCGTCGCTGTTCCTGATTGGCGCGGCCTTGATCTATGGCGTCACCGGCACCCTGAACATGGCCGACCTGGCGTTGAAGATCCCGCTGGTGCCTGAGGCCGACCGTGGCCTGCTGCATGCGGGGGCGGCGATCCTGGCGACAGCCTTCCTGGCCAAGGCAGGCATGTGGCCGCTGAACTTCTGGCTGGTGCCGGCCTACTCAGCGGCCAGCGCTCCGGTGGCGGCGATGTTCGCAATCATGACTAAGGTCGGGGTCTACACCCTGCTGCGGCTGTGGACGCTGCTGTTTTCCGGGCAGGCCGGGGCATCCTCCTTTTTCGGCGGCGACTGGCTGATCTACGGCGGCATGGCGACCATCCTCACCGCAGCAGTGGCAATCCTCGCAGCGCAACGCCTGGAGCGCATGGCCAGCCTGAGCATTCTGGTATCGGCGGGCATTCTGCTGTCGGCCATTGGCTTCGCCCAACCAAGCCTGACCGCAGGCGCACTGTTTTATCTGGTCAGTTCGACGCTGGCCTTGAGCGCTTTGTTCCTGCTCTCTGAACTGATTGAACGCTCGCGCTCGGCCAACGAGATTCCACTGGACGACGACGCCGACCAGTTGCCGCGCCCAATGGAGTCCCTGAACCCGCCGCCGGGTACCAACCTGGATGACGAACAGAAGGCCGTGGTCGGGCAAGTGATCCCCAAGACCATGGCGTTCCTGGGCCTTAGCTTTATAGCCTGTGCGTTGCTGATCATAGGTATGCCGCCGCTGTCCGGGTTTATCGGCAAGCTGACGCTGCTCAGCGCCTTGCTCAACCCACTGGGGCTCGACGTGGCCCAGAATGAACCGGTGCGCGGTACCAGTTGGGGTCTGATCGCCCTGTTGATCTTCTCCGGCCTTGCCTCGCTGATCGCTTTCTCACGGGTGGGTATCCAGCGCTTCTGGACGCCCCAGGAGCGCCCTTCACCCGCGCTGCGACGCAATGAATGCCTGCCGATCATCATCCTGCTGGGCCTGTGCATCGCCCTGACATTTAAGGCACAGTTGCTGTTGCGCTATACCCAGGACACCGCCGCCGCACTGCACGATCCCAAGCAGTATGTGCTGTCGGTGATGGCCACACGTCCCCTGCCTAACCCCAAAAGCCCGACGACTGCGGAGGTTCAGCCATGAAGCATCTGTTCCCTGCGCCCTGGTTATCGCTGGCGTTATGGCTGCTGTGGCTGGTGCTGAACCTGTCGGTCAGCCCCGGTAACCTGCTGCTGGGTGCCTTGCTGGGCTTCTTCGCACCCTTGCTGATGGCGCCGTTGCGGCCATTGCCGGTACGGATTCGCAAGCCGGGCACCATCATCAAGCTGTTCTTGCTGGTGGGTCGCGACGTGCTGGTGTCCAACATCGCCGTGGGCTGGACCGTGTGGAATGCCAAGCGCCGTCCGCCCCGCTCGGCCTTCGTCAAGGTGCCACTGGACCTGCACGATGCCAACGGCCTGGCGGCGCTGTCGACGATCACCACGGTAATCCCCGGCACCGTCTGGTCGGAGCTGGCCCTGGACCGCAGTGTGTTGCTGATGCACGTTTTCGATCTGGATGACGAAGCCCGCTTCATCGAGCACTTCAAGACCGCCTACGAGCGCCCGTTGATGGAGATTTTCCAATGAGTGCCCTGCTCTCCAACGCCATCCTGTTGAGCCTGTTCATCTTCGTGCTGGCAATGGTCCTGACCCTGGTGCGGCTGTTCAAGGGACCATCGGCACAAGACCGCGTTCTGGCCCTGGACTACCTGTACATCATCGCCATGTTGATGATGCTGGTGCTGGGCATACGCTACGCCAGCGACACCTATTTCGAAGCGGCGCTGCTGATTGCCCTGTTCGGCTTCGTCGGCTCCTTCGCCCTGGCCAAATTCCTGCTGCGCGGTGAGGTGATCGAATGAACTCGCTGGATGTACTCCCCTTCTGGGTCGAAATCTTCACAGCCCTGCTGCTGGTCGCCAGCAGCCTGTTCGCCCTGACCGGCGCCCTGGGCCTGCTGCGCATGAAAGACTTCTTCCAGCGCATGCACCCACCCGCCCTGGCCTCGACCCTGGGTGCCTGGTGCGTGGCACTGGCTTCGATCATCTACTTCTCGGCGCTCAAATCCTCCCCCGTGATCCACGCCTGGCTGATTCCGATACTGCTGGCGATAACCGTGCCCGTCACCACCTTGCTGCTGGCCCGCACCGGGCTATTTCGCAAACGCATGGCCGGGGACGACGTACCGCCCGAGGTGAGCAGTGGGCAGGATGGGGATCAAGGGGCAGGGTAGTAAACATCAAAGCCCTGCTGGAGCGACCGGGGTGGCGATCCACCTTGCTCGCGAAGGCGTCAGGCCCGATACATCGCAAGCGACTGACACACCGCATTCGTGAGCAAGCTCACCCCCACAGGGCCACCCGTGAATCAATGCGGGGTTAACGGTGTCATTCTGTCGCACCCCTGCCGCGCTGAAGATCTCTGATAAAGTCCCGCGCCATGAAATTGGCCCGCTCTGACCGCACCTTGATCGCCTGGACGCTATATTGCTGCGTGCTGCTAAACGTGCCGGACCGGGTTGCAAACCTGTGGCTGACCTATGATTTCACTTCGAACTGGCAAGGCGGCATCGATGCACGCCATGTAGCCGCGGTATTTGCTGATAACGCCAACACTCAGACGGTCCCGTCTTACACGCTGTACGGAACCTTTCTGAAGTTCAACATCGATCAGCACACCTCCGTGACAGGACGGGTGCGTAACTTGATCAATGAGATCTACGCACGCTTCGCCCACGTTTCACCGGCTTATTATCTGGGCGAACCGCGTACATTCGAATTGGCGGTGCAGACCAAGTTTTAGCGGCGGCGTAAATAAATCTCCTGCAGGAGCGAACTTGTTCGCGAAGCGTCGCACCATCGCCAACAAGTTGGCTCCTACAGTACGAGGGCAGGCGATTGAAGCCAGTACACATTCAATCAAGCCTCACCCGCAGATCAGAACTTACTCACTGGGTTTGAAAACAAGCTCACCCTTGCGCCACTTGGCGGCCTTGGCGGTAGCGGCCTTGAGCGTCTTGCTCAAACCACCCTGCAATTGTTCGTGGGCGGCAAACACCGTCGCCACGGTCTGACCTTCCTTGAATACGATGCCGTGACCTTCGGCCGTATCGACATAAGCGTATTCGCCCAGGCCGTAGACCGTCAGTTTGATTTCACGAAACTTCAGTTCGAACTTGCCACCTTCGCGACTGGGCAGCACCGCCGCGCGAAAATGATCTCCGACCTTGAGTTCCAGACGTGGTTTGTCGTCTACCACCAGCGCGGTTTCGGTATCGATTTCGGCAATGTAGATGCCTTCGGCGGTTTGCTCGGTGACATAAACGAAACGAGACTGGAACTGCTTGACCAACTTCGCACGAAGGTCGCCAAGCACAAACAAAGCATGCGTATCCAGATTACTTACTGCCAATGCACTAACCTCCAAACATGAAATTCCTGATCTAAGCCCTGGAGCCAGGCGCCGGGACGTGCCGATTCTACCGGCTGACAGTGCATCCGCGATATATACCTTTCGTCTCCGGAGGGTGCAAATGACAACAAGGCCGCACCTGCGCTCGACTCAGGCCCGTTTTGGCGTTTTTTTGTCCAGCGTCAAACAGGTCATTCGTCATTGCCACCACTAAACCCCGCCCTGCTTCTCAACAACTGCCATACTCGACGCCATCAGAAAAATCGGTTCACGCGCCAAGGTGCGGCGCTCGGCAGCAACTCGTTATCCAGAGGAAGGTAGTAGTGACTGAATTTGATATAGGCGAATTTTTCATCTGGGGCGAATCCCGAGAGATCGAGGGCGAGTTTCAGGCAGTGATCGTCATGCGTGCCAAGGACGTGAAAAAGACCGTCACCTGGCATCAGGTCGAGAAAGATCGCTGGTTCAAGACCGCAGAGGTCGCTGCCATGGCGGCCAGAGAGTCGGCCAAGGCCCTTAAAAAAGCCGTGGATGAAGGCGCCTTGAGCGCTTGACCCCCTCAATAGAACTCCTGGCGGATGCAGGCCTCAGATGCAGTACACGGCTTGAACACAAGCTGCAGACTGCACGGGTCATACGCCCGCCAAGGAGATGACATGGAATTGACTACACCTACGCTGGCAACCCTGTTCCAACAACTGGGACTCGACTCGGATCAGACCGGCATCGAGCGATTCATCAGCGAACATTCACCGCTACCGGAAGACGTGAAACTGTCCGAAGCGCAGTTCTGGACACCACAACAGGCGCAGGTCCTCAAGGAAAAATTGCGTGAGGATGCCGATTGGGCGCCTGTGGTGGACGAACTTAATGTGTTGCTGCACCAGACCCGCTAAGGAGACGCCGGATGAGCCTTGGCAGGTGTCAGGCTGCCATGGACAGCTGGGCGGCCCAGGCGGCGCGGCATTCTTCCGCTTCACCGCGAGTGGCGAAGGCGGTGCCTCGCCGCTCGCCGTTGAGCAACACGACCCAGCATACCCGTTGGCCGATAGCCCGTAGCGAAGGCGGTACACCGGAGCCAATCATGACGGCGACATCGATCTTGCTTTGCATGGTCTTTTCTCCACGGCTTCATTAGCAAACTAACGATGTCGCCATCCTAATAATTTTCCCTGCCGGGAAAAAGCTATCTTCGGAATAGCTTCATTGCATAACCGGTAATAAACCGGCACTGGCTGCCCGTATCAGCATTACTGCGGATAGCCCGGTTGTCGCAGGTTGGGATGACGAACCCGTCCTTTGGGGCCGGGCGCATGCAGGAACACCTTGTCGCCTAACCCGCCACCGTCGCCAATGGCGGGGTTCCAGTGAGCAGAACGGTGGATGTAGCGCCGCCGCAACAGGCGTTCCTCGTTGTCATCCAGGGCCCATTGCCCTCCCCTGGCATACGCCAGTAACTTCTGCGCAATGCACTGCAACTCCGGCGTCAGGCCCAGTTCCGGCGTACAGGGGATTGGCAGCAGAGGTACGCCTTCATCACTGGCCAGCGCATGCATAACGCGCAAGTAGACTCTGGACAAATGACCGAAAACCTGACGCTCCAGGCTTACCGCTGCCAGCACGGTTTTTACGCCTCCAGCGCCGGTCTTGAGTTGCTTCTCGTCGCACTCGATGCGTAGCGATGCCTGCCCATCCAGGGGGTCCAGCCATTGGCTGACATCGATGCTCGCCAGTTCTGCCTCAGCCATCCGCCAGGCCTGGCTGCTGGCAGTGTCTGTGTCAACGCTGACGATGCTGCGGCGCGGCCGTGTCAGGTAGACCTTTTCCGTCATCTGCGACATATAGCCACCGCCAATGTCAGAGTGCGAGCCCGGCAATACGATCTCAAGCGGCCAGTCGGGAGCGATGCTGTTCAGAGCGAAATTGCTTCGCAGTTCGTCACCGGCCACCAGATGCACCACTTGCTGGGCGCACCCCGGAGGCAAAAACAGATTGACCCGTCTATTCACCGCATCGCTGACATTGCCCAGGTCATGAATGCTGCCGATGGCTGCCACCGTATCGAACAGCCCTATCACCTTGAGCGCGACACTGCCGTTGCCCCAGGAAAAGCCAGGGCTGAGCCGGACGCTGTCGCGCTTGAGGATGGGTTGCAGCGCCCCACGCTCCTGCTTGAGAACCTCATTGGCAAAATGGCGCGCCGCAGCAGCACCGCGGCTAAACCCGAAGACATCCAGTTCCAGCTTCTCTATCACGCAATCCGGGTTGTCGACCCTGATCGACTCAAGCACGCGCCCCAGCTTCCTGAAACCGCGAGCCACCTTAGCCACCACCCCCGTGGAACCGCGCCCGAACCACTGCCCGGAGACCAGGTTATCGCGGCCCCCTGAAACCGTGCCAATACCGCTGATATAAACGGGCCAATAGATCTTCAGCCCGTCACCTATATTACGGGCCACAGGTTGTTGCCGATAAAGCGCAGCCAGACGGGCAATATTGCTTAAGTCATTACTGTAACTGCTGTTTGGATCGGCATGTCGGCCCTTGCACTCACGAATATGAGCCTGCTGATACAGAGGGGCCATTGCCCGACACGTCGCCCCTATTTGGGCATTTATACGATTATTACCCGTACCGTCGAAAAACATTCCAACCCGCACGGTAACAGCCAGTCTGGCTGGGCCTGACCGTTCACAGGTCAATTGAACATATTCTTTATTCATGATGTAAACACCTGACGGGTGCAGCCAAAGAGTACGACTGCTTTAAATCAATTAGTTACTTATGATTTAAAAGCTTGCCCAGCCACCCTCAAACGTCAAGTAGATTAATTTTTTTCAGACACTTCCCACATCAACCAAAGGCCATAACGGACAACAGCAAGCAAACAATTAAAACAAAACATGAACGTGGAGGCCAGACAATACAAAACGATATGACATTTCGAATGTATTGAAAGAGGGATAAAACAGGGTTCAACTTTCAGCGGATCTTATTGAGGCAAAGATGGTTCACGTCAGGGAATAACAAAAAACCTGCGGGAGCGAGTTGCTCGCTCCCGCAGATACTGGCTGCCTCGTTACGTCGCTGCCTCCGGCCTGTAACCCAGCCTCAACCCACCCCAGTGGCGTCCCTTGACCATGATCGGCACCGACAGGTCATGCATCAGCTCGCCGGTGTCGCGAGTGTAGGTCTGCAAGAGAACAGCCTGTTGATGGCTGCCACAACGAATACCCGTGCGGTCATCAAATTTGCGTTTGCTGCGGCTCTGCGCCATGTCCAGGCTCAGATCGCCCGTCAACGGCTGGCTGAACGCCTTGTTGTGTGTCGGTACGTACCCCTGGGGCGTGCAGGCAATGGCGAACACCAGCCCTTCGTGGCGAGACAGCAAAGGCTCCTGGATCTGGGGCAGGACCTGATCGGTATAGCGGTCGAAACGCGTCTGATACTTGGCCGGAGCGGTCTTGGGGATCGGTTGGTAGGAGCGGTCAAACAGGTCGTCCAGGCTGACGCGATTGTGTTCGATATCCGCCTCGAATTGCGCGGCGATCTGGCTGGCGCCTTCCCGGGCAAGGTCGTACACACGCTGGTGATAGTCGTCCAGACCGACAGCAGCGAGGCGTTCGCTGATGGTCTCCGCCTGGCCTTCCATCTGCACTGCCGCCTGGGCCAGACGTCGAGTCTGGTCATCGCTGATGGCAAGGTCACTGCGCATCTGCTCCACGGCAACAAACAAACTGCCCAGTTGCTCGCGGTTGGTCTGCGCGCCAACGGCGATTTCGCCAACCTGCTGTTCGACCCCGGCCGCCAGGCGCGCGATGTTCTCCAGATGCTGACCGGTGTGCTCAACCTGATGTACGCCGCTGTCCAGATCGCTGGACAACTGGCGTATCTGCTCTACCACTTGAGCAGTGCGTTGTTGAATATCGGCCACCATCTGCCCGACTTCCTCGGTGGCGCTGGCCGTGCGTCCGGCCAGCCCGCGCACCTCATCGGCCACCACCGCAAAACCACGACCATGCTCGCCTGCCCGTGCAGCTTCGATGGCGGCGTTGAGTGCCAACAGGTTGGTCTGGCTGGCAATCGACTGGATCACCAGGGTCACGCGCTGGATTTCCTCACTGCGCTGGCTAAGGGCTTCGATCAACTCACGGCTGCCAATAGCACGCTGGCTGAGCTGGTGCATGCGACTGATGGATTCGGCCAGCACACTGCGTCCGGCGTCGCTGCTTTGTCGTGCTTCACTGGCAGCAGCAAGGGCCTGCTGGCTGAGCAAGGAAGTGGCCTGTTCGGTGGCAATCATGACGTCGGCGCTGCTGACGATCTGCTCTGCGGCGTCGACTTGCGATTGCAGCTTGCTGGCCAACTGACGAACAGAAAAGGCAACGCCCGCAGCGGACAGCGCGTTGTGGCTGGTAGTGTGGGACAAGTCCCGGGTCAACCGGGCGATGGCGCTGTCACCCTGCGGTTCAACCACCGGCACCGACCGAGCGACCCAGACGCGGGGCAGCCAGATCAACACCAGGCCCAACGGCACACTGACGTAGATAGACAACGCGCTGTAGGTCATGGCCGCCAACAGCAGGCCCAGGGCAACGCTTTGCAGCAAGGGGGTCAACCAGCGTCGGGAAACCGGGCCAGCAACATCGCTGACTGCGCCCTCCCCGGGCTGCGCCGATGGCGGGAGCATACCTGCCAAAGTTCCATTTACGGCCATATCCTTTGTCCCCGTACTTATCGTTATTTGCCTCCATTAAACGCCAGATAGCGGCCTTGCGCCATGAGTGGTTAGGGGTAGTCGACCAAAGTCTGCATCCCTTTCGCTCGACAAATCGCGGGCACAACAAAACCGGGGCAATAATTGCCCCGGTCTGGATTCAGCTGACTCGTCGATGAGCCCTGGCGTCAGGCCTGACGCTGGTGCTTGTCGATCTGCTCGTGGCGCTCTTGGGCTTCGATGCAGTATTTGGTGGTCGGGCTAATCAGCAGGCGCTTGAGGCCGATAGGCTCGCCGCTGTCGTCGCACCAGCCAAAGCTGTCATCGGCGATACGGGACAGGGCCATTTCCAGCTGAGGCAGCATGCGCTGGTCGCGGTCGATCACGTTCACCAGCCAGTGGCGCTCTTCTTCAACCGAAGCCGCGTCTGCAGGATCGGCAGGCGTGTCCAGGCTCTCGATCGAGATACGGCTCTGCTCGATGCGCTCGTGGATCTCGACCTTCATGTTTTGCAGCAGCTCGATGAAGAAGGCGTGCTGCTCGGCATTCATGTAGTCATCGGCCGGCATGGCCAGCAACTTATCCTTTGTCATTGATTTCTCTATAAAAAAAACGTGCATTAAGGCGAATTAAGGAGCGGCTCAGCGTTGCCGTAAAAGCGCCATAGTCTCCAAGCGCCACCTGGCACTCAATTTACGAGGGGCGGCAGTCTAAGGCGGGCTTGCACAGTCAGCAACCTATTTGCTCAACAAGTGCCTTTCACCCGACAAATCAGGGGGTATTCGTTACGAAATACGCCCGGCAAGTCAAGCCCTGAGGGCAATCAACAACAAAAAGGGGCCTGAATTCAGGCCCCTTTTCGCACCACAACGCTGCGTCAACGTTTGATTTTGCGCTTGTTGCGATACTGGTCGATGACCACCGCCACCACAATGATCGCGCCTTTGATGATGTCCTGGATGTACGCATCGACGCCGACGAAGGTGAAGCCGCTGGCCATGACGCCGAGAATCAGCGCACCGATCACGGTGCCGGTAATACGCCCCACGCCGCCCGCCAGGCTAGTGCCACCGATCACCGCAGCCGCAATGGCGTCCAGCTCATAGGACACACCCATCCCGGCCTGCCCGGTGGCGGCCCGCGCCGAGGCAACCACGCCCGCCAGCCCGGCCAGCAACCCGGCGATGCTGTAGACGATGATCAGGTGGCGCTTGACGTTGATGCCGGAGGTTCGCGCAGCCTGCATGTTGCCGCCGATGGCATAGGTGTACTTGCCGTACTTCGTGTACCGCAGGGCGATATGGAAGATCACCGCCACCACCAGAAAGATGACCACGGGCATCGCGCCCTGGCCAATCGCGGTATAGGGGTCAGCCAGCATGCTCACCGGCTGGCCCTGGGTGTAAAAGCGCGCCAGGCCCCTGGCCGACACCATCATGCCCAGGGTTGCGATAAACGGCGGGATGCCGGTCACCGCAATGATGCTGCCGTTGATGGCCCCGGCCAGCAATCCCACCCCCAGCCCCGCCGCCACCGGGATCCATACCGGCAAGTCCGTCAGGGAGGGGAATACAGCCCGGGAAAAGTCCGATGTCTGCGCCAGGCTCGCCGCGATCATCGCCGACAGCGCCAGCACTGAGCCTGATGACAGGTCGATACCGGTGGTGATGATGACCTGGGTAACCCCAATGGCCAGCAGACCGATGATCGACACCTGCAGGATCATCAGTACCAGACGCTGGGAGTTGAGCAGAAAGCTCTGGTCACGCACGATCCAGCCAAACACTTCGAACACCAGCGCAATGCCGATCAGCACCAGGAGAATGCTCAGTTCGGTGGGCCACCGTCGTTTGCTCTTAGTCGGCGCCAGGGCCGGTTTGTTTTCAAGAATCGCGTTGTTGTTCATCTCGGTGTTCCTCTTGTTCTGCCCGTAGGCGGGCCTCTGAGGGCCATCTGGTGCAAACCTGTGACGCTAGTGAACCGAATGCCCGGAAGCCAGGTGCATCACGCGCTCCTGGGTGGCTTCGCTACGGTCCAGCGTGCCCATCAATTCACCTTCATGCATGACCATGACCCGGTCGCTCATGCCCAGCACTTCGGGCAATTCCGAGGAGATCATGATCACCGCCATGCCTTCACTGGCCAGGAAGGAAATCAGGCGATAGATCTCTGCCTTGGCGCCGACGTCGATACCGCGGGTTGGTTCGTCAAGGATCAGCACCCGAGGGTTGGTCATGAGCCAGCGTGCCAGCAGCGCCTTTTGTTGATTACCGCCCGAGAGCGTGTCGATGCACTGCTCCAGTGATGGGGTTTTCACCCGCAGCTTCTTGCACATGTCTTCACACAGGGCGCGCAAGGCTTTCTGCTGGATGAAACCACCACCGGCGTAATTGGAAAGCACCACCATTTCCATGTTTTCAAGCACCGACAGGCACGGGAACAGGCCGCTGAGCTTGCGATCCTCGGTCAGCAGGGCAAAGCCTTTTTCGATGGCAAAGTGAGGATCACTGATGCGCACGGCTTTACCGTCGAGCTGGATCTCGCCGCCATCGCTTGGGGTAATACCGAAAATGGTCTCGGCGATATTGGTTCGGCCAGAGCCCATCAAACCGGCAATACCCAGAATCTCGCCTGCGTGCAGGTCAAAGGACACACCCGAGAAGACGCCATCCAGGCGCAGGTCGCGCACCGACAGCAGCAGATCGCCGATGGGCGTTTCACGAACCGGGAACAACTGGCTCAACTCACGCCCCACCATCATGGAAATCAGGCTGTCGCCGTTCATGCTGTCGGCCCGTTGCAGGCCGATGTAGGCGCCGTCGCGAAACACCGCCACTTCATCGGCAATGGCGAAGACTTCGTTCATTTTGTGGGTGATATAGATGATGCCCTTACCCTGCGAACGCAGGTCGGCAATGATCGAGAACAGGTGCGCAACTTCTTTTTCGGTGATGGCCGAAGTTGGTTCATCCATGATCAGGACGTCGGAGTCGTAGGACACAGCCTTGGCGATCTCCACCATCTGCCGCTCCGCGATGCTCAGGGTGCCTACCAGCTCCTGCGGATCCAGATTGATGCGCAGGCGCTCGAGCAACGCAGCAGTGCAACGGTACATTTCCCGGTGGTCAACCATGTGCAGCCCGTTGAGCTGCTCGCGGCCGATCCAGATATTTTCGGCGATGCTCATGTGCGGCATCAGGTTGAGTTCCTGATGGATCATGGCGATCCCGGCCTGCAAGGCTTGCAGGGGTGTTTCAAGAACGATGGGCTTGCCGCGCAAACGGATTTCGCCCGCATCGGGCTGATAGATGCCCGCAATGATTTTCATCAGCGTCGATTTGCCCGCGCCGTTCTCGCCCATCAGCGCCAGTACACTGCCTGGACGCACGCGCAATTGCACATTGTCCAGCGCCACCACACCAGGAAAGCCTTTGCTGATCCCTGCGATTTCCAGCAGGTACGGAGACTCGGCGTCAGTCGCCGTGGCATCGGCCAGCAGGTCGGGTTGGGTGGCAGAGGTCGAAGCAGTAGCTGAAGCGAACATGATCACAGGCTCCTCGAGCGACAGTCGGTCGGGATGTGGCCCCATGGCCAATCCCGGCCTTGAGTGTTGTTATTTGAATGACGCGACGTTTTCGGGAGTAATCAGACGGTAAGGAACCCAGACTGACTGTTCGACGGGCTCCTTCTTGGCCATTTTCACGGCGGCATCAATGGCGCCGTCGGCCTGCCCTTTGTGGTCCTGGAAAACCGAGACGGTCAGGTCACCGTTGGTCACCGCAGCCAAACCATCGGGCGTGCCATCAACACCTGCGATCAGGATGCTGCCTTTGGCGACACCCGCCTGCTTCAAGGCTCTCGCAGCACCGATGGCCATTTCATCGTTATTGGACGCAATAGCGTCGAATTTCTTGCCTTGGGTTAACCAGTTGCTGGTTATATCAATGGCTTTTGTACGGTCCCATACCGCAGTCTGCTCTTGGTCGATCTTGATGCCGGGATACTTCTTGAGGACTTCCTTGACGCCTTTGGTACGGTTTTGAGTGGAGTTGTTTGCAAGATCGCCCAGCAAAATCATGATGTTGCCCTTGCCGCCCATTTTGTCTGCAAGGTATTGCATCTGCATCTGGCCCGCTTCCTCGTCATTGGAGGCGACAGTGATGTACTTGTCTGTCGGCTTGCGGTCATCGGGTCGACGATTGACGTAAACCAAAGGGATACCTGCTTTGGCGGCAGCCTGGGTGATCTGGGCAGTGGCCGCGGTGTCGACAGGATTGACGATCAGCGCGTCAACTTTCTGGTCGATCAGTTGCTGAACCTGATCGCGCTGTTTATTGACGTCTGCCCGTGCGTCCAGAAACTGGATGTTGACTTTGTCCGAAGCAGGATAAGACGAGGCCTTCGTAGTCATGTCCTGACGCAGGTATGTCAGCCAGGTGTCATCGAACTGCGACATGCTCACGCCAATGCTCATATCGGCCCATGCAGCACCGCTGCTCAGCATCAACGCCAGAGCAAGTGAGGTGAAACGAAGCTTGGTTTTCATGAAAGGTCAGTCTCCAAATTCTTGTTGTTGTATTGAATTGGTAATGACGGTGGCGCGGGGGCGCCGGTGCTACGGTTTATCGGGACGGCAGGCGAACGATGGGCGCGCCGGGGATGCAGCAGACCATCGCGCCGTTGCGTTCTACGCAAATGAACCGGGCGATTGACTGCAGGCAACGGGTCAGCGCAGACAGGAATGGGGAAGAGTCGGAATGGGGCGATTTGACGATAACGCGCGATGAACCTGCAGGCAGGCTCCGGCGTGGGGCACGGGTGTCGCGAAGAGCTGAACTTCTGGCTTTGAGGCCACTGGTGAAGGTTTTCATCGACGGTACCTATCTTTTTGTTTTGTTCTTGTTTACTTGCCTCGCAGACCGTGCGGACGGATCCGGGATCATGCGATGGCTTCGATAGTCGGCAACCTGGAAATGACTGTATTGGAAAATAATTTCTAATTCAACAGATTTTGGAATTTTATTCTATTTACCATGTGATCGTCGTCACTGAACGATCAATACCGGTAAATCCACCACCCGTCCTTCCCGGTCACTCAGGCGCGCAGCATCGAGCACCACCGCAGATGCCACCGCATCCTGTGGGTCGACCGGGTTCTGCCCGTTACCTGTCACAGCGTCCTGAAACTGGCGGTAGAACTCGTTCCAGCACCCGCGTTCGGAGGGCACGCGCTCACGGTGTTCACCCTGCTCGAACCAGCCCCAGCGCCGATGTTCCTCGGCGCCCCAGCGCTCACCTTCGGTCTTGGGCGTCAGCCCTGCCAGCGTCGCGGCCTCCTGACCGTCCAGGCCCTCGACGCTGTAGCAACCCCGTTCACCACTGACGCGAAAGCGCGGGCCAGGACAGTTCTGCAGGCAACTGCCCCACAAATGCGAGACTACGCCGCTGGCGTGAGTGAGGGAGATGAAGAATGCGTAATCCAGATGCTTGTCCGGTGTTGCGTGCTGTACTGAAGGATAGTCCAGCTCGGCGTAGACCCTGGCGACAGGGCCGAACAGCAACAGCGCCTGATCCACCAGATGGCTGCCCAGGTCACGCAGCATGCCGCCGCCACTGGCCTTGCCCACCGAGCCTGGGGAGTAACGCTCAACCCTGGACTCGAAGCGGCTGACAGGTCCTAGCGCGCCGTTGTCGATCAACTTTCGTACCGTGAGGAAATCCGAATCCCAACGCCGGTTCTGGTAAACGCTGAGCAATACCCCACGACGCTGCGCCGCCTGTACCAGTTCACGGGCCTGCGCGGCGTCATCGGCGAAAGGTTTGTCGCTCACCACCGCCACGCCCAACTCGATGGCTTCCAGAATCAAGGCGCGCCGTGAGGCCAGAGGCGTAGAAATCGCAACCGCATCGACACCGGCGGCAACCAGGTCGGCAAGGCTGTCAAAAGCGACGACTTTCGGATAATCGCGGGCCAGCTCCTGACGTCGCTCGGCCGAGCGTGTCACCACCCCCACAAATGTTGCGCCGGGCAGACTGGCGATCAAAGGGGCGTGAAAATAGCGCCCGCCTTTGCCGTATCCCACTAATCCAATGCGCATGGAGCTCTCCTTTTTTTGGTTGGCACCGCTTAAGTCGTGATTTGAATCTGTTGGAGCAAGGCTTGCATTTACCCAAGCAACTCGCTCTTGACCCGTTCGAGCATGAAGCGGTTCGACTCATCCGGGCGGTCTTCCCAGGCAAACACTGACACAGTGGCGATGCCGTCGAACTTGATCTCCCGCAAGGTGGAAAAAAAAGCCTCCCAGTTCACTTCGCCCTGGCCGATGTCCAGGTGCTGATGCACGGTGGCGGTGACGCCCGGCGGATTTACGATATAGCGCAAACCGGACGAGGCCTTGTGGTTGTAGGTGTCCGCGATGATTACATGGCTCAGCTTGTCACCTGCGTACTTGAGCATCGAGGCAATATCGCCGACGCCGTCGTCATAAAAGAACGTATGCGGCGCGGCGTACAGGTAGTTGATCCAGTCACGGTCCAGGCCGCGAATGATGTCCACTGACTCGTTGTTACGCTCGCAGAAGTCATAGGGGTGGGCCTGGATGTCGAGTTTGACGCCTTCACGCTCAAAGATGGGCATCAGCTCATCCATGGATTTCATGAACTGGTTTTCACTGACCAGGGCGTTATCGGACTGCCCACTGAATTCGGTGTTGATCAGTTCGCAGTCCATTTCCACTGCGATCTGGATCGCCCGCTTCCAGTTGCGCACCGCGGCGATACGCAAGTCTTCGTCAGGGGCGGCCCAGTGATACAGCGGCAACAGCGACGATAGCTGGACGCCGCTGTCGCTCAGGGCCTTGCGAAACTCCTTGATCCGCGCCCGGTCGACGCGAGGGTATTTGTAAAAGGGCATGAAGTCTTCGCGGGGTGACAGCTCGATGTGGTCGTAACCCAGTTCCGCCGCCTTGTCACACATCTGCCCCAGGGACAGATGCCGATACATGTAGGGATCGAGTGCGATGCGCATGGTGGATTCCTCTCGATTCAGCCATAAAACGCCGGGCGATCCGGCAGGGTTACGGCCACGATGGCGCCGCTGCTCTGTGCTTCGATGCAGGCATCGGCGGCCACTGCTGCCGCGTAGCCATCCCATGCCGAAGGACCACCTACCTTGCCGGCACGAACACCATCGATGAATGCCTGCAACTCGACGTCATAGGCCGCGATGAAGCGGTCTTTCCAATCCATCAGAATGGCGTTGGACAACTTGGCACCGCTGCGCATCTGAACCTGGGACGGCTCGGGCAATTTGGCGATGCCGGTCTCCCCCACCACTTCGCACTGGATGTCGTAGCCGTACTGGCAATTGACGAACACCTCCACGTCGATGCGGGTGCCCTTGGCAGTTTCCAGCAGCACGATTTGCGGGTCTTTGAGGTGAGCGAACGCTTTGCCGGACTTGCGCGGGAACACCACTTGCACCGACACGTAATCGTCCTTGAGCAACCAGCGCAGCACGTCCAGTTCGTGGATCAGGGTGTCGGTGATCGCCATGTCGGTCTTGTAGTTCTCGCCCACAGTCGGGTTGCGGTGGGCGCAGTGCAGCATCAGCGGCTCACCGATCTGGCCGCTGTCGATCACGGCCTTGAGCGCGCGATAACCTTCGTCGTAGGGACGCATGAAACCTACTTGAACCAGCCGCTTGCCGTAGGCGATCTCGGCATCGACGATGCGCCGGCAACCTTCGGCCGTCACCGCCAGTGGCTTCTCGCAGAACACCGGCTTACCGGCGGCAATGGCGGCCAGCACGAACTCTTCATGGGTCGGCCCCCAGGAGGTCACCAGGATGGCGTCCACGTCGGGCGCGGCGATCAAGGCATGCCCGTCGGTATAGATCTCGGCTGTCAGGTTAAGGTCGCGGGCAACCTTGGCCGCTTGTTCCGGATTGATGTCGGTCAAGGCCACGACCTGACTGCCCAGCAAGGTCTGGCTGCAGCGTCGGATATGATCCTGGCCGATTGCGCCGGTGCCGATTACGCCTAATTTCAACGCCATTTCGATACTCCCGTTGGATTTGTTATGGAGTGGCTGTGATCAATGCATTCAGTTAATAACGACGAGCCTTGGCCAATTCTCTATTGAGCTTCTCGAACACCTGCGCCGTGGTGCCTTTGGTGGACACTTCAGCAACCCCGACACGCCACCACGACAGGTATTTGTGAATCATGGTTTTCGGTAGAACCTTGATATCAATCAGGGTCGAAACGGTCTGCGTGCGGGCATCGATCAACGCTGCCCGCAACTGCGCCACAGTACTGACCTTGTAGGTCTTGCAACCGTAGGCTGCTGCGCTCATGGCGAAATCCACCGGTACGAAATCGCCATCGAGCTTGCCGGTTTCCGGATTGCGGAAGCGGAACTCGGTGCCGAAGCTGTCCATGCCGTGTTCCATTTGCAGGTTGTTGATGCAGCCGAAGGTCATGTTGTCCAGCAGCACCACATTGATCTTGCGCCGCTCCTGAATCGAGGTCGCCAGCTCCGAGTGCAGCATCATGTAGGAGCCGTCACCGACCAATGCGTAGACTTCCCGCTCAGGCACCGCGAGCTTGACGCCCAGCGCCGCATTGACCTCGTAGCCCATGCACGAATAACCGTATTCCAGGTGATAGGTGTCCACACCAGTACTACGCCAGGCCCGCTGCAAATCACCCGGCAGACTGCCGGCGGCGGCAACGATGACTGCATCGGCCGGCAGGCTTTCGTTGAGCACGCCCAGCACCCGGCTCTGGGTCAGGCACGAACCGGTCAATTCGATGAATTCCCGCAGCACGGCAGGGTCCAGGTGGTCGTTGATTTCCGGGATGAAATCCTGGGTCTGGTACTCGACGGCATAAATCCGGTCCACCTCGGCATCCAGTAACGCCCTGGCTTGTTGCGGCTGATCGCCCCAGGCCGCCTTGTACGCGCTGTCATCCAGCGCATCGAACAAGGCCTGCAACGCGACTTTTGCATCAGCGATGACCTGCACGCCGTCGAGTTTCTGGGCGTCGAACGCGCCGATGTTGAGGTTGAGAAACTGCACCTCGGGGTTCTGGAACAACCATTTGGACGCGGTGGTGAAATCGCTGTAGCGGGTGCCGACACCGATGATCAGGTCTGCGTCCTTGGCCAGCAGGTTGGCGGCCAGGGTGCCGGTTTCACCGATGCCGCCCATGTTCAGCGGGTGCGCAGAAACAATCGCGCTTTTACCCGCCTGGGTTTCGGTGAAGGGGATATCAAAACGCTCGGCAAACGCCTGCAACGCCGCCGCAGCGCCGGAATAACGCACGCCGCCCCCGCAGATCAGCAGGGGTTTACGCTTGCTTTTGAGCAACGCCAGCGCGTCGCCGAGCATGGCGTCGCTAGCCGGACGACGGTCGATCCGGTGCACACGTTTTTGCAGGAAGCTGTCGGGGTAATCGTATGCCTCGGCCTGCACGTCCTGGGGCAATGCCAGGGTCACCGCGCCGGTTTCAGCCGGGTCAGTCAGTACGCGCATGGCGCTGAGGGCGGCACTCATCAGTTGCTCAGGACGGTTGATGCGGTCCCAGTATTTGCTGACGGCCTTGAAGGCGTCGTTGGTGCTGATGCTCAGGTCGTGGAACTGTTCGATCTGTTGCAGCACCGGGTCGGGTTGGCGACTGGCATACACATCCCCCGGCAACAGCAGCAACGGGATGCGGTTGGCCGATGCGGTGGCTGCAGCCGTCAGCATGTTGGCCGCCCCTGGGCCGACCGACGACGAGCAGGCGTAGATCTTGCGCCGTAAGTTCTGCTTGGCGAAACCGATGGCCGCGTGGCACATGCCTTGTTCATTGCGGCCCTGATGGACCACCAGATCACCGGCATCCTGTTCCAGTGCCTGGCCAATGCCCAGCACGTTGCCGTGCCCGAAAATCGTGAAAATACCTTCGACAAACTTGCTCTGCACGCCGTCGACTTCGATGTACTGGTTATCGAGAAACTTCACCAGGGCCTGAGCCATGGTCAATCGTGTAGTGGTCATGCTCACACCTTGTTGTTGGAGGTGAATGGCAACGACTTGTTGGAGCGAGGCTTGCCCGCGAAGAGGTCAGTACAGCCAGCAAAAATCCCCAACCAGAACCAATGCCTTCGCGGGCAAGCCTCGCCCCAACAGATCAGCCTAATGACTTGTGCAGATGATCCATGCTCGCACCCAGCGCCTGCCTGATGTCGGCCACGCCATGCACGCTGTCGGCAAACGGCTCGTACGACAGGTGGCCGCTGTAGCCACTTTTGAGCAAATGATCGATCTGCCTGGCATTGCCAAGGATGTCCGCTTCCCCCACCAGCACCCGATGGCCATCACGGATGCTCGCCAGCGGTACCCGCGTGTCTTCGACCCCGGAAATGTGCACGATCCCGGTCAAATCCGGGAAGTACTCTTCTTCACTGGCCAGGTGGTGGTGGAAAGTGTCATGCACCACGCGGTACACATCCAGGCCACCGATTGCCTTGATGGCGTCGACGGCCTGACGCTTGCGACGCAGCGAACACTCTTCGAAACCCAGGGGCTCGACGAACCCCAGAACACCGTGTTCACGCAGGATCGGCGCCAGTTCGGTAAGTGCGGTACGCAAGCCGCAGGCACGTTCGGCGGCATTGCGGGTATCAGCGCGGTCATTGAGCGGGCACAACACCAACGCCTCGGCACCGCAGTCACGGGCGTAGGCTGCCAGCTTGGTCGCCTGGGCACGACGCTCGTCGTTCCAAACGTCAAAGGGATACAGCGCGTTGATCGACAAAACCCGAATCCCCCGGGCCGCGCACAACTGGCGCACGGTCTGAGGCGCAGTGCCGTCCTCGATCTCTATGCCCTTGAGGTCGTTGCGGATCTCGATAGCATCGGCTTTGAGGGTCACCGCCAAATCAATGAAGTCCGGTAATGACAGGCGCGGGGCAACCATACGATTCAGGGCGAAACGCAGGGGATGGCTCATTATTCTTGTTCTCCAGTTCCGGTCGCGACGAGTGAGGGGGAAAGCTCTTTAGGAAGCTACTTGGCCGTCGGCATGCTGAACTCCGCGCCCTTGGTGATACTGTCCGGCCAGCGCTGCATGACGCTCTTGTAGCGGCTGTAGAAACGAATGCCTTCTTCGCCATAAGCGTGGTGGTCGCCGAACAGCGAGCGCTTCCAGCCACCGAACGAATGCCAGGCCATGGGCACCGGGATCGGGACGTTGATGCCTACCATCCCGACCTTGATGCTGCGAGCGAACGCACGGGCAATGCCGCCGTCGCTGGTAAAGCAAGACACACCGTTGCCGAACTCATGGGCGTTGATCAACTCGACTGCGCTGGAGAAGTCCGGCACGTGCACCAGCCCCAGCACCGGGCCGAAGATTTCTTCTTTATAGATAGCCATGTCCGGGGTGACGTTATCGAACAACGTCGCCCCTACGAAAAAGCCCTTTTGCGCGCCAGGCACGGTGAAATTACGGCCATCGACAATCAATTTGGCCCCTGCGGCCACGCCCTGATCGATATAGCCCTCGACCCTGGCCTTGTGCACGCCCGTGACCAGCGGCCCCATGTCCGAGTCTGCGTTCATGCCGTTGCCGACCTTGAGCGCGTCGATGCGTGGCAGCAGTTTTTCGATCAGCTTTGCGCCAACATCCCCCACCACCACTGCAATCGAAATTGCCATGCAGCGTTCGCCCGCCGAGCCATAAGCCGCACCGATCAAGGCGTCTGCCGCCTGATCCAGATCGGCGTCGGGCATCACGATCATGTGATTCTTGGCGCCGCCCAGGGCTTGCACGCGCTTACCGCGAGACGTGCCCTGCTGGTAGATGTATTCGGCAATCGGCGTTGAGCCCACGAAGGAAATGGCCTCGATATCCGGGTGTTGCAATAGACCGTCCACCGCCACCTTGTCGCCCTGCACCACGTTGAATACGCCGTCCGGCAAACCGGCTTCGCTCAACAGGCGCGCCATCAACAGGCTGGCAGAAGGGTCGCGCTCGGAAGGCTTGAGAATGAAGGTGTTGCCGGTCACCAGCGCCATGGGGATCATCCACAACGGCACCATCACCGGAAAGTTGAAAGGCGTGACCCCGGCACAGACGCCCAACGGTTGGCGCAGGTTCCAGTTGTCGATGCCGCCCCCGATGTTGTCGCTGAAATCGGTCTTGAGCAGGCTCGGCGCACCGCAGGCAAACTCGACGATCTCGATGCCGCGAGTCACCTCGCCCTTGGCATCGGAAAACACCTTGCCATGTTCGCGGCTGATGATCTGCGCCAGTTCGTCGTGATGTTTGTCCAGCAGCTCCTTGAACTTGAACATTACCCGAGCCCGGCGCAATGACGACTGATCCGCCCAGGCCGGAAATGCCTTGAGTGCCGATGCGACAGCTTCATCCACGGTTTTCAGGGTCGCCAGGGCCACTTGCGCCTGTACTTCACCCGTGGCCGGGTTGAACACGTCGCTGAAACGCTCGCTGCCGCTTTCCTGCACCTTGCCTTCGATGTAATGGCCAATCACCGGGGACTCGCTCATTTCACTTTCCTCCAAAGTCGTAAGTCAGTTCAAAGATCCAGCAGCCAGCTGTGCTGCGGGTCGTTATGAAATTGCCAGGCGCGCTTGGGCCCGGCCATGACGTTCAGGTAATAGGATTCGTAGCCATAAGGCACGGTGACCGGGTGATAACCCTTGGGCACGGTCACCAGGTCGTTGTTTTCCACGGCCATGGCCTGATCGATGCTGCGATCATCGGTGTACACCCGCTGGAATACATAACCCTGTGGCGGATTGATCTGGTGGTAATAGGTTTCTTCGAGAAAGCTTTCGTGGGGCAGATCGTCCTGGTCATGCTTGTGCGGCGGGTAGCTGGACGAATGTCCGGACGGGGTGCGGACTTCCACCACCAGCAGCGAATGCGCCAGCTCCGTATCGGGCAGGATGTCGCACACATAACGGGTATTGGCGCCCTTGCCGCGCACACTGCGCTTCATGCTCTGCGGTGTGATCAGGCGTGCTGGCAAACGTTTCGACTCATCACCGGGGGCCGCACAGACAGCCACTTGCACGGCACTGAGCGCGGTGATTTGCGCCTGGCTATGGGGCGGCAGGTAGACCGCGAACGGGGATTTCTCTTCGAACACCGAATGGCGGTCACCGATGTTTTCCCATTTGAAACCGCCCTGCCCCGGCGCTTCGCCGCTGACGCTGATCCGGCCGCTCAACAGCACCAGGCACAGCTCCTTCTCACCCGCTTCGACGGGCAAGCGTTCACCGACACTCAGGCGATAAGCCGCGAACCCCACGTACTCCAGCGCGCCGTCCGCCAGCGCCACCATGTCGCGACCTTCGGCCTTGCTTTTGACTAACAGGTTCATGATCCGGCTCTCCTTTGTTGGGCGCTGGCCAGCAGGCTGCGCAAGGTGTCGTAGCCCTTTTTGGCATAGATGTAACTGGGCGCGACCGCAGGGTCCTGCTCGGCCTCAACCACCAGCCAGCCCTGGTAATCGGCCTTGAGCAATACATCGAGCAAGGCGGCAAAATCGATATCGCCGTCCCCCGGCACGGTGAACGTGCCATTGACGATGCAGTCCGGAAAACTCCACAGGTTGTTGCGTGCCAGTTGCACTACCGGTTTGCGCACGTCCTTGAAATGCACATGGCAAACGCGATCAATGTGTTTGCTCAACGCCTGCAACGGCTCGCCGCCGCTCATGTAACAGTGACCCGAGTCAAACAGCAGCCCCACCTCCGGACCGGTCAACGCCATCAGCCGGTCGACGTCATCCGGCGACTCGACGTAGGTGCCCATGTGATGGTGGTAGGCCAGACGCACCCCTTGAGAAAGGGTGAAGCGTGCCAGCTCATTGAGTTTTTCGGCATAGTCCTGCCAGGCTTTCTCGGTATGAAAACGTGGCCGCTCAATCAAGGGGATACGCTGACCCTGGATCGAATCGGCCACCTCGCCATAAACAAGCACCGAGGCACCGTTTTGCGCGAGTAATTGAACATGTCCGGCGATGGCGTCGATTTCCTCGGCCGCCGTGCGCTGTGCCAGGCGGCTGGAATACCAGCCGGAGACCAGCGCCAGGTCATAGGGACGCAGCACATCGCGAACGCCCTCAGCGTCCTTGGGAAACTTGCCGTTGAGCTCGAAGCCTTCGTAACCGATGGACTTGCCCTCACTGAGCGCAGTACTCAGCGGCGTCTCCCCGCCCAGGGACGGCAAGTCATCGTTACTCCAGGAGATCGGGTTGATGCCAATTCTGATGTTGGATCGGGAAGCGGGCATGGCTGCACCTTCTTGTTTTTATCGCTGTAAGGGTTATCACAAAGCAATCAACGCGAGGCGCGGGCATCACGCCAGGATTCAATCAGGAAGCCGAATGTACTTTGCACCCGCTCGATCAAGGTCGCATCATCGATTTCACCCGCCAGCCAGGCCCGGCTCGGCTCCTGCAAGATGGTCCGACCTACGGCAAAGCCGCGACAGGTCGTGCTTTCACGCGCTTCCTTGAAGCCTGCAGCCAGCGCCTCGACCGGAGCGTTGAGGCCCAGCAACACCACGCCACGGCAATAGGGGTCGCGCTCCTGAATCAATTCGTCCAGTTGTTTCCAGACCTGGGCGTCCTGGGTTTCGATCTTCCACCAGGCCGGATAAATGCCCAGGTTGTACAAGCGTTTCAGGGCGCGGTAGAGCACGTCGGGATAGGTCGACGGATGATCCTTGGGTGGGATGACTTCCAGCAGCAGCTCATGACCGCTGACCTGGGTGGCCTGATACAGCCCCATCAGCTGCGCTTCCTGCTCCAGGCGCAGCATCGGCTCATCGTCGGGGTGGAACTGCACCAGGCACTTGACGATTTGCTCCTGGGGCCAGTTCAGCAGGTTGCTGCCAATGGAGCGGCCATGCTCGAACGCCAGGGGCCGGGAGTTCTGTACTTCCACGGGACGTGCAATCCACCAGCCGCGACCGGTGGCGGCGTTCAAGGCGTCCTGGCCGAAGCGTTGATCGGCCAGCAGCCCGACGTCCGCTTCGATGCCGCGCTTGTGCAGGTCAGCCTCTACCCGCTCAACGGCGTGAATGAACAGTTGCTTGAGCTGCTCGATACTGCTGAGGTCGCGACCGGCTTTTTGCGCCAGTTCCACCAACTGCCACCGATGATCAAAGGCGAAGATGAACAGCTGCTTCCACTCTTTGCGCGGCACGCTGACCCGATGCAGACGCTGCAATACCGGGTCAAGGTCAGGTCGGGTAATGGGTACGGGGCTGTCGAACAGGTAATCGAGTTCCGCTGGCGTGGGCATCGCGGGTGCGCAGGCATGGCGAGAAACCACCAGGCCACCACAGGCGTTGGCCATCTGGCAGCAGCGTTCGTCATCTGCGTCCTTGAGCCAGCCCGCAAGGTAACCGGACATGAATGCATCACCGGCACCCAGGACATTGAGCACTTGCACCCGAACGCCGGGGTAGATGGCACCGTCTTCAAGTCGCGCAGGGATAGCACCATGGATCACCGTGCAACCCTGTGGGCCGAGCTTGACCACCAGCGTGGCGGCACTCAATTCACGAACTGTGCGCAGGGCTGTCAGCAAATCAGTGGACCCTCCGGCGATCAGAAATTCTTCTTCGGTGCCGACAATCAGGTCGAAGCGCGGCAGGATGCTTTGCACATGCTGGCTGACATTCTGGTCGGCGACGAAGCGGGTTTCACCATCGGCCTTGGAGGTGAGCCCCCAGAGCACAGGCCGATAGTCGATATCCAGGACGCGCTTGACGTTGTGCTTTTCGGCATAGTCCAGCGCCTGGCTGCTGGCCTTGAATACCTGCTCGGTGGAGAAGTGCGTGCCGGTAATCAGCAGCGCCTTGCTGGAGGCGATCTGCTGTTCGTCGATGTCTTCGCTGCTCAGCGCCATGTCTGCGCAGTTCTCGCGGTAGAACACCAGGGGGAAGGTCTCGCGGTCTTTCAGGCCCAGCAGGACCATGGCGGTGAGTCGGTGCGGGTCGCGCTGGATGCTGCTGACGTCGCAGCCTTCGCGGGCCAGGGACTCCACGAGAAAACGCCCCATGTGATCGTCCCCCACCCGGCTGAGCATCGCCGACTTGAGCCCCAGCCGCGCGGTGCCGAACGCGATGTTCGCCGACGACCCGCCCAGGTATTTGGCAAAGCTGCTGACATCCTCCAGCCTCGCTCCGACCTGTTGCGCGTAGAGATCGACGCCGAGGCGTCCCAGGCAAATCAGATCCAATTGACGCCCACTGGCAAAACGAGTCTGGCCCATGCTGGCTCCTGTTATTTTTATCAGCCTGCGTGACGTGCAATGGACGCACGAAACGCTCTTGGTGGATGCAGACTAGAACGTCTTGAAACACCAATCAATATTTATTCTATAAATATTTTATGTGGAATATTTTTTCCAAAGCGTTGGAGATGCTGGCGCATCGTGCTAAACAGGCAGGACATAAATGCCAACCGCTGTAAACTGCGCACTTTATTGTCAGGGGCGTGGCCGGGTTATCTGTCCGTTCGGCCACGGCTTATAAGAACAAGCCAGAAGGATTTTCGCGTATGTCCAGCACCGATCAGTCGTCTTTGCCCGACACCAGCACCGACAGCCCGACCACTGTCGCCTCAGCTGTCACCGCGCCCGAGAACGCCGAAGCGCTACTCAAGCTGATCACTGCCGAATACGAAAGCCTGCCGCGCCAACTCAAACGCATCGCCACGTACATGAGCCAGCAAAGCGACCGGATCATGGTTGATCGCATCAGCGATATCGCCCGTGAGTGCGAGGTCCATCCTTCGGCCATCGTGCGCTTCTCCCAGCGCTTCGGGTTCAGTGGTTTCAGCGAAATGCAGGCCCTGTTCCGCGAGGCCTATACCCACAAGACCACGCCGGTGCAGAACTACCAGCAACGCATCCGCAGCATGATCGCCAACAAGTCACAGAAGGCCAGCGGCGGCGACCTGGCCCGGGAATGCGTCAACGCTACGCTGTCGGGCCTGGAGCGGCTGAGTGCCGAGCTGGATGACGAAGCCTTCGACAAGGCAGTGGACCTGGTGGTCAACGCCGACAACATCTATGTGGTGGGTGTTCGTCGCTCGTTCGCCGTGGCCGATTACCTGGTCTACAACCTGCAGCACACCAACAAGCGCATCCACCTGATTTCCGGTCTGGGCGGCAGCTACCGCGAACAGATGCGCAGCGTGCGGGCGAATGATCTGGTCATCGCCATCAGCTTCACGCCCTACGGCAAGGAAACCCAGCACTGCCTGCGCATCGCCCAGCATCATCAGGCCAAGACCCTGATCATCACGGACAGCAACCTCTCGCCGCTGGCCAAACGCGCCAATGCGGTATTGCTGGTCAACGAAGGCAGCTCATTCGCCTTCCGCTCCCTGAGCGCCACGTTGTGCCTGTGTCAGGCGCTGTTCATCGCCGTGGCGTACCGCCTGGAGCTGAAGGTCGATCAGATTCACGAGCAGGTGGGGTTTGAGGATTGAGCGGGCGGTCACTGCTGGTCTGAAACAACTTGCTGGTTGTTTGGCGTCAAACCGGCAAAAACAATTTCAGCGGATCATCCTGAAAACGCACAACCCCATATTGCTGATAGAAACCGGCAGCCCTCTCGTCTAGCGCATCGACGAACAAACCCCGACGACCCCGGCATGCTCTCGCACGCTATGGACTTTCTCCATGGCAGGGAGCAACAACAGCTCACCCAGGCGCTTGCCTTGTTGTTCGAGTGAGACCGCCAGACGTCCAAGGCGAAGGCCGGGCACGATACGAGGCAGTTTTTTACGTGAGGCGGGGCTGAGTGCGCTGGCGTCCACCTCCGTCAACGTCAGTGCGTAGTAGGCAAGAATTACGGAGGGAGTGTCCTCAGGCACTGCAACGAAGGTACGCGACAAACCTTATCCTGCTGCTGGCAAGCCACCCCTGCTTAACCAATGATTCAACTCGATACAACCACAATCGAAAGACTGCCGATCATGGTTTCCATTCAACGCTTGAGTCAGCATCGTTTTTCAACTCCCTGTAACGCTGGCGTGCGACAGTCAATTTCTCATTGGGTAACGGCGGGTTGTCGAGCAAATTCAGCAACAGCTCTGCATCCTTGCGTGACAGGCTCAAACGTTGTTCGCGCTCAATCACTTGCACTGCCTCCTTGAGGGCTGCCTCAACCAGAAACTGGTTCAGAGTAGCGCCTGAAAGTTCAGCGGCACGGTGCAGGGTTTCGAATACGTCGTGGGGAACGCGAGCGCCAATACGCTCTTGTTTAGGTGATGAAGTAGTGGTCATGACCCTGTCTCCGGAAAGGTAGTCGCAGACTAGAACTGGCGCCAAAATGGCGCCAGCATCAGGTGCCAAGAGGTTTGTTTAGCGAGCAAAATACTTCTACGAATTCAGTATTTGTACAATTTATGTACAACTTTTGAGTGATGGCATGTATACTGGCCATCTTGCAAACGGAAAGGCACGAGGGCGGCTCATCGCTCTGTTGGCCAGGGAACAGGAAACATCTCCCTTGAAGTCCAATTTCGATGAGCCCAAACCATCATGTTTTTCAACGCCTCAAAGAAAGCGCAATTGGCGCTGCAGCAAACTATCGACCAGCAAGCACGTTTACTTGAGGCCATTGATCGTTCAATGGCGGCCATCGAGTTCGACCTCAATGGCATCGTGTTGAGCGTCAACGACAACTTCCTGAAAACCATGCGTTATCGGGCTGAAAACGTCATCGGTAAAGAGCACAGAATGCTCTGTCCTCCTGATGAGGGTCAAAGTGCCGAGTACACCCAGCTGTGGTCCCGCTTGCGGGCAGGAAACGTTGTTTCGTCCACGTTCCGTCGCATCGCCGGGGACGGTCAGGTTGTCTGGCTTGAAGCCAGCTACAACCCGATAAAAGACGCCACGGGCAATGTCGTTAAGGTCATCAAATACGCGATGGACGTCACGCAAAAGGTCCAGAGCGAAAGTGAAGCCAAGGCCAAGCTGGCAGCCATCGACAGGGCCATGGGCGTCATTGAGTTCGATCTGCAAGGCCAGGTCCTCTCCGCCAACAGCAATCTTCTCCAGTTGTTTGGTTACAACGCGGCAGAACTGATCGGCAAGCACCATCGCCTGCTTTGCCCGGCGGAGTTGGCAAATTCCAGCGAATACAGCGATTTCTGGCGTCGCCTGAACAAAGGCGAGTTTTTTAGCGGTCAGTTCAAGCGCGTAGGCAAGCGAGGCCAGATCATCTGGCTGGAGGCCAACTACAACCCGGTTTATGACGCCAGCGGTAATCTGTGGAAGGTCATCAAGTTCGCGTCAGACATCACGGCCCGCGTCGAGCAGCATGAACAGGACAGCCACAGCGCATCACGGGCTTATCACATCTCGGTAGAAACCCGGAAAGTCGCAGAACAGGGCACGTCGGTGATTCAGCAGGCCGCCAGCGAGATGCGGCAGATTTCAGAGGATATTGAAGGCTCCTCGCAGATCATCACTCAGTTGGGCGAGCGTTCCGACCAGATTTCCACCATCGTCAACACGATTCGTGGCATCGCCGACCAGACCAATCTGTTGGCACTCAATGCGGCGATTGAAGCGGCTCGGGCTGGCGATCAGGGCCGGGGGTTTGCAGTGGTCGCAGACGAAGTACGACAGCTGGCCGCCCGCACCAGCCGTTCGACGACAGAGATCTCGCAAATGATCGACGTTATCCAGAACGAAACGCGACAGGCCATCGCCAGCATGGACACCACCCGGGGCAAGGCCACCAAAGGCGTTGAACTGGCGGATCAGGCGGGTGACGCCATCGTGCTTATCAGCAAAGGTACGAGCAACGCCGTGGATGCTGTGCGCATGTTCGCCCATCAGGACGGGGTGATCTGACAGGTTAATTCCCTCCACGGCTCAAACCGGCCCCTCAGGCAGATCGCTTGCCTGGGGAATGGCATCCGCCATGCGCAAGGGTTTGAGCCTGAGCCCATGCACGGGGAACAATCCGGCGATGGCGGGAAAGTGTCGCAGGAAGTGAAAACCGAGAAAGATCACCGGCGCACGCCACCATTGCCCGCGAGCCGCCCCCGTGTGGGTGATCTGATTGCTGTGGCTGGCCACCAGCTCCTTTAAATGCTTATGCAGTTGTTGATTGAGTGACTGGTCCCGCACAAACAGGTTCGCTTCCAGGTTCAGGGCAAGGCTCAATGGGTCAAGATTGCTGGAGCCGACGGTGGACCATTCGCGATCAATCAGCGCTACTTTGCCATGCAAGGCGCGTTGTTTGTATTCGTGAATCTCGACACCGTCGCGCAACAAGTAGGTGTAGAGCAAACGCGAACAGACACGCACAAAGGGCAAGTCCGGCTGGCCCTGAAGTATCAGCGTGACCTTGACCCCACGTCGTGCGGCATTGCGTAACTCGCGCAGCAAACTGTAGCTGGGGAAGAAATAGGCATTGGCGATGGTGATGCGGTAGTTGGCATTGCGGATCGCCAGCAGGTACTGCTCTTCGATATCGGTGGTGTGCTCGTCATTGTCGCGCTCGGCAAACAACATCCGTGCGCTGCCCGAATGATGTTCGACCATACGCAACGGCTGATAACGCTCCCGCACCACCGGCCCCAGCATGCGCACACTCGAGCGGTAGATGTCTGCCACGATAGGCCCACGGACCAGCAGCGCGTAGCCCTGCTTGGCGCCAAGGCCGATATCACTCCAGTGGTCGACGCTGTAATTGATGCCACCGATAAAGGCCAGCTCACCATCGATGACCACGATCTTGCGATGCAGGCGCCGAAACAGGTTGGTGCGCATCCCCAACAAGCGCGGCCGAGGGTCGAAGAATTGAATCTGCACCCCCGCCTCGATCATCCCGTTGGCGAAGGCGGTACTGAGGGCGGCAGTGCCGTAATCATCGACAGTGACAATCACTTGCACGCCGCGCCTGGCCGCCTCGACCAACACCTGTTTCAGGCCCTCCCCGACCCGGTCTTCAAAAATGATGAAGGTTTCCAGCAGCACCTCTTTGCGGGCCGAACGAATGCAGTCGAAAACCCTGGCGAAGTAGTCCTCACCATTGATCAGCAGTTCGGCAGCATTATCATCCTGCCAGCGTCCATCCTGGGGATCATGAGTCGTCATAACACCACCTCCGCCGCCAGCGGCGCATGATCGGAAAGGTGCGACCAGGGACGATTGGACAGCACTCCGGATTGTTGCTTGGTTGCGTTGCGAAAGTTGAAAACCTGCGAAGGCACGGGTTTGCGGGCGCCTGTAGGGGCGTTGGCACTGGTCAAAACGTGGCCCCTTGCAGATCGCCGGGGGCCACTTCCAGAGTTTTCGTCAGGTCGAAGCGCTCCAGTAATTTGCGTGCGTCATAAGGCGCCCGGACCTTGATGTCATTGTCGAAATAGCAATAGATATCCCGGCTATTGCGCTTGGGTGCATGGGCGTCGGCCACCAGGTGGGCGTCGCCGGGTTGCGAACCCTGGCGCCAGGCGTCGATCCGGTCGCCCCAGCGCTTGATGGCCGCCGGGGTGTAACCACTGGCATACAGCTTCTTGTCGCCATGCAGGCGCAGGTAAATGAAGTCGGAGGTAATGTCTTCGATATAAGGCCATTTGCCTGCCGTATCGGCCACCACCAACGCCACGTTGTGCTTGCGCAGCAACGCGATGAATTCCGGCACCAGAAAACTCTCGTGACGAATCTCTACAGCATGGCGCAGGTGACCTTTCGCGGGGATGTCCAGATAACCCGGCTTTTCCATGCGTTCGTCACAGCCCTTGGCTATGGCCTTGGCCCGTTTCATGTCATGGGGCAGCAACGTCAGGAAATGCTCGAACTTCTGGGCATCAAACTTGAAGCTGGGCGGAAACTGCCAAAGGATCGGCCCGAGCTTTTCCTTGAGCTGAAAGATCCCCGAGGCGAAGAAGTTGGCCACGGGCTTTTCCACCTCGTTCAAGCGGCGGACATGGGTGATGAAACGCGGGCCCTTGACGCTGAAAACGAAATCCTCCGGCGTGTCGGCATACCAGCGGGCGTAGAGATCAGGCGACTGAAGCGCGTAGAACGAGCCGTTTATTTCGATGCTGTTGACTGCCCGGGATGCAAACTTCAGCTCGTTTTTCTGCACCAGCTTCTCTGGATAGAAGTCCCCACGCCAGGGGACATAGCGCCACCCGGAAATACCGATTCGGATATCACTCATGGCCCTTCTCTCCGCCTGTTACGCCCCCAGAGCACGCCGTCAGCCAGCGCATCGCGCTGGCCTCAGTCATATGAAGCTTGGGATGCATACAGGTTCCTTTGACGTTCATCGCACGAAGAGAAGGACGTCCTCATGGCGTATCAACGGCCTGGTTGTCAGCTAGTCCGTGCAACGTCAGGACGCATGACCAACATCACGGCAGCACACCCGGCCATCAACACACAGGTGATGATGAACACCAGAGGCATACCGAAATGTCCGCCCACATAGCCGCCGGCCAATGGCCCCAGCACCTGACCGACGTACTGGCTGGACGTTGAGTAGCCGAGCATGGTCCCGGCCACCTTGTCCGGCACTGAATGGCGAATGATGGCGGCGACGCCCGGCAGCATCCCGCCCAGCGCAATGCCCATTAGAAAACGCAGCACCACCAGTTCCCACTCGTTGGTCACAAACGCCTGGGGGATCAGCAGCAAGGCGGCGACGGCCAGGCACACCATGACCACCTTCCAGTGACCAATCCTGTCCGCCAGTTTGCCGATGCGCGACGCCGACAACATGCTGGCCAGCGCCGTGGCCGACATCACCACGCCCGCCATCAGGGTGACGTTTTTGGTGTGCAACTGAATCAGGTACACGGTGATGATGGGCTCGATGGACATGATCGAGAACATCATCAGACTCGCCACGACAAACATGGTCATAACCGGCTTCTTGTCCGGGATCGCGCTCCACGCCTGGACTGGCGCAGGTTTCACCGCGCCAGCGGCACGTTTGGGGCGCGGTGCTTCCTTCATGAGAAAGACCGTGGCCAGGAACGTCAGGAAAATCATTGCCCCGGCCAGGAAGAAGGTATTGCGGATGCCGACCAACGGCGGAAGCACCCCGCCAATCAATGGCCCGGCGAGGTTTCCGGCCATGATGCCGGACGAGAGCATGCCCAAAGCCCAGCCGGAACGGGCCTTCGGCGTCTGGACTGCCACCAGGATCGTCGCCCCCGAGGCATAACCGCCCAGCAACCCGGCCAGGAGCCGCAAGCCGACCAGTTGGTAGATGTTCTCTGCCATGCCGATCAGCGACATCGCGATCGCCATCCCCAGGCTTGCCCGAATCAGCATCAGCTTGCGCCCGTAACGATCCCCGATCCGTCCCCACAACGGCGCGGTGAAGGCTGCCGACAGAAACGTCGCACCATAGGCAATCCCCGACCACTGCACGATAGCCGCTGTGTCACTCACCCCCAGGTGCTCGACATACAGCGGCAGAAAAGGCAGCAGCATGGTCATGGCAATAATGGTGGTGAACGATCCAAGCACGCAGACCGTGAGATTGCGCTTCCAGTGCTCTTCGATGGCATTCGGTTCAACGGGGACGGATTGCTGTTGGGTCGTCATCACGCTTCTTCTTGGTTCAGAATCCGCTTACGGTAGAGCGATGTTGACCATAAATAAAATTCATGTTTTTTATATACCGGATTCCATAGAGGAATAGCAGACTTTACCCGGTCCACCGATCCGGCGGCCTTGAACTGAGTCTTCACCGATTATTCGGACAACTAATGGGTTCATTTCGAGGAGCGGCCATGAAACTTTCGGTTTGTCTGGCAATGGTGGCTTACATGACCAGCAACCTGGCATGGGCAGAAGCCTGTGAAGTGAACACCCATGCCGCCAGCCCCGACATAAAAGTGGTCAAGGATCGACTGTGAACAAGTCGGTGGCACATGGTCCCTGGAGTCACGCTGAAAGCAGATTATTCAACCATTCATCGGCTAATTATTTTTCTCTCTAAACCTTTCCACAGCGCTGACTTCAGACCTTTTACGAGGACAACTTCCTCGCGCGTTTAGCACCCACTAAATCAATAACTAACTCAGGTGGACATGTCATGCCTAATACCCAAAAACCCAAAGCTGACGAGCATAAGGCCGATACCAAGAAAGGCAGCGGCTCGGGCGGAAATTTCGCCAACGATAAGGAGAAAGCCTCTGAAGCAGGAAAAAAAGGCGGCGAACAGAGTCATTCTGGCAATCGCAGCAAGTAGTTCATTTAGCTGATGTCCAGGGTGGGCGCTCTGCCTGCCCTGTCCTGCCGGGCGCCAGCCCACAATCTGAGGTCGTCATCATGAAATTGCCCCTGCCTACATTGCGTGCAAGTAGCCTTGCCTTATTGCTCGGTATTGTCAGCATGAACGCCCACGCGGTCTCGAATGCATCGTTCGTCGACGATGCATCGGCCAAAGGCGTCGCTGAAATCCAGACCAGCCAGTTAGCCCTGCAAAAAAGCCAGTCGACCGATGTAAAAACTTTCGCGCAAATGATGATCGACGATCACACAGCCGCCAATCAGCAACTGAGCGCCATTGCGCAGAAGCTCAATCTGAAAGTAGCCACCGATGCGCAATTGATGAACAAAGCCAAGAAAATGGTCCTGCAATATCGCGACGACTCTTTTGACAAAGCCTACGCCGCCAACCAGGTCAAGGCTCACCAGGACACCATCAAGCTATTCCAGGATGAAATAAAGACGTCGACCGCGCCTGCTCTCAAACAATTTGCCGAACACACTTTGCCCAAACTTCAAGCGCACCTTGAAGCCGCGCAAAAGTTGCAAGCCAATCATCCGTAGTCCCGCTGCTGGCTGCGAAGGGCATGACGCCCTTCACGCCATGGCCTTCAGCCCTTGGCGCTTGATGAATAGCTGGAATTTGCCCCCGAGTTCCTGAGCCCAGTCAGTGGCATCATGCACGCTCATGATGGGCATGGAAAAGCCAAGTACTGACTCCATGATCGACATATGCTCCATTTCGAATAGCACATCACCATCGGCAAGTACCGAATGAATGCCGTCTTGCTGCAGCCCGCTTTGATTAGTGGCAATGGCCTGCGCACGTGACAGACCGCTGGGTAACGAAAGCAATATCAGGCCAAACCCGATTCTGACGGGATAACCGCCGGGAAGACCATGGGGGCCGGGGGCGTGGGTCTCCACTTCGACCCGCGACAGCAACCCTTCCACGACTCCCGCAGCAGAAGCAGCGGTCAGGTACTGCCCAGAAATGCCGCCCAGACGTCGAAGCTCGCTACGCACCACCTCAAAAATCCGGGCGTCGTCGAACGTACCCGTTCGATCAACGCCAGCGATCCAGTAGTTCAACCGGTAATGGGCGTGGGGGAACAGTCCGGCTCGTGGTACGTGATGGCTGAAATAATGCTGAGCCACGAGTTTCACACGCACCGCTTCGACGCGGCAGCCTGCCAGTTGAGCAATGGCCAGTTGAACCGCCGGAACAAGGTTGGCCACACTGCCAATGCCGATATCCGGCGCAAGCCCGACCTTGTCCAAAACCGAGTTAACTGCATCCGGAAAAGCTGCATTAATAGTCATGGCCCTTGTACCCGACAACATTACCGCTCGCATCAGGTTATACGCCGGGACTAAATGCATGGGTAACCAAGGCCCATGTTGAGCGGGCTCCAGCAACCGGTACAACGGTGCGGGTAGTCGGGTTATCACCCGCCAGGATTGCAAGGTAGCGCAGTTCAAAATCAGATCAGGTTTGATCCGGGCAATCGTCTCGGCCGTCTGGGCAACATGACCAAGCTCAATCATCAGGGGCTCGATAAGGGGTATTGCGCCTGTGTGCAAGCACGCCAATCGCACCAGATTGCACATATGAATGGTTTTCTCCAGATCCCGACTGGCGACATAAAACTGGAAGCCACCTCGTGGGGCGAGGATTTTCAGTATTTCCAGGCACAGCGTACCGCCGCCAACGATGAGTAGTTTTTTCTTGCCCATACTCGTTCTCCTCGCGCGTCAGATCCAGAACCCAGGTCTCCAACGTGCAAACAGCTCTGAGGACCCATCAGCGAAACAGCATCAACGTTGATAAACATCTGTACTTCGGCAACAACGTCAGCAGGCAGGCTTTATCGCGCTATCCTTTAACCAGGTAGGCAACTTAAAATAATGTGTATTCATTTGAAGTTATCAACCTACATCTAACCCCCATAAACTTAGTTACCCAAGGCAAAATGTTGGATCCATAAAAACCTAGTGTCAATCCAAATCTTGACGTACTTTCAGCACAAATCGTGATAACAGAACCATCGTTAATAACGAATGACGATCATTGATTGACAGGTAAAAACATAAATGGGACGGTGGTCTGGTTCCAGGAACGATGTGTAACGGCTGCACCCGGCAAGCCAGGAGGAGAATGAATGTCGAACCCCACCGTTTTAACCGAACGCTACAGTCACCGCGCACGCTGGCTGCATTGGACAATGGCGATTCTCATTGTTCTGGCTTACTGTCTGATCCTGAGCCGCAGCCAGTTTGCCAAAGGCAGTGACCTGCGAGCACTGGTGGTACAGAGTCATTTCTGGGTCGGTATTGTGGTGCTGATCATGGCTTTTTACCGGCTTGCCGAACGTCACCGCCATACGCCACCGGGCATCACCCCGCCGCTTGAAGGCGTGTTGCACCTGATGGCTACCTTGTCCCATTACGCGCTGTATGCGTTTCTGTTTGCCCAACCTTTGCTGGGGCTGTTCACGGTCATCATTGGCAAAGGTTCGCTGCCGATTCCGTTGACGGGCTTCACGATCCCGTCGCCATTCCCCACCTCCGACAGCGTCGCCGGGGTGCTCAAGAGCAGTCATGTGTTGCTGGGCACGATCTTTTATTACGTGATTGGCCTGCATGTAATTGCGGCGGTCTGGCACCACTTCGTGCGCAAAGACAACACGGTCAGAAGGATTGTTTGAGGCAAGCCGGGGTTTTACGCATGCCTGATGGAGACTCTGTGAATGGCTTCAATCTGTGGGGGCGAATTCATTCGCGATGCGGTGAGTCAGTCACCGACTGATACTGAATGTGCGGGCGTTTCGCGAATGATTCGCCCCCACAGGTCGTTCACAAGGGTTGTTTTAAAACTCGAACCAGGCACTCGCCAGCAACTGACGCGGCTCTCCGATGACGATCGCCGGTGAACCCAGCCCGCTGCTGGACACATAGTATTTTTCGTCGAACATGTTCTTGAGGTTCAACTGCAACGTGACGTCGCGCTGGTCGAACTTCATCTTGTAGGCCACGAACGAGTCAGCAACGGTCGAGGAAGGCAGGTAGTACTCTTTCCCGGTGCCATCATTTACGCCCCAACGGCTGGCATAACGGGCACCGGCTCCGGCGCGCAGGTTACCGATGCCGACATGCCCGAAGTCGCGGGTCAGGTAGAGGGCGGCGGTCTGCCTGGAGACGCCATCCAGCGGTTCCCCTTGCAGGATCGGGTCCTTCAGGACGCGCGTGTCGGTGTAGGCATAGCTACCGGTCAGGCTCCAGAACTCGTTGAGCTGGCCGGTAATGTCCGCTTCAAGCCCGCGTGAACGAACCTTGCCGGAAACCCGGGTGCAGGTTTCCGTGCCGCAGGGCTCACTGGTCTGCACGTTCTTCTTGTCGATGTTGAATAGCGCCACCGTGGCGGTCAGGTAATCATTTTCAAACTTGGTGCCGATTTCATAGGCCTTGCCCTCTTCCGGTGGCAACACGCCAATGGGCGTCGCGACCGAGGTATTGGGGCGGAAGGATTCGGTGTAGCTGGTATAGAGCGACCAGTCCGGCTGCAGCATGTACACCAGGCCCAACCGGGGTACGACCTTGCTGTCATCCACGTTGGCACCCACCACGAACGGACGGCCCTTGCCGGTCAACTCGTCGAAGGCGTCATAACGCAGGCCACCCTGCAAAATCCATTTATCGCTCAGGTGCATCGAGTCCTGCACATAGAAGGCATGGGTGCGCAAATGATCAGTCTGGTCACTGTTCGGCGCGCTGACTTTACTGGGCACAGGCGCCACGCCATACACCGGCGAGTTGAAGTTGAAGTCCGCTTTTTGTGCATCGCGCAGCAAGTCGCCCAGATCAAGCTTATTCTGCATGTAGTCGGTACCGATCAGCACTTCGTGCAGGGTATCGCCCCAATACAGCTTGCCCAAGGCGTTGACGGTGACGCTGTTAGCCACTTGCTGGGCATCGCGGGTCGCATCGCCGCGCCGAGTAACCAGGCCAGTGTCGAAGTTCGCGGAAATGAAACGCGACTGATGGTCGTTGTAGCCGTTGCGGCTGTAGCTGTAGCCGGTGCGCAAGGTCCAGGCATCGTTAAGGCGATGATCGACGCGCAAGTCCACGGCGTCCGAGCGACCGGTCGTGACGTTGAACGGCTCGTCCAGGCGGCGGGTGCGCGGGATGTCGAGCACTTTGCCGGTCTTTGGGTTGATCTGCGTGCCCCGGTCGAAGGGCACCGAATATTCCATGTGCTCGTAAGACAGCGACACCGTGGTGTCTTCGCCATACCAGGCCACCGAGGGGGCAATCACCGATTGATCGATGCTGCCAAAATTGCGCCAGTAGTCGTAGTTCTGCTTGTCGGCGATCAAGCGATACGCCAGGCCGTTATCACCAATCGGGCCCGTCAGGTCAATCTGCTCGCCGCCGCCACCGAAGCTGGTGCCAAAGGCGGAAATCGAGTGGGCGTCCACCAGTTGCGGCTTCTTGGTGACCACGTTGATCACGCCACCGGGGTCCTGCACGCCGTACAGCATAGACGCCGGGCCCTTGAGCACTTCGATGCGATCCGTGGTCGGGGTGAAGTTTCGGGCCCGTACCGACTGCATGCCATCGCGCATGATGGAGTTGTCACGGTTGGTGCCAAAGCCACGCTTCTGGATAGCGTCCTGAGTGCCACCCAGGGTGTTGCCCTGCTTGACGCCACTGACCGCATTGATCGCTTCGTCCAGGCTGCGGGGCTGACGGTCTTCGATGACACGGTTGGTGACCACGTTGACCGACTGCGGCACCTCCACCAGCCGGGTGTCGGTACGAGTCGCCACCGAGGCGCTGCGGGCCTGGTAACTGGTGCGACTGTGTTGCTCTTCATCAGCCTCGATGGACTGGCTCGGGGCATCAATATTGGTGGCGTCGAGCTGCATCTGCTCAGCGAAGGCGCGAGGTGCCGTGCTCAACGCGCACAACACAACGGTGGCAGAACACAAGCCCAGCAGCAACGGCCGGGACAGGAAAGGGGCTTGGCCGATGGGGACGGCGACTGCCTGCGAAGGCACACAAAAACCGGCTTGATGCTTTGTCATGGATAAACCCGAGCTCCGAGAGTGATGGCGTTCGTATCGAAACGAATCTGATTCTCACTACACGTAAGCGGAGCAGGTTTACCTCACTTGGTTTGGGAAAAAACTTTCTGCCAGACTTTCAACGTTGCGCTACAGCACTCAACTGAGCTTGTCGCCAGGCGCCTTCGCCCGGGGGCCTTGAAAGCGTGATACGCCTTTACGCAGCCAGCGCAGGAAGCCATTGGGATCGGCCGCCACGGGTTTGCTTTCCAGCACGGTGGCGCGTGCTTTTGCCCGGAAGTTGGCAAGGCCGGCCAGGGCGCCGCGAAGCTCGCTGTGTTCGTCGAGCCAGGGCTCCAGATCCTTGCGTTCAATGCGATAGACCATGCAATCGGTCATGGCACAAAACCGCCCCAGACTTGGAGACTCATCGACAAAACCGCTTTCACCCAGCAGTTCACCCGGCCCCATGCGGCCGATCTCCTGCCAGCCATCCCCGTGTTCCACCGACACCGAAACAACGCCCGACTCGATAATCCACAACGCATCGGGCACCACACCCTGAGGCAGGATCACCTCCCGACTGGCGAACGCATGCAGGCGCATGTTGCGCTCCAGCTCAGCGCGGTCGGCATCGCTGAGCATGCGTAATGCGCCAACGGTATTGAGCACCGCAGAGCTGCGGGTGGCAGGCCGATTCTGGTCCAGCCGGATTTCGGTGGCGGCCAACTGGCGATAGATCAGGTCGTACAGTTGATTGCTCACGGCCGAACGACGGTCCCGGGATTTGACGTAACCGGTGACCTCGTACTGCACACTGCGCAGCCCGGACTTCACCACCACGGCGCCAGCCTTCGGGCTGGCCAGCAACTCACGACAGCCCTGCAGTGCCTTGTCCAGCGAATCCAGAACGATGCTGGGGCGCAGCCGGGCGGGTAATTCGATGCTCAGGGTCACGGAATGGAAATGGTCCGGGCGACTGAAATTGACGATGCGGGTTTTCGCCGCCATCGCATTGGGGATTACCGCCATGCTGCCTTCGGCGGTCAACAGGTGGGTCGAACGCCAGTCGATTTCGATGACCTTGCCTTCGATGTCATCCAGGCGAATCCAGTCATCCACGCGAAAGGGCTTGGTGGCATTAAGCACGATCCCGGAAAACACATCCCCCAGGGTACTTTGCACCGCCAGACCAAGAATGATCGCCACAGCACCGGACGTCGCCAGCAGGCCCTTGACCGGAAGGTCCAGCACATAGGCAGCTGCCGCAACCACCGCAATCAAGAACAGCAACGCACCCATCAGGTCCTGCAGCAGATGGCCCTTGCCGCCGATACGCGGCTCCAGCACCACGGCCGCCAGCACCGTCAACGTTCGTGCGCCGAACAGCCACCAGACAATCAACAACACGGTTGCAAGGACATGCCGGGATTGGGCAATAGCGTCCGGTACCGGGCTCAAGGGGCTCAGGCCTGCGTCCAGCAAGACCATGCTGAACAGCAGGAACAGCCCGATTCGGATCAACATCTTCCAGCGCAACCAACGGGGTGGCAGCGATTGCCAGAGAACCAGATCGGCTATCACCACCAGGGACGCACAGGTCAGCGGATAAGCAAACCAGGGAAGCTCCATCAACACCCTCCAGACCAGCCGAAACATTCAGCTGTGACAGCTGCCGAGCTTAGCTGATTGGAGGGTGCAAGGGTTGGGGGCAAACCTCTATGGGCCCATAAACCTGTGGGAGAATCGCGCCCCTGGATTTTGCTATCCCCGCCGAAACATCGGCCCACCCGAAACCGCCCCGGTGAACCCGCCATCCACCACGATCTCAGCCGCCGTCATGCCCGATGACAGGCTGGACGCCAGGAACACCACGGCCTGGGCCACCTCCTCGGGGTCACAAAAACGGCCCAGTGGAATACGCGGTGCCAAGGCATTTTCGGTGTCATCCAGAGTGCTACCTTGCCGGGCGTCACGGGTCCAGATCGGTGTGCGTGTGGCACCAGGAATCACCGTGTTGACCCGAATACCCCGCGGTGCCAGCTCGGAAGCGAACACCTTGGCCATGGCCGTGACGCCCGCCTTGGTCGCGGCATAGGCCGCAGAACCGACTGATCCGACTTCACGCATCACCGAACCGTTGAGCACTACCGAGCCGCCTTCACTCAACAGTGGCAGCACGCCTTGCACCGTGAAGAACACCGACGTCAGGTTGGTCTGCACAATGGTTTCAAAGGCGGACAAGGTGGTTTTGCCCAGTGGCGTCGGGCCGGACACACCGGCGTTGGCGAACACCACGTCGAGGGTTTTGAAGGTTTCGCCCACGACCTTGACCACTGTTTCAATATCCGCAGCCACATTGAGGTCCGCCTGGATCCCGACGACCCCACCACCCAGCTCCAGGATAGCGGCGTCCAGCTTGGCACGGTCACGCCCCGTGATCACCACCCGAGCGCCCTGCTCAAGCATCAGTTTTGCCGTCGCGAATCCGATACCGCTGTTACCGCCGGTGATCAATACAGTCTTGTCTTTCAGGTTCATGGTCATGCCTCGTTCGCAGGGTGTTCATCAGGGACAGGTGTTGAGCGGAAAACCGTTCAGCGCGTTATGGAGTACGAACATACTCCTATTTTGGAGTTCGTCCATACTCTATTTTTGAGTGCGCCCTGTTTTTGGGCGTATGATCACCCACCAAACGACCCACTTCCCCCACGGCTGGAGATCATGATGTCGCGTTCACAGGCAGAAAAAGCGCTGATCCACGAGCACATTGTCGAAGTAGCGGCCAAGCGTTTTCGTGAAGTAGGGCTTAACGGCATTGGTGTGGCCGATGTGATGAAAGAAGCCGGTCGAACCGGTGGGGGCTTCTACAAGCACTTCGAATCCCGGGACAAACTGGTCGAAGAGGCCATGACCTGCGCCTACAAGAAGCGCAAGGAGTCTGCTGCCAAGTACATCAATGACCCATCGTTGAGCCTGAGCGATTTCGTTGAGAGCTACCTGAGCGAGCGCCACATAAACAACCCCGGCTCGGGCTGCGCCGTCAGCGCGCTGATGAACGACGTCGCCCGCAGCAGCGAAACGGTGCGGGCGCTGTTCTCGGCGGAGGTGGAAAGTCAGATAGCCACGATGATGACCCTGCTCAACGACAAAAAGCCAAGCGAGACCCGCGCCCAGGCGATTCTTGCCATTTGCACACTGGCCGGCGCCGTAGGTCTGGCCCGCGCCATTTCCGATGAAGACCTGTCCCGGGAGTTGACTACCGTGGGCCATACGCTGCTCAAGGCACTGGAGGCCTGATTTGGCTCAGATAGCGGTAGCACCACCGTCGATAGCCAATGCCTGGCCAGTCGTGAACGCTGCGCCGTCAGAACACAGATAAAGCACGGCGCTGGCGATTTCTTCGACCTTGCCGATGCGGCCCACCGGGTGCATTGCGGCGGCAAACTCGGCTTTTCGCGGGTCAGCTTCATGGGCACGGCGGAACATGTCGGTGTCGATTACAGCCGGACACACCGCATTGACGCGAATTTTCTTCTTGGCGTACTCGATGGCAGCGGACTTGGTCAGGCCAATCACCGCATGCTTGGAAGCGCTGTAGATACTCATTTTCGGTGCAGCCCCCAGGCCCGCGACCGAAGCGGTGTTGACGATGACTCCCCCGCCCTGGGCCAACATCAGCGGCAACTGGTACTTCATGCACAGCCACACGCCTTTGACATTGACGCCCATGATTGCGTCGAACTCCGCCTCGCTGCCTTCGGCCAGCCGACCTTTCTCGATCTCGATCCCGGCATTGTTGAATGCGTAATCCAAGCGGCCATAGGCAGCCACCCCCTGCTCCATCAACTGCCTGACCTCGGACTCCGAAGTGACGTTGCAGCGCACGAACAAGGCCTCGCCCCCGGCGGCACGGATCAACTGGACAGTGCCTTCGCCGCCCTCAGCGTCCAGATCAGCCACGACCACTTTCAACCCCTGACCTGCAAACGCCAACGCCGTCGCGCGACCGATACCGGCAGCCGCACCGGTGACCAGAGCCACCTGTCCAGAAAAAGTCATGCTCATTGAATTGCTCTCCGTTTGCTGTTCGATAAGGGGTTCGGGGTCAACGCCAGCAGTCTAGTCAGTGCCCTGTGCTCTACGTCAGCACTATCAAGACCTCGGTTGGCAGGTCATGGATCGCAGTGATTAAGCGACGAATGTGTCATCACTGAACCGTATCGCAACGCATTCGGGCAAAGCCCTTTGCTTGCCCCCTACCCCATCAAGGTCTATCACTGGTTTTTATCCTTCCATTGAGGACCTGCCATGACCACCCTGACCAACCGCCAATTCCTGCTCGCCAAACGCCCGGTGGGCGCAGCCAGCCGTGATGACTTCACCTTTCAGGAAGTCCCCGTTGGCGAGGTGGGTCCGGGACAGATTCTGGTCAAGAACCACTACCTGTCACTGGACCCGGCCATGCGCGGCTGGATGAATGAGGGCAAGTCTTACATCCCGCCCGTTGGCCTGGGCGAAGTCATGCGCGCACTGGGTGTGGGTGAAGTAATCGAGTCACAGAACCCGAAGTTTGCTGCGGGGGACTACGTACAGGGCGTCACCGGCATTCAGGATTACTTCGTCGGCGAACCCAAGGGCTTCCAGAAAATCGATCCGAAGCTGGCACCCCTGCCTCGTTACCTTGCGGCACTGGGCATGACCGGTATGACCGCCTACTTCGCGCTGCTGGACATCGGCGCGCCGAAAAGTGGTGAAACCGTAGTTATTTCCGGGGCTGCGGGTGCGGTGGGCAGCATTGCCGGGCAGATCGCCAAAATCAAAGGCTGCCGGGTGATCGGTATCGCAGGCGGCAAGGAGAAATGCCAGTCGCTGATCGATGAACTGGGCTTCGATGGCGTCATTGACTACAAGAACGAAGACGTAACCGCCGGCCTGAAGCGCGAATGCCCAAAAGGCGTAGACGTGTATTTCGATAACGTCGGCGGCGACATCCTCGATGCCGTCCTGTCACGACTGGCCTACAAGGCCCGCGTCATCATCTGCGGCGCCATCAGCCAGTACAACAACACCAGCGCCGTCAAAGGCCCGGCCAACTACCTGTCACTGCTGGTCAACCGGGCGCGGATGGAAGGCTTCGTGATCATGGATCACGCCGCACAATTCGCCGAGGCAGGCAAGGAAATGGCAGGCTGGCTGGCCGCAGGCAAGCTGGTGAGCAAGGAACATATCGTCGACGGGCTGGAGACCTTCCCCGAGACTCTGCTCAAGCTGTTCAGTGGCGAGAACACCGGGAAACTGGTGTTGAAGGTTTGAGGTTTGCCACAGCGCCCTGTCAATGACAGGGCTTCAGTCAACCCAGTTTTCAACCTGAAGCCCTGGAACGCGCTCGAACTCCCGAACATTGTTCGTCACCAGAATCCAGCCCGCCGCCCTGGCATGGGCCGCCAGCCACAAATCATTGTTGCCAATGACCTGACCCTTGGCCTGTAACTGAGCCCTGATTTGCCCGTAATGCTCGGCGGTCGCCTCTTGTAAATGCACCACCTGCATGAGCGACTCCAACTGGTGAACCGCCGACAACGCGCGTTCGCGGGACTGGCTTTTCTCAGCCCCGTAGCGCAGTTCACCCAAGGTAATAACGGACATCGCAAGCTCGGAAGCCGAATGCCTGGCGAAACGCTCCCGTACCGATGGCGGTTTATGCTTGGTGAGGTAAATCAGAATGTTGGTGTCCAGCAGGTAACGCACCGACATCAGAAATCCTCACGCTCTTGCGGCGGAGTATCGTCACGCCCATCGGCCATGAAGTCCGCAGGGAAGTCGGCCAGCGCGTCGAGTATCGCGACGGCACTCTTGGGATGTTCCCTTAATACGATCTCATCGCCGCGACGGAAAATCTCGACGCGATCAACGTCCAGGCGAAACTCTTTGGGAAGCCGGACCGCCTGACTGTTACCTGACTGGAAAATACGGGCGAAAGTCATGATTCACCTCACGGAGAGCGGATATACGCGAAGTATATACATCTATCCATGAGGGTCAATCCACTGCTTTCACGTCAGCTCGGCAACCACCGCCGCCAGTGCCTTGGCCGGGTCTGCTGCCTGGCTGATCGGGCGGCCGATCACCAGGTAGTCGGAACCTGCGTCCAGCGCCTGACGTGGGGTCAGGATGCGGCGCTGGTCGTCCAGGGCGCTGCCTGCAGGGCGAATGCCAGGGGTGACCAGTTGCAGGGAAGGATGCGCGGCTTTGAGTGCCTGGGCTTCCAGCGCGGAACACACCAGACCGTCCATACCGGCTTTCTGTGCCAGGGCCGCCAGACGCAGGACCTGCTCCTGCGGTTCGATGTCCAGGCCAATGCCTGCCAGGTCTTCGCGCTCCATGCTGGTCAGCACGGTGACACCGATCAGCAGCGGCTTGGGGCCGGTGCGCTGGTCCAGCACGTCGCGACAGGCCGCCATCATGCGCAGGCCACCGGAGCAGTGCACGTTGACCATCCACACGCCCATCTCCGCCGCAGCCTTGACGGCCATCGCAGTGGTATTAGGGATGTCATGGAATTTCAGGTCCAGGAACACTTCGAAGCCCTTGTTGCGCAAGGTCTCGACGATGTCGGCTGCACAACTGGTGAACAGTTCCTTGCCGACCTTGACCCGACACAGTTTCGGGTCCAGTTGATCAGCCAGCTTCAACGCGGCGTCACGGGTAGGAAAATCCAGGGCGACGATGATAGGAGTCTGGCAGGCGGACATGTGCGGGTTCTCAGGCAAGTCGAAATCGGCGCGCATTGTAGCTGAACACGCCAGCGGACGGGACCCGGTGATCGGTAATTGATCAAGATTGATCGCACCTGCAGCAACTGCATACCGCACTGGGGGAGCGAATTCATTCGCGAGAGGTCGGTACATTCAGCATCTTCGGCGACTGACACCCCGCATCGCGAATGAAACAGACCTGCCGCCTGCACCCGTTCTGCGCACCTCACGCACTAAACACGTCCGTTCATAACAGCCAAAAGCCATAACCATCCTGCGAACGACGTTTTTTTGGGCATAACGACGTAACCACAGGCCGCTGGCACGCCCACTGCTAGACCTTGTGCGATGACCTATCGACTTCAGGGAGAAACAAATGACAACGCAACTCAAGCCCACTCTGGGCACGCTGCACTTATGGGGGATCGCGGTCGGGCTGGTGATTTCGGGTGAATATTTTGGCTGGAGTTATGGATGGGGCGTGGCAGGCACCCTGGGCTTTCTGGTCACCTCATTGATGGTCGCGGCCATGTACACCTGTTTCATCTTCAGCTTTACCGAACTGACCACCGCCATCCCTCATGCCGGTGGCCCCTTTGCCTACAGTCGTCGCGCCTTTGGCGAAAAAGGCGGACTGGTGGCCGGGCTCGCAACGCTGATCGAATTCGTGTTCGCCCCTCCCGCCATCGCCCTGGCGATCGGCGCTTATCTGAATGTGCAGTTTCCGGCACTCGATCCCAAACATGCGGCGGTGGGTGCCTACATCGTGTTCATGGGCCTGAACATCCTCGGCGTGAAGCTGGCCGCCACGTTCGAACTGGTGGTGTGCGTGCTGGCAGTGGCCGAGTTGCTGGTGTTCATGGGAGTGGTCGCACCTGCATTCAGTTTCAGCAATTTCGCACTCCATGGTTGGGCGGGATCCGACAGCTTTGGCGCCCCCGCGATTGCCGGGATGTTTGCCGCCATCCCCTTCGCCATCTGGTTCTTCCTGGCCATCGAAGGCGCGGCCATGGCGGCCGAAGAGGCCAAGGACCCCAAACGCACCATCCCCAAGGCTTACATCAGCGGCATCATTACCCTGGTTTTGCTGGCGATGGGCGTGATGTTCTTCGCCGGGGGCGTGGGTGACTGGCGCACCCTTGCCAACATCAACGACCCGTTGCCCCAGGCGATGAAAGCGGTGGTGGGCGAAAGCTCGGGTTGGCTGCACATGCTGGTGTGGATCGGCCTGTTCGGGCTGGTTGCCAGTTTCCACGGGATCATTCTCGGCTACTCGCGGCAGTTCTTTGCCTTGGCACGGGCCGGTTACCTGCCCAAATCGCTGGCCAAACTGTCACGGTTCCAGACGCCACACAGGGCCATCATCGCCGGTGGCCTGATCGGCATCGCCGCGATCTACAGCGACGGCCTGATCAACCTGAGTGGCATGACCCTCACCGCCGCCATGATCACCATGGCCGTGTTCGGCGCCATCGTCATGTACATCATGAGCATGCTCAGCCTGTTCAAGCTGCGTAAGACCGAGCCGTTGCTGGAGCGCACCTTCCGCGCGCCGGGCTACCCGGTTGTGCCCGGCATCGCCCTTGTACTGGCCGTGGTATGCCTGGTGGCAATGGCCTGGTTCAACGCGCTGATCGGCCTGATTTTCCTGGGCTTCATGGCCGCAGGGTTCGTCTACTTCACACTCACGGCACAATCGCGAGCCGATGCACCTGCCGACTCCATGCTGACCGGGTTGTAGCTGACCGGATTGTAATAGGGCCACGCCGCTTGAAGGAATGTCACGCGGCGGGTTTGAAGGCGCCTAGAATGGAACCACCGAGCGACGCCATCGCTCAAACGGATACATGAAAAGGAGAGCCCCATGCCCTGGTATGCCTGGTTAATTCTGGTAATTGCAATCGGCTCGATCGTCGGCGGCTTGTTGATGCTGCGAGATTCCGCGCAGAAGCTGCCACTGACCGAAGAGCAACTCAAACGCGTCCACGAACGAAACGCCGAGATGGACGCTAAAGACGCCCAGGATCGTTGAATCAGCATCGTTGAATCACAATTCTTGAGTCAAAAAAGGCGGTGCAACCCCTGCACCGCCTTCCCTCCCGCCTCGGGTAGCTGTGTTCAGTTCGCGACGTGGACGCTGTCCAGAGCCACCGATCGACGATTGGCCATTGGCGTGACCGCAATACGGTAAGGCTGGAAAATAATCGACATCTGTCCGTTATCGCGCAGCTGCTTGAGAATCCCGGCAAACTGCTCCCCACTGATACCTGCTTGCGGACGTATCAGCGCGTAGTGTCGGTAGACCTGGTCAACCCGCTCTGACACCAGCAAATGCTGGGCCTCGTCCTTGTTGCGCGCCATGAAGTCACTGAGGTAAGAGCGCGTTACCAACGCGATATCCGCCCGCCCACGCAATACCATCAGCAAGTTGCTGTCATGGGAATACGTCAGTGTGGCGTTGTAATGTTCGGCCAGGTACTTGGGTTGCGGATTGAAGTTGGCAAACGCGTAGTGGTAACCACTGAACAATGCCAGGCGCTTGCCATTGAGGTCATCGAAGTAACTTTGCTGACGACCTTCAACGCGTTGGGCGACGAAGACTTCGGCGTCTTCGAGACCCATTTCGACATTGGTATGGGCAATGTTTTGCCAACCCCAGGCGGGATTTTCGAAAATCGCCATATCGATGCGCCCGTCCTGGAAGTCCCGAAAGCGCCGGGGAATGGACGTAGGCACCAGGACAAACTGAAAGTCGCTCTGGACCCTGTTCATCGCCTCGACCAGTTGCGGCAACAGCCCGGTATCTTCACCCCGCTCGGGGCGAATGGTATAGGGCGGAAAATGCGCAGCTCCGATGTGCACGACTTGGGCAGCGCACGCCTGCCAGGTCATCAGACTACTGACTGCCAACAACAAGGTTCGGGAAGCCATCCGCACACGGGAAGACATCAAGACAGCGCACCTCTGGGTAACCTGGATTCAACTAAGCTAGGCGGTTTCGATCATTAAAACAACGAGCAAATAACCCGGCTTAGAGCCTTTGCCCGATTTCAGGGCACTTAACCGCATACGACTGTTCACGCCCATTGGCGACTGCATCAGAAAGACTGAAAGCATAACGTCAATAACGGCACTGTTGGGTCAATCGATTGTCACTGTAAGGTCACGCAAGCCGCATCTCAAGGCTCGCTCAAACTCGGGTAATTGGACGCAGGCGCACGAACATGGCTACGCTGAACCCAATGTGCAAATTGTTGAATGGGAGGTCGATATGCCGCACTGGCTGGTGATAGATCTGGAGGCCACGACCGAGGAAGGCGGCTGGCCCGTCGCAGAAATGGAAATCATCGAAATTGGCGCGACCCTGGTCAACCAGGACGGACGGGAGCTGGATCATTTCGAACGGTTCGTGCGCCCTTTACGTCGACCCCAACTGACGACGTTCTGCCGAGAGCTGACCCATATCAGTCAGGGAAATATCGATGGTGCTGCGCCGTTGACCAGTGTCTGGCCAGCGTTCGAACGCTGGTTGGGCCATCACCAGGCACGCCTGGTAGGCTGGGCCAGTTGGGGGGACTATGACCGTCGGCAACTGGAACAGGAATGGCAACAGCAGCAGTTGACCAGCGTCTTGAACGCCCTGCCTCACGTCAACCTGAAACAACGTTTTGCCCAGGCCAGGCAACTGCAACGCGCACCGGGCTTGAACGGTGCGCTGCAACTGGCGGGTATGCAGTTCAGCGGTCAACAGCACCGCGCCCTGGCCGATGCACGCAACACGGCGCGGCTGCTGCCGTTGATCCTGACCACCTGAACGGCGCGAGGGCGCAGCGAGTTTTCATGCAGCGCCTAAAGCGGATGACGTCTTTTTGCGCCTTGGGCATACTGACCGGCCTTTTTTAGCCCTTTTCGAGGAATCGCCCATGTTCAAGGTCAATGAATACTTCGACGGTACTGTCAAATCGATCGCGTTCGGCCAGGCTGAAGGCCAGGCGACCATCGGTGTAATGGCTGCGGGTGAATACGAATTCGGCACGGCTCAGCGCGAGATCATGCACGTCATTTCCGGCGCGCTGACCGTCAAGCTTCCGGACAGCACCGATTGGGAAAACTTCCCTGCAGGCAGCCAGTTCAACGTTCCAGCCAACAGCAAGTTCCAGCTGAAAGTCGCCGTTGATACTGCTTACCTGTGTGAATACCGCTGATTCAGATTGGTAGACAGGGCTTATGTTGATCGTGCCCACGCTCCAGCGTGGGCACGATCAACCGCCGCACCTCAGACTCAAACCACCTCTTCCGCCTGTGCATTGAACTGCAATGCCGCCAGACGCGCGTACAGCGGGTTGCTGGCAATCAGTTGCTGGTGGGTGCCGACAGCCATCAGGCGCCCCTGATCAATCACTGCGATGCGATCCGCGTTCTGGACGGTGGCCAGCCGATGGGCGATCACCAGGGTAGTACGGTCTTTCATCAGGCTCGGCAAGGCCTGCTGGATCAAGTGTTCACTCTGGGCATCAAGGGCGCTGGTGGCCTCATCCAGTAGCAGAATGGGCGCATCCACCAGCAACGCACGGGCAATCGCCAACCGTTGCCGTTGACCACCCGACAAACCCAAACCGCCATCTCCCAGATGAGTCTGGTAGCCGTCGGGCATTTGCAGAATGAACTCGTGGGCATGGGCGATCCGCGCCGCGGCTTCGACCTGTTCGAAACTTGCCCCGGCATTGCCGTAACGAATGTTGTCTTCAACGCTGCCAAAGAACAGCGCCGGGGTCTGGGATACCAGCGCAAAGCAGCGACGCAGGTCCAGCGGATCGAGCTGGATGATGGGCAGCCCTTCCAGCAGGATCTGGCCTTGCTGCGGATCGTAGAAGCGCAGCAGCAGGTCGAACAATGTTGACTTGCCCGCCCCCGATGGCCCCACCAGCGCCAGGGTTTCACCGGCCTCGATCGTCAGGCTCAAACCGTCGATGGCATTGCGTTCCGGGCGGGAGGGGTAGGCAAAGCTGAGGCTTTCCAGCGCCAGGCGGCCACTGACCCGTTCAGGCAACTGCAACAGACCGCTACTCGGCGCGGTGATCTCACTGCGGGCCTGCATCAGTTCGGTAATCCGCTCAGCCGCGCCTGCCGCCCGCTGCAACTCGCCGATCACTTCGCTCAGGGTGCCGAACGCACTGCCCACGATCAGGCTGTAGAACACGAACGCCGCCAGCTCACCGGCGGAAATGGTCCCTTCGATCACGTCCATGCCGCCGACCCACAGCATCACGGCGACCGCCCCCAGAACCAAAACGATCACCAGCGTAATCAGCCACGAACGCTGCAAAATTCGCTTGCGCGCCGTATCGAACGCCTCTTCGGCGGTGTGGGCAAAACGTTGCTTGTCCTGTTGCTGGTGGTTATAGGCCTGAACGGTCTTGATCTGGCCCAACGCCTCAGACACGTAACTGCCCACATCGGCGACACGGTCCTGGCTCTCTCGCGACAGGCTGCGCACCCGACGGCCAAAGATCAGGATGGGCGCGACCACCAAAGGCAGCGCCACCACCACGATACTGGTCAGCTTGGGGTTGGTGATGAACAGCAGCACGATGCCGCCAATCACCATCAGGGTATTACGCAAGAACAGCGACAGCGACGAGCCGATCACCGATTGCAACAACGTGGTATCGGCCGTCAGTCGTGACTGGATTTCCGAACTGCGGTTGTTCTCGTAAAAGCCAGGGTGCAGGTTGATCAGGTGATCGAAGACCTGCTTGCGCAGATCGGCAACCACCCGCTCGCCGATCCACGACACCAGATAGAACCGTGCAAACGTGCCGACGGCCAGGGCCAGCACCAGCATCATGAACAGACCGATGGACTGATTGAGCAAATGCGTCGAACGGGTCATGAAGCCCTGGTCCACCATCAGGCGAATGCCTTGCCCCATGGACAGCGCGATGGCGGCGGTGACGATCAACGCCAGCAGCGCCCCCAGGGCCTGCCAGCGATACGGCGCAATAAACCGTGAGGCCAGGCGGATCGCCTGACGCTGACGACCGGACAGCAATCGACCGAAAAGCGATAAATCCATGAACGATGACCTGCCTTGAGAAACCTGAGCCGAGAGCCTACACCTCTGGCGCGGTCGAATCCCGTTACCGTTGTGAACATTTGCGCTGAGGGCTGCCTGCCTGACTCGCCAAGCCTGACTATGACCACCGGGGCCAGCTGCTAGACAGTATTGATCTAAGCAGGCGCTGGCGATTTATCCGCGATTCTGCTGGACTGGCAAGGCGTCCGGTTGACTGCAAGGATGTCATGCCATGGTCACCCGGCGCGGGTAATCTCAAGCGCGAAACCTGATGAGGAGATAGGCCATGAGCTTGCACAACAGCAGCAATCAAGTACCACTCGTTCGAGCCAACCCCAACCTGCATGTTGGGGGTGCAGTTCTCGATAAAGACGGGCGCGAAATCCTGATTACTGAAGAGATGGTTCAGGCCGCATGTCAGGAATGCGACAAAAACTGGGTAACACCTGAAAAACAAGATTGATGCAGCAACGCCCTTTTGGAACCCGGCCTTGATGCCGGGTTTTTTCTGCTCTGCAGAAACCTGGACACGCCTCGGCAACATATTTTAAAAACTTACTCATTGACCTCCTTAAACTAACGAGCTTACGTCGGGACAACTTTAAGGCAAACCTTAAAGGCCCCTAATCTCGACAGGACGTTCAAAATGACCACAAAAAATAAATATATATATGACGCTCAAGATGTGGAGGATGCTTATCTAGACTTATATGAAACCGTATTCCCTTCGGATGACAACATCGACACCCCGAATGCAACACCCAGGATATTGATCGTCGCAGGTGTACAGGGCTCTGGTAAAACTTATCTGCTGGAAAACACACTGCTGCTCAGCGGTCGCTATAACCGTTACGTCAGCCTCTATACGACCGCGTTCAGGGAAAGACACCCGCAGTACGCGCAGATGATCAAGCACGGGGTGCTGCATGCTTATGAACACACCGAAGCCTTTGTGCGGGAGTTGGGGAGCAAGCTCTTCACCGAAGCCCTCGCCAAAAAGCACAGCATCATCATGGAGTGCGCGCTGGATGACATCGCATTCGCGGACTTTCCCGCCTACGCCGCCAGGCTGGGCTACCAGTTCGAAGTGCATTTGATCGGCTGCAAAAAAGAATTCGCCCACCTGTCCACCATCAAGCGTGTACTGGAATGTCTGGAGAAAGGCAGCCTTGAACGGTTCGTGGATATCCGCGATATCGAAGACAGCATGGGCAATGCCCAACAAATACTGACAGCCTTCGAAAATGCCTGCCTGGTCAGTGTCGGCTCGACCATCACGATGTATGAACGTGGCTTCGGCTTATTGAAGAATCGCCGGATTCTTTGTCAGAGCAGTTGTGAACAAGTGAACACGTTTACGCCATTGGCGATACAGGGCGAAGACGGAACGCTTATTCTTCCGAAAGACAATTCGGTACGAATAGAACGTACGCCCGAACTCAACACCCCTTGCAGCTACAAAAACTACGCAACAATCGTCAATGCCCCGATCCTGCTTCTTGAGGAACGAGGCGAGGCATTAAAAGAGTGTCACCTGGCACTCTCCGAACTCAATACGTTCGCCAAACACATACCTTACAACGTCTATAACGACCTTTATGCCTACATCGTCAGGTATATATTTCGCTAACTGAACCGCGTCGGATTAGAGGCGCACAGCGCCCAGCGCGCTCACGAGCCGGTTGAGGTTTTCATTCTCACCGTCGACCTTCACTGCCAGCCCTTCGATCTCGCGACGTGGCGGGTAATGCTTGCGCAAGGCGTCGAACGCCAATCGCTGGCTGGCAGTGTCGCCCACCAGGCTGCGGCGAAAGTCTGCATCATCGCGGCGCGGGTCATAGATGCCCCGGCAGAGCACGTTCAGCGCCCAGGCCGGATCCGTGGTCGCATCAAGGCTGACCTGGGCCAGCCAGGGCTTGGGCAACAAGTCGGACAATTGAATCTGCTGTGGCTGGTCAAGGTGGCGGCACAAGGCCTGATAGATCTGCGCCGTGCCCCGCTGCCGCCCATCAAGGCTGTAGCCCGCAATGTGCGGAGTGGCTATCACGCACAGATCGGCCAATTCGACATCCACCTGTGGTTCACCTTCCCACACATCCAGTACCGCCTGCAGGTCTTCGCGGTCAAGCAGGGTTTCGCGCAGGGCGTTGTTATCGACCACCGCGCCACGGCTGGCGTTGATCAACCATGCACCCTGACGCAGGCGCTGCAGGCGAGCCTCATCAAACAGATGCCAGGTCCGCTGTTCCCCGTTTTTGTCCAGCGGCGTATGCAGGCTGATAGCGTCACAGCGCTCGATGATTTCATCCAGGCTGACGAAGTACCCGCCTTCGGCCGCCTGACGCGGCGGATCGCAGACCAGTACGTTCCAGCCCAGCCCTTGCAGAACCTTGACCAGACGGCCGCCGACCTGCCCGGCACCCACGACACCAAAGGTGCGCTGTGCCAGATCCACGCCTTCTATCTCGGCCAGGGTCAGCAGGCTGCCCAGCACATAATCGACCACACCGCGAGCATTGCAGCCTGGAGCGCTGGACCATTGAATGCCAGCCTCCTGGAAATATTCCAGATCCAGGTGATCGGTGCCGATGGTGCAGGTGCCAACGAACCGTACCGGCGTGCCTTCCAGCAACTGGCGCGTCACCGGAGTGACCGAGCGCACCAGCAGGATATCGGCGTCCGCCACCGCGTCGCGATCAATGGAGCGGCCCGGCAAGCGACGGATTTCACCGAAATGGGCAAAAAAGGCGTCGAGCAGCGGAATATTTTCGTCGGCAACAATTCGCATGATGGGCTCCCTGAGGTCGGCGGCAGTGTAGGCGCTCAACGCCCTGCGGGGCCAGCATCAATGGAGGTTCTTCACAAATTGGCAACGGCCCGGAAAGAGGGCTCAGTCAGCCTTTTTGCGAATCCAGTATAAAAAGGTGCCATTTTCGGCCTGCTGCTCAACCAGCTCATGGCCGAGAAACACGCAGAACTTGGGGATATCGCGACGGGTCGAGGGATCAGTGGCGATGACTTTGAGCAAACCACCGGCACGCAGGTCGCGGATTTTCTGGTGCAGCATCATCACCGGTTCCGGACAGTTGAGGCCGCTGGCGTCGAGGACAGTGTCCACGGACAGACTTTCGATGGGTTCAGGCATGGGGCACTCCAAAAACTGGCGGGCATTGTGGCTTAAATCCGTTAGGGCCGCCAAATGCTGGTTGTCTGAAATACCGTCTTCGCGAGCAAGCTCGGCTCCCACAGGTTTTGTGTCTGCCGTATATTCTGGCCTGAACACATATCCAATGTGGGAGCGAGCTTGCTCGCGAAGGCGTCAGGCCTGCAAACACTGTAGGTGCCTGACCCACCGCCCTCGCGGGCAAGCCACGCCCCTACGGTTTTACATCAACGCCGCTTGCCATCCAGCCTGCGCAAATGGCAGGTCACTTCTTCGCGATCGTGGTACAGCTGTTTGCAACCGATGGAGACCTTGATGCCCCGAGCTTCGAACCCTTCTTCGATGCGCAACAACAACCGGCGCACTTCTGCGTAGCGCTGCTTCATCGGCAGCTTGAGGTTGACCACCGCCTCGCGACACAGCCCTTCACCGAGCCAGGTCTCCAGCAAAGCTGCATTTCGCGCGGGTTTCTCGACAATGTCGCACACCATCCAGTCCACCGGCTGACGCGGTTTGTAGGTGAAGCCGTCTGCCATCAGGTGCTGGACGAGACCGGTTTCCATCAGGCTTTCGGCCATCGGGCCGTTATCGATGGCGGTGACCAGCATGCCGCGCCGTACCAGTTGATAAGTCCAGCCGCCGGGTGCAGCGCCCAGGTCAACACCGGTCATGTCTCCTGACAGTCGCTCATCCCACTGGTCGCGAGGGATAAAATGATGCCACGCTTCTTCCAGCTTCAAGGTTGAACGGCTGGGGGCTTCCCGAGGGAATTTCAGACGCGGAATACCCATGGGCCACATCGCGGAATTGTCCGCATCCGCCAGCCCCAGGAATACCTCACGACCGCTTTTGAAGGTCAGCAACAACCGTGGCTTGCTGGCGTCGTCCACCAGTTTGCCGGCCTGGGTCAGGGCCTTGCGCAGCGGCGCTTCGAACTTGCGGCAAAAATTGGAGAGTTCCTTGCCGTCGTTGGTGTCCACCACTTCCAGCCACAGGCTGCCGCACGTCGGGAACGTGGCCATGTGCGCCAGGATCACGCTGATGCGATCGGTTTCCGGCAGATCCAGAAATACGCCCCGCGCCCACTGCCGGGGGAAAATCAGTTGCGCGAAGCGCTGGCCGTCCATCAAGCGCCGGGCGCCGTCTTCCTCGGTGCAGATGAATTCGGCGCAGGCGGTGTCCGGTCTGGCTTTGGCATAGCCCGCCACGTTCAGACGTGCAGCGTGCTCGGCGATTTCGGAACAGACCTCACCTTCGAAGCCGGGCCTACAATGCATAAACAGGGTGTTCATCGATTGCTCCTGAGCAACTCGCTCGGGTGTACACCCCAAGACTTTAAAGCGGCGCATGATAGCCGAATCAGGAACCACTGGCTCGGCTTGAGGGTCCAGTACTACTCAAGCGCCTTGAAGACTGATCAATCACAGACTCAGCACCGGCGATTCGCCCTGTCCGTGCCGTGCGGACGCGTTAAGGAGTTATTTCATGCCTTCCCTCGATAGCCTGAAAAGCCTCAAGACCCTGGAAATCGACAATAAGACCTATCACTACTTCAGCTTGCCCGAAGCGGCCAGGTCCCTGGGCAACCTGGACAAGCTGCCGATGTCCCTCAAGGTCCTGCTGGAAAACCTGTTGCGCTGGGAAGACAACAAGACCGTCACCGGTGCCGACCTCAGGGCCATCGCTGCCTGGCTTGCGGAGCGTCGCTCTGACCGGGAAATCCAATACCGCCCTGCCCGGGTGCTGATGCAAGACTTCACGGGTGTGCCCGCCGTGGTCGACCTGGCAGCCATGCGCGCCGCGGTGGCCAAGGCCGGTGGTGATCCACAGCGCATCAACCCGCTGTCGCCAGTGGACCTGGTCATCGACCACTCGGTGATGGTGGACAAGTTCGGTGATGCCAGCGCGTTCGGCCAGAACGTCGACATCGAGATGCAACGCAACGGCGAACGTTATGCGTTCCTGCGCTGGGGCCAGAGTGCCTTTGACAACTTCAGCGTGGTACCGCCAGGCACCGGCATCTGCCATCAGGTCAACCTGGAGTACCTGGGCCGCACGGTCTGGACCAAGGATGAAGACGGCCGCACTTATGCCTTCCCCGATACCCTGGTCGGCACCGACTCGCACACCACCATGATCAATGGCCTGGGCGTGCTGGGCTGGGGTGTTGGCGGTATCGAAGCCGAAGCCGCCATGCTCGGCCAGCCGGTATCGATGCTGATTCCCGAAGTCATTGGCTTCAAGCTGACCGGCAAACTCAAGGAAGGCATCACCGCCACCGACCTGGTGTTGACGGTCACGCAGATGCTGCGCAAGAAAGGCGTGGTCGGCAAGTTCGTCGAATTCTATGGCGATGGCCTGGCCGACCTGCCCCTGGCTGACCGTGCAACCATTGCCAACATGGCCCCGGAGTACGGCGCCACCTGTGGCTTTTTCCCGGTCGATGACGTGACGCTGGACTACCTGCGCCTGTCCGGCCGCCCCACTGAAACCGTCAAGCTGGTCGAAGCCTACTGCAAGGCCCAGGGTCTGTGGCGCGTGGCAGGTCAGGAACCAACCTTCACTGACAGCCTGGAACTGGACATGGGCAGCGTCGAGGCCAGCCTGGCTGGGCCGAAACGTCCTCAGGACCGGGTTGCACTGCCCAATGTGGCCCAGGCATTCAGTGACTTCCTCGGCCTGCAATTCAAACCGTCGAACCACGAAGAAGGCCGCCTGGAAAGCGAAGGCGGTGGCGGCGTGGCCGTGGGTAACGCCGATCAGGTCGGCGAGGCGGATTATGTCTACGAAGGCCAGACCTATCGCCTGAAAAACGGTGCGGTGGTCATCGCAGCCATTACCTCCTGCACCAACACCTCCAACCCGAGCGTCATGATGGCGGCTGGTCTGGTAGCAAAGAAGGCCGTGGAAAAAGGCCTGACACGCAAGCCTTGGGTCAAAAGCTCCTTGGCACCGGGTTCAAAAGTGGTGACGGACTACTACAACGCTGCCGGCCTGACCCAATACCTCGACAAACTGGGCTTTGATCTGGTGGGTTATGGCTGTACCACCTGTATTGGCAACTCCGGCCCGTTGCCAGACCCCATTGAAAAAGCCATCCAGCAGTCGGATCTGACCGTTGCGTCGGTGCTGTCGGGCAACCGCAACTTCGAAGGCCGGGTGCATCCGCTGGTCAAGACCAACTGGCTGGCCTCACCGCCTCTGGTGGTCGCCTATGCCCTGGCTGGCAGCGTGCGCATCGACATCAGCACCGAGCCGCTGGGCGAAGGCTCGGACGGCAAGCCCGTTTACCTGCGGGACATCTGGCCGAGCCAGAAGGAAATCGCCGAAGCCGTGGAGCAGGTCAATACCGGCATGTTCCATAAGGAGTACGCCGAAGTCTTCGCCGGTGACGCGCAATGGCAGGCCATCGAAGTGCCGCAGGCCGCCACTTACATCTGGCAGGACGACTCCACTTACATCCAGCATCCGCCGTTTTTCGACAACATTGCAGGCCCCCTGCCGCTCATCGAAGACGTCAAGGGTGCAAGCGTGCTGGCTCTGCTGGGAGATTCGGTTACCACCGACCACATCTCGCCTGCGGGCAACATCAAGGCTGACAGTCCTGCAGGTCGCTATCTGCGACAGAAAGGCGTCGAACCCCGGGATTTCAACTCCTATGGTTCCCGTCGCGGTAACCACGAAGTCATGATGCGCGGCACCTTCGCCAACATCCGCATTCGCAATGAAATGCTCGGTGGCGAAGAAGGCGGCTACACCATCCACGTGCCCACTGATGAAAAGCTGCCAATCTATGACGCCGCCATGCGTTATCAGGCCGAAGGCACGCCCTTGGTGGTGATTGCGGGGCAAGAATACGGCACCGGCTCCAGCCGCGACTGGGCGGCCAAAGGCACCAACCTGCTGGGCGTCAAAGCGGTAATTGCCGAAAGTTTCGAACGTATCCACCGTTCCAATCTGGTGGGCATGGGCGTATTGCCGTTGCAGTTCAAGGGCGGACAAAACCGTAAATCCCTGAACCTGACCGGCAAGGAAAAGCTCGACATCACCGGCCTGACCAACGCCGATCTGCAACCGGGCATAAGCCTCAAGCTGCTGATCACCCGCGAAGACGGCAGCCAGGAAACCGTCGACGTGTTGTGTCGGATCGATACCCTGAACGAAGTGGAATACTTCAAATCGGGCGGGATCCTCCATTACGTGCTGCGCCAGTTGATTGCCAGCCCTGCTGCCTGAGCCCGCAGCGCCTTGACCATTCGCCGCCCCGGCGTCTGGTCAGGACATCGCGGTCTACCCCCTGACCAACTCGCGCGCAACCCGCGTTTCGCGCGAGTAGGCGCGCAGGAATGCCTTGAAGAAGTTCATTTTTGGGTCCGGTGCCAGCCCATCGGCCATTCGCAATTGCTGCTCGTTGTACCAGGTCATGGCCCCCAGGCCGTTGATGGCCTTGATCAGGGTAATGGGTGAGTGCGGCCCTAGCAGTCCCGGCCCCAGACGCAGGCGGTGATCCAGGGAGTCGAAGCCGGAAAACGCTCCGCTCAACAACCCCGCCGCCGCGTCAGGGTAAACACACAGCGGGCGACCAATACCGATCAGATCGACGCCATCCTGGGTGATGGCATCGGCCATGCCCTGCGCCGTACGAAAACCACCGGTCACCATCAGTTTTGCCCGGGATACATGGCGGCGAATTTCGGGGGTGAAGCGGGCGAAAAAAGCTTCGCGCTCACGGGTGGACTTACTGACAGTCGGGTCGAAAACCGGCTCTACCCCCTCAATGTTGGCCATCCTGGGTTGTTCGTAGGTCCCACCGGAGATCTCGATCAGATCGACACCTGCCTCATCCAGCCAGCCCGCGACAACCTGGCTGTCTTCAAAACTGAAGCCGCCGCGCTGAAAATCCGCAGAATTGAGCTTCACGGAAATCGGGTAATCCGGCCCAACCCTGTCCCGCACGGCAGCCACCGCAGCCAGTAAAAAACGCGCCCGACGAGTCAGGTCGCCTCCCCACTCGTCATCTCGCTGGTTGGTGAGTGGCGAGAGGAACGCTGAAAAGAGGTAACCGTGAGCGGCGTGTAACTGGACGCCATCAAACCCGGTCTCCCGGGCAATGCCCGCCGCGAAGGCAAACCGCTCGATCAAATCCAGTATCTCGCCATGGGTGAGGGCTACAGGTGTCCCAAACTTATTGCCCGGCAGCGCAACCTGAACGCTGGAAGGCGCCTTGGGCGTTGGGTTGATGGACTTTTGAGTCTGGCGACCGGCGTGGGAAAGCTGCATCCAGATCTGTCCGCCATTGCCCTTGGCAGACGCAGACCAGGCTTTCAGCGCATCAAGCTGCTCCGTGGACTGGCGCCCCTGAATCACCACGTTACCGCCGTGCTCCAGATGCAGCCGGTCCACCTGCACGTTACCGGTCAACAGCATGCCCGGCCCCTGGTGAGCGAACGCCCGATACAGCGTCTGGTGCCGGGTGGTTGCCCGGTTGCGTGAGTCGGCCAGCAACTCGGACATCGCGCCCTTGGCAAGCCGGTTTGCAAGGGTGACGCCACAGGGTAACGCCAGCGGTGTGTTCAGGACACCAGAGTGATAAGTGGCTGTGTGGGCTGCTGTGCGGACAAGTTCGATACCCATGAAAATCAACTCCACATCGACAAGGATGCCAACGGGCGTTGGCATCTGGCGGCGAGCCAGAAAGCCATTAAATACCTATTGGTATTTGAATATCAATATGAATCTTGAATTCAGTCGGTATCCGAATACTGTTCAGGGCATACTGTGCTTCGCCTTGCCAGCAGCTCTGGCAACCCATCCCCACAGAAGGGTATGACCCCAAGAGGTATTCTTGAAACCCGCTCGCTTATCTCGCACCCAGCAACAGGCCATTACCCGCGAACGCCTGCTGATGGCCGCTCAACAGGTGTTTTCCCGGCTGGGGTACGGCGGAGCCTCCGTGGACCTGATTGCCGCGCAGGCGGGCTATTCCAAGGGTGCGATCTACTCCAACTTCCCGAACAAGGAAGCGATCTTCCTGGAGCTTTTGCGCCTGGGCATGGAACGCGACATGACTGAACTGGAGGCGATGCTCAGCCTGGCGCCCGACGACATGCAGAACGCTGTCAGCCAATGGCTCACGACGGCCCACTCTGACCAGGACTGCCCACTGCTCGCGACAGAACTGCAACTGCACGCTCGAAGAAGCCCGGAGTTCGCGGTGGAGTATTACGCCTATCAGGCGCAGCAAACCCAGGTACTGACCCGGCTGTTGCAGGCCTACTTCAAAGCGTTGTCGGTGAGCTTGCCCATGCCTGCCGAAGACCTGGCAACAACGCTAACTGCGCTGGTCAACGGCTTGAGCCTCCAGCAACCAGTCCCCCACGACGCCCCGAACGCACCCGGGCAGGTCATTGACAGGTTCCTGAAGGCACTGACGCGGCGCCAGGGTGATTAGGGTCGTCACCATGTTTGGCTCCTGCAAGTTCTGTGTTCTACCGCAGAGGCTGGTCTGAGCTCGCGCCACCCACCGTTTCAATAACCGCAAGGAACTTCCCCCATGCCTGCATTGCGCTGGACAGGTCTAACCTTACTCGCCGTCGGTTACTGCATCGCCCTGATATACGGGCAGCTCAGTTTGCCGGCAGTGCTGGCGTTCGGTCTGCTGGCGGTGCTCGGCTTGTGCGTTCTGCAACGTAGCCACCCCGGCGTGCGCATCATTGGTCACGGCGTGTTCATCCTGCTGGCTGCAGCCCTGAGCGGTCATTGGATGCCGGGTTTTTTCAGTGGCAAGGTCATTGATGCCATCCGATTTACTCCCGATGCCCTGCCCTTCTCCATGTACCTGAACCTGGACAAGCCCCTGATCGGCGTCTGGATCCTGCTGGCATGCCCCTGGGTTCTGCCGCGAGTGCCTGCGCTGCAGTCGCTGAAAATCACAGTCCTGGCGTTAGTCGCAACCAGCGCTGTGTGCATGACCACCGCCGTACTACTGGGGCTCATCGCCTGGACGCCGAAATGGCCTGAACAAAGCGGCATCTGGCTGCTGAATAATCTGCTGCTGGTAACGCTGACCGAAGAACTGTTGTTTCGCGGCTATATTCAGGGCGGTCTTGAACGTCTTTTTAAAAAACTGCCATATGGTGGCGTATTGGCTATCGTTGGTGCGTCGGTGTTTTTTGGCCTGGTGCATGTCGGTGCCGGATGGCAGTGGGCGCTGTTGGCAGGACTGGCAGGGCTGGGGTATGGCCTGGCCTATCGCGCAGGTGGCCTGCAAGCGGCAGTCCTGACCCATCTCGGTCTCAACCTGCTGCATTTCGGCCTGTTCACCTACCCGATGTTGGATCTGTAAATATTGATCTGCGACTAAATACTCGCGGATCGTTTTAGAAATCAGCTCAATGTATCGGCATTGTTGCCGATAACACGCCAAAGCCTAGCGGATCGAAAGCTCATGCGTAACAACCAGCCCATCACACAACGCGACCGGACATTTCCTGCGCACCAGCGCCTGATTTCCACTACAGATGCCAGAGGTGTCATCACCTACTGCAACGACGCTTTCGTAGAAATCAGCGGTTTCTCACGCGATGAGCTGCTCAGGGCGCCACACAACACCGTCCGCCATCCCGATGTACCGCCTGCTGTGTTTGAGCATATGTGGACGACTCTCAAGCAAGGGCAACCCTGGATGGGCATCGTCAAGAACCGCTGCAAGAACGGCGACCATTATTGGGTCAACGCCTACGTCACGCCGATCTTTGAAAACAAGCAGGTGGTGGGTTTCGAGTCGGTTCGCGTCAAACCGACCGCAGAACAGGTCCGTCGTGCCGAATCCCTCTATAACCGCCTGAACAGCGGCAAATCAGCAGTTCCGGGCAGGGACAGATGGCTGCCGGTATTGCAGGACTGGCTGCCCTTCATCCTGGTGAGCCAGGTGAGCTTCCTGATCGGCGTCTGGCTCAACTCCTATTGGGGCTTTGCCCTGGCTGCTGCCGTCTCGGTGCCACTGGGCCTGCTGGGCCTGAGCTGGCAGCAGCGCGGCATCAAACGCTTGCTGCGCCTGGCTGAACAGACCACATCCGATCCGCTGATTGCACAGATGTACACCGACAGCCGTGGCCCACAAGCGCGCCTCGAAATGTCTATCCTCAGCCAGGAAGCACGCCTGAAGACCTGCCTGACACGCCTGCAGGACACAGCCGAGCACCTGAACGGCCAGGCGCGCCAGTCCGACACCCTCGCCCATGCCAGCTCCACGGGCCTGGAGCGTCAGCGTGTCGAGACGGAACAAGTCGCCACCGCAGTCAATCAGATGGCCGCCACCACCCAGGAAGTGGCAAGCCACGTACAGCGCACTGCAGATGCCACGCAACAAGCCAACGAATTGACACGTCGCGGCCGCGAAATCGCAGGCGAAACCCGCGAAGCGATTCAGCGCCTGTCCGCCTCCGTGGGCGAAACCGGTCTTACCGTGACGCAGCTGGCCAAGGACAGCGACGAAATCGGTGGTGTGGTCGATGTGATCAAAGGCATTGCCGACCAGACCAACCTGCTTGCACTCAACGCAGCCATCGAAGCGGCCCGCGCCGGCGAGATGGGCCGTGGCTTCGCAGTCGTGGCCGATGAAGTTCGCCAGCTGGCGCAACGTACCACCGAATCCACAGGCCAGATCCACGGCCTGATCGCCAAGTTGCAACAGACGGCCAATGCCGCCGTGCAAACCATGAACTCCGGCCGTCGTCAGGCCGAAGATGGCGTTGCCCGGGTTCAGGAAGCAGACAACGCACTGGTGGGCATCAGCGAAGCGGTGGCCAACATCACCGACATGACCACCCAGATCGCCGCCGCCACCGAAGAACAAAGCGCCGTGGCAGAGGAAATCAGCCGCAACATCAGCACCATCGCACAACTGGCCGACCAGACCTCGGACGAAGCCCGCCGTTCGGCATTGCTCAGCGAAGAACTGACCAGTACAGCCAACTCCCAGTACTCGCTGGTAGAGCGGTTCAATCGGTAAGTCTCAACAGTTGTACCCAGCCCCGGCAAACTCTGGTTTGTCGGGGCTTTTTATTGCCTACAGCTCATGAGACGAGTAAACGACTTAATATTTTAGACTAAGACACTTATGTAGGCCCCTGTAGGACGATTCCCAAATCCATTAATAGGTTTCACAAATCGTTGACAGTGATTCCGAACTTCTATTGCGTGAATATCAGTCAGAACATAGATAGATATTACCCGATCTTGAGGAAATATCGCTCTGACTAAATAAACCTTTTTAGAACCCGTAGGCACGAACAGTCGTGACCTATGAAGGAGAGCAACAATGAATATTGAACAAAAAAAGGGTTTGCAGGCGCCGGTTGTTCCTGTGGCGGATGTCGAGGACGGGTTGATCAAAACTGCCGACCTTATGAGTGATGTGGTGGTGAGTTTTCCGTTGTGGGCAGAGGCTGAAGAACGCGACACCCACCAGCTATTAATAAACGGGATTCTGGTTGGTCAGCCGCTGCCATTATCTAGTCCGCTACCGAAGGAAGTAACACTCATGATTTCGATAGAAGAGGAACTCAAAGAAGACGGGATCTATGCGGTCGGTTATCGCGCAACCCGGTTTTTAGGCGGAACGTTTGCCGATTCCCCAGCAACCATCATCAAAGTAGACCGAACGGCCCCCGGCGCCAGCCTGCTCGCCCCCATGATCTTTCCCGACGTAACCCTGGCTGAAAACCTGCTGGGCACAGTGCCGGGTTACGCGGGCATGCAAGCCGGCGATGTCATCCAGAGCCTTTGTAACGGCATCAAGGGCGCCACATACCGCGTCAAACCCGAAAACATGACCACCCGCCCGGTGGAAGTGACCTTCAGGCGTGAGTTTTTACAAACTCTGGACAGCGAGGAGGTCGTCATTGATTACCACGTTACCGACCGAGCGGGTAACCAGTCCATGACAGCACAGCCGGTCACATTGTCCCTACAACTGTGAAGCACTGTTAACTTGCACCGTTTTGAATAGCAACTCAGAGACCTGTCACGCAAATGCGTGACAGGTCTCTGCACCCACTCTTTCAGCGAAATCTATTTAGATTGTAGGAATTTTCAAGCGATAAATCATTACTATCTTTTTTGGAACCAATTTTAGAAAGTTCCTACAAAAAAACAAACACCCCTAGCCAGCACTTCCACTTCGCAACCCCTCTAACCCGGCACTCCAGACCAATTTCATCACCTCCGCCACTCAACCACTCTCCACCTATTGTGTGCATATTGGAAACAATCAAGGCTTTCCCCACATATTTGACTTCGGACTTACTTACGCAATGTAATACGCCAACGGACCGTGCTCGAAATAGCAATCAACGCTCAAGGCATCAACAACTGCATTGCACACAAGGAGTCCATATGCATACTCTGGAACTTGAGGCCCTTTCGACGCAGCTCCCGACCAAGCAATCGAACTTAATCAACTTCCTATACCAGAGAGGTTATTCTCATGGCTGACTTTGAAGATAACGATCCACCGAGCGTCATCATTCCGCCAACGGATAAAGCGTTACCACGACCGGGGATGTCAAAAACCCTCAAGCCTCCCATCCTGCCGAACGTGAGGTGCGACGCGATCACCGACTTGCAGGCTGACACCGGTATCTCGGTACACATTCCAGGCTCTGCCGGGATGCGAGTGGGTGATGTCGTGGTCCTGCACTGGGGCCGCGACCTGCACGCCGCCACGATCGATGAACCGGTAAAGGATGACAGCATCGTTGCGACGTACTGCCTGAACTACAACTACATGATTCACATCAAGCACGGACCCGTAAACGTGCATTTCGAGGTGTACCGCGGCCAAAGGATAATCGGGAGATCGCCCGTCCTGCGCGCCTACGTCAAAAATCGCCACCGTCTCAGCGAAAAACAACGTTGCCGTCGCCGGATGATGGGGAAGAAGCCACCTAAACCTTAACCACCTCCCATAAAAAATCCCCGGTGATCGCTCACCGGGGATTTTATCGAAGCAGCTTTAACCGCTCACGCTCAGTCAATCAAAACGCAAAGCGCAGTCCCACATTTGCCCCCCAAGGTTGCTCGACATGCTTACCTTTCATGTAATCGAAATCGGCATGCACTTGCAGACGTTTGGACAACGACACAGCAACCCCAGCCCCCAGTTCGGCACGGGAACCAAACTGGTCGTTGCTGAAACGCGTTTCATTGACCTTGACGTCGTTGCTGCGAGAGAACTCCTGTGCAATAGCCACACGCACATAGGGTTGAAGCAGGCCGCCGTCCTTGAGCGCAATGCTGCGACCCGCCGTGGTGCCGACCTTACCCAAAACCGATTGCGTGCGATTGTTTTTCGCCTGCAGGCCGTTATCCAGGGTGTAGTCACTGCCCTGAATCACCACGCTGGACATTTGAGCGAAAGGTTCGAGGAAGTAGTCATCAGCCAGCTTGATGTGCTTACCGAACTCCACGGAACCACCAATGCCACCATTGCGGTAATTGCCCTTGGCTTTGGTCGCATCACTCATGGCCACGCTGGATTTGTTACGGAAGCGGTTGAACTTGAGCACACCGTCCAGGTAGTAGCCCTCTTCCGACAACCACGTGGTATAGGCACCTACGTAGTAGCTGTTCACCGTGCCCGAGGTGCCACGGCTCAAATCCAGATCAGACTTGCTGTAGCCCCCCATCACGCCCACCAGCAATTGACCATTGCTCACCGCAATCGGCGCGTCGGCCCCCAGGGAAAACCCTTGTTGCTGTTGCCGATAATTCACACCCGAGTCAGTGCTGGCGTTGAAGCGGTTGCCATAACCGCGCATCCAGCTCCCGCCTTCACCGCTACCGCGCACTTCGCCCATGCGACTGCGCAGCGTGGCCAACTCGCTCATCCAGATCGTCGGCGCCACGTTAAACAGTGCCAGTACGCTCTGGGTCGAAGGGCTGATGGTTTTACCATCGCCCACAATGAACCAGTCATCGCCCTGCTGCTCCAGCAGATAGGAATACGCCCCCAGGTCCACCTTGCCACCCAGCAAATGGAACTGCGCATCGCCACCTTCGGTGTCCACCACCTTCAGCGGCTCAAGCTCAGGCGAAACGGCTTCGACACCGGTGTTGGTGATGTTCAGGCCAAAATTGCCGCTGGACTTGCCGGATACTTTCAGCAGATCACCCACACCGTTATCCAGATCAACGCGCATACCAAACGTGCCATTGCCAGACAATTCACTCAACGACAGGGTATGAAACTCGTCCGGGGCGAAATTTACCGCACCGCCGTTAAGAGACAGGTTGTTCACCACGCCGTCGCCTACCATTTGCCAGCGGGCACCGGAGTTGATCGCCAGGGTGTCGCTGTTGATGATGTCCCCGGTGAGTTGGGCGTTGTTTTGCAAGGTAAGGTTCAGAGTGCTGGTTTCATCGGCTACTAGATTGCCGGTGAGGCGGCTGTTATCCACCAAAAAATTGGATTTACCCGTTCCCGCGACTTCCAGCAAGTTACCGTTTCCAGAAGACAACCTAGATCCGTTACGGACCCATATTTCCGTATCAACTTTATTAGTATTTACCTCTATCGCCGCACCCAAAACCCCATACACTTCTGAACCGTCAATAATAGCTTTATTTAATAACAGAGCATCCTCCGGGACTCTATTCAAGCCATCGACAATATAGAGACCACGACTGTCCCCCTCTACGACACTCCCATTAGTTATATCAACGCCCCCACCCGCGAGCCGAACGCCCTCACCATATTCAGAATTATTATTGACACCTTTTTGTCCGACGACCGTTGTATTACTCATACTCACATTACTGAATGGCCCCGATATGATCCCGGCACCGCTACCCGACACTCGACTATCACTGATAACTACAACTGAGCCCAAGTTGGCGCCGGAGACATAAAAGCTGGCCGCCAACCCAGCTGAGTCCGCACTTTTTATCGTACTATTGCGGATTGATGCGCGACCATTAAAGATCTCAACCTTACCTCCAGCCATTGCAGAATCCATATTCAGCGAAGACTGTATGATATGTAGACTCTCAACAACTGCACCCACCCCAACATTCAGGACACCACCGTTATACACACTGTAAACGTCTGGCGACATTGAAGCATCGACATTATATGGCTGACCGTCGACAACCGTTTTTGTAACTGCATCATCGATATCTACAGACGCCCTGAGCCCTACGCGTTCTAATGGATTAACCTCAATAGCCGAGGCACGCAGACCAGCCTGTTCATCTGCTGCAAATATCATGCACCCCGAAACCATACCCACAGCGAACACTGTTGACCTAGTAACGTTTCTTTTACACCTATATCTATAAGCCATACATCCCACTCAACTCATATTGAGCCACCCATTCTCTAATCTATTAACAGATACGCAAAAGTCATAAATTGCCCTCCTATGTAGGCAGATTCCGATATAAATGAACGACGATGACTACAGCTACAAACGATACGCTCGACATCTTCCCGCAGCTTTGTAGTCGCTATACTTCTCCCACAGCCGCGCAAGCAAGAAGACTAATAGCCCGTGCAAAAAAAACAAATAATCACCACCCAAGCTATTGACAGCTCCAAAAAAAATCTATTACTTAAAAAACGGATCGGGATATATCCCCATCTGTACATAGAATGCCGACACCCACGCGGTGATAAAATCGCTATATCTCTATAGCAACTAGCGGCTGCGCATTGATAAATTTATCCATAAACAAAGGACACATACTCATGACATCGTCAAAAGCAAAAATCAACTTTCAGAAAACATTTCGAAACAACGAGCGAATTCTTATTCGTCCATATGTCTCAGCTGCATTCCACGATGAAGACAACGACGGCCTTCTGCCATTGAGCGCACTCTCTTCGCCCGTGCAGGTTGATTTGACCGTCTGGGATGACGCAAGCCCGACTGACACTTATCAACTGCTATGGAATGGGGAGCTTGTAGGCCCTGAAAAAGCTGTCGGTGATATCGCCGAATCTGGGGATCCGTTGACCTTGGAAATCCCAATCGACCAGTTAACAGAAGGCGTTTATTCACTGGCCTATAGAACGGTCAACACCGAAAACAATGTGGCAGATGACTCGGATTCGATACGTATTGAAGTTGACACCACCCCTCCCGGTCGGCCGCAGCTAGGCCCTATTGCCTTCCCGCCAGAAGTGCAAAACGGGTTGACTTCTGAAGAGCTTACTCAACTCGGGGACATTCTCACAGCTGAGATATCCAGCTATACCGGCATGGCCAAACATGACGTTGTCGTTGTGTCATGGGGGTCCGTTGAGGGGCCAAGCACGACCGTGACAGGAGACGATATGGGACTTAGGCGAGTGCTTGTAAAGTTTTCCCGTGACTTTCTGGAAACAATAGGTGACTTGGAACATGAGGTTACCTATATCGTCACCGATCGCGCTGGCAACCGTTCTACGGTATCACTGGGTACCTCTGTCAAACTGTTGCTGGCCGAATTACCGACAAACTTCCCGGCTCCAATTGTCGACCAGGCTATAGGGGATCTTATTGATTTCTCCGAAGCAAAAGCAGGCGTGGACGTAGACATCCCACTCTACTCTGGAGCTGCGGAATTCGACAGAATCGTACTGCATTGGGGCAGTGAAATCCTTTTGCCAGTGGAAGTTCCACTCGGCAATGCTGATGAAGACCCGGTTCTTACCCTAACTGTCCCTTATGAGACTATCGCCAAAAACCCTGTTGGGAAAGTAGCCATACTGTACGACGTTCTCCGACAAGGACAACTCCTGGGAAGCTCTCTGTCTACGACAGTAGATGTATTCATCACTCGACCTGGCCCTATTGAGCTGAGTGCACCAACCATCCAAGGTACCAGCGTCTCTAACCCAAACGTTGAGGATAATTTTATTGACGAGGACGACTACGAGCTTAACAGCCGAGCCCTTATCTCCTGGAAAGACGGATTCGAAATCAGCGATGACTTAAATCTACATTGGGGCCAGCAAACCATCGAACAGTGGTATCAAATAAAAAATTCCGACATCGAGCAGGCGGTAGATTTGAAGCTGCCCATTCCCAATACCATTATGAGGGACCAAGGTACTGGAGCCGAAATACCCGTCAGCTACTCTATTAATCGTTTCGGGAACCCCAATATTTCAGAATCTCCCCAACAGAAGGTAGTGGTGCGTTCAAAAGAAGAACTACCAGGCGGTTCTGCTGGGCTGGAAGGTCCTGTGTTTAATACTGTCCCAGGCGGGATCGTCGTAGGTCCCATTGAAAACCCTAATGGCGCAGACGTAAAAATCGCTCCTTATATCAACATCCTTAAAGATCAAACAATTCGCCTGATATTTACTGCATTTGATGACAACAATATCATCATCGATGAAGCGGGCTATGAGGGCTATCGCGAACTGGATGAAAATGATGTCGTACACGGATATACGTTCAGGATCCCCGATGAAAACCTGCGCCGAATTTGCAAAGGCTATGGGGAGGCTTTTTTCAAGGTAGAGCCCCCACCTGGTAGCAACCAGAGCCCGAGCAATTCAAAAGTAACTCGCGTCAGGATCAACATGAGCAGACCCGCAACAGGATGCACTGCTCGATAAAAAGGATGCGGATCTCAGGATCCGCAGCTTTACCCACAATAATAAACAATCCGAATTAACAATATGAATATCTCAAATACAAAAAATCACACGCTCCCTACCAACAACGAGGGTCAATATTTAATGGCACCTAGAGTGCCTATCGCGCTAAACGACGATGGCTTGATTCCAATTGACTCGTTAGCGACGCCCTTGGCTGTCACGTTTCCAGTTTGGCCAGCGGCAGCCCTGGGTATGAGCTATCAACTTCTTTGGAATTATGCCCCTGTGGGTTCGATTAAGTTCATCAACGCCGATGACAAACCAGGCGATATTTTGACATTGGAGCTTCCTGTTTCTTTGCTTAGCGAAGGTAAACACAGGCTTGCCTACAGAGTAACCGTTATCGAAAACCACACTGTTGATGACTCGCTTTCATCCAGCGTTGAAGTCGACTTGACCCCACCCGGCAACCCCTTGCTTGCGCCCATCATTTTTCCCACATCCGTAGACGATGGCTTGACCTCTAATGAGCTGGAACAAATGGGCAACGTTCTGGCAGCGACAGTGGCCGGTTACACAGGAATGCAGACAGGCGACCTGATCCAGACTTACTGGGGCAACGCCGAGGGCCCTGTCGTTACTGTAGACGCCGATGACATGGGTCTCAAAAGGGTAATGGTTGATTTCCCCCGCGCCTTTCTGGAGGCGATGGGTGATGGTAAAAAACCTGTCCACTACACGGTAACGGATCAAGCCGGCAATCAGTCGATGAACGCAGAATCGGTAACGGTTGACTTGCAGCTTGCGCTTGTAGTGCCCCTCCCCACCCCAACCGTAAAAGAAGCAGTCGGCGACACCCTAGACCCGGCCGATACACTTTACGGGGCCAGGGTCGTCATCGACGCCAGCGCGAACCTGCGGGCTAACGAGGTGGTGTCCATCCAGTGGACAGGGCCAGGAGCCAGCGATACCCAAAGCAAGGTCATTTCCGAAAACGAGGCGGGCCGGGAAATTACTGTGTTGTTCGACAGCACGCTGGTGTCTGCTAACGCGGGCGAGACTGTGAAGATTCTCTACAAGGTTCATCGAACAAGCGGGCAGGAGCAAACCTCCGAAACCCTGTCGCTGCGGGTCATCAAGCACCTTAGTGCCTTACCGGCACCGAGAATGGATACGGTTAACGCCGAAGGTGTGGTGGTGCCGGACAGGATTCCTGCATCAGGCGCAACCGTGCGGGTTGTGTATCCCGACATGCGCGCTGGCGACAGTGTGGTCGTCAGTTGGAAAGGGGCGGTCAATCATGACTCCGATGCACAAACGGTCAGCGCTCAGACCGAGCTGTCGTTCAATGTGCCGAAAGCGACGATCCTGGGGAATGTCGGTCGTCCTGCCAGCGTTGCTTACAGCGTGACCCGTGCCGGTTCGAGCACCGGGATCTCGGCGGTGTTGAACCTTACGGTCATCTCGTCGCTTGAACTGGATGCATCGCCGGTCACTCTGTCAGGCAAGATTTACCTGATCCCCAGCAGCCCTAACCTGTTGCCCACCTTTCCAGCCGGTACAACGACACAACGTCAGGCGAGTGGTGGGCAGGCGCCTTATACCTACAGCTCCAGCGATGAAAAAGTCGCAGTGGTTGATCGCAACGGGCTGGTCCAGGTGCGTGGCAAAGGCAACGCAAGGATTACAGCGACAGATCTGCAGGGCCAGACCAAAAGTTACCAGGTGACGGTCACGGGGGTGATCCATTGCCTGGGTTTGGGTTCCGGCAGTTTCGGCCAGGCCAGTACCTCCGCCCAAGGCCAGGGTGCGCGCCTGCCTTCGCTGGAAGAACTGCGGGAAATCTACGGGGCCTTTGGCAATCGCTGGCCTATGGGTAACGGTAACTATTGGTCATCGACCGTCGCAGCGGCAAATCTGGCCGGGATGAAGTGGTACTTCATAAAAAATCTGGTGACAGGAGCGGAGTTCAAACTGCTGCACCACAACGCGAGCCTGGGAGTAGCGATCCGCTAGTTCCCGCCCCCATGAACAACCACTGATGCAATGGACGGGGCGCCACACCCAAGGCGTGGCGCCCCCCTTCGCATCCATCACGGCCATTTTTATCGGGAGAACACCATGAGCGACCCCAGGGATATCACTGACTACCAACCGCATCAACAACAAGGGAGTGCCTGTTTTGCAGCCCGCGTTGGGACCAAGCCGTTTAACCCCCGATCAGTCATCGCTTTGCTGACGGTACGTCCCGAGCTTGCCATCGTGCGGCACCGCTGGATATGGAAGCTGATAGCCGAAGGGACCGTTGCGAAAAAGAAAACCAGCCTGGCTTTCTATATTAGTAGCGACCTCACCCCCGGCACCTACGACATCATCACCAATGACAGGATTACGGTGGTCTATCACGACTCCCCCTACTCGGCCAACACGGTCTACCACTCCTCAAATTTCCAGGAGGGCAGTTTTACCCTGGTTGAAGCCGACCCGCAGATACAGCGCCTTCAAGGCCATTTCAGCTTCAGCATGTCGGCCATCAACTTTCAGGTCACCGAGGGTGTTTTTGACGTCACGTGGGACTGACAGCCCAGGTCAAACTCAAGCCCGTAGTACCTCAACGATCTTGTCACTTGCCTGCCCAAGGCAGTCTTCATAGGAAATGCCTGCCACCTTCAATGGCTTGAGGTCATGGTTGGCGGTGGGCAGCCAGAACAGTTCGATGGTGGGCGAAAGGTCATATCCCGACACGGCCTCCTTGGTGCCCAATGCGTCGCGCTCGCCTTGTACGATCAGGGTGCGGGTTTTCAGTTCAGCCAGGTGGGCCACTCGTGGTTTTTCCGGTTTGCCCACGGCATAAAAAGGGTAACCAAGACAAACCAGGGCATCGGCCTCCAGCTCATCGGCAAGCAGGCTGGCCATGCGCCCACCCATCGATTTGCCACCAATGGCCAACGAACCGGCCACTTTCGGCCTCACTTGCGCGTATACCTGACGCCAGCAATCGAGCAGTTGTGCCTGCGGATTGGGTGGACGCTTGCGGCCCTCGACACGACGCTGGGCCATGTAGGGGAACTCGAAGCGCAAGACATTGATGCCCTTTCCGGCAAGGCGTGCGGCCATGTCATTCATGAAATCGCTGTCCATCGGAGCACCGGCACCGTGGGCCAGAATCAAGGTTGTGGCACCCGCGGCCGGGTTCCATAGCCAGCCGTTTTCCTTCGCCAGCTGCGCGCATGAATCATGCTCGGTACTGGCACGTTGCCCATTAGTCATATGACCTCGTTATCGATCAGCGTTGCCCAAGCGCGCCATTCTACGGCACGCGCACCGCTGGTCGCAGACAGCGTTTCTGGCGGGCCGCAGACAGCTTTTGTTCAGGTTCGCACGCATAGCCTGTCAAGGTGCATGCGGTGCAGGCACCGAAGTCATGAGCGCCCCAAACCGTACACAACCGGGCGGTTTCATCAGCGGGAATAGCCTGTGCGCGATGCAGCGAACGACCCGCCAAGGTCGTCTTGAATCACACGCCTGCGTAGATCTGCTGGTTGGGCAACGACGAAGTGCTGTACAGCCGGTGCAGTGAGCCAGCTTGCGTCCAAAGCCTGCCTCGAGGCGAAGAGTGCGCAACCGGTCAGCAAATGCAGGTGGCGTAACGATTCAGCAACGTATGAAGATCTTTGAACACCGCGTCCGGCAAGGGGCGCGGACGTTCAACGCATTCACGCGACCAAGTGTCGCACCTCCCCGTGCCATGACTTCCCACTCCTGCCTTTCGGGACTAAGCTTGCTCGCATGCAGGCTGCGTGAAAGCGCAGTGCGCGAAGGCAATGGAAGGCAAAACAGACGAAAAAGTGCGGTCCGGTTGTTCCAGATCAGCATTTTTCATTTGTCATTAACCTACGATTGCCCCCGCGAGTAGTTAAACGCTGCCTGCACAGTGGACTGGCAATAGCTGGCCACAGGCCAAGTGAAAGGAATGTGTCGGGCTTCGGTATGCCCGGACACTCACGCGCGCTGTCTCACTCGACCTGTCCCCCGCCTTTTTCGGTCCGCTTGGCACTTTGTCCACCTGCATTTTTGCTCCGGGACCGTGCCACCAAGGGCCGCACAATTTGCTTCGGAAAGCATTTGCACCGCGCCGGTCGCGCACAGCATGGATGGCAGCTTCCCTCATATTCGCGGTCATTTTTATTCTAATAAATACAAACCGTGGAACCTTAGAATGAGCACAGCAATCAGTCCGACTGCTTATAACTATAAGGTGGTCCGCCAGTTCGCCATCATGACGGTGGTCTGGGGGATCCTGGGCATGGGGCTTGGTGTTTTCATCGCCTCACAACTGGTGTGGCCTGAATTGAACCTGGGCCTGCCGTGGACGACCTTCGGTCGTTTGCGTCCGCTGCACACCAACCTCGTGATCTTCGCCTTCGGTGGTTGTGCGCTCTTTGCCACTTCCTATTACGTGGTGCAGCGAACCTGCCAGACGCGACTGATTTCCGACAGCCTGGCCGCATTTACCTTCTGGGGCTGGCAAGCCGTTATCGTCGCTGCCGTCATCACCCTGCCGCTGGGCTATACCACCACCAAGGAATACGCTGAGCTGGAATGGCCGATCGCTATCCTGCTGGCCATCGTCTGGGTGACCTACGCTGTGGTGTTCTTCGGCACCATCGTCAAGCGCAAGACCAAGCACATCTACGTCGGTAACTGGTTCTACGGTGCCTTCATCCTGGTGACGGCGATGCTGCACATCGTCAACCACGCTTCATTGCCGGTCAGCCTGTTCAAGTCCTACTCGGCCTACGCCGGTGCTACCGACGCCATGATCCAGTGGTGGTACGGCCATAACGCGGTGGGCTTTTTCCTGACCACAGGCTTCCTCGGGATGATGTACTACTTCGTGCCGAAACAGGCCGAACGTCCGATCTATTCCTATCGCTTGTCCATCGTGCACTTCTGGGCGCTGATCACCCTGTACATCTGGGCCGGCCCTCACCACCTGCACTACACCGCGCTGCCGGACTGGGCGCAATCACTGGGCATGGCAATGTCGATCATCCTCCTGGCACCGAGCTGGGGCGGCATGATCAACGGCATGATGACCCTCTCGGGCGCGTGGCATAAGTTGCGCACCGACCCGATCCTGCGTTTTCTGGTGGTGTCACTGGCGTTCTACGGCATGTCCACCTTCGAAGGCCCGATGATGGCCATCAAGACCGTCAATTCGCTGTCCCACTACACTGACTGGACCATCGGCCACGTGCATGCCGGTGCACTGGGCTGGGTGGCGATGATTTCCATTGGCGCCCTGTACCACATGATCCCGAAAATCTTCGGCCGTCCGCAGATGCACAGCATCGGCCTGATCAACACCCACTTCTGGCTGGCGACCATCGGCACCGTGCTGTACATCGCCTCGATGTGGGTCAACGGCATCACACAGGGCTTGATGTGGCGTGCCATCAACGACGACGGCACGCTGACCTACTCCTTCGTCGAAGCCCTGCAGGCAAGCCATCCGGGCTACATCGTCCGGGCAGTCGGTGGTGCGTTCTTCGCCAGCGGCATGCTGTTCATGGCTTACAACGTGTGGCGCACTGTACGCGCGTCGAATCCGGAAGAAGCTGAAGCCGCGGCTCAGATCGCTGTCGTGGGGGCTCACTGATGAAGCACGAAACAGTCGAGAAGAACATTGGCCTGCTGGCTCTGTTCATGGTCATTGCCGTCAGTATCGGCGGCCTGACCCAGATCGTTCCTTTGTTCTTCCAGGACGTCACCAACAAGCCGGTTGAGGGCATGAAGCCGCGTCCGGCGCTGGAACTGGAAGGCCGTGACGTGTTCATCGCCAACGGTTGCGTGGGTTGCCACTCGCAGATGATCCGCCCGTTCCGGGCTGAAACCGAACGCTACGGCCATTACTCGGTGGCCGGTGAAAGCGTCTGGGATCACCCTTTCCTGTGGGGTTCCAAGCGCACCGGCCCGGACCTTGCCCGCGTTGGCGGTCGCTACTCCGATGACTGGCATCGCGCCCACTTGTACAACCCGCGCAACGTAGTACCCGAGTCGAAGATGCCGGCCTATCCGTTCCTGGTAGAAAACCGCCTGGACGGCAAGGACACCGCCAAGAAGATGGAAGTCCTGCGCACCCTCGGCGTGCCGTACACCGACGAAGACATCGCCGGGGCACGGGATGCAGTGAAGGGCAAAACCGAAATGGATGCGCTGGTCGCCTACCTGCAGGGCCTGGGTACCATCATCAAGAGCAAACGGTGATCTGAATGGATATCGGCATGATTCGAGGCCTGGGCACCGTTGTCGTGATGGTGGCCTTTATCGGTCTGGCGTTGTGGGTGTTCAGCCCCCGGCGCAAATCGGAATTCGAAGACGCGACCTTGCTGCCCTTTGCGGATGATCCCGAGGCCATCAAGCAACTCGAAGAAGCGAAAGCGGCAAGGAGCAACAAAGAATGACTACGTTCTGGAGTCTGTACGTCACAGTCCTCACTCTGGGCACCATCTTCGCCCTGACCTGGCTGCTGCTGTCGACCCGCAAGGGGCAGCGCGCCGAAATCACGGAAGAGACGGTCGGCCATTCCTTCGACGGTATCGAGGAATACGACAACCCGCTGCCCAAGTGGTGGTTCATGTTGTTCGTCGGCACCATCATCTTCGCGCTGGGCTATCTGGTGCTGTATCCCGGCCTGGGCAGCTGGAAAGGCGTGCTGCCGGGCTACAACTATCTGGATAACGACAAGAAGACCGAGTTCGCTGATGGTAAGCCAGGCTGGACTGGCGTTCACGAGTGGGAAAAAGAAATGGCGCGCTCCGACGCCCGCTTCGGCCCCATCTTCGCCAAATACGCCGCCATGCCCATCGAAGAAGTCGCCAAGGACCCGCAGGCCCTGAAAATGGGTGGCCGGCTGTTCGCGTCCAACTGCTCCGTGTGCCATGGCTCCGATGCCAAGGGCGCCTACGGCTTCCCGAACCTGACCGACAATGACTGGCGCTGGGGCGGCGAGCCGGAAACCATCAAGACCACCATCATGGGCGGACGTCATGCGGTTATGCCCGCCTGGGGTGAAGTGGTTGGCGATCAGGGTGTGCGTGACGTTTCAGCCTATGTGTTGACGAAACTCGATGGGCGCAAACTGCCAGAAGACGCCAAGGCAGATGTCGCCGCCGGCCAGAAAATCTTCGCCGCCAACTGCGTGGCCTGCCACGGCCCGGAAGGCCTCGGCACACCGGCCATGGGGGCGCCTAACCTGACGCATCCGGGAGCGTTCATCTACGGGTCGAGTTTCGCCCAACTGCAACAGACCATTCGCTACGGTCGCCAGGGCCAGATGCCGGCGCAGGAACAATTGCAAGGCAACGACAAGGTTCACCTGCTGGCCGCTTACGTCTACAGCCTTTCGCATGGGGAGAAAACAGCCGAGGCCGAGTAAAAACGATTTCTGTGGGAGCGAGCTTGCTCGCGAAGGCGTCAGCTCAGCGACATCGCAGGAGACTGACCCTCCGCTTTCGTGGGCAAGCCTCGCTCCAACAGTGAATCAATGACCAGACCTCGGCCGGCATGTACTGGGCGAGGCACTTCCCCCTGCCGTGGGACGCAATGATGAGCAATCAGATACCGGTACATAACGTCACCCCCCCTGCCAAGCACGATAACGACTCGGTCGATCTCTACGCATCCCGGGAAAAAATCTACACCCGGGCTTTCACCGGTCTGTTTCGCAACCTGCGCATGATGGGCGGTGCGGTCCTGTTCCTGCTGTACTTCGGTACCGTCTGGTTGAACTGGGGCGGGCATCAGGCAGTGTGGTGGAACCTGCCAGAGCGCAAGTTCTACATTTTCGGCGCGACCTTCTGGCCACAGGACTTCATCCTGCTGTCCGGCATTTTGATCGTCAGCGCCTTCGGCCTGTTCTTCATCACCGTGTTTGCCGGGCGAGTCTGGTGCGGCTACACCTGCCCGCAGAGCGTCTGGACCTGGATTTTCATGTGGTGCGAAAAAGTCACCGAAGGCGATCGCAACCAGCGCATGAAGCTCGACAAGGCCCCCATGAGCGCCAACAAGTTCGTGCGCAAGCTGGGTAAACACAGCCTGTGGCTGATCATCGGTTTCGTCACCGGCCTGACGTTCGTCGGTTACTTTTCACCCATCCGCGAACTCACCCTGGAATTTTTCGCCGGGCAGGCCGATGGCTGGGCCTACTTCTGGGTCGGCTTCTTCACCCTGGCCACCTACGGCAACGCCGGCTGGCTGCGTGAACAGGTGTGCATCTACATGTGCCCGTATGCGCGCTTCCAGAGCGTGATGTTCGACAAAGACACCCTGATCGTTTCCTACGACCCACGGCGCGGCGAGAAACGCGGGCCGCGTAAAAAAGAGCTGGACTACAAGGCCCATGGCCTGGGCGACTGCATCGACTGCACCATGTGCGTACAGGTCTGCCCTACTGGCATCGACATCCGCGACGGCCTGCAGATCGAGTGCATCGGCTGCGCCGCCTGCGTCGATGCCTGCGACGGCATCATGGACAAGATGAACTACCCCCGAGGCCTGATCAGCTACACCACCGAGCACAACCTGTCCGGCCAGACCACCCACATGCTGCGCCCGCGCCTGATCGGTTATGCGCTGGTGTTGCTGTTGATGATCGGGCTCCTGACCACTGCTTTTTTCATGCGTTCGCTGGTGGGCTTCGATGTCAGCAAGGACCGCGTCCTGTACCGGGAAAACGCCGAGGGCCGGATCGAGAACGTCTATAGCCTGAAGATCATGAACAAGGATCAGGTGGACCACACCTACGTGCTGGAAGCCTCCGGGTTGCCGGACCTCAAGCTACAAGGTCGTCGCGAGATCAAGGTCACGGCGGGTGAGATCTTCAGCATGCCGGTGGAGCTGTCCAGCGCGCCGGAAAAACTGCCGTCGAGTACCAACGAGGTGACGTTTACCCTCAAGGACATCGACAACAATGAGACTCAAATCCAGGCCAAGAGCCGTTTCATCGGCCCACAGGTCCGTTAAGGGAAGCCCGTCATGTTCGTAGCCACCGCGTCCAGCCCCTGGTACAGGCACATCTGGCCCTGGATCATCATCGGCATCCTCACTTGCTCGGTGACCCTGACGCTGTCGATGGTGACCATCGCCGTGACGCACCCGGACAACCTGGTCAATGACAACTATTACGAAGCAGGCAAGGGCATCAACCGCTCCCTGGAGCGTGAGCTGCTGGCACAGAACCTCAAGCTGCGCGCCAATGTGCGCCTGGACCAGTTGACGGGCGAAGCAGACCTGCACCTGAGCGGCAACAGCCAGCCTGCCACGCTGGAACTGAACCTCATCTCCCCTACCCAGCCGGAAAAGGACCGCAAGATCATCCTGACCCGCAGCCCCTCAGACACCAGTCGCTACGTGGGTCAACTGACCGACAAGGTTGAAGGGCGCCGCTTCGTCGAACTGCTGGGGGTCGAAAATGGCCAGACCTGGCGCATGTTTGAAGAAGAGCAGATCAGCCGCGACAACGCGCTGGTGCTGGGTGACGAGCCGCTGCAGGGTGCGGAAGACCTCAAGAACTGAATAAATGATCGCACCCACCCCCTGCTTCCACTGCCAACTGCCCGTTCCGGCTGGCAGGCGTTTCACCGCCGCGGTGCTCGGGGATACCCGTGAGTTTTGCTGCCCGGGTTGCCAGGCAGTGGCCGAAGCGATTGTTGCGGGCGGGCTGGAACGTTATTACACCCACCGCAGCGAAGCCTCGTCCAACCCCGAAGCGCTGCCGGTGCAGTTAAGCGACGAACTGGCGCTGTACGACCGCGCCGATGTCCAGGCACCGTTTGTGCGTCATGACGGTGAGCAGGCAGAAACCACCCTGTTGATGGAGGGCATCAGTTGCGCCGCCTGCGGCTGGCTGATCGAGCGGCATTTGCGTGAGCTGCCTGCCGTGGCCGAAGCCCGGCTCAACCTGTCCAACCACCGCCTGCATGTGCGCTGGGCAGACAGCCAATTGCCATTGAGCCAGCTAATCAAAGAACTGCGCAGCATTGGCTACGTCGCCCACCCCTATCAGGCCGATCGCGCGACCGAGCAACTGGCCAGCGACAACCGCCGGGCCTTGCGTCAGCTGGGCGTGGCCGGGCTGCTGTGGTTCCAGGCGATGATGGCGACTATGGCCACCTGGCCGGAATTCAACATCGACCTCAGCCCGCAACTGCATGTCATCCTGCGCTGGGTCGCGCTGTTCCTGACCACACCCATCGTTTTCTACAGTTGCGCGCCGTTCTTTCGCGGGGCGCTGCGGGACTTGCGCACCCGACACCTGACCATGGACGTCTCCGTATCGCTGGCCATCGGCAGCGCCTACCTCGCCGGCATCTGGACGGCCATCACCGGCAGCGGCGAGCTGTATTTCGATGCCGTCGGCATGTTTGCCCTGTTCCTGCTGGCTGGGCGCTATCTGGAGCGTCGCGCACGGGAACGGACCTCTGCCGCCACCGCACAACTGGTCAACCTGCTGCCCGCCTCATGCCTGCGCCTGAGTGAAGATGGCCAGATCGAACGGATCCTGCTTAACGAGTTACGCGTGGCGGACCGGGTGCTGGTCCATCCCGGCGCTGTCCTGCCGGCCGATGGCAAGATCGTGCAAGGGCAATCAAGCATCGACGAGTCGCTGCTGACCGGCGAATACCTGCCACAGGCACGAGGCCCCGGGGATGCCGTCACTGCGGGCACCCTGAACGTCGAAGGCGCGCTGACCGTGGAGGTTCTGGCGTTGGGCCACGACACTCGACTGTCCGCCATTGTCCGGCTGCTGGACCGCGCCCAGGCAGAAAAACCACGTCTGGCGCAAATCGCTGATCGCGCCGCGCAATGGTTCCTGCTGGCCTCGCTGATCTTCGCGGCCATCATCGGCCTGATCTGGTGGCAGCTCGACCCTTCGCGAGCGTTCTGGGTGGTGCTGGCCATGCTGGTTGCGACCTGCCCTTGTGCCCTGTCGCTGGCAACCCCGACCGCCTTGACGGCCGCCACCGGCAGCCTGCACAAACTGGGGCTGCTGCTGACCCGGGGCCATGTGCTGGAAGGCCTGAACCAGATCGACACCGTTATCTTCGACAAGACCGGCACCCTCACCGAAGGGCGCCTGGTTCTGCGCGCCATCAAACCCCTGACGCCCCTCAACGCCGACAGCTGCCTGAGCCTGGCCGCCGCGCTGGAAAACCGTTCTGAACACCCTATCGCCCGGGCCTTTGGCCGCGCACCACTGGCCGCCGAAGCCGTACACAGCACCCCGGGCCTGGGGCTTGAAGGCGTGGTGGGCGAACAACGGTTGCGCATCGGGCAGCCAGGGTTCGTCTGCGAGCTGAGTGGTTGTGACCTGCCGCAGATACCGGATGAAGCCGGACAATGGCTGCTGCTGGGTGACACCCGGGGTGCGCTGGCCTGGCTGGTACTCGATGACCGCCTGCGTGACGATGCTTTTGAATTGCTCCAGGCCTGCAAGGCCCGGGGCTGGAAAACCTTGCTGCTGTCCGGTGACAGCTCACCGATGGTGACCAGCGTCGCCGCCGACCTGGGCATAGACGAAGCTCGTGGCGGGTTGCGCCCGGATGACAAACTCGCCGTATTGAAGGACCTGCAACAGCAAGGCCACAAGGTGTTGATGCTGGGTGACGGGGTCAACGACGTGCCGGTACTGGCGGCTGCGGACATCAGCGTTGCCATGGGTTCGGCCACCGATCTGGCGAAAACCAGCGCCGACGCGGTGCTGTTGTCCAATCGGTTGTCGGCGCTGGTGCAGGCCTTCAATCTCGCGCGACGCACACGCAGGGTCATCATCGAGAACCTGCTGTGGGCCGCGCTGTACAATGGCCTCATGTTGCCGTTCGCCGCCCTTGGCTGGATCACGCCCATCTGGGCTGCGGTCGGCATGTCCTTAAGCTCACTGACCGTGGTGCTCAACGCCTTGCGCCTGACCCGGATCCCTGGCCAGCCCGACACCCCGGCCCATCGCCAACCGGTTACGGAGACCCTATGCCCGCGCTCTACATCATGATCCCGGTTGCACTGCTGATCGTCGCCGTGGCGATCTACGTGTTTTTCTGGGCGGTGGACAGCGGCCAGTACGACGATCTGGACGGCCCGGCCCACAGTATTCTGTTTGACGATCAGGATCCGCAGCATCAGGCGGGTATCGATGAGGCGTCCGGGCATGCAGCCAAAACACCGCTGAAGAACAAAGACGAACCCCATGCTTGAACTCGCGCCCCTGCTACTGTCGGCCGTGATCCTCGGCCTGCTGGGCGGCGGCCATTGCCTGGGCATGTGTGGCGGCCTGATGGGCGCCCTGACCCTGGCCATCCCCAGGGAGCAACGCAGTCGGCGCTTTGGCCTGCTGCTGGCGTACAACCTGGGGCGCATCCTCAGCTACACCGCAGCGGGCCTGTTGATTGGCCTGGCCGGCTGGGCCGTGGCCAGCAGCCCGGCGGCGATGATCCTGCGGGTCATTGCCGCGCTGCTACTGATCGCCATGGGCCTGTACCTGGCCGGTTGGTGGAGCGGCCTGACCCGCCTCGAAAGCCTTGGCCGTGGCCTTTGGCGCTATATCCAGCCGGTCGCCAGCCGCCTGCTGCCCGTCTCGAGCCTGCCCCGGGCGCTGCTGCTTGGCGCATTGTGGGGCTGGCTGCCCTGTGGGCTGGTCTACAGCACGCTGTTGTGGGCAGCCAGCCAGGGCAATGCCATCGACAGCGCGCTGCTGATGCTCGCGTTCGGCCTGGGGACCTGGCCGGTGTTGCTGGCCACTGGTATTGCGGCCGAACGCACTACCGCACTGCTGCGCAAACGCGGGGTGCGCATGGCGGGTGGTCTGCTGGTGATTCTATTCGGCATCTGGACCCTGCCGGGCCCGCACCAACACTGGTTGATGGGTCACTGATCGCAATCCTGAGCGGATCCCTCAGTCTGTTGACACACATCAACACTTATCCGGCAACAACCCCCCAGACTGCCGCGATTGCCAGCCTATCCGGGGAACGCCCACATGCTCGAAGCCATTCGTTGGGATTCCGATTTGATTCGCCGCTACGATCTGGCGGGGCCACGTTACACGTCCTACCCCACCGCCGTGCAACTTCATACGCAAGTGGGCGCTTTCGAATTGCTCTATGCCGTGCGCGAAAGCCGCAAGGCGCTACGCCCCCTGTCGTTGTACGTGCACGTACCGTTTTGCGCGAACGTTTGCTATTACTGCGCCTGCAACAAGGTCATCACCAAAGACCGGGGCCGTGCGCAGCCTTATCTGCAGCGCTTGCAGCAGGAAATCCGCATGCTCGCCTGCCATGTAGACCCACGCCAGACCGTCGAGCAATTGCACCTGGGGGGCGGCACACCGACCTTCCTCAGCCATGCCGAGTTGCGTCAACTCATGGGCCACCTGCGCCAGCACTTCACACTGCTGGATGACGACTCCGGCGACTACAGCATCGAGATCGACCCCCGAGAGGCCGACTGGTCGACCATGGGCCTGTTGCGCGAACTGGGTTTCAACCGTGTCAGCCTTGGCGTGCAAGACCTGGACCCGCAGGTGCAACGGGCGGTCAATCGCCTGCAAAGCCTGGAGGAAACCCGCGCCATCGTTGAAGCGGCGCGCACCCTGCAATTTCGCTCGGTCAACATCGACCTGATTTATGGCTTGCCCCACCAGACCCCGGACACCTTCGCCCGCACCGTCGATGAAATCATCGCTCTGCAACCGGACCGGCTGTCAGTATTCAACTATGCGCATCTACCCGAACGCTTCATGCCACAGCGGCGTATCAACAGCGCCGAACTGCCTGCCCCTGAGGTCAAGCTGCAGATGCTGCAGCGCACTGTGGAGCAACTGACTCAGGCCGGCTATCGCTACATCGGCATGGACCACTTCGCCCTCCCCGATGACGAACTGGCCATTGCCCAGGAAGAATCAACCCTACAACGCAATTTCCAGGGCTATACCACCCACGGCCATTGCGACCTGCTGGGCCTGGGCGTCTCAGCCATCAGCCAGATCGGAGATTTCTACTGCCAGAACAGTAATGACCTCAATGACTACCAGAGCCAACTGGCCAGCGAACAACTGGCAACCAAACGCGGCCTGCTGTGCAACGCCGATGATCGTCTGCGTCGAGCGGTCATTCAGGAGTTGATCTGTTACTTCGAGCTGAACTTTGCCGACATCGAACGCCGTTTCATGGTCGATTTCAGAGGCTACTTCAAGGATGAATGGCCACAACTGCTGAAAATGGCCCGAGATGGCCTGATCGAGATCGACCTGTCGGGCATCCGGGTCTTGCCAGCGGGACGCCTGTTGGTACGCTCGGTGTGCATGGTCTTCGATGCTTATTTAACTCACCAGAACAGCCAGCGATTTTCCCGGGTCATTTGACCGGCGAACACGGCACAGGCTCAAGCACAAGGTTTTCGCCACTGGTCGGCGATGCCTGCGGTGAGTTACCCTTACAACTTATGTGTGTTTCTTCACAAGGACTCAAGTGATGCCCCAGCCAGTCAAGTTGCGCGCTCACAGCCCGGCTCATTGCAAGGATTGCAGCCTGGCTCCCCTCTGCCTGCCACTTTCGCTGAATCTGGAAGACATGGACGCGCTCGACGAAATCGTCAAACGGGGTCGCCCGCTGAAAAAAGGCGAATTCCTGTTTCGTCAGGGCGACAGTTTTGGCTCCGTATACGCAGTGCGTTCCGGTGCCTTGAAAACCTTCAGCCTGAGCGACAGTGGCGAAGAACAACTCACGGGCTTCCATTTACCCAGCGAGTTGGTGGGCTTGTCCGGGATGGATGCAGAAGCCTACCCGGTCTCGGCCCAGGCCCTGGAAACCACCTCGGTGTGCGAGATCCCGTTTGAGCGCCTGGATGAGTTGTCGGTGCAATTGCCACAACTGCGTCGCCAGTTAATGCGGGTCATGAGCCGTGAAATACGTGACGACCAACAGATGATGCTGTTGTTGTCGAAAAAAACCGCCGACGAACGCATCGCCACGTTCCTGGTCAACCTTTCGGCACGCTTCCGGGCCCGGGGGTTTTCCGCCAACCAGTTCCGTCTGAGCATGTCGCGCAACGAAATCGGCAATTTCCTCGGCCTGGCGGTGGAAACCGTGTCTCGGGTCTTCACCCGATTCCAGCAAAACGATCTGATTTCAGCGGAGGGCAAGGAAGTCCACATCCTCGATCCGATCCAGCTCTGTGCACTGGCTGGCGGCGCACTGGAGAGCTGAAAGGTGCGATCCAGGGCTGGGGAGCATAGACTGTTGCTCCCCTGCCCCCAGGATTACCAGGTAATGATTTTCGACGAATTCAGCTTCAAGTCCCTGATCCGCCCCGTGGTGGACTTTCCAAAACCGGGCGTGATCTTTCGCGATATCACCCCGCTGTTCCAGTCGCCCAAGGCCTTGCGCCTGGTCATCGACAGCTTCGTCCAGCGCTACATAGAAGCCGACTTCAGCCACGTGGGTGTCATGGATGCCCGGGGTTTCCTGATTGGCTCGATCGTGGCCTATGAACTGAACAAACCGCTGATCCTGTTTCGCAAACAGGGCAAGTTGCCAGCGGACGTGCTGTCAGAGGCCTATCAGACCGAGTACGGCGAAGCGTATCTGGAAGTCCATGCCGACAGCCTGTGCGACGGCGACTCCGTGGTCCTGTTCGACGACCTGATCGCCACTGGCGGGACACTCATCGCGGCGACCAGCCTGGTACGACGCATGGGCGCTCGCATCTACGAAGCCGCAGCCATCATCGACCTGCCGGAACTGGGCGGCTCACAGCGCCTGGAAGACATGTTGGTCCCGACCTTTTGCCTGACGAACTTTGGGTTGACCGATCAGTAACCGAGCCAGTGCATCACCGCTATTGTGGGAGCGAATTCATTCGCGAGAGGCCAGCACATTCAACATCACCGGTGCCTGGCATACCGCATTCGCGAATAAATTCGCTCCCACAGGGTTTGCATCTGCCATTACAACGCTATCGGCTTACGCCCTGCAAACGAATGGGCCAGGGTGCCGCCGTCCACCAGCTCCAGCTCGCCACCCAGCGGTACGCCGTGGGCAATGCGCGAAGTGATCAGGCCTTTGTTGGTCAGCAACTGCGCGATGTAGTGCGCAGTTGCTTCGCCTTCCACCGTTGGGTTGGTGGCGAGGATGACCTCGGTAAACGTCCCTTGCTCCTCGATCCGCGCCAGCAACTGCGGAATACCGATCGCCTCAGGCCCCAGGCCGTCGAGGGGCGACAAATGCCCCTTGAGCACGAAGTAACGCCCGCGATAACCCGTCTGCTCCACCGCATAGACATCCATCGGCCCCTCGACCACACACAACAACGTGTCGTCGCGACGTGGGTCGGCGCACTGCGGGCACAAATCGTCTTCGGTCAGGGTCCGGCACTGTCGGCAGTGACCCACACCATCCATGGCCTGGCTCAAGGCCAGCGCCAATCGCGAGCCACCGCTGCGATCGCGCTCGAGCAGTTGCAGTGCCATGCGCTGGGCGGTTTTTTGACCGACACCGGGCAGCGTGCGCAAGGCATCGATCAATTGGCGAATCAGAGGGCTGAAGCTCATGGAGAAAGGTCCGACAAAAACACGAGACGCGGTTTATACCCGCGCCTCTGGTTAGCGTCAATTCACGGCTGCGAGACCCGGACCACCAGCTTGCCGAAGTTGCGACCTTCGAGCAGGCCGATGAACGCCTCAGGTGCCTGTTCAAGCCCCTCGACCACATCCTCGCGGAACTTGAGCCTGCCCTCCTTGACCAGAGGAGTCATGGCAGCCAGAAACTCATCACGGCGGTCCGCGTATTCCTCGAACACGATAAAACCCTGAATCCGCGCGCGCTTGGTCAGCAGCGTGCGCATCAACAGTGGCAAATTATCCGCCCCTTGCGGCTGCCCTTGGGCGTTGTACTGTGCAATCACCCCACACAGCGGGATACGTGCATGGGGGTTGAGCAACGGAATGACTGCCTCCAGCACCTTGCCGCCTACCAGCTCGAAATAGATATCGATGCCCTTGTCACACGCCTGGGCCAACTCCTCGGCAAAATGCTCGCTCTTGTGATCGATACAGGCATCGAAACCCAGCTCATCAACCACATACCTGCACTTGTCGGCCCCGCCAGCGATACCCACGACCCTCAGGCCATTGAGCCTGGCCACTTGACCGACCACCGAACCGACCGCACCAGACGCAGCAGCCACCACCAGGGTTTCCCCGGCCTTGGGCTTGCCGATGTCCATCAGGCCCATGTAGGCGGTCATGCCCGGCATGCCCAGCACACCGACGGCCATGGACGCACTGGGCAAACCCTCAGGCACTGCCTGCAAGGTCTTGCCATCCGTAACGCAGTGAGTCTGCCAGCCCGTGGGACCAAATACCTGATCCCCTGTTTTGAAGCGCGGATTGCGTGATTGCTCGACAACACTCACCGCCCCACCTTCCATCACACCGTTGACGGGCACCGGATCGGCGTAGGACGGCGCGTCACTCATGCGACCCCGCATGTAAGGGTCCAGGGACAGATACAGCGTGCGCAACTGCACCTGACCGTCTTCCAGGTCCGGCAAGGCTTCGCGTTCCAGGCGAAAGTTTTCCGGGGTCGGCGCGCCCTCAGGGCGGGAGGCCAGCACGATACGCTGGTTAAGGATCAGTTCTTGCGACATCGGAGCAGCTCCTTCATCGAATCAATTCGAGGGTATAGAAAGCAGACCGTTGTGGGGCGGTGGCGTTCGGTTGGGTTTAAGAGGACGCCCAGCGTAACAGGAACAGGCGACCCAAAAAAAATGCCAGGCACTAGGCCTGGCATTTGATAACAGCAACTGCAATCAGAACGGCAGTTTCATCCCCGGTGGCAATTGCATGCCAGCGGTCATGCCGGACATTTTGTCCTGGCTGTTCTGCTCGATCTTGCGCACTGCGTCGTTGACGGCTGCAGCGATCAGGTCTTCGAGGATTTCCTTGTCTTCCTGCATCAGGCTGTCGTCCAGGCTGATGCGTTTGACGTCGTGACGACCGGTCATCACCACGCTCACAAGGCCTGCGCCCGATTGCCCGGTCACTTCGGCATTGGCCAGTTCTTCCTGCATCTTGGCCATTTTTTCTTGCATCTGTTGTGCCTGCTTCATCAGGCCGGCCATGCCACCTTTCATCATGAGAATTCTCCTCGAAGGTCGATTAGGTCATTCATGCAACGCCATCAGGGCGCCACATGATCGGTTAATGAGTCTGCGTTGGGGCGTCCACGGGGACAATCGTATCCTCCCGGATGACCGCACCAAACTGTTGCAGCATTTGTTGGATGAACGGATCACTGTGGATCGAGGCCTCTGCCTGACGCTGACGCTCGGCGCGCAGCCGCGAAGCCGCCTGGGCCGGGGTTTCCTGTTCCGGCTTGATCAACTCGATGGTCAGGGTCAGGGCGCGGCCGTGATGCTGGTTCAGGGCGTCATTGAGGCGACGCTGCTGGGTAGCGTTGAACAGCGCGCTGTGGGCCGGGTCCAGGTGCAGCAGCCAGTGGTCGCCATCGACGGCAATCAGTGTGCAGTTGGCGGCAATGCTGCCGGTCATACCTGAAATCGGCAGTTTCGGGAACATTTCCAGCCATTCCAGCGCCAGACCTGTCGCGGGCGCCAAGGCAGGTGCAGGCTCGGCCTCGACGGTCTCGGTCACGCTGTCGTGGGCCAGTTCATCCAGATAGCTATAGGACGCAGGATCGATGTCCACGTCCGGTTCGTAATAATCGTCATCCGGTGGCGGCTCGTCGTCGCGTTCCATCGGTGCAGGCACATATGGCACCGCGTCCGGGATCGACTCGAGTATGGCGTGGGCCACCACCTCGGCAGCTGCGGGCTCGGGCGATTGCGAATCCAGCTCCGGGGCGTCCGGCACCGGGCTTGCCGGGGCGGGCGTTGGCATCGGTGTCAGTTCTGGCTGCTCGGCCACGGTCTCCAGCACCGGCTCAGGCGCCGCTTCGGCGACCGGTTCCGGCATCTGTTCTGGTTCTGGTTTTGCAACAAGGGCCACAGGCGGCTGTACCGGCTTGGGCTCGTTCCAGGGCAGATCGACTTCTTCCACGGGCGCAGCGACAGGCGCCAACACGGGCTCTGACACCGGTTCAGGCACCGCTACGGGCGCAACCGGCACGGGCTTTTCAACCACGGGGGCGGGCGCGACAGCCGCTACCGGAGCGACAGCTGCCGCACCGGCCACGGATCTGGCGGAATCAACTGTGGCCTGGCTGATCCCCACTGGCTTTAGCGGCTGCCTCGGTGCGTCATCACTGTCGGCCGGGCGGAACGCCAGCATCCGCAGCAAGACCATCTCGAAGCCACCACGCGGGTCGGGCGCCAGGGGTAAATCGCGACGACCGATCAGGCCCATCTGGTAATAAAACTGTACGTCTTCGGCAGGCAGTGCCTGGGCCAGCGCCAACACGCGATCACGGTCGCCATGGCCATTGTCGACGCCCTCGGGCAAGGCCTGGGCAATCGCCACGCGGTGCAGCACATTGAGGATTTCCGAGAGCACGCCGTTCCAGTCAGGGCCCTGCTCGGCCAGATGCCGCACGGCCTCCAGCAAACCCCGTGCATCGCCATCCAGCAGCGCATGCAGCACGTCATACACCTGGCCATGGTCCAGCGTGCCAAGCATGGCGCGCACATCGGCGGCCATGACCTTGCCTTCGCCAAACGCAATGGCCTGATCGGTCAGGCTCATGGCGTCGCGCATCGAACCATCAGCCGCACGGCCCAACAGCCACAGGGCGTCGTCTTCGAACGGTACGTTCTCGACGCCCAGCACGTGGGTCAAATGCTCGACCACACGCTCAGGGGTCATGTTTTTCAGCGAGAACTGCAAGCAGCGCGACAGAATGGTCGCCGGCAGTTTCTGCGGATCAGTGGTGGCCAGGATGAACTTGACGTAGGGCGGCGGCTCTTCGAGCGTCTTCAACAGGGCGTTGAACGAGTGGCTCGACAGCATGTGCACTTCGTCGATCAGGTAGACCTTGAAGCGCCCGCGGCTCGGCGCGTACTGCACGTTGTCCAGCAGCTCGCGGGTGTCCTCAACCTTGGTGCGGCTCGCGGCGTCGATCTCGATCAGGTCGACAAACCGGCCCTCGTCGATCTCACGGCAGACCGAACAGGTACCGCAAGGTGTCGAGGTAATGCCTGTTTCGCAGTTCAGGCACTTGGCGATGATTCGCGCAATGGTCGTCTTGCCAACACCACGGGTGCCGGTAAAAAGGTAGGCATGGTGCAGCCGCTGGCTGTCCAGCGCGTTGATCAGGGCCTTGAGCACATGGGTCTGGCCGACCATTTCGCGGAACGAGCGCGGACGCCATTTACGTGCAAGAACCTGATAACTCATCGAAAACCGTCGCAACTGGATAGCGGAAGACCGCCAATGCTAGCGGAGCAAGGGCAAAATTGCATCCGGTGCGAGCCTTAATCTAGCTAAGCTCATCCAAATGAAGGCACCATGGGGTTCAATACGCACTCCAACACTCCTATCGAGGGAATATGCGCCTACCAAGCGCTCTGTGGCTGATGATCTGTCTGGGCATTGCGAGTTCCACCGTCGCAGCTGAAGCCCCCCTGCGCTTTTCAATCAGCGACAGCTGGTCGATGCCCATGGCCAACATCACGGGCAATACTGCTACCGAGGGCATCATGGTCGATCTGACGGAGCACCTGGCCAGCCATCTGGGACGTTCGGCTGAATACGATGTTTTACCCCCCATGCGTGTGCAGGGCGCCCTGCAGCGCGGCGACATAGACGTTCGCTGCTATGTGTCACCCGACTGGACCCCTGAAATACTGGGCGATTACACCTGGAGCGTGCCGCTGATGACGCAACGCGACATCATGGTGGGCGGCCCGGGCAACCCCACGCAGGTTCAACCCGAACAGTTACAGAACGAAAGTATCGGCACCGTACTGGGTTACATCTACCCGACCCTGCAACCGCTGTTCGACAGCCATCAACTGCTGCGTGACGACGCACGCAGCCAGGATCAGGTGCTAAAGAAGCTGGCTGCAAGCCGCTATAAATATGCAATCACCAACCAGATATCCCTGGACTGGTTCAACCGTGACTTGCCGCCCGCCCTTCAACTGCCAGTGGTTTCGGTCATTCAGGAACAGCCCATCAGTTGCATCGTGCGCAACGACCCGAACCTGCCGGTGCAAGCAATACTCCGCACGCTGCTGCGCATGAAGATGTCCGGGGAAATCGAGCAAATCATTCAGCATTACAGCACCGCAACCGTGATGTCAGCGCAGTAGCCAGTGCCTTGGTGCTGTAGCAATAACGTCATATTGCCTCGCTACGCTCTCGCGAAATCTTTGGTAACAACAACTCAAACATTCGCCGTGAGCAGGTATTTCCAATGACTGACAAACCAGACGACCAGGCCCCGCCAATTGATGGTGTTACGCCTCCTGACGTCAGCCGACGTCGCTTTCTTGGTGGCGTCGCGGTACTGGGCGCTGGTGCAACCCTCAGCAGCTACGTACAGGCCAGCGAAAAGCCTTCCCACGCAGCGGAAAAATCCCTGACCGGGCCTGCTCTGGACAAGGCGCTGCACGAACACGTCAAAACCGTGGTGGTGATTTACGCCGAGAACCGCAGCTTCAATAACCTGTTCGGCAACTTCCCGGGCGTGGAAAAACCGCTGTCCTCGCTCAAACCTGAGGAATATCAGCAGTTCGACCGCGACGGCAGCCTGCTGCAAACCCTGCCGCAAGCCTGGGGCGGCGTGCTGCAGATCGGCCCGCAAAGCGTGGATGGCGTGACCTACCAAGCAGGCACCCAGTATCAGGAAAACCTGCCCAACGCCCCCTTCCCGCTCAAAGGTCCGAACGGTGAAGACCTGCCGCTGAGCCTGGTAACCCGTGACTTGTGGCACGTGTTCTATCAGAACCAGATGCAGATCAATAACGGCAAGAACGATCGCTTTGTAGCCTGGGCCGACTCCGGTGGCCTGACCATGGGTTACTACCCGCAGACCCAATACTCCCTGCGCTTGTGGGACGTGGCGAAAGAGTTCGTGCTGTGTGACAACTTCTTCCAGGGCGCTTTCGGTGGCTCGTTCCTCAACCACCAGTACCTGATTTCGGCCCGCGCGCCCTTCTACCCGGACGCCGCCAACTCGCCCGCCAAGGCGCAGATCGCCGAAGTACAAAGCGATAACCCGCTGGACCCACGCCTCAAGCCACTGGACAAGTCCCCTGCCAGCGCCATGACCGGCCCACCGCAGTTCGGCCCAAGCGCCCTGACCCCGGACGGTTTCGCCGTCAACACCCTGGCCCCGCCCTACTGGCCAACCTGGTTGCGCGACCCGGAAAAACCGGATTACTCCAAGCCTGACCTGGCCAACGTGCTGGTGCCACAAAGCCACGATCACATTGGCGACAAGCTGTCGAAAAAGAACGTCGACTGGGCGTGGTACGCCGGCGCCTGGCAGGTCACGCTGGACCAGTTCAAGGATTCGGCTGGCATCCCGAAAATCCCGAACTTCCAGTACCACCATCAGCCGTTCAACTATTTCACGCAGCAAGGCCCGGAGAACCCGGTCGAGCGCAACAAGCGCCTGCGCGATGGCGGCATGGGTGATGAATCAAGCACCAACAAATTCTTCGCCGACGCCGAAGCGGGCAAGCTGCCAGCGGTGACCTTCTACAAACCACAGGGCAACCTGAACATGCACGCCGGATACGCCGACGTCGCCGCCGGTGATCGCCATATCGACCGTGCCATCAAGGTGCTGCGCAACAGCCCGCAATGGAAAAACATGGTCATTGTGGTCACCGTCGATGAAAACGGCGGCTGGTGGGACCACGTAGCGCCGCCCAAAGGCGACCGCTTCGGTCCTGGCACGCGCATTCCGGCGCTGGTGATCTCACCGTTTGCTCGCAAAGGCCACGTTGACCATACCGTCTACGACACAGCGTCGATCCTGCGCCTGATCACCCGCGTACACGGCCTTGAAAAACTCGAAGGCCTGAAACAACGGGACGACGAAATGATCGCTCGTGGGCAGAAGCCGATGGGCGATTTGACCAACGCGTTGCATTTTTCAAGCTGAAGCATGAGCGTGCCCGCGTTTGCGCGCGGGCACGCTCACTGCATCCTGCTCAAGATCAGGAGCAATCGTACAAAGGCCGATGCCACCCACCGACTTACTCTGAAAGGTCCACTGGTATTTCTTAGAAGGCTCTAAAAAGCCTGTAAGGAAACCAGACTCATGCCTGCAAACAACAACGCAACCCCCTCGCTCACAGATCGCAGAACCACCGAACTGCTGGTGGTGCACTGCTCCGCCACACCCGCCACGATGGATATCGGCGTCCGGGAAATCACCCAATGGCATATCCAGCGTGGTTTCGACACGGTGGGCTATCACTATGTCATCCGGCGTAATGGCGAACTGGAAAGCGGACGCCGCGAAACCTCAGTCGGCGCTCACGTCAAAGGGTACAACGCCAACTCCATTGGTATTTGTCTGGCAGGTGGCGTCGATGATCGCAACAAACCGGAGAACAACTTCACCGCCGCGCAGTTCGAGACGCTGGAGCGCTTGCTGAGGGAATTGAAGGGCCGCTATCCAGACACCCGTATCCTCGGGCACCGGGATCTCTCACCCGACAAGAACGGTGACGGCAAAATCAGCGCGAATGAATTCGTCAAAGCCTGCCCGTCATTCGATGTGGGACTGTGGCTGCGACAGCCTGATATCAACGGTTGCACTCACCAATCCACCGCCCAATAAACCATAAAGACGGATCTAACATGGCTCAATACAAGCACTCAAGTTACCTCAACCAGAACAACCACTCTGAGTATGACCACAAGTACTCACCGGGATTGAAGGTACATAATCCAGGAATTTACCGCTGCACAGCCTGCGGTGTTGAAGTTGTCGTTGCAAAAGAGCAGAACCTTCCACCACGCGATCACCATCAGCACACAACAAGCGCCGAAAGCATAGAGTGGCAATTGGCGGTTTTCGCCCAAGCGAAAAGACGAACCCTGTAAAGCTCTGGCTTTTGAGTTGAATGCTGTGGGGAAGTCTCATCGAGGAAAACTTACTGATGAGCTGGTCATTGATGGCCAATGAGGTTTCGTTATGGAGGCAACCCCACCAGCCACACCCCGGCACACAATGTTCCCGCTGTGGCTGCTGCCTTCCGGCTCTGACCAGGTTCACGGGTAATCGTTGCGGGGGGACCGATGGGGTCACCATAACGACACTCACCTGACGGCGAGCCGCGCCATTGTACCGGTCTGACCGGAAGTTACAACCGTTGGTTTCAGATTAAAAATGCGAGGGGCTTCAAGAGGTTAAATGTTGGTGAGGCTTGGCAAGGAGGGTGCGGTTCAGGCTCCACCCTTCTTGCTGGTTGTACCGGCCTCTTCGCGATCAAGGTGGATCGCCACCTTGCTCGCGAAGGCGGTTTGACTCACGCCACATTACTGCGCCTGCAACACTTCATCCGCCTTGCCGCCCGCGTCCTGAATCACGAGGTGGATGAAGTGCAGTTTGGTGATAACCGCAGGTGGCAGCACGAAGGGGTAGAAATCCGGCTGGCCCATGCTGCGTGACAGCTCGTTGAGCATGCCGGCCAGTTCGATCCAGGCGTTGACGAATGACAGGAACGCCGGGCCACCCGGATGTTGCGGGTCGTAGAGGGTTTCCAGAGGAAATGGCTGGTAGTCGAAGTCCATGTCCCGGGCGCTCATGCCAAAGCCCAGGGCGGTATCGACGGCGTCCATCATGTGCAGGTAGTGGGCCCAGGTTTCCGCCCAGTCTTCCCAAGGGTGCATGGTGGCGTAGGCGCTGACGAAGCTTTGTTGCCAGTCTGCCGGCGCGCCGTTCTGGTAGTGATGGTCCAGGGCCTCGGCATAGCTGGCGCGGTCATCGCCGAACAGGTTGCGGAAGCCGTCCTGCCAGTAGGTATTGGCGACCAGTCGGTCCCAGTAGTAATGCCCGACTTCGTGCCGGAAATGGCCAAGCAGGGTTCGATACGGTTCATGCATCTGCACCCGGATATGCTCGCGATGGGCGTCGTCCGCTTCTTCGATGTCCAGGGTGATCAGGCCATTGGCGTGGCCGGTGGTGGGCAGTTTGCCTTCCAGGTCGACACCGAGGAAATCAAAGGCCAGGCCGCGCTCTTCGTCCTGTGACTTGGGGATCACTTGCAAGCCCAGGGAAATCAGTTGGGCCACCAGTCGTCGCTTGGCGGTTTCGACCTTGCACCAGCGGCCGGCGTTTTCCGGGATCGACAAATCGGGGATGGTGCGATTCAGGCTACAGGCGATGCAGAACTCGCCGGCATTGTGCGCCGGAAAAAGCCAGTTGCAGGCCGCGGGTGTGTCGAGGTTGGCACAGCGTCGGTACAGGCCTGCAGACAGCTCGTCCACAAGCCGCCAGGTATGGAGGTCCGGGCCGGGCTCCAGGGCGGCCAGCCTGCCTTGTTCCGGCAGGTAGCCCAACGCCGCCGAGCAGGCCAGGCATTGGGTGTTGGGAAAGAAGATCGATTGTCCGCAATGGCATTGCCAGACCTTGCTGTTGCGCTTGGTCTCGCCTACGAACGGCGCTGCGATCCTTGAACTGAGCTGTTCGAAAAAGCGGTACATGACGATCTCCTTATGGGCTTGCAAGCACTAGATCATCGACCGCGCGGGATCGTTCCGTGGCAAGCCCGGCTCCTGCAATTTCTGTTCAGTCAGCCGTTATGCCATGTTTGCCCAGAAACGCGACGAACGCTTCTTCGTCCAGCACCTTGAGGCCCAGTTCGTTGGCCTTGGTCAGTTTTGACCCGGCGCCCGGCCCTGCCACCACGCAATGGGTTTTCGCCGACACCGAACCGGACACCTTGGCTCCCAGGCTTTCGAGTTTTTCCTTGGCGATGTCGCGGCTCATCAGTTCCAGTGAGCCGGTCAGCACCCAGGTCTGACCGGCCAGCGGCAGGCCTTCGACGACCTTCTTCTCGCTCTGCCAGTGCATGCCGAAGGCCTTGAGCTGTTCTTCGATCCTGAGGGCGCGCTCGGCGTGCTCCGGTGCATCGAAGAAGTCACGCACCGCCTTGGCCTGCTTCTCTGGCAACGCCTGACGCATGTCCAGCCAGTCAGCGCTGACAATGCCTTGCAACGAGCCGAATTTGTCGGCGAGTTTCTGCGCGGCGCCCGGCCCCACCGAAGGGATGCCCAGTTTGTCGATCATCCCGCCCAGGGTGGCGCTGGCGGCGAATTCAGCCCCCAGCTCGCCTTGATCCTGCAAGTGCAGGCCACGTTCAAGCAACTGGCCGATGACCTTCTCGTTGTGGTCGTCTTCAAAGAAGCTATGGATCTCGTGAGCCACTTCCAGGCCGACATCCGGCAGGTACGTCAGCACTTCCGGCAATGCGGCCTTGATGCGCTCCAGGGACGCCAGCGAGCGCCCCAACACCTTGGCAGTCTCCTCACCCACGTCAGGGATGCCCAGGGCATAGACGAAGCGCGACAGGGTCGGTTGCTTGCTGTCGGCGATGGCCTTGATCAATTTGTTGCTGGAGACTTCGGCAAAGCCTTCCAGGTCGACGATATCCTCGGCCTTCAACAGGTAAAGGTCCGCAGGCGAAGCCACCAGACCTTCGTCCACCAGCTGTTCGATGGTCTTGTCGCCCAGTCCTTCGATGTCCATGGCACGACGAGACACGAAGTGGATGATCGCCTGCTTGAGCTGCGCACCACAGGCCAGACGCCCGACGCAGCGGTAGACCGCGCCTTCACTGACCGTTTCCTTGCCTTTGCTGCGCCTGATCAGTTGGGTGCGTTCCACATGTGAGCCGCAGACCGGGCAGCTTTCCGGGATCTCGACCTTGCGGGCGTTTTCCGGACGGCGCTCGGTGACGACCTGCACCACCTGCGGGATAACATCGCCTGCGCGACGGATGATCACGGTGTCGCCGATCATCAAGCCCAACCGAGCCACTTCGTCCATGTTGTGCAGCGTGGCGTTGGCCACCGTAACCCCGGCCACCTTGACCGGCTTCAAGCGCGCCACCGGGGTGACAGCACCGGTGCGTCCGACCTGAAACTCCACGTCCAGCAACTCGGTGAGTTCTTCCATGGCCGGAAATTTGTGGGCGATGGCCCAGCGTGGCTCGCGCGCACGGAAGCCCAGTTCGCGCTGGGAGGCCAGGTTGTTGACCTTGAACACCACGCCGTCGATTTCGTAGGACAGCGCCAGACGGCGCTCGCCGATGTCGCGGTAGTAATCCAGGCACTCGTCGATGCCGTCCGCCAGTTTCAGCTCGCGGCTGACCGGCATGCCCCATTCCTTGAGTTTGTTCAGGTTGCCGATGTGAGTATCAGCAAACTCAGCCGAAACCTGACCCAGCCCATAGCAGCAGAATTCCAGCGGGCGGTTAGCGGTGATTTTCGAATCCAGCTGACGCAGGCTGCCTGCCGCCGCGTTACGCGGGTTGGCGAAGGTCTTGCCGCCGGTTTCCAGCTGGCTGGCATTGAGCCGTTCGAAGCCGGCCTTGGACATAAAGACTTCGCCGCGCACTTCCAGCACGTCGGGCCAGCCGCTGCCATGCAGCTTGAGGGGGATGTTACGCACGGTGCGCACGTTGACGCTGATGTCTTCGCCGGTGGTGCCATCACCTCGGGTCGCGCCACGCACCAGGGCGCCGTCGCGGTACAACAGGCTGACCGCCAGACCGTCGAGCTTGGGTTCGCAACTGTATTGCACCTTGGCGCCGCCGCCAAACAGGTCACCCACTGGCAGGTCCAGGCCTTCGGTGACACGCCGGTCAAACTCGCGCATGTCGATTTCTTCGAAGGCGTTGCCCAGGCTGAGCATCGGCACTTCGTGGCGCACCTGAGTGAACGCCGACAACGCCGCACTGCCAACCCGTTGCGTGGGCGAGTCGGGCGTCACCAGGTGCGGGTTTTCCGCTTCAAGGGCCTTGAGCTCATGGAACAGACGGTCGTACTCGACGTCGGGAATGCTCGGTTCATCGAGAACGTGGTAGCGGTAGTTGTGCTGATCCAGTTCTGCGCGCAGTTCAAGGATTCGGGTTTCGGCGGCGTTCATACGGTGTTCTCTTGAAAGCAAAAGAGCAGCCTGGGCTGCTCAAATGTTGTTACGGCCAGGGCCTTTCAGGCCTATCGCGGGCAAGGTGGATCGCCACCCCGGCCACTCCTACAAACAGGGGCCTCGCTCAACGACGCTGGGTCAGTGCACGGCGCTCGAATTCGACGATGCGCTGGCGGTAGTGTTCGATGGTCTGCGCGGTCATGACGCTGCGCTGGTCATCTTTCAATTCGCCATTGAGTTCGTGAGCCAGTTTGCGTGCAGCGGCAACCATGACGTCGAACGCCTGCTTCGGATGACGCGGGCCTGGCAAACCGAGGAAGAAACTCACAGCGCGGGTGCTGAAATGGTCGATGTCGTCCAGATCAAACACGCCTGGCTTGACCGCGTTGGCCATGGAGAACAGCACTTCGCCGTTACCCGCCATGCTTTCGTGGCGGTGGAAGATATCCATTTCACCGAAGCGAAGGCCGCTTTCCAGAATGTTCTGCAACAGCGCCGGGCCTTTGAAGCCGCTTTCGTCACGGGAAATCACGCTGATCACCAGCACTTCTTCAACCGGTGGCAGGTCCTTGTCTTCGGTGATGCGTTGCGGCGGCTTGTCGTCCGGGAAATCATCGTCGCGACTGGTGAACAGGCTCGGGCCGTCCAGATCCAGATTCAAATCGCCCTGCTGCGGCTCATCCTTGCGCTTGTTGCGCTTGGTCTCACGCGGCGTCGCGCTCATGGAAGGCAGGTCGTGTTCGTCGAGCTGCGGCTCTTGCTGTTTGTCCAGCACACGGGACGGCCCCAGCACCTCGGCGGACGAATTTTCATCGTCGTCCGGCAGGTTCGAGAAACTGCGGTCCAGTCTGAATTTCAATTTGCCCTTGCCGCCGCGCATCCGGCGCCAGCCATCAAAAAGAATACCGGCAATGACAATAATGCCGATGACGATCAGCCACTCGCGCAGACCGATTTCCATGTAATCCAGTGCCTCTAATGAAAATGCTGAAAAATAAGGGCCTAAACCCCTTTAAAACGTGGAGCCAAGTCTATGTTCTGACAGGCGTTTTACCCACGCGAAAAGAAAAAGTGGACATTAAACTAGCACGACCCACGCCAACTTTACACCGTCTGTTGCAACTCGCGAGCCGTAGCTGCGTGCAAGGACAACGCATCGAGCTTTCCAAGGGGCCAGTCAAAGGCCATTTCCCTTGTCCCACGCGGGGTAGCGGCTATGCATCCACCAGAGCCATCGCCTCCTCCACGTCTACCGCAACCAGGCGCGAGCAACCGGGCTCGTGCATGGTGACACCCATCAATTGGTCAGCCATTTCCATGGCGATCTTGTTGTGGGTGATGTAAATGAATTGCACCGTTTGTGACATCTCCTTGACCAGTCGGGCATAACGTCCAACGTTAGCGTCATCCAGCGGCGCGTCAACTTCGTCGAGCATGCAAAACGGCGCCGGATTCAATTTAAAGATGGCAAAAACCAGGGCCAGTGCCGTCAGGGCTTTTTCGCCGCCGGACAGCAAATGGATCGTGCTGTTTTTCTTGCCCGGTGGACGCGCCATGATAGTTACCCCTGTATCGAGTAAATCTTCGCCCGTCAGTTCCAAATAAGCAGAGCCTCCACCGAAAACTTTCGGGAAAAGTGCCTGAATTCCGCTATTTATCTGATCGAAGGTCTCCTTGAAACGGTTGCGGGTTTCCTTATCGATCTTGCGGATGACATTTTCCAGAGTTTCCAGCGCCTCAACCAGATCGGCGTTTTGCGCATCCAGATAACGTTTACGCTCTGATTGTTGCTGGTATTCGTCGATGGCCGCGAGGTTGATGGCACCCAGGCGCTGAATCCGGGCCGCGATGCGCTCAAGTTCTTCCTCGGCGTCCCTCTCGTTGGCTTCGGCAGTCAGGGTTGCCAGCACACCGTGCAGGTCATAACCGTCTTCCAGCAATTGATCCTGCAAGGTGGTACGACGCACGGTCAGCGATTGCCATTCCATACGCTGCTGTTCCAGTTGGCCGCGCAACAGTTGCGATTGCTGTTCGGCCTGGTTGCGGCGCTTTTCAGCGTCCCGCAGTTGCAGGTCGGCATCTTCCAGGGCCATTTTTGCCGAGCGCATTTCGTCGTCGACGGCCATGCGCTTTTCCAGCAGCTCTTCGAGTTTGAGGCGCAGCTCTTCAAGCGGCGCCTCGCCCTCCTCCAGATTCAGGTTCAGTTGCTCGCGCTTTTCGGTCAGGCGTTCGGACTGCATTTCCAGCCGCTCCAGCGCCTGGCGCGTGGAGTCATGCTGGGCCTTGAGCGAGCCCAGGCGCACCGCCAGTTGATGGGCATGGTCCTTGTGCTGACGGGCTTCCTGACGCACGCGGTCCAGACGCTCACGCAGGCTGTCGCGGCGGGCCTGCAGCAACTCGCGCTGTTCGGTGTCCAGGGCCATGGCGTCCAGCGCTTCCTGCAGTTGCAGGCGCGATTCGCCGAGTGATTCGTGTTCGATGGCGCGCTGCTCGCCCAGTTCGCCCAGCTCTTCATCGAGCCGGGTGCGGCGCAAGGTGAGCTGCTCGACCTTGGCCTTGGCCGCAGACAGCTGCGCCTTGAGTTCGCTTTGCTGACGGGCTTCGTCCTGCAACTGGCGACGCAACTGCTCGCGGGCGTCTTCCTGCTGCAACTGCTGTTCACGCAGGCTGACGAGCTGTTCTTCGAGCGCAGCAAGGCTGGCTTCGCGTTCGTCACGCTCAAGCTCCAGGCGCTGTAGCTCCTGACCACGAGCCAATACGCCGCTTTCCGCTTCGCTGGCACGCCGCACCCGCAGAAAGTGCCGCCCTACCCAGTAGCCGTCGCGGCTGATCAGGCTCTGCCCACCCGTCAGTTGGCCACGCAGGGCCAGTGCGTCTTCCAGGGTTTCAACCGGGCGGACCTGCCCCAGCCAGGCAGACAGGTCCATCTTCGCTTCGACTTTGTCCAGCAAGCTGCCTGGGATACGCGCCGACTCCGCCGAGGCTGCCAGCAAGCGCAGATCCCCCTGCTGGAAGCCCGCCAGGTCCAGCCCGGCGAAGTCATCCACCAGCACCGCTTGTAGGTCGGCGCCCAGCACGGTTTCCACCGCCAGTTCCCAACCGGCCTCGACCTGCAGGCCTTCGGCCAGACGCGGACGCTCGGCCAGATCGTGTTCGCGCAGCCATTGCGCGGTGCCCGTGCCCGGATCGAGTGCGGCCTGCTGCAAGGCTTCCAGTGAAGCAAGCCGACCGTTGAGCCGTTGCAGTTCGCCCTGAGCCTGCTGCTGCGCCTGGTTGGCCTGTTGCAGCTCATTGCGCAACTGCTCAAGACGATCCACCAATTGTTCTTCGCGGGCGTGCAGTTCTTCGAGGGTCATTTCCCGCGTGGCGAGGTCTTCGCTGAGTTCCAGGATCGCCGCGTCTTCCGGGTCTGCCGTGAGCAACTGACGCTCTTCACCCAACCGCCGTTGCCGCTCGGACAGACGCTCAAGGCTTTGTTCCAGTTGCTGGATGCGCGACTGCTGCACTTCGGCCTGACGGCGGGGCTCGGAGGATTTGAGGTTGAAACTGTCCCATTGCTCCTGCCAGCCGTGCATGGCGGTTTCGGCTTCTTCCAGGGAAGCGGCAGACTCCTCGGCGGCGGCGCTGGTCATTTCCTGCTCCGGCTCGATCATTTGCAGCTCTTCGCCCAGGGTCGCGAGCAACGTGCGGTCATGGCCCAGATGCGATTCGGTCTCCTGTCGGGCGCGCTCGGCTTCGCGCAGGTCGTCCTGCAACTGACGCAGGCGTTGCTGGCCGTGCTGGATGCTCTGCTCGACCCGGGCAATGTCACCACCCACCGAATAGAAACGCCCCTGCACCAGATTGAAGCGCTCGGACAGGTCGTGATGGCCGTCACGCAGGCGTTCAATGCTGGCGTCGGCGCTGCGCTGGTCTGCCACCAGTGCCTCGAAGCTGACTTCCTGGGTGCCAATGATCGCTTCGCGCTGGCCCACCTGTTCGTTCAAGGCCTGCCAGCGCAAGGCCGACAGTTGCGCCTTGAGCTGGCGCTCCTCGCCCTTGTATTCCTGATACTTCTCGGCTGCCTGAGCCTGGCGGTGCAGGCGTTCCAGCTGGCGCTCCAGCTCTTCGCGCAGGTCGGTCAGGCGGGCGAGGTTTTCGTGGGTGCGACGAATTCGGTTTTCAGTCTCGCGGCGGCGCTCCTTGTATTTGGAGATGCCGGCAGCTTCTTCGATGAAGTTACGCAAGTCCTCGGGCTTGGCTTCGATCAGCTTGGAGATCATGCCCTGCTCGATGATCGAGTAGCTGCGCGGGCCCAGGCCGGTGCCGAGGAAGATATCGGTGATGTCACGACGACGGCATTTGGTGCCGTTCAGGTAATAGCTGTTCTGACTGTCGCGGGTCACTTTGCGGCGAATGGAAATTTCCGCATAGCTCGCGTACTCCCCCACCAGGGTGCCGTCGGAGTTGTCGAACACCAGCTCGATGCTGGCCTGGCTGACGGGTTTGCGACTGGTGGAGCCGTTGAAGATGACATCAGTCATCGACTCGCCGCGCAGGTTCTTGGCCGAGCTTTCGCCCATGACCCAGCGCACGGCGTCGATGATATTGGACTTGCCGCACCCATTGGGGCCGACCACGGCCGCCATGTTGCTGGGGAAGTTCACCGTCGTCGGGTCGACGAAGGATTTGAACCCGGCCAGCTTGATGCACTTCAGGCGCACAGGTCAGCCTGCCGTCAACGCAGACAGGACCAATTGGCAACTGCGCCGGGAGTAATCACCCAGGACACTGCGAATCAGCACCGGATCACGGGCGACCACCGCTTCGAGCATTTGCCCGAACAGCGTCAGGTATGCGCTCATTTCGGCCTTGCGCTGGTCCAGCGCCAGGTAATAGTTGCGACTCATGGAGGGCTGAAAGTTTTCAACCGTTTCCTGCAAATACGGGTTGTTGGCAAACGGATAGGCGGCGCGCATCACGTTAAAGCTGTCTTCCACGAAACTCTTGACGTCCTGACGCTCGTAACTGGCGGCCAGGCGTTGCTGGATCTGCAGGAACGGCGCGAGATCGACCGGCTCCTTCCAGTTTTGGGCCACAGCGTTGGCCAAGAGGATGTACAGCTCACTCATCAGCGTGCAGAGGCTTTCGATGTTGTGGGCACTGAGCTCGGTGACCTGGGCACCACGGCGCGGCAGGATCACGATCAGGTGACGCCGCTCCAGAATCAACAATGCTTCGCGCACCGAACCGCGGCTGACATTCAGCGCTTGGGTGACCTTTTGCTCCTGAATCCGTTCTCCGGGCTTGAGATCGCCCCGGATGATACGTTCGGCAAGGTGATGAGCGATCTGCTCGGCGAGGCTGTCCGGCGCCTTGAACGTCATGTTTATCCATCTGCTATTGCTTACAAGCGGCGAAGTGTATCGCAACGAAGGCCAATGGCGCAGGGCCATATAAGTGGAAACTGGCACGAAATAAGCAAAACTGTGAACACAGTCAGCGGGTTTTATTGCACAGCGAGCCCACCGTTAATCGGCAAACTGCTGAAAAGCTTATTTTCTTGACTTATAGGTCAGGAACTTTATTGACCGCGAGGTCAGAGCTGTTAGATTCAGCCACATGCTCGATTAGAAAAAAATGCGCCGAGGATTAGCCGTGATCCAATTTTTGCTCAATCAGGAACTGCGATCCGAGCACACGCTGGATCCGAACACGACCGTGCTCAATTACCTGCGCGAGCATCTGCACAAGCCCGGCACCAAGGAAGGCTGCGCCAGTGGCGATTGCGGGGCCTGCACCGTGGTGGTGGGCGAACTGACACGCGACAGCGAGGGACGCGACACGCTGCGCTACAGCAGCCTCAATTCCTGCCTGACCTTCGTGGCCTCCCTGCACGGCAAGCAACTGATCAGCGTCGAAGACCTCAAGCATCAGGGCCAACTGCACAGCGTGCAAAAAGCCATGGTCGAGTGCCACGGTTCGCAGTGCGGCTTCTGTACGCCGGGCTTTGTGATGTCGCTGTTCGCGCTGCAAAAAAACAGCACCGCTGCCAACAGCCATCAGGCCCATGAAGCCCTGGCCGGCAACCTGTGCCGCTGCACCGGTTATCGCCCCATCCTGGCCGCCGCCGAGCAGGCTTGCAGCCAGCGCCAGCCAGACCAGTTCGATCAACGCCAGGCCGCCACCATTGCCCGCCTGCGCGCCATCACCCCTACGCAAACCGGTGAACTGAGCAGCGGCAACAAGCGCTGCCTGGTGCCTTTGACCGTGGCCGACGTGGCTGATTTGTACTGCGCCCATCCTCAAGCCCGGCTGCTGGCCGGCGGCACGGACCTGGCACTGGAAGTGACACAGCTTCATCGCCCATTGTCGGTGATGATCTACCTGGGCAACGTCGCGCAGATGAAGCGCATCGAACACTTCGACGACCGCCTGGAAATCGGGGCCGCCACTTCGCTGACCGATTGCTACAGCGCACTGAAAGCTGAGTACCCGGACTTCGGCGAACTGTTGCAGCGCTTCGCCTCCTTGCAGATCCGTAATCAGGGCACCCTGGGCGGCAACATTGGCAACGCCTCGCCCATCGGTGACTCACCCCCGCTGCTGATCGCCCTGGGCGGGAAAATCGTGCTGCGCAAAGGTGACACCCAGCGAACGCTCGCGCTGGAAGACTATTTCATCGATTACCGGATTACCGCACGCCAGGACAGCGAGTTCATCGAGAAAATCATCGTGCCCAGGGCCAACCCCAGTCAGGCCTTCCGCGCCTACAAAGTGTCCAAGCGGCTGGACGATGACATTTCCGCCGTGTGCGCCGCGTTTTGCCTGCAGATCGACAACGGCTCGGTGGTGGACGCCCGGGTAGCGTTCGGCGGCATGGCGGCGATCCCCAAGCGTGCCGCAGCCTGCGAACACGCGTTGATTGGCGCGCCCTGGACCTCAGACACGGTTGAACGCGCCTGCGCCGCGCTGGGCGAAGACTTCACCCCGCTGTCGGACTTCCGCGCCAGCAAGGAGTACCGCCTGCTCAGTGCCCAGAACCTGCTGCGCAAGTACTTCATCGAACTGCAAACGCCACACATCGAGACGCGGGTGACTGCTTATGTCTAACCATGCCCGGCAAAACACCCAGGCTGAAATGATCGCCCTGTTTCAGCAGAACCTGACCACTGGCGTGGGGCGCAGCGTCAAGCACGACAGCGCCGACAAGCACGTGTCCGGTGAAGCGGTGTACATTGATGACCGGCTGGAATTCCCCAACCAGCTGCATGTGTACGCCCGCCTGTCAGACCGCGCCCACGCCCGGGTCATCCGCGTCGATACCGCGCCCTGCCATGCCTTTGAAGGTGTGCGCATCGTCATTACCCACGAAGACATTCCCGGCCTGAAAGACATCGGCCCCTTGCTGCCAGGCGATCCGCTGCTGGCCATCGACGTTGTGGAGTTCGTCGGCCAACCGGTGTTGGCTGTCGCTGCCCGAGACCTGGAAACCGCACGCAAGGCGGCCATGGCGGCTGTCATCGAATACGAAGACCTGACGCCCGTGCTGGACGTGGTGGAGGCTTATCGCAACAAGCATTTCGTGCTCGACAGCCACACCCATCAACGGGGAGATTCGGCTGCGGCGCTACAAACCGCGACGCACCGTTTGCAGGGCAACCTGCACATCGGCGGCCAGGAACACTTTTACCTGGAGACGCAAATCTCGTCAGTGATGCCTACCGAAGATGGCGGGATGATCGTCTACTGCTCAACCCAGAACCCCACCGAGGTCCAGAAGCTGGTGGCCGAGGTGCTGGGCGTGTCGATGAACAAAATCGTGGTCGACATGCGCCGCATGGGCGGTGGTTTCGGCGGCAAGGAAACCCAGGCCGCCAGCCCCGCCTGCCTGTGCGCGGTGATCGCGCATCTCACCGGGCAACCGACCAAGATGCGCCTGCCACGGGTCGAAGACATGGTCATGACCGGCAAGCGCCACCCCTTCTATATCGAGTACGACGTGGGCTTCGACGACAGCGGTCGCCTGCAGGGCATCCGACTGGACCTGGCAGGCAACTGCGGTTACTCGCCGGACCTTTCCAACTCCATCGTCGACCGGGCGATGTTCCATGCCGACAATTCGTATTACCTGGGCGACGCCACGGTCAATGGTCACCGCTGCAAGACCAACACCGCGTCGAACACGGCTTACCGTGGCTTCGGCGGCCCTCAGGGCATGGTGGCCATCGAGGAAGTGATGGACTGCATCGCGCGCTACCTGGGCAAGGACCCGCTGGAGGTGCGCAAGGCCAATTACTACGGCAAGACGGAACGCAACGTCACCCACTACTACCAGACCGTCGAGCACAACATGCTCGAGGAAATGACTGCTGACCTGGAGGCCAGCAGCGACTACGCCGCACGCCGGGAAGCGATTCGTGCCTACAACGCCGGCAGCCCGATCCTGAAGAAAGGCCTGGCGCTGACTCCCGTGAAATTCGGTATTTCCTTCACCGCCAGCTTTCTCAATCAGGCCGGTGCCTTGATCCATATCTACACCGACGGCAGCATCCACCTGAACCATGGCGGTACCGAGATGGGCCAAGGGCTCAACGTCAAGGTGGCGCAGGTGGTGGCCGAGGTTTTTCAGGTGGACATTGACCGCATCCAGATCACCGCCACCAATACCGACAAGGTGCCCAACACCTCGCCCACGGCGGCATCCAGCGGCGCAGACCTGAATGGCAAGGCCGCGCAGAACGCGGCGGAAATCCTCAAGCAACGATTGGTGGAATTCGCGGCACGCCAGTACAAGGTCGAAGAAAGTGAAGTGGAATTTCGCAACGGCCATGTGCGGGCTGGCGAGACGATACTGTCATTCGAAACCCTGGCGCAGCAGGCGTGGGTCGGGCAGGTGTCGCTGTCCAGCACCGGTTATTACAAGACGCCGAAAATCTTCTACGACCGCACCCAGGCCCGGGGGCGGCCGTTCTATTACTTCGCGTTCGGCGCAGCCTGTGTCGAGGTGGTCGTCGATACCCTGACCGGCGAATACAAAATGCTGCGCACCGACATCCTGCATGACGTGGGCGCCTCACTGAACCCGGCCATCGACATCGGTCAGGTCGAGGGTGGTTACATCCAGGGCGCGGGCTGGCTGACCACCGAGGAACTGGTGTGGAACACCAAGGGCAAACTGATGACCAACGGCCCGGCGGGCTACAAGATCCCGGCGGTGGCTGACATGCCGCTGGACCTGCGGGTCAAGCTGGTGGAGAACCGCAAGAACCCCGAAGACACGGTGTTCCATTCCAAGGCAGTGGGTGAACCGCCGTTCATGCTGGGGATCGCCGCGTGGTGCGCAATCAAGGATGCGGTGGCGAGCCTGGGGGATTATCGGCACCAGCCCAAGATCGACGCGCCCGCGACCCCGGAACGGGTGTTGTGGGGGTGTGAGCAGATGCGCAAGTTGAATGCAGAACGGCTGACGCCTGCTGCGCAGTCGGTAGCGGGCAAGCCCGCTCCCACCAATGATCCCGTCTCCCTTTAAGCACGGAGGTTCACCATGAACAACTGGATCAGTGCACTGGCCGAGCTGCAAAACCAGGGCGAACCCTGCGTGTTGGTGACCATCATCGAGGAACGCGGTTCGACGCCGCGCAATGCCGGTTCGAAGATGGTGGTCAGTGGCGAGCGGATTTTCGACACCATTGGTGGCGGGCATCTGGAGTACAAGGCGATGCAGATCGCGCGCCAGATGCTGGCCACTGGCAGCCATGACACCCGGCTGGAACGCTTCAACCTGGGCGCCAGCCTGGGCCAGTGCTGCGGTGGCGTAAACGTTCTGTTGTTCGAACCCATGGGTCAGCCCCAGGCACATATCGCGGTGTTCGGCGCAGGCCATGTGGGTCGGGCTCTGGTGCCATTACTGGCCAGCCTGCCCTGCCGCGTGCGCTGGATCGACGCACGGGCCGAGGAATTTCCGGCGCAGATACCGGACGGGGTCAGCCATATCGTCAACGAAGACCCACTGGAAGAAATCGATCATTTGCCCAGCGGCAGTTACTGCATCGTTATGACCCACAACCATCAACTGGATCTGGAGCTGACGGCGGCCATCCTCAACCGGGGTGACTTCGGCTATTTCGGCCTGATCGGCTCGAAGACCAAACGGGTAAAATTCGAACACCGGCTGCGTGAGCGAGGCTTCGATTCGGCCCTGCTGCAACGCATGCATTGCCCCATGGGCCTGAGCGAAGTCAAAGGCAAGCTGCCCATTGAAATCGCCGTCTCCATCGCCGCCGAAGTGATCGCCACCTACAACGCCAGCTTTGGCCAGCACAGCGCCCGCACCGAACCCATCGCCAAACTGTCGCCGGTTTCACGCCGCAGCCAGGCCTTATGAATGCATTGTTTTATGAGACCCCTATGACACACGCCAACAAACACGCCTACCGCGCCGCCATCCTGCACAGCCTTGGCGACCCCGCCGAGGTGCCGGTCGAGGCGTCTTATGCGTATTTCACCGACGGCCTGATGGTGGTCGAAGACGGGAAAATTTCTGCCCTCGGACACGCCGCCGACTTGCTGGCAACCCTGGGCGCGGATGTGCCGGTGACGGAGTATCAGGACGCGCTGATCACCCCGGGTTTTATCGACACCCATATCCATCTGCCGCAAACCGGCATGGTTGGCGCCTATGGCGAGCAACTGCTGGACTGGCTGAACACCTACACTTTTCCCTGCGAAAAGCAGTTCGCCGATGAGGCCCACGCCGCTGAAGTGGCGGACATTTTCATCCAGGAGTTGCTGCGCAACGGCACCACCACTGCGCTGGTGTTCGGCAGCGTGCACAAGCAATCGGTGGAGGCGTTTTTTAGCGCCGCCCAGAAGCTGGACCTGCGCATGATCGCAGGCAAGGTAATGATGGACCGCAATGCGCCGGACTACCTGACCGATACCGCCGAATCAGGTTACGCCGACAGCAAGGCGCTGATTGAGCGCTGGCATGGCAAGGGGCGTTTGCATTACGCGGTCACCCCGCGCTTCGCCCCCACCAGCACGCCGGAACAGTTGACGCTTGCAGGTCAACTGCTGACGGAATATCCCGACCTGTACATGCAAACCCACATCAGCGAAAACCTGCAGGAAATCGAATGGGTCAAAGCACTGTTCCCTGAACGCAGCGGTTACCTGGACGTTTACGATCATTACAAATTGCTGGGCGAACGATCGGTGTTCGCCCACGGCGTGCACCTGTGTGACGTTGAATGTGCACGACTGGCGGAAACCGGTTCAGCGGTGGCGTTCTGCCCGACGTCCAACCTGTTTCTAGGCAGCGGCCTGTTCAATTTGCCCATGGCAGAGAAGCACAAACTCAAGGTCGGCCTGGGCACCGATGTGGGGGGCGGCACCAGCTTCTCGATCCTGCAAACCCTCAACGAAGCCTACAAGGTGATGCAGCTGCAAGGCGCCCGCCTGAGCCCATTCAAGTCGCTGTACCTGGCCACACTGGGTGGCGCCAGAGCGTTGCGCCTGGAAGACAAGGTGGGCAGTTTGCAGGTGGGCAACGAAGCCGACTTCCTGGTGCTGGATTACCACGCAACGCCGCTGCTGTCCTATCGGTTGCGGCAATCGAAAAACATCGAGGAAACGTTATTTGTGCTGATGACACTGGGGGATGACCGCACCGTTAAGGAAACGTATTCGGCGGGGCGGTTGGTGCATCGCAGGTAAGACAGTGTCACGCAACCTGTGGGAGCGAATTCATTCGCGAGAGGCCAGCACATTCAACATCGCCATTGCCTGAGACACCGCATCGCGAATGAATTCGCTCCCACAGATTGCAGCCAACCGCAAAACATCCAGCAAGGTCCAGGTCTACTACCGCGAAGTTTTCTTCCTGCCCAGCATCAAGTGTGAAAACACCGCATGCAGGTCATCCGAGGCGCCGTCTTCGTCCAGGTTGAGTTTGCTGTCGATGTGGTCCATGTGATGCATCATCAGTTCCACCGCCAACCCCGCATCCCGGGCCTCGATGGCATCGATCAACTGGTTGTGTTCATCGTAGGAACAGTGCGTGCGGTTGCCGCTTTCGTATTGGGCGATGATCAGTGAGGTCTGGGACACCAGGCTGCGCTGGAAGCTGATCAGGGGCGCATTGCGCGCGGCCACTGCCAGCTTCAAATGAAATTCGCCCGACAAGCGAATCCCCGCCCCACGATCCCCTCTGGCAAAGCTTTCACGTTCGTCGCTGACCATCTGCCGCAGCTCGGCAATTTGCTCTGCCGTCGCGTGTTCCACAGCCAGTTCGGTAATCGCCTTTTCCACCAGGCGCCGGGCGAAAAACACCTGCCGCGCCTCATCCACACTCGGGCTTGCCACTACCGCGCCCCGGTTGGGCCGCAGCAACACCACTCCTTCATGGGCCAGACGCGACAAGGCGCGCCGAATGATCGTGCGGCTGACCCCAAAGATTTCCCCCAGAGCTTCCTCACTCAGTTTGGTGCCGGGCGCCAGACGCTGTTCGAGAATGGCCTCGAAAATATGGGCGTAGACCACATCGTCCTGGGTTCCGCTGCGACCGGACCGGGTCGAGCGCGGCTGTTTCTTGAGGGGCTGCAACTGTTCGTTCATGGGCACTCGTGGTGAATAAAAAACCGGCACATTGTACACAGGGTGTTTTCGGTAAAAAGATTCCCTGGCCTTCAACTGCCGCGATAGGTCGAATAGCTGTAGGGCGAAAGCAGCAGCGGAACGTGATAATGCGCCTGACCCGCATCGATGCCGAACCGCAGCACCACCACATCCAGAAACGCCTGATCAGGCAGCGTCACACCCTTGGCGCGGTAGTAATCGCCCGCGCTGAACTGCAACTGGTAAACCCCCGAACGATAGGTTTCGCCCTGCAACAGCGGCGCATCGCAACGGCCATCAGCATTGGTGACAGCGCTGGCGACCTTTTCCAGACGCTCGCCTTCGACACGAAACAATTCGATGGCGATGGCGCTGCCCGGGCAGCCATGCGCAGCGTCGAGTACATGCGTGGTCAGTCGTCCCATGGCTCGTTCGCGCCTCATTTGTGTGATGTCGGAAAACCACCCGCACCAGTGCAGTGCACCGCGGGGTGCGGAAAAAATCGATTAAGACACTTTCAAAAAAAGTTGTACACAATTAAAAGTGTTTTTACCGCCAGCCTTCACGCCAGCCTGGCCTAAAACCCGCAATAGGCAGAGCTGAGGAATCCATTAGGGTTTTTCCGTCTAAGCTGACCAGCAAGGCAAGTTTCTTGCAAGGTCTCGACCATGAAAGAAGATAAATCCCCAGGCTTACAAATTGAATAACAAGTTGTATACAATCGGCGCACCGCAGTGCCACAAGGCCAGCTGGCCGTTCACTCACTGCAACTGACACCATGCACAGAGGAAGACTGCAGTGAGCGCTGACTATCCACGCGACCTGATCGGTTACGGCAGCCATCCCCCTCATCCCCACTGGCCGGGGAAGGCCCGCATTGCCCTGTCGTTCGTGCTCAATTACGAAGAAGGTGGCGAGCGCAATATCCTTCACGGTGACAAGGAATCCGAAGCCTTTCTGTCAGAAATGGTCGCCGCGCAACCCTTGCAGGGCCAGCGCAACATGAGCATGGAGTCGCTGTACGAGTATGGCAGCCGTGCCGGGGTCTGGCGCATCCTCAAGCTGTTCAAGCAATTCGACATCCCGCTGACAGTCTTTGCCGTGGCCATGGCCGCGCAGCGTCACCCGGATGTGATTCGCGCCATGGTCGCCGACGGACATGAAATTTGCAGCCACGGCTATCGCTGGATCGACTACCAGTACATGGACGAGGCTCAGGAGCGCGAGCATCTGCGTGAGGCGATCCGCATCCTGACCGAGATCACGGGTGAGCGCCCGTTGGGCTGGTACACCGGCCGAACCGGTCCCAACACCCGGCGACTGGTGATGGAAGAAGGCGGTTTCCTGTACGACTCGGACACCTACGACGATGACCTGCCTTACTGGGAACCGAACACCCCCACCGGCAAGCCGCATCTGGTGATCCCCTACACCCTGGACACCAACGACATGCGCTTCACCCAAGTGCAGGGTTTTAATACCGGCGAGCAGTTCTTCCAGTACCTCAAGGACGCTTTCGATGTGCTGTATGCCGAAGGCGAGGACGCACCGAAAATGCTTTCCATCGGCCTGCACTGCCGCCTGATCGGCCGTCCGGCGCGGCTTGCAGCGCTCAAGCGTTTCCTTGAGTACGCCAAGGGCCATGACCATGTCTGGTTCACCCGCCGCGTTGATATCGCTCGCCACTGGCACCGCCAGCACCCTTTCCAGCCGCAGGTTGCACCATGAGCCGCTTCCAGACGGTGCGCCCCTCGGCCATGAACCGCGATGAATTCGTCGCTACCTTCGCCGACATCTACGAGCATTCGCCCTGGGTCGCCCGAATGGCTTATGACTCGGGCCCGAACGCTGATCTGGACCAGATCGAAACCCTGCACGCGCGCATGAGCGAGATCCTGTTGAGCGCCAATCATGCCCGGCAACTGGCCCTGATCAAAGCCCACCCCGATCTCGCCGGTAAAGCCGCGATACAGGGTCAACTCACCCAGGCCAGCAGCCACGAACAGGCCGGTGCCGGTATTCACCAGTGCACCGCCGAAGAATTCCAACGTTTCACCGAACTGAACGCAGCCTACAAAGCCCGGTTTGCGTTCCCGTTCATCATGGCGGTCAAAGGCAGCAACCGGCATCAGATCCTCAAGGCTTTCGAAGCGCGGATTCATCACTCGGCATCCACCGAGTTCGCCTGCGCCCTGGCCGAGATCAACAAGATTGCGTTGTTTCGTCTACAGGCCCTTTAGCCGACCACCTCCACGCCATTCACCAAGAGGCAGACTCAAAGAATGAAAGCTTACGCCGCACCTTTCGAGAAGTTCGTCAACCTGGCCGACGCCCGTCTGGGGACCAAAATCATCTCCGTCACCGACGACTGGTTCGCCGATGCCAACCGTCTGTTCCAGCCAACGCCTGCGGTGTGGAAAGAAGGCGTTTTCGACGACAACGGCAAATGGATGGACGGCTGGGAGTCGCGCCGTAAGCGTTTTGAAGGCTACGACAGTGCCGTGATCCGCCTCGGCGTAGCGGGCTCGATCAAGGGCGTGGACATCGACACCTCGTTCTTCACCGGCAATTACCCGCCATCGGCTTCGCTGGAAGCCTGCTTCCTGGCGTCGGGCGAGCCGGATGAAAACACCCAGTGGGTGGAGATCCTGTCTGCGGTGGAACTCAACGGCGACAGCCATCACTACCACGAAATCAGCAACGGTCAGGCGTTCAGCCACCTGCGCTTCAATATCTACCCGGACGGCGGCGTGGCCCGCTTGCGGGTTTACGGTGTGCCATTCCGCGACTGGTCAGCCGTGGGTGAAAACCAGCAGGTGGACCTGGCAGCAGCACTCAATGGCGGCCGCGCCCTGGCGTGTTCCGATGAGCACTTCGGGCGCATGAGCAACATCCTCAACCCGGGCCGTGGCGTGAACATGGGCGATGGCTGGGAAACCGCACGCCGTCGTACCCCAGGCAACGACTGGGTGATCATTGCCCTGGGCCATGCGGGGGAAGTCGAGGAAGTGATCGTCGACACGCTGCACTTCAAGGGTAACTACCCGGACAGTTGCTCGATCCAGGGCGCCTTCGTCAAAGGCGGCACCGACAGCCAGATCGAAACCCAGAGCCTGTTCTGGCGTGAACTGCTGCCCAGCCAGAAACTGCAAATGCACGCCGAACACAGCTTCGCCGAGCAGATCAAGGCGCTGGGCCCGATTACCCATATTCGCCTGAACGTGTTCCCGGATGGGGGTGTTAGTCGCTTGCGGGTGTTGGGTAAAGTGGCGAAGTGAATTCGACTCTGTTGTAGCGACCGGGGTGGCGATCCACCTGGCCCGCGAATGCGGTGGTTCGGGTTCGAAGATGTTTGCTGACTGTACCGGCCTCTTCGCGGGCAAGCCTCGCTCCAACAGTGATTCATTCTTTAACCTGTGACCGTGTTTTCATTTAACGAATCAAGAGACAGAAGAACCACCATGCGCACACTTGTGATCGAACCGCTGACCAAAGAAGCCTTCGCCCCTTTCGGTGACGTGATTGAAACCGATGGCAGCGATCACTTCATGATCAACAACGGTTCGACCATGCGTTTTCATCGTCTGGCCGATGTCGAAACGGCAACGCCGGAGGACAAGGCGATTATCAGTATCTTCCGTGCCGAAGCACTGGACATGCCGTTGACCGTGAGCATGCTGGAGCGTCACCCGCTGGGCAGCCAGGCTTTCATTCCGCTGCTGGGCAACCCTTTTCTGATCGTGGTCGCGCCACTTGGCGATGTACCTGAATCAGAGCTGGCCCGGGCCTTCATTTCCAATGGCAGGCAGGGCGTCAATTACCATCGCGGCGTCTGGCACCATCCGGTGCTGACGATCGAAAAGCGGGATGACTTCCTGGTGGTTGATCGCAGTGGAGCAGGCAATAACTGCGATGAGCATTTTTTCGAGGCGGATCAGCGCTTGATCCTGGCCCCGTAACCACACCCTGTGAAAACCAGCTGAGGTCGCAACCATGCAAGCACATCTGATGGAATGGCTGAACCTGAGCGTACGCTGGATTCACATGATCACTGGCGTCGCCTGGATCGGCGCCTCGTTCTATTTCGTCTGGCTGGAGAACAACCTCAACCGGGTCAACCCCCGCGACGGGCTCTCCGGCGATCTGTGGGCTATCCACGGTGGCGGCATTTATCACCTGGAAAAATACAAACTTGCGCCGCCGGCTATGCCCGACAACCTGCACTGGTTCAAATGGGAGGCGTACTTCACCTGGCTGTCAGGCGTCGCGCTGTTGTGCGTCGTGTTCTATGCCAACCCCGAGTTGTACCTGCTGGCACCCGGCAGTTCGCTGAGCGGCGTTGAAGGCGTGGCGCTGGGGATCGGTTCGCTGTTCGTGGGCTGGTTCGTCTACAGCTTTCTGTGCGACTCGGCCCTGGGCAAACGCCCTGCCCTGCTCGGCCTGATCCTGTTCATCCTGTTGATCGGTTCGGCATTCGGTTTCAGCAAGGTTTTCAGCGGCCGCGGCGCCTATCTGCATGTCGGCGCCATCATCGGCACCATCATGGTCGGCAACGTGTTCCGCATCATCATGCCGGCCCAGCGCGCCCTGGTGGCCGCCATCGCCGAGAACCGCACCCCGGACCCGTCGCTGCCCGCCAAGGGCCTGCTGCGTTCACGGCATAACAACTATTTCACCCTGCCGGTGCTGTTCATCATGATCAGCAACCACTTCCCGAGCACCTACGGCAGCCACTACAACTGGCTGATCCTGGCCGGGATCGCGGTGCTGGCGGTGCTGGTGCGTCATTACTTCAACACTCGCCACAACAGCCAGAAATTCGCCTGGACTCTGCCAGTGGCGGCGCTGGGCATGATTTGCCTGGCCTACGTCACAGGCCCCACGCTGGATGCAAAACCCAAAGGTGCGGATTTCGCCCAGGTGCGCGGCGTGATCCAGGAGCGGTGTGCCGTGTGCCACTCGGCCAGGCCCACCAGCTCGCTGTTCAGCAGTGCGCCGGCCGGGGTGATGTTCGACACGCCGCAACAGATCCAGCTGCTGGCGCCCCGCATCCAGGCCCAGGCCGTGACCTCGCAGATCATGCCATTGGGCAATATCACCCAGATGACCCAGCAGGAACGGGATCTGATCGGTGCCTGGGTGACCGAGGGGGCGAAAATCAATTAAGTGTGATCTGATACAGCCTCTTCGCGGGCAAGGTGGATCGCCACCCCGGTCGCTCCAAATCTTTGCTGGATTTATCCAAATGTGAAAAGACTTTTCACATTTGCTTCACCAGTCCTTAACGATCGTCCCTCTAAGCTGCGCACCGGGATCATCTCCAGCGCAGCGCCAGGAAATAAGTAATGACGGAATCACTGTTGAGTCGGGCTCTGGTGACAGGGCGGGCCAGGTACAACGGCTTGCCCAACAAGTACCGGGGCTTTGTTGTCGGGGCCTTGTGCCTTGCAGTGGTTCTGCTCGTCAGCTTTTACGCCCTCCGGCCTGGCCCTGCCCCCGATCTTTCGGACGCACGCTATACCGCGGGCATCGAGTCGATGTGGAGCCGGGGCGATCTGGTGATTCTGGTTCGTCACGCAGAACGTTGCGACCATTCGACCAACCCGTGCCTGGCCCAGCCTGATGGCATCACCGTCAAAGGTCAGGCCATGGCCCAGGAACTGGGGAATTCGTTCAGGGCCGTAGGCCTGCAAAACGCCGATATCTACAACAGCCCGCTGGCCCGTACCACACAAACCTCTATGTTTGCCTTCGGCCAGGCCACCGTTGGCCAGGAATGGCTGTTCAATTGCCGCAAAACCATGCTGGACGACATCCTCAAGCACAAGGTAGAGCACCGAAATCTGATCCTGGTCACCCACAGCGAGTGCATGGACCACCTGGAAAAAACCCTGAAGGTCTCCGCCCGGACCACCCTGGACTACGGCACCTCGCTGTTCGTGTCAGTCGACCAGAGCACCCATACCGCCAAAGTGTTGGGTTATATCGACCCCCACGGATGGAAAAACCTGATCGACAGCCGCGCGGAAAAACGCACCTGGCCGCCGCTTTGAACCATACCCTGAATATGCATGAGGCCCGTGTGGGAGCGAATTCATTCGCGAGAGGCCGGCACATTCAACATCTCTGGTGAATGACACATTGCATCGCGAATGAATTCGCTCCCACAGGTTTTGCATCTGCCACAGGCATTTATTTCAGATCCAAATGTGCCTTGACTGCCAGCAATTGAGCCCCGCGCAAGCCCGGTGCTACCATGCCCGACCGTCCGAGCTGGCAAGGAAATCACGGCCCATGAGCAGCATTCGCGAGCGCAACAAAGAACTGATTCTGCGTGCAGCCAGTGAAGAGTTCGCCGACAAGGGGTTCGCGGCCAGCAAGACCAGTGATATCGCCGCCAAGGCCGGGCTGCCCAAGCCCAACGTCTATTACTACTTCAAGTCCAAGGACAACCTCTACCGCGAGGTGCTGGAAAGCATCATCGAGCCCATTCTGCAAGCCTCGACGCCTTTCAATCGCGATGGCGTGCCGGCCGAAGTCCTCAGCGCCTATATCCGCTCGAAAATCCGCATCTCCCGCGAGTTGCCCTTTGCCTCGAAAGTCTTCGCCAGCGAGATCATGCACGGCGCACCGCACCTGACACCGCAGCAGGTGGAACAGCTCAATGCCCAGGCCAGACACAACATCGAGTGCATCCAGGCCTGGATCGACAAAGGGCTAATCGCACCACTGGACCCGCACCACCTGATCTTCACCATCTGGGCCGCTACCCAGACCTATGCCGATTTCGACTGGCAGATATCCACGGTAACCGGCAAGACCCGGCTGGATGACAGCGACTATGAAGCCGCCGCCCAGACCATCATCCGCCTGGTGCTCAAGGGCTGCGAACCGGACCAATAGATACGGTTCAGTGTGACTGCCAGCCCCCGCCCAGACTCTGGATCAGCGCCACACTGCCCTGGCTGAGCAAGCCTTGGGTGTCGCGCAGGCTTTGCTCGGTTTGCAGCAGGATCAGCTGTTGCGTCAACACGTTCTGCTGGCTGACCGTTCCGGCTGCCTGCTGCGCCTGCTCACTGCCGAACAATTGCTGGTTACGCTGATAGATCTGCTGGTAGGCATCGGCCTGTTGTTGCAGGTGGTTGATCGCCGACAGGTTGTCTTCCACATTTTGCAGGGCTCCCAGCACGGTGCCCCGGTAATTGGCCGCAATCTGGTCGTAATTGGCCTGTGCCTGATTGACGGCCGCCTCGCGCGCGCCGCCATCGAACAGCGTTTCGGCCAACGTTGGCCCCAGCGTCCACAGGCGGTTGGGCAACGAAAACAGACTGCTCAGGGCGCTGGCGCGATAACCGACTTGCGCACTCAGATCGACCGTGGGGAAAAACGCCGCCTCGGCGACACCGATCCGGGCATTGGCGGAGGCGGCATCACGCTCGGCGGCCACCACATCAGGGCGCCGTTGCAGCAAGCTGGAAGGCAGGCTCAATGGCGGCTTGGGTACCGCGAAGGTGAAGTTGGCCACGGGCGGCAGATTGAAATCGGCTGGCGCGATGCCCACCAATACCGCCAGCGCATGCTCAAACTGCTCCCGGGAGCGTTGCGAGGTCTGCAGTGCCGCTACCACGCTGGTCAGTTGATCCTGGGCCACCAGCAGTTGATCGTTGTCGGCGGTGCCTTGCACATACTCGGCCTGGATCATCGTCAGCAATTGCTGGTTGATGCGTTGTTGCTGTTCCAGCAAGCCCACGTCGATGTCCAGCTGACGCAACCCGTAGTAGTTACTCGCGACACTGGCGCTGATTGACAGCCGTACGCCCGCCAGCAAGGCATCGGAGGCCTGGGCGGTGGCGGTATTGGACTCGATGCCGCGGCGCACAGCGCCCCACAGGTCCGGCTCCCAACTGGCGCTCAGGGTTGCGCTGACGCTCTGATTGACACCGCCAGCGGAAACATTCGAACCGGTAGCTGCCGCGCTGGTGGCGGTTGAGCTGGCCCCACCGCTGCGCGCGCCCGACAACCCCACGCCCAGGGTCGGCCACAACCCGGCACGGCTGGATGCCACTTGCGCCTGAGCCAGACGATAAGCGGCTTCGGCCGCGATGATCGACTGGTTGGCGCGGGACGAACGCTCGATCAGGTCATTCAGGGTGGCGTCGTTGTACATCAGCCACCACTGGCTTTGCAGCGCACCTTGGGGGTTGGCGGCGGCGCGCTGCCATTGCGCGCCTTCCTTGAAAGTCATGGGCATCTGCAGGTCGGGCTGATGGTAATCGGGCCCGACCATGCAACCGCCCAGCATCAGGCCGAACGCGACGATCAGGTAGCGCTTCATGCGGCGCTTAAAGCGCTTCAAATAGCCCCGTGGCCGACCACGGCGTACGAAACAGGACATCTACGTCTCCTTGCGGTGTCGCCCCAGGCGCTGGGACGCCCGGTCGAGCCAAAGATAGATCACGGGGGTGGAATACAGCGTCAGCATCTGGCTGAGCAACAGGCCGCCGATGATCGAAATACCCAGCGGGCGTCGTAGCTCCGAGCCATACCCGGTGCCCAGCACCAGCGGCAAGGCACCCAGAATGGCCGCCATGGTGGTCATCATGATCGGCCTGAAGCGAATCAGACAGGCCCGGCGTATGGCGTCCTGGGCGCTGCGGCCATGTTCGTTGCGTTCGGTGATGGCGAAGTCGATCATCATGATCGCGTTCTTCTTGACGATGCCGATCAGCAGTATCACCCCGACCAACGCAATGATCGACAGCTCAGTGCCGGTCAACAGCAACGCAATCAAGGCCCCGACACCAGCCGACGGCAAGGTCGAGAGAATGGTCAGCGGGTGAATGAGGTTTTCGTAAAGAATGCCGAGCACCACATACACCGAGAGCAGCGCCGCCAGAATCAACAGCGGTTCGCTGGACACCGAACTCTGGAACACCTGGGCCGTGCCCGCGAACTGGCCGACGACACTGGCAGGCATGCGCAACTGCGCAACTGCGTCATCCACCAACGCTGTGGCCTGGCCAATGGAGACGCCGGGGGCCAGGTTGAAGGACGCTGTCACCGCCGGGAACGTCCCCTGATGGCTGATGGAGATCGCTGTGCGGTCCACCGAATAGGACGCCAACGCCGACAACGGCACCAGCGGCGACTCGGCGCTGGCCGACAGCTGAGGCAAGGTGACAGCGCCCCGCGTCGCAGTGACCGTGCCGGTCGGGACATAGATCGATTTCAGCGCCAGCGGGTCGTGCCAGTAAGGCGGCGCGACCTCCATCACCACGTGGTACTGGTTGGCGGAGCGGTAAATGGTAGACACCTGGCGCTGGCCAAAGGCGTCGTACAGGGTCTGGTCAATCGCCGAAAGGCTGACACCCAACCGGGCTGCCGTGTCGCGGTTGATCTTTAGGTTGGCCAGCAGGCTGTTGTCCTGCTGGTCGGTGTTGACGTCGGTCAGTTGCGGCAACCGGTGCAGCACGGCCACCACCTTGGGTACCCAGTAATCCAGCGTGTCCTGATCGTCGGCGGTCAGGGTGAACTGATACTGCGCGCCACTCTGACGGCCGCCCACGGTCAGGTCCTGGGCCGACTGCAGGTACAGGCGCGTGCCGGGCATGCTGCCCAGGGCGCGACGAATCTGGGCGATGACCTCATCGGCACTGTCCTTACGCTCGCTCAAGGGCTTGAGGGTAATGAACATCTGCGCACTGTTGATCGCCCCGCCACCACCGCCACCGCTGCCGACAAAGCCACCCACGGTCTCGACATTCGGGTTCTGGGTGACGGTGCGGTTGATGGCCAGAAACTTGTCCTGCATCTCGGTGTAGGAAATGCTCTGCGGGGCGATGATGCTGCCTTGCAGGCGACCGGTGTCTTCTTGGGGAAAGAAGCCCTTGGGCACCATGACGTACAGCACACCGGCGAACACGATCACCAGCACCGTGGTCAGCCCCATCAACAGCGAATGCCCGATAACCCAGCCCAGGGTACGGTCGTAGAAACGGTGGAACAGCGAGTCCGGGTGATCTTCTTCCGGCTTGGCGTCCTGGGTCGGCGCGCGCAGCAGAATACTGGCGAGCATGGGGGTGACCGTCAGCGAGACCAGCATGGAAATCACGATGGCCACCGACAGGGTGATCGAGAACTCCCGGAACAACCGCCCGACAATCCCCCCCATCAGCAGCAACGGGATAAACACCGCCACCAGCGACACGCTGATGGTCAGCACCGTGAACCCCACCTCTTGCGCACCCGCCAACGCAGCCTGGATCCGCGACTCGCCGCGCTCCAGGTGACGCATGATGTTCTCCACCACCACGATCGCGTCGTCGACCACGAAGCCGGTGGAAATGGTCAATGCCATCAGTGACAGGTTGTTGAGGCTGTAGCCCAGGAAGTACATGGCGCCAAAGGTCGCCAACAGCGAGAGCGGCACCACCACGGCGGGGATCAAGGTGCTGCGCCAGTCGCGGAAGAACAGGAACGTCACCAGCGTCACCAGCAGGATCGACACCAGCAGCGTCAGTTCCACGTCATGCAGCGAGGCACGAATGGTGGTGGTGCGGTCCAGCAGCAGGTTGATCTTGATCGAGGCCGGGATGGAGCTTTGCAGGAACGGCAATTCGGCTTTCACCGCGTCCACCGCATCGATCACGTTGGCCCCCGGCTGCTTGAACACCACCAGCAGGACCGCTGACTTGCCGTTGGACAACCCGAAGTTGCGCAGGTCCTCGACGTCTTCCCGGACATAACCCAGGTCGGAGATATGCACCAGGTCGCCGTTGTTCTGCTTGACCACCAGCGGGCCGTAATCCTGCATCTGGTAGAGCATGTCATTGGCATTGATGCCGTATGACTGGTTGCCCATCGCCACCGACCCCTTGGGCAGATTGGCGTTGGACGCGGCGATCACATCCCGCACCTGCTCCAGGCTCACGCCGTATTGGTTGAGGCGGTCCGGGTTCAACTCGATGCGCACCGCTGGCAATGCACCGCCGCCTACCGTGACGTCACCGATGCCGTTGGTCTGTAACAGACGCTGCTCCAGCAGCGTGGAGGCTACGTCGTACATCTGCCCCGGCGTGGCGGTGTCCGAGGTCAGGCTCATGATCAGGATCGGCGCGTCGGCCGGGTTGGCCTTGCGGTAGGTCGGGTTGCCGGACAGGTCACTGGGCAGGTTGGTGCGGGCCGCGTTGATGGCCGCCTGCACATCCCGGGCCGCACCGTCGATATTACGGTTCAGGTCAAACTGCAAGGTGATGCGGGTCGAGCCAAGAGTGCTGACGGAGGTCATTTGCGTGACCCCGGCGATTTGCCCGAACTGGCGTTCCAGGGGCGTGGCAACCGAACTGGCCACCGTGCCCGGATCGGCGCCCGGTAACGACGCTCGAACGCTGATGGTGGGGAAATCCACCTCCGGCAACGGCGCCACCGGCAGCAGCATGAAGGCCAGGATGCCGAACAACGCCAGCCCCACCGCCAGCAGCGTGGTCGCGATGGGCCGCTGAATGAAGGGCGCGCTGAGGTTCATTGCGGTTGTTCCGCTACGACCGCACGGCCACCACCGAAGCGATGCTCCAGCTGGTGCATGGCCAGAAAGATGACCGGGGTGGAAAACAGCGTCAGCAACTGGCTCAACAACAGGCCACCGATGATCGCGATACCCAAGGGGTGACGCAACTCAGAACCGATGCCGCTGCCCAATGCCAGCGGCACGGCGCCGAACAGTGAGGCCATGCTGGTCATCAAAATCGGTCTGAACCGCAATTCGGCCGCCTGACGTATCGCCTCCACCGGCCCCAGGCCGTCCTTGCGCTCCAGCTCAAGAGCGAAGTCCACCATCATGATGCCGTTCTTCATCACGATCCCGATCAGCAGCACGATGCCGATCAGGCCGATGATGTCGAACTGGGTGCCGGTCACGAACAGCGCCAGCAAGGCACCCAACGCGGCAGACAGCAGCGTCGAAAGGATGGTCACCGGGTGCACGAAGCTTTCGTACAGCACCCCCAGCATCAGGTACACCACCACAATGGCCGCCAGCACCAGGAACAGCTGGTTGGACAACGACGCCTCGAACGTCGCCGCCGCGCCTTCCAGCGAGGCCTGGACACTCAGGGGCAGATCGATCTGGGTTTCGATGTCTTTGAGCCGCGTCACGGCGCTGCCCAGGGTCTGGCCGGGTGCCAGGTTGAACGAGACATCTGCGTAGGGGAACTGCCCCTGGCGGTTGATGGTGATCGGAGTGCTGACGATGCTTTGGGTCACCATGCTCGACAGGGGCGCTACAACGCCGCTGCTGGTGGTCACGTAGAGCCCGGTGAGCAGGTCCGCCAGGTTGTGGGGCGGATGATCCGTGGCCAGCACCACATGGTACTGGTTGAGCTGGGTATAAATGGTCGACACCTGGCGCTGGCCGAAGGCGTCATACAGCACGTCATCGATGGCCTGTGGCGTAACCCCCAGCCGTGAGGCGGTGGCGCGGTCGAAATCCAGCTGGATCTGGTTGCCGAATTGCAGCGCCTGGCTTTGGGCGTCGGTGAACATCGGGTCTTTCTTGATCGCCGCCAGCAACTTGCCGGTCCACAGCTGCAGCACATCCGGGTCGGTGGCTTGCAGGCCCAAACGGTAGCTGGTGGTCGATACCGTCGCGTCCAGGGTCAGGTCCTGCACCGAGTGCAGGTACAGGCGAATGCCCGAATCGTCAGCGTTGGCATCGGCCAGCCGACGGATCACCTGGGCGCTGCTATCGCGATCGCCCCGGGGCTTGAGGTTGATCAGCAGGTTGCCCTGGTTGATCGTCGGGTTGGTCTGATCGATGCCGACGAACGAAGACAGGCTGGCGACCGCCGGGTCTTTGAGGATTCGCGCCACCAGCCGTTGTTGCTGCACCTCCATCTCCTGGAAGGAAATGGTCGGCGAGGCCTGGGAAATGCCCTGGATAAGCCCCGTGTCCTGTTCAGGGAAAAACCCCTTGGGCATGATCACGATCATCATCAGGGTCAGCAGCGCGGTGACGATAATCGACACCAGCGCCAGGGTCCGATGCGCCAGCACCCAGTCCAGCCCCCGCACGTAATGGCTGTTGATGCGGTCGAAGAAGTCAACCCGGCGTTCCTGCTTGTGGGCCTTGAGCATGCGCGAACACATCATCGGCGTAAGCGTCAGGGAGATCATCGCCGAGATCACAATGGTCACCGCCACAGTCATGGCGAACTCGCGAAACAGCCGCCCCACGACGTCGCCCATGAACAGCAACGGAATCATCACCGCGATCAACGCCACCGACAGGGAGATGATGGTGAAACCGATCTGCGCCGAGCCCTTGAGCGCAGCTTCCATCGGCGTGTCGCCGGCCTCGATGTAACGGGTGATGTTCTCGATCATGACGATGGCGTCATCGACCACAAAACCGATGGCAATGGTCAGGGCCATCAGGGTCAGGTTGTTCAGGGAAAACCCCAGCCCATAGGCCACCGCCAGCGTGCCGATCAAAGACAACGGCACGGTCACGGCGGGGATGATCGTCGCGGCAAAATTGCGCAGGAACAGGAAGATCACGATGACCACCAGGATCACCGCTACACCCAGCTCATACTGCACGTCGGTGACCGAGGCGCGAATGGTCTGGGTGCGGTCGGTCAGCACGGCGACCTTGAGGGTCGCGGGCAAACTGGCACGCAATTTGGGCAGCAACTGCTGCACCCGGTCGACCACATCGATCACGTTGGCGCCAGGCTGGCGCTGGATATTGAGCACGATGGACGGCGTGCTGTTGGTCCATGCCGCCTGACGCGGGTTTTCCGGGCCCTGGGTGGAACTGGCAATCTGCGCCAGGCGAATCGGGGCGCCGTTCTTGTAGGCAATCACCAGGTCGCGGTACTGGTCGGCCGACTGCAACTGGTCGTTGGCGCCAATCGAATACGCCTGGTACTTGCCGTCGATGTTGCCCTTGGCCTGGTTGACGTTGGCATTGCCCAGAGCAGTGCGCAGGTCTTCCAGAGACAAGCCCAGGTTGTTGAGCACCGAGGTGTTGGCCTCGACCCGCACCGACGGGCGCTGGCCGCCACTGATGGTGACCAGCCCGACGCCTGCAATCTGCGAGATTTTCTGCGCCAGCCGGGTGTCGGCCAGGTCTTCGATCTGAGGCAGCGCCAGCACATCCGAGGTCAGGGATAAAGTCAGCACCGGCGCATCGGCCGGGTTGACCTTGCTATAGACCGGCGGGTACGGCAGGTTGGTGGGCAAAAATGTACCGGCAGCGTTGATGGCCGCCTGGACTTCTTGCTCGGCGATGTCCAGGGACAGCGACAGGTCGAACTGCAGAGTAATGACCGAAGCGCCGTCGGAGCTGGTGGAGTTCATGGATTTGAGCCCCGGCATTTCACCGAGTTGACGCTCCAATGGTGCAGTGATCGACGAACTGATCACTTGAGGGCTGGCACCGGGGTACTGGGTGAAGACCTGGATAGTGGGGTAATCGACCTCCGGCAACGCCGACACCGACAGCAGGTGATAACCCAGCAAGCCCAGCAACAGCACGGCGACCATCAGCAGGCTCGTGGCTACGGGGCGTTCGATAAAGGGGCGCGAGATGTTCATGGCTGCTGCCCCCTCACTGACCGACGACTTTGACCGCGGAGCCGTCGTCCAGCTTGTCCGCCCCTTCGGTGATCACCTGCTCGCCGTTCTTGACGCCCGCCTCAAGGATCGCCGTGACGTCGCCCTGGGCCGGGCCGGCCTTGATCTTGCGCAGGCTTGCCTTGTTGCCGTTGACCACGAATACGAAATCCCCCTGGCTGCCGTGCTGGATCGCCTGGGTCGGCACTACCGGCACTTGCGACAGGATTTCAGTCTGCAACCGGGCGTTGACGAACTGGTTGGGGAACAGCTTGTCCTGCGCATCATTGAACTGCGCCTTGATCTTGATGGTCCCGGTGCTGACATCGACCTGGTTATCCAGGGCCAGCAATTGGCCGGTCGCCAGCAAGGTTAGCTTGTTGCGGTCGTAGGCCAGCACCGTCGGCGCGCCTCGTCCCAGGGACTCGTTGATGGCGCCCAGATCATCCTCAGGCACGGAAAACACCACCGTGGCCGGGGTCATCTGAGTGATGACTGCAATGCCCGTGGTACTGCCGGTGGTGACATAGTTGCCGGGGTCCACCAGACGCAGACCCACCACCCCATCGATAGGCGAGGTGATGGTGCAATAGCTCACTTGCACTTGCAGGTTCTGCACGTTGCCCTGGTCGGCATCCACGGTGCCTTGTTGTTGCTGCACCAACGACGCCTGGGTATCGACGGTTTGCTGGCTGGTGGAGCCGACCTTGATCAGCTCGCGAAAGCGCGCCAGGTCTCGCTGGGCGTTGGTCAATACCGCCTGATCGTGAGCCAGTACACCTTTGGCCTCTGCCAGTTGCGCCTTGAGCGCCCGGTCATCGATGCGGGCGATTACCTGGCCTTTGCTGACCCGTTGACCTTCCTTGAATTCGACCGAAGACAGAATGCCGTTCACCTGGGTGATGACCGTAACGCTGCGGGTGGGCGTCACGGTGCCCAGGGCGTCAATGAAGACCGGCACATCCTGCAATTTGACGGCCACCGCCGCCACGGGCTCAGCAGCCATCGGCGGTCGGGTCCTGGGCTTGCCGTCGAACAGGTGAACCAGCAGAAAAATTGCCGCGCAAACCACGACCACGACTACCAGACCGGCTATTACGCGTCTGTTCTTCATTAACAATCTCACTCATTACAGCCCGGTTTTAAGCCCGACTGTAGCTAACCGAATAAACGACGGATGAATTCACTACTGTGTGAACTCTAGCAGCGCTTATTCAGGTGAAATGTTAATGCACCTCTTTGTTCAGCTCACAGACAGCGACGGCTGCCCCCCCCGTAAACATTGGGTTTCAGCCCAAAAAAGTGCCTTTTTGGGAGGTTTTCAGGGATTCGTCAAGAAAACTTTACCCATTAAATCGGCTTAATGCGTCCCCGGATTGGCCCGCAAGTGGGCGACCTTCTCCACCAGGCCCTGCCAGGCAGGTTCGGCAGGCGCGAAACGACTGCGCAAATACGCGCTCAGTTCAGCAACCTGAGTATTGGACAGGCTGTCCTTGAAGCCCGGCATGTAGCCCAGATCCGGTGTCGCGGGGTTGGAAATGCCCTGCAGGATCACTTTCACCAGATTGTCCGGCACCGCACTGTGGACGTTGGTATTGGTGCCCAGCGACGGGCTGACGCCAAACAGTTTCGGCCCGAGCCCGTCGGCATGGCAGCCCTGGCATGACCCTTCGAACACCCGCTGACCATTGGCCAGGGAGACCTGGGCAACCGCTGGTTGAGGGACCGGGGCCGGCGCTGGATCCGCACTGGCGACTGTCTGCGCCTCAGCCGAGCCGTTGAGCGACGCCAGGTACACGGCCATAGCCCGCACATCGGCTTTAGGCAGCTTCGACAGTTCGGTGACCACAGGCCCCATGGGCCCGGCCGCCACGCCGTGGGCATCGGAGTAACCGCTGCTCAGGTAAGTGAACAACTGGTCCTCGGTCCAGGGCGTCGGTGCTTTCGACAGATTGTTGAGCGCCGGGGCTTCCCAACCATCCACCCTGCCACCGGCGAGGAACGAGGTGCCGCCCTTCTCTGCTCCCATCAAGTTGCGTGGCGAGTGACAGGCCGCGCAGTGGCCCAAGCCATTGACCAGGTAGTTGCCACGGTTCCATTGCTCGCTGCGTTCAGGCTGCACCTGCACTTCGCCCTTGCGCAGGAATAACGCATTCCAACCCGCCATCAACGGGCGCACGTTGAACGGAAACTGCATGTCGTTGGCCTTGGCCGGAGCGCTAACCGGGGCCTGAGACATCAGGTAGGCGTACAGCGCCTGCATGTCCGCATCGTTGATATTGCGAAACGCTGTGTAGGGAAACGCCGGGTACAGGTTCTTGCCATCGCGACTGATGCCGTCACGCATGGCGCGCTCGAACGCAGGGTACGACCAGTTGCCGATGCCGGTTTTCGGATCAGGCGTGATGTTGCTGCTGTACAGCGTGCCAAAAGGTGTTTCCATCGCCAACCCGCCCGCATTGGTGACGCCGCCCGGTGCCGTGTGGCACACCGCGCAATCGCCCACTGCCGCCAGCAAACGCCCACGCTCCAGGGTCGCCGCCGACCAGGTGCCCGCACTGGGCGGTGTGATGGGGGCGATTTCCGCTTTCCACGGGAAGGCCGTGACCGCCATGCCGAGGATGGTGCCAAAGGCCGCGAACAACGACCCGAACAGCCATTTCGAGCGCTTGGCCTTGGGCGAACTCGGTGGGTTCTGATTGGACATGTCCGCCGAGCCTTTCAATGCCGCCAGCACACGCTCAGCGGTAATCGGCAGTTCGCGGAAACGAATCCCGGTGGCGTCATAGATGGCGTTGGCAATCGCCGCAGCGCTGGGCACCGCCGCCGACTCGCCTGCGCCCATCGGCGCTTCGTTCTGGCGCGGCATCATCAGCACGTCGATCTTCGGCACTTCGGGGAAGGTCAGGATCGGGTAGCCGCCCCATTCCTTGCTGGCGACGGTGGATTCCTCGAACGTCACCCGCTCTTTCAATACCCGGCTGGTGGACTGAATCACGTTGCCGTGGATCTGATGCTGCACGCCTGCCGGGTTGACCATCATCCCGGCGTCATGGCCGATCACCACACGAGTCACCGAGACATCCCCCGTGACTTTATCCACCGCCACGTCCGCCACCCAGGCCGCCCACGCCGCGCCGAAGCCGGGGAACTTGCTGTGGATGTAACGGGCGTAGGCAAAGCCGCGCCCACGCAGCACGTTGTCTTGTTCCGGGATCAGCATCGGCTCGGTGCGCGGCGTCCATTCGGCCCGGGCCGCAGTGGCCTTGACCAGGTCCGAGGCCCGCTCGTCGTGCAGGTAACGCAGACGGTATTCCACCGGATCGACGCCCGCCGCAAACGCCAGTTCGTCGATGTAGGACTCATGGGCGAAGGTGTTAGGCAGCGCCGACACCCCGCGCATCCAGGACGCCCGCACGATGGGTGACATGTCGTTGATAGTCACGCGCATGTGTTCGAAATCGTAAGGCGGGATCGAGGTGCGATCGCCCATTTCGAACATCGCCGCCACCGGCTCCACCCGCCCGGTCAGCAACAGCGCCAGGGTCGGCGCGCCGTTGGACGGGTAACTGGTCTGGAAGTCATAACCGGCGACACCGCCATCGGCATTGATGCCGCCATCGACTTCCATCAGTTGCGCGGTGCCCTTGGGCTCCCACACATGCTCCTGCTCCCGGGTCAGTTGCACCCGCACCGGCAAACCGACGGCACGGGACAGCAACACCGCATCGGCGCATACGTCGTCGGCGCAATTACGGCCGTAGCAACCCGCCGCTTCCATGCGGATGATGTCGATCTTGTCTTCGGGGTATTCCAGCAGCCACGCCAGGTCAGCACGCAGCAGGTGCGGGTTCTGCGTCCCGGACCAGACCCGAATGCCCTCTTCGTGGTAATCCGCCAGCCCGCAGGACGGACCGATGGAGCCGTGAATCTGGTACGGCCACAGGTAGGTGCGGCTCATGCGTTGGCTGGCCTGGTCCAGCGCTTCGCTCACATTGCCTTTGTCCAGCACCACCCGCTGCACGCTGGGGTTGTCGCGGATCGCCTGGGCCACATCGCTCATGTCCGGCAACTTGTTGTTCCAGGCTTTCCAGGTGACTTTCAGCGCCTGGGCGGCCTTCGCGGCCTGCTCTTCGCGCATGGCCACCACGCCGACGAAATCACGGATCACCACCACCCGCACGATGCCGGGGATATGGGCGATGGACGACTCATCCACTTCCAGCAGGCTGTTGCCCACGAAGTCACCGCTGTCGAGCCCCGCATAGGGCGGACGAATCACCCGGCCATGGAGCATGTTCGGCAGGCGCATGTCGTGTACGTAGGTCAGTTCGCCCGTGGCCTTGCCGGGGATGTCCACCCGCGCCGTGCCCTTGCCCACAAGGCGGTAGTCCTCCAGTTTCTTGAGGGGCGCGTTGCCGGAAATGGTCAGCTCATCATGTTCGCCCGCCACCAGTTCGGCGAAGCTCAGCCCGCGACCGTCGACGCTTTTGACCACGCCGCTCTCGATCACCAGGGTATCGACCGGCACCGACAGCCGTTGGGCCGCACGCTCCAGCAGAAAACGCCGGGCGTCAGCGGCGGCGTTGCGCAGCGGGATGGCGGTAATCTGGATCGTCGCACTGGCAATGGTCGCGCCCTGATTGGGCACGCTGCCGGTATCACCCAGCACCATGGTCACCTGGTCCATGTTCAGGTCCAGCTCTTCAGCCACGATCTGCGCCAGAGACGTGCGGATACCGGTGCCCAGGTCCACATGGCCGTTGAATGCGTAGACCTGGCCGTCATCATTGACGGCGATGAACAGCGCCAGCTCCTTGGGCTTGACCACCGGCGTGCCACCTTTGGCCACGGGGCCTGAAGGCGGCAGGATCTCGTCGATGATCAGCAGGACGCCGGACTTGGCCAGCAATTGAGCACGGGTGGGCGTTGCTTGGGTCATGGTCATCGATCCGGTCAAGACTTTGGACGGGCGGCACGCATCACCGCGCGAAGAATTTCGATATGGGTGCCGCAGCGACAAAGGTTGGCCGACAGTTCGTTGCGGATCTGCGCTTCGCTGGGATGGGGGTTACGGTCGAGCAAGGCCTTGGCGGTCATGATCATGCCGTTCATGCAGTAGCCGCATTGCGCGGCCTGCTCGTCGATGAACGCCTGCTGCACCGGGTGCGGTTGCTCCCGGGTGCCGATGCCTTCCAGGGTGGTGATCTCGCGCCCTTCAGCACCTGCCAGCGGAAACACGCAAGAGCGGGCCGCAACGCCATCGATGATCACCGTGCACGCACCGCACTCCCCCAGGCCGCAGCCATATTTGGGGCCGTTGAGTTGCAGGTCATTGCGCAGCACCAGTAACAGTGGCGTATCGGCCATGGCCGTGACCGATGTGGCCTGACCGTTGACCCGTAGCGTCACGGTCTTTTCCGGCGCCACAGCTTGCTCACTCATTTCCCGCTCCCCAGGTGTTACCGCACGCCCCTTAAAAGAGCATCCGATTGATGAAGTGCCTACTACATCAAGTGGGGAGCAGGAAGCGTGCCAGCGGGGGAAAATTTGAGGGATGCAGTTTTTGATCTACAGCTTTTGCATAAGACCTGAGGATTACTCCTCGCCATCCTCAATCAGCTTGCGCAACAGAAACAGTATTGCCACGCGCTCGGCCGGGTTGAGCTTGCTCATGGTCAGTTCACTGATGCGTGCCGCATTGGGCACGGTTTCTTCGATGCGCTGGCGGCCGGCGTCGGACAAAGTGACGATGACTTTGCGCCGGTCTTCGGGGTCCGGCTCCAGGGTAATCAGGTCGCGAGCCTTGAGGCGCTCGACGATGCCGCGAATGGTGGCCTGGTCCACCGCAGTAGCTTTGACCAGTTCGGTCAGGGAGCTGGGCCCGCGATCACGCACCGCACACAGGGTCACGAACTGCACGGCCGTGAGCTGGGAATCGCCTACGTTCTGCTGAAAGATCGCCATGTGCCGCTGGTAGGCTTTGCGTAGCAAGTGGCCGACCTGTTCGGAAAAGGCATAGGGATCAGGAGACAGGGGTTGATCTTGAGTATCAGGCACGGCGGACTCGGTCAGGCAGGAAGAGGAATGGCGCTTACCTTAACGTGTGAGGTCGACGTAGGAAATGCCTGATGAATTGCCTGACAGACAGTTTTCGCGAGCCATCGTAGGTGACTGACTCACCGCAATCGCGGGCAAGCCCACTTCTGGAATGGATTTGTGTTCAGCACAGTATCTGCGCCAGACACCCAATCTGTGGGAGCGAGCTTGCTCGCGAATAACCTCAACGCGCGATGGAGGCCTCTGGCGCAACCACATCACCGCCCAGCACCACGGCTTCGTCATCCAGGTAGATATCGCAATGACGCAGCGGGATGTCCAGATGGCATGGGGTCTTGCGGGTGCCGCCGACTTCGGTGTTCGGCCCGGTGGAGAACAGGAAGTTGCCGTAGAACGCCCGGGCGTCCATGCACATGCCGTCGTTCTTGTCGTGCAGGCCCATGGCAGTCCACTGCGCCCGCGGCTGCAGGCCCCAGCCGATATGGGAAATGCCGTACACCTCAGGGTCGTTGAAGTACTTCATGTAATCGCGCAGGTATTCGGCCTCGAAACCACCGTGGATCGAGGTGATGAAGCCCTTTTCGATCTCCAGGGTGATCTTTTCCCGGGAGTAGTTCTTGAACGGCAGCACGATGTCGCCAATGTCGATCACCAGGGTGCCTTCAGCGGTTTCTTCATTGGGCCAGGAGAACAGGAAGCCGCTGGGCCAGTGATCCCAACGCCCTGGCTCATCGGCAAACCCATACTCGGTCACCGACGGGTATTGCCCCAGCTGAGCCCGAAAATCGCTGCCCGCCTTCGATTTCACATGAATTGAGCGAGCCTTTTTCAGCAACGTTTCGGCCGCCATCACCCGCGCTTTGTCTTCCAGGGTCGGCAGCATCCGGGCCAGCACTTCCGGCGGCTCGACGGCCAGCAGGATACGTGTGCCGGTCTTGAGGATCTGCTCCTGCTCAGGGGAATGCAGCAACATCATGGTGTCCACCACCAGATCCGCTGCTTCCAGCGCACGCTGTGCGGCAATGTTGCCGGTCAGCGCCGTGTCGCCGCAGTAGGCGGTCATGTCGTTGCCCATGGCCTTGGGATGGTTGAACGAAGGCAGCTCCACGGCGTAGACCTTGGCCCCCAGGCGCTGGGCCGCATCCATGGCCGCACGCACAGTGCGTGGGTCGGAATAATGGCTCTTAAGGACCGCGACGCTCTGGGTCGGGTCGACCTTCGACAGTTTCAACACATGTTCGAACATCTGTGTCAGTTCGCAATCACTTACCGGCATTTCTTGTCTCCCGTCATCACCTGTTGAGTTCAGTCGCCGCCTTGAGCGTTAGAGCTGAACCGTGCGCACCATTTAAAGGCGCCGCGCTTCACGTTAGTGCGTTTTTATAGCGTACACACCATTTAAAAGCGATAAGACATCAAATCGATGCTGACTGCAAGCGTCGAGCCAAAACGTTACCAAGCCACACAACCCCAATAAAATAAGGTTACCTAGGGTTACGTCCTCGTAAATTCGGCAAATTTTAATTTTTTATCGGGGCTATTCACTTTTCAAAAAAAGAGCGTATACACTTTAAAAACGTTGCGGGGCGACAGACACCTCCGCTGGTCACACAGGGTTTCAAACCCGTCCCAAATTGAGAAACGAAGGAAAACGCCCATGCCAAGCAAACAAAAAATCGCAATCGTAGGTGCAGGCCTGGGTGGGGCCGCTGCTGCCACGCTGTTGCAGAAAGCAGGCTTCGAAGTGGACATCTACGAACAGGCGCCAGAGTTCTCCCGGATCGGTGCCGGGATTCACATGGGCCCGAACATCATGAAGATCTTCCGCCGCATGGGCATCGAGCAGCAACTGAGCGACATGGGTTCGCACCCGGACTTCTGGTTCAGCCGTGACGGCGCCAGCGGCGATTACCTGTCGCGCATTGCACTGGGTGAGTTTTCCCGCAAGGAATACGGCGCGTCCTACATCACCGTGCACCGGGGCGACCTGCATGCCCTGCAGATATCGACGATCAAGCCGGGCACCATGCATTTCAACAAGTGCGTGAGCAAAATCGAAGAAACCGCCAACGGGGTGCGCCTGAGTTTCGCTGACGGCACCCACGCCGAAGCCGACATCGTGATCGGTGCCGATGGCATCAACTCCAAAATCCGCGAAGAACTACTGGGTGCCGAAAGACCGCTGTACAGCGGCTGGGTTGCACACCGTGCGCTGATCCGCAGTGAAGTGCTGACCAAGTACAACCTGAACTTCGAAAACTGCGTCAAATGGTGGAGCGAAGACCGTCACATGATGGTCTACCACACCACCGGCAAGCGCGATGAGTATTACTACGTGACCGGCGTCCCCCATGCAGCCTGGGATTTCCAGGGCAGCTCGGTGGACAGCAGCCGCGAAGAGATGGCCGAAGCGTTCAAGGACTACTGCCCTACCGTGCAGGCCCTGATCGAATCCACCGACACCGTGACCAAATGGCCGTTGCTGAACCGCAACCCGCTGCCACTCTGGAGCCGTGGTCGCCTGGTGCTGCTGGGCGACGCCTGCCACCCGATGAAACCGCACATGGCCCAGGGCGCCGGCATGGCCATCGAAGACGCCGCGATGCTGACCCGCTGCCTGCAGGAGACCGGCCTGAGCGACTACAGCACAGCCTTCGACCTGTACGAAACCGCGCGCAAGGACCGCGCATCCCGCGTGCAATCGGTCTCCAACGCCAACACCTGGCTGCGCACCCAGGAAGATCCGGCCTGGGTCTTCGGTTATGACCTGTACAGCCATGAGCTGAAATCCGGGGCTCTGGCATGAGCACCTTTTTGCACGGCGGCAATGTCCAGGCCAATGGCATCCGCCAGCATTACCTGCGCTACGGCAGCCATGGCACCCAGAACCGACCCGCACTGATCCTGATCCCGGGCATCACCAGCCCGGCGATCACCTGGGGCTTCGTGGCTGAACGCCTGGGCCAGCATTTCGATACCTACGTGCTGGACGCCCGTGGTCGCGGGTTGTCATCCACCGGTCCGGACCTGGATTACGGCGTCGATGCCTGCTCCGATGACATCGGCGCGTTCGCTGAAGCCATGGGTATCAAGTCCTACCATCTGGTCGGCCACTCCATGGGCGCGCGCTTTGCCGTACGCAGCTCGGTGCGCAAGCCAAAAGGCCTGCAGAGCCTGGTGCTGATCGACCCGCCTGTTTCCGGCCCGGGCCGTCGTGAATACCCGAGCAAGCTGCCGTGGTACGTCGATTCGATCCGCCAGTCGCTGGTGGGCATGGATGCGAACGCCATGCGCGCCTTCTGCGCCACCTGGACCGAAGAACAACTGCAAGTGCGCGCCGAATGGCTGCACACCTGCTACGAACCGGCCATCGTGCGGGCGTTCAATGATTTCCACGACGTGGACTTCCATCAGGATCTGCCACACCTGCCGGTCCCGGCGCTGTTGATCGTGGCCGGTCGCGGCGGCGTGATCCTGCCCGAGGACGAAGCAGAGATCCGTGAGCTGCAACCGGCTATCAAGATTGCCCACGTCGAAAACGCTGGCCACATGATCCCCTGGGATGACCTCGAAGGTTTCTTCGCCGCATTCGGCGATTTCCTCGGTCAAGTCCTCACTGATAACCAAAATAAAGGAGACCGCCTGTGAACAAGCCTTACCGCATCGGCCAGATCGTGCCGAGCTCGAACACCACCATGGAAACCGAGATCCCGGCGATGCTCACCGCACGCCAGTTGATCCGCCCCGAGCGTTTCACCTTCCACTCGGCGCGCATGCGCATGAAGCAGGTGCGCAAGGAAGAGCTGGCCGCCATGGACGCCGAATCCGATCGCTGCGCCATCGAACTGTCCGACGCCAAGGTTGATGTGCTGGGTTACGCTTGCCTGGTGGCGATCATGGCCATGGGCCTGGGCTACCACCGCAAATCCGAACAGCGTCTGCGTCAGGCCACGGCCGACAACGACGGCAACGCACCGGTCATCACCAGCGCTGGCGCCTTGATCGACGGGTTGAAAGTGATGGGTGCCAAGCGCATCGCCATCGTCGCGCCGTACATGAAGCCGCTGACAGAGCTGGTCGTGAACTACATTCGAGAAGAAGGCTTCGAGGTGGTTGACTGGCGCGCGCTGGAAATCCCCGACAACCTGGAAGTGGCCCGCCATGACCCGGCCAACCTGCCCGCTATCGTCAGCGGCATGAACCTGGAAGGCGTGGACGTGATCGTGTTGTCTGCCTGCGTGCAGATGCAGTCGCTGGGTGTGATTGCCCAGGTGGAAGCCGAAACCGGCAAGCCGGTGCTGACCGCAGCCGTCGCCACCACCTACGCCATGCTCAAGGCTCTGGACCTGGAGCCAATCGTTCCGGGGGCAGGTGCCTTGCTGTCCGGCGCTTACAAATAGGAGAGCGGCATGAGCGATGTTGAAAGTGCTGACGCCAACTATCAGGGCGTCTGGGGCCAGCGTATCGGCTTCGGTAAAAAACCTGCGTTGCTGATGATCGACTTCATGCAAGGCTACACCCGTGAAGGCGCCCCGCTGTTCGCACCGGGTGTGGTCAGTGCCGTGGCCGAGAGCGTCGAGCTGCTGGACTGCGCGCGGCAACACGGGATTGCCGTGGTGCACACCAACATCCGCTATCACGCGGGGCACTTTGCCGATGGCGGGATCTGGGTCAAGAAGGCGCCGGTCATGAAAGACATGGTCGAGGGCAACCCACTGGCGGCGTTCTGCGAAGAAGTACTGCCCACTGCCGATGAAGTGGTGATCAGCAAGCAATACGCCAGCTCGTTCTTCGGCACCAGCCTGGCGTCAATGTTGCACGCCCAAGGCATCGACACCGTGGTACTGGCCGGCTGCTCCACCAGCGGCTGCATCCGTGCCACGGCAGTGGACGCCGTGCAGCACGGGTTCAGGACCATCGTCGTGCGCGAATGCGTCGGCGACCGCCATCCCGCCCCCCATGAAGCGAACCTGTTCGATATCGACAGTAAATATGGAGACGTGGTGAGCAAGCGGGAGGCGATGGAGCAGTTCAGGAAATAAAGGCATTCGCGAGCACGTAAACCATGCGGGAGCGACCGGGGTGGCGATCCACCTTGCTCGCGAAAGCAATCAACCAGACAACACATGTATAACCGGCAGACACGGATATCCGCCATCAGAACCAGGCCGTAGAGCACTGGTCAGGCCGGCATCGACCGCGCCAAAAAAACTGAGCGACAATCCCTCACAGGAAGCTCGCGCAGTCTTCTGACACTGCCTTTGGAAGCCGCCTTTCGGTGCTGCCAAAGCACCTGAAACGCGGTAAACAAAAACCACAAAGTCACCGCCAGGAGACACCGTATGTCCACGAACACCACCACTGCGACAGATGCTGTGGACCCGATCAAAGCGCTCTACCACAAGATCACCTGGAAGCTGATTCCGTTCCTGTGCTTCTGCTATCTGGCAGCGTACCTGGACCGGATCAACATCGGGTTCGCCAAGCTGCAGATGCTCGATCAACTGCACTTCAGCGAAACCGCCTTCGGTCTGGGCGCGGGTCTGTTTTTCGTTGGTTACATCCTCTTCGAAGTGCCGAGCAACCTGGTGCTGGAAAAGGTCGGGGCCAAGATCTGGATTGCGCGGATCATGATCACCTGGGGCCTGCTCTCGGCCTGCACGATGCTGGTCACCTCCACCACTCAGTTCTACATCCTGCGTTTCCTGCTGGGCGCGGCCGAAGCCGGTTTCCTTCCGGGGGTGCTGTTCTACCTGACCACCTGGTTCCCGACCTATCGACGCGGGCGCATCATCGCGCTGTTCATGATCGGCCTGCCGTTGTCCAGCGTGATTGGCGGCCCGATGTCCGGCTGGATCATGGGGCACTTCGACCAGAGCGCCGGTCTGCATGGCTGGCAGTGGTTGTTCCTGATCGAAGCAGTGCCAAGTGTGTTGCTGGGTATCTGGTGCTTCTGGGCCTTGCCTAACAGCCACAAAGAAGCCAAATGGATGAACGAGGATGAAAAATCGCTGCTGGAAAGCGAACTGCGCCTCGACGAAGCTGATGGCAAAGACAGCAAGCACAACTTCCGTGACGGCTTCTTCAACATCAAGGTATGGATGCTCGGCGGTATCGACTTCTCGATCCTGCTCAGCGCTTACGCCATGGGCTTCTGGATGCCGACCTTCATTCGTAACGCAGGCGTGGTCGACACCTTCCACATCGGCGTGCTGACGGCATTGCCAAGCGTGGCTGCGTTGTTCGGCATGCTGCTGATCGGCGCCAGTTCAGATCGCCATCGTGAACGTCGCTGGCACATCATCGTGCCGTTCCTGGTCGGCTCTGCCGCCATGGCCACCAGCACCTTCTTCACCCACAACGTGGCTGCAACCGTAGCGTTGTTCGCCATCGCGTCGGCGGCGATCATCGGTGCGGTGCCCGTGTTCTTCAGCCTGCCGGCCACCTTCCTCAAGGGCCGCGCCGCAGCCACCGGTTTTGCTCTGGCCTGCTCGCTGGCGAACATTGCGGGGCTGGTGAGCAACTCGCTGATGGGCTTTGCCATCGACATGACCGGCAGCAGTGCCGGCGCGCTGTGGTTCTTTGCCGGCTGCCTGATCCTCAGCAGCCTGCTGGTCGTGGCCCTGCCAGCGAAGCTGGTCAACCGCTAACCCTTGTGTTTGAGTGACCACACCCGCCGATCAGACGGTCGGCCGTGGTCACTTCCCTTCCAAAGTCATGCGATAAAAAGGTAAACAAGTCATGCAAGGGTTTCTGAAAAGCTGTGCACTGGCATTGGCGGTCGGGCTGTCTGCCGCATCCGCCCAGGCAGCAGAAAAAGTCATTCTGGACACCGATTTCAACGTCCTCAACGATGACGGCCAGGCCTTCATCATGCTCGCGCAACTGCACGCGCAAAAACGCATCGATCTGCTGGGCATGACACTGGTCACGGGCAACGCCTGGGTCGACCAGGAGCAGGTCGACGCGCTCAAGGCAGTGGAACGCATGGGTGTGGAAAAAGAGGTCGGCGTGTATTCCGGCGCGGCCTACCCGCTGTTGCACGACTTCGCCACCTTCCCTCAGGAGCAGGCGATGTTCGGCGCAGGTTGGGCCGGTGCGTTCAAGGGGCCGCGTCCGACGTCGCCGAGTCAACTGGTGGCACCGCCGGATGGTATGGCGACCCACACCAAACTGCGCAATGAAACCGCCGCGCAGTTCATCATCGACAGCGTCAAGCGCAACCCCCATGAAGTGACGTTGCTGGCGATCGGGCCGCTGACCAACATCGCCCTGGCGATTCGCACGGCGCCAGAAATCGTGCCGTTGATCAAACGCATCGTGTACATGGGCGGCGCCATCGAGATTCCGGGTAACACCACACCGGCAGCAGAATTCAACTGGTGGTTCGATCCGGAGGCGGCGCGCATTGTGCTGCGTCAGCCGATCGAGCATGTGATCTTCCCGAACGATGTGTGCGAGAAGGTGACATTCGACGCCTCGGTGTACAACCGTGTGATCGCCAAGAAAGGCGCCATCGCCGACCTGTACAAGGACGTGTTCGGCCCCACCTTCGCCAAGGACCCGAATTACCACAGCTTTACCTGGGACAGCCTGCCGGCCCTGTACCTGGTGCACCCGGAAATGGTCACTGAGTCCAAGGAACTGTGGGTCGATGTGGACGCCCACTTCGGTCCGGACTACGGCCGCTCCATGGGCTACAAAAAAGGCGCACCGGTCGGTACGCAGAAAGCCAAAGTGGTTTATGGCGTCGATCAGAAGCAGTTCTGGGATGAGTACGTGGCGCTGGTGACGTTGCCGGTTCCGGTTAAGAAGTAACGACTGGGCCGGTCACTTTCACCCTGCTGCAAATCTATCTGTGGGAGCGAATTCATTCGCGATGCAGTGTGTCAGGCACCGTTGATGCTGGATGTGCCGACGCTTCGCGAATGAATTCGCTCCCACAATGGCGTTGTCAGTCCATTACTTCATCAACGCAATCAACTTGCGCCGTTGCGCTTCATCGAGCATCGGCCCAAAGCCAGCCCCCACATCCTCCAGCATGTAACGCGGGTTGCCGGTACCGGGTATCACGCAGGTGACGGCCGGGTTGCTCAGCAGGAACTTCAGGGCCAGTTGCGCCCAGTTGTCGGCCTGCACGTCCTTCGCCCAGTCTGGCAACAACGTGTTGTTCAGGCGCGTCAACAGCCCTCCTCCGCCAAACGGCCGGTTACAGATCACCGCCACCCCGCGATCCCGTGCCAGCGGCAGGATCCGCGCTTCGGCGGCGCGGTCATCCAGTGCGTAGTTGATCTGCAAGAAGTCCAGCTGTTCGGACTTCAAGACAGCCTCCACTTCCGCGTAGGCCGACGAGGTGTAGTGCGTGATGCCGATGTAGCGAATACGCCCCTCTTCCTTCCACTTGCGCAGGGTCGGCATGTGCGTTTGCCAGTCCACCAGGTTGTGGATCTGCATCAGGTCGATGCGCCGGGTCTGCAGCATCCTGAACGACTCTTCCATCTGCGCCAGGCCCGCATCATGGCCATGGGTCCAGACTTTGGTGGCGATGAACGCCCCAGGCCTTGGCTTGCGAATGGACAGCAGCTCACCAATGCTTTGCTCGGAACGGCCGTACATGGGCGAGGTGTCAATCACCGTGCCGCCCGCCGCAAACAGCGTGTCCAGCACCTTGGGCAGCAACTGGTACTCGGTGCCAGTGGGCGTTACGTCGAAACCGCGATAGGTGCCCACACCGACAACCGGCAGGGCTTCGCCTGTGGAGGGGATGGGGCGCGTCAGCATTCGCCGTGCTCCTGTAGGTGATGAAGTCGCACCCGCATCAAAAGCCAGCATCGCGGAAACGCCCGCCGCCAGGGTGAGCAGTTTTCTGCGGGTGAAACCAGCGTGATCGTACATGGGCTCCTTCTTTGTGCGGTCTGAACAGTTGTGCACGATTGTGCCGGTACTGAGCGACAGAGACCACCGCCATCCCCCTTCACGCCAAATAATCTGCCGTCCGGTGATTGCCAACCGGTGAATCACAGGCGTATAACTGAGCGCTTACTCACTCATCAAAGCCCGAACAGGAGATTTATCATGTCGAAAGTCTGGTTGATTACCGGTAGCGCCGCAGGCCTGGGGCGCAACATTGCCGAAGCGGTACTCGCCGCCGGAGACCGCCTGGTAGCGACGGCCCGCGAGCCACAACGCCTGGACGACCTGGTCGAGCGCTATGGCGATCAGATTCGCACCGTGGCGCTGGATGTCACTGACTCCGTCGCCGCACAGGCGGCGGTCAAGGTCGCCATCGATGCATTCGGGCGGCTGGATGTATTGATTAACAACGCCGGTTTCGGGCACATGGTCCCGTTTGAGCAAACCGAAGAAGCGGCCTTTCGCCTGGAGTTCGACACCAACTTCTTTGGCGTGGTCAATGTCACCCGCGCTGCCCTGCCTTACCTGCGTAAACAGGGTTCGGGCCACATCATACAGGTCTCTTCCGTAGGCGGACGCATCACAACGCCGGGCCTGAGCGCCTACCAGAGCGCCAAATGGGCCGTGGGCGGTTTCAGCGATGTGCTGGCACAGGAAGTCAACCCGCTGGGCATCCACGTCACTACCCTTGAACCGGGCGGCATGCAAACCAACTGGGTCTCGCGGGCCAGCAACAGCACCGTACCGTTGATGCCTGAATATCAAGAAAGCGTCGGCCAGTGGCAGGAAATGCTCAAGCAACACAACGGCAAGGAAAACAGCGATCCGGCGAAAGTGGCCGAGGTGATCCTCAAAGTGGCCTACCACGACCAGCCACCGCTGCGCCTGCTGATCGGCAGCGACGCGCTGAGCTATTGTGCAGCGGTAGAAACGGATCGGACCGCGACCGGTGAGCGCTGGAAGGAAGTCAGCGCCTATCCGGATGCAACCGGTACCGGCCCTTTTCCACCCCTGCCAAAGTTCTAAGGAGCACCCTATGAAAGTCCTGTTGTTCGGTGCCACCGGCATGGTGGGCCAAGGCGTATTGCGTGAGTGCCTGCAAGCGGCGGATGTTGAAACCGTGGTGACCGTCGGTCGCTCCGCTACCGGCCAGCATCACGCCAAGCTCAAGGAAATCGTCCACACCGATCTGGTGGACTATCGCTCGCTGGAAAGCGAGTTGCAGGGGTTCGACGCCTGTTTCTTTTGCCTGGGCGTCAGCTCGGCAGGGCTTTCGGAAGAGGCATACAGCCGGGTGAGCTACGACGTCACGCTGGCGGCGGCGCAAACACTGGTGCGACTCAACCCGCAGATGACGTTTATCTATGTGTCCGGCGCAGGCACCGACAGCTCGGAAAAAGGCCGCACCATGTGGGCACGGGTCAAGGGCAGGACTGAAAACGCCTTGCAGCGCCTGCCCTTCAAAGCGGTGTTTCTGTTTAGGCCGGGGGTGATCCAGCCACTGCATCAACTGCAATCGAAAACCCGGTCGTACCGGATCTTTTACTCACTGTTTGGCGCCTTGCTGCCCCTGGCGCGACGCTGGTGGCCCAATCAGGTGCTGACCACCGAAGTCATCGGCGTGGCCATGCTGAATCTGGTTCGCCATGGCGGCAGCAAAGCCGTGCTGGAAACGAAGGACATCAACGCTGCGGCTCAGTGAACATCGGCGCAGAGGCCTTCGTACAAGACCGTTGAATGTCATTTTTTTAGCGCGTCGTAAGCTTCCAGCGCGTGCAGCGAGTAGATATACGCAGCTCCGGCATTCAACGAAATGGCCGTCGCCAGGGCAGCCGCCACTTCTTCACGGGTGGCGCCGGCTTTGATGGCGGCTTCCGAATGCGCGCCAATACAGCCGTCGCAACGTGTGGTGATGGCAACCGCGAGCGAAATCAGTTCCCGCGTCTTGGCATCCAGCACATTGTTCTCGGCGGCGGCTTCGCCCAGGGTCATGTAGGCGTTGACCATTTTCGGGTTGGATTTGGCAAGGCTGCCGAAGTTTTTCTTGATGGTAAGAACGAGGTCGGACCAATTGGCGAACATAGCGCTATCTCCTGAAAGCCGCGCCTGAAATGTGCGGCGACAGAAACAGTATTAGCCTATGGCGGTCGCCTGTTTTGCGGGATCGACTCAAGTTGTTGCTAGAAGATCGCAATCGCGGAGAAGTCCGCTCCTACAGGTGATCTGGGTTTGAACAAAATCTGTGGCAGGAGCACAACCTGTGGGAGCCGAGCTTGCTCGCGAAGGCGTAAGTTCTGAAACATCATCGTTGCCTGACCCTCCGCTTTCTTGAGCAAGCTCACTCCCATAGTTGGCTATCAGCGTTTAGCCGCGACCACCATGATCTCTACCAGCACGTCAGCATGCGCCAGGTCAGCCTGAACAGTGGCTCGGGCTGGTGAGCCGCCTTCGGGCACCCAGGCATCCCAAACGGCGTTCATGGCAGCGAAGTCGCGGTCGATGTGCTTGAGCCAGATCTGGGCGCTGAGCAGGTGGTGCTTGTCGCTGCCAGCCTGGGCCAGAAGACCGTCGATCTTTTCCAGCACTTGCTGGGTTTGTTCGGTAATTGGCAGGTTCAGATCGCGCGGCACCTGGCCGGCCAGGTACACCACGTCGCCGTGGATGACTGCGCCGGACATGCGTTGATTGCTTTCCAAACGTTGAATCTGGGCCATCGTGTCACTCCTCAATGGGTAGGGAAATCATGGGGTGTTGTCTTCAATCAGGCGCAGCAGGCGTTGAGCGCTGCCGAACGCCAGGGTCATGCCCAAGGCGCCCTGACCTGAATTGACGTACAGATTGTCACAACCACTGACCGCCAGCACAGGCCGACCGGTGGGCGTTGCAGGCCGCCATCCGCTCCAGGGCTGACAGTCGGCACTGCCCCAGCCTGCACCGAACAGCGCGCGAGTGGAAGCCTGAAGTTGCTCGATGCGGCTTGCCGGCACCCTTGTATCCAGCCCGCACAGCTCCACCATCCCCGCCACACGCAGGCGATCGCCGATACGGGCGAACACGGTTTTGCGGCGCATGTCCGTGACACTGACCGTTGGCGCATTGGTCGCTTCGCCCACCGGCAAGGTGATGCTGTAGCCCTTGAGCGGATAGACCGGCAAACGTACGCCTATCTGCCCCAGCAGCCTGTTGCTCAGCGCACCGGCCGCCAACACGAACGCCTGGGCATGAAGCCGTGAACGCCCTTGGCGGACATGCTCGATGTCCAGCGCCCGGACCCGCCCCTTCACCCGCTCAAAGCCCAGCACCTGGGTGTCGAAATGAAACGACACCCCCTGCTCACGCATCAGCCGCATCAATTCCTGGCACAACTTGCGCCCGTCGACGGCGCATTCGCTGTCGGTATGAATCGCGCCATAAAACGCCCCCTTGTAGCCCGCCAGCGCAGGCTCTATCTGCACGGTTTCGTCCGGGCTCAACACCCGCTGCTGCGAGCCGAAACCTGCCTGAAACATCACCTGCGCCCCCGCTTTGCGCAAGCCTTCGGCATCGGGGTACAGCACCAGTTTGCCGGTGCGGGAGAAATCACATTCCACCTGCTCGGTGTGTAAAAACGCCTCCAGTGCCAGGCGACTTTCCTGAGCCAGGGCCAGTAGCTCGATGGTCGTCTGGCGGGACGTCGAGGTGCGGCAGGCCGCGAGAAACTCAAGGCACCAGCGCCACTGCGCCAGGCTCCATTGTGGTGAGAACTTGAGCGGACCATTACGCTCCAGCAGCATTTTCGGAATGCCCGGCAACAACGACGGATCGGCCAGTGGCTGCACGTAGCTGTAGCTCAATTGCGCGCCATTGGCGGCGCTGGCGCCCAGTCCGGGGCCGGACGCCTGATCGATCACGGTTACCCGGTGACCGGCCTTGTGCAGCAGCCAGGCGCTGCTCAAACCGACGATTCCGGCACCGACAACACAGATTTCCATTACGCCACCGCCTTGTCCGTCAAATCCCAGCCTGCGGGTCGTTGCCGATGCCAGTCGCTGACCTGCTGATACGCATGGCCGATACGCAGGATCAAGGGTTCGGCGAAGGCGCGACCCACCACTTGCATCGACACCGGCATCTGCTGCTCGTCATAGCCCACCGGCACGGCCACCGAACACAGGTTCAGCAGGTTGGCGAAACGCCCCAGCAAGGCCAGTGGCGTGCCGTACTCGTCGACCTGGGCCAAGGGCACGCTGCCAATGGCATTGGTCGGGAACACACAAGCGTCGATGTTGAGCATGGCCTCGCTCATGGCCTGACGGGCTGCCCGACGCTGTTGGTGCAAACGAATGTAGGCCGCCGCATCAATGCCCCTGCCGCTCAGTACCCGGCGCTGCACATGAGGGTCGAAACGCAGGTCTTCGCGCTCGAACAGGCTGCCAAGGTTGGCGTAGCCTTCCGCACTCATCAGCCCACCGGCCACCCGCATGCACTGCTCCAGAGAGGTCGGCAAGGGCTGCTCTACCAACTGCATGCCCAGCTCCGCCAGTTGTTCAAGACCTGCATCATAGGCCGCCAACACACCCGGCGCGATCTGCGCCCGTTCAGCCTGGGGCAAGACCCAGATTCGCAGGCCCGCCACCGGCAGGTTGAGCTGCGCGGCGGTATTGAACACAGGCGCCCGGGCCGAGACGGGGTCCAGCGGGTCCGGGCCGAGCAACGCGTCGAGCATCCAGGCGGCGTCTTCGACGGTGTGGGTGATCGGCCCCACGGTGTCCAGTGACGGGCACAGCTCGATCAGGCCATGGCGACTGATCAGGCCACGGGTGGTTTTCAGGCCGACCAGCCCGCACATACCTGCCGGAATCCGTACCGAACCACCGGTATCGGTGCCCAGCGCCGCCGAAGCCAGACCGCTGGCGACCGCGACCGCCGAGCCACTGCTGGAGCCGCCCGGCGCACGATGCACGGCACGATCCCAAGGGTTCCAGGGCGTACCCATTACCGCATTGGTACCCCAGCCGCCAAAGGCGAACTCAACGGTGTGGGTCTTGCCAAGGATGATCGCCCCCGCCTGTTGCAGGCGTTGCACGGCAGTGGCGGTCACTTGCGACACACGCGGAGCCTCGGCCAGTGAGCCGCCAGTGATGGTCTGGCCTTCGATTTCGAACAGGTCCTTGATGGCCAGCGGTATGCCGTGCAGCGGGCCGAGCTTCACGCCAGCCGCACGCTGGCGGTCTGCCGCAACGGCGGCAGCCAGGGCACGTTCGGGGTACGCCTGAACGTAGGCATTGAGCTGGCCGTCGAAGCGTTCGATGCGCGTCAGTTGTGCCCGCACCAGGCCTTCGCTGGTCAGGTCGCCAGCGTTCAGAGCCTGTTGCAACTGGCCGATGCTGCGGGAGGTGATGCAATCCAGGGTGTTCATGGGTCAACCTCGAAGGGATTTGCGGCCACGGGAGAACCGCGCTTCAAGCGCCCGCGACAGCAGAGACAGAGGGAAAGCGATAACGAAATAGAACAGGCCCACCAGCAGGAAGATGTGCATGGGCAAAAAGGTTTCCGACGCAATGGCGCGGGCGGCGAGCATCAGTTCGTCCGTGGCGATCAAGGCGCACAGGGAGCTGTCCTTGAGGATCGACACGTAGGCATTGAGCAGCGGCGGCAACATGCCGCGAATCGCCTGGGGCAGGATCACCGAAGTGAACGCCTGCCAGGGCGTCAACCCTGCGGCGATGGCCGCTTCACGCTGGCCTCGGTGCAGCGAATCCAGGCCGCCGCGCAGGATCTCGGCGATGTAGGCCGAACCTTGCAGGCCCAGACCGATGGCCCCCGCCCAATAACCAGACAACGTCAGGCCCAGGCTCGGCAAGGCGAAATACAACGCCAGCAGCAAGGCCAGCAGCGGCACGGCGCGCATGCCCTGAATGAACCACTGTGCAGCGCGCTTGAGCGTCGGGCTGGCACTTTTCAGCGCCCAGACCAACAGTGCGCCCACGATGGCTGCAAGTGCGAAACCGGTCAGGGACAGCTCGGCACTGACTCGCGCACCGAGTAGCAGACGACTGATCCAGTCGTTCCAGTACTCCGGGTATTGCTGGAAAAAAGCGATCATCGTGCAGCCCCCAGACGACGTTCAAGACGGATGAATGCCACGCCAATGGGCAAAATCATCGCTGCATAAATCACCATCACTGCCAGATAGATCAGCGAGGTCTGAAAGGTGGACGTCACCAGGTTGCGCGCCAGAAACATGATTTCCGGCACCGCGATGGCGGAGGCGATGGAGGTGTCCTTGATCAGTTGCGTCACGTAGTTGGCGAACGCCGGCAGCGCCGCACGCAAGGCCTGAGGCAGCAGGATGCAACGCAATATCTGCAACTGCGTCAGGCCCACCGCCAGCCCGGCTTCCTGCTGGCCAATGTGCAGGGACTGCAACCCGCTGCGAAAGATATCCGCCAGCACCGCGCTGCCCACCAGGCTCAAACCGACGATGGCCGCCAGCCACGCCGGCAGGTTGATGCCCAGGTAAGACAAGCCGAAATAGATCAGGAACAGGTGCGCCAGCGCCGGAACGTTGCGCATCCATTCAATGAAACAGGCAATCGCCCCACGGATCAGGCGCGAGTGGCCAAAGGTCAGGCTCACTGCCAGCACCAGGCCACCGGCACTGGCGAAAACCAGCGTGCACAGGGCGATCTCCAGTGCCGTCAATGCACCTCTGAGCAACAAGGGCAGCAGCCCGAGGAAAACTTGCAGATTGGCCATCAAGCGCTCTCCACGGCCATGCGTCCGAGAAAACTGCGGGTGCGTTCATGGCTTGGGGTATCGATGACTTGCACCGACGGCCCTTGTTCGACGATGTGGCCGCCGTCCATGAAAATCACCCGGTCCGCCACGTCCCGGGCAAAACGTATTTCGTGGGTCACCATGATCATGCTGCGCCCCTCCTCCGCCAGTTCACGAATCACGGCCAGCACTTCACCCACCAGCTCCGGGTCCAGCGCCGAGGTGGGCTCGTCGAACAGAATCACCTTGGGCTGCTGAGCCAGGGCACGAGCGATGGCCACCCGTTGTTGCTGTCCACCCGACAGTTGCTCGGGGTAAACGTCAGCCTTGTGCCGCAAATGGACCTTTTCCAGCATCGCCTCGGCCAGGTCATAGGCCTGCTTGCGCGGCATGCCTTGGGCCTTGATCGGCCCAAGGGCTACGTTGTCGCGCACATTCAGGTGCGGCCACAGGTAGAAGCCCTGGAATACCATGGCAATCTCGCGGCGCTGAGGGGCCATTTCCCGGTCGCTCATCAGCCGGGAACGCTGGCCGTCCCTGACCTGGCCTATCAGTTCTTCACCCAGCCAGATCTCGCCGGTGGTGGGTTTTTCAAGGTAATTGATGCAACGCAAACAGGTGGATTTACCCGAGCCGCTGGGGCCGATGAGCGATAGCGTTTCGCCGGGCTTGAGCTCCAGGCTGATGCCCTTGAGCACTTGCAGCTCGCCATAGTTCTTGTGCAGGCCATGCACGCGCAGCAGCGCAGGTGAAGTCGGGGTCGACATGGGGGTTGAACCTCTTTTTATAAAAATACCGGCATCACGAAATTTCCGGAGGCAGATGCAAAACCTGTGGGAATCGTCCCGCCGCGCTGTCGCGCAGCAAACGGTGATCTCGTTGGAGCGACCGGGGTGGCGATCCACCTTGCCCGCGAATGCGGTGGCTCGGGTTTGGAGATGTTTGCTGACTGCACCGGCCTCTTCGCGGGCAAGCCTCGCTCCAACAGATAAAACGATCAGCAGCCCGGCAGTTTCCAGTCATCAGGACGATCCACGCCCAGGCGCAAATCCTTGCCTTCAGGCTTGAACCACACGTCCTGAGTCAGGCCATAACGGGCACCGATCTTGCGCATCTCGCAGCTTTTCCAGAGGGTCTGGATCTGCTCGTTGACCGCAGCCACCAGCTCGGGGTTAGCCTTGTTGAAACCAAATACCACCTGGCCCAGGCCGGTCAGCAGCGGGAAGTCAGGGTTGGTGTCGGTGAAGGCGTTGAAGTGCAGGTGCCATTGCGCGTTGCGGGAAATGGCGTACTGCATGACCGGTGGATCACCGATCACCGCATCAATGCGACCTGCGAGCAGGTCACGCACGGCGGCATCGGAGGTGTCATACAACGCCACTTGCAGGCCTGCGATCTTGCGCATCTCCGGGATGAACGAGAAGCCGGTGATGGTCCCCACCTTCTTGCCCTGCAAATCATTGAGGCTGTGCCAGTCGGTCTTGTCGGTCTGGGTGATGCCGTTCTTGAAGTAGTGAATCGGGTCGCTCAGCGCCATGATTTTCGAGCGCTGCTCGGTCCAGCCCATGGTCCCGGCCATGACGTCCACCCGCTTGGCCTGCACTGAGGCGATGGTGCCGGACCACTCCATCAAGGCGGGTTTGACCTTGAGCCCGAGCTTTTCGGAAATAAGTTGAAGAATTTCACCGTCGTAGCCGACCATCCGGCTATCTTGATAACCTGTGCCCGGCATGTCGCCGCTAAACGCGATCGTCATGCTCCCGGGCTCGACGGTCTCCAGCGCGAACGCCGGTAACGAAGCCAGCATGGACACCAGCACACCGGCACAAAACCCGGTAAGACGCTGAACGTTGGATTTTTTCATCGAAGGCTCCTCGATCATTTTTTAGAACAGCAGGGGGGTTGGCATGGCCCCATGCTAGTGGGATCGACAGCAAAAATTGTTGGATGGTTTGCACGAATGATTGAACATTTGCGACATTCGAACGGCGCGAGCGAAAACCTCGTCGCGCAACTGGACCAAACCCGCCAGACAGGCACGCCGCAGCGCAAGGGCAGCACCGAGCTGTCCATCGGCATTGTGTTGTGGCCGCGCTTCCCGCTGCTGTCGCTTTCCGGGCTTACCGACGCCTTGCGCCATGCAGCCGATATCGGCGATCAGAGCCGTCCCATTCGCTGCCAGTGGAAAGTGTTGGGGATACCGGGCCAACGGGTGTTGTCCAGCAGCGGCCTGGATGTGCCGGTGGATGGCGACCTGAGCGCGCCGGAGCGTTTCGATTACATTGCGGTGATCGGTGGCTTGCTGGATTCGATCGATAACGTGCCGAAAAGCTATGGCGCATTTCTGCAACAGGCGGTAGCAGCCAAGGTGCCGCTGATTGGCCTGTGCACCGGCAGCTTCGTGCTGGCCCGGCTAGGGCTGATGGAAGGCCGAACCGCCTGCGTTCATGCGTACCACAGCGACGACTGGAAACAGCGATTCCCGGCCCTGCGCTTTGTCAGCAACTGCGACTTCCTGATCGACAAAGACCGCATCACTTGCGCAGGGGGCGTCTCGGTCATTGAGCTGGCGATCCACCTGATCGGCCTGCACTGCGGCCCGGACCGCGCGGGCAAGGTGGTGCATCAGATGACCGTGGCGAAAAACACGTCCAGCAGTTTCGTCGACCGACGCAAGGCCCTGGGCTATGCCAGCTCATCGAACCGACGGCTACACGAAGCGGTGATGCTCATGGAAAAACACATGGCAGAACCGCTAGACATTGAAGCCATCGCGCAACTCGTGGGCACCAGCAAACGCCAGCTGGAGCGGATTTTCGTGGTGGAAACCCGCAACACCCCCGCGCAGTTCTATCGCCAGGTGCGGCTACGTTTTGGACGCTGGCTGTTGGTCAGTTCTGATCGGCAGATTGGCGAAATCGCCTTTGAATGCGGCTTCGCCGATGCCCCGCATTTTATCCGCCAGTTCCAGAGCGCCTTCGGCCTGTCCCCGGGCAAACTGCGCCGGGCGCTGGAGCGGGATGAACTGGCAGGGTTGATCAACAACAGCTAGACGAGCACTGCGCCCCCATCCACCACATAGGTCTGGCCATTGGCGAAGGCGCCCTTGAGCAGGAACAGATAGGCCGCCGCCACGTCTTCGGCTTCGCCAACCTTGCCCACGGGCAGTCGATTGCCAGCGGCTTCATACATCTGCTGGCGGTCCTCTTCGGTCATGCCTTGCCAAAGGTCAGTGCGGATCAGACCCGGCGAAACAGCGTTGACCCGAATCGGCGCCAACTCCACGGCCAGGGCGCGGGTCAGGGACTCCACCGCACCACACACACTCGACCCCAGCACCCAGCCTTTGCGCGGCCGCAAGCCCGCGACGCCTGTGGTTAATACAATCGAGCCCCCTTCGCGAATCTGTGACGCCGCATACTTCGCCGCTGCCAGAGCAGCCCAGTAACGCAATTCGAACGCCTTGCGCGCCTGGGTCAGGTCCATCTGATCGACTGCTGTGAGTTGGAGGCTGTCTCCTGCGGTAAACACCAGATGATCCAGCGCACCCGTTTCCGTGAAGAAGCGTTCGATGGCCTGCTCGTCGAACAAGTCCAGGGGACGGCCTTCGGTGTTGCCACCCAGTTGCGAAACAGCATCCTGCAAACGCTTGGGGTTACTGGAGGCGATCACCACATGGGCACCGGCTTCCACCGCTTGCCGGGCGACGGCAAAACCGATGCCGGACGAGCCGCCGAGGATAACGATGCGTTTGCCGTGCAGGCGGGTTTCGATGCTCATGATGTTCTCCGGTCTGAAACACAGAATGGTCTGGATTAGGACTATCAGGATTGAAGCAGTGATCCGGTGCTGTGTTGCGCCTGGTACAGGCAACTCAGGCACGCAATCAGCGCCACCAGCTCACCTGCGGTTGCAGGCCAGAACCAGTCGTGCAGGAACAGGGGCGTTGCCAGGGACGAGCCCATGGCTCCCCCTGCAAAGAAGACCGCGATGTACAGGCTGTTGAGTCGATTGGCGGCTTCGGGCTGCAAGGCCAACACCCGACGCTGGGAAATGACATGGTTGGCCTGCACGCCCGCGCTGATGAAAAACGCCGCCAGGACCAGCACCCATAACGCATCGTCGTAAGCGAACAGCCCGCAACTCAGGGCCACGGCGATGCACCCCGACAAGGCGGTCAAATGGGACCAACCCCGGTCGGCAGCCCAGCCGGCCAACGGCGCAGCCAGGGCTCCCCCCGCCCCCACCAGACCGAACAGCGCCAGCCCCGTCGCGCTCAAGTCATGGCGCGCATGCAACTCCAGCGGCAAAGTGGTCCAGAACAGGCTGAAGACGCCAAACAGCAGCGCCTGGGTCAACGCACGAAGACGCAGTTCAGGATGCGCTCGCCACAGCAGCCATAAGGAGCGAATCAGCAAACCGTAATTTGCTCCAGCGCCAGGCTGGCGCTGCGGCAGGATTCGGCGCAGCACACACGCCAGTGTCCCGATCACCAAAGCATGGGCGGCGAACAAGGCTCGCCAGCCGAAATGGACACTGACCAGATTCGCCACCGGCCACGCAAGCAGCACACCGAACAACAACCCGGCAGTCACCTGCCCCACCGTGCGTCCACGGTTTTGCGCACTGCTCATGGACGCCGCCAGCACCACGATCAATTGCACCGCAATCGCCGAAGCGCCGATGCCGAAACAGGCCAGCAGGAACCAGCCCGCCCCCGGTGCGAACGCCGCCACACTCAAGGACACCATGGACGCCAGCAAGGTGAAGCCCAGCAAACGGCGATTTTCCAGCACATCGCCCAGGGGAGATACCAGCAGTAACCCCAGGCAATAGCCCAACTGGTTCAACGTCATCACCAACCCCACCGCCCAAGGAGACAACCCCAGGGTCTGGCCAATCCCGCTGGCCAATGGCTGGGCAAAGTAACTGCCAGCTGTCACCAGGGTGCAGGCAAAGGCCAGGAACACCGTCAGCCACGCCGATATTTCTCTAGGCTGATGGGCCTGGGTCTGGGAGGTTGCGGGGGTGGTGTAACGATGCATCGGACAACCTCATTGGCACGTGGGAAGGTGCCGGCAAGGTTAGCGTCCGTGGCGGAATGATTAAATATCGTGGGTGTCACTGCATTAATGATAAAAAATCATCAATTTACTATTTGAACAGCTCTGAATGACTGCCCAGGTCGACGAAACAAACCAGGTCTGGTCGAGCAATCTGTGGATTTCTTGAACTCGGCAGTGAAGGTGCTTTGTCGCGGAACGGTTGCCCGCTTGGGTTTCTTTTCACTTCTTACCATCCAGGTCACTCAGCATCTCGTCCATTGAGTTGAAACTGCGAGTGATCTCACGCGCCTGGGCCATGGCCCGTGCGGTTTTCTCCGAAGGCACCCGAACTTCGAAAGGAAGCCCCTGAACGGCCACGACCTGCCTCAGGAACAGGCGCATTGCATCACTGATGCTCAGGCCGCACGCTTTCAAGACTTCGGTTGCGCTTTCCTTGAGATCCTCTTCGATACGGCAACGCACATCGGTGGTTTTTAAAACTGCTGCCATGTTCAATACCTCCTATTTGTAGCTACACGGTGGCTACATTTTGAGAAAGTCTAGAACGGTCAGCACGTCGCCGCAAGCCGAAGATTAGCTGCCTGATCAACGGGCGGTCTCGGGCAATTGTTGCCAAACATCAAGGGTGCCTGCCGCTGCTACCCCCGCTCACTTGCCTTCAACCCCCAACTGCTTCCACATTTTCTTGGTAATCCGCTGCCGATTCTTGTAGCCGGCCCACGGGTCAGCCTTGAGCTTGCGCAGGCGCTGTTGCAGGTTACCGACGTTCCATTGCCGGGCCGATTGCAGGCCGGCGAGTTCATCCCGGGCGATGGGCACGGAGACCGGCAGGCCTGGCCGTGCGCGTACCGAATAGGCAACCACGGTGCTGGCGCCGCGGCCGTTGCGCAGGTAGTCGATGAAGATTTTGCCGACCCGGTTTTTCGGGCCCATGGTGGCAGTGAAGCGCTCGGGGATCTGGCGGCTGATGAACTCGGCGATGGCTTTGGCGAACGCTTTGGCGGTGTCCCAGTCAGCCTGGCGCATCAACGGGATGATGATGTGCATGCCTTTGCCGCCGCTGGTTTTCAGGAAGCCTTCAAGGCCCAGTTCATCGAGCACCGACAGCGTCAGTTGAGTGGCTTCGAGCATGCTGCGCCAGGGCAAGGCCGCGTCGGGGTCCAGGTCGAGGACGATGTGGTCCGGGGTTTCGATACGGTCGCTGGTGGCGCCCCAGGTATGCAATTCAATGGTGCCCATTTGCGTCGCGCCGACCAGCGCCTGCACGGTGTCGATCTCCATCAGCCGGGCATGGCCGGGGTCAAGTTTGGGGTCCAGTTGCTTGATGTTGGGGATCGCCAGGCGCTCAGAGTGCTTCTGGAAAAACTGTTCGCCGCTGATGCCTTCGGGGCAACGCAACAAGGCCACAGGGCGGTTTTCCAGATACGGCAGAATCCAGTTGGCGACGGACTCATAGAAGTTCGCCAGATCGATTTTCTGCATACCACTTTCGCTGTCGATCACTCTGTCCGGGTGGCTGATACCGACACCCGCAACATCGATCCGGTTTCTACTCGTAGTCTTTGCGGCGGGTTTGGCGTCGGCCTTGGGTTGTGCCTTACCCGGTTTGGGCTTGAACGGTGCTTTCAAATCCTTGAGGGCCTGGGGATGCTCATGCACCACCTGGCTCGCCGGTTTGTCGCTGCGCAGGGCGATGAACGCCGCCTGACGCACGATGCCCTCGCGGGTCCATTCAGCGAACTCCGCCTCACCCACCAGCTCGGGCTCGATCCAGTGCACGCCACGGCTTTGGACCGCCGTGAGCTTTTTCGCCAACGGCGAGGTTTCACGCGCCAGAGGCAGCATGCGTTGGTGCAGCTGCTTGAGGCTGGTCTCGGTAAAGCCGGTGCCGACTCGCCCGGCATAAACCAGCCCATCCTCATCGTTGACCGCCAGCAGCAGTGCCCCAAAACTGCTGCGGCTGCCCTGGGGCTGGGTGTAGCCAACGATCACGAACTCCTGGCGCAAGCGGCATTTGAGCTTGATCCAGTCAGGGCTGCGTTTTGACACATAGACACTGCCGGTGCGCTTGCCGATGACGCCTTCCAGGCTCAAGGCGCAGGCGCTTTCAACGATGTCACGATGATTGGCGGTGAAGGCATCGGAAAACCGCAGCAGGCGGCTGCGTTGTTTGGCGAGGACTTTCTTCAGGCTCGCTCGGCGCTGTTCGACGGGCATATCGCGCAGGTCGTGGCCATCCAGAAACGGCACATCGAACAGGTAATAGACAATGTCCTTACTCTTGCCGATTTCAAAGGCGTTTTGCAGGGCCTGGAAATCCGGCAGGCCGCGATCATTGAGCATGACCATTTCGCCGTCGAGCCAGCTGTCCTTGAGCCCCATCGCCGCAAGCGCCTTGGCCTGTAGAGGTAGACGCTCGGTCCAGTCGTTGCCGTTACGGCTGACCAGCTTTACCTCGCCATCCGTGATGCGGGTCAGTATCCGGTAACCGTCGAACTTGATTTCGTATTGCCAGTCACCGCTGGGCGGGGTATCCACCAGAGTCGCCAGTTGCGGGGCGAGCTTGTCGGGGATCGCGACAGGCTTGTTTTTTGGCGTACTCGTGTCGGACTTCCTGGTCCGGGCGGTGGCAGGCTTTTTGGCTTTTCCTACAAGCGCACCGCTGATCACGCTCTGTGGCTGATCCTCGACAATGTCGTACTCCTCAGCCGGTCGGGCGACGCTGTCCTTTTCCTTGATCAGCAACCACTGCTCCTTGTCACCGCTGCCCTTGAGGTGGGTGCGAACCAGTGTCCAGTCGCCGGTGAGCTTTTCTCCGATGAGGGTAAATTTGAGCTTGCCGCTTTTGTAGGTGGCCTTCGGGTCGCCATGGGGTTGCCAGATGCCACGATCCCAGACGATGACGTCCCCGGCCCCGTACTGCCCCTCGGGAATGCTGCCCTCGAAGCCGCCATAGCTCAGCGGGTGATCCTCCACATGCACCGCCAGGCGCTTGTTCTTCGGGTCCAGGCTCGGACCCTTGGGCACCGCCCAGCTTTTGAGGGTGCCACCCAGCTCCAGGCGAAAGTCGTAATGCAGGTTGCGCGCATCGTGCTTGTGGATAACGAAGCTCAGGGCATCGCTTTTGCGGCCCGGGTCGTCGGGAGATGTATCGGACGGCTCGGAGGTGATGTCGAAATTGCGTTTGCGAGCGTATTCACTCACTGGCTTGGCCATGATCGATTACCTGATATCGCAGGTGGCGGGTAGATAAACGCCTCAGGAGGCTTTCGTAGTCTTCTTCCTCGACGGCGTGCGGCGCTTGGCAGGTACCGCCTCTGGGTCCGGCTTGCTTTTGCCCTTGCTTGCCGAAGGCGCTGGGTCTTTTTTGCCCGCACTGCCTCGGCTGCCCAGGCTGCGCTTGAGCAATTCCGTGAGGTCGATGACATCGGCGGTCTTGCGTTCGGTCTCGCCGGTGTCGGTCTCCACGTCCTCGATCTTGCCTTCCCGGGCCTTGGTTTCCACCAGTTGCATGATCTGGTCCTGGAAAGTGTCGCGGTATTCCTCAGGCTGCCAGTCGGCGCTCATGTCCTTGACCAGACGCTTGGCCATGTCCAGTTCACTTTTGCTCAACTTCGCTTCAGTGACCGCTTCGGGCAACTCCAGATAGTCCAGATCTCGCACCTCAGAGGGCCAGCGCAGGATCACCAGCACCATGGCCGATTCCAGCGGCATCACCGCCGCCAGGTGCTGCCGGGTATGCAGCACTACGTTGGCCAGCGCGACCTTTTGGGTGTCCATCAGGGTTTGGCGCAACAAGGCATAAACTTTTTCGCCCCGCTTGTCCGGGGCCAGGAAGTAAGGCGTATCGATGTTTTGCAGGGGGATCTGATCGCTGTCGACGAAGCCGAAAATCTCGATGGTCTGGGTCGCCTTGGGGTGCGCCGAACGGATCTCCTCCTCGCTCAAGACCACATAGCGGCCTTTTTCGTATTGCACGCCCTTGACGATGTTTTCCTTGGTCATGTCCTTGCCGGTGACCTTGTTGATGCGCTTGTAGCCCACCGGGTCCATGCTGCGCTTGTCCAGCCAGTCGAAGTCCACGCCCTGGGAAGACGTCGCCGATACCAGTGCAACGGGGATATGCACCAGCCCAAAACTGATCGCGCCTTTCCAGATTGCCCGTGCCATCGCATCGTCCCCTGCCAGTCGTGTCTTAGAGTGACCGGGTCAGAAGGCCAAAGTTTCGACGGGGGCGACGGGGTGTTGTGGGGAGTTGGCTCGTCCACTCGGGGCTTCTTGCCTGGTCCGAGCAAGCTTCTATCACCCGCCCGCGCAACCAACTTAGCCCAGGATCCGCCTCCCGACGCTCATGCCAGACCATCTGAAACAAAAAAGTCGGCACCTGGAACGGTGGCTTGCAGATGACCAGTTGCGGATCATTGATGCCATTCAGGCCACGGCTGGCGACGGTGAGGATCAGGTCCGTACCCTTGATTAGCTGGGGGGCAACGCTCCAGTGGGGCAGGCTGACGGCGACGTGCCGGGTTACGCCGATAGCGGTCAGGGCCTGGGTGATTTCGGTGGCGCTGGTGCCGCGGATTTCCAGTGAGACATGGGGGCGGCCCAGGTAGGTGGTCAGGTCCAGCGTTGAACCTGCGGGCAAGGTGTCGCGGTCCAGCAGGCAAGCGAAGGACTCCTCGAACAGGGGCGCATTGCGCAGCTCATCCGGGACCACCGGAAACACTCCCGCCGCCAGGTCGATATCACCGTTGCTCAGTTGCTCCAGCATCATGTCGCGGCTGGCCTGGGAAATGATCAGATCGATGCCTGGCGCCTCCCGGCGCAGGGTTTGAACCAGGCCGGGGAGCAGCAGCATGGCACCGAAATCGGACATCGCCAGCCGCAGACGACGCTTGGCCACACCCGGATCGAATACCGGCGGCGACAGCAAATCCTGCACCTGAAGCAGCGCCTGGGCCAGGGGTCCACGCAACTCCAGGGCGCGCGCCGTCATCACCAGCCCAGCCCCCCCACGCACCAGCAACGGGTCACCGAACAACTCGCGCAAGCGTGCCAGTGCATGGCTGACCGCAGGCTGGCTCAGGTGCACGCGCTGAGCGGCGCGGGTGACATGGCGCTCGGTGAACAGCGCATCGAGGATCACCAGAAGATTCAGGTCAATGCGCCTCAGATCATTCATTTAATGCATACCAGACATATTTTCTTGGAATTTCAATTTGCCTGACGAATCACCTAACGTCGAGTTTCATTGCATCCAACCTGAGTGAACACAGATGAGTAGCCTGCAAACCAACGCCTTTTTCCTGCTTGCCGCTGTGGCCGGTGCTGCGATTCCTATTCAGGGTGGCGTCAATGCGGCCATGGGCAAAGGGCTTGGGCATCCGTTATGGGCAACGCTGGTTTCGCTGGCGGTCAGCTTCGTGGTGCTGACCATCGTCATGGCGACTCTCAAGCTGCCCTCGCCCTCGATACGTTTTCTGGCGCAAGCGCCGCTGTGGATGTGGGCAGGCGGTGTGTGTGGACTGTTGTTCATGTCCATGGCGTTGATCCTGATACCGAAGATCGGCGCCTCGGTGTTCATTGCCATGGCACTGGCAGGACAGGTCATCACCTCGCTGGCGCTCGACCATTTCGGTCTGCTGGGGCTGGCCCAGCGTCAGTTGAACAGCGGTCGCCTGTTTGGCGCCCTGCTCCTGATTGCAGGCGTAGCGCTGATCCAGCTCAGCTCCACACCAGCAGCCTCGGCTGCCAAGGCCGGTTGAGGGCTCAGCCGATAACCTGTCGCTATCGATCAATCCAAACATGTCATTGACCAGGACCAATGAAAGATAGCGACCCCTTTATGTTACCGATAACATCGATAACTAAATGCTTGAACTGATACTCCTCAATAAAAACAATCAGGCGCGCGACTGCGCCCAGAGGCCACTCCATGGAAACTGTTTCCCGGCGCCGACCCGACTTAGCGGGGACGACTGATGCCAGCTTCGAAGACCGGACTTACAAAAAGGTCATCCTGCGTATCCTTCCCATCCTGTTGCTGTGTTACATGGCCGCCTATCTGGACCGGGTGAACATCGGTTTCGCCAAGCTGGACATGCTCGACGACCTGCAATTCAGCAACACCGTTTACGCCCTGGGCGCGAGCATTTTTTTCTGGGGTTATTTCATTTTCGAAGTGCCCAGCAACCTGCTGCTTCACCGCTTCGGCGCACGCTTCTGGATTGCCCGGATCATGTTCACCTGGGCGTTGGTGTCCATCGCCGTGGGCTTTACTGTGCCGCTGGCGAAGTTCTTCCATGTTGAATCCGAGACGATGTTTTACGTGCTGCGCTTCCTGCTCGGGATCTGTGAAGCAGGCTTCTTCCCCGGTGTGATCCTGTACCTCAACTACTGGTTCCCAACACGTCGCCAAAGCCGCGTGATGTCCGGTTTCCTGATGGCGATGCCGATCAGTCTGACCTTGGGCGGTGTCTTGTCCGGCTGGCTGATGACCAAAATGCAGGGTGTCATGGGCATGGCGGGCTGGCAGTGGATGCTGATCGTCGAAGGCATCCCTTCGCTGGTGATGGCCGCTGTGGTGATCGGTTTGCTAGCCGATAACATCGACAGCGCAAAATGGCTCTCACCTCAAGAAAAAGCCCTGCTCAAGGCCAACCTGCAAACCGACAACAAGGGCAAGGCATCGAGCCTGCGTGATGTGTTCTTCAATGGTCGGGTCTGGCTGTTGGTGCTGATTCTTCTGACGTTCAACACCGGCTTTTACGGCCTTGCGTTCTGGATGCCTTCGATCATCAAGAGTGCTGGCATTTCAAACCCGTTGGACATCGGCCTGCTCACGGCCATCCCGTATGGCATCGCGGTAATCGCCATGACCCTCAATGCCCGGCACTCCAACAAGACCGGGGAGCGACGCCTGCACGCGGCCATCCCGGCCTTCATCGGTGGCATCGGCTTGATCCTGAGCGCCTTCTTCGCCCACAACGTGGTGCTGTCGATCATCTTCCTCAGCATTTCCGCCTCCGGTGTCCTCAGCCTGATGCCGATCTACTGGACCTTGCCAGGCTCAGTGCTTTCCGGTGTCGCAGCCGCAGCGGGGATCGGCATGATCAACGCCATCGGCAACCTCTCCGGCTTTACCGGCTCAATGATCACCGCTGTCGCCGAGAACCTGACCGGCGACATCAATAACGGCACCTACGTGCTGGGGGCCTGCCTGTTTGTCAGCGGGGCGCTGATCCTGTCGATACCGCGAGGGATGCTGGCGATGGGTGGCAAGACTGAAGCGACTCCCCTCACCCCTACCCTGCAGCCCTCGCCTACGATGGCGCGGGACTGACGCCTCGCGGGCAAGCCTCGCTCCAACGGGGCCCGTGTCTTGTCGTATCCCACAGATGTGCCCCTCCTCTGCCATCGCGGTTGGCGATGGCAAGCTCGTAAATGCCTGATATACGCCTCCAGACTTCACTTCTAGTATCAGCCCCATATGGCCATCGGCCCGCAAACGACGTTCACTTGTGGGCCGAGCTTCTAAAAACAATAAGTTGAGTCACACGAGGTTTGCTCATGAAAACCCTTACTGCAGCGCCGGGCGCACCTGCCGCATCCGCCGATAATTCACTGACATCCAGCCAGCGCTACCTGACATTGGGCGGCTCCTGGCTGGCCTGGTTGTTCGATGCGCTGGACGCCACTGTTTTTGGCTTCGTTCTGCTGGCTATCGCCAAAACCTTTTCGGTAGGTCTGGGTGACGTTGTGTCGACCGTGGCCTGGTTTCTGTTGGCGACCGGTATCGGCGGCTTCTTCCTCGGGAACATCTCCGACAAGATCGGTCGCAAGAAAACCATGATGCTGTCGGTGTTCGTCTACGGCACCGGAACCTTGCTTTGTGGTTTTGCCGACAGCCTCTGGCAGCTCAACCTGTTCCGTTTCTGTGTCGGTATTGCTGTAGGCGGCCTGTGGTCTGCGGCGGCGGCGCTGGTATCGGAAATCTGGCCCCCTGCAGGGCGCGCCAAAGCTTTTGCCGTCATGCAAACCGGTTGGTCGGGTGGCGGTCTGCTGGCCGCGATCTTTGCCTGGAGCTTTCTGGACAACAGCAATCCCGAGTCGTGGCGCACGCTGTTCATCTACGCATCGATCCCGGCCTACTTCACCCTGGTGTTCATCTGGCTGTTCGTCAAAGAGTCGCCAGTGTGGCTGGCCAACCGCGAGTTCATGCGCAACAACAGCGACAAAGGCCGGTTGATGGAGATTTTCCGTCCGCAGTACCTGAAGCTGACGCTACTGGGCCTGAGCATTTCGGTGCTGGGCATGTACGGCTACTGGATCATCACCACGTTCATGCCGGCCTACCTGCAGAACATTCTGAACGTGCGAATTGATCAGGCGCCGGTCTTCGTCATCTGGATCGGCATTGGCGCCACCATCGGGTATCTGGCCTACGGTTATCTGGCAGAAAGCCTGGGGCGTCGTCTGTCCTTTGCCATCTTCTTTGGCGGCATGGCGATCATGGTTCCGGTATTTGCTTACTCGGCAACGCTGATGCCCCTGACCGACGGCAAACTGCTGTTCACCACCCAGAACGTAATTACCCTGGGCTCGCTGGCCGCATTGCTGGGATTTTTCACCGGTTATTTCAGCGGTTTCGGTGCCTGGTACTCGGAACTGTTCCCCACCAGCATCCGCTCTACCGCGTCAGGTTTCTGCTTCAACTTTGGCCGCGTGGGTGCCATTGCCGGCATCAAGCTGGTCCCTGTGCTGATCCCTCTCATTGGCTTCACCGCCACGATTTCCCTCGCCTCCGTTTCCTACGCAATCGCCGCTGTCATGGTGTTTACGTTGCAGGAAACCAAAGGCGTTCAACTTACCAGCGGCAACTGATCTGCGACTTTTAGAGAACTGAACATGAAAAACTTCCGTATCGGTCAAATCGTTCCCAGCTCCAACACCACCATGGAAACCGAAATCCCGGCGATGCTGACGTCGCGTTATTCGTTGTTCCCCGAAGAGCATTTCACCTTCCATTCGGCCCGTATGCGCATGATGCACGTGAGCCCTGAGGAGTTGAAAAAGATGGATGTCGACAGTGACCGATGCGCGCTGGAGCTGAGCGACGCCCGGGTCGATGTCATGGCCTATGCCTGCCTGGTGGCGATCATGTGCCAGGGTGCCGGCTACCACAAAGTGTCTCAGGACCGCTTGAGCAAGACTGTCGAAGCCAACCAGGCGCCGACGCCGGTGCTCAGCTCGGCGGGCGCGTTGATCGACAGCCTCAACCTGCTGAACTACAAAAAAGTCTCGATCATTACCCCGTACATGAAGCCCCTGACACAACAGGTCATCGACTACATCGAAGCAGCCGGGATCGAGGTGGTGGACTCCATCAGCCTGGAAGTTTCCGACAACCTGGCGGTAGGCCGCCTGGACCCAATGAACCTGGTTGGCCACGCGGATCGCTTGAACATCGGACAGGCTGACGGCGTGATCCTGTCGTGCTGTGTACAGATGCCATCACTGCCTGCGATTCAGGTGGTACAGGATCGCATCGACAAGCCGGTACTTTCGGCCTCAATCGCTACTGTTTTCCAGATCCTCAAGACCCTTGGCCTGAAAGCTCAGGTGCCCAACGCGGGCCATCTGTTGTCCGGCCAGTTCTGACGGTGGCTTGAAAGCATGAGCGACGAGGTACTATGGCGGCCATTCAGGCCAGCAAATCCGGTGCCTCACATGAAGCTAGATCCTGTATCACTGCGACTCTTCGTCAGCGTTATCGAAGAAGGCACCATTGCCGCCGCTGCCAAACGCGAGCACATCGCCGCCGCAGCGGTGAGCAAACGCCTGAGTGAGCTGGAGGAACTGCTGGATGCAAAACTGCTGACCCGCACCAACAAGGGCATTACCCCGACCGCAGCCGGCATGTCGTTACTGTTCATGGCCCGCAGCGCGCTCAATAACCTCAACGAAATCGTTGTGCAAATGCGCGACTATTCCCACGGTCGTCGCGGCTCAGTGCATGTGCTGGCGAACATCTCGGCGGTGACCCAGTTCATGCCGGGGCTGATCAAGTCCTTCATGGACCTGTACCCGCTGATTCATGTGGTCCTTGAGGAAAAGGAAAGCCTGGCCATCACCAAAGCTGTCGCCGAAAACCGCGCCGACATCGGTATTTTTACCCGCCTGCCCCACGGCGCCGACATCGAGGTGTTCCCGTTTCGCACCGACCGGCTGGTATTGCTGGTACCCAACGACCATCCGTTGGCCGAACGAAAATCCGTAACGTTCGCCGAGACTCTTGACCATGAATACGTGGTGCTACGCAGCGGCACCCACCTCAACTTTCAGCTGATCAAAGCCGCGAACGACATGGGCCGTTCACTGAAAATCCGCATGGAAGTCTCAAGCTACGACGCGCTGTGCCTGATGGTTCAGGCAGGCGTGGGGGTTGGCATCATGCCGGAGGGCAGTGTGGGCATCTACAAGATGGACGGCGCACGAGCGGTGGTACTGGAGGAGGACTGGGCGCTGCGAGAACTGGCGCTGTGTGTCCGCTCCAGAGAAGGGCTGTCGATAGCAGCAGGGTTGTTCATGGACCATGTGTTGTCGTTGTCTGGAGGTTGAAATATCGGCGGTTGTGCCGACGTCTTCGCGAGCAAGGTGGATCGCCACCCCGGTCGCAAAGCGGACTCCACGGCCTTTTTGTTGCAACAAAAAAAGCGCCCCGAAGGGCGCTCTCTTTGTTTGCCATCATTGCCGCAGCGCTTAGAACCCTACGCTTGCCTGTACGAAGAACGTACGTGGCTGACCCAGGTAGATACCCGAGTTGTTGTCGCTGGAGCGGGTGAAGTACTGGTGGTTGAACACGTTCTTCACACCAGCGCCCAGTTTCAGGTTCGACAGTTGCTTGCCGAAGTCGTAACCGCCGCGCACGTTCCAGGTCACGTAGCCCGGGATGTCGCCGTATTGGCCGTCAGCGCTCGGGGTGGTGATGTATTGGCCGTTGAAGCTGCCATCGGCGTTGGTGCCGGTGCCAGGTGCGCGTTGTTGCGATTGGGCGTAGCCGTCAACGTTGTAGGTCCAGCGGTTGACCTGGTAACGCAGGCCCGCGGTTGCCACCTGACGGGAGTAGAACGGCAGGTCACGGCCTTTGAAGCCAGGGATGTCGCCCTGGGAGGTCGCGCTGGTGTAGGTGAAGCTGGCGTTTGCCGTCAGGCCGTCAAGCAGCGGGTTGAGGCTGCCCAGGTCGTAGTGCACGGAGGATTCGATACCTTCGTGACGGGTCGCGCCCAGGTTGGTCCAGCCCACATCGTTGCTGACGTATTGCAGCTCATCAGAGAAGTCGATGTAGAACGCGGTGAGTTCGCCGCCCCAGACGCCGTTGTCATACCGGGTACCCAGTTCGTAGGTGCGCGCTTTTTCCGGCTGCAGACCGTTGGCTGCGCTGTTGCCATTGCCGCCCTGCCCCAGCTGGAAGTACTGCAGGCTGCCGAACGAGGTTTCGAAGTTGGCGAACAGTTTCCACTCGTCAGACAGGTGATACATGACGCTGAGCGCAGGCAACGGCTGGTTTTCGTTGATCCTGCGTTCCTTGGCGGTGACCGGCACGTTGTTCAGACCCAGAACAGCGCGGTCATGCCAGTTGGTCTCGATGCTTTCGAAGCGCACACCCGGGGTGATGGTCCACTTGCCCACGTCGATCTTGTTATCGATATAGGCAGAGGCCGCCTCGGTATCACCGGTACGGTCCTGATAGATATGGCCGTCAGAGGCCTTGGTCACCGTCGGCACATCATTGATCAGCGCCAGTTGACTGGCCGCCTCATGCATCGCTTCTTTCAGGTAGCGAACGCCGACGCTGACTTCCTGAGTCGTCGGCCCGAGATCAAAGACATGGGAAACCCGTGGCTCGATGCCGAACGTGCGGTAGCTGCGCGGATATGCAGACAGTGTCTGCAGGTTACGCGCGGCAATGTTGCTGCCACGGAAGCTGTCGGTGTAGTAGGTCAGGACTTCGAACTGGGTCGAATCATCGATCTGACGCTTGTACTTGAGGGACACGTCCTTGCGGCGGCCGGAGAAGTTATCCCAGTCGCGCACAGACTGATACGGGTTGGCGTCGTACTGCTTCTGGGTCAGGCCGCCTGGCATGTCGGCGCTGGCGTCGTAGTAATGGAAGTTCAGCGACAGGTCGTCGTTTTCGGTAACGGCCCAGTGAGTCTTGAGCAATACGTCGCTGATGTCGTTGCTGTTGTTGTCGTCGCGATAGCCATCGCCGCCAACCTTGGAATACAACAGCGCCGCGCCCAGACCGTTGTCCAGGGTGCCGCCGATGAAGCCGGTTTCCAGGTTCTTGACGCCGCCATGGGCAGCCGACTCGATGGTCGTGCTCACGTCACCCGACAGCTCTTTTGGAATGGCGCGGGTCACGAAGTTGATCACGCCACCGACGTTCTGTGGTCCATAACGCACAGAACCTGCACCCCGTACCACGTCGATGCTGTCCAGGTTGCCAGCAGCGATAGGGGCCATGGACAGCTGTGGCTGGCCATAAGGTGCGAAGGCTGCCGGAACACCGTCGATCAATACAGTGGAGCGTGGCGACAGACGCGACGTCAGGCCACGTACACCGACGTTGAGCGAAACATCGCTGCCGCCAGTACCGTTGGCTTCCTGGACCTGTACGCCCGGGATGCGACGCAATACATCTCCGACGTTCATGGCGCCCTGCTCCACCATCTGCTCGCGACGTACCACAGTCCGCGCGCCGGGGTGGTTCTGCACGATGGCCTGATCGGCATCGCCCAGCCAGTCACCCACAACCTTGACCTCTACCGGGGCGATTTCCAGGGTGCCTGGGGTAGCGTTGGCCACTGCGCCCTTTGGATGCAGGACGACCGAGCCCGATGAGATTTCATAGTCAAGACCGCTGCCCTGCAGCAAGGCACGCAAGGCCTGCTCCGGCGCCAGGTTGCCATTGACCGCAGGCGCTTGTTTGCCGGCGACCAGTTCAGGACTGAAGAACAACTGCAACGACGTCTGCTGACCGAGCTGGCTCAGGGCCTGGCTCAAGGGTTGCGACTGGATGTGAATGGCAACCGGAGCTTCATCCGCATGGCTGACGTTGATCCCGGTGCCAACCGCAAAGGCCAGTACCAGAGGCAACCAGCGCGAGGCGGGAGAAGCGGGCAATGTGCGGCGGATGGCCACTTGAAGCGCGGTGGGTCTATTGTTTTTCACGTCGGGCGTTGTCCTGAAAGTTCCAAATCCGGAGCTGAATCTGCGTAGCTTGTAATGCAAACCAATCGCAGTTGGACAAGAAGACGAAGACCGCGCAAAAAACCTGAATCTATCGGGCAATTATTTCTTTGCTGCCGTCGGCAAGGGTCCGCACAGCGACCGGCAGAATGTTGGGCAAGGCCTTCAACAGTGCATCGGTATCATCGGCCTTGAATACGCTGGTCAGCCGCAGACCGGCTGCCTTGCCGGGCGCAACCGTCAGGGGCTTCTCCCGATAGCGCGACACTTCCTGGGCCACTTCGGTCAGCGTGGCATTGCTGAACACCAGTTTGCCCGTGCGCCAGGCAGTCAGGGCTTCGGTATTCACGGCGCTGGCAGGCGACACGTTGCCCTGTGCGTCAATTCGCGATCCGAGCCCGGCAGTCAGAATCACCGGAGCGCCCTGCTCGCCTTCGCGACCATTGACCTTGACCGTACCGGACTCCACCACCACACGGGTTTCGTCCGGATCACGGCGCACGTCGAAACGCGTACCGGTGACCGTGACCCAGCCCGAACCAGCGTGGACCACAAACGGCCGGGAGGCATCGTGTTCGACACTGAACATCGCCTCGCCCTGAGTGAGTTCGATACGCCGATGCCCCCAGGCGTAGCGCACATCCATTCGGGTCCGGCTGTTCAGTTCGACCACGGAGCCATCAGGCAGCTGCACATGGCGACGCTCACCCAAAGCCGTGGCAAATTGCCCGGTGTAGGAAAGTTGCGAATTGATTGTGAATAGCAACCCTGCGCCCAGGGCCGCCACCACCAGGCTCGCGGCCACGGCGTAACGAACCACAGGCCGGCTCTTGCGTTTGGGCAGAACACTCGGTGCATCGGCTTCACACAGCGCCTGCATGCGGGCGGGCGTCAGCAGATCCGCAGCACCCCACAGGTTTTGCAACAGGCGAAACTCCTGGGCGTGATGCTCATGTTCGTCGAGCCAGCTGTCGAAGCTTGCGCGCTCGTCGAGGGTCAGTTCGCGGTCGCTGACGCGGGCAAACCACAGGGCGGCCTCGTCTCGCACAGCGTCCGAACCGTGCGCACTATCGCGGTCCGTCGTCATGAGATGTCCTGAGCAGAAGAAGTTTGGTAGGAACCAAAGCTGCGATGTTTCATTGATTCGACGCATCCAGCCGGTCACGCAAATGGCGCAGGGTGCGGATCATATACTTTTCCACCATGTTCTTGCTCAACCCCATGCGCTCGGCGATCTCCGCCTGGGTCAGGCCTTCGAGCTTCTGCCAGATGAACACTTTGCGGCAGTTGACCGGCAGTTCGGTCAACGCCCGTTCGATGGAATCGGCAAGCTGGATCGCGTGCATGAACGCCTCGGGGTCGCCCGATTGAGGAATGGAACAATCAACGGCTTCCAGCTCCAGAAGCGCGCGTCGATCTTCTCGCCGCCAGGTATCGACCGCTATGTTGCGCGCGGTCTGGTGCAGATACGCACGGGGCTGCAACACCGACCCGCTGTCGGATTCAAGCACACGCACAAACGCGTCGTGCGTCAGGTCTTCAGCCTGATGACGACTGCGCAACCGGCGCGTCCAGGTGCCAACGAGCTCTTCATAGTGATCAAGAAAGCCTTTACTACGTGGCAGCTTGAGAGTCATGACCGGGCGCTGTGAGGGTCGAAAGGCGCGAATAATAATGCTTCCTATTAACGCACGCAATTTATTCCACAGATGTCCAGCGACGAAACCCCTCAAAGGAAGACGGACGGTGCGAGCAGCCAAGGGTACGGAGGCGTCTGCAAGCCACGGCTGGCAATTTGTTTGTGGCAGGTGCAAAGCCTGTGGGAGCGAATTCATTCGCGATGCGCACTGTGAGTCACCGCTTTTGTTGAATGTGCCGGCCTCTCGCGAATGAATTCGCTCCCACAGGTTGCCGCCCCCTCCCCGACCGCCTCAATACCCCTGCATCAGACGGGTCTGCAGCCACGAGGTGAAGGTGTCGAGATCCTCGGGCAACTCCCGGCCTGCCGCGGGCAAGGCCATCAGGCCAAAGGGCAGTTCGACAAAGCCCCATGGCGCCACCAGTTGCCCGTCAATAAGCTCTTTGCGCACGAGTCGTCGTTCGATCAGTGCAACGCCCAGGCCGGACAGCGCGGCTTCTATGCACAGATGCGTGTGGGGAAAGGTGATCTGGCCGCCCGCGCCAATCCGGTCGTCGCTGGTCTGGTCCCAGTGGGTCCAGGCACTGGATGTGAAATCGTGGGTGAGGCGGATTCCAGCGGCAGCCGAGGGTTTGTAGGCGGGGGTGCAAACAGGGCCGAATGCGACGGGCGCCAGACGGATTGCGCGCTCCCTGTCTTGCTCGGGGTATGAGGTCAGGTCCCAGGCAATCACCAGGTCAGCCCCTTCGGTGCGGATTTCCCGTGCCGACGTCATGGACAGCCGGATGCGGATGTCAGGACGTGCCCGATAAAAGTCAGCCAGATTAGGCACCAGCCAACGCATGGCGAATGTGGCGCTGCAGGCAACATGCAGGCCTGGACGCTCCACCTGATCGCGGACTTTTGAATAGCCGTTTTCGAGTTGTTCGAACACCGTACTGACCAGCGCATACAGCGCCTTCCCATGCTTGTTCAGCTTTAGCCCGGTTCCTTCCTTGTCAAAAAGCGGTGCGCCAAAGTGCTCTTGAAGGAGCTTCAACTGGCGGCTGACGGCGCCATGGGTACGGAACAGCTCATCAGCAGCCTTGGTCACCGACTCATGCCGGGCCGTTGCCTCGAACGCACGCAGTAATGCCAGCGGAGGAAGCCTGCGCATCGTTTAGCTCCCGGGTTAGCCCGTTGGTTAGTAAAACTGACGAATACGCCAGAAAAAGTCGGTTTTGCGAGGGTACTTCATTTGCGTATCTTTCGGCTAAGCCGGTCAAACAGCAGCAGGGCGAGGCTTTATACGCTCGACCAAGCGATAGTTTTACTGTCGAACATGACAGTTGCACGACGCCACCACATCGAGCAACGACCTACAAGGAGTTCACCGATAAACAAGTGAACATTCAAGGTCAGAAAAGAGGAGCCAAGACGTGGATAACCGATTTAACGATGGCAGCGCAGGCGATGCAGATTACGGAACCATTGGACTGGGCTACACCCACTACCGGCAGCCTGATCCCTATATCGAGCAGTTCATTCGGCAAGCACTCGGCAATGCTCGCTCGGTGCTCAATGTCGGCGCGGGTGCCGGGTCATATGAGCCGGTGGATCGTGATGTCACGGCGGTCGAGCCTTCTGCTTCCATGCGCGAACAGCGGCCAGCCCACTTACCCGTTGCGATAGACGCCGTGGCGCAAGACCTGCCCTTTGCCGATGCCGGTTTCGATGCAAGCATGGCCACATTCACGGTGCATCAGTGGCCGGACCTCAAGGCCGGGCTGGCCGAAATGCGCCGGGTCACGCGGGGCCCCGTGTTGATCCTGACCTGCGACCCTGCCCGGCTGAACGCTTCATGGCTGGCGGACTATGCGCCGCAGATGATCGCCGTCGAGGCACAACGCTACCCTGCGATGTCCGCCATCGTGGAGGGGTTGGGTGCACGGACAGAGGTGCTGCACGTGCAGATCCCGCTCATGTGTACGGATGGTTTCAGTGAAGCCTATTACGGACGGCCGGAAAGACTGCTCGAGGCCGGGGCTCGGCGCGCTAACTCGGCCTGGAGCTTTGTCGAGCCCGGCATAGAGGACATCTTTGTGGAACGGCTGAGCCGCGACCTCAAGGACGGAGAATGGGATGCAAAGTACGGTGTGCTTCGCAACCAGCCACTGTTTGATGGTTCTCTGCGACTGATCATCGGGCATCCTTGATCCCTTCGCCGCCAGGCATTGCATAGCGTGATACTGGCGGCATCACAGAGGCGAAATCTGTTCGTCAATGGCCAGAATAGACTAGAAGCTCATTCCCCAACCCCGATACCCGTATCGGGATTGCACACACGAGGAGCTTCTTATGGCCTTCAGCCCCCTTGTCCAGGCCCGTCTTGACGCCTGGGTCGCTTCAGCCGCCAACTTCGGCCCCTTCCTCATGGGGCAGGAAACGGCGATCACCCTGGACGAACAACGTAAAGCGTACGAGCACGTACTTGCATTGCACCCGGTCTGCCCGGGCGTATCCACCCATGCAGTCGATATGGGCGGCATACCCGGTATGGTTGTGGTGCCGGATGAACTCAAAGGTAATCGAATTCTTTTTTACATCCATGGCGGCGGGTACGTGGGCGGCAGCCCTGCGGGGTATCTGGGCCTGGCCAGCCACTTCGCCATACAGCTTGGCGCAAAGGTCTTCCTGCCGGATTACCGCCTGGCTCCCGAGCATCCCTTTCCGATCCCGATCGATGACACGCTCGATGCCTATCGATGGTTGCTTGATCAGGGCCACGACCCGAAATCCATCGTATTTGCCGGGGATTCGGCCGGCGGCGCGATGGTGGTATCGGTCATGGTCAAGGCCCGCAACGCAGGCCTTCCACTGCCCGCTGGCGGAGCCGCCTTGTCGCCCTGGGCAAACCTGGAGCACACCGGCGCCTCCATCGACAACCGCGACGGCCTGGACCCGCAAGCCTCACGGGAGGGGCTGACGCTGCTCGCCAAAGCCTTCCTCAACGGCGTAGCGCCTAATGATCCCGATGCCTCACCCGTGTTCGCGGACGTCCGGGGGCTGCCGCCCATTCTGGTACAAATCGGTGAAAACGAAGTGATGCTCAGTGACGCCATGCGGCTTGCCACCCACCTGGGGGAAAACCGGGTTCGCGTATCGCTGGAAGTCTGGCCGGGGATGTTCCACGTCTGGCATCTATTCGCAGCGATTCTGCCGGAAGCGATGCAGGCCGTTAAAAATGCGACGTTGTTCCTTGAGCAGGCCATGGGTGACCGCCAGGTCGACTGATATTCATAACGCCAGGCGTTGCGCTACAGTGGACCTCCCCGCAGGCGTCTGAACTCTGGGTTCGTGGCAGAACCTGCAGTGGGCTTGTAGATGTCGCTGATGGCAGGCTTTGGTGTGATGGCCTCTCTTTCGGCGCTGCTATTGCAAACGCCCAGGCAGGCGCAGAAGTAGAGGGTGCACTCGCTCCCACAGAGGCCATGCAAATCCTGTGGGGGCGAATTCATTCGCGAGAGGCCGGCACATTCAGCATTTGCGGCGACTGGTACACCGCATCGCGAATGAATTCGCCCACAGTTTGAACTCAAGACGTGGTTTAACTGACTCCAAGCGTAAGGCCGTTGGCAGGCAGCGGCAGCGCGGTTTTGTAACGTACCTGTTTGAGGGCAAAACTGGAGCGGATATTGGCCACGCCCGGTATCTTGGTCAGGTGGTTGAGGATGAAACCTTCCAGCGCCTGGATATTGGGCACCAACACCCGCAACAGGTAATCGGCATCCCCGGTCATCAGGTAGCACTCCATCACTTCCGGCCGTTCGGCAATCGCCTCTTCAAAACGGCGTAGGGCATCCTCGACCTGCTTTTCCAGGCTCACGTGAATGAACACATTGACGTGCAGCCCCAGCATTTCCGGCGCCAGCAACGTCACCTGCTGTCGAATCAGCCCAAGCTCCTCCATGGCCTTGACCCGATTGAAACAGGGAGTGGGCGACAGGTTCACGCTTTTCGCCAGCTCGGCATTGGTAATCCGCGCGTTTTCCTGCAGGCGGTTGAGGATACCGATGTCGGTGCGATCCAGTTTACGCATGGGATAGAAACTCTTCGGGGGGCGGTTTTTGCAGAATAAATAACTTCAAAAATCAGGATTAGCAATCTGGAACATCAAACTCTGGAGGAGCGGACTTGTCCGCGAAGGCATCGGCACTTCCAGCGTCGTAATCTGCTGAGGTGACGCGATCGCGGACGAGTACGGGCCCGACTGGTAGGCCGTCGAGTTGATTCCACGCTGGTTCTCTTCGGCCAGTCGACGGTCTTGGTCGTTGGTGGCGTCCCAGACTTTGCGCATACGTTCCACGTCGTAGTCCACGCCGTCGATACGTCCGGGCTGCGCTCACGATGATCGGGTAGATATTTGGGTCAGAACCTCTAAGATCCCGCTATCATTTTTCAGTTCACACCATGGCCCGTCAGCAATGACAGCGCCTTGCTTCATGACGATGACGCGATCAAAGCGTGGTAGCGCTGCTAAGTCGTGTGTCGCGCAAATGAGTCCACGTTTATGGAAGTGGAGGAAAAACGTCTCCCAGACTCGATACCCTGTTTCCTGGTCCAATGAGGCTGTGGGTTCGTCGAACAAGTTGAAATCTCCGGGGCGATTGATGAGACGCAGCAGGGAGAGTCTTTTGGCTTCCCCGCCGGAAATGTTCTTGGCGCCTTCGGTAATGGGACGATTTTCCACCAGTTCTTGCAGTTCAAGCGCGTCGAGTGCACGGACAAGAGGGGGAGATTCTTCGCGTCCGAAAAGAACGGAATGACCAAAAAAACCTTCCAGGAAAACCGGATTTTGTGGGCAGTAGCGCACACGACTCAAATACGCCTCAATATCGGAGGATTGCATTTGTTCATCGTTGAACCCGAGATGGTGCCTTTGAGGCTTAAGCGTTCCCGCCAGTGTTTCCAGCAGCGTTGTTTTTCCTCCACCGCTAGGTCCGATGATTGCAACGGATTGTTCCGCGTGAAAATGCAGCGGCTTGTCGGTTATGGGATGGAAAGCTGAAAGGCGCAAGCTCAAAAAACGATTTGACCTTGGGGTTTGAACGTTTTCTATAAGATCGTCTAGCGAAAGTACCTCTTGAAGTCTTTTTTTATCGACCAAAAATTGATCCAGTGTTCTGTAGGCTTCCGCCAAGCCGCTGAAGTTATTCAGAAACATTCCAGCAATTGAAAATATGGCTACCAGATTGCCTATGGTCAATTGTGGTGAAGCCGTTAGCTGATCCTGAATACCCCAAGCCAATAGGGCTGCGGTAGAAGTTCCGAGATAAATAATTCGCACCGATCCCAGAATGGCGCCTGTGCTGGCTACCTTGGTAGCGGATTGCGCGTAACTTGCATAACTGTCAAAAAGTGGTGTCAAGGCACAATTGCAAGTCTGCTCCAGTTTGATGGCTTTTCCAGCGTGGAGCGTTTCGAAAAGTTTTGAGGATACGCTGTCTTCTTGGTTGTTTACCTCAATTAAATAGGGTCTGCGCCAGCTTATTAGGTGGTGATAAAGCAATATGTAACCGGCTGACGCCGCCAGCAGAGCCAAAAAAATTTCAGTTCCACCCACATAGACGAAGATGACTGCAATCAAGCCTGATTCAATTATGAGTGGAAGTCCTGACGTGATGGAGAACGTGAGAAATTTCTCGTGGGCAGTGATGCCTCGCTCGACAGATTTTATTAGTCCACCGAGTCGGAGAGAGGAAAATTGTTCAAACTCTTTCCCTAGAATACTCTGGGTCCATTGAATGGATTTTTCCTTTAGGGTGGCTTGTACTAGGCTGACGAGTTGGTAGGTTTGTATCGGGTTAATGATGGACTGTAGAATGGTTGCAGTGCACAATAACGCCAACAATAAAAAAACCCCCGAAGCATCTATACCTTCCTTGGTGGTTAGGTTGTCGATAATGCTTCCCAATATTAGCGCTGGCACGATAGTGGAGCCTTTTAACAGGATGGTCATTCCCGTTGCGCTCATAAACAGCGTTTTTCTTGAGTGAAGTGTTTCCTTTAGAAAAGTGATCATTGTGCCTCGCACCTCCTAGGGTAAAGATCGATTAGCGTGAAGCAGATGCTGCGGAATCACCGGAATACCTGCTCTGACTAAATTGAAGCGTTCCAGTCCCGGGATGTTGATTTGAGTGACCGCACAGCCATTTTCAAATGTAAATAAAGTTCGGCTAAATGTATGTAAGCCCGTGGCTGCGACTTTTTCAATTATATAATCGATCTGCTCAGCAACCCCTGTTCTCATCGGTGGGTCGAGCCGTGTGGAGGTATATCCGATGTTTCTCAGCATTTCGAGATTTATAAGCGGCTGTAACGCAAATGAGCGTTGCATCAGTGCGCATGCTTTCAGATCATTTGCCTTTTCTGACTCATCGAACAGATCAAGTGTCTGTAAAAGCTCGGTTGCCGCACGCTCAATAGCGATGTGAGCATCAAGGGAGCACCCGGAGCCGATAGGGCAAATTGGGTATCTACCATCCGGCCTTTTAGGGATGGCCATACTGAAGTAGACGCCATAGATTGTTTTTGTGATTAATATTTTCATGCCTTCAACTAAAGAGCGAAACTCACTCTGGCCTGAAAAAATCTCATCCATCATATAAGTGCTTGGGGAGGTCAGCATCAGTCGTTCATGTTGGCCGCACAACGACATCAGAATTTTTGAAAGTGTGTGTCTTTCGATAATTTCATTGAGGCCATGGAGAATTGCTTCATCTGCTGAGCAGCCAAATGCAGTGCCTGAATTTGTCGAGTAGCGGTTGAGAAAAGAAAGCCCCGGACGGGTGTTTATGTTGTCTGTCAAACTTTTATTTGGTATTTGAAGGACGGCAGGTATTATCGCCATACTCCCGCCTTTCATATCTGTCATCTCAACGCAATCGATGTTTTCGCTGCTTTTTGGAAGATTAGTCAGTAATCCATCCATGTTGAGCAGTGGCTGGTTACGGATGTCATTTATGGCGGATGCGACCAGGTTCTGAGAGGCGTGGTGGTCCAATACGAAGTGCTCAAGGCTTTCGGCCAGGGCTCCCATTTTACAATTCACGCCTTTACCTGCGCCTTCAGCGACTACTGCATCAGTACTATCTTTAAGTGCGCTTATAGCCACCGTTTTTGAGGCGCTTGCATATTTTATTGAGGGCGTCAAACATAATGATGACGCCGCTTGTTTGGTTTTTTCTTCTGCTATGTGCGATGGGAATTCACGTTCAAACATGTTTATTCCTTGAGGGTAGAGCTTGGGGGAGGCCCCCCAAGCCAGCCTATCGGCTATTCAGCATTAGTCATGTGAGTAGAACTGAACCTCGGTTGGCAATAAGCTTGCTGTAAAATCTTCACGTTGGTTAAAAGGGATTATTGTAATTTCCGAACGCTTCCTTTCCCATTTTTCTATACTCCATTGACTGTTGTTAGCGGGGGTTATTCCCCTTTATGCCCGCGGTATCTGCCGCGAGTGGCTTATTAGTACAACTCATTTAAGTCTGTTCAAGTGTCGTCGTAGCTTCAGATGTCCGATAGTTCTGTAGGCAAATTCTTTGGTGTTGTAGGACTACATATATAACTCTATGAATTTACGTTTTATTTGTTGTAGGAATAGGTGGATGTAGGAGGTGCTATCACGTGACGTCGAAGTGCGGAAGATTTTAGTCGTTGCGGCGATAGGGGATGGTTCCGCAGGTGCAAGGGAACACTTCCCTACATTACTGTAGGTGGCTCTGTGGATAAGTTGTTTGCGAAAGGCTGGGAGGGGCTGCGGGGCTGGCGTACAGCAGATCTGGTTGTTTTTTGATCGGTACAACTATTGTAGATAGCCAACTTGTTGGCGAAGGGGTTGACGCGGAATGTCAGTGACGCCGCCTCGCGAATAAATTCGCTCCTGCAGGGACCCAGGGTCGCCACGACGGTATCGCCCACCAAAAAATACCCACCCCATCAAACACGAACCATGTCCCAAGCAAACACTGTCTCGCCATTGATGGCGCAACTCCTGGACCTATGATGCTTATGAAGCCTGAAGGGCCGTGAACCAATTCAGCGAGCGCCACCATGACTCAAACAAGAACTCTCTACGACAAGCACATCGACTCGCATACCGTGAGCAAGCTTGATGATCAGGGCCATGTCCTGCTTTATATCGACCGCCAGGTCATCAACGAATACACCAGCCCCCAGGCGTTCAGTGGCTTGCGTGAAGCCAACCGCAATGTGTGGCGCCCGGAAACCGCGCTGGCGGTGGTCGATCATGTGAACCCCACTGCGCCCGTGCGCGTCGCGGCCATGCCGGATGCGGGCGGTGCCTTGCAGGTTTCCTACCTGGGGCAGAACTGCGAAACGTTCGGCATTGAGCTGTTCAACGTGCTGGACAAGGGCCAGGGCATCGAACACGTGATTGCCCCGGAACAAGGCTTCATTTTGCCCGGTATGGTCATCGCTGCCGGTGACAGCCACACCACCACGTATGGCGCACTGGGTGCGTTCGGCTTTGGTATTGGCACGTCGGAAATCGAGCATTTGCTGGCCTCGCAGACGCTGGTCTACAAGCGCCTGAAAACCATGCGCGTCACCGTGGATGGTGACCTCGCCACCGGCCTGACGTCCAAGGATGTGATCATGGCGCTGATCGGCAAGATCGGTGCCTCCGGCGCGACAGGCTATGCCATCGAATTCGCCGGTTCCACCATCGATGCCTTGAGCGTTGAAGCGCGTATGACCATCTGCAACATGGCCGTCGAAGCCGGCGCTCGCGGTGCGTTCATGGCGCCGGACGAAAAGGTCTTCGCCTATTTGAAGGGCAAGCCACGGGCACCGAAAGGCGAGTTGTGGGACAAGGCCATCGACAGTTGGCGCCAGCTGTACAGCGATCCGGGTGCGCAGTTCGACAGCGAGATCCATCTGGACTCCAGCGACCTGGAACCCATGGTCACCTGGGGCACCAGCCCCGACCAGGCGGCTGCCATCGGCTCCACCGTGCCGGACCCGGAAGCCATCAGCGACCTGATCCTGCGCCAGGACATGCGCCGTGCCCTGAACTACATGGGCCTGGAAGCCGGCATGCCGCTGAACGAAATCCGCATCAGCCACGCTTTCATTGGCTCCTGCACCAATGCCCGGATCGAAGACCTGCGCGACGCCGCCAGTGTGGTGCGCGGCAAGCATGTGGCCGAACACGTGCGGGCAATGATCGTCCCTGGCTCCACCGCAGTGCGCGACCAGGCCGAAGCCGAAGGCCTGGCGACGATCTTCCGGGATGCCGGTTTCGAATGGCGTCAGTCCGGTTGCTCCATGTGTCTGGCAATGAACGATGACGTGCTGGCCCCCGGCGACCGTTGCGCCTCCAGCACCAACCGCAATTTCGAAGGCCGCCAGGGCGCCGGAGCCCGCACCCACCTGATGAGCCCGGCCATGGTTGCCGCCGCCGCGATTACCGGTCGCCTGACCGACGTTCGCAGTTTCGAGGGGAGAATCTGATATGCAGCCGTTTACTTCAGTTCGCGGCAAGGCCGCGCCGATGCTTGCCGCCAACATCGACACCGACGTGATCATGCCCAAGCAGTTCCTCAAGGGCATCGACCGGGCGGGCCTGGACAAGGGTCTGTTCTTCGACCTGCGCTTTTTGCCATCGGGTGAACCCAACCCTGAATTCATCCTCAACCAGCCGGGCTGGCAGGGTGCAAGCTTCATGGTGGTCGGGCCGAACTTCGGGTGTGGCTCCAGCCGTGAACACGCGGTGTGGGGGCTCAAGCAACTGGGCATTCGCGCCCTGATCGGCAGCAGCTTCGCCGGTATCTTCTACGACAACTGCCAGCGTAACGGTGTGTTAGTCATCACCCTGGAAGAAGCGCAGATTCAGGCGCTGGGTAAAACTGTCAGCCAGGTCGAAGGCGCCGAGATCGACGTGGACCTGCAAACCCAGCAGATTCACCTGCACGACGGCAGTGTGGTGCCTTTCCAGATTGATGCGTTACGCAAAGACGCCTTGCTGTTGGGCCTGGATGCCATCGGTAGCACCCTGCAACGCAGCGAGCAGATCAAGGCATTCGAGAAACGCCACCTTGAGGCTAATCCCTGGTTGGTGTGATCCCACAACAGACCGCATGCCAAGGAGTGGGCTTGCCCGCGATTGCGGTGTGTCAGTCACCACTGTTGTTTCAGGACTGACGCCTTCGCGAGCAAGCCTCGCCCCACCAAGGCTTGCTCCGCGAAGGCATCATCAAATCGACAACTGGCGGAAGTGTTCCTGAAGAAACTCGACACAGGCCCGCAGTTTGCCGGAGTTGGCCAGGCGTGTCGGGTATACCGCCCAGACGTTGGCGCTCTGAGTGTAATCGTGCAGCACCTGCACCAGACGCCCCTGCTCCAGCAGCGGCTTCACATCCCACAACGAACGCAACAACACACCGCGCCCGTCCAGTGCCCACTGCAAGACAATCTCGCCACTGTTGGACGACAACGGTCCGCTGACACGTACGCTGTCCTGGTTGCCGTCGCGCTCCAGTTGCCAGATGCCAAATGCATTGTCGCGCTCCTTCAGCACCAGGCATTCATGCTGTTCCAGCTCGGCCAGTGATTGCGGTACGCCACGGCGCTTCAGGTACTCGGGCGCAGCACACAGCACGCGACGGTTGCTGACCAGACGGCGACCGATGTGCTGGCCGGGGATGTCATCGCCCACGCGAATTTCCAGGTCGAACCCTTCACTGACGATATCCACTACACGGTCGAACAGGTCCAGACGGATCTCAAGGTCCGGGTACAGCTCGGCCAGTTTCGAGATTGCGGGGGCGACGTGGTTGCGACCGAAACCGAAGGTGCTGCACAGGTGCAGGCGACCACGCGGCGCCGAATGCGCTTCAGACAGTTCGTCATGCAACAGTTGGAAATCTTCGAGAATCCGCACGGCCCAGCGCTGCACTCGCTCGCCGTCTTCGGTCAGCGCGATACGGCGGCTGGTGCGGTGCAACAGGCGCGTGGCCAGGGTGCTTTCCAGAATCTGGATGCGCTTGCTGACATACGCAGGCGACAGGCCCAATTCGTCTGCCGCAGCAGCGAAACCGGCCTTGCGAATGACCGTCAGGAATACCCGAAGATCTTCGGGCAAGGGGGCAGCTTCTTTTTTAAATGTCATGCAGCGTCTTTTATTGGAGTGAAGTAGCGAAGCACGGCGGCAAGGCGCAAGGATAGCATTCTCGGTTCTACAGGCAGGGATCGGCAGTGGTTTCAGATATATGCTTTTAAAATATAAAAATATGGTTTTACGTTCTTTTGCGGAATAAATCGGGCGCGTTATAACAGGCCATCTTTAACGCACTGTCGGTCCAGCAACTGTTGGCCCAGCAACACTCATATTTCGCTGAAGGATGTGTCATGGATGTTTTCTGGTTTCTTCCCACCCATGGTGACGGTCATTACCTGGGCACCACCAAGGGTGCTCGTCCAGTCACGTTGAACTACCTCAAGCAGGTAGCGCAGGCGGCGGATGATCTGGGTTACCACGGTGTCTTGATCCCCACCGGCCGCTCGTGCGAAGACTCCTGGGTCATCGCCTCGGCACTGGTGCCCCTGACCGAGCGCCTGCGCTATCTGGTGGCGATTCGTCCGGGGATCATCTCCCCGACCGTTTCCGCGCGCATGGCCGCGACCCTGGATCGTCTGTCCGGCGGTCGACTGCTGATCAATGTGGTGACCGGCGGCGACCCTGACGAAAATCGTGGCGATGGCAGCTTCCTGGACCACAGCGAACGCTACGAAGTCACCGACGAATTCCTGCAGATCTGGCGCCGCGTACTTCAAGGCGAGGCCGTCGATTTCGAAGGCAAGCACTTGCGTGTACAGAACGCCAAGGCACTGTACCCACCGATCCAGAAACCTTATCCACCGCTGTACTTCGGCGGTTCGTCCGAAGCGGCCCACGACCTGGCAGCCGATCAGGTCGACGTGTATCTGACCTGGGGCGAACCCCCTGCCGCAGTCGCCGCAAAACTGGCCGATGTACGTGAACGCGCAGCGCGCAAGGGCCGTACCGTCAAGTTCGGTATTCGCCTGCATGTGATCGTGCGCGAGACCAGCGAAGAAGCCTGGAAAGCTGCCAGCACCCTGATCGAACACATCAGCGACGAGACCATCGCCGCCGCGCAAAAATCGTTCTCACGCTTTGATTCCGAAGGCCAGCGACGCATGGCGGCCCTGCATGACGGGCGCCGTGACAACCTGGAAATCGCGCCTAACCTGTGGGCCGGTGTCGGCCTGGTTCGTGGTGGTGCGGGCACAGCGCTGGTGGGCAACCCGCAGGAAGTGGCGGCGCGCATCAAGGAATACGCAGACCTGGGCATCGAGAGCTTCATCTTCTCCGGCTATCCGCACCTGGAAGAAGCCTATCGCTTTGCCGAACTGGTGTTCCCGTTGCTGCCAGAGCCCTACGCCAGCCTCGCAGGCCGTGGCATTACCAACCTCACCGGGCCTTTCGGTGAAATGATCGCCAACGATTTACCGCCACAGAAAAGCTGACCATCCGCGCCCGCAAGCTCACTCCTGGCACGTCTGTAGGAGTGAGCTTGCTCGCGAATGCCGCAACACCTAATTCCAGCAAAAAGTGAAGCCCATGCAGTTACTGACTTTACCGCCCTCGCCTGCACTGGCGACCTCGATCCGGGCCACCGCCCAGGTATTCGAAGACCCGAAATCCCAGGCACTGCTGGCCCACGTACAGCAAGTCGCCCCCAGTGAAGCCAGTGTGCTGATCATCGGCGAAACCGGTACGGGCAAAGAGTTGGTAGCGCGCCATATCCATAACCTCAGCGCACGGCGCAACCGTCCGTTCGTGGCCGTCAACTGCGGGGCGTTTTCCGAATCGCTGGTGGAAGCTGAACTGTTTGGCCACGAGAAAGGTGCCTTCACCGGCGCGCTGACCGCCAAGGCCGGCTGGTTCGAAGAAGCCAATGGCGGCACGCTGTTTCTCGACGAGATCGGCGACCTGCCCATGGCGATTCAGGTCAAGCTGTTGCGCGTATTGCAGGAGCGGGAAGTCGTGCGCCTTGGGTCTCGCAAGAGCATTCCCATCGATGTGCGGGTTCTGGCTGCCACCAACGTGCAGCTGGAAAAAGCCATCAACGCCGGACACTTCCGCGAAGACCTTTACTACCGCCTCGACGTGGTCAACCTGGAGTTGAGCCCGTTGCGTGATCGGCCTGGCGACATCCTGCCGCTGACCCGTCACTTCATCTCGGCCTACAGCCAGCGACTGGGGTACGAAAAGGTACACCTGAGTGCAGATGCCGAACAGAAACTCAAAAGCTACAGTTGGCCAGGCAACATCCGCGAGCTGGAAAATGTCATCCACCACACCCTGTTGATCTGCCGCGATGGGCTGATCCAGCGCGATGATCTGCGCCTGTCGAACATGCGCATCGAGCGTCAGGACGAACAGCCGCAGGTGGACGAATCCGCCGATGCGTTGTTGACCCGGGCATTCCAGAAACTGTTCGAAGAACAGGCCGGCGCTCTGCACGAGAAAGTCGAAGATGCCTTGCTGCGAGCGGCCTATCGCTTCAGCCACTACAACCAGGTGCACACAGCCAACCTGCTGGGCCTGACCCGCAACGTGACACGCACCCGCCTGATCAAGATCGGGGAGCTGGCGGTGAACAAGCGCCGCCCTGATGAGCAGCTTCTGCCAGGCGATCGCATGTTGCAATTGTCGATCTGATCAGCGGGCGCTCAGGATCTGACTCTCGATGTGATAGGTGTTGAACGTCGCGGCAGTCACCCGGTGCTCGCGCAACATGGCGTAGAAGTTCTGCGCCCCGGCCTCGGCGTTTTCCAGGGCCTGCTCGAAAGCCGATTTCGATTGCCACAGAACCTGATTGATTACCCTTTCACCATCCTCACTGACCTCAACAGTGGCACTGACAAAACCCGGGTACGTACGGGTAAAGCGCTCGGTCTGCTGGATCAATGAGGCGACCAGCCCTGCCTGATGACGCGGCACGACCGTGAACTCGATGATTTGACTGAAGGGACGCTGACTGTCTGATAACGCCATGACGGTTCTCCGCGATAAGCGATGCTGTGATGAACGAATCCTTGTAAGGGCAACTTACGTTGCTGCAAACGTTGCGATCCAGGGCCACGCAGGGTAAAACCTCTACCTAACTAGAGGTCAAGCGACTTTTATCATTAGTCGTTTCGTGAAGCCGATCCGGGATATTCGTTTGAAAAACACTGACGCATCGAACCCCACTCGCGAACTGACCGTGGGGCAGTTGGCATCTCGCAGCGGCGTGGCGGTCACCGCGCTGCATTTCTATGAATCCAAGGGACTGATCAACAGTTACCGCAATGCGGGTAATCAGCGGCGCTATCCGCGGGACATGCTGCGCCGTGTGGCTGTGATCAAGATTGCCCAGCGGGTGGGTGTGCCGCTGGCCGTCATCCATGAGGCGCTGCAAACCCTTCCGCAGGGTCGCACGCCAACTGTAGAAGACTGGAACATGTTGTCTGAACAGTGGAAAGCGGATCTGGATGAACGGATCAACCGACTGACCGATCTGCGCGACCAGCTCTCCGGCTGCATCGGTTGTGGTTGCCTGTCACTGCAGGCCTGCCCGCTGCGCAACTGCAATGACAAACTGGGCGAACAAGGCGCAGGCGCGCAGCTACTGACGCAGGATGGCGCGCAAAGATGACACCTGAATGACGGCTGAAGCAACGAAGATTCTGTTGGAGATGCAAATACTGTAGGAGCGAATTCATTCGCGAGAGACCAGCACATTTGACATCTGCGGCGGCTGACACATCGCATCGCGAATGAATTCGCTCCCACAGATTGCCCCCAACCATTTACGACAAACACAAATTCCTGAGGGCGATTCCCCGTCGTCCGTACACCGCGCTGTCACGCAGCAAACACGGCCCTCTGTAGGAGCGGACTCGTCCGCGAAAGCGGTATTTCATGCCCAGAAAGTATTGCCTGTGCTGACGTCTTCGCGGACAAGTCCGCTCCTACAGTAGTTTTTCGTCGCCATAAATAATCCGGAGCGAGCTTGCTCGCGAAGGCGTAAAGCCTGACACATTGTGTGACCGACACGCCGCCATCGTGAGCAAGGTGGATCGCCACCCCGGTCGCTCCCGCAGGGTCCATATGAGCCCACAGTTTTAGTCTTTTAGCTTACCCAACCGCGCCGCCAGGGCCTTGGCCTGGATTGCCACGTCCGTCACCGCCGTGCTTTCCCACCACATGCCGCGCAAGGGTGGCCCCATGGCGAACAGCCGGGTCGCAACATTGCCCTGGGCATCGAGCACCGCCCCGCCCGGGTCTGCGGCAATGCCCAATGCCAGCGGGCCGGGCTGGATCAGGCCACGGGCCAGCAACTGCCGGGGCAAGGCGCGGTCCACCCGACGCCAGTCGTACTCGATGCCGGTGGAGTTGATCAGCGCATCGCCGATCACCCAGCGCGACTCACTTTCGCCCCGGGGCCGGATGCGCACCTGTAGCTGGCCCGATGCCAGGCTCTCAAAACCCTGCAACGACGCTGCATCAATCGTCAGCCGCCCTTCTTGCACCAGGCGCGCCAGCAACTGCGCGCTTGGCGGGGGCGAGCGGTGGTGATGGCTTTCCCACCATGGCCGGATATGGCGCACGAACTGCCGACGCTGCACATCCGTGGCCTGGCTCCATAAGCGGCCAATGTGTGCCCGAACGGTGTCCAGAGGTGCTTGCCAGTCGATCCCGTTTTCCACTGCCAGTTGGCAATGCTCACGCAGGGTGCGCAGCAGTTGCCGTGGGCTGCGGATGCTGTGATCTTCTGCCAGAAAATCCACCCAACTTGGCGGTTGGCGCCGGACATGGGGCAACAACCCGTGGCGGGAAAACACCTGGATCGGCCCGCGATGCCCCGCCTGCTCCAGCGAGACCACGGCATCGACCATGGTCAGCCCCGAGCCGATGATCAGCACTTTTGCCTGGGGGTCGAGCTGGCGCATGGCCTTGACGTCCCATGGGTCTACCGCCGCCGCATTGAGGCCACTGGACTGGCGCTGTGGCGTGCGGGCTGCGGCGAACATGCCGGTGGCAAGAACGGCGAAAGTGCCGTGTAACAAACGCTGATCACCCAGAGTCAGTTGCACGCCCTGTGCGTCGGCCTGCAGATCCACCACCTCGCCCCGCACATGCTCCACGCTCGACCCAAAAGTCGCGCCCAGCGCCTGCGCCTCAGCCAGCCGCTGCTGAACATAAAGGCCGAAGATCCCACGGGGCGGAAACAGTTCGCGCAAAGGCACCTTCTGCTGGTCTGACTCAGGCCAGCCCCCATCGGCGATGAACTGCCCCAGCCATTCAACCAGATCGTCGGGCTTGTCCGGGTCGACACTCATGCGTGCTGCATTGCCGTTGAGTGTGTGGCCCAATTCGGTGGCGCTGTAGGCTTCGCCACGCCCCAACTCACTGCGCGACTCGACGATAAGAATCCGTCGTTTGCCCGGCAATCGCAGCAATTGCACAGCCAGCATGGTGCCACTCAACCCGCCCCCCACGATCAGGATGTCTGCCGTTTGAGGGGGTTGAACCGCCGGCACGGCGTGGTGATCGGTCATTCGGGTATCGCCTTTCAAGATGATGGAGCCCACAGGCTGTGGTTGATTCCCTGGACACTGCACAGGTCGTGCCGATGACCAAGTACAACAATTGCAGGAGATTACGCCTGCCGCTCCCTCTGAAACACCCCTGATTCGTCAACATACTGTTGTTTTACTGTTGCCTGACAAACACTTTACAAGCGGATGATATGCCCCTCGTTGGGAGAGACCTTGCCGCGCACCAGGCCTTCGATCAGGCGTTGCGCAGCAGGGAAGTCTGCGCGCACGACCACCTTGAGCAACGGCGCGGCAGGGTTGGTCACTTGCCCGTAAAAGCGCAGCAAACCCTCACCAATATGGCTACTGACCCGCTCTGGCCCCCATTCGGCATTGCGCTTGCGGATCTGGATCGGGGCAAAGAACAGCAACGGGGCCGGGCCCTGGATGGCGGTGAGTTGCGTCTCGTTGGTGCTTTGGGCGGAGCCTGCAAAACAGCGGTAGCGCAATTGATCACCAAAATGGCTGTGAACACGATCACGCAGTTGCAGGTCGCCGGAAAAATCCACGTACAGCGTAGGCTGGTCTGGGCGACCCGACTGGTGTTCTCCAGCGCCTCCAGCAAGACCGCCTATGGCACGGCGGTGTGCCTGCAAGATGAAGCCATCGAGCGCGTCGCCTTGACCTCGGCCCATAACGTGCCGTTCGTGCAGCAGCTAGATTGCTACGACAAGGCCGTGAGCTATGACCATCTTCACAGTCTTACGAACGGGGGGCAGCGCCACCGGGCAGATTGCCACCCGGCGGCTGATGAGCGGCGGCTCAGGCTTTTTTGTGCAGTTCGACCCAGCCGGCGAACGCATTGATGAAGCTCTGCAGGAAGGGCTTGGTCTGCTCGGACAGGGTCCCCGCCGCATCGAAGAAGGTGCCGGCGTTGCCCAGGTAAGCTTCCGGCTGCTGCATGCAGGGTACGTTGAGGAACACCAGGGACTGACGCAGATGATGGTTGGCACCAAACCCGCCAATACCACCGGGGGATGCACTGGCCACCGCACCGGGCTTGCCGCTCCAGGCACTTTTGCCATACGGGCGGGAACCGACATCGATGGCATTTTTCAGCACGCCCGGCACCGAACGGTTGTATTCCGGCGTGACGAACAGAATGCCATCGGCGGCCGCGATCTTCTGACGGAAGGCCACATAGGCGGCGGGCGGTGTCGCGGTATCGATGTCTTCGTTATAGAGCGGCAACTCGCCAATCTCGACGATCTCCAGTCGCAGATTGCTCGGCGCCAACGCGGCGAGTGCGAGCGCAACCTTACGGTTGATCGAGTCCTTGCGCAAACTGCCGACCACAACTGCAATCGTATAAACCTGGCTCATGGAGGTTTCCGTTATCTGGCTAAAGGAGCGTTTAGTTATAGATGAAGTCGGGGATTTATTCCGGCTTTAGCGCCGGAAAAAAAGGCCATGGCCGTCTGTCTGACTATTTTTTTCAACAGGGAAAACTCCCCTTTGAAACAATGGTCTACAAGGCTTGAATGCAGCAGTTAAAGGGCTTCATTCAGACTTACCTTACAAGCGGGCATAGATTTCAGGCGCGCAGTGTTAGCATGCAGACGCAAATGAGCGGTTATCTCCAGAGGTTACAAAGCAAATGGCTTCAGTTCTCGTCGGACAGTTTCATGCAAGGGATGCGGAAGGCCGTGTCTATTCGGTGCATGAATTCCAGGAATCACAGCCAAATGAGGCTGGCACGGAGCCTGTTTCAACCTATCGTCTGGCCATTGGCGACCGAGTCAACCACTTGGGCGGGGACGATTTCGAGTTGCTCCAGTCCGGTGTAAAAATGACCCGAACGCCCTGAATCAGTTGTTTGTCTGGTTCTCAGGCTGGCGAAGGGGCTGACATCGCGCCCCCTCGCCAGGCTATCTGTACACCGCTTTGCCCTTGCCTTACGTTGGGCGCAAGCGGTTGTTCAGGGCTGTTTTCACGGCCCTCTGACGCCAAATCGTCAGCCCTCGACGCTCAAGTACTCTTTAATCTTCGAAGATCAAATACCAGAAGATCGCCACTTCCCGGGTGGTGGGCTCAATGGCTTTGTAAAGAAGATGATCGATGCCCCCAACGACATAGCCGCAACGCTCATAAAGCCTGCAGGCCGCCAGGTTATTGTTTTGCGTTTCCAGCATGATGCCGGGCAGGTTGCGTTTGCGGGTCCAGAACTGCGCCACATCCAGTAAGGCACGGGCCACGCCATTGCGGCGCGCCGATGCATCCACGGCCAGTTCATCGACGTGGGCAAAGCCGTTCCAGTGAGTGCTCAGCACAACGTGCCCCACGGCCCGCTCCCCCAGCCAGGCGACGAGTACAGTGCTGTCGGCCTTGTCTCGATAGTGGCAGAACTCCTGGGAGTCGATGCCGTAGTTCTTGCTGTACGGCTTGACCCGCTCGACCTGCCAGTGTTCAACGCTCTCGCCTACCCGCGCCTGGGCATAACCACTGACGACAAAAGTGAATTCACTGTTGAGGATGTAGTCCTCAAAGCATTCGTCTGCGAGACGAATGCTCAGGGCGGGGTTTGCCAGGGTCATGACTTCTCACGTTGTCGATGAATGGGCTATCAGACGCTCGCCTGGTTCTGCGCTTCCAACAGTTGCGTCCACAGGGCTGGCGCACCGGCCGATTTGGCGATGGCGGCCAGGCGCACGTCATGCTCGGCCAGCTCAGTGTCGCTGGCGCGAATGACAGGGCTTGGCTTGCGATCGGCTGGCAGGCGACGAATCTCGGTGGCGGTATTGCCCGAGCCTTCGCCCGAACCGTTACCGTCGGTGGCGTTACCGGCCAGGGACAGGCTGGTCTGCCCGCCAGTCATGGTCAGGTAAACGTCGGCCAGAATCTCGGAGTCGAGCAAGGCGCCGTGCAGTTCACGGCCCGAGTTGTCCACGCCGTAGCGCTTGCACAAGGCATCGAGGCTGTTGCGCTGGCCGGGGTGACGCTCACGGGCCATCAACAGCGTATCGAGGATGGTGCAATGCCGGGTAATGTCGGACCGGTCATGCTGGCCGATCAACGCGAACTCGTTGTTGAGGAAGCCCACGTCGAACGCAGCGTTGTGGATAATCAGCTGCGCGCCGTTGATGAACTCGAAGAACTCTTCGGCCACCTCGGCAAAGCGCGGCTTGCCCACCAGAAATTCATTGGTGATGCCGTGGACGCCAATGGCGCCTTCATCGCTTTCGCGATCCGGTTGCAGGTACACGTGGAAATGCCGCCCGGTCAGGCGACGGCCGATCAGTTCGACGCAACCGATCTCGATGACCCGATGGCCATCGGTGACCGGCATACCGGTGGTTTCGGTATCGAGTACAACACTACGCATGCTTGACGCCTCTTACTTCATCCACACCACGGTTGGCCAACTGATCGGCTCGCTCGTTGCCGTCGTGGCCGGTGTGGCCGCGTACCCATTTCCAGGTCACGGTATGGCGATTGACTTGTTCATCGAGCAGTTGCCACAGATCGGCATTCTTCACCGGCTGCTTGGCGGCGGTTTTCCAGCCACGTTTTTTCCAGTTGACCAGCCACTCCTTCATGCCTTTCATGACGTATTCGGAGTCGGTCACCAGCAAGACTTCACAGGGCCGCTTGAGCTCTTCCAGGCCGCGAATGGCAGCGGTCAGCTCCATGCGGTTGTTGGTGGTGTTGGCTTCCCCGCCCCAGAGCTCCTTTTCAACGCCCTTACACACCAGCAATGCCCCCCAGCCGCCAGGGCCCGGGTTGCCCTTGCAGGCGCCGTCGGTGAAGATTTCAACACTTTCGCTCATTACAACCTTTCCATTAATCAAGAAGCTGCCTAAGGCTCGGGGCTACGCCGATTGACCTTGGCCATCGGCAGCGGCACCAGCTTGCCTATCGGCTCGCGGCGCGCCATGCGCAGGGGGCGCAACCCCACGACGAGCTTGCGCGCCACCAATAAATAGAAGCCACCGCCGGGGCTTTGCCAGCCATCGCCCAGGCGCTCCAGCCCTGACAGACGTGCCTGCCAGGCTGCAGAGGCAAGGGGCGGACGATAGCACCCGAAGCGCCGTTTCTCCAGCGCAAAGCCCAGCAGGTTGAGCCAGTCCGCGACCCGTGAGGGCGAAATGCAGCGCGCCTGGCGCAGTGCATCATGGGAGAACACATGGCGAATGCCCCACGCGCTCCAAGGGTTGATACCGATGATCAGGAGGTGCCCGCCAGGACGCACGCTGCTGGCCGCCTCACGCAACAGGCCGTGGGGCGACAGACAGAAATCCAGACCGTGCTGCATCACCACCACATCGGCGGCGTGCTCGCTCAATGGCCAGGCCTGTTCTTCGCAGACGATTTCCACACCGGGCAATGGCGCGCCAAGACGCACGTTGCGCTGGACCTGTTTGGCAGCGGGTGGCGTTTCAGCCGACGGGCCGTAGTGCACCAGATAACCACCGAAGTAGCGACCCAGCTCGTCTTCCAGCACGCGCCGCTCTTCTTGCAGCAACAACTGCCCCAACGGCCCGGACAACCACTCGCGGGCTGAACTGATCAGCGCCAGCCACTCGGGATCGGCCTGAGCGAAAGCTTCATCGGACATGTGTGGTCTCCTTCTTCAGGCTGAATAAGGGGGCTGCGTTCAACCTGTTCATGCTCTTACAGGCTGTTAAGATGCACCATTGTTCCCCGCTAAGCGAACTGCGCCATGATACAGATCGATGCCCTGCCCGCTTTCACTGACAACTACATCTGGTTGTTACAAGATCCTGCAAGCCAGCGTTGCGCAGTGGTCGATCCTGGCGACGCCGCTCCGGTATTCGCCTGGCTGGCGCAACATCCCGGCTGGCAGTTGAGCGACATTCTGGTCACCCATCACCATCACGATCATGTGGGTGGTGTCGCCGAACTCAAGGCTGGCACTGGCGCGCGGGTTCTGGGGCCAGCAGCAGAAAACATCCCCGCCCGGGATATCGCCCTGGTGGACAACGACCAGATCCAGGTCCTGGGCCTGGCGTTCACGGTCTATGCCGTGCCCGGCCATACCCTGGGCCACATCGCCTTTTATCACGACGATGCAACCACGCCACTGCTGTTCTCGGGCGACACGCTGTTTGCCGCCGGTTGCGGGCGCCTGTTCGAGGGCACGCCAGAACAGATGCATAATTCTTTGAGCCGCCTGGGCGAACTGCCGGACAACACGCTGGTCTACTGCACCCACGAGTACACCCTGAGCAACCTGCGCTTTGCCTTGGCTGTCGAACCGAACAACCCTGACATCGCCGAGCGCTTCGCCCAGGTCACCGCGTGGCGCAACGAAAATCGCATCAGCCTGCCTTCAAATCTAGCCCTTGAACGCAGAACCAACCCTTTTATCAGGACTGGGGAAACGTCTGTTAAAGAAAAAGCAGACGAACGGACGGGGTCGGATAATCAGTCTCCAAGTGCGATTTTTGCTGCTTTGCGTGCATGGAAAGATAAGTTCTAAACGCGCCGCTGATCCGCACAAAAATTCTGAATGGTTGACCGCTGTGAGGGCTGTTCCTAGAATCCCCCGACATTTTCGCCTGGAACACCCCCCCAGCCAATGTCGTCATTACAACGCAAGGCCCTCAATTCGGACGCATTGACTCGGTTGGCGCAAGCTGTTGCTGTCGCTGTGAGCGCGACACTGGCTGGCTGTCAGACCACCAGCAAACTCGAGCCAACCACCGCCAGTACGCCCCCTGCGCCCAACCTGACGGCAGCGATCAAGCAGAAACCGATCTTCCTCAATCACAAGCCTTTGCCGCTGGCACCGCCCCAGGACGTCTGGGAGCGCATGCGTCAGGGCTTCCAGTTGCAGGAAGGCAACGGCCTGAACCCGCGCATCGATCAACAGCGCCTGTGGTTCGCCAATAACCCCTCGTTTCTGCAAAACGCCAGCGAACGCGGCAGCCTCTACATGCACTACATCGTGGAGCGCCTGGAAGAACGCAACATGCCGCTGGAGCTGGCACTGTTGCCGGTGATCGAAAGCGCCTACAACCCGATGGCCTACTCACGCAGCAATGCGGTGGGCCTGTGGCAGTTCATCCCGTCCACCGGGCGTTACTACAATTTGCGCCAGACCAACTTCTACGACGGGCGACGTGATATCCAGGCCTCGACCATCGCGGCAATGGACTACCTGACCAAGCTGCACGACATGTTCAACGGCGACTGGCTCCTGGCACTGGCGGCCTACAACGCCGGTGAAGGTACAGTCAGCCGCGCCATCGAACGCAACCAGAAGCTTGGCTTGCCCACTGATTACTGGAACCTGCCGCTGCCCCAGGAAACCCAGGATTACGTCCCCAAGCTGCTGGCCTTGTCACAGGTGGTGATGGCCCCGGAAGCCTATGGCGTCAACCTGAACCCGATCGCCAATCGTCCGTATTTCGAAGTCGTCGAACTCAACCAACGAGTGGACCTGTCCAAGGTCGCCGCCATGGCCAACATCGACGAAGACGAACTGGTGCAGCTCAACCCGGCGTTCAAGAAACGCATGACCATCGACGGCCCACAGCATCTGCTGGTGCCGACCAACAAGGTACAGACCCTGACCGCCGGACTGTCGAGCCTCAAGCCGCTGGAACTAGTGGACTGGCGCCAGTACCGCGTACGCAAGGGCGATACCCTGGCCAGCCTCTCCAGCCGCTATCAGGTGTCGGTCCATTCGCTCAAGAGCACGAACAAGATCACCGGCAATCACCTGCGCGTCGGCCAGTCCCTGAGCATCCCGACCCAGCCTGGGATCACACCGGCCGGGCCGGTGTTCCAGGAACTGGCCCGCAACGATCGTCCAACGCAGGGCCGCAACTACAAGGTCAAACCTGGGGATAACCTGTCGAGCATTGCCCGGGCCAACCGGGTCGACGTCAAGGACTTGCAGCACTGGAACAACCTGTCGGGCCATAACCTGCAAGTCGGCCAGACCCTGGTGATGCAGGACAAAGTCAGCGCCAAGGCCAGCTCCGGCAGCAAAGTAGCGAGCAAGGAAGGCGACAGAAAATCCATGCAATACAAAATCCAGAAAGGCGATTCGCTGTATCTGGTTGCCAAACGTTTCAACGTCGAGATGCAACATCTCAAACGCTGGAACCCCCGCAGCGGCCAGGCCCTCAAGCCCGGGCAGACGCTGACGGTGTATTTGCCGCATTGATTCAGGCTGGATCCCCCGAAGCCCTGCAGCAAATGCAATACCTGTGGGAGCTAGCTTGCTAGCGAAGGCGTCAGACCAGAAACATCGTGGTTGGCTGACACACCGCCTTCGCGGGCAAGCCTCGCTCCAACAGGTTCAGGATGCTTCAAGGTCTCTTAGACGCATCTGATTATCCCGTAGCACCGGTCTTTTTCCTGCCGATACAAGCTGTTACTGTGACCGGCCAACATATACCAAGGACCGGATCCCCGATTTGCTGCGCCCCTTCCTGCTGATCACCAGTCTGGCCATGAGCGTTCCCGCCGCGGCAACCATCAGCGAAAGCCATGGTTATGCGCAGTTCGGCGTCCTCAAGTACCCAGCCAGCTTTACGCATTTCGACTGGGTCAATCCCGAGGCGCCGAAAGGTGGCACCTTGCGAATCATGGCGTTCGGCACTTTCGACACGCTTAACCCCTACACTTTCAAGGGCAGCAGCCCGGTGTCGACACCCAACTTCCTGCAGTACGGCGTCAACGAGTTGAACGAGCCGCTGATGGTCGGCACAGGCCAGTACGACCCCTCCGGCGATGAACCCACCTCCAGCTACGGCCTGATCGCCCAGACCGTGGAGTACAGCGAAGATCGCAGCTGGGTGGTGTTCAACTTGCGGCCCCAGGCGCGGTTCCATGATGGCAGCCCGATCACCGCCTATGACGTGGCGTTTTCCTATCGCACGTTGCTCAATGAAGGCCACCCCCAGTACCGCACTGCCCTCCAGGAAGTGGCGCGGGTGGATATTCTCAACCGTCATCGCATCCGCTTTGTCTTCAAGCGCTCCGGCAACCCGCTGCTGATCCTGCGCCTGGGCGAGCTGCCCGTGCTGTCCCAGCATTACTGGAAAGGCCGCGACTTCAAGGCCACTACCTTCGAACCGCCGCTGGGCAGCGGGCCGTACAAGATCACCCGTGTACAGCCCGGGCGGCAACTGGTCTTCGAGCGGGTCAAGGATTACTGGGGCAAGGACCTGCCGGTCAATCGTGGCAAATACAATTTCAATCGTGTCGAAGTCGAGTTCTACCGCGACAGCGACGTGGCGTTCGAGGCTTTCAAGGCCGGTGAATTCGATATCTACATCGAACACCAGGCCAAGAACTGGGCCACCGGCTACAACTTCCCGGCGGTCAATAACGGCGCCGTGATCAAGACCCAGATCCAGCACAAGATCCCGACCCAGACCCAGGGCCTATTCATGAACACCCGGCGCGCCACCTTCGCCGACGTGAAAGTCAGGGAAGCCCTGAGCCTGATGTTCAATTTCGAGTGGACCAACCGCACGCTGTTCAGCAGCGCTTACAAGCGGTCCACGAGCTACTACCCGAACAGCGAGTTCTCGGCCACGGGCCTGCCTGCCGGTCGCGAATGGCAAATGCTGGCGCCCTATCGTGATCAGTTGCCGGCCAGCCTGTTCACCCGGCCGTTCAGTGTGTCGACGACCGATGGCAGCGGCATTCCCCGGGAAACCCTGCGCAAGGCGCTGGGGCTGTTCAGCGAAGCGGGCTGGAAGCTTTCGGATCAGCGCCTGGTGGATCGTAACGGCCAACCGCTGCGCTTCGAGCTCCTGCTGGTCAACCCCAACCTCGAACGCATTCTGCAGCCCTACATCGAAGATCTGTCACGCATAGGCATCGAGGCTCGCCTGCGCACGGTGGATAGGGCCCAGTACAAACAGCGCCTGGATCAATTCGATTTCGACATGATCCTCATGACCCTGAACCAGACCCTCAGCCCCGGCCTGGAGCAATGGCAGTACTTTCATTCCAGCCAGGCCGCAATCAAGGGCAGCAAAAACTACGCGGGCATTTCCAGCCCAGTGGTCGATGGCCTGCTCAATACCCTGCTGGCAGCGCAAACCCGCGACGATCAGGTCGCTGCCGCCAAAGCCCTGGACCGCGTTTTGCTGTCCCAGCATTACAGCATTCCGAACTGGTACCTCGATAATCATCGTCTGGCGTACCGCAACCGTTTCGTCATGGTCACCACCCCGCCCTACACCCTGGGGCTGCGCGCATGGTGGCTCAAGCCTTCGGAGAAAACCCAATGACCGTTTTGCGCTCCCTGCGAATGCAGGCTGGCAGTTTCGTTTTGCTGGGCATGACTTGCGTGGGCCTGAGTTGCCTCGCTCAGGCCGCCCCGGAACACGCCCTGACCTTGTACAACGAGCCGCCCAAGTACCCGGTCAACTTCAAGCATTTCGATTATGTGAACCCGGATGCGCCCAAGGGTGGCACGTTTCGCCAGTCGGGCTTCGGTGGTTTTGACAGCCTCAACCCCTTCATCAACAAAGGGGTTCCGGCCGACGGCATCGGTCTGGTTTACGACACCCTCGCCAGCCAGAGCCTGGATGAACCCTTCACCGAATACGGGCTGATCGCAGCCAGAATCGAAAAGGCCCCGGACAACAGCTGGGTGCGTTTCTATCTGCGACCCGAAGCGCGTTTCAACGATGGCCATCCGGTGCGCGCCGAAGACGTGGTGTTCAGCTTCGAGACCCTGATCAAAAGCGGTTCACCGATTTATCGCAGCTATTACGCGGACGTTGATCAGGTGATCGCCGAAGACCCGCTGCGGGTCATGTTCAAATTCAAGCACGACAACAACCGCGAATTGCCGCTGATCCTCGGCCAGTTGCCCGTGCTGCCCAAACACTTCTGGCAGGATCGGGACTTCAGCAAAGGCAACCTGGACATCCCGCTGGGCAGCGGCCCCTACCGGGTGGCAGAGGTCAAGGCCGGACGTTCGGTGCGCTATGAGCGGGTCAAGGATTACTGGGGCAAGGACCTGCCCATCAACAAGGGCCTCTACAACTTCGACATCTTGTCCACCGACTACTACCGCGACAATGACGTTGCCTTGCAGGCACTCAAGGCCGGGCAGTTCGATTACTGGCTGGAGATCAGCGCCAAGAACTGGGCCACTGCCTACAACACGCCCGCGGTGCGCGATGGCCGCCTGATCAAGGAAGAAATCCCCAACGGCAACCCCACCGGCATGCAGGGCTTCATCTTCAACCTGCGCAAACCGGTATTCCAGGACGTGCGGGTGCGTCAGGCCCTGAGCCTGCTGCTGGATTTCGAATGGACCAACAAACAGCTGTTCAACGGAGCCTACAAGCGCAGCAGCAGTTATTTCGGCAACTCCGACATGGCGTCCAGCGGCCTGCCGTCCAAGGAAGAGCTGACGATCCTTGACCCGTTGCGCGGCAAGATTCCGGATCAGGTGTTCAGTGAGCCCTTCAAACTACCGGTCACCGATGGCAGCGGCATGATCCGTCCGCAACAGCGCCAGGCCTACGAACTGCTGCAACAGGCGGGATGGAAAATCGTTGGCGACAAGATGGTCGACACCGAAGGCAAGCCGGTGGAAATCGAGTTCCTGATGGCCCAGCCCCAGTTCGAACGCATCCTGCTGCCGTTCAAGCGCAATCTGGCGGAACTGGGGATCAACCTCGTGATCCGCCGCGTCGACGTCTCGCAGTACATCGTCCGGCTTCGCTCGCGGGACTACGACATGATTGTCGGCAGCTTCCCGCAGTCCAACTCCCCGGGTAACGAGCAACGTGAATTCTGGGACTCAAGCTCGGCAGACAAACCAGGCAGCCAGAACCTGATCGGCCTCAAGGATCCGGCTATCGACACCCTGGTAAACGGCCTGATCAATGCCGACTCACGACAAAGCCTGGTCAACCACGCCAAGGCGCTGGACCGGGTGCTGCTGTCCGGCTACTACGTGATCCCCAACTGGTACATCAACACCTGGCGCGTGGCGTACTGGGACCATATCGGCCATCCGAAAACCCCGCCGCGCTATGACATCGGCATCAACACCTGGTGGGTAAAACCGGACGCCAAGCCGGCGATCCCGATCACGACCTCATCCGCCCCTGACCCATCCGAACCCGCACCCCCTGAGCAAGCCGAGCCGGCGAGCACGGAGCACTGACATGCTGGCCTATATCTTTCGGCGTTTGCTGCTGATCATCCCGACCCTGTTCGGCATCCTGCTCATCAACTTCGTGATCATCCAGGCCGCGCCTGGTGGCCCGGTGGAGCAGATGATCGCCAAGCTGGAGGGCTTCGAAGGCGCTACCAGCCGCATCGCCGGAGGCGGCGCCGAGGTTTCGGTGGCTGGCTCCAGCTACCGCGGCGCCCAAGGCCTGGACCCGGCGCTGATCAAGGAAATCGAGCATATGTATGGCTTCGATAAATCCGCGCCGGAACGCCTGTGGATCATGGTCAAGAACTACGCCCAACTGGACTTCGGCAACAGCTTCTTCCGCGATGCCAGGGTCATCGACCTGATCCGCGAAAAAATGCCGGTCTCCATTTCCCTGGGGCTATGGAGCACGCTGATCATGTACCTGGTGTCGATCCCACTGGGGATCGCCAAGGCCACCCGACACGGCAGCCATTTCGATGTCTGGACCAGCTCGGCGATCATCGTCGGCTACGCCATCCCGGCCTTCCTGTTCGCAATCCTGCTGATCGTGGTGTTTGCCGGTGGCAGTTATTTCGACTGGTTTCCCTTACGCGGGCTGACGTCGAACAACTTCGATGAACTGAGCTGGGGCGGCAAGATCCTCGATTACTTCTGGCACCTGGCGCTGCCGGTGACCGCGCTGGTGATCGGCAACTTCGCGACCATGACTTTGCTGACCAAAAACAGCTTTCTCGACGAGATCGGCAAACAGTACGTGATCACTGCCAAGGCCAAGGGCCTGAGTAATCGGCGGGTGCTGTACGGCCATGTGTTCCGCAACGCCATGCTGCTGGTGATTGCCGGTTTCCCGTCAGCATTCATCGGTATTTTCTTCACCGGCTCCCTGCTGGTAGAGGTGATCTTCTCCCTCGACGGCATGGGCCTGATGAGTTTCGAAGCGGCGATCAACCGTGATTACCCCGTGGTGTTCGGCACGCTGTTTATCTTCACCCTGCTGGGGCTGGTGGTGAAACTGATTGGTGACATCACCTACACGCTGGTCGATCCGCGCATCGACTTCGAAAGCAGGGAGCAGTGAGATGAAGTTGTCCCCTTTGAATCGACGCCGTTTTGAACGCTTCAAGGCCAACAAGCGTGGCTGGTGGTCACTGTGGTTATTCCTGATCCTGTTCGGCCTGAGCCTGGGCGCGGAACTGATCGCCAACGACAAGCCCCTGGCGGTGAACTACGACGGCCAGTGGTACTTCCCGGTGTTCAAGCGCTACCCGGAAACCACCTTTGGCGGCGAGTTCCCACTGGAAGCCAACTACAAGAGCCCGTACATCAAGGAACTGCTGGCGGCCAAAGGCGGCTGGACCCTGTGGGCGCCCATCCCGTTCAGCTATCAGAGCATCAACTACGACCTGAAAGTTCCGGCCCCCGCCCCGCCTTCGCGGGATAACCTGCTGGGCACTGACGATCAGGGCCGCGACGTGCTGGCGCGGGTGATTTATGGCTTCCGCATCTCGGTATTGTTTGCCCTGACCCTGACGATCCTGAGTTCCATCATCGGAGTCATTGCAGGGGCCCTGCAGGGCTTCTATGGCGGCTGGGTAGACCTGGTGGGGCAACGGTTCCTGGAGATCTGGTCCGGGTTGCCGGTGCTTTACCTGCTGATAATCCTCGCCAGTTTTGTGCAGCCCAATTTCTGGTGGCTGCTGGGCATCATGCTGCTGTTTTCCTGGATGAGCCTGGTGGACGTGGTGCGCGCCGAGTTCCTGCGCGGGCGCAACCTGGAATACGTGCGCGCCGCCAGGGCGCTGGGCATGCGCAACGGCTCGATCATGTTTCGCCATATCCTGCCCAACGCGATGGTGTCGACCATGACCTTTCTGCCCTTCATCCTGACGGGCGCCATTGGCACACTGACCGCGCTGGACTTCCTGGGCTTTGGCCTGCCCGCAGGGTCACCGTCCCTGGGTGAACTGGTTGCCCAGGGCAAATCCAACCTCCAGGCACCCTGGCTGGGCATCAGTGCCTTCGCCGTGCTGGCCCTGATGCTCAGCCTGCTGGTGTTCATCGGTGAATCCGCCCGCGACGCTTTCGACCCAAGGAAATGACATGAACCAGGACAATCTGATCGAAATTCGCGATCTGGCCGTCGAGTTCGTCGCGGGCAATGGCCATCACCGCGTGGTCGAAAACATCAGCTTCGACATTCGCCGGGGCGAGACCCTGGCGCTGGTGGGTGAAAGCGGCTCGGGCAAGTCGGTGACCGCGCATTCGATTCTGCGCCTGCTGCCCTACCCCCTCGCCCGGCACCCCAGCGGCACGATCCACTATGCCAATCAGGATCTGCTGACCCTGAGCGAGAAAAAGTTGCGGGCGATTCGTGGCAACCGGATTGCGATGATCTTCCAGGAACCGATGACCTCGCTGAACCCGCTGCAATCGATCGAAAAGCAAATCAACGAAGTGCTCGGCCTGCACAAAGGTCTGACCGGCAAGGAAGCCACCAGCCGCACGCTGGAGCTGCTGGAACTGGTAGGCATCCCCGAGCCACACAAACGACTCAAAGCGCTGCCACACGAGCTCTCAGGCGGTCAGCGCCAACGCGTCATGATCGCTATGGCGCTGGCAAACGAGCCTGAGCTGTTGATTGCCGACGAACCTACCACGGCACTGGACGTCACGGTGCAGTTGAAGATCCTCGAACTGCTCAAGGAATTGCAGGCGCGACTGGGCATGGCCCTGCTGCTGATCAGCCATGACCTGAACGTGGTGCGACAGATCGCCCACCGGGTCTGCGTGATGCAACGCGGCTGCATCGTTGAACAGGCGTCGTGTGAAGAACTGTTTCGCGCACCTCAGCACCCGTACACCAAGGTGTTGCTCAGTGCCGAACCCAGCGGCGGGCCGGCGGCCAACGCAGCGGGCGCCCCGATGCTGGAAGTTGAGGACCTGCGCGTCTGGTTCCCGATCAAGAAGGGCCTGCTCAAGCGCACCGTCGACCACGTCAAGGCAGTGGATGGCATCAATTTCAGCCTGCCACAGGGGCAGACCCTGGGAATCGTCGGTGAAAGCGGCTCGGGGAAATCCACGCTGGGGCTGGCTATCCTGCGGCTGATCGGCAGCAAAGGCGCCATACGCTTGCAGGGCAAACCGCTGGATACGCTGACACAGCAACAGGTGCGTCCGTTGCGGCGACAAATGCAGGTGGTGTTCCAGGATCCCTTCGGCAGCCTGAGCCCACGCATGTCCGTCAGCGATATCGTCGGCGAAGGTTTGCGTATCCATGGCATTGGCACCGAGACCGAGCAGGAAGCGGCCATCATCGAGGCGCTGCACGAAGTAGGCCTTGACCCGGAAACCCGGCATCGCTACCCCCACGAGTTTTCCGGTGGGCAACGGCAAAGAATCGCGATCGCCCGAGCCCTGGTACTCAAACCGGCGCTGATCCTGCTGGACGAACCGACCTCGGCCCTGGACCGGACCGTTCAACGCCAGGTGGTGGAGCTGCTGCGCTCCCTGCAACTCAAGTACAACCTGACCTACCTGTTCATCAGCCATGACCTGGCGGTGGTCAAGGCGCTCAGCCATCAGTTGATGGTGGTCAAGCAGGGCCAGGTGGTGGAACAGGGTGTCGCCCAGGACATATTCGCCGCGCCGCAGCATGCGTATACCAAGCAGCTGCTGGAAGCAGCGTTTCTGGCGCCGGTTGCTGTGGAATAAAAGCTCGTGACTCCTGTTGCCGAGGCTTGCCCGCGAAGAACGATGACCCGTAATGCCTGAAAAACCATAGGGTCCGCTTCGCGAGCAAGCTCGCTCCCACAATTACGAAAAAGCCCCGACTCTCACGAGCCGGGGCTTTTTCATTTCGGGCGGATCAGAGCATCAGAAACGCTCGATCTTGGCCTTGCTTTCCAACTGGGCGCGGTACGAGGCGAAGTCCTGCTGACCTTCACGCGACGCCAGGAAGCGACGGTACTGGGCCTTCTCGTCATCGGTCGGCGCAGCGGCCTGATTGACGCCATTCAGACGCACAATCACGAAGCTGCCATCAGCCGCTTTCAGGCTGCCGAACTCAGGCTTGTCCTTGCCAGCAGGCTTGGCCATGCGGAATGCCGCTTGCAGCACTGCCGGGTCAACACCTTCCTGATTGCGAGTGACCGCTTCCTGCACCTTCCAGTCGTGACCGTCCTGCTTGGCCGCCAACGGGATCTTGCCATCGCGCAGGCCAGCCAACAGCTCTTCACCCTTGGCCTTGACCGCATCACTGGCATGCTGCTTGGTCAACTGAGTGCGAATGGCTGCGGAAACCGCTTCCAGAGGCAGTTGTTCCGGCTGACGGTGTTCCTTGACCCGCACAACCACAACCGTTTCAGGATCGAGTTCCAGCGCGCCGCTGTTGGAACCTTCTTCCAACACTTCAGGGCTAAATGCAGCCTGGATCACAGCGCGATTGGCCGTAATGCCTTCGCCGCCTTCACGACCGAACGGTGCCGAGGTCTGTACCTTCAACCCCAGTTCCTGTGCAGGCTGCGCCAGATCGGACGCTTCGAATGCCGAGTCTTCCAATTGCTTGGTCACATCGACAAAACGCTGCTCGACCAGTTGAGCTTTCAAGTCGTGGGTCAGCTTGTCTTTCAGGCTGGCAAACGTTGGCACCGACGGTGCTTCAACACCCAACAGCTTGATCAGGTGCCAGCCGAACTCACTGCGCACAGGCGCCGATACCTGATCCTTATTCAACGCATACAGAGCGTCTTCAAAGGCCGGATCGTAGACACCCTTGCCTGCGTAACCCAGATCACCGCCTTTGGTGGCAGAACCCGGGTCCTGGGAGAATTCCTTGGCCAGCGCCGCGAAATCCTCACCCTTGGCCAGACGCTGTTGAATCTCTTCAATCTTCGCCTTGGCCTGAGCATCGGTGGTCTTGTCGTTCACTTCGATCAGAATGTGCGCAGCACGACGCTGCTCCGCCAGATTGGCGATTTCTTTCTGATAGGCAGCCTGCAGGTCTTCATCCTTGACGGTCACCTTGTCGAAGAACGAAGACTTCTTCAGTTCGAGGTAATCCAGGACAACCTGATCCGGGCTCATGAACTCTTTAGCGTGCTCGTCGTAGTGCGCCTTGACTTCGTCGTCGGTCACTTTCACGGCAGAGGTATCGGCCGTCAGCGTCAGCGTAGCGAAATCGCGGGTCTGTTTTTGCAGACGAGCAAAAGCGTCAACCTGAGCGTCGGTCACGAAGGCACTGCCCGCGACACCTGCACGCACCTGACCGACCAGCATTTCCTGCCCCAGCAACTGACGGAATTGCATACGGCTGTAGCCGAGCTGACGAATAACCTGATCGAAACGATCCGCGCTGAACTTGCCATCCACCTGGAATTCAGGCGTCTGCAAAATCTGTTGATCCAGTGACGCTTCGGAAAAAGCGAACTTGGCATCAGTAGCGCCTTGCAGCAGCAGTTTGCGATCGATCAGCCCTTTCAAGGCCGACTCCCGCAACATTTTTTCATCCAGCAACGCTGGATCGAAATCCTTGCCCAGCTGTTGAGCCAACTGACGGCGTTGCATGTCGATTGCCTGACTCAAGTCGCTGGTCGTGATTTCTTCGCCATTGACCTTCGCAGCATCCTGGCTGGTACTGGTGGCTCTGAAAATCGCGTCGAAACCGGTCAAGGCCATCAGAGCCACGATGACTCCGATGATGGTTTTGGCAATCCAGCCTTGGGAATTGTCCCTGATATTCTGCAGCATGCGTCCCCCAGAAACGGTTGTACTGACTAACCAACCGCGGAGCGTGGGTAGAAAGCGGATAGAAGAAAGGCGCATCCGAGGATGCGCCTTCTCGTAACTGGCAGAGCGGACGGGACTCGAACCCGCGACACCCGGCGTACAGATCGGTATCTAGCCGACTGCGCTGCCGCTCCGCTGTCGAAAGCAGGAGTTCTCCTGCATCGATGGGCAAAGGCCGAAAGGAAACTTAGTTGACAGCTTCTTTCAGTGCTTTACCGGCTTTGAAACCTGGTTTCTTGGCTGCAGCGATTTCCAGCGTCTTGCCAGTCTGAGGATTGCGACCGATACGAGCAGGACGATCTGTAACGGAGAACGTACCGAAACCTACCAGAACAACAGAGTCGCCAGCCTTCAGAGCGCCAGTGACGGATTCGATCACTGCATCCAGCGCACGGCCGGCAGCAGCTTTCGGGATATCAGCAGATGCAGCGATAGCATCAATCAGTTCCGACTTGTTCACTCTTAAGTCCCCTTATATCTATTTTGAGTATGTTTCTAAGTTTTTTGGTGTAAGCAAAACGAGCGCTGAGTGGCCAGCAGACACTTGAAGAGCCGCTTTATAACAAGGGCTCTAAAAAGCTGTCAAGGAAGGCCCCCCAGACTAATGCGTGCTAATTCTTTCCTTAGAGTCAGACTCGCGTTTTTCATCCTTCGCAACCATCTCTGGAGCCACATCCGGCAAGGGCTCCGGCGCGTATTGCAGCGCAATTTGCAGGACTTCGTCAATCCATTTAACTGGCTTGATATTCAGGTCCTGCTTGATGTTGTCAGGAATCTCCTTCAAGTCACGCACGTTTTCTTCTGGAATGATCACGGTTTTGATACCGCCACGATGGGCAGCCAGAAGTTTTTCCTTCAGGCCACCAATCGCCAGAACCTGTCCGCGAAGGGTGATTTCACCGGTCATTGCCACATCTGCACGCACCGGGATCCCTGTCAGGGCCGAAACAAGGGCCGTGCACATGCCTACGCCTGCGCTAGGGCCGTCTTTCGGGGTTGCCCCTTCCGGCATGTGGATATGTGTGTCGCGCTTCTCATGGAAGTCCAGAGGGATGCCCAGGCTTTTGGCCCGGCTGCGCACAACCGTCAGCGCGGCGGTAATGGATTCGACCATTACATCGCCCAGCGAACCGGTCTTGATCAGTTGCCCTTTACCCGGCACCACAGCGGCTTCGATGGTCAGCAATTCGCCACCCACCTGAGTCCAGGCCAGACCGGTCACCTGACCAATCTGGTCCTGTTGCTCAGCCAGCCCGTAACGGAATTTACGCACGCCGAGGAAATGCTCGAGCATGTCGGCCGTCACGCGGATCGCAAAACGTTTCTCCAGGGCGTGTTCCTTGACCGCCTTGCGGCACACCTTGGCAATCTGCCGCTCAAGGCTGCGCACACCCGCTTCACGGGTGTAGTAACGGATGATGTCGCGGATGGCTTCCTCGTCGAACTCCACCTCACCTTTCTTCAGACCATTGGCTGCGATCTGCTTGGGCGAGAGGTATTTGACGGCGATGTTGATCTTTTCGTCTTCGGTGTAGCCAGGCAGACGGATCACTTCCATACGGTCCAGCAACGCCGCAGGGATGTTCATCGAGTTGGCGGTGCACAGGAACATCACATCGGAAAGGTCGTAATCGACTTCCAGATAGTGATCGTTGAAATTGTGATTCTGCTCAGGATCGAGTACCTCGAGCAAAGCAGACGCCGGATCGCCACGCATGTCACTGCCCATCTTGTCGATTTCATCGAGCAGGAAAAGCGGGTTGCGAACACCAACCTTTGTCATCTTTTGTATCAATCTTCCCGGCATCGAACCGATGTAAGTCCGGCGATGACCGCGAATTTCGGCCTCGTCACGCACGCCACCCAGGGCCATACGTACGAATTTACGATTGGTCGCGTGGGCAATAGACTCCGCCAGGGAGGTTTTACCCACACCAGGAGGACCGACCAGGCACAGGACCGGGCCCCGAATCTTCTTCACGCGCTTTTGCACGGCGAGGTATTCGAGGATACGTTCTTTCACTTCGTCCAGACCGTAATGGTCGGCATCGAGGATGTCTTCGGCACGTGCCAGGTCCAGACGAACCTTGCTCTGAGCCTTCCACGGCACCTGAACCAGCCAGTCGATGTAGGAGCGGACCACGGTCGCCTCTGCGGACATAGGCGACATCTGCTTGAGCTTGTTCAGCTCGGCAGTGGCCTTGGTCAACGCGTCTTTCGGCAGGCCGGCCGCATCGATGCGCTTTTTCAGCTCTTCGATTTCGTTGTGACCTTCGTCGCTATCACCCAGCTCTTTCTGAATGGCCTTCATCTGCTCATTCAGGTAGTACTCGCGCTGGCTGCGCTCCATTTGCTTCTTGACGCGACCGCGGATGCGCTTCTCGACCTGCAGCAGGTCAATTTCGGCATCCAGCAAGGCCAGCACGTGCTCGACACGGGCTGGCAGGTCGATAATTTCGAGGATTTCCTGCTTCTGCTCGATTTTCAGCGCCATGTGCGCGGCCATGGTGTCGACCAGACGACCAGGCTCATCAATGCTGTTAAGCGATGACAGGACTTCAGCAGGGACTTTCTTGCCCAGCTGCACGTATTGTTCAAACTGAGCCAACAGGCTGCGCACGAACACTTCAGATTCACGATCGGGCGCATCGACTTCGTCGATCAACACCACTTCGGCGCGGCAGTGGCCATCGACTTCGATGAAACGCTCCACAGAACCACGTTGCTCGCCTTCTACCAGAACCTTTACGGTGCCATCCGGCAGTTTCAGCAGCTGCAACACGGTTGCAATGGTACCGACGTTATAAAGGGCTTCTTCACCCGGATCATCGTCAGCCGGATTTCTTTGCGCGAGCAACAGGATCTGCTTGTCACCCGTCATCGCGGCCTCAAGGGCTTCGATAGACTTCTCGCGCCCCACAAACAGCGGGATAACCATGTGCGGATAGACAACAACATCACGCAATGGCAAGAGAGGCAATTCAATGGTTGTCTTCATGATTTCGCCTCTACAGCGGCCACAGGGCCGGGACAGATGGAATTGAGCTTGAAATCAAGATGGGGGTAGTCATCTGAAAAAACAAGCTGTTCCCTTCAGAAATGCAAAAGGGGCCCGAAGGCCCCTCTTGTTTCTTGACGCATCGAGCAGTGTTACTCACGCATCAGGAGCGGCTTTGGCGGCCGGCTCGCTGTTTTCGTAGATCAGCAACGGCTTGGACTTGCCCTCGATCACGCTTTCGTCGATAACCACCTTGCTCACCTCAGACTGCGAGGGGATTTCGTACATGGTGTCGAGCAGAACGCCTTCGAGAATCGAGCGCAGACCACGGGCACCAGTCTTGCGATCCAGCGCACGACGGGCAACCGATTTCAGCGCATCGGTGCGGAACTCGAGTTCCACGCCTTCCATTTCGAACAGCTTGCCGTATTGCTTGGTAAGCGCGTTCTTCGGCTCGGTGAGGATCTGCATCAGCGCAGCCTCATCCAGCTCGTCCAGCGTCGCCAGAACCGGCAGACGGCCTACGAATTCCGGGATCAGACCGAACTTGACCAGATCGTCAGGCTCGACTTCACGCAGGGACTCGCCCACCTTCTTGCCTTCTTCCTTGCTGCGGACTTCGGCGTTGAAACCGATGCCGCCGCGGGTAGAACGGTTCTGAATGACCTTTTCCAGGCCCGAGAAAGCGCCACCGCAGATAAACAGGATGTTGCGTGTGTCCACCTGCAGGAATTCCTGCTGTGGGTGCTTGCGACCACCTTGCGGAGGAACGGAAGCCACGGTGCCCTCGATCAGTTTGAGCAAGGCTTGCTGCACGCCTTCGCCGGACACGTCACGAGTAATCGAAGGGTTGTCGGATTTGCGCGAAATCTTGTCGATTTCATCGATGTAGACGATACCCATCTGGGCTTTCTCTACGTCGTAATCACATTTCTGCAACAGCTTCTGAATAATGTTTTCCACATCCTCACCGACATAGCCTGCTTCGGTCAGGGTGGTGGCATCGGCGATGGTGAACGGAACATTGAGCAAACGCGCCAACGTTTCAGCGAGCAAAGTCTTGCCGGAACCCGTAGGGCCGATCAGCAGGATGTTGCTTTTACCGAGTTCAACATCGTCATTTTTCTTGTCACGCTGGTTAAGGCGCTTGTAGTGGTTGTACACCGCTACTGCCAGAACCTTTTTTGCACGCTCCTGACCAATGACGTACTGGTCAAGGATGCCGCTGATTTCTTTCGGCGATGGTAATTTGTGCGCGCTGCTTTCAGCCTGTGCTTCTTGCACCTCCTCACGGATGATGTCATTGCACAGGTCGACGCACTCGTCGCAGATAAAGACCGAGGGGCCGGCAATCAATTTGCGTACTTCATGCTGGCTTTTGCCACAGAAGGAGCAATAGAGCAGTTTGCCGTTGTCCTCGCCGTTGCGGGTGTCAGTCATTCGATCGATCCAGTCCGGTAGGCTTGCAACACAAGATGAAGGCTATTGTGGGCTTTTTCAAGTCCGCAGGTGGCAGAGTCATCCCCACCACCTGCATTTCGCCTATCACGCAGGCATTTTACGCTTGTCGTGAACCGAGTCGATCAGGCCGTACTCGGCAGCGCGCTGGGCGCTCATGAAGTTGTCACGGTTTGTGTCACGCTCGATGGTCTCGATGTCCTGGCCAGTGTGGAAGGCCAGCAATTCGTTCAGACGCGCACGAATCGACAGGATTTCCTTGGCGTGGATATCGATGTCAGAAGCCTGGCCCTGGAAACCGCCCAACGGCTGGTGAATCATCATCCGCGAGTTAGGCAGGCAGTGACGCTTGCCCTTGGCGCCGCCAGCCAGCAGGAACGCGCCCATGCTGCAGGCTTGCCCGATGCAAGTGGTCGATACGTCTGGGCGGATGAACTGCATGGTGTCGTAGATCGACATGCCTGCAGTCACCGAACCACCCGGTGAGTTGATGTAGAGATGGATATCCTTGTCCGGGTTTTCCGCTTCCAGGAACAGCAGTTGCGCCGCGATCAGGTTGGCCATGTAGTCTTCTACCGGGCCGACGAGAAAGATCACCCGCTCCTTGAGGAGGCGCGAGTAGATGTCATAGGCGCGTTCGCCACGGGCGGACTGCTCGATAACCATCGGGACCAGGCCGCCAGCGGCCTGGATGTCAGAGTGCTGCTGAATATAAGAATTGCGGGACATGTCTCGCATTCACTCCCAAATAGTCATGTCTTGAATACACATAAGCCAGCGCGAAGGCTGGCTTATGAGTGTTTTCGAACGAGAGAAAAAGATCAGTCGGCTTGTGGAGCTTCTACCGGCTTGACCGCTTCTTCGTAGGAGACCGATTTGTCGGTCACGCTAGCTTTCTGCAAAACAGTATCCACAACTTGTTCTTCAAGCACAACCGAACGCACTTCGTTCATTTGCTGCTCGTTCTTGTAGTACCAGGCTACAACCTGCTCCGGCTCCTGATAAGCGGAAGCCATTTCCTGGATCAGCTCGCGAACGCGAGTGTCATCAGGCTTGAGGTCGAACTGCTTGACGACTTCAGCAACGATCAGGCCCAGCTCTACACGGCGCTTGGCTTGTTCTTCGAACAGCTCGGCTGGCAGCTGGTCTGGCTTGATGTTGCCACCGAACTGCTGAACGGCCTGCACGCGCAGACGGTTGACTTCGTTTTCCAGCAGCGCTTTTGGCACTTCGATCGGGTTGGCGGCCAGCAAGCCGTCCATTACCTGGTTCTTGACCTTGGACTTGATCGCCTGACGCAGCTCGCGCTCCATGTTCTTGCGAACTTCAGCGCGGAAGCCTTCGATACCGGTTTCCTTGATGCCGAACTGGGTGAAGAACGCTTCGTTCAGCTCAGGCAGCTTAGGCTCGGACACGGTATTGACGGTCACGGTGAACTCGGCGGCTTTATTGGCCAGCTCCAGGTTCTGGTAGTTTTCCGGGAAAGTCAGGCTCAGAACACGTTCTTCACCGGCTTTAGCACCGACCAGACCTTCTTCGAAACCTGGGATCATGCGACCCGAACCCAGCACCAGCTGAGTACCGGTGGCCGAACCGCCAGCGAACACTTCACCGTCAACCTTGCCGACGAAATCGATGTTCAGCTGGTCTTCGTTCTGCGCAGCACGCTCGATCACTTCGAAACGAACGTTCTGCTTGCGCAGGATTTCCAGCATGTTGTCCAGATCGGCGTCAGCAACGTCTGCAGACAGACGCTCAACAGCGATGGACTCGAAACCGGCAACCGTGAACTCCGGGAACACTTCGAAAGTGGCCACGTATTCCAGGTCCTGGCCTTTTTCGAAATTCTTTGGCTCTACCGAAGGTGCGCCAGCCGGGTTCAGCTTCTGCTCAACCACGGCTTCGTAGAAGGTAGCCTGGATCAGATCACCCAGTGCTTCCTGGCGAGCGCCATCTTCATAACGCTGGCGGATCACGCTCATAGGCACTTTGCCAGGACGGAAGCCTGGAATCTTGGCTTTACGTGCGGTCTGCTGCAGACGCTTGTTGACTTCAGTCTCGATGCGTTCGGCAGGCACGCCAATGGTCATGCGGCGCTCAAGAGCGGAAGTATTTTCAACAGAAACTTGCATGGATATTCCTCGTTGCACAGACGTTAGCCGGCCGTTTCCGACCCCAGAATCAAGGGCATGCATTCTAGTGGGTCAAACTCAAGAAGTCACCCTACTGAAAAAGGGCAAATAAAGAGGGAGGAATGCGGCATTCAACGGACAGCGATCCTGATCGCTTCCCTGCTGTCGAAACGTGTCTGGCACAACCCTTTGACGCTCTCTATATAAGCAGCGCAGACACCGGATCGATGCCGATCCCAACCGTGCATCACGCCCCGGACGACCAATGGCAGAAAAACCGCCAGCCGCAGGAGGCGATAAAACCAGTAACCTGAAACAAAAAAAGCCGCACTAGGCGGCTTTTTTATTGCCTTGCAAATGCGTCAAGCATCAACAAGATTTGTTCCTGGTGCGGATGAAGAGACTCGAACTCTTACACCTTGCGGCGCTGGAACCTAAATCCAGTGTGTCTACCAATTCCACCACATCCGCGTAACAGGCTTTTAAAGCAAAGGCGCCGGACCAGAAGCCAGGCGCCTTTCTTAATATGGGGTGGACGAAGGGGATCGAACCCTCGACAACGGGAGTCACAATCCCGTGCTCTACCAACTGAGCTACGCCCACCATATAACGTGTGACCGGTGTATCTACTGCTTACTTGTGCCAAATCGCCTAGTGGCGCACCCGGCAGGACTCGAACCTGCGACCATCCGCTTAGAAGGCGGATGCTCTATCCAGCTGAGCTACGGGCGCCTGTTTAATCTGTACTCTTTGACGATTACAAATTAAGAGCTTTCAATCAAACCGAGCTAATCTGCGACTCTGCCTGACCTAATCAACCAGTGCTAGCTTAACCAGTGCTGGGCTCTGCCCGACAAGTGCGACGAATCTTATAGACGACCCTTGGGGTCGTCAACTCTTTTTCGAAAAAAATTCAGTTAGATAAAGGAGTTAGCGGAATTCGCGGACCAAGCGCCTTTGCCCTTGCGTCATGACATGCGAGAATACGCGCTCTTTTTCAATCCCTCTCGATGGTTAATCACGCGTAATGACTGCAAAACTAATCGACGGCAAAGCGATCGCAGCCAGTCTGCGCCAGCAGATCGCCAAACGTGTCGCCGAGCGTCGCCTACAAGGCCTGCGCACACCGGGCCTCGCGGTGATTCTGGTCGGCAGCGATCCTGCCTCCCAGGTTTACGTCTCGCACAAGCGCAAAGACTGTGAAGAAGTCGGCTTTATCTCGCAGGCCTATGACTTGCCTGCAGAAACCAGCCAGGACGCCTTGACCGATCTGATCGATCGCCTCAATGGCGATGCGAACATCGACGGCATCCTGCTGCAATTGCCGCTGCCAGAACACCTCGACGCCTCGAAGCTGCTGGAGCGCATTCGCCCGGACAAGGATGTTGACGGTTTCCATCCTTATAACGTCGGTCGTCTGGCCCAGCGTATACCTCTGCTGCGCCCCTGCACCCCTAAAGGCATCATGGCCCTGCTGGAAAGCACCGGGGTCGATCTCTACGGGCTGGATGCAGTGGTCGTGGGCGCGTCCAACATTGTTGGGCGCCCAATGGCGATGGAGCTGTTGCTCGCGGGCTGCACGGTCACCGTTACCCACCGTTTCACCAAGGATCTGGCAGGCCATGTAGGTCGTGCAGACCTGGTGGTCGTGGCCGCCGGCAAGCCTGGACTGGTCAAGGGCGAGTGGATCAAGGAAGGCGCCATCGTGATCGACGTCGGCATAAACCGTCAGGCTGACGGCAAGCTGGTAGGCGATGTGGTGTACGAAACCGCCCTGCCCCGCGCGGGCTGGATCACGCCGGTTCCGGGTGGCGTAGGCCCGATGACCCGCGCCTGCCTGCTGGAAAACACCCTGTATGCGGCTGAAACCCTGCACGTCTAACCGTCAGGCAGCCATGAAAAAACGGCACCTTCGGGTGCCGTTTTTTTTGGTTGGGCTTTAAAGCCGGGGGTTTTCATTCGCGAGCAAGCTCGGCTGCCACAATACAGCTGTGGCCGAACCTCTTTACTCACGAAAAGGTCAGCCCATCCAAGCGCCTTACTTACGTGCGTCCTCCCAGCTTTTCAGCAACTCGTTGTAGGCAATGGTTTCACCCTTGGGTTTTTCGTTGGCCAATTTGCGTTGCGGTGCAGTTCCTCCCGCCGCCTCGCCTTTCAGGTACCAGGCTTCAGCCGTTGTTTCCGGGTTCATCTTCGGTGCGCAACCGCTGACTTCCTGAGCCTTGGAACGCTCAAGCCGGGTCATGATGGCGTCCTGATCCTTGGCCAGTCCATCCAGTGCCTGTTGCGCGGTTTTCTCACCGGTCACGGCTTCGGCGATATGGCTCCACCACAACTGCGCCAGCTTCGGATAGTCCGGAACGTTGGTGCCGGTCGGCGTCCACTGCACCCGCGCCGGGCTGCGATAGAACTCCACCAGCCCACCCAGCTTGGGCGCCAGATCAGTCATGGCCTGGGAGTTGATATCCGACTCACGAATAGGCGTCAGGCCGACGATGGTTTTCTTCAGGGAAACCGTTTTCGAGGTCACGAACTGCGCGTACAGCCACGCCGCCATCCGTTGTTTTTCCGGCGTCGACTTGAGGAACGTCCAGGAACCCACGTCCTGATACCCCAGCTTCATGCCCTCTTTCCAGTAAGGCCCCTTGGGCGATGGCGCCATCCTCCATTTCGGCGTGCCATCGGCGTTCATCACCGGCAGGCCCGGCTTGGTCATGTCGGCAGTAAAAGCGGTGTACCAGAATATCTGCTGCGCAACCGCGCCTTGCGAGGGCACCGGCCCAGACTCGGAGAAGGTCATGCCTGCAGCTTCCGGCGGTGCGTAGGCCTTGAGCCAGTCGATGTATTTCTGCGTAGCGAACACTGCCGCCGGACCGTTAGTATCGCCGCCGCGGGTAATGCTGGAACCTACCGGGTGGCAATCCTCAACCCGTATCCCCCACTCATCCACCGGCAAACCGTTGGGCAAGCCCTTGTCCCCGCCCCCAGCCATGGAGAACCAGGCATCAGTGAAACGCCAACCCAGCGACGGGTCTTTCTTGCCGTAGTCCATGTGCCCATAGACGCGCTTGCCATCAATAGTCTTGACGTCTTCGCTGAAGAAATGGGCGATGTCTTCATAAGCCGACCAGTTCAGCGGTACACCCAGGTCATAGCCGTACTTTTCCTTGAACTTGGCTTTCAGGTCCGGGCGATCGAACCAGTCGGCCCGGAACCAGTAGAGGTTGGCGAACTGCTGATCGGGCAGTTGATAAAGCTTGCCGTCCGGCGCAGTGGTGAAGGAAGTTCCGATGAAATCCTCGACATCCAGTGTCGGCGAAGTGACTTTCTTGCCCGCCTCACTGGCCATCAGATCGGTCAGCGATTGCGCCTTGCCATAACGGAAATGGGTACCGATCAAGTCAGAATCATTGACCCAGCCGTCATAAATGCTCTGATCCGACTGCATCTGGGTCTGGATCTTCTCGATCACATCGCCTTCCTGCAGCAAATCGTGGGTGAGCTTGATCCCGGTGATTTCCGTGAAGGCCTTGGCCAGCGTCTTGGACTCATACTCGTGGGTGGTCAGGGTTTCCGACACCACCTTGATGCTCATGCCACGAAACGGCTCGGCCGCCTTGATGAACCACTCAAGCTCGGACAGCTGCTGCTCCGGGGTCAGGGTCGACGGTTTGAATTCGCTGCCGATCCATTTCTTTGCCGCATCTTCATAGGCGTCAGCCCATGCGGTCAGGCTCAGCCCGCTGAGCGCCATCATGGCGGTCAGTGTCACGCTATGTCGCATTCTGTTGTTTTTGTCGAACATAGACACCTCCTGGTTATTTATCTTGAGGGACGTACCGATCAAGTCGCATCACTGCATTGCGAACACCCTTCGGCTAACCCCAGCGCATTACCACCAACAACCACACCAGGGACAGCACGGAGGCGACCCAGATGCTCCAGTCAGTCACGCCGATGACCAGCAAATGCAGGTAGGCGCTTCCGAGAAGTCCAATGAACAAACGATCGCCACGGGTGGTGGTGATCGGCAAAAAGCCACGCCGCTCGATGGACGGCGAATGCAGTTCCCAGGCCGTCATGCCGGTCAGCAAGGCGGCGATGGCGATGAAGAAAGCGGCGGTGGGCGTGGTCCAGGCCATCCATTCCATTTTCGTGACTCCTCAGACCCGGCCCAGGGCAAAGCCCTTGACCACATGGTTGCGAACGAACCAGATCACCAGCATGCCGGGCAGAATGGTCAGCACCCCCGCCGCTGCCAGCACACCCCAGTCGATGCCCGAAGCCGAGACCGTGCGCGTCATGACGGCGGCAATTGGCTTGGCATTCACTGACGTCAGGGTCCGCGCGAGCAGCAGCTCGACCCAGGAAAACATGAAGCAGAAAAAGGCCGTGACACCGATGCCGGAGCCGATCAACGGAATGAAGATCTTCACGAAAAACTTGGGGAAGCTATAACCGTCGATGTAAGCGGTTTCATCGATTTCCTTTGGTACACCGGACATGAAACCTTCGAGAATCCACACCGCCAGCGGCACGTTGAACAGGCAATGAGCCAACGCCACGGCAATATGCGTATCGAATAAGCCAATGGACGAATAAAGCTGGAAGAACGGCAGCAGGAAAACCGCTGGTGGCGCCATGCGATTGGTCAGCAGCCAGAAGAACAGATGTTTGTCGCCCAGAAACCGGTAGCGCGAGAAGGCATAAGCAGCGGGCAATGCAGCGCTCAGGGAAATCACCGTGTTCAGGCACACATAGTACAGCGAGTTGATGTAACCGCTGTACCAGCTGGGGTCGGTAAAGATCACTCGGTAATTGGCGACGGTGAAGTCCTGCGGCCACAGGGTCAGGCCACCGAGTATCTCGGTATTGCTCTTGAACGACATGTTCAGCAGCCAGTAAATGGGCACCACCAGGAACAGAATGTAGATCAGCAACGGCACCAGTTTGCGCGCGGTCATGGCCAGCCCTCAGTTCTTGTCGCCGTGGGTCATGGCGGTATAAAACAGCCAGGACACCAGCAGAATGATCAGGAAGTACACCAGCGAAAAAGCAGCTGCCGGGCCGAGGTCGAATTGGCCAATGGCCATTTGTGTCAGGGTCTGGCTAAGGAACGTCGTGGCGTTGCCGGGGCCGCCACCGGTGAGCACGAAGGGCTCGGTATAGATCATGAAGCTGTCCATGAAGCGCAGCATCACGGCGATCAGCAGCACGCTTTTCATCTTGGGCAACTGAATGTGCCGGAATACCGCCCAGGCCGAAGCACGGTCGATGCGTGCCGCCTGGTAATAAACATCGGGAATGGCCCGCAGTCCGGAGTAACAGAGCAGCGCCACCAGCGAAGTCCAGTGCCAGACATCCATGATCAGCACCGTGACCCAGGCGTCCATGGTATTGGCGGCATAGTTGTAGCTCAGGCCCAGACTGTTCAGGCCCCACCCCAGCAAGCCGATATCGGCACGCCCGAATATCTGCCAGATGGTGCCCACTACGTTCCAGGGAATCAGCAACGGAATGGTCATGACGATCAGGCACAACGACGACCAACGCCCCTTGGTGGGCATGGTCAGGGCGATGCCGATGCCCAACGGTATCTCGATCAGCAGCACGCAGCCTGAGTAGATGAACTGGCGCAGCAGTGAGTCATGCAGACGCGGGTCCAGTAGCACCTGGCGATACCAGTCCGCACCGACGAAATAGCGGCTCGACTGGTCGAAGATGTCCTGCACCGAATAATTGACCACAGTCATCATCGGGATGATGGCGCTGAATGCCACCAGCAGAAAGACCGGGAGTACCAACCACCAGGCCTTGTTGTTCTTAACCTTATTCATGGCCAGCAGCCTCCAGCAGGTAGTCATCGGCATAGACCATCAACCACTGCCCCGGAAAGCTGATCCAGGCCTGCTTCTGGGGGACCGGTTTGTCTTCGGCCAGGCGGATTTTCAGTTTTTTCCCGGCCAGATGCAGAGTCAGAATCTTGTAGGTCCCCAGATCTTCGACGTGGGCGACCTCCGCACAGAAGGCATCATCGTAGGGGCCGTCCCAGACATGCACGAACTCAGGGCGAATACCGACCTTCAAGCTGCTGAAAGACGTCTGCGCAATCCGCGCCTGCATCGCCTCGGACAACGCCAGGTGTACGCCGCCGAAGCCGACGCCACCGGGTTCAGGCTGCACGTCGATGAGGTTCATGCCGGGGCTGCCAATGAAATAACCGACGAAGGTATGCCGGGGTTTCTCGAACAACTCCCGGGGCGTGCCGAACTGCACGATCTGCCCGCCATACATCACCGCAATCTTGTCGGCGAAAGTCGACGCCTCCAATTGATCGTGGGTGACGTAAACCATGGTGATGTTGAACTGCTCATGGATCTGCTTGAGCTTGCGCCGTAGCTTCCACTTCAAATGCGGGTCGATAACGGTCAGCGGCTCATCGAAAAGGATCGCCGATACGTCATCGCGTACCAGCCCACGGCCCATGGAAACCTTCTGTTTTTCATCGGCGGTGAGGTTACGTGCCTTCTTCTTCAGTAGGGTTTGTAGGTCTAGTACGTCAGCAATTTCCTGAACCTTGGCCAGAATCTTCTCTTTATCCATGCCCTGGTTACGTAACGGAAACGCCAGGTTATCGAACACGGTCATGGTGTCGTACACCACGGGAAACTGGAAAACCTGAGCGATGTTGCGCCGCTCCGGAGTCAGTTCGTTGACCACCCGGGAATCGAACAACACCTGCCCCTCGGACGGGATGAGCAGCCCGGAAATGATATTGAGCAACGTTGACTTGCCGCAGCCCGAAGGTCCCAACAAGGCATAGGCCCCGCCCTGCTCCCAGATATGGTTCATCTCGCGAATGGCGTAATCATCAGCGCTGGTCGGCTGACTGCTATAGCTATGGGCGAGGTTCTGCAAACGGATTTCAGCCATCAGGCAACCCTCGCCATGCGCAAGCCGGGCGCCTGAATCAAGCGCCCCTGCGGGTCAAAAACAAACAGCTTATGGGTCGGGATGTAGACCCGGATCGGCGTATCGACGTCGTATTCGTGCACCCCCGGCAGGTGCAGCACCAGGGAGAAATGCTCGTTGCGAACGTGCAGAAAGGTTTCCGAACCGCTGATTTCCGCCAGTTCCACCGTCACCGCCAGCTCCAGGTCGTCATCATTGGAGGGCACCAGGCTCAGGTGGCTGGGGCGCACGCCGAAGCGGTAATCGCCGTCGCCGATCTTGCGCAGGTCGATGTTGAGCGGGAAATGCACGAAATTGGCGAAGCTGACTTCATTGCCCTCGATACGACCCGGCATCAGGTTGATAGGCGGTTCGGAAAACAACTCTGCTGCCAGCACGGTGGCGGGCCGATGGTAAACCTCCGCAGTCTTGCCGCTTTGAATCAGGCGCCCTTCGTGCAGGATCGTGGTGGTGCCACCCAGCGCCAGGGCCTCGTTGGGTTCGGTGGTGGCATAAATAGCGATGGTGTGCCGAGCCTCGAAGAGCTCACGCATTTCCTGACGCAGTTCCTCGCGCAACTTGTAGTCGAGGTTGACCAGCGGCTCATCGAACAGAATCAGCTCTGCATCCTTGACCAGCGCCCGGGCCATGGCCGTGCGCTGCTGCTGCCCGCCCGACAACTCCAGTGGGTGGCGTGACAGAAACTTTTCGATGCGCAGCATTTTTGCGGTTTCCAGCACCTTGCTCTGGATCACATCCTTTGCGACACCGGCCTGACGCAGCGGCGAGGCGATGTTCTCGAAAACGCTCATGCTCGGGTAATTGATGAACTGCTGATAAACCATCGACACGTTGCGTTGGCGCACCGGGCGCTGGGTGACATCGACGCCGTTCATCAGGATGCGGCCGCTGGCGGGCTTGTCGAGGCCAGCCATAAGACGCATCAGGCTGGTCTTGCCCGAGAGGGTTCGCCCCAGCAGCACATTGAAGGATCCAGCCTCGAAGCTTAAAGAGACGTCATCGATCCAGGTTTGACCATCAACGACATAACTGACGTGCTCCAGTGTGAGTGACATGGCATTCCCTTCATCCGATGCGTTTTTATTTTTGTGATCAGAACTTTCGGCTTGCCTGGAGATAGCGACATTCGTGCCAAAACGGCGTGCAATTCGCTGTTGGCGTAAGAGGCCTGCGCTAGAGCCATCGATCAAAAAAAGCAGAAACCCCCTGTTTCGTTGCTGAACAAAAATGAACAGCAAAGGCTGAACAGTTGAACAAACCGAACATTGACTTTGAACAATCCTGAACAACACTGGATAAACGTTTCGAGCAAGGACGCTCATGCCAGTCGTAAAACAAAAACAAGAAAGCACTCGCAGGAATCACGCGCATGGCCTTGATAGGCGGATCGATCGCTCACGACATCATCATCAAAGAGTCCTGGACACGCTGCCGCGAGTTCGGGCTGGATCACCAGTCGCGCCCCTCCTTCGGTCAGTTGCCCAGTGGTCAGGTCACGTACCTGCTGGAGCAGCACGGCTCGCTGGTACAGACCACCCATCAGGAGGTCCTGCCCTTTTACGAAAATATCCTGAGTAACTCCAATTGCCTGATCCTGCTGGCTGACAATCAGGGCCAGGTGCTCAAGTCGTGGGGCACCAAACGCTTTGTCGAGCCCGCCCAGGCCCGGGGATTTCTGGCAGGTGCCAGCTGGGTCGAGCGCGGCACCGGCACCAACGCCATCGGCACCGCACTGGCCTGCGAACAGGCTGTGCACATCGAGCACGATGAACACTTCCTGAAGGCCAACCGCTTCATGACCGGCTCGGCCGCGCCGATATTCGATGCCGAGCGCCGCATGATTGCGGTGCTGGACGTCTCCAGCGACAGCTTCCTGCCGCCCTCCCACACCTTGGGCATGGTGAAAATGATGAGTCAGTCGGTGGAGAATCGGCTGATCCTCGATCACTTCCAGCGCGACTACTTTCAACTGACCTTCAACACCGGCCTGAACAATTTGGACAGCCAATGGGCCGGGTTGCTGATCTTCGACGAAAGCGGCCAGATCCTTTGCGCCAACCGCCGGGCCGATACATTGCTGGGGGTCAACCTGGCCCACAGCACCCTGGAAAACCTGTTCAAGAATCCGCTTTCGCAACTGCTGGAACAATCCGACGGCCAGCCGTTCCCCTTGCAAGCCGCCGGGCATAACCGCTTCCATGGCTTGTTGCGCCGCCCCAGGCAGCCGCCATCGCGGATGCACCTGGTACAGTCTGAAAACCCGCCACAACCGAGCGCCGCGCTGTCTCTGAAAACCATTGGCTTAGGCGACGCCAAAGTGGAAAAAGCGGTACGCCACGCCGAGCGCCTGCTGGAGAAAAACATCCCGCTGTTGATCCAGGGCGAAACCGGAGTCGGCAAGGAAGTCTTCGTCAAGGCCCTGCATGACGCCAGCTCACGCGGCAAGCACCCGTTGATTGCCGTCAATTGTGCAGCGATCCCCGCCGAACTGGTGGAGTCCGAATTGTTCGGCTACGAGAAGGGCGCCTTCACCGGCGCCAACCAGAAAGGCAGCATTGGTCTGATCCGCAAGGCTGATAAAGGCACGTTGTTTCTGGATGAAATCGGCGACATGCCGTTGCCGGTTCAGGCTCGATTATTGAGGGTGCTGCAGGAGCGCAACGTTCAGCCGCTGGGTAGCAGCGAGTTATACCCGGTGGATATCCGCCTGATCTGCGCCACCAACCGAACCTTGCGCGACCAGGTTCAGGCCGGACATTTCCGTCAGGACCTGTACTACCGCATCAATGGCTTCAACCTTGAATTGCCGCCCTTGCGTGAACGTACTGACAAGGCGAGGCTGTTCCGACGCATCTGGGAGCAGCATCGCGACAGCCACCAGAACGCGGGTTTCGATCCCGAAGTGCTGGAGCTGTTCGAACGCCACCCCTGGCCGGGCAACCTGCGCCAGCTCAACAGCGTGATCCAGGTCGCCCTGGCCCTGACCGATGAACAAGCGGTGGGCCTGGAACACCTGCCCGAGGATTTCTTTGCGGACCTGGAAGGCTATGAAGCCGAGAAAGAACCCCACAACCCGACGCTGGAGGACACGGCGGATCTGCATGATTTGCTGAAAGCGGCGGGAGGCAACATCTCGCAACTGGCCAGACGCCTGGGGGTCAGTCGCAATACGCTTTACAAGCGGTTGAGGGAGCAGCGGGCTTAAGGGGAGATTTCATTACCACAGATCCTGTTGGAGCGAGGCTTGCCCGCGAATGCACAGGCTCAAGTTTTAAGATATTTGTTGACTGTACTGGCCTCTTCGCGGGCAAGCCTCGCTCCAACAGAACCACGCACTCACCTAACGTGGGAGTCGCCCCGTCGCCAAGGCGCCGCGCTGTCGCGCAGCAAACGGTGAGCTTGTTGGAGCGAGGCTTGCCCGCGAATGCGGTGGCTCGGGTTTGGAGATGTTTGCTGACTGCACCGGCCTCTTCGCGGGCAAGCCTCGCTCCAACAGAACCACGCATTCACCTAACGTGGGAGCGAGCTTGCTCGCGAAAGGCTTGATGCGGTGTGCCAGGTACACCACATCGCGGACAATTTCGCTCCTACAGGGTCTGTTCCGATCAGTCAGCCAGACGCCAGGTCGTACCGCCCTTGCCGTCTTCCAGCACAACCCCCATGGCGGTGATCTGGTCGCGGATTCGGTCGGATTCAGCCCAGTCCTTCGCAGCACGGGCCGCCAGGCGAGCCTGGATCAGCGCTTCGACTTCTGCTGCATCAACCCGGCCTTCGGCGCCAGCGCGCAGGAAGTCGTCGGCTTCAAGCTGCAACACGCCCAGTACGCTGGCGAGTTCCTTCAAACGTGCCGCCAGGCCTGCCGCTGCCGGCAGGTCGGTTTCACGCAGACGGTTGATCTCGCGCACCATCTCGAAGAGCACGGCGCAGGCTTCAGGGGTGCCGAAGTCGTCGTCCATCGCTGCAGAGAAACGTTCGACGAACGCCTCGCCACCGGCAGGTGCCACCGCAGGCAAGCCCTTGAGCGCGTGATAGAAGCGCTCCAGCGCCGACTTGGATTCCTTCAGGCTGTCTTCGGAATAGTTGATCGCGCTGCGGTAATGGCTGGACACCAGCAGGTAACGCACCACTTCCGGATGGTATTTATCCAGCACGTCGCGGATGGTGAAGAAGTTGTTCAAGGACTTGGACATCTTCTCGCCATTGATGCGGATCATGCCGCAATGCATCCAGGCATTGGCGTAGGTCTTGCCGGTGGCAGCTTCGCTCTGGGCGATTTCGTTTTCGTGATGCGGGAACTCGAGATCGCTGCCGCCACCATGAATATCGAAGGTCTCGCCGAGGCAGCAGGTGGACATCACCGAGCATTCGATATGCCAGCCCGGACGCCCCGGCCCCCAAGGCGACTCCCAGCTAGGCTCGCCCGGCTTGACGCCTTTCCACAGCACGAAGTCCAGCGGATCGTCCTTGGACTCGTCCACTTCGATGCGGGCACCGATGCGCAGGTCTTCGATCTTCTTGCGCGACAGCTTGCCGTAACCCAGGAACTTGCCGACGCGGTAGTACACGTCGCCATTGCCCGGTGCATAGGCGTAGCCCTTGTCGATCAGGGTCTGGATCATGGCGTGCATGCCAGGGATATGATCGGTGGCACGCGGTTCCATGTCCGGCGGCAGGATGTTCAGCCGCGCTTCGTCTTCGTGCATCGCGTCGATCATGCGTGCGGTCAGGGCGTCGAAGGTCTCGCCGTTATCCCGCGCACGGTTGATGATTTTGTCGTCGATGTCGGTGATGTTGCGCACATACGTCAGGTCATACCCGCTGAAACGCAGCCAGCGGGTGACCAGGTCGAAAGCCACCATGCTGCGGCCATGGCCCAGGTGGCAGTAGTCGTACACGGTCATCCCGCAGACGTACATGCGCACCTTTTTGCCATCCAGCGGCTTGAAGACTTCTTTACTCTTGGTGAGTGTGTTGTAGATCGAAAGCACGACGGTTCCTTATTGGCCCCACGAATCTCGCAGAGTCACTGTACGGTTGAATACCGGGTGACCAGGTTTCGAGTCCTTGATGTCCGCGCAGAAATAACCTTCGCGTTCGAACTGGAAACGGTCTTCCGGTTGCGCTTGCCCCAATGACGGTTCAGCACGACAACCAGTGAGCACCTGCAGGGAGTCGGGATTGATGTTTTCAAGGAAACTGGCGCCCTCTTCGGCCTTCTCCGGGTTCGGCGACCGGAACAGGCGGTCGTACAGACGCACTTCGCATTCAACGCTTTCAGCAGCCGGGACCCAGTGGATCACGCCTTTGACCTTGCGGCCTTCCGGGTTCTTGCCCAGGGTGTCCGGGTCATACGAGCAACGCAGCTCGACGATGTTGCCATCGGCGTCCTTGATCGCTTCATCGGCGCGGATCACATAGCTGCCACGCAGGCGCACTTCGCCACTTGGCTCAAGGCGCTTGTAGCCTTTGGGCGGTTCTTCCATGTAGTCGTCGCGATCGATGTAGATTTCCCGGGAGAACGGCAATTCACGCACGCCCAGGTCTTCTTTCGGATGACGCGCCAGCTCCAGCTTCTCGACCTGGCCTTCCGGGTAGTTGGTGATCACGACTTTCAGCGGACGCAGTACGCACATGGCGCGCGGTGCGCTGCGGTCAAGGTCGTCACGGATGCTGAATTCGAGCATGGCGAAATCCACCACGCCGTCGGAACGGTTGGTGCCGATCATTTCGCAGAAGTTGCGGATCGAAGCTGGCGTGTAGCCGCGACGGCGGAAGCCCGACAGCGTCGACATGCGCGGATCGTCCCAGCCATGAACGTGCTTCTCATCGACCAGTTGCTTGAGCTTGCGCTTGCTGGTGATGGTGTAGTTCAGGTTCAGGCGCGAGAACTCGTACTGACGCGGCTTGCTTGGCACCGGCAGGTTATCGAGGAACCAGTCGTACAGCGGACGGTGGCTTTCGAATTCCAGAGTGCAGATCGAGTGGGTGATGCCTTCGATGGCGTCCGACTGACCGTGGGTGAAGTCGTAGATCGGGTAGATGCACCACTTGTCGCCGGTCTGGTGGTGATGAGCGTGGCGAATGCGATACAGGATCGGGTCGCGCAGGTTCATGTTCGGCGAAGCCATGTCGATCTTGGCACGCAGAACACGGGCGCCGTCTTCGAACTCGCCGGCCTTCATGCGGGCGAACAGGTCCAGGTTGTCCTCGACGCTGCGCTCACGGAAGGGGCTGTTCTTGCCCGGCTCGGTCAGGGTGCCACGGTATTCGCGGGCCTGCTCGGGGGTCAGGTCATCCACATAGGCCTTGCCGGCCTTGATCAGATCGACGGCCCAGTCGTGCAGTTGATCAAAGTACTGCGAGGCATAACGCACTTCGCCGGACCACTGGAAACCCAGCCACTTGACGTCGCTTTCAATGGCGTCGATGTATTCCTGGTCTTCCTTGGCCGGGTTGGTGTCATCGAAACGCAGGTGCGTGACGCCACCGAACTCCTGAGCAAGGCCGAAGTTCACACAGATCGATTTGGCGTGACCGATGTGCAGGTAGCCGTTGGGCTCCGGCGGGAAACGGGTCACGATCTGGGTGTGCTTGCCCGAGTCCAGGTCAGCCTGCACGATAGGGCGCAGGAAGTTGGTTGGAATAGCAGGGCCTGCCTTTGAATTCGCAGCGGGGTCTGTGGGCTTGCTCATAGGATCCTTGAACGTACAAGTGCGCGGCCAGGGTAGGCCGACTAAATCAAAGCGCTTATCATAGCCGAAGCTGTCAAGCCCCTGACAGCGCGCAGTGCGAAAACTCGGCAGCGGATGGCACCCATTTGGCTAAGGAGGTGTCAAAAACCGCCCGGAATTATGTAACCAGCACGCTAGACTGCGCGTCAGGGTTGTATCCGCGAGCGGTACAAGGCGGCCGGCACGCCCCCAAACGAATTCCAAAAGAGCGATTTCAGACATGTCCAAAGTAAAACTGACGACCAACCACGGCGATATCGTGCTGCAACTGGATGCCGAAAAAGCACCCGTGACCGTTGCCAACTTCATCGAATACGTTAACGCCGGGCATTACGAAAACACTGTCTTTCACCGCGTGATCAGCAACTTCATGATTCAGGGCGGCGGTTTCGAGCCCGGCATGAAAGAAAAGAAAGACAAGCGCCCGAGCATCAAGAACGAAGCCAACAACGGCCTGCTGAACAAGAAGTACAGCGTTGCCATGGCCCGCACCATGGAGCCGCATTCGGCCTCCGCGCAGTTCTTCATCAACGTCAGCGACAACGACTTCTTGAACCACAGTGCACAGACCGTCCAGGGCTGGGGCTACGCAGTGTTCGGTGAAGTGATTGAAGGCAAGGACGTTGTCGACAAGATCAAGGGTGTTGCCACCACGTCCAAGGCAGGCCACCAGGATGTACCGGCCGACGACGTGATCATCGAGAAAGCCGAGATCGTTGAGTGATACTGCTGATCTCCGATCTGCACCTGGAAGAGGAACGCCCGGACATTACCCGGGCGTTTCTGAGTCTGCTCGAAGGCCGCGCCCGCACAGCCGAGGCGCTGTACATCCTCGGGGATTTTTTCGAAGCCTGGATTGGCGACGATGCCATGTCGCCCTTCCAGCGCTCGATTTGTGAGGCCCTGCGCGCCTTGAGCGACAGCGGCACAAAGATTTTCCTGATGCATGGCAACCGCGACTTCATGATCGGCAAGGCGTTTTGCAAAGCCGCAGGCTGCACCCTGCTCAACGACCCCAGCGTGGTTAACCTCAATGGTGAGCCCGTGTTGCTGATGCATGGCGACAGCCTGTGCACCCGCGATGAAGCCTATATGCGCATGCGCCGTTACCTGCGTAACCCGCTGACGCTATGGATACTGCGCCACCTGCCCCTGACCACCCGCCACAAGCTGGCGCGCAAGTTGCGCAGTGAAAGCCGGGCCCAGACCAGGATGAAAGCCAACGACATCGTCGATGTCACCCCCGAAGAAGTGCCGCGGGTGATGACCGAGTTCGGCGTACGCACCTTGATCCACGGCCACACCCACCGTCCGGCCATCCACAAACTGATGATCGGCGATGACGCTGCCAAGCGAATCGTGCTGGGTGACTGGGACCGTCAGGGCTGGGCACTGCAGGTCGACGAGCATGGGTTTCAGCTGGCGGCGTTTGACTTCGTGCCGCCGCAGTTGGTGTTGGGGAGGGATGATCGCATCGCGTGAGCTGAGGCGGTGTCGGCAACTGACACACCGCAATCGCGGGCAAGCCCACTCCTACAAGGATCGTGCAAACCCTGTGGGAGCGACCGGGGTGGCAATCTACCTTGCTCGCGAATCAGGCGACGCGACCCATCAATGCCCCGCCGCCGCAGGCCCTGCCTTGGACGTAAACGGCGGCTTGGCCATCCATACCAGCAGGATCAGCGCCATGAACGCCCAGCCGAGCATGTAGAAATAATCCACGGTGGACATCATGTATGCCTGGCTGGTGACCAATGCGTCCATCTGCGCATAGGCCTGCCCGCTTGCCCCGCCCAGGTTGTTCAGGGCATCGCGGGTTATCGGGTCATAGGTGTTGATGCTCTCGCTCAGGTAGGCATGGTGCTGGGTAGCACGGCGAATCCAGATCCAGGTGGTCAGCGAGGCCGCAAAGCTGCCCCCCAGGTTACGCAGGAAGGTCGCAAGCCCCGAGCCATCGGCGATCTGATCGGGTGGCAGGTCCGACAGCAGAATGGTCAGAGTCGGCATGAAGAACAACGCCACCCCTGCCCCCATGAACAACTGCACCAGCGCGATGTGCTCGAAATCCACCTGGCTGTTGAAGTTGGCGCGCATGAAGCAACTCAAGCCAATGGCCAGGAACGCTAGCCCCGCCAGTAACCTTAGATCGAATTTGGTCGCGTATTTGCCGACAAAAGGCGACATCAGTACCGGCAGAATCCCGATGGGCGCCACCGCCAGCCCCGCGTAGGTCGCGGTGTAACCCATCTGGGTCTGCAACCATTGAGGCAACAGCAGGTTGATGCCGAAGAAACCTGCGTAGCCGCCCACCAACGTGATGGTGCCAATACGGAAGTTACGGAAGGCGAACAGCCGCAAATTGACGATGGGGTGCTTGTCAGTCAGCTCCCAAATGATGAACACCGCCAGGCCAATGACCGAGATCACCGAGCCGATCAGGATGAAGCTGGATTCGAACCAGTCCAGGTCGTTGCCCTTGTCGAGCACTATCTGCAACGCCCCGACGCCCACGATCAGGCTCAGCAGGCCGATGTAATCCATCGGCTGGCGGCTGGTGGTAACGGGGCGTTTGGCCATTTGCGTGCGCACCACCAGGGCCGCGAACAGGCCAATGGGTACGTTGATGAAGAAGATCCACGGCCAGCTGTAACTGTCAGTGATCCAGCCCCCCAAAATCGGCCCGGCAATCGGCGCCACCACAGTGACCATCGCCAGCAATGCCAGTGCCATCCCCCTTTTGGCCGGGGGATAAACCGCAATCAGCAGCGTCTGGGTCATAGGGTAAAGCGGCCCGGCGACGACACCCTGCAGCACGCGAAAACCCACCAGTTCCGGCATCGACTGGGAGATCCCGCACAGGAACGACGCAATGACAAACAGCACCGTGGCCCATATGAATAGCTTTACCTCACCGAAACGTCGGCTGAGCCAGCCGGTCAATGGCAAGGCAATCGCGTTACTCACGGCAAACGAGGTGATTACCCAGGTGCCCTGCTCGGAACTCACGCCCAGGTTGCCGGAAATCGTCGGCAGCGCCACGTTGGCGATGGTGGTGTCGAGCACCTGCATGAAGGTCGCCAGCGACAGGCCGATGGTGCACATCAACAGGCTGGGCGGCGTAAATGAGGCTGGGGCGGAAGCGTTGGAAGCCATCGCGAATCCTTGATCGGGAACAGAGCCCCGGCCGTGTGACCGGGGCTAAACAGGCTGTGACGGATCAGCGTTGGGCGGTCTTGCCGTCAGCTGCGCTGTTCTCGTGGATAAGACGAGTGATCAGCGCATCGGCTTGAGCCAACTGCTCTTCATAGATATTGGTGGTGAACGACGCTTTCTGCGGTGGCTGTTGCGCCAGCACCGGGCCGCTCTGGTCGTGCAGGTTGACATCGACCACGGTCGACAAGCCGATCCGCAGCGGATGCTGAGCCAGTTCGTCAGGGTTGATGTGGATGCGCACAGGCACCCGTTGCACGATCTTGATCCAGTTACCGGTGGCATTCTGGGCAGGCAGCAACGCGAACGCGCTACCCGTACCGGCACCGAGGCTGTCGACCGTGCCGCTGTACTTCACGTCACTGCCGTACAGGTCCGAGGTGATGTCCACCGCCTGGCCGATGCGCATCTTGCCCAGTTGGGTCTCCTTGAAGTTGGCATCGATCCACAGCTGATCCAGCGGGATGACTGCCATCATGGCGGTCCCCGGCTGCACACGCTGGCCCAGTTGCACGGTGCGCTTGGCGACGTAACCGGTTACCGGTGCGACCAGGGTGCTGCGGGCATTGGCCAGATATGCCTGGCGCAACTGCGCGGCGGCGGCTTTCACGTCCGGGTGCGAGGAAATCACGGTGTCATCCACCAGGGCGACGCTGCCCACCAGTTGCTGCTGAATGTTGTTCAGCGCGCTTTGGGCGGAGGTCAGGTCATCCCGGGCGTGGGACAGTTCTTCCTGGGAAATTGCCCCGCCTGCTGCCAGGTTTTTCCGACGATTGAAGTTGTCCTGGGCCCGCTGCACCGCCGTGCGCTGGGCGGCCAGTTGCGCCCTTATGCCATCGACGTTGCTGTAGAGGCCCCGCACCTGACGCACAGCCTTGCCCAGATTGGCTTCGGCGTTTTGCAGGCCGATGGCCGCGTCCGAGGGGTCGAACTTGAGGAGCACCTGGCCTTCGCGCACCAGATCGCCGTCGTCCGCACCAATACTGACGACCGTGCCGGTCACCAGTGGCGTGATCTCGACCACGTTGCCATTGACGTAGGCGTCGTCGGTGCTTTCGTTCCAGCGCCCATAGACTTCATACCAGCCCCAGACACCCAGGCCACCGAGGATGACGATGACCGCCACGCCAAACAACAGCAACTTGCGCTTGCGAGGGTTGGCCTTGGGCCTTGGGTCCTGGCCGCTCTCGGCAGCTGGCTTGGCGTCTTGGGGAGCTTTTTGCTCGTTTGATGCGTTTTCGCTAGGGACAGTAGCCATGACGATTACCTTGGGTTAGTCAGCGAAACAGTCGACGAATCGCCCTGCGCGGCGTTTTGTTCAGGGCTCTGGCTGGCAGAGACTCCGTCAAAACCACCGCCCAGGGCCTGCATCAACTGAATCGACAAATCGATTCGTTCGGCGTTGAGGTCAGCAAGCTGGCGTTGCGACTGCAGCAATTGCTGCTCGACCGTCAGCACATCCAGGTAGTTGCCGATGCCGGATCCGTAGCGTTGGGTCGCGGTGTCGTAAGACTGCTGAATGATGTCAGTCGCCCGCTGCCTGGCTTCGATCTGGCCATTGAGCGAGCGCAGTTGGCCGATGTCATCGCTGACGTCGCCCAAGGCACGGATCAGGCTTTTGTTGTACTGGGCCACAGCGAGGTCGTAATCGGCATCCCGGGCATCCAGGTCCGCGCGCAACCGTCCGCCGTCGAATAGCGGCAGCGACACCGTCGGGCCGACATTGAAGAAGCGGCTGGCCGAACCGAACATCGCATCTCCCAGCAAGGACTCGCCGCCAGCCGAAGCGCTCAGGTTCAGGTTCGGGTAGAAATTGGTCTTGCCGGCAACGATGTTCTTGCTCGCCGCCTCAACCCGCCAGCGGGCCGCCACCAGATCCGGGCGACGCCCCAGCAACTCGGCGGGCAGCGAAGACGGCAGGGCCACCACACTCGGCTTCAGGACATTGGGACGGCGGATGTCGTCGCCGCGGTCCGGGCCCTTACCCAGCAACACAGCCAGCGCTATTTTTGCGCTGCGCAGACGCTTGTCGGCATCCACCAGGCTTTCCTGCGAACCCGCCTGAAGGCTTTGGGTCTGCTGGAACTGGTACTGGCTGTCGATGCCCGACTTGAGGCGGCGCGAGCCCAGGTCCAGCAATTGAGTCGTGCGCTTGAGATCGTCCTTGGCCAGGTCATAAACAATGAAGGCCTGCCCCAGATCGCTGTAGGCGCGGGCCACATCGGCCGCGAGGGTCAACTGCGCTGCCTGCTGATCGACTTCGGCGGCGCGCTCCTGCCCCAAAGCTGCCTCCCAGGCTGCACGCTGACCACCCCACAGATCGAAGGTGTAGCTGAAGTCCACGCCCAGGGTCCGCACGGTCGCATAGGTGCCACCGATACCGGTCGGATCCTGATCACGGGCCAGACGCGAACGGCTGATGCCGCCGCTGGCGTCCACCGTCGGCAAGCGTGCGGCATTGGCGGCATAGGCCGCGGCACTGGCTTGGTGGGTGCGGGCACTGGCGACCTGCATGTCCGGGCTGTCGCGCAGTGCTTCGGTGATCAGGCCATCAAGTTGCGGATCGCCGAGGCTTTTCCACCAGTCGCGTTCCGGCCAGGCGGCAGGCGACAAGGTCACGCCTTTCAGGCTGTTGGCGGCGTGAAGGTCCTTGGCATCCAGGTTCACGCCCGAAGTATCCAATCCACTGTAGTTGGCGCAACCGGTAAGGCTCATGGCAAGGACCATCAGACTGAATCCGGTACGCAGTATCGCGGGCTTCATTTCTCACCTGTGGCGATCAAATCAAGACGTTCAAGGGTTATCTGGTCACCTGCGGCAACCAGCACCTTAAGCAGGATCTGCTTGAGCGTAGCGACCTCTCCAGCATTCAGGTCGCTGAACAAGTCATTCATGGCATTAGCGCCAATCTGCGGCATCAAGTCCGCCAGGCGCTGACCTTCGGGGGTCAGCACCAGATGCACTTGTCGCCGATCGGCTGCCGAGCGATTGCGAATCAGCAGTTGTTTCTGCTCCAGGCGGTCGAGCATGCGGGTCATCGAGCCACTGTCCAGGGACAGGTGGCGGCACAGTTCAGCCGGGGTGTTAGTACCGAATTGGGCGACGATTATCAGCACCTTGAACTGTGCAGCGGTGACGTCGTAAGACTCCAGGTACTTGTCCAACAGACGATCCTTGAGCCCATTCGTTCGACCGATCAACAGCCCCATCGCACTGGAATGAAAATTATCGGGAGAGAAATGCTTCATCGAACCACCAGAAAGCTGCTTAGGCAGGGAATAGTGGCGATATTACTGCTTAGGCAGCGAATGGCAAAGCACTAATTAGCAAGCTTTCTATTTGCTCAAAAAAAAACGACAACCGGCGATCACCGGTTGTCGTTTCGGGAACAGCAATAAGGTCAAGCCGACATTGGCACGCCGCTATGGAAACGAAAATCTTCGTCCGGACTCTCGATCAGCTCGCGCTCGGCCAAGCGTATTTCTTCGATTTTGGCCGACACATCGGCCTGGTCACCGTAGGCATACGCCAGTTTAAGGTAATCCTGGAAATGCCGGGCTTCGGACTTCAACAGGCTGGCGTAGAACTTGCCCAGTTCTTCATCCAGATGCGGCACCAGCGCGGCGAACCGCTCACAGGAGCGAGCCTCGACGATGGCACCCACAACCAGCGCATCGGTCAACCGATACGGGTTGTGGGTACGCACCAGCTTGCGCAACGACCCGGCATAACGCGCCGAACTGATGTTGGCCATCGGAATGCCGCGCTTCTTGATGATCGCGATCACCTGCTCGAAATGCCGCAGCTCTTCACGGGCCAGGCGCGACATTTTGCTCAGCAGGTCGAACTTGTCGTTGTACTGAAACATGAACTGGAAAGCCGCACCGGCTGCTTTCTTCTCGTTGTTCGCATGGTCGATCAACAGGATGTCCAGGTTGCGCAATGCCGCCTGAACCCAGCTATCGGGGGTGCGGCACAGCAGGAAGGCTTCGATTTCAGGGATCGGGTACATAGGCTCACAGATAGCCGACTGGCAAAACGCAGCATTATACGAGCGTCATGGGATACAGCCACTGATAAAGCGCTGATTCAGATCAAGGCCCGCCCACCTGCACAGCGGCAGACTGCAACTATAGTTGTGCAAGGCATCTCGACTCGCAGCCTGGAGGTCACGCTCATGCAAGATATCCGCAGCATTCTGGTGGTCATTGAACCCACACTGGAAACCCGGCCCGCTGACAGCCTGGCGCTCAAGCGTGCACGGCTGATCGCCGGGGTGACGGGTGCGCACCTGCACCTGCTGATGTGCGACAAAAAGCTTGATCATTCCAGGCTGCTGACCGAACTCAAGGATGAGCTGCTCGCCGAAGGCTTCAGTGCCAGCGCTCAACAGGACTGGGACGAAAACCTGCATCACACCATCATCAAGGCGCAACAGGCCGAAGGCTGCGGCCTGGTGGTCAAGCAGCACTTCCCTGACAACCCGCTGAAAAAGGCCCTGCTCACCCCTGCCGACTGGAAACTGCTGCGCCTGTGTCCGGCGCCGGTATTGATGGTCAAGACATCCAGGCCCTGGTCTGGCGGCGTAATCCTGGCAGCGGTGGATGTGGGCAATTCCGACGGCGAACACCGCGCCCTGCATTTCAGCATCGTCGACCACGGTTACGACATCGCAGCCCTGGCCAAGGCGCAGTTGCATGTGATCACGGCTCATCCGTCACCGATGCTATCGGCCGCCGACCCGGTCTATCAACTCAAGGAAACCATCGAAGCGCGCTATCGCGAACAGTGCCAGGCGTTCCAGACCGAATTCGACATCGACGATGCGCACCTGCACATTGCCGAAGGTCCGGCCGACGTCCTGATCCCGTTCACGGCCCGCAAACTCGATGCCTCGGTGACTGTGATCGGCACCGTGGCGCGCACCGGTATTTCCGGCGCACTGATCGGCAATACCGCCGAAGTGGTGCTCGACTCACTGGAAAGTGACGTGCTGGTGCTCAAGACCGATGAAGTGGCGGCGCTGCTGGAGGCGTTATTGGTCAAGCCATGAACCGCCCTTTGTAGGAGCCAACTTGTCGGCGAGGCGGTGTATCTGAATCACTGCGTGAAGCTTTCTCGCCAACAAGTTGGCTCCTACACGAGATTTTCGTTCGGTCTACCCGGCAAATGCATCCTTCAGAAACCCCGGCGCGATATAACGCTCGTAATGGGCTTCGGACAGCAGGAAAAACTCACGATCGATGGCGTCACGCAATTCAGGCAGGGTCCAGTTGCGGAATTCCGGCATCAGCACCAGACCGTAGGCTTCCAGCTGGCTGATGACCCGGGCACCGCGAGCGATCAACTGATAGGCCCAGCAATATTCCGATTGATGGGGCACAAAGCGAATCTTGCGCTGCTCCAGTTGCTGACGCAGCTTGCCGGCATCGAACACTTCGAGCTTGGCGGTCATGACCTGCACCAGCAATTGTTCCAGTCGCAACCACACCGCACGTTTTTCGGCTTCGTTATAGCCGTTCCAGTGAATCACTTCGTGGTGAAAGCGCTTGCAGCCGCGGCACACAAGATCCCCGTAAACCGTGGAGCACAGGCCGACACACGGCGTTTTGATGGTTTGATTGGACATGGCAAAGACTAGGGCGACCGGCGAGACAAGCACCCATGTTAGTCCTTTGTCTAAGGAGGGTCACCCCAGAACGTGTAGGGGCTAACTTACTTTCGGCCGATTTTTGCCGTAGAATCATCGGGCCTTTTAAGGCGCCAATGTCCGTTAGAAGCTGTTTTCAAAGCGTCACGAGCACAGTCAAGTTAACCCCGCAGTCGGTGTTGGCGCAGGAACCTCCCGTCAGGAGAACCTTCGCCAACCCTCATCAACCGCCCTGCAGGCGTAAAACTTTGAAAACAGCTTCTGTAAGGAATTGCCGATACCCTTGGCCAAGGAACTCAAAAAGTTTCGTCGCGCAGGGATCGGCCAATTGCTGGATGAGCGTCCCGGACACCCATTTGGGACCACTGATGAGGGTAATACTGTGCTTGAAGCCTACCGTAAACACATCGAAGAGCGTGCCGCCCAGGGTATCGTGCCCCAGCCGCTTAACGCCGAACAAACCGCAGGCCTGATCGAGCTGCTGAAAAATCCCCCGGCTGGCGAAGAAGCTTTCCTTGTCGACCTGATTACCAACCGCGTTCCGCCAGGCGTTGACGAAGCTGCCTACGTCAAGGCCGGTTTCCTGTCTGCCCTGGCCAAGGGCGAAGCCACTTCCCCGCTGATCGACAAGAAGCGTGCCGTTGAACTGCTGGGCACCATGCAGGGTGGCTACAACATCGTCACTCTGGTTGACCTGCTGGACGACGCCACACTGGCGCCAGTGGCTGCCGAACAACTCAAGCACACACTGTTGATGTTCGACGCGTTCCACGACGTGGCTGAAAAAGCCAAGAACGGCAACGCTCACGCCAAGGCTGTGTTGCAGTCCTGGGCTGACGGCGAATGGTTCCAGAAGCGCCCTACCCTGGCTGACAAAATCAGCCTGCGCGTTTTCAAGGTGACCGGCGAAACCAACACCGACGACCTGTCGCCTGCACCTGATGCCTGGTCCCGTCCAGACATCCCGCTGCACGCCCTGGCCATGCTGAAAATGGCCCGTGACGGTATCGTGCCGGACGTACAAGGCTCCATCGGTCCGATGAAGCAGATCGAAGAAATGCGCGGCCAGGGTTTCCCTATTGCCTACGTCGGTGACGTAGTGGGTACCGGTTCTTCGCGTAAGTCGGCGACCAACTCCGTGCTGTGGTTCTTCGGCGACGACGTTCCTTACGTGCCGAACAAGCGTGCTGGCGGCTTCTGCTTCGGCAGCAAGATCGCTCCGATCTTCTACAACACCATGGAAGATGCTGGCGCACTGCCAATCGAATTCGACGTTTCCCTGCTGAACATGGGCGACGTGATCGACGTTTACCCGTACGCCGGTAAAGTCACCAAGCACGACAGCGAAGAAGTCCTGGCCACCTTCGAAATGAAGACCCCGGTTCTGCTCGACGAAGTCCGTGCTGGCGGCCGTATCCCGCTGATCATCGGCCGTGGCCTGACTGAAAAGGCTCGTACCGAGCTGGGTCTGCCACCTTCGACCCTGTTCAAGCTGCCAGAAGCGCCTGCTGAAAGCACCAAGGGTTACACCCTGGCGCAGAAAATGGTCGGCAAGGCATGCGGCGTAGCAGGCGTTCGTCCTGGTACTTACTGCGAGCCGAAGATGACCACCGTCGGTTCCCAGGACACCACTGGCCCGATGACCCGTGACGAGCTGAAAGACCTGGCTTGCCTGGGCTTCTCCACCGATCTGGTCATGCAGTCCTTCTGCCACACCGCTGCGTACCCAAAACCGATCGACGTCACCACGCACCACACCCTGCCTGATTTCATCATGACCCGCGGCGGCGTTTCCCTGCGTCCGGGCGACGGCATCATCCACAGCTGGCTGAACCGTATGCTGCTGCCGGACACCGTCGGTACTGGTGGTGACTCGCACACCCGTTTCCCGATGGGGATCTCCTTCCCGGCCGGTTCCGGTCTGGTCGCCTTCGCTGCTGCCACTGGCGTAATGCCGCTGGACATGCCGGAATCGATCCTGGTGCGCTTCAAAGGCAAGATGCAACCGGGCGTTACCCTGCGCGATCTGGTTCACGCCATTCCTTACTACGCGATCCAGGCTGGCCTGCTGACCGTAGAGAAGAAAGGCAAGAAGAACGCCTTCTCCGGCCGCATCCTGGAAATCGAAGGCCTGGACGACCTGAGCATCGAGCAAGCGTTCGAACTGTCTGATGCCTCGGCCGAGCGTTCTGCTGCCGGTTGCACCATCAAGCTGTCGAAAGAGTCGATCACCGAGTACCTGAGCTCCAACGTCACCCTGCTGCGCTGGATGATCGGCGAAGGCTACGGCGATGCTCGTACCCTGGAACGTCGTGCTCAAGCGATGGAAGCCTGGATTGCCAACCCCGAGTTGATGGTTGCCGATGCTGACGCAGAATACGCAGAAGTCATCGAAATCGATCTGGCCGACATCAAGGAGCCTGTGCTCTGCGCGCCAAACGACCCGGACGACGCCCGTCTGCTGTCCAGCGTTGCTGGCGAGAAGATCGACGAAGTGTTCATCGGTTCGTGCATGACCAACATCGGCCACTTCCGCGCTGCGGGCAAGTTGCTGGATCAGGTCAAGGGCCAGCTGCCAACACGTCTGTGGCTGTCGCCTCCGACCAAGATGGACGCTCATCAACTGACCGAAGAAGGCTACTACGGCATCTACGGCAAGGCTGGCGCGCGCATGGAAATGCCGGGCTGCTCGCTGTGCATGGGTAACCAGGCACGTGTTGAACCGAACGCCACTGTGGTGTCGACTTCAACCCGTAACTTCCCGAACCGTCTGGGTGATGGCGCGAACGTTTACCTGGCCTCGGCCGAGTTGGCGTCCGTTGCATCGATCCTGGGTCGCCTGCCGACCGTCGAGGAGTACATGGCTTACGCGAAGGAAATCGACACCATGGCAGCGGACGTGTACCGCTACCTGAGCTTCGATCAGATCGCCGAGTTCCGTGAAGTCGCTGCGAATGCCAATATCCCGGTCATTCAAGCTTAATCACTGAAACCTGCGCCAAAAGAACCCCGTCCTCGTGACGGGGTTTTTTATGGCCTGCTGAAACTCAGGACTGTGTTGGAGCGGGTCAAAAAAAGCCCCGCATCTCTCGATGCAGGGCTTTTGTTTACCGCTTCAACTCAAACACTTACACCACTGCGGCTTGCCCGCTCATGGCCAGGTCCAGCAGCTCGCGGTTGGCGACGGCGTACATTGCGTAGTCGGTGCCACTGGCCGCACGCAGCTCGACCAGCATGGCACGCCAGCGCTCGACCATGGCCGAGTGTTGCTCCAGCCACAAGGTCAGGCGCTCTTCGACGTTCGCGGGGCCGTCCGGCATTTGCAGCACGGAGACGGTAATCGCCCGCTGTTGCCAGTCGATATCGTCGCGGAAGGCTTCACGGGCCAGCGCTTGCCAGTTGTTTTCCACCGGCAGGTTGCTGATCTGTTGCAGGTACCAGGTCACGTCCAGGGCACTGCCCACGGCGAAGTAAACCTTGGCCACGTCGGCAGCGTTCTGTCCGGTGACGTCGGAGGCTTCGATGATTGGCAGCAAGGTGTACAGGTGGCTGGTGCCCGCTACCATGCGCGCCAGCAGCTCAGGCACGCCAGCTTCGACGTAAGCCTTGTAGCGGGTCTGCCAGACTTCGCGGGTCGGGCCTTCCAGCAGTTCGTCGAGCTTGAGGCCCAATGCCGCAATGTGCGGACCGAAGTGCGCAACGTCGCGTGCTGCGTCCAGTTCGTTGCGACGGCTGCGCAGGAACCAACGGGTGGCACGACGGCCCAAGCGCATCAGCTCGTCCATCAAGGTCAGCTGGATTTCAGCCGGAACCTTGTAGTCCAGCGCTTCGATCTGACGGAACCAGTGCGGGAGGTGGAAGATGTCACGCACGATCACATAAGCGCCCGCCACGTTGGCTGCACTCATACCAGTGGACTCTTTGAGCCGCTGCACGAAGGTGATGCCCATGTGGTTGACCAGATCGTTGGCGATCTGGGTGCTGACGATTTCGCGCTTTAGGCGGTGGTTGCGCATGGAGGCTGAGAACTTGGCGCCCAGAGACGGCGGGAACGCGGTTTCCATGTCACGCGCCAGATAATCATCATCCGGGACGCGGGACTCGAGCAGCGCTTCCTTGAGATCGATCTTGCTGTAAGAGATCAGTACCGACAGTTCGGCACGGGTCAGGCCTTTTTCTTCAGCCAGTCGCTCGGCGAGCTGATCCTCGGCCGGCAGAAACTCGATGGCGCGGTCCAGCTTGCCACGGACTTCCAGGTCGTTCATCAGACGCTTGTATTCGGCAATCCGCTCGTAGGCACGGCGGGCTGCCAGGGACAGGGCCTGGGTCTGCTTGTAGTTGTTGCCGAGCACCAGATGGCCGACTTCATCGGTCATGCTTTCCAGCAGCAGGTTGCGCTGCTTCTCGGTCATGTCGCCAGCCTGCACCACTTCGTTGAGCAGAATCTTGATGTTCACTTCGTGGTCGGAGCAGTCCACACCACCAGCGTTGTCGATGAAGTCGGTGTTGGTCGCACCACCATTAAGGCCGAACTCGACACGACCCAGCTGGGTCATGCCCAGGTTGCCACCCTCACCCACCACCTTGCAGCGCAACTCGTTGCCGTTGACGCGCAGCGCGTCGTTGGCCTTGTCGCCCACATCGGCGTGGCTCTCTTCGCTGGACTTGACGTAAGTCCCGATACCGCCGTTCCACAGCAGGTCCACAGGCGCCTTGAGCAGCGCGTGCATCAGTTCGGTCGGGGTCAGTTTGTCGGCGCTGATGTCGAAGCGTGCTTTCATCTGCGGGGTGATCGCGATGCTTTTCAGGCTACGAGGGAAAATACCGCCGCCTGCCGACATGATGCTGGTGTCGTAATCAGTCCAGGAAGAACGCGGCAGATCGAACAGACGCTGACGTTCGGCGAAGCTGCTGGCAGGTTCCGGGTTTGGGTCGATGAAGATGTGCAAGTGGTTGAAGGCTGCGACCAATTGCAACTTGTCGGACATCAGCAAGCCGTTGCCGAACACGTCACCGGCCATGTCGCCCACGCCGATCACGCTGACGCTGTCTTGCTGGACGTTGATGCCGCGCTCACGGAAGTGACGCTGCACACCCACCCAGGCGCCCTTGGCCGTGATGCCCATCTTCTTGTGGTCATAACCTGCCGAACCACCGGAAGCGAACGCATCACCCAGCCAGAAGCCGTAGTCGATGGCGATACCGTTGGCGATGTCAGAGAAGGTTGCGGTGCCTTTGTCGGCAGCCACCACCAGGTACGGGTCATCGTCGTCATGCCTAACCACATTGGCAGGCGGCACCAGCGCGCCTTCCTTGAGGTTGTCGGTGATATCCAGCAGCGCGGAAATGAAGATCCGGTAGCAGGCGATCGCCTCGGCCTGGACCTCATCGCGACCACCGCTGACCGGCAGGCGACGGGGAACGAAACCACCCTTGGCGCCCACCGGCACAATGACCGAGTTCTTCACTTGTTGGGCTTTTACCAGGCCCAGTACTTCGGTGCGGAAGTCTTCTTCACGATCAGACCAGCGCAGGCCGCCACGGGCCACGTTGCCGAAGCGCAGGTGCACGCCTTCGACCCGAGGCGAGTAAACGAAGATTTCGAACTTGGGCACCGGCTTTGGCAGCTCAGGGATCAGGCGCGGGTTGAACTTGAAGCTGAAATAGCTCTTGTTCTGACCGTTGGCGTCCGGCTGGTAGAAGTTGGTGCGCTGGGTGGCCTTGATCAGGTCAAGGTAACGACGCAGGATGCGGTCTTCGTTGAGTACCTGAACGTCATCCAGTGCCGTGAGGATCGCCTGCTCAAGACGCAGTTGCTTGTCGTCCAGGTCTTCGGCAGTCAGTTTGCGCGCCAGATAGAAGCGGGTCTTGAACAACCGGGTCAGTTCCCGGGCGATATCGGTGTGGTTGTTCAGCGTGCTGGCGATGTAGCCCAGGTCGAAGCCCAGGCGAATCTGTTTCAGGTAGCGAGCATAGGCACGCAGCAGGGCCACGTCGCGCCACGGCAAGCCGGCGGTCAATACCAGACGGTTGAACGCATCGTTCTCGGCATCGCCACGCACGATGTGCACGAAGGCGTCCTGCAGGGTGTCGTTGAGTTCCTGGATGTCCAGGTTCAAGCCTTCGCCTGCGGTGAACGCAAAGTCGTGAATCCAGAACTCGCGGCCGCTCTTGTGGCTCAGGCGATACGGGAACTCACCCAGCACACGCAGGCCCAGGTTCTCCAGGATCGGCAGCACGTCGGATAGCGCCAGCGGGGTGTCGGCGTGGTACAGCTTGCAATGCAGCTGCGCCTTGTCGCCCGACAGCGGCTGATAAAAGCTCATCACCAGCGGTTTGGCGTCGGTCAGGCTCAACAGGTGCTGCATGTCGACCACGGCCGAATGCGCGGCGAAACGTTCGCGGAAACCCGCCGGGAAACCTTTCGGGAAGTCCGACAGCACGTTGGTGCCCTGGGCTTCACCGAAGCTTTCAACCACCAGACTGGCGTAGTCGTCCTTCCACGAGCGGCAGGCCTGCACCACTTCGTTTTCCAGCAACAGCGGGTCGATATCGAGATTGACCTTCGGGTCAACCCGCAGGATCAACTGCACACGCGCCAGCACGGATTCGGAGAAGAAGGTCCAGAATTCGCAGTCGCTGGCCTTCAGACGATCCATCAGCACCTGCTGAATTTTCTGCCGCACTTCGGTGGAGTAGACGTCACGCGGCACGTAGGCCAGGCAGTAGCAGAAACGGCCATACGGGTCTTTACGCAGGAACACGCGAATCTTGTTGCGCTCCTGGATCTGCACAATGGACATCACAGTGCTGAACAGTTCGTCCACCGGAGTCTGGAACAGGTCATCGCGGGGCAGCACTTCCACCACCTGCGCCAGCTCCTTGCCCAGGTGCGCCTTGGCGTCGAAACCGGAACGACGTTCGACTTCAGCCACCTTGCGACGGATGTAGGGGATCTGCCGCACGCTCTCGCCATACACCGACGAGGTGTACAGGCCCATGAAACGGCATTCCTTGATAACGTTGCCAGACGCGTCGATCTGACGGATCGAGACGTAGTCCGGGTAGGCCGGACGGTGCACGCGACTTGGGTGCGCAGCCTTGGCGAACGACAGCAGCACCGGCTCTTGCAGGTAGTTCACCGCATAGCCTTCGATGTGCAGGTCTTCCTTGCTCAGGCCCGCGCGCAGCAGCCGGGTCAGGCCCAGGAACGAAGACTCGTCATAGACCAGCTGGCCGCCGTCTTCTTCACTGCTGACCTGGAATTCTTCGTAGCCCAGGAAGGTGAAGTGATTGTTTACCAGCCATTGCAGGAAGCTCTTGATCTCGGACTTTTCTTCTTCGTCCACGGCATACGGGCTGTTATCGATGCCCGCCAGCAGCTCGTTGAGCTTGGCTTTCATCGGTTCGAAATCTTCCACCGCCACCCGCACTTCACCGAGCACCTGCTCAAGCTCGCGGGCCAGCACGTTCAGTTCGCTGGCGTTGGCGCAGCGGTCGATTTCCAGATACATCAGCGATTCTTGCAGGACGTCTTCGCCGGTAGTGCCCTTGGGCAGCAATTCCAGCAACTCGCCCTTGCTGTTGCGGCGCGTGCTCAACACCGTGGTTTGCAGGGTGTGGATGCTGTAACCGCGGCGGTTCAGTTCAGTACGCACCGAGTCCACCAGAAATGGCAGATCGTGATGCAGCACTTCAACGGCAGTGTGGGTCGATTGCCAGCCGTGACGTTCGTAATCGGGGTTGTAGACACGCACCTGAGGCTGGGCGTGCTCGAAACGCTCAACCAGTCGCCAGGCAGAAAGCGTGCAACCGGCGAGGTCGGACAGACGTCGCTGGGTCAGTTCATCGAGGGACATGATGCCGAAGAATTGCTCAGCGAACAACGCCACTTGTGGCAGTGCCTGTTCACTGATGTGCTGCGCCAGTGCCGCTTGCAGTTGGTGCTGGAAGTCGGACTTGCTGGCTGCGGTGAAGAACGCCATCTGTGGTACTCCGCTTTGGCTTTTTTAGAGGGAAGCTTGAAGGAAGAGTCTCGCGCCAGGCTGCGCCGGGTCGAACAGAAGGAGTAGCACAGCTTGGCGATGTGTATAGCTAAAGAACAAACGCTCGTCGCGTACGGGTAGTCACATTTTTGGATCCCGAAATGAAAACTGCAGGGCTTCTGCCCAGGCAGGCACCAACCTGCAGTTTTTCATCTGCTGCGCAGCTTAACGAGAGCAGGCCCGACCGTGCTTGCGGCGCTGCGACATATTCGGTCATGCGGGGGTAACGCGGGGGTTGGGGGGAACACAAATCCATTGCAGGAGTGGGCTTGCCCGCGATCGCGGCGTGTCAGTGACCTGAGATGTTTCAGGGCTGACGCCTTCGCGAGCAAGCTCCCCCAAAGATTTGGCGCATGCCACAGGGGAAATCAACGGGCCATGCAATCAGGCTTTCTTCAGGAACTCGGTTCGCAGCACCAGGCCCTTGACCTTCTCGACGCGGCATTCGACTTCGTCTTCGTTATCGGTCAGCCGGATGCCCTTGACCATGGTCCCGCGCTTGAGGGTGACCGACGTGCCTTTGACTTTCAGATCCTTGACGAGGGTCACGGAATCGCCGTCGGCCAGTTGGGTGCCATTGCTGTCTCTAACAATCAGGGTCATATCGATTAAACGTTCTTGGACATTACGAAACTGTAATGCGCGGCAGTATAACGGCTGGCCTCGGCGATAAAAACCGAGCGCCCCGCTGCGATATCCTCGCGGCTATTGCGAATAGTCGGCAAAGATCCACCGAGGCTGGCAAAATCGCGCACTGCCCGCTTCCACTGACCAGGACACTCAGCCATGCAAATCAAGACCTCTATGTTGATCGTCAATCCATGCGACGACGAGTACGACGACATGGCCCTGCTGTGCTGCCATGACAAAAACGGCGAGCTTTTTTCCCTGAGCCGCTTTCCTGACGAAAACGAAGTGGAAATCACCCTTGGCGACGACCACACTCACCTCGTCTCCAGCCTGAGGGTCACTTTCAGCGCCGAACGCCTCCTGATCGAGATCGATCCCAGTGACGGCGAGACCTTGAAGGGCCAGCATGCATTTGAAATCCTGCACACCACTGCGCCCGACGAATTAATCGACGTCGAAGAGACCCTGCAGATTTTGCTGGAGAACGTGGGTACATATGTAAGCCAGCTCGCCTAATCGCTTGCTGTAAATAGTCGTGACATTTATTGCGCACGATTGGAACAGCCATGATTCAACCGATTTTCGATGCCCATTGCCAAATCATCGACCCGAGATTCCCGCTGACCTCAATCAACGGTTACAAACCCTCGCCCTTCAGCGTCAATAGCTACCTGGCGCGCAGCCAGCCCCTGGGTATCGTCGGTGGCGCCGTGGTGTCTGGTCTATTTCAGGGTGCCAAGCAGGGCTATCTGCTTGAGGCGCTGAGACGCCTGGGCTCCAGCTTCGTCGGGGTGGCGCAGTTGCCGGCCACTGTGACGCGCTCGGAAGTGGAAACGCTCAATGGGTTCGGCATACGTGCGGTACGCCTCGATCTGCAGCGCGGTGGACTGGAACAGCTGGAACAATTCGAAACGCTGGCCCGGCGTGTCTATGAACAGGTCGGCTGGCATGCAGAGTTGTGCATCGACTCGCGCTTCCTGCCTGACCTTGAAGCACGCTTGTTGCAATTGCCGCGTCTGAGCCTTGATTATCTGGGCTTGAGCAAGGACGGCATGCCCAGTCTGCTGCGCCTTGCGGAGAGCGGCGCGTGCATCAAGGCCTGCGGTTTCGGGCGCGTGGACTTTCCGGTCGCGGCGGCGTTGCAGGATATCAATTTCGCCAACCCTCATTCGCTGGTCTTTGGCACCGATCTGCCGTCAATCTGCGTAGGCCGCAGATTCGAAATCAGTGACATCGAACTGCTGGTCGAGGCACTGGGCGAGCGTGCTTCACACAGAGCCTTGTGGGAAAACGCAGCAGCGCTTTACAAGATCTAGCGAGCCATCAGGATTCACCCGGTGCGTCCAGCGACAACGGCTGCCGCTGCACGCTTTGCCGGGCTCGCTCTTGAGTTTCCAGTGCCGCAACCAGCGTCTCTACCTCGTCACTGAAGACCTTCCCACCGTCCACAGCCAGATAGCGCACGTGAAGGATGATATCAGTGAGCGTACCCAACATTGCCTGCTGCTCATTGGACTCATGGTTGGGGAAACTCAGCGTCCAGTTGGAAATCGCTCCCGTGCCTTCGAACGGAAAATACCGCTCGTCACCGAAATCAAGCATGAACAAGCCGTGATCGTCGATGCCCGTGGAAATACCTATCTGCTGATTGGACCGTGGGTTGAAAACGATCTGGTCTTGGCGAATATCGTCATCGCTCCCTTCAGGCAATTCGCCAGCCTGCCGGTAGAGGTGTTTCACATTGCCGATCTGCGGCTTCAATAGATAACTGCTGGACTGTTGGCTCAACGTCGCATGTATGTCCTGGTAGGGTTCAAGCACTACTGGTAGCGAGACCGATACCCTTGTCAATTGCCGCAGATAATGTCCGGGGTAATCTTTGTCAAATGTTGAAGATTCAAGCGCAAACCGGATTTCGCCGTTCGTGCGCAATGTCTCGACCACTGCCGCCCAACCGGTGGCCAGCGTACCGGCCACCTGCGTGCCCTCAGGATCGTAGTCAGCGAACAGACCCTTGAGCGAAACCGTCTTGGTCAGTTCCAGACGACGCTCCCACATGATTTTGTATTCAAGCCATGTTTTGTCGAGAAATCACGTTGCGCCGTTAGTCGGCACGCACCCGGATAGATTAAAGTAACGCCCCCAGCTTCGGTGTCATCGGACACCGCTGATCATCTGCCATGGAACAGTCATCGATGGAGCATCGTGAAGCGCTGATTGCGCTGCGAACATTTCTTTCAACGCAGATTCTCGGCCAGGAAAAACTGATCGAACGGCTGTTGATCGCCCTGCTCGCTGACGGCCACATGCTGGTCGAAGGCGCGCCCGGTCTGGCAAAGACCAAGGCGATCAAGGAACTGGCCGAAGGCATCGAAGCGCAGTTCCACCGCATTCAATTCACCCCTGACCTGCTGCCTGCCGATATCACCGGCACCGAGATCTATCGCCCGGAAACCGGCAGCTTCGTCTTCCAACAGGGGCCGATCTTCCACAATCTGGTGTTGGCGGATGAAATCAACCGGGCGCCTGCCAAAGTACAGTCGGCACTGCTGGAAGCCATGGCCGAACGTCAGGTCAGCGTCGGCCGCAGCACCTATGAGCTGTCCCCGCTGTTTCTGGTAATGGCCACGCAAAACCCCATCGAGCAGGAAGGCACCTACCCGCTGCCTGAAGCCCAGCTCGACCGTTTCCTGATGCACGTCAAGATCGGGTTTCCCGACGCCTCCGTGGAACGCAAGATCCTCGCCCAGGCCCGTGGTGAAGCCCTGAATGGCGAAACCAAGCCTGAGCGCCGGGTGAGCCAGCAGGCGATCTTTGCCGCGCGCAAGGAAATCCTCGGCCTGTACATGGCCGACGCCGTGGAGGAATACCTGGTGCAACTGGTGATGGCGACCCGCACACCGGCCAAGTTCGACCCGGAAATGGCCGAGTGGATCGCCTATGGCGCCAGCCCGCGAGGCTCCATCGCCCTGGACCGCTGCGCCCGTGCCCACGCCTGGCTCGCCGGGCGGGATTTTGTCAGCCCGGAAGACATTCAGGCCGTGCTGTTCGACGTACTGCGTCACCGCGTGATCCTGTCGTTCGAAGCCGAGGCTGCGGGCATTGACCAGGACCGTGTGATCCAGCGCATCCTCGATGTCGTGGCCGTCGCTTGAGCCCATGCAACCCTATCTGATCGCCCAGCCGGGAATCCGCGTCAGCCTCGCCGAGCTGATCGAGATGCGTCATCGCGTGCGTGAGGTGCAACTGTTCTCGACCCCGAGCCGTCGCAGCCCGCTGATCGGCCTGCATCACTCCAAATTGCGGGGCCGTGGCGTGGACTTCGATCAGGTCCGGGTTTATCAGGCCGGGGACGATGTGCGCACCATCGACTGGCGCGTCACCGCCCGCACCCAGGAGCCGCACACCAAGCTGTTTCACGAAGAACGCGAACGGCCGATCTTCATTCTCGTGGAACAAAGCCGCCGGTTGTTTTTCGGCTCGGGCCTGATGTTCAAATCGGTACTCGCCGCCCAGGCCGCCGCGCTGATGGGCTGGGCTGCCCTGGCCCACAACGATCGGGTCGGCGGGCTGGTATTCGGCGACAACGAACACTATGAAATCAAACCCCGGCGTAGCAAACAGAGCCTGCTGCAGCTGCTAAACCGGCTGGTACGGGTCAATCAGTCGCTGCACACCGAAATCCCGGCGGACCGCGATGCGTTCGGCACTGCTCTGCGCCGTGCCCGGGAAGTGTTACGCCCCGGCAGCCTGGTGATCGTGCTGTGCGACGAGCGCGCCCTGTCCGACGCCGCCGAACAACAACTGAGCCTGCTGTCCCGGCATTGCGACCTGCTGCTGTTGCCGTTGTCCGACCCACTGGACCACGCGCTGCCAGCGGCTGGGCTGCTGCGATTTGCCGAGCGCGGCGCGCAGCTGGAACTCGATACCCTCAAGCCGGATTTGCGTCAGGCCTATCGCGCCCAGGGCGAAGAACGCCGCGCGCGCTGGGAACTGCTCGCGCAAAAGCTGCGAGTGCTGTTAATGCCACTCAACACTCAAAGCGAGATGGTCGAGCAACTGCGTGAATACCTGAACGCCCAACGCCCGGTGAAAAAGAAATGAGTTCACTGGATCAGTTGCAACCCTTGATCGTCCCGCCGGCGGTGAGCTTCTGGCCACCAGCGCCCGGTTGGTGGTTGTTGCTGCTCCTGCTACCGCTGCTTGGCTGGGGCCTGTGGCGCTTGCGTCATCATCTGCCAACCACCCGCAAGGCTGATCCGGCGGAACAACCGCTGGACCCGCTACGCCTGTCAGCACTGGCCGAACTGGCGCTCCTGCCCAAACCCTACGACGGAGCACCGGCCGGTGCCTGGCTGCAGCAAATCAACGCGCTGCTCAAACGTCTGTGCCGTAACCACTATCCCTACAGCCAGAGCCATACGCTCAATGGCCGAAAGTGGCTGGCGTTCCTCGACAATCGCTGCCCGGCAGCCGGCCTGACGCGCTGGATGGTGCTGGTCGAAGGCGCCTACAAGCCGGAATGCAAACTCGACGACAAGGCCATCCTGGGCCTGACCCAGTCGGTCGAGACCTGGATTCGCAAGCATGTTTGAATTCGCCTGGCCGTGGGTCTTCGCCCTGTTGCCATTGCCCTGGGTGATGCGCCTGCTGCTGCCCGTGGCCGACAGCGGCGAGGCCGCCCTCAAGGTCAGCTTCCTCAGCGACCTTGAAGGCCTGGCCGGACGTCGTGCCCGGGCCAACCTGCCCGCCTGGCGCCAACAGGCCCCCTTCATTCTGTTATGGCTGTTGCTGCTGACCGCCAGCGCCCGCCCGCAATGGCTGGGCGAACCGCTGCCCATCGCCGCGAGTGGCCGGGACCTGCTGGTGGCCGTGGACCTGTCCGGGTCCATGGATTACCCCGACATGCGCTGGAACAATGAAGACGTCAGCCGTCTTTCCATGGTGCAGAACCTGTTGGGCGACTTTCTCGAACACCGCGACGGTGATCGCATCGGCCTGATCCTGTTCGGCAGCCAGGCCTATGTGCAGGCCCCGCTCACCTACGACCGACACACCGTCAGGGTCTGGCTGGATGAAGCCCGGATCGGCATCGCGGGCAAAAACACCGCCATCGGCGACGCCATCGGCCTTGCCCTCAAGCGTCTGCGCCTGCGTCCTGCGCAAAGCCGGGTGTTGATTCTGGTCACCGACGGCGCCAACAACTCAGGCCAGATCGACCCCATCACGGCCGCACGGCTGGCGGGCGAACAGGGCGTCAAGATCTACACCATCGGCATTGGCGCAGACCCCGAACAGGAAAGCGCACTGGGTATATTGGGTCTGAACCCGAGCCTGGACCTGGACGAAGACGCCCTCAAGCAGATCGCAGGCCTGACCGGCGGCCAGTATTTCCGCGCCCGCGACGGCAAGGAAATGGAGACCATCCGCAAAGCCCTCGACCAACTGGAACCGGTGGCGCAACAGCCGACCCAGGCTCGCCCGGCGCTGGCCCTGTATCACTGGCCCCTGGCGCTGGCCTTCATGCTGAGCATTGTGCTGGTCATCAACGAGCGTTGGCCGAACAACGCCCTGCAACGTCTCGTCCCCCGTAAACAGCTGTTGCACGTCAAGCCTCAGTGGCGCCAGCGCTTCAAGCGCCTGCGGAGGCGCCCATGATGATGCTCTGGCCGCACTGGTTCCGTCCCTGGTGGCTGCTGTTGTTGCCGTTGCTGGGCTGGCTGCTCTGGCAATTGTGGCATCGGCAGAAACGCGCCGGCCGCTGGCAGATGATCCTGCCTCCCGCGTTCCATAGCGTGTTGCTTAATGGCGGCGGTGGTCGCAGCAGCAAACTGCCATGGATCGTCCTGGGCCTGGCCTGGACCCTGGGCTTGGTGGCATTGCTCGGCCCCAGCTGGCAGCGAGTCGAGCAAAACAGCCAGAAGCCTGTCGACCCGCTGGTGGTCTTGCTGGAGCTAACGCCTGAGATGCTCGCCACCGACAGCCCGCCCACGCGGCTGGAGCAGGCAAAACGCAAACTGCTGGACCTGCTCGCGGCACGCAACGATTCGCAAACCGCCATCGTGGTCTACGCCGGTAGCGCGCACACGCTGGTGCCGCTGTCGGACGACCTGGCAACCAGTCGCAACCTGATCGAAGCCTTGAAACCGTCGATCATGCCCGAGGCTGGCCAACGGGCTGACCTGGCTGTGATCCGGGCCTTGAAACTGCTTAAACAAGGCGCGCTGGGTCAGGGCCGTATCCTCCTGATCGGCTCATCCTTGAGCGAACAGGAACGCCTGGGGATTCGCCACGCCATGGACGGTCAGGCGCCGCCCCTGCTGATCCTCGGCGTCGGCACGTCACAAGGAGCACCGGTGGTGCAGGAAAAAGGCGGATTCCTCAAGGACGATACCGGCGCCATTCTGCTGCCACGCCTGGACGGTCCCGGCCTCAAGGAGTTCGCCAATGAGCTGGGCGGGGATTACCGGCAGGCGCGCCTGGACGAGGAGGATTTGCGTGAACTGGGCCTGCTCAACGGCCCGCAGAACCTGCGCAGCGACGGCCAGACCGTGCACCTCGACGCCTGGGCCGACCAGGGCCACTGGCTATTGCTGCCCCTGCTGCTGATTGCAGCCTGCGCCGGACGCCGGGGCTGGTTGTTTTGCCTGCCGCTGCTGTTCATGCTCCCGCAGCCCAGCTACGCCTTCGAGTTCAGTGACCTGTGGCTACGTCCCGACCAACAGGGCCAGCACCTGATGGAGCGCCATCGCCCTGGCGCCGCAGCCTTGCGTTTCGAAGACCCACGCTGGAAAGGTGTCGCCTCCTATGAGGCAGGGGACTACGCCACGGCCGCCCAGCGTTTTGCGCAAGGCAATACCGCCGCTGACCACTACAATCGTGGCAATGCCCTGGCAATGAGCGGTGAACTGGAAGCGGCACTGGATGCCTATGAGCAAGCCCTTGAGCGACAACCCGACCTGCAACCGGCATTGAAAAACAAGGCACTGGTGGAGCAACTGCTGGAGCAGAGCAAACACCCGGCCCCTGCAGAACCCGGCAAACCCGACCCCAGTGAAGGCACTGACGACGGCGCCAACCCGCAATCGGCGGCAGCTGCGGCACAGCCCAAACAGCAACAGACACCGCTAGAGCCGGGGGAGGACAACAGCCCCGGCAGCCCGCCCCATACCTCGGGCGGCAACGAAGCGCCGGGCTCGCCACTGGACAACGACGACACCACACACCCGCCGATCCAGCCCGCCGACAGTCGAATCGATGGCGAACGACGGCAGGCACTGGAGCAATGGCTGCGCCAGATCCCCGACGATCCCGCAGAACTGTTGCGGCGCAAATTCTGGTACGAACAGCAACAGCGTCAGGAAAAGACCCGATGAGTCGCGTACACACTTTATTGATCAGCCTGCTGCTTTGCTTTGCTGCGTTCTCGGCGCACGGGGCAGGTTTGCAGGCCAGCGTCGACAGAACGCGGCTCAACTCCGGCGAAACCGTGGAACTGACCCTGGAAACCAGCGACGTCACCCAGTTCGGCAAGCCTGACCTGAGTGCCCTGGATGGCACGTTCGAAGTGCGCGACACCCGTCAGGTCAACCGCCTCACCACACTGGACGCCAGCAACCACGCCACCACGCGCTGGATGATTACCTTGTTGCCCAAACAGAACGGCACCGTCGTCATCCCTTCGTTGCAACTGGGGGAGCTGAAAAGCGAACCGATCACCCTGCAAGTCATCCAGAGCGATACCCAGACCGACGTGGCCCAGTTGGCCCCGGTGTTCATCGACACCAGTCTGGATCAGGACAGCGTCTACGTGCAGGCCCAGGCCGTGCTGACAGTACGCATCTACCATTCAGTGTCGCTGTTCGATGACAGCAACCTGGCGCCCTTGCAACTGGCCGACGCCCGGGTCGAAAAACTCGGCGAACCCCATACCTACGAGAAGCTCATCAACGGCGTGCGCCACGGCGTGATCGAAGTGCGCTACGGGATCTATCCACAGCAAAGCGGCCCGCTGGTCATCCCCGCGCAGGTTTTCAGCGCAACGCTGGTGCAGGAACCGGACGAACAAGCCGCGCCACAAAGACCGGGGGCTCATGCCCCGGGGCCGCAGCCGGGCAAGACCTTGCGGGTGAGTTCCAGCGAACTGACGCTGGCGGTCAAGGCCAAGCCCACAGACTACCCGGCCGATACGCCCTGGCTGCCCGCCCGCAGCCTGAGCCTGAGCGAAAACTGGAGCCCGGACCCAGGCCGCAGCCAGGTGGGCGACTCCCTGACACGCACCCTGACGGTCAAGGTCGAAGGCCTGTCCAGCGCGCAACTGCCTCCACTGCCAGCGACTGAGGTGATTGGCCTGCGGCGCTATCCCGATCAACCAACGCTCTCGAATGCCGCCAGCGAACGCGGCCTGATTGGCACCCGTGAAGAGCGCGAAGCGCTGGTGCCGAACCGTCCGGGGGCAATCGATCTGCCCGCACTGGATGTGGTCTGGTGGAACACCCACGAAGACCACGTTGAGCACAGCACTCTGCCCGCCCGCACCCTGCAGGTCAGCAACAACCCGGCACTGGCCGTGGACACCCCGGTCAGCAACGACGCCAATGGCCTGACCGTTATCGGGCCGCCCGTATGGCCCTGGCAGATGAGTACGCTGTTCTTCGCCTGCACTACCCTGCTGGGTTTCGGCCTGTGGTGGCGAGCGCGCTGGCAGCCGGCGATCCTGCGTACCGCGCAAACCGGCCCAAGCCCGCGCACGGTGCTGGACGACCTCAAACGCGCCAGCCTGGCCAACGACCCCCACGCCACCCGTCAGGCACTGGATGCCTGGGCGCGCCAGCAACCGGAAACCCTGGCAGACATGGCAGCGCGATTCGTGCCACTGTCTGATGCGCTTGATGGCCTGAACGGCGCACTGTATAGCGAAACCAATCAACTCTGGCTGGGCGAAGACCTGTGGCGCGCCGTGCGCAGCCTGCCTGCGATCGAACGAACTGAAGACCTGGCAACCGATCAAAGCTTGCCGCCGTTATATCCGAAATGATTTCGGATATCTGTCTAATCCCGGTAGATATCCATTGCCTGGACCGGCGCTTTCGCGAGCAGCTCGCTCCCACAGGTTTCACACAATATCCACTGTGGGAGCGACCGGGGTGGCGATCCACCTTGCTCGCGAAGAGGCCAGCCCAGGCAACAACTAATTCAAGGTAACCCCATGCGTCTGTTCCACACCTCCGACTGGCATCTGGGCCAGAACCTTCATGGCCAGGAGCGCGATTTTGAACACGCCTGCTTTCTGAAATGGCTGCTGGGCCGTCTCGCGGCGCGCCAGCCTGATGTGTTGCTGATCGCGGGCGATATCTTCGACACCGTGAACCCGCCGGTCAAAGCCCAGGAGCGGCTGTACGACTTCATCGTCAGCGCCCACGACCAGCAACCGCTGCTGACCATCGTGATGATTGCCGGCAACCACGACTCCGGCTCACGCATCGAACTGCCTGCACCGCTGATGCGCCGTTTGCGCACCCATGCGCTGGGGCGCGTGTTGTGGCTGGACGATGGCACCCTGGACGCCGAACGCCTGTTGCTGCCACTGCCCAATGCCCAAGGTGAAATTGGCGCCTGGTGCCTGGCCCTGCCGTTCCTGCGCCCGGCGGAAGTCACCGGCCCGGCACTGGGTGACGACTACCTGCGCGGCATCGGCCGCGTGCATGAGCTACTGATCGAAGCCGCCAACCTCAAGCGTCAGCCGGGTCAGGCGCTGATAGCCATCAGCCACGCCCACATGGCCGGTGGCTCGGTCTCGGAAGACTCCGAGCGCAGCCTGATCATCGGCAATGCCGAAGCGCTGCCCGCCAGCCTGTTCGGGCCAAGCATCACCTATGTTGCCCTGGGCCATCTGCACAAGCCGCAACGGGTCAACGGCGAAGAGCGTATTCGCTACAGCGGCTCGCCCATTCCCCTGTCGTTTTCGGAAATCGGCTACCAACATCAGGTGCTCGAAATCAATTGCGACGGCGAGCAACTGGTCGGTGTCGAAACCCAGTTGATCCCCCGCGCCGTCAACCTGCAAAGGGTCGGCCCTGCGCCGCTGGCCGAGCTGTTGCTGCAACTGGCCGACCTGCCAAACATCGACCTGCTGGCCGACATCGACCGCCAACCCTGGCTGGAAGTGCGGGTGCGACTGGACGAGCCACAACCGGATTTGCGCAACCAGATCGAAACCGTGTTGCAAGGCAAGGCTGTACGTCTGGTGCGCATCGCCGCCGAGTACGCAGGCAAAGGCGGCAAGGATGGTGCCGACGGCGATGAGGGCCTGATCGAGCTGGACCAGCTCAGCCCCCAGGAACTGTTCAGCCGCGCCTGGCAGGAAAACTACGGCAGCGAGGTTGATGACCAGACCCTCAAGGACTTCGCCACGCTGTTGCAGGAAGTCCAGCTGGAGAGTGAGCAGCCATGAAGATCCTCGCCATTCGCCTGAAAAACCTGGCCTCCCTGGCGGGGCCATTTGAACTGGACTTCACCGCCGAGCCCCTGGCCAGCGCGGGCCTGTTCGCCATCACCGGCCCCACCGGCGCCGGTAAAAGCACCCTGCTCGATGCCTTGTGCCTGGCGCTGTTCGGCGCCATCCCGCGCCTGAACAACATCGGCCAGTCCAAGGTGCCGGAAATCGACGGCGAGATCGGCACCAGCGACCCGCGCAACCTGCTGCGTCGCGGCACCGGCAGCGGTTATGCCGAAGTGGATTTCGTCGGCATCGATGGCCGTCGCTACCGCGCTCGCTGGGAAACCAATCGCGCCCGGGACAACGCCAGCAAAAAGCTGCAGGCCAGCCGCCAGACCCTGACCGACCTGGACAGCGAGCAAATCCTCAGCAGCCAGAACAAGACCGAATACAAAACCCTGCTCGAAGCCCGGCTGGGCCTGAACTTCGAACAGTTCACCCGTGCCGTGATGCTGGCCCAGAGCGAGTTCAGCGCCTTCCTCAAGGCCGACGACAGGGAACGCAGCGAACTGCTGGAAAAGCTCACCGATACGGCGATTTACAGCCAGCTCGGGCGGCGCGCGTTCAGCAAGAGCAAAGAAGCGGAAAAGGCCCGGGACGACCTGAAATCGCTGGCCACCGGCGTTACGCCCATGACGCAGGAAGAGCGCGCCGAGCTGGATCAAGCGTTCAACGACGCCCAGCAGCAACTGAAAAACCAGCACGCCCAGCTCAAGCAACTAGAGCTGCAGCATCAATGGCTCAAGGTCCTGCACGAGCTTCAGGATCAGCGACAAAGCGCCGCCGAGCAGTTGCAACAACACCAGTCCCATTGGGACAGCCAGGCCGCCGAGCGTTTGAACCTGACGCGCCTGGAACAACTCGCGCCGCAACGGCATCAGTTCGCTCGTCAGGCAGAACTGAGCCTGCAGCTCACGCCGCTCGCGACTCAGATCCAGCGGCACCAACAGCGTCAGACCGAGTTGCAGGCGCAACAGCAGCAGCTCGACGATACAGTGACGGCCGCCAAAACCACGTTACTGAACGTGCAACAGCAACAGAGCCAGGCTTCACCGCTGCTGCGTCAGGCATTCGATGCCCAGAACACCGTGGCGCGTCTGACTCAGGAACTGGGGCAAGTCAGCGAACTCAAGCAAACCGCAGAGCAACAACGTGCAGACGGCCAAACCGCCCTGCAAAATCTGCTGGATCAGCAGACGCAGGTGGCACAACGTCTGGAGCGAATTGCCGGGTTGCTGGAGCAAAGCACGGCCCTGGCGCCCCTCAGCGATGCCTGGAACGCCTATCGCGACCGCCTCAAGCAACTGACCCTCACCAGTAACCGGCTCAAACACGGCCAGAGCGAGTTGGCGCAACTGGAAGAACGGGCCAACAGCACCCGGCAACAGTTCACCGAGCAACGGGAAGCCTTTGACCTGTTGTACCGCGAAGCCGGCGCCGAAGCCCACGCCGTCAGCGAGCAGGTGCAGATTCTCGGCAGCCTGTTGCAGGACAATCGCAAACAACTGCGGGCGTTCGAAGAGCTGTCGCGCCTGTGGGCAGAACAGCGGGACATCGATCAACACTCACTGGAGCTGACGCAAAAACAGCAGGACGCCCAGCAGCAACGCGAACGTCTGAATCAGGAAGGCCTTCAGACCAAAGAAGAACTCAAGGTCGCGGAACAGACCCTGACCGTTACCCGCCAACTGCTGGAACGCCAGCGTCTGGCCCGCAGCGCCAGCGTCGAAGAACTGCGCGAGCAGTTGCAGGACGACCAGCCTTGCCCCGTGTGTGGCAGCCATGAGCATCCCTGGCACAAACCCGAAGCGCTGCTGCAAAGCCTGACGCAACACGACGAAAGCGAAGAAGCCAGCGCCCTGAAGTCCGTCGAGGCGCTGAAGGAAAAGCTGATCGAGCTGCGTGCGACGGTCAGTGGGTTGATCGCCCAGCAGAAAGAATTCCTGCAACAACAGGAACACCTGGCTACACGACAACAAGCCCTTTCACCCAGCCTTGACGCCCATCCACTGAATGCCCGGCTGCAGGAACAGGATGCGGGCAAACGCGAGGCCTGGATCAAGCAGCAACTGAGCCAGCTGACGCAGAACATCACCCAGGACGAACAGCGCCAGAACGCACTGCTCACCCTGCAAAAAGATGCGGCACGCCTGCAGCAGCAATTGCAAACAGCAACTGAGGCCAGTCAGACGGCAAGCCAGCAACTGACAGATCAACAACGGCAACTGGCGGGTGATCGCGAGCGTCTGGAAGACGAACTCAGCGCATTCTCTGCACTGCTGAGCGCCGACACCCTTGCGGGCTTGCGCAGCGATGCCGCCGCCACGGTCATGCAGCTCGAGCAGCAAGTGACCCATCGCCTGGACCTGCTGGAACAGCAACGCGACGAGCATCAGGAACAGCGCGACCGTCAGCAGAAAATCGAGCAGGAGCAGTTCCAGCAACAGGCACGGGTTCAGCAACTGGACGAGTTGCAAAAGCGCGTGGCCACCCTGGCCGAGCAGCAACAGGTCAACCGGCAGCAACTCGGCCAATTGCTGGGCGAGCACAGCAGTGCCGAGCAATGGCAGCAGCATCTTGAGCACGCGGTGGAACAAGCGCGCCAAGCCGAAAGCTCCTCCGCACAGGCATTACAGGACGTGCGCAGCCAATTGCTCCAGCTCGCCGCCGAACACAAGGCCAGCCAGGAGCGCCTGCAAAGTCTGGAGCAGGAAAACGCCGCCCTGGGCGAGCGGATCAACCAGTGGCGCAGCCAGCACAGCGAACTCAGTGACGATGATCTGCAACAGCTGCTGGGGCTGGACGATGACCACCTGCGCCAGCTACGCCAGCATTTGCAGCTCGCAGAAAAAGCGGTCGAGCAGGCCACCGTCCTGCTGCAGGAGCGCGAACAGCGGCTGCAAAGCCATCAGGCCCAGCACAACGGCAATCTGGACGCCGAACAGCTCAACAGCGCCCTCGCCGATGTCCAGAACCAGTGCGCCAGTAGTGAACAGCAATGCGCGGAACTGCGAGCCCGGCAAGCCGAGGACCAGCGCCGTCAGGATGCCAATCAGGCACTGGCGCAACAGATTGCCGCCGCCGAAGCCCAATACCAGCGCTGGGCGCGTCTCAATGCGTTGATCGGTTCGGCAACCGGCGACACGTTCCGCAAGATCGCCCAGGCCTATAATCTCGACCTGCTGGTGCACCACGCCAACGCCCAGCTCAAGCAACTGGTGCGCCGCTATCGCTTGAAGCGCGGTGGCAGCATGCTGGGCTTGCTGGTGATGGACACCGAGATGGGCGACGAACTGCGCTCGGTGCATTCATTGTCCGGCGGCGAAACCTTCCTGGTCTCACTGGCGCTGGCACTGGGCCTGGCTTCCATGGCGTCCAGCACGCTGAAAATCGAGTCGTTGTTCATCGACGAAGGGTTCGGCAGCCTCGACCCCGAGTCGCTGCAACTGGCGATGGACGCGCTGGATGGCTTGCAGGCTCAGGGTCGCAAGGTCGGTGTCATCTCCCACGTGCAGGAAATGCACGAGCGGATTCCGGTGCAGATTCAGGTTCGGCGGCAGGGCAATGGCTTGAGTACCATCGAAGTCGGCAACGGCTAAAGCGGATTTTTTGCGTCGCATGAGTAAATTTCTGTGCGACCCTATGCACCCACGGCGCGACCTGTCGCGCCACGTATGATGAAAAGGTAAATATACATGTCCAACTCCAAAGTATTTTTCGACATCACCGCCAACGACGAGCCTTTGGGCCGCATCGTCATGGAACTGCGCAACGACGTGGTGCCGAAAACCGCTGAAAACTTCCGTGCCCTGTGCACCGGCGAAATCGATGGCTTGACCTACAAGGGCTCGTCCTTCCATCGCGTGATCAACGACTTCATGCTGCAAGGTGGTGATTTCACCAACCATAACGGCACTGGCGGCAAGTCGATCTACGGCGAGAAGTTCAAGGACGAAAACTTCACCCTCAAGCACACCGCGCCGGGCGACCTGTCCATGGCCAACGCCGGCCCGAACACCAACGGCAGCCAGTTCTTCATCACCACCATCGTCACCAGCTGGCTGGATGGCAAACACGTGGTGTTCGGTAAAGTCATCGAAGGCCTGGACGTGGTCAAGGCCATCGAAGCCCTGGGCTCGCAGTCCGGCCGCACCAGCAAGAAAGTCGTGATCGCCGACTGCGGCGAACTGACCGAAGCCTGAGTCATGGCGTCGGTGACTGCACCTCATCCTGCGACACCGACGCTCTACTCGTTCCGCCGCTGCCCCTACGCCATGCGCGCCCGCATGGCGTTGCGTTACGCAGGGTGTGCGGTGGAGATCGTCGAAGTCAGCCTCAAGGCCAAGCCTGCACAGATGCTGGCCCTGTCCCCCAAGGGCACGGTGCCGGTGTTGATCGACAATGGCCAGGTGATCGATGAGAGCCTGGGCATCATGCAATGGGCGCTGGCCCACAATGACCCCGATGACTGGCTGCTGACCGGCGACCCACTCGCCCGGCAAGCAACTGCGGAGCTGATCGACGAAAACGACCAGGTGTTCAAACAGCATCTGGATCGCTACAAATACTTCGTGCGCCACCCCGAACACTCACAGGCGACCTACCGCGACCAAGGGTCGATCTTCCTGCAAAAACTGGAAAACCACCTGCAACAGCAGCACTATCTGATGGCCGATCACTTGTCACTGGCCGACACCGCGCTGGCGCCCTTCGTGCGGCAATTCTGCGCAGTGGACCCCGACTGGTTCTGGCAAAGCCCCTACCCCGCATTGCGAGACTGGTTGCAGCAGTTTCTGGATTCAGCGTTGTTCAAGGGTGTAATGGCGAAGTAAACCAACCGCCCTGGCATCCCTTCGAAGGTTCACGAACTGCATTACCTCTTACGCAAGATCACTTCCTGCTTTGTATCGGGACTCTCTACATTCGCCTCGAAAACGCACCTCGCAACCCTCCCAAAAATTCTTGTACACCATGAAACATAAGGGCTAGAGCGGTTCCTGACAGTCCTCAAGACCAGAACCTGGCTTCATCGAATGTAACGCCAATGATACAAATAGTAATGATTATCGTATTAATTTGTTTTTTTGCTCGTTATTCTCCGCGTGCTTTTTACGCAACGCTGCTCACCGCGGACACCTTTGATCGCCAACACCTCTCATAACTAAAAAAGATAGCGCAATGAAAAAAACACAACTGTCTCTCCTGTTGCCCTTTATCGGCTCGTTAAGCACACCTGCCTGGGGCGACCCGACCGAGCCCGCCCAGGCAACGCCCGGTACTTTTCAGTTGCAGGAAGTCGTGGTGTCCGCCACCCGCACCGAAACCAGCATCGCGTCGATCCCGGGCTCGGTACAGGTGATCAACGAAGAACAGATCCGCCAGCAGACCGGCGCCGGACGACGGGTCTCAGACGTACTCGGGCAACTGGTGCCCGGCATCTCGCCGTCCACCGGCGGCATGAGCAACTTCGGCCAGACCCTGCGTGGACGCAACACGCTCGTTTTGATCGACGGGGTTTCCCAGAACGCCACGCGAGACAATTTCCGCCAGCTCAACAGCATCGCCCCGGAAAGCATCGAGCGCATCGAGGTGGTGTCCGGCGCCAGCAGTATTTATGGCGCGGGCGCATCGGGGGGCATCATCAACATCATCACCAAGCGCAATAAAGGTGAGGACCTGGCGTTCAGCAGCAAGGTCGGCGTTACCTCGGGCAATAACCTCAATACCAAGGGCTTTTCATACGATCTGTTCCAAAGTGCGACGGGCCGCAAGGACGCGCTGGACTGGTACGTGTCAGCCAACACCGTGCAACGCAACGACCAGTTCGACGGCAATGGCAAGCGCATTCCCCAGGACACGTCCCAGGGCAGCAACATGGACACCGACACCTATGACCTGCAAGGTCGCTTCGGTTACGAGCTGGATGCCGACAAGAAAATCACCCTGGCTCTGCAGGATTACAAGGATGAACAGAACACCGATTACACCAAGGACTCACGCATCACCAACCAGGCGGTGGCGGTAAAAGGGCTGGACCTTGACGATCAACCGTTCACCCACAACCAGGCGGTCAACCTGAACTACACCGACAGGGACTTCTTCGGTCAGGGCTTGCAAGTGGAAAGCTACTGGCGCCGCGCCGATGCGCTGTTCTTCCCCGATTTGTCGCGGGGTAAGGCCGGAATTTCCGACAACAACAGCGTGCAGGATGTGTACGGCTTGCGGGCGGCGATCCAGAGCGAGATGCCGGATATCGGCCCGGCAACCGGTACGTTGGTCTGGGGTGCAGACTACGACCACGAAACATCCCGCCAGCGCGGCGATCAGTACAAGGTCAACGGGCTGACCTACACAAAGACCGGCACCACCTTCGAAATGGGCCCGGATATCGCCACCGCGACCAAGGCCATCTTCGGCCAGCTGTCCTATGACATCGAGGACTGGACCCTGCGTGGCGGCGTACGTCGCGAGTGGATCGACAGCGAGATTTCCGACAGCATCGCCTATGGCGAAATCGTCCAGACCGGGAACCGCGCGACACTGCCGGGCGGCACCCTGAAATACAGCGACACCCTGTACAACCTCGGTGCCGTGTACCACCTGAGCGAAAATCAGGATGTGTTCGTCAATTTCAGCCAGGGCTTCTCACTGCCGGACATCCAGCGCTTCCTGCGTGACGTCAACAGCACCTTCGACATCCAGAAGCTCAACGCCCAGGCCCTCAAGGTCAACAGCTATGAACTGGGCTGGCGTGGCAACTGGGACAAATGGCAAGCCAACATCACCGCCTATGAAAATACCTCGGACGTCACTCAGTTCTATGACGCCAACGACCGCGTCCTGCGCCTGATCAACCAGAAGGAGCGCGTGCGTGGCGTCGAAACCAGCCTGACCTACAACGTCACGGACCAATGGTCGGTGGGTGGCACTTACGCTTATGCCAAGGGTGAAACCGACCAGAACGGCAAATGGATCGACTTGCCGGCCACGCGAATTTCTCCGGCCAAGACCACTGCATTCGTAGGCTACGACCGTGGCGACTACAACCTGCGTCTGCAGGGCATGCGCCTGGCGGACTATGACGCAGCGTTCAAGGACAACAACGGTCGCGATATCAAGGGCTACACCCTGTTCGACATGCTGGGCTCGGTGGCTCTGCCCGTCGGTCGTCTGGAGGGTGGCGTCTATAACCTGGCCAACCGCAATTACCAGAACATGTTCGCCCAGGCCAACGCCCGCGCGCCCTTCCCCAATGCCCAAGGCCGCACCTTTAGCGTGAGTTACGCCGTGGATTGGTAAAAACAGATCGTGGGGGACTGAAACAAACACCTGTGGTAGCTGCAAACCCTGTGGGAGCGAATTCATTCGCGATGCGGGGTATCCGCTCCCACAGGTTTGTGCCGGCTGCCGACGCTGGTCTGAGCTCAACACCCGCCTCACACCATTGAAGGTTGAATGCCGAGCCAGGTGTAGGCAAGCTGCTGGCAACTTACTCATTGTTCTTAACGAGGCTCGCCCATGGCGCTCAAGCAGTGCATTGACAACTACATTCGCGCAAAAGACGGTAACCGCCCCCATCTGATGCCCCGGGCATTCAGCCAGGATGCTGTGCTTGAGATGGAAGTATTGACCGAGTCAATTTCGTTTCCCGCGCGGGTCGAAGGGGTTCAAGGCATTACCGAGACGCTGGTCAGCCAGTTCGCGACGCGTTACGAAAATGTCTACACCTTCTGCATCGGCAATGCGCCGGTGGGTGTTCCGTCGTTTGAATGCAAATGGCTGGTGGTCATGTCCGAAAAAGCCACTGGCCTGGCACGGGTCGGGCATGGGCGATACGAGTGGCAGTTGTCGGAGCAGACCGGGCGACTGGATGCCTTGAAAATCGTCATCGCGGACATGCTGGTGCTGCCTGCGGAAACGGTCACAGCGCTGAGTGCCTGGGCCAACTCGTTGCCTTACCCATGGTGCCCGCCGTCGCGCCTGGAAGAGGACTTGCCTGACCTGCCCGAGATCTCGGTACTGCGCGAGATCATTGGGGAACTGCAGCACCCCTGAGCACAACGCCTCCCCCTTTTGCCGCGCAAAAAAAAATGCGAGACCGTAATGGCCTCGCATTTTTCATTGGGTAAAAGCAGCGGGGTGCTTTCGTGAACAAGCTCGCTTCCAAGGTGATGCAGGTGTCTGCCACGCAATGTGCAGGGGTCGCAACGATCTGTGGGAGCTTGCTCGCGAAAACTGCCTTGAAGGTTCAGCAATCTTGATGAGGATCAGGGGCGGTTCAAACGAATCCATTCCCCGGTGCCGAATCACCGGTAACGGGGAATGGATTCACTTAAAGAGACGATTTCATTGTTGAGTCTTGTGATCCAGTGCAGCGTAGAAGTTGGCGCTTTGCTGAAGGTATTTCGCAGTGTAAGTCTGGGTTGCGTGAGTTTTTTTCTCGCCGATATCAACACTGGCGCTGGCTGGCAGGGCAACAGTGGCAGAGATGGCTGAGGCGGCGATGATGGAGAAGATGTTGAAATTCATTTCTGTATTCCTCGGTGTTCGGTGTTGAATGCTTTGGTTTAACGTCTTGACCGTCTTGGCCGTGACTCAAACTTACGCCCGAGGGATGGAAATCAGTAATGCTTTGTGCCACTAACTCTTATCAATTCTATTAATACATGCCTCAAGCCCGCGAAACCCGCGGGCTTGAGCGGTTTATGATTTATTTTTTAGTCAGGAATTTAAAATCCGAAGGCGAATCGACGTCCATTTTCTGCACGGTGTCGCCCAACATTCCGGTTTTTGGGTCGCGGCGAACCGTCACGATCTGGTTACTTTTCTGATTCGCGATCAGTACAAACTTGCCACTGGGATCAAAACGGAACTCGCGCGGCTCCTTGCCTTCCACCGAACGGCGCTGGATTTCCTTGAGCTGGCCCGTAGCCGAATCGATCGAGAACACCACCAACTGGTTCGCATCCCCACGGTTGGCGACATACAGGAACTTGCCATCGGGTGAACTGTGCAAGCCCCCTGCCCCGTTCCTCTGCTGGACGCTCTTGTCAGCCAGGTCCAACAGCTGCGTACGCTTGAACACCCCATTGTGGTAATCGAACACCGCCACTTGTGCGGCCATCTCCAGGGTCAGGTAGGCGTGCTTGCCGTTGTTGCTGAACAACAGATGCCGAGGCCCGCTGCCTGGTGGCAGATCCACCGATGGCGTACTGGCCGGTTGCAAGGGCTTGGCCTGCTTGCCGTCGTAGCTGAAGACGAACAGCTTGTCGGCACCCAGATCGCTGGCAATCAGGTATTTGCCATCGGGGGTCGGCACCGCCGAATGCACATGAGACGATACCTGACGCTCAGGGTCCACATGGCTGGCCGGATGGGTGCTGGTCTGTGCCACGTCGGATAGTTTGCCGTGCTTGTCCACCGGCACCACCGCCAGTACACCGCCCGGGTCGGGTTGCACCGCGTAGTTGGCAACGAACAGGAAACGCTCATCGGCACTGAGGCTCGAATGGGTCGGTTCGTCACCCTTGCTGTCCACCTGATTGATCGGCGTGACTTCGTGGGTCTTGCCATTGATGGCAAAGCTGCTGACCTTGCCCACCACATCGGTTTGACCCGGACCGTTCTCGTTGACCACGAACAGCAGGTGCTGGTCTTTGGAGAGCGTCAGCCAGGACGGATTCTCGCTCTTGATGACCTGACGCGGTGTCGGGTCAATCTGGCCGGTCTTCTCGTTGAAGCCATAGCGATAAATGCCTTCGCTTTTGCCCTGAGTGTAAGTACCCACGAGCAAATCGTAGTCGGTCATGGTTTGCGCCTGAGCGGGTATGACAGTGATTGCGCTGGCCATCAGCAGCCACGGCAGAAATGAATGGGTCATGGGGCACCTTCCTCTTTATTGGTCTTGTGGAGTGCCCCTTGCGCGGCACCTGTCTATGACAGTGCCTTTAGCCTAGTAGTTTGCTCGGACTGTGGATCAGTCGTCTTCAGGCTCGTCATCGCTTGGGGTGAAGGCATCCAGGCACAGGATCCGGTGGTCGGCGTTGCCGTCGTTGATCAGCCAGCTTTGCAGCTCGCTGTCGAAAGTTGCCGCCTGGACCTGGGCAAGGCTGAAACGCCAGACCTTGCGCTCGCGTCCGTCCATGCATTCGATATCCAGTTGCTCGCCAAGGGTGAACTCCCAGGCGTGCAGGCCGTCGATTTCCAGCATTGTGGAGGTCTGCAGGGCTGCCAGCAGGGTATGGGTCGTCTCGGTCATGACATTCGTTCGCCTGAGTGAAAACGCGAATGATAGGCCAAAGTCTGCTGAAGGTGTCCAGCGCTCGTCGTGATGGGGAAGGTTTAAGAACGGGTCGACGTTTTCACGGGCAAGGTGGATCGCCACCTTGCCCGCGAATGGGCCTCAATGGGAAAACAACGAATTCCCCACCTTGCCCGCCATTTTCTCCGGCTTGATCAGGAACCGCGCCAGCGCTGGCAGCAGCCACAGTGCGCCGAACATGTTCCACAGCAGCATGAAGGTCAGCATCAGGCCCATGTCAGCCTGGAACTTGATGGCCGAGAAGATCCAGGTGCAGACGCCGATCGCCAGGCACAACCCGGTGAACAGCACTGCCTTGCCGGTGGATTTCAGGGTTTCGTAGTACGCCTCTTGCAGGGGCAGGCCCGCACGCAGGAAGCTTTCAAGTCGGCTGTAGATATAAATGCCGTAATCCACACCAATACCCACGCCCAAGGCCACCACCGGAAGGGTCGCCACCTTGACGCCGATGCCCATGAACGCCATCAGCGCGTTGCCCAGCACCGAGGTCAGCACCAGCGGCAGGACAATGCACAAGGTCGCCGCCCACGAACGGAAGGTGATCATGCACATCACCGCCACGCAGATGTAGACCAGAACCAGGATGGTCATTTCCGCCTGTTTGATGACTTCATTGGTGGCGGCCTCGATGCCGGCATTGCCCGCCGCCAGCAGGAACTCCAGGCCGTCCTTGTCGTTTTCCTTGGCAAAGTCCTGGATCGCAAGCACCGCACGGTCAAGGGTCTCGGCCTTGTGGTCATTGAGGAACACCAACAACGGTGCCAGTGAGCAGTCGTTGTTATACAAGCCGTCGGCCCGGGAAATGGAGTTGTTAAGCACGTCCTTGTTACGCGAAAGGCTTTCCCATTTCAGGCTGCCTTCGTTCATGCCCTTGATCAGTTGCTTGGACACCGTGACCAGGGAAATCGCCGATTGAACGCCCGGGGTGTTTTCCATTTTCCAGGTCAATTCATCGATGGCCGACATGGTGGAATAAGCCGAGCAGCCCTCAGGCGGGGTCTTGACCATGACCACCAGCACGTCGGAACTGGTGGAGTAGTTATTGATGATGAAGCTGTTGTCCTGGTTGTAGCGCGAGTCCGGGCGCAGCTCTGGTGCACCCTGGTCCAGATCGCCGATCTTCAGGTTCTGGCTGTACCAAAGACCGCCACCGAAGGCCAGCAGGGCCAGGACAATGGAGACAGGTGCCACCTTGGGGCTGGCAAAATTCGACAGCAGGCGCCAGAACGAGTGGTCGCGCACTGCGTCCAGCTTGCTGCGCTCGATAGCGCGCTTGCTGATGCCTACATAGGAAATAGCTACCGGCAGCAGGATCAGGTTGGTGAAGACGATGACCGCCACACCGATGGAGGCACCGATTGCCAGCTCGCGAATCACGCCGATGTCGATGATCAGCAGCGTGATGAAACCCACTGCGTCGGCCAGAATCGCAATCATCCCCGGCAGGAACAGTTGGCGGAAGGTGCGGCGCGCAGCAGTCAGGGCGTTATCGGCCTCGCCAGACTGCAAGGCGATTCCGTTGATCTTCTGCACGCCGTGGGAAATACCGATGGCAAAAATCAGGAACGGCACCAGCATCGAGTACGGGTCCAGCCCGAAGCCCACCACATGCATCAGCCCCAGTTGCCAGATCACCGCAATCAACGTGGTGATGAGCACGGCAATGGTGCTGCGAATGCATCGGGTGAACCAGATCAGCAGCACCAGCGTAATGACGAAGGCGATGCCGAAGAACAGCACCACCATCACCAGCCCATCGATCAGGTCACCGACTTTCTTGGCAAACCCGACGATGTGGATTTTGACATTGGGGTTCTGGGCTTCGAACTTGTCGCGAATCTTTTCTTCGAGCTGATGGGAGAACTGGCGGTAATCCAGGGCGAGCAATTTGCCCTGGTCATTGGGGTCCGGGTAGGACTCCATCAACGGCACATCAACGATACTGGACTTGAAGTTGTTGGCCACCAGACGCCCGACCTGACCGGACTTGAGGACGTTGTTACGCAGTTGATCGAGGCTGTCGTCCGAGCCGTTGTAGCTTTGCGGAATGACCTCCCCCCCGGCAAACCCCTCTTCGGTCACCTCGGTCCAGCGCACGCTCGGGCTCCACAGGGATTTGAGCCCGGAACGGTCGACGCCGGAAATGTAGAACACTTCGTCGTTGATCTGGCGCAGGGTCTCCATGTAGTCCTTGGTGAAGATGTCGCCATTCTTCGCTTCCACGGAAATGCGCACGGTGTTGCCCAGGTTGGCCAGGTCATTGCGATGCTCAAGCATCTTCTGGATGAACGGATGCCCCAGGGGAATCATTTTTTCGAAGCTTGTGGAAGGCCGCACCAGCATTGCCTGATAGAACAGGAAGATGCTGACCAGCAGGCAGATCACAATCACGGCCGGACGGTTATTGAAGATCAGGCGCTCGAGGAATGTCGCCTTGTCTTGATGGTGCTGCGGTTGAAGATTGCTCATGCGAAAGCTTCCTGCCTCGATTGTTCTTATTGTTGGCCCGGCTCGGTGCCTGTTGGTGAGGTGACGTGAACGCCGCCCTGCCCGACCAGAATCAGATTGCCCTTGTCATCCGCCGTGACGCCGGCAAGGGAGATTCGGTCCGCACGATTGGAGACCGTGAACGTCAGACCGTCGTCGGTGCTGCGCATGATGCTGCCGCCGTTGCCCACCAACACCAGTGTGCCGTCAGCCAGCAAGGCAGCGTTGGACAAGCCAAACTCCAGCGGCCCCCGCGCAGCCATGAGTTCGATGGGCTCCCAGGTGTCGCCGAAGTCGGTGGAGCGAAACAGGTTGCCGCGTAGCCCGTAGACCAGCAGCGTGTTGGCCTCGGCGGTGCCGATGGCACCGAACAGCGAGCCCTGATAAGGCCCTTCCAGCTTTTCCCAGGTCTGGCCGTCGTCCCGGGAGCGGAACATGCTGCCCGCCTCCCCCACCACGAACAGCCCGGCGTCCTTGACGTGGGCAATGCCGTTCAAGTGGAACTGATCCTCGTTGTCGAGGCGTTCACTGACGTCTTCCCAATGCTGGCCGCCATCGGTGGTTTCCAGCAGGGCATCGTAGGCGCCCACGGCAAAACCGGTGTTCAGGTCTTTGAACCAGACGTCCAGCAAGGGCGCCTGGCGCTTGAGGTCTTCAAACTGCTTGGTCCAGGTGGCGCCGCCATCGCTGCTGGCAAGGATCTGCGCATCGTGGCCAACGGCCCAACCATGCTTGTCATCGACGAAGTACAGCGCGGTCAGCAGTTGCCGGCTGGGCACTTTGGCTTGCGTCCAGTCCTTGCCCTGATCGTCGGAGTACAGAATGTGCCCGCGCTCGCCCACTGTAACCAGCCGCGTGCCAGCATGGGTCACGTCCAGCAGCAGGCCGTGGACCGATTTGCCGGACTCAATGGAATAGATACTGCTGTCCGCCCCCGGCTGAGCCGCATCCTGAGCCGCCTGTGCAGTGCTGACGACACTCGAAAGAGACAACGAAATGAGCAGCGACAGGGCTGTCGCCAAAGGCTTGCCTGTGCGTAACGCCAGCGGGTTGCTTCGAGCCATATCCACACTGGATTGGGTGCGCCAATTGACAGGCTCACTCATGAACATCTCCCTTTTTATTGTTATCAAGTCAGCTGCGAAGCGCTCTAGAAAGAGCATTTGCAATGCGGACCTATCCTAGACAGCTTTGGAAACGTATGACAATCGACATGACGTTATCTTTTGTTAAGGCCACTTTGTGTGATTGACGGGTTATCAGTTGGGTGGATGGGCAGCTTCAAGACATTTGCTGCATGGGAAATGGGTTCAACCCAACAGCTCAGACAGATGCAAAACTCTGTGGGAGCGAGCTTGCTCGCGAAGAGGCCGGTACAGCCACAAAAAAAGCGCCACCCCTAAACCGGCGGGCAGCGCTTTTGTGTGTTGCGATCAAGCCGAAGAATTACTCGGCCAGGCTTTTACTCACGACTTCAAACACGTCGCTGGACAGGACACCCGAATCACGGATGCGCACCAGTTCGGCCTTCATCAACGCCTGACGGGCGCTGTCGTATTTGCGCCAGCGAGTCAGCGGCGCCAGTTGGCGCGAGGCGATCGAGGGGTTGAAGCTGTTGAGCTCGATCACCAGATCCGCCAGGAAGCGATAGCCAGAGCCGTCCGCCGCATGGAAGTTGATCAGGTTTTGCCCTGCAAAAGCGCCGACCAATGCACGCACCTTGTTCGGGTTCTTGATGTTGAAGGCCGGGTGCTGCATCAGCGCCTTGACCCGCGCCAGGCCGCCCGGCAAGGCGCTGCCCGCCTGGACGCTGAACCACTGGTCCATGACCAGCGGGTTGTCTTTGAAGTTTTCCGCGAACACGGCAAGGGCCTTGGCTTTCTCTGCTTCGAACGACGAATTCACCAGCACGGCCAGCGCCGTCAGGCGTTCGGTCATGTTATCGGCGGTGTCGAACTGCTCGATGGTCGCCGCCAACACCTCTGGCTTGCCACTGAGCATCAGGTACGACAGCGCAATGTTCTGCAGCGCACGGCGCGCGAAATGCTCGGCTTCGGCCACGTAAGACGTCACTTTCGACACGTCGCGGTTGGCCTGGTAGCGGGCCAGCAAGCGGTCAAACAGGCTGTCGGCCAGTTGCTGACGTGCAAATTCCCGAGCCGCGTGAATGGCGTCCACATCCGCCACTTCGCTGATTTCGGTGAGGTAGGCCTCACCCGGCAGCGAAAGCATTTCCGCGACCATGGCCTGATCCAGTTGCTCGTCCGCCAGCACGGTGCCCAGGGCTGTGATCAGACGCTCATCCATCACCAGCGGCTTGCCGTGCTGATGTTGTTCGATCAGTTCCTGCAACACCAGTACCGACAGTTGCTGACCGGCATCCCAACGATTGAAACCGTCGCTGTCATGCTGCATCAGGAACATCAGTTGATCGCGGCTGTACGGGAAGCTCAGTTTTACCGGCGCCGAGAAACCCCGCAGCAGCGATGGCAATGGCTGCTCCAGGACATCGACGAAGGTGAAGGTCTGTTCGGCTTCGGTCACCGATATAACCCGTGTGGTGCCGGTAGCCGCTTCTTCACCGGACAGACGCAAGGCGATTTCAGTACCCTGCTTGTCCAGCAGCCCCAAGGCTACCGGGATCACAAACGGTTGCTTCTCTTGTTTGTCCGGGGTGATCGGGCAGTGCTGGCGGAAGGTCAGGCTGTAGGTTTTCGCAGCGGCGTCGTAGGCATCGCTGACCGCCAGACGCGGCGTACCGGCCTGGCTATACCATCGCTTGAACTGGGTGAGGTCGACACCGTTGGCGTCTTCCATGGCCTTGATGAAGTCATCGCAGGTCACGGCCTGGCCGTCGTGGCGCTCGAAATACAGGTCGCTGCCCTTGCGAAAGCCCTCGGCGCCCAACAGGGTGTGGATCATGCCCACAACTTCCGAACCCTTTTCGTACACGGTCAGGGTGTAGAAGTTGGAAATCTCGATGAAGCTGTCCGGGCGCACGGCGTGGGCCATGGGGCCTGCGTCTTCGGCGAACTGGTGGGTACGCAGGTAAGCCACATCCTGGATGCGCTTGACCGTCGCCGAGTTCATGTCCGCCGAGAAACCGCCATCACGGTACACCGTGAAGCCTTCTTTCAACGACAGCTGGAACCAGTCGCGGCAGGTCACGCGGTTGCCCGACCAGTTGTGGAAGTACTCGTGGGCGACGATGGCTTCGACGCGCTGGTGAGCGGCATCGGTCGCGGTTTCAGCACGGGCCAGCACGGCGCTGGAGTTGAAGATATTGAGGCCCTTGTTTTCCATGGCGCCCATGTTGAAGTCGTTGACTGCAACGATCATGAAGATGTCCAGGTCGTACTCGCGACCGTAGGTCTCTTCGTCCCAGCGCATGGACTTTTTCAGGCTGTTCATGGCGTGTTGGCACTTGTCGATGTTTTCCGGCTCGACATAGATGCGCAGGGTCACTTCGCGCTTGTTCATGGTGGTAAAGGTGTCTTCGATGCACCACAGGTCACCGGCCACCAGCGCAAACAGGTACGCCGGCTTCATGAACGGGTCTTCCCAGGTCGCCCAATGCCGGTCGTCGCCTTCCGGGCCACTGGCAATCGGGTTGCCGTTGGACAGCAGCACCGGGAAGTTGTGTTTTTCGGCGCTGACGGTGGTGGTGAACTTGCTCATCACGTCCGGGCGGTCGAGGTAATAGGTGATCTTACGGAAGCCCTCGGCCTCGCACTGGGTGCAGAACATGCCACTGGACTTGTACAGGCCTTCCAGTTCGGTGTTGGTTTCCGGGTGGATGCGCACTGTGCTGTCCACCGTGAACTGCGCGCTCTTGGGCTGCAGGGTCAGGTGTTCAGCGGTCAACTGGTAGTCGGCAGGCGTCAGGTCGGCGTCATCGAGCTTGAGCGACAGCAGCTCCAGCAGCTCACCGTCCAGCACCAGCGGCGGTAGACCCGCGCCACGCTCCGGGTTGCGACGCATGACCAGCTGCGCGTGAACCAGGGTGTGGTCGTCGAACAATTCGAAGGTCAGGTGCGTTTCGTCGATCAGGTACTCCGGCGCCTGATAGTCCTTCAGGTAGATCACTTGCGGTTGTTCAGTGCGCATGGCGGGGTCCTTTTACTGATGCACGGCGAGCTGATAAGCCGTGTATTTACGAATATTGATGACGCCGGTATCGAAGATCAGGTACTGGCCCTTGATCCCCAGCAGCGTGCCTTCGGCAATCGGGTTCTTGTCCAGGTTGAAGCTGACGATCTTGGTGGGGTACGCCTGCACCGGGTAACGAATCTCGGTGGGCTCCACGTCATGCAGCAATTGGATGGCTTGCAGGCCAAATCGTTCTTGCAGGCCGCGCAGGCCGTCGCCGCAACTGTCGAAAAGCTGGTCGCGGATGGCCTTGAGGTCCACCGCGGGCGCATCGCCCTTGAGCAAGGCGCGCCAGTTGGTGCGGTCGGCGACCTGGCTGCGCAGCAGGTCTTCGACGAAACCGGACTGCTGACGGGTCGCAACCCGCAGGATCGGCAACGCCTGACTCGCACCCTGGTCAAGCCAGCGGGTGGGCAACTGGGTGGCCCGGGTAATACCGACCTTCACGCCCGACGAGTTGGCCAGGTAGACGACATGGTCGGTCATGCAGAACTGCTCGCCCCAGGCCGGATCACGGCAGGTGCCCTGATCGTGGTGGCACTTCTCGGGGCTCATGATGCAGACATCACACTGCGCCAGCTTGAGCATGCACGGGTAGCAATAACCCTGGCTGTAGCTGGACTTGGTCTTGCGCCCGCAGTGGCTGCAATGGATCGCACCCAGAAACTCCAGGCGCACGGTCTTGCCGATCAAGGGGTTGACCGGGAACTCTTCATCACCCAGGCGAAACCCGTACTGCACCAGGGGTTCGTCCAGGCGAGTGGACATCTTGTTGACGGCGCCGCGACCAATTTCGATCAATGGATGGCATCCGACTTGAACAGGATATTAGGCACCGGGGCCGACTTGGAGGCGCATTCCTGCGGGCCCATGTAGCCGATGCGCTGGTCTTCCGGCAGGTTCTGCACTTCCCAGGCGATCAACGCCTGCAGCGACAACTCGCGCTGTTCCTGGGTCAGCTTGCGGCCGTCGGACCATTTGCCGATTTCCACCGCCAGTTTCAGGCTCTCGTAGATATCCGGGGTGATGTTTTCGATCATTTCAACAAAAGAGGACATAAGGTCTCCAGAATCAGGACGCCATTTTCAGCACTGAATTTTAACGACTCCGCCGGGCGAGCAGACCGCCCAGCAGACCTGTAATACAACCGATGATCAGGCCGCCCACGTGCGCGCCATTGGCGATTGCGCCAAAGCCGAGCATGCTCACCAGCCCTGACATGCATAGCACCAGCCACACCAGCATCATCACCAGTACGCCCCGTGGCATACGGTAGATGGGGTTCGGTGCCAGCCATTGAAAGATCCAGATATGACCGAGCAGGCCATACAGCACACCGGACAACCCGCCGAACAGGCCAGGGCCGCTGTACCAGTACTGGCCGTAGTTGGACACGGCGCTGAACACCAGGGTCAGGCCCAACAGATGCCAGCTGCCCTGACGCAACTCGATGCGTCGCCCCAGCTCCCAGAACCATAGACCGTTCATCGCCAGGTGCAGCACGCCGAAGTGAATCAGCATCGGCGTAACAATGCGCCACCACTGGCCCGAGGCCAGGCTGTCCGCCAGTGGCGTGAAGGTCGCGTATTCGCCACTGACACGGAAATCAAGAAAGGTCAGCCAGCGCACCGCATCAAGGTTGTCACCCAGGAGGGTCAGACCCGCGACGATCACGCACACCAGCAGCACCAGGGAGGTGACCGGGCTACTGCGTAATTGCTGAACGATGCCGGGACGGGTGTAGCCCACACTTGGCCCGGCATCCGGCAACTCGTAGGTGGCATCGCCATTGGGGTAGCGCTGGTACAACTCGCGAATGTCGTCCACCAACAGCGTGTCCGGCACCCACAGTACTTGCTCGCCCGCTTCCTCGCTGACCCGGTGTGGCACGCGCAGGCGGTTCAACAAGCCCAGGAACCCACTCAGGTCGGTGGACAACGGCAGACGTAATACCGCAACAGGACTCATCAGACAGCCTCGGGACGTTCAACGTCGACCCAGACAAACTTGTCGGGGTCGATTCGGGTTTCCTGGTCCAGCCGGTAGGCGACCAGCTTGCCGTAAAGCACGGCGCTGTAATCCAGACAGGCCAGGTTCTGCCTGATCGGTGCGGGATGGCCGCTGCGCCAGTAATGACCGACGAACAGCATCGGTTCGTTGCTGCCGTAGCGCAGCAGGGCATCCTTTTCAGAGGTGGACAACGGCGTCTTTGCCACGCCCTCGGGCAAGGCATCGGGCTGGAACACCACGTCACCGTAGGTCTGCGGGTTGTCTTCCCAGAACTTGGTGCGGAAAAACGCCCGGGTCAGGCCGTCGCCCCCGGTCAGCGTCAGGCCGTGGGGCAAGCGCATGTCGGTGCCGCGCAGCAGGCGATCGAACACGTTGCTGGCAAAACTGCCCGGCACGGCGGACGCCTGGACAAAGTGCTGGTCGATGCACCCGGTGGGGTGCTGGCGTCGCAGCGGGTCGATCAGGCTTGCATCCCAGCAGGCATGCACCACCCGGAAACGCTCGGCGTCGATGAACAACGGCAGCGTGTAGAACCATTGCAGGAAATCGTGCCAGTCCGCCGGATGCTGCTCGAACTGGGTCAGGGTTTCGCCAATCAGCCGGGCGTGGCGCGGCGTGTGTTCGCGCACGAACAACTTGCCACTCTCGGGCAAGGCTGGGGTACTCCAGCCCAGGGCGTTGAACTCATGGTTGCCCATGATGCAATAGGCCTGACCCGCGTCGACCATGTCGCGAACGATATGCAGCGCCTCGCGAATGCGCGGGCCACGGTCGATGATGTCGCCCAGAAACAGCGCGATGCGTTCAGGGTGGCGCCAGACGCCCGCCTGAAAACGGTAACCAAGGGTGTCGAGCAAGTGCTCAAGGGTATGGGCACAACCATGCACGTCACCGATCAGATCGTAGCTACGCGCGGGATCGAGCATCAGTCGCCTCCACCACCGAGCCGGCTGCCCCAGCCCAGCTTGGTGCGACAGACTTCGTAATAGTTATGGTCCAGCGGGTGGATCAGACGCAGCTTCTGGGATTTCTTGCTGACGGTGATGGTGTCACCGGGTGCGCAGGTGAAATGGTTCTGCCCGTCGCACGAGACCTGTGGATAAATCTGCATGTCCTTGGCCACCACGATTTTCAGCTCGCTGTTGCCGTCCACCACGATGGGTCGACCGGACAAGGTGTGCGGGTACATCGGCACGATAACGATAGCGTCGAGCTTGGGGTGCATGATCGGCCCGCCCGCCGACAGAGCATAGGCCGTGGAACCGGTGGGCGTGGCGACGATCAGGCCGTCGGCCTTCTGGCTGCAGACGAACTGGCCGTCGATGTACAGCTCGAATTCGATCATCCGCGTCGATTTGCCGGGGTGCAGCACCACGTCGTTGAGCGCGTCGCCCTGACCGATGGCTTCACCGTGACGGCGGACTTCGGCCTGGAGCAGGAAGCGGTTTTCCACCAGATAGTGGCCGTCCAGTACCTCGGCGCACTTCACTTCCAGCTCGTCAGGGCGGATATCGGTGAGGAAACCCAGGCTGCCACGGTTGATGCCCAGCACCGGCACATTGTGCTTGGCCAGTGCCCGTGCGGCGCCCAGCAGGCTGCCGTCGCCGCCGACGACAATCACCATGTCACAGACTTCACCCAACATCTTGCGCGACGAGGTTTGCAGGCCATGACCCGGCAGCACTTCGGCGATGGTGTCTTCGAGAATCACATGCAGGTGCCGTTCGAGCAGAAACTTCTTGAGTTTGCGCACGGTATCGAGCACCTGAGAACTGCCGAGGCGACCAATGATGCCGATATTGCGAAATTGCTCCATGGGGCTCCTGCGGGGTTCGATACGGCTTAAAGAAACGGATTATGGGCGAAAGGGCCGGGTAGCGGCAATTGATCGTTCTATAAGGGTGATAGTCACATCACGTGCAATCACAGGCTATTCTCGGACCATGACTCTATTTCCCGGTTTACTCGACCTGCCCCGTCAACTGCGTCATCCCGAGGTGCGGGATCTGGCGTGGGTGATCCTTGCGCCGCCGATGCTGGCCGAGACGCCCTGGCCCCAGCGACATCCGCTGACCGGCAGCGACTGGGTGCAGAACCCGCAGGCCCTGGCAGACTTTCTGTTCGATCTGGACCGGGACAACCGCGACTTGACCCACTGGCTGTCTCTGGCAGCCACCCGGCGCCTGGGGCGTTATTACGAACGGCTCTGGCAATTTGCCTTGCAGCACGCGCCAGGCGTGGAGTTGATCGCCGCCAATCTGCCGATTCGTGCGGGCGGGCATACCCTGGGCGAACTGGACATGCTGCTGCGTGATCGCGATGGCGTGCACCACGTGGAATTGGCGATCAAGTTGTACCTGGGGCCGCAACAGGGCGATGGCAAGGACCCTGCGCAATGGCTGGGGCCCGGCTGTCATGACCGACTGGACCGCAAGCTAACCCACCTGAGCCAGCATCAACTACCCATTTCCGCCCGCGCAGAAAGCCGCGAGGCGCTGGCCGCGCTGGGCATCGATCAATTCAGCGCCGAATTATGGCTGGGGGGTTATCTGCTGTACCCATGGCCGGGTCAGGCGCAACCGCCTCAGGGTGCTCATCGCCAACACCTGAATGGACGCTGGCTGCATCAGCGTGACTGGCCGGATTTCGTTGCGCAAAGCGCTGCCGGTCGCTGGCAGCCCCTGCCCCGTCATGCCTGGCTGGCACCGGCACATTACCGGGAAGCCTGGAGCGAGGGGCAACTGGGGGCGTGGCTGCAGCAGCTCGCCCCTCTGGCACCCGCGCAATTGCTGGTGCGCCTGACCGAAAACGGTGACGGCGAATGGGAAGAGGCCGAGCGCCTGTTTCTGGTTGCCGATGTCTGGCCCAACCTGGGGGACACCAGCACCTTCGCCAGTGCCCTCGCCGTTTCCGTGCCGTCTGCCTGAGTGACTGAACCGCTGTCGGATCAGGCCTTGGCCTTCCTGGTGCTCGGCAACAGAATCGCCAGCACGCCCAACAATGGCAGGTACGAGCACAGGGTGTAGACGAACTCGATGCCGTGACTGTCCGCCAGATACCCCAGCAACGCCGCGCCGATCCCGCCGAAACCGAACATCAGGCCGAAGAAGATACCGGCGATCATGCCCACATTGCCCGGCACCAGTTCCTGGGCAAACACCACGATGGCCGAGAACGCCGAAGCCAGGATGAAACCGATGATGACGCTGAGTACGCTGGTCCAGAACAGGTCGGCATAGGGCAGCGCCAACGTGAAGGGTGCGACGCCGAGAATCGAGAACCAGATCACCGCTTTACGCCCGATCTTGTCGCCGATCGGGCCGCCAAAGAATGTACCGGCCGCCACTGCACCGAGGAACAGGAACAAGTGCAACTGCGAGCTTGCCACCGACAGGTCGAATTTCTCGATCAGGTAGAAAGTGAAGTAGCTGGTGAAGCTGGACATGTAGAAGTATTTGGAAAACACCAGGAAGCCCAGCACCACCAGCGACGCGATCACGCGATTGCGCGACAGACCGTGGGTCGCCTTCTGACCCTGCTTGAGCTTGAACAGGTTCAGGTGCGCCTTGTACCAGCGGCTGATTGCATACAGCAACCCCACGGAAAACAGCGCGAACAGCCCGAACCAGGCCACATTGCCCTGGCCAAACGGGATGATGATAGCCGCCGCCAGCAAAGGGCCGAATGCCGAACCGGTATTGCCACCGACCTGGAAAGTCGACTGCGCCAGACCAAAACGGCCGCCCGAGGCCAGCCGTGCAATACGTGACGCTTCCGGGTGGAAGGTCGAGGAGCCGATACCCACCAGCGCCGAGGCCAGCAGGATCAGCGGGAAACTGCCCACGGTCGCCAACATCACAATGCCGATCAGGGTACAGATCGATCCCACCGGCAGTACCAGCGGGTTGGGATGACGGTCCGTGTAGTAACCAACCCAGGGCTGCAGCAGCGAGGCCGTCAGCTGGAACGTCAGGGTAATCAGACCGACCTGGGTAAAGGTCAGGCCGTAATTGGCCTTGAGCATCGGGTAGATCGAGGGTAATACCGACTGGATCAGGTCATTGATCAGATGCGCCAGCGCAACCGCGCCGATGATACGCAGGACCAGGGGGCTGCTCTGACTCGGGGTCGGGATAGCGCTGGAGGGGGTGCTGCTGATAGCCATAACGTTCTTCCGAGAACTGTTGTAAGTGCGCCTGGCAAGGTGGTTGCAAAATGTGTCACCGGCACAAGGGGCGTCAATGTGCCATTTTTTGGGGCAGGAATGCCATTTTTTGTTGCTTGAGAAAGATGGGGCTCCAACAGGAATAACTTCACCCTGTGGGAAGTTCTATGTTTGAGGGCAACCTGCGGGAGCGAATTCATTCGCGAGAGGCCAGAACACTCAACATCACCGGAGCTGGCATACCGAATTCGCGAATGAATTCGCTCCCACAGGATTTGCATGTGCCACAAATGTTTGTTTAAGGACCAAATCCCCTGCGGGAGACGTGCGCAGGCCCCGCTATTTCTTGTCACTCTTCTTGAACGCCGCCTCCAGCGCATCGTTGATGGTGCGCAAGACCTTGACCCGCGAATAGCGCTTGTCGTTGGCTTCCACCAGTGTCCAGGGTGCGATTTCAGTGCTGGTGCGGTCCACCATGTCGCCGACTGCGGCGCGGTATTCGGGCCACTTCTTGCGGTTGCGCCAGTCATCATCGGTGATTTTGTAGCGTTTGAACGGGATCTTCTCCCGGGCCTTGAAGCGCTCCAGCTGGGTCTTCTCGTCAATGGCCAGCCAGAACTTCACTACCACGATATTGGCGTCGGTGAGCTGTTCTTCAAAATCGTTGATCTCGCCATAGGCCCGCAACCAGTCCGCTTCACTGCAAAAACCCTCGACCCGCTCCACCAGCACCCGGCCATACCAGGAGCGATCAAACACAGTGAATTTGCCTCGCGCCGGGATCTGCCGCCAGAAACGCCAGAGGTAGGGCTGCGCACGCTCATCTTCGGTGGGCGCAGCAATCGGCACGATGTTGTATTGCCGTGGGTCCAGCGCGGCTGCCACCCGACGCACCGCTCCGCCCTTGCCCGCCGCATCGTTGCCTTCGAATACCGCCACCAGTGCGTGCCTGCGCATGCGTTTATCGCGCATGTTGCCGGCCAGCCGAGCCTGCTCGGCAATCAGTTGCTCCTCGTAATCGTCTTTTTCCAGGCTCAGGCTCATGTCGAGGCTGTCGAGCAACGTGAGATCGCCATGGTTGGCAGCCAAGGGGCCGATGGTCAGCATCTGGGGCTCGGCTTCCGGCATTTTCAGCGCAGCCTGCATGCCCTCGAGCAACAGGCGCCCCACCGTCAGGCTTCGGTAATTGGGGTCCAGGCCTTCGATCACTTGCCAGGGCGCAAAGTCGCGGCTGGTGCGGCGCAGGACACGCTCACCAAAACGCACAAACTTGTCGTAGGTCCTGGACTGCTGCCAATCCAGGGGGCTGATGCGCCAGCTGTGCAACGGGTCGTCTTTCAAGGCTTCAAGGCGGGCCTTCATCTGTTTCTTGGACAGGTGAAACCAGAACTTGAAGATCAGCGCGCCTTCGTCGTACAGCATTTTTTCCAGGCGTTCCGCACCGTTGATGGCCTGGTCGAGCACCGCATTCTTGAACTGGCCATTGACCCGCCCCTGAATCATCTGGCTGTACCAATTACCAAAGAAGATCCCGATACGCCCCTTGGCGGGCAACTGTCGCCAGTAACGCCAGGCAGTGGGCCGCGCCAGTTCTTCATCCGTCTGCTGGTCAAAGGTGCGGACCTCAATGAAACGCGGGTCCATCCACTCGTTGAGCAGCTTCACGGTTTCGCCCTTGCCCGCGCCTTCTATGCCATTGATCAAGACGATGATCTGTCGACGTCCCTGTTCATGCAGCTCGAACTGCGCTTCCAGCAAGGCTTCACGCAGCTTGGGCACTTCGGCATGGTAGGTGTCGTTGTCGATGGAGTGACCGATTTCAGCGGATTCGAACATGCACAGCTCCCCTTCAAGATCGCTTCAGACTAGCGGATCCAATGATTCAGTGCAGACTAAGACCGCCAAACGTTGTCATCGATCAGTCTCCCGATATAGATAGTTGCCGGTAGACGAGCGAATCCACTGGTCGTGCAGAAATCAAACTGTCGGGACAGATTGGTCGAACCACAGCCCGTCATCTCCCACTTAAATCCCAGGCCTGGCGAAGGGTGTTGGTCAGCTGTTTGAGCAGTGCGTCCTCAGCCGCATCGCGACGGGCAATCAGCAACCTGCCCTGTTGGTCATATTCTTCATGGTCGGCTGGCGGGTGCTCCTCCAGGAAATCCATTTGCGCCCGGATCGACGCCGTGGCTTGTTCGAGGTCGGTGGCATGCCCGGCGCGCAGGTGTGCATTCCATAGCCGGTCACGCACGGCAAACTCCAGAAACGCCGGCCCGGCTTCGCGTTCCAGAATCAGCCGTCTGGCATTGGCTATTGCCTGCGACCCTACATTGCTCAGTTGCTCCCACACCATGCGCAGGGGCTGGCCGGGCAATGACAGATGAGAAGCCAGGCCGGTGCGATAAGCCATGCGCACTTCGGCGTGATCGACTCGTACCCCCAGTGACTCCTGGCGGGCGATATCCTCGTCGGCGATGGCCTGGATTTCGTTGAGCCGGAACATGTTTCTGATGACGCCCAGCAACCGCCCGGTCTTCTGCTCGGCTGTTGCGCCCTGCAACGCGCTGTGAGCGTACGCCGCGACCTGTATGTCGCTGAAGATCAGCCGGACGCCGTCCTGACAGGTCTGGTCCACACCGAACAGCCGGTCATTGGCCATGACATCGAGCCGGCTGCGCAATGGGCTGTCCTCAGCCGCGACTTCAAGCACCTGCATCACATCCCAGGCCAATGATTCGCGAACCTGTTGAAAGTCGGCGGTCTCTCTGAGTCGTTGCAGCAGCATCAACAAATGCGCAGCATCAGCCTCGCTGTGCACTCGCTGCCAGGCAGAGCGAAACCTGGCATTGAGCTCGCTGCGCCCTTCAATGACCCAGAGATCCGGGGAGGGAGCCGGGAAATTCGATCCACTGTGCACACTGGAGTGCGATTGCCGTTCAAACAGACCGCTTGATGAACCCTGTTCGACGCCATTGCCGGGGCGGCACAACGCACGAATCTGCGGCGGGAAATCGAACTCCAGCACATAGGCACGGCCCCGCCCGGCACCCAGCCAATAAGTTTGCAGATCCTGAAGATTGATCGGGTTGCGGTAGGCGAAGATCACTGTCTGATGAAAAGGATCGGGATGATTGCCAGTGACTGCGGCGGGTAACGCACTGATCTGGTTGTCGCTGATATCGAGTTCCCTGAGGTTCATGGCATCCACCCAGCCTGGCCACTGGGTCAACCCCATGTCATTGAGCCTCAACTCGTTGAGGCGCAAGCGGCTGGTATCGGTGAATGTCCCCAGCCGGTTGCCGCTCAGGTTCAATGATCCCAGCCTCGGAATATCCATGAGCAGATTCATCGCCTGCTGATCAATGAGCAACCCTTGGCCCTGAATCGATAAGCTGTACAACTGCTCAAGCCCTGATAAACCGCTTGGCAAGGCAGGCAAACCGCCGCTGCCAACAATTTCCAGCCTGGACAACTGGCTGAACCTGCGCAGCCAGTCATCGAGTTGCCCGGCATTGGCCGTGAGGTTTCGCAAAGTCAGGTAGCGGATCTGGCTATAGAACGATGGCAGCTCGGGCAGGCCATGGACATGCCCCAGATTCACGGACTCCAGCAAGAGAATGTCTGATCCCACAGGTGCGTCATCGTGGCTGTAGCGCCAGGCCCTGCACAGTGCATCGGCCACATTACGTCGGGCTTGCTGGTCCTGCCCGCTGATGGGCACGCGGTGCTCGGCCACTTCAGGTGTCGCCCAGGCGTCCAGGGTTGAACGCAAGACTTCGTACTCCTGCAGCCGGCTCTGGGTCGATGTGACAAGGCCCGTCATGTTTTCCCCCGACATCAATAAACCCCGAATGTGGCTCTGAATATCGAGGGTCTCGGGATACAACGCCCTCATTGCATCATCCAGCGTGTGTCGCGGGGCCGTTGTCCAGGCAGACGCTCCATCGCCCCGCCCGCTCAGCAAGTAGCCGATGCGACCATCGGCCAGCCGCGTCGGCGCCTTGAAATCAGGTTTGATGGTCCGGATGCCGGGAGGCTTAGGCGCCAGGCGCAGACTTTTTTTGCCGTTGATTGAAGGTACGGCTTCCATTCCCTGGATCAACGACGAAGGCTTGATCGATGGTACTTGTCCGCTCGTCAGCACTCCGACTTTGGCCAGGATTACAGTGGCCGCGATACTCTCGGCAATGCTGGATAAATGCCCAAGGGCGTCTCCCATCTGACCATGGGTCCATGCCTCGACACCTTCAAAGGTCTCGATCAGTAGCTGACTGCCCGCCACCAACAGCATCGCCTCGCCCAGCCCCGACAGGAAAAGGCCCGCAAGATTGAGCACATCCAGTCCGCGCTCCAGAAAACCTGCCAGACGTGCCTTTCGTGAGCGCTCGTCTTCATCGCCAGTAGGAACTGCCAACACCCGTGCATCGTCCTTGATGCGCAGCATCTGTTGCAGATAGAAGTAGTCGCTCAGGCTGCCACCAATGTCTTTCTTTTCCAGCCGCAGGTGAGCGTTGGGATTCGGCTCACGCGTCCTGATTTTAATTTTGCCGCGCCCGACGCTTCCTGACTCGCTTCGAGTGACGTAAGGGTTGAGTGCGTCTTCGAGCCGGGAAAAAAACATCGCCCTGCTGCGCAATGGGACTAACTGTTCAAGGTATTTATGGTAATCGGCGTTGCGCGACCTTTCGCGTAACTCCTGCATGAATGCACCGAAATGCGAGTACTCCTTGAGCGGCGTCACCGTTTGCCCTGGCATGTAAACCACACAGCGATTCTCACTACGGGCCTGGAACACCAAAACACCGCGCAAATCGACACCCAACATCTTAATGCGCAGAAAGCCGACAGCTTTGCCCTGCAGTTGCTGCGTCAAGCCCGGCGTGCCTATCGACAGCAACATTCGCCAGACGGGCTCGGAAATCATGTGGGTCATCCGGGCAATGTGCGTCGCGACCATCAAGGCATTGGTCTGGTGGTCGATGATCAGGGTCTTTACAGGCGGGCTCAGCAAGCTGTCCAGGTAGGTCTGGTAACGTCCGCCCAGGTCCAGCTGTCGGCACAGCTCGATGAACCTGCGCGGGCTCGCTTTCGGTGCCTCTTGGTCAGCCTTGCCGTAGTAAATCACCGATGTGCTTTCCTCCCCAGCGGCGCGAGCTTCTTTTGCCTCGTAGTTATGCAGCGCCGCCTGCAACAAGGGTTGGGTCGTTGAGGCAGAAGGCATCCGCCGCCCGGTCAGAGCTTCGCGTTCAAATCGGGCATGGAAGAAGCGAGCCTCTTGCGGGTCCAGCCCGGGACCGAACGCCTCATCCAGGGCCTTGGCCAGCAAAGGCCGGGCAAACTCGGTGATGCCCTGCATACCGTCGAGCACGCTGGCAAGGTAGGCGCGAGAGGCATGGCTCGCCGCCATGCTTTCTGTCAGTTGTTGGCGCTGCTGGGGGCTCGCGCGGACGAACCAGGTCGGCAGTGTCGCCTGGATCAAATCAGTGTGTGGCAGTGTGTCTGGAGCACTCATGGGCATTGTCCTTGTCCCGATTGATGAGGCTTGAGACGTAACCAGCACGGCGCGCCCGTGACGTTTAAATAGTTACCGCAGTAATCAGCCCGTCACGCCCGGCGTCGTGGGGTAATATTGCCGGTCACACCCCTGCTGAGCCGAACATGACCATCACCCAACACGCCCAGATCGACTGGGATGAACACGGCAACCCACATTCCCGTGCGTTTGCCGACGTTTATTTTTCCAGCGAATCCGGTCTGGACGAGACCCGCCACGTGTTTCTGGTGCAGAACGATCTGCGCAACCGCTTTGGCGCATTGCCAGCGGGCGGGCGTCTGGTGATTGGCGAAACGGGTTTTGGCACCGGCTTGAACTTCCTCTGTGCCTGGCAGTTGTTCGAAGAATGCGCGAGGGCCGATGCGCGCCTGCATTTCGTCAGCGTCGAGAAATACCCGCTCAGCCGCGACGACCTGCAACGGGCACTGACGCTATGGCCGGAACTGAGCCGGTTCTCCGAGCCGTTGCTGGAACAGTATGTGGCCGTGCACGAGGGGTTTCAGCGGCTGGTGTTCGACGGTGGCCGGGTGACCCTGACGCTGTTGATCGGTGATGTGCTGGACATGCTGCCGCAACTGGACGGGCAGATCGACGCCTGGTTTCTCGATGGTTTTGCCCCGGCGAAGAACCCGGAGATGTGGACGCCCGAGCTGTTCGCCGAACTGGCCCGACTGGCCGCCCCCGGCTCCACCATTGGCACCTTCACCAGCACGGGCTGGGTACGGCGCGCCCTCAACGCTGCCGGGTTCAAGATGAAGCGCACGCCGGGCATCGGTCATAAATGGGAAGTGCTGCGTGGCACCTTTATCGACTGGCCGCAAGACGTGCCGAAACCGGCAGCGGCCAAACCCTGGTTCGGCCGGCCCGCTCCCATCCAGGGTCAACGCAAGGCCTTGGTGATCGGTGCAGGCCTTGCCGGGTGCGCCACTGCGGGCAGCCTTGCGGCACGTGGCTGGCAGGTCAGCCTGCTGGAACGACATGCCGATGTCGCGCAGGAAGCCTCGGGCAACCCCCAGGGCGTGCTTTATTTGAAGCTCTCGGCCCACGGCACCGCGTTGTCGCAGTTGATCCTCAGCGGCTTCGGCCACACCCGACGCCTGCTTGAGCGCTTGCAGCGTGGCACCGACTGGGATGCCTGCGGTGTGCTGCAACTGGGCTTCAACGACAAGGAGGCCGAGCGTCAGGCACAACTGGCGGCGGCGTTTTCCCGCGAGCTGCTGCACGTACTCAATCGTCCTGAGGCCGAGGCCCGGGCAGGCATCACCCTGGCCAGTGGCGGGCTATATTTCCCAGAAGGCGGCTGGGTGCATCCGCCTGCGCTGTGTCGCTTTCAGGCCACCGGGGCAAACATCCAGCTCATGCCCCATCACGATGTGGTGGAACTGCGCCGCGAAGGTGACCTTTGGCAGGCATGGGACGGCGAGCGCCTGCTGGATCAGGCGCCGGTGGTGGTGTTGGCCGCCGCCGCAGAGGTCAAACGCTTCCCGCCCAGCGCCGACCTGCCTCTCAAGCGCATTCGCGGGCAGATCACCCGGCTGGCACAAACGGAGGCCAGCCAGGTGCTGGGCACCGTGGTCTGCGCGGAAGGCTACATCGCGCCTGTTCGGCTGGGGGAACACACCTTGGGTGCCAGCTTCAACTTCAAGAGCGACGACCTGACGCCAACCGTGGCGGACCATCTGGACAACCTGCAACTGCTGCAGGAGATCTCCAGCGATCTGGTCGAACGCCTGGGCGCCGAACACTTGCCGCCCGAACAACTGCTGGGTTTTGCCGGCTTTCGCTGTACCAGCCCGGATTACCTGCCCATCGTCGGCCCCCTGGCAGATCGGGACGCCTTTCTCGACGCCTATGCCGTGCTCGGCAAGGACGCCCGCCAGGTTCCGGACATCCCCTGCCCCTGGCTTGATGGCCTGTACATAAACAGCGGCCACGGCTCACGCGGCCTGATCACGGCGCCCTTGTCCGGCGAACTGCTGGCCGCGTGGCTGGACAACGAACCCCTGCCCCTGCCCCGCAGCGTGGCCGAAGCCTGCCACCCGAACCGGTTCATGCTGCGCGGGTTGATTCGCGGGAAGAACGGGTAGCCCCACCGCTCCCTGTTGGAGCGAGGCTTGCCCGCGAAGCTGACACCCCGGCTTTCAGGCAGTGCGCGTCATCGTTCTTCGCGGGTAAGCCTCGCTCCAACAAAGCTCCATCAACAAAGTCCCGTCATTCCCCACAACCCGTTATCCTCTGCCTCGCCCCCATCAGTCAGGCGAGTGTTTCCATGCTTCAGGTGCAAGGCGTATTCAAAAGCTACGCAACCCCTCAAGGCCCGCTGGCCGTGTTGCAGGGGGTCGATCTGCAACTCGCGCGTGGCAGCAGCCTGGCGTTGATGGGCGAGTCCGGCAGTGGCAAGAGCACCTTGCTGCACCTGGTGGCCGGGCTGGATCAGGTCGACAGCGGCGTGATCGAGATCGCCGGGCAGCGGCTGGACCGGATGAACGAAGCACAACTGGCCAACTGGCGGCGCACGGAAATCGGCCTGGTGTTCCAGCAGTTCAACCTGATCAGCAGCCTCAGGGTCGAGGACAACCTGGCGTTCCAGGCACGGCTGGCCGGGCGTTTCGATCCGGTCTGGCAAGCGCAACTGGTGGAGCGCCTGGGCCTGGGGGCGTTGCTCAAGCGTTACCCGGAACAACTCTCCGGCGGCCAGCAACAGCGCGTTGCATTAGGCCGCGCCCTCGCCTCGCGCCCTGGCTTGCTGCTGGCGGACGAGCCCACCGGCAACCTCGACGAAGCCACCAGCGATGAAGTGCTGCAGTTGCTGCTGGACCTGTTGCACGACAGCCCCACCAGCCTGTTGATGGTCACCCACAGCCCCCGTGTTGCAGAACGACTGGCCCGCAAAGTGGTGCTGCACCTCGGGCGCCTGGCCGTCACGGACGCGGTGTGACATGCGGGTTTTCTACTGGACCTTGCGCGCCCTGATCAGCCATTGGCGTCAGCACCCGGTGCAGTTTTTCAGCGTACTGACCGGTTTGTGGCTGGCCACCGGTTTGTTGACCGGCGTGGAAGCACTGAACAGCCAGGCGCGGGAAAGCTACGCCCGCGCCAGCCAGTTGATTGGTGGCGAACCGCAGACCAGCCTGTCCGCCCCCAATGGCGCGACCTTTTCCCAGCAACGCTTCATTGAGCTGCGCCGCCTCGGCTGGCCCGTGTCGCCCCTGTTGCAGGGTCGCATCACACTCAAGGACCACCCTGATCAACGCCTGCAATTGATGGGCATTGATCCGGTGTCGTTGCCCGCAGGCTCGGCGCTGGCCGGGCGAACCCTGGACACCGCGCAGATCGTCGGTTTCTTTACCCCGCCGGGCAGCACCTGGGTTGCCCCGCAGACCCTGCACACCCTGGGTTATCGCGAAGGCGATCAGCCCGAAAACGAGAATGGCCAGCACCTGCCTCCCTTGCGCAGCCAGGCCGACATGGCGCCGGGCCTGTTGCTGGTGGACATAGGTTTCGCCCAGACATTGCTCAACCAGCCGCAGCAAATCTCCCGTCTCTTGCTACCCAAGGACTTCGCCGCGAGTAACCCGGTGTTGCCGTCGCCACTGAACGAGCAGTTGGTATTAAAGAAGAGCGGTGAAGAAAGCGACCTGTCGCGCCTGACCGAAAGCTTCCACCTGAACCTCGACGCCCTGGGCTTTCTGTCGTTCGTGGTGGGCCTGTTCATTGTCCACGCCGCCATCGGCCTGGCGTTGGAACAGCGTCGCGGCCTGCTGCGCAACCTGCGGGCCTGCGGGGTCAGCGCCCGCATGCTGATCACCGCCCTGGGCGTCGAACTGGGTGCACTGGCGCTGGTGGGCGGCGTGTTTGGCGTTGTCAGCGGTTATCTGCTGGCGAGCCTGCTGTTGCCCGATGTCGCCGCCAGCCTGCGCGGCCTGTATGGCGCCGAAGTGGCCGGGCAACTGAGCCTGAGCCTCTGGTGGTGGTTCAGCGGGATAGGTTTGAGCCTGCTGGGCGCGCTGCTGGCCGGTGCCAACAGCCTGTTGCGCGCGGCTCGCTTGCCGTTGCTGGCACTGGCCAACGCCCAGGCCTGGCATCAGGCCCATGCCCGCTGGCTGCGACGTCAGGCGTGGGTCGCAGGCGCTGCCGGGGTGTTGGCGCTGGTGGCGTTGATCTTCGGCAACAGCCTGGCCATGGGGTTCGTCTTGATGTCGGCCTTGTTGCTCGGCGCCGCCCTGGGTTTACCTGTGCTGCTGAACATTCTGCTGGACCGCTTACTGGGCCGCAGCCGCTCGGTGCTGGGCCAGTGGTTTCTGGCCGATTGCCGCCAGCAACTGCCTGCCTTGAGCCTGGCCCTGATGGCGTTGTTGCTGGCATTGGCGGCCAATATCGGCGCAGGCAGCATGACCTCGGGTTTTCGCCAGACCTTCAACAACTGGCTGGAACAACGCCTGACAGCCGAGCTATACGTCAGCCCGCAAACCCCGGCCCAGGCCGGTGACATGCAAACCTGGCTGACACAACGACCCGACATCAGCGCGGTGTTGCCCAACTGGCAAGTGGCGATCCAGTTACAGGGCTGGCCCGCCGACCTGTATGGCGTGATCGATCACCCGACCTATCGCCAGCACTGGCCGCTGCTGGAGGCCACCCGCGAAGATCCCTGGAAGCAACTGGCCCAGGCCGACACCATCATGCTCAGCGAACAACTGGCGCGCCGCCTGAAGGTGGGCCTCGGTGATCACTTGAATATCCCGGTGCCCCAAGGCCAATGGACGCCGGGCATCGTCGGGATCTACGCCGATTACGGCAACCCAAAGGGCCATTTGCTGGTCAATGACCAACACTTGCTGCGCTACTGGCCGCAGCTCGCGCCCAGCCGTTTCAACCTGCGAGTCGCCCCCGACGCCGTGCCTGCGCTGATGCATGCCGTGCAGGATCGCTTCGCCCTGGACGACAACCACATCATTGACCAGACCCAGTTGAAAGGCTGGTCCACGCAAGTCTTCGAGCGCACCTTCGCCGCCACGGCCGCGCTCAACAGCCTGACCCTGGGCGTGGCGGGCGTAGCGTTGTTCATCAGCCTGCTGACCCAGAGCCAGAGTCGCCTCGGGCAACTGGCACCGCTGTGGGCCCTGGGTGTGACGCGACGGCAATTGATGCTGCTCAACCTCGGCCAGACCTGGCTGCTGGCGGTGCTGACCCTGATCCTCGCCCTGCCGCTGGGCCTGTTGCTGGCCTGGTGCCTGGATGCGGTGATCAACGTCCAGGCCTTCGGCTGGCGCCTGCCCTTGCAGGTATTTCCCATGCAATTGCTGCAACTGATGGCCCTGGCATTGCTCGCCACACTGCTGGCCTCGGCCTGGCCGCTGTTGAAGCTGTACCGCACTCGCCCGGCCGATTTGCTAAGGACGTTTGCCAATGAAAACTAAGTGGCTCGGGGTGTTGGCGATCTGTCTGTTACTGGTCGCCTGCGATGACAAACCGGCGCCCGACGAGGGCTTCGCAGGCCTAGGGACCGATGCGACGGCTTTTGCGCGGGTCACGCCGGGCAAGGTCTTCGAGTTCCCGGAAGATCACGGCCCGCACAACGACTTCCGTATTGAGTGGTGGTACGTCACCGCCAACCTCAAGGACGATCAAGGCCGGGACTTCGGCGTGCAATGGACGCTGTTTCGCAATGCGCTGACGGCAGGCAAACAACCCGCTGGTTGGGGGGACAGCACGATCTGGATGGGCCACGCGGCCGTCACCTCCGCCAGCCAGCACTACGCCGCCGAGCGCTATGCAAGGGGCGGCATCGAGCAGGCCGGGGTGAAACTGACACCGTTCTCGGCGTGGATCGACGACTGGTCGTTCACCAGCCAGTCAGCCCCGCAAACACCCTTGGCCGACATGCAATTACAGGCCAGGGGCGACCACTTCAGCTACCAGTTGCGCCTCACGTCCAGCAAGCCGCTGGTGCTGCAAGGCAAGCAGGGCTTCAGCCAGAAGTCCGAACAGGGCCAGGCGTCGTACTACTACAGCCAGCCGTTCTTCCAAACCGAAGGCAACGTAAGCATCGACGGCAAGACCTACCGCGTCAGCGGCCCGGCGTGGCTTGACCGGGAGTGGAGCAGCCAGCCGTTGAGCGCCAGCCAGACCGGCTGGGACTGGTTCTCCGTGCATCTGGATAACGGCGAGCAGGTCATGCTCTTTCGCCTGCGGCAAAAAAACGGCGCGCCCTACATCACCGGTACCTGGATCGCCGCCGATGGCAGCACCCAATTGCTCAACGACAAGGACATCCGCCTTGGGCCGCTGGACACCACCCAGGTTGCAGGCCACAGCATGCCCACCCGCTGGTCAGTGAAAATCCCCGGCAAAGGCCTGGACATCACCGTCGCAGCGCTCAACCCCAGGGCCTGGATGGACCTGCAAATACCCTACTGGGAAGGCCCGGTGACCTTGAGCGGCAGCCATGGCGGGACGGGGTATCTGGAGATGACGGGGTATTAAATGATCGCTCCCAAGCTTCAGATACCTTGTGGGAGCGAATTCATTCGCGATGCGATGCGTCAGCCACCGGTAATGCTGAATGTGCTGGCGTTTCGCGAATGAATTCGCTCCCACAGGTTTATTACCCGCGTGCACTTCCTGTGGCCCCCTGGTTTCGTAACGCGACTAAGCCTTATAACCGATTAATCTAAAACTCCCTCCAGTCACACCGGTCAGTTTCTGGGTGGCCGAGCTTTTTCGGCTGCCTTCCCCAACGGAAAACCGGTAAGGACTTATGTGCGGATTAGCTGGAGAGTTACGTTTCGACCATCAACCGGCGGATCTTGCCGCTGTTGAACGCATTACCCATGAGCTGGCGCCTCGCGGCCCGGACGCGTGGGGGTTTCACAGCCAGGGGCCGGTTGCCCTTGGCCATCGTCGCCTGAAAATCATGGACCTGTCGGACGGCTCGGCGCAGCCCATGATTGACAGCCAGCTGGGCCTGTCCCTGGCCTTCAACGGCGCGATCTACAACTTCCCGGAGCTGCGCACCGAGCTGCAAAAGCTGGGTTATCGGTTCCATTCCGGTGGCGACACCGAGGTGCTGCTCAAGGGCTATCACGCCTGGGGCGCCAACCTGCTGCCCAAGCTCAATGGCATGTTCGCCTTCGCCATCTGGGAGCGTGACAAGCAACAACTGTTCATTGCCCGGGACCGCCTGGGCGTCAAGCCACTGTACCTGTCGCGCACCGACAAGCGCCTGCGTTTTGCCTCGACACTGCCCGCACTGCTCAAGGGCGGCGACATCAGCCCCCTGCTCGACCCCGTGGCGCTGAACCATTACCTCAATTTTCACGCCGTGGTGCCTGCCCCACGCACCTTGCTCGCGGGCGTTGAGAAACTGCCACCGGCCAGTTGGATGCGCATCGACGCCGACGGCAATACCGAACAACAAGTGTGGTGGCATCTGCCCTACGGCCCCCATGCCGATGAAACCCACCTGACCCTGGAAGACTGGCGCGACCGCGTGCTCGACAGCACCCGCGAAGCCGTTGCCATTCGCCAGCGGGCGGCCGTAGATGTGGGCGTGCTGCTTTCGGGCGGTGTGGACTCAAGCCTGTTGGTCGGCCTGTTGCGGGAAGTCGGCGTGGAAGATCTTTCTACCTTCTCCATCGGCTTTCAGGATGCAGGTGGCGAGCGTGGCGACGAGTTCCAGTATTCAGACCTGATCGCCACCCACTACGGCACGCGCCACCACCAGTTGCGCATTCAGGAACGGGAGATCATCGAACAATTGCCCGCCGCGTTTCGCGCCATGAGCGAACCGATGGTCAGCCATGACTGCATCGCCTTTTACCTGCTGTCCCGGGAAGTCGCCAAGCACTGCAAGGTGGTGCAGAGCGGCCAGGGCGCCGATGAGTTGTTCGCCGGTTATCACTGGTATCCGCAAGTGGATGGTGCCAGCGATCCGGTGGCGGCCTATCGCGATGCCTTCGTGGACCGCAGCTACGACGAATATGCAGCCACCGTGCAACCCAAGTGGCTGACCGCCAATGACGCCGCCGGGGATTTCGTACGCGATCACTTTGCGATGCCCGGAGCCGAGGCTGCCGTGGACAAGGCCCTGCGCCTGGACAGCACGGTGATGCTGGTGGATGACCCGGTCAAACGAGTGGACAACATGACCATGGCCTGGGGCCTGGAAGCCCGGACACCGTTTCTCGACTACCGCCTGGTGGAACTGTCAGCGCGTATTCCCGGCAAGTTCAAGCTCCCGGACGGCGGCAAGCACGTGCTCAAGGAAGCGGCACGCCTGGTCATCCCTTCGGAAGTGATCGACCGCAAAAAAGGCTACTTCCCCGTGCCCGGCCTCAAGCACTTGCAGGGCGATACCCTCAACTGGGTACGTGAACTGCTCATGGACCCCAGCCAGGACCGTGGCCTGTTCAACCCGTCCATGATCGACAAGCTGTTGACCGACCCCGACGGCCAATTGACCCCACTGCGCGGCTCCAAACTCTGGCAGCTGGCAGCGCTGAACCTGTGGCTCAGCGAACAAGGACTCTGACCGATGAAACCCAACGCTACGGCTTATAGCCAACGCTTGCTGCGCGGCCAGTCGCCCTCCTATGAGCGACTGCAGGCGCGCCTGGCCGAAGACGGCAGCGAGGCCGAGGCCCAACCCCTGGCCCTGCATTGTGGCTGGGGAAGGCTACTGATCGGGCACACCTACCCTGACCCGACGGCGCTGGCCAACGAACTGCTTAATGAAAAACCCGGCGAGCGGGATATCGCGCTGTACGTGGCAGCGCCGCAACAGGTGCTGGCGCAGTCGCCACAGCAACTTTTTCTCGACCCCTCGGACACCTTGCGCCTGTGGTTCAGCGATTACCGCCCGGCCACCCGCGTGTTTCGTGGCTTTCGCATCCGTCGCGCGCAGAACGAAGCCGACTGGCAGGCCATCAATCATCTGTACCTGGCCCGGGGCATGTTGCCCATCGACCCTGCCCTGCTCACCCCGCGTCATGAAGGCGGTCCGGTGTACTGGCTGGCGGAAGATGAAAGCACCCACACCGTAATCGGCAGCGTCATGGGCCTGAATCATCAAAAGGCCTTCAACGATCCGGAAAAAGGCAGCAGCCTGTGGTGTCTGGCAGTAGACCCGCAATGCACCCGGCCCGGGGTGGGTGAAGTGCTGGTGCGACATTTGGTCGAGCACTTCATGAGCCGCAGCCTGAGCTACCTGGATCTATCGGTGCTGCATGACAACCGGCAGGCGAAAAGCCTGTACGCCAAGCTGGGCTTTCGCAACCTGCCGACCTTCGCCATCAAGCGCAAGAACGGTATCAATGAGTCGCTGTTCCTGGGACCTGGCCCCCAGGCGAATTTCAACCCCTACGCGCGGATCATCGTCGAGGAAGCACACCGTCGCGGCATTGACGTGCAAGTGGATGACGCCGACGCCGGGCTGTTCACCCTCAGCTATGGCGGGCGGCGGATCCGTTGCCGCGAATCCCTCAGCGACCTGACCAGCGCCGTGAGTATGACCCTGTGTCAGGACAAGAGCCTGACCCATCGCGCCTTCAAGGCCGCAGGCCTGCAACTGCCTGCGCAGCAACTGGCGGGCGATGCCGATGACAATCAGGCGTTCCTGGAGGCCCACGGGCAGATCGTGGTCAAGCCACTGGACGGCGAACAGGGCCATGGCGTGGCCGTTGACCTGCGTACCCTGGAAGACGTGCAGGCCGCCATCGAACGCGCCAGCCACTTCGACAGCCGGGTGCTGCTGGAAAGCTTTCACGAAGGCCTGGACCTGCGCATCGTGGTCATCGGCTTTGAAGTGGTGGCCGCCGCGATTCGTCGCCCGGCAGAAGTCATCGGTGACGGGCGCCACACCATCGGCCAGTTGATCGATGCCCAGAGCCGTCGCCGTGCCGCTGCGACCGACGGCGAAAGCAAGATCCCGCTGGATGAGGAAACCGAGCGCACCGTGCTCGATGCCGGGTTCAGCTACGACAGCGTATTGCCCGCCAACCAGCGTCTGGCGGTCAGGCGCACCGCCAACCTGCACACCGGAGGCTGCCTGGAGGACGTAACCGCCATTCTGCATCCGGTGCTCAGCGACGCAGCGATTCGTGCCGCCCGAGCGCTGGATATCCCCGTGGTGGGCCTGGACCTGATGGTGCCTGCCGCAGACCAGCCCGAGTACGTGTTCATCGAGGCCAACGAACGCGTGGGCCTGGCCAACCACGAACCGCAACCCACCGCCGAGCGCTTTGTCGACCTGCTGTTCCCCCACAGCTTGCCCGCGCACGGTTGAAGCACCGACACCAACCCATGTGGGAGCGAGCTTGCTCGCGAAGGCGTACTGGCTGACGAACCGCGTCGGGCCCATTCGCGAGCAAGCTCGCTCCCACCCGGTCACCGTTTAGCAATCCCATTCGTTTACACCGCATCACCTTACGCATTTCAGGAGTACCTCCCCATGACCACTGCGAAAAGCCCCGAACCGGATCTGAATTACCTGCAGAAAGTCCTGTTGGAAATGCTCGCGATCCCAAGCCCCACCGGTTTCACCGACACCATCGTGCGCTATGTCGCCGAGCGTCTTGAAGAACTGGGCATCCCCTTCGAACTGACCCGGCGCGGCACCATTCGCGCCACGTTGAAAGGCAAACAGAACAGCCCTGACCGCGCCGTTTCGGCGCATCTGGACACCATCGGCGCCAGCGTGCGTGAAGTGAAGGACAACGGCCGTCTGGCCCTGGCCGCCATTGGCTGCTGGTCCAGCCGGTTTGCCGAGGGCAGCCGCGTCAGCGTGTTCACTGACACCGGCGTGATTCGCGGCAGCGTGTTGCCCCTGATGGCGTCCGGGCATGCCTTCAACAAGGCCGTGGATGAAATGCCCATCAGTTGGGACCACATCGAACTGCGCCTGGACGCCTACAGCACCACCAAGGCCGATTGCGAGTCACTGGGCGTGGGCATCGGCGACTTCGTGGCATTCGACCCCTTGCCCGAGTTCACCGACAGCGGCCACATCAGCGCCCGCCATCTGGATGACAAGGCGGGTGTCGCGGCGTTGCTGGCGGCGCTTAAGGCCATTGTCGACAGCGGTGCCGAACCGCTGATCGACTGTCACCCGCTGTTCACCATCACCGAGGAAACCGGCACCGGCGCGGCAGGCGTACTGCCTTGGGACGTCAGCGAGTTCGTCGGCATCGACATCGCCCCCGTCGCACCGGGCCAGCACTCCAGCGAGCATGCGGTCAGCGTCGCGATGCAGGACTCCGGCGGTCCCTACGATTACCACCTGTCCCGCCACCTGCTGCGGCTCGGCACGGAAAACGAACTGCCCGTGCGGCGCGACCTGTTTCGTTACTACTTCAGCGATGCCCACTCGGCAGTGACCGCCGGGCACGACATCCGCACCGCGCTGCTGGCCTTCGGCTGCGACGCCACCCACGGTTACGAGCGCACCCACATCGACAGCCTCGCAGCCCTCAGCCGCCTGCTCGGCGCCTACATGCTCAGCCCACCGGTGTTCGCCAGCGACGCGCAACCGGCCAAGGCTTCGCTTGAGCGCTTCAGCCACCAGCTGGAACATGACGCCCAGATGGAGTCCGATACCCGGGTGCCCACGGTGGACAGCCTGATCGGCCAGAATCGGGAAGAAGTGTGAAGGCCTGGCAGTCAGATGTTTCGGATCGCACGGATTGAATCCTTCAACGCGGATGTAGCCTGTCGCCCCGCGGCAGGCTAGCATCGCCGGGAATTGTTGCGAGAACCCCATGCTGATCCCTTACGACCAACTCGAAGCCGACACCCTCACCCGCCTGATCGAAGACTTCGTCACCCGTGACGGCACCGACAACGGCGATGACACCCCGCTGGAAACCCGCGTTCTGCGGGTGCGCCATGCGCTGACCAAAGGCCAGGCCGTGATCTTTTTTGACCTCGACAGCCAGCAATGCCAACTAATGCTCAAGCATGAAGTGCCTAAAGAGTTCTTTGAGGACTAAGCGCTTGAAGACCGAGCACCTGATAACACATCACTGGGGCGGCGCAGACGGCGCGCTTGCCTGCTGTGCCAGTTTGCTGGCAATGCGCTGCAACACTTCGGCACGGTGAATCTTGATGTGCTTAGGTGCATCGATACCGAGCCGGACCTGATTACCGTTAACACCCAGTATCTGCACCGTGATGTTGTCACCAATGGAAAATGTTTCGCCAACTTCTCGTGTTAATACCAGCATGTTGTCCACTCTTTGGTTGTTACAAAGAGTCAGGTTGCGCGCCGGATAAAGTGGCTTCAATCCATTAACGAAAAATCAGTAATGTCCTGCGCTTATAGCCAAGACCACTTACAGAAACATCCTACAAACTAACGCTATTAACGAAAAACACCGGTTCAACCCAGGTCAAGACGCAGACCAACGTGGGCCGAACAGGATGATGCTGGCACCGATCAGGCACAACGCCGCACCCAGCCAATCAGAGTTCAGGGGGCGAACCCGCTCGACCATGCCCAGCCAGCCAATCGAGGCAATGATGTAAATCCCGCCATAGGCCGCATACGCGCGCCCGGCATAGGTGGCTTCGATGCGGGTCATCAACAGCGCAAACACCGTCAGGCTGATAACCGCAGGTATCACCCACAGCACACTCTTGCCCAGCCGCAGCCACATCCAGAAGGCATAACAGCCCATGATTTCGAACAGGGCGGCGAGGAAAAACCAAAGGTAATTGAGCACTGAGGATCTCGTTACAGGCACAGAAAGATTCCGCGAACCCTAACTGCCCAAGCGCTCTGGAGCAATCGCCAAGGCGATATCTTTGGCGCCTACAGGTAAAAACCTCTTCTAAACAGACCTCGCCTTCGCCCGCATCTTGTCGGACATGATGATCATCTCGTCATACAGCAACTGCGGGTTCTTCTGCTTGAGCTGCCAGGCCATGCGCCCTTGCTCGTGGGGCAGGATCAGGAACTCGCCCTGTGCGACCTGCTGGAAAATGTAGTCCGCGATCTGTGCCGCGGTAATGGGCGAACTCTCCAGCAATTTGCCCACCTGGGCTTTCATGGCGGGGGTCGGGCCGCGGAAGGAGTCCAGCAGGTTGGTCTGGAAGAACGACGGGCAGACCACATGCACGCCGATCTCCTGCTGATGCAACTCAACCAGCAGGCTTTCCGACAGCGCCACCACACCGGCCTTGGCCACGTTGTAGTTGCTCATGGCCGGGCCCTGCATCAAGGCGGCCATGGAGGCGATGTTGATGATCTTGCCCTTGCTCACTTCCAGCAGCGGCAGGAAGGCCTTGCAGCCCTTGACCACGCCCATGAGGTTGACCGCAATCTGCCAGTCCCAGTCTTCCAGGGACAGCTCGCTGAAAAAGCCGCCAGACGCGACGCCGGCATTGTTGACGATCACATCGATGCCGCCAAAGTGCTGCTCGCAAGCCTGAGCGAACGCTACCAACTGGCTGTAGTCGCGAACGTCGCAGCGTTGGGTAAAGCCATCGGCTCCGGCTTCGCGGACCAGCCCCAGGGTTTCCTGCAGGCCGGCATCGTTGACATCCGACAGCGCCAGGCGCCAACCCTCACGGGCCCAGCGCAGTGCGATTTCGCGACCCAGGCCTGACCCGGCGCCAGTGATCATGATGCGATTTTGCATAGGAAACTGCCTTATGGTGACGAGAAGTTAAGCCGCAGTGTAACCACGCAAATCGCCGAACCGACCCACCATCAGATTGCTGAATGACCGCCACAAACCACAGCCTCAGGCGCGGCGATGCTGCAGCCAGAAACGCACGCCCAGCCAGCCGTAGACCAGCGCGTTGAACAGCACCACCACGCCACCGAGCCAGAGCTGGATCTGGGGTGTGAGTCCTGCGGGGTAGATCAGCGGGATCAAGTAGTGCTCGATGAAATCACCGCTGTAGCCCTGTCCCCCGGCGTTGGCGCGCAGGGCGTTTTCCAGAGGCGTCAGCGGGCAATACAGATGCAGGAATTCGACGATCGCGCCCCACACCATGGCAGGCAGATGCAGCACCACCAGCCAGCGCCAGCGCAACACCAACAACCCGCCCGCGACTGCAAACACGATAAACAGTAAATGGAATATCACTACGCCATCAGCGGCCAGCCGGTACACCATATTCATTCCCCGTTATCGCCGTTAGTTCATTCTTTTTTTGCGAAACCTGCGTATTCGCCCAATGTAAAACTTTATGTCTCGACCAACGGACTTTTTCAGAACAACCGTAGTCGGAATATTCAAGCAGCACGAACTTTAAGCCATAAGGCGTAAGTTTGAACTGTTGCCACCAACCACGAATAAAGAAGGAACTCGTCATGGGCATCGGCACAATTCTAATCATCATCCTGATCCTGCTATTGGTCGGCGGTCTGCCTGTCTTTCCGCACTCCCGAAGCTGGGGTTATGGTCCGTCCGGCATCATCGGCACCATCCTGGTGATCCTGCTGATTCTGGTTCTGCTGGGCAGGATATAACGCACCGACCGCGCCTGGGGTCTGCAGGAGCCAACGTGTTGGCGAAGGGCTTGATGCAGTGCCTCAGGCACACCGCCTTCGCGGACAAGTCTGCTCCTGCAGAGACGATCCTCTCGGCCATAAAAAGGCCCGAGGGCTAATGCTGATCAGTTAAAGGTGCTCTGAAATAGCCGGATATTTTCCGGCTAATGAGCCGTCAGCACTTTTTAAAAACGATGTACGTCGGAAATTGATCAATCTTCTTTACTTTCCAACCCTTTCTGCCGCTGCAAAGCGCTTCGCAGCAGCCATTTCCTGCGTCACACACGCACCTCTCCTGCACTTGCCAGCGTACTCGGCGTCGGCAAAGGTCATCTGTTTCATCATCGAAAAACTCTAGAGGGGAGCGGACGACGGTTTGAATGTGAAAAAGGTAGATATATTGATTTTTCTTTGTAATATTGACAGTCATAAACATTGTCGAGCCATATAATGCTATGCCGGAATATCTCTCTACTAAAGAAACTGCAGCTCGACTTGGGATTTCTCGCCAGACGCTCTACGCCTATGTCAGCCGCGGTTTGCTTCAATCCCTGCCAAGCGATATCCCGCGTGAAAGCCGCTATCTGGAAAGTGAGGTTGAGCGCCTCGCGCTTAAACGCCGTCGCGGAAGAAAATCAAAGGATGTCGCCAAGGCGACCCTCGATTGGGGCTTTCCGGTGCTCGAGTCATCGATTTCACTTATTCAAGATCAGCACTTGTATTATCGCGGGCTCGATGCCATCGCACTCGCGCAAACAATGACCCTTGAAGACGTTGCTGCCCATTTATGGCAAATGTCGAAGGAAACCGCGTTTGGGGATAATCAGCCGATTGAGTCTACTCGTCAGGTAGCGCTCTCGAAACTACCCCCTGAGCGACTCGAACAAAGCATCCTGCGCGACTTCACTTTCGTCAGTGAGGATATTGGAACCGCGGCATGGCAACGTTCTCCGGAACGAATTGCAGCGGGCTGCGGAACACTCGTTCGGTTGTTGGCCGCTTGCTTGCTGAACTCTCAGCCGAGCGAGGAACCGATTCACATGCAATGCGCGAAGAAGTGGAAGCTCGACGCTGATGGAGCAGAGTTGATCAGGATGGCACTCGTGCTCTGCGCAGACCATGAATTAAACACCTCGTCTTTCGTCGCTCGTTGCGTGGCATCCACGGGAGCAAGCCTGCGTGCAGCTGTGATTGCCGGCCTTGCTGCGTTGACGGGTACTCGTCACGGTGGCACTACAGCACGTGGCGAGGCGCTTTGGGAGGAGCTAGGCGAAAGTCAGCCCATCGCTAAATTGCACGCTCGGCTTGCGCGAGGCGAAGACCTCCCTGGTTTCGGGCATCATATTTATCCGAACGGAGATCCTCGCGCAGTTGCATTGCTCACCCGTGTTTTGCCTCACCATGAGAAGTGGCAGGCGTTTATAGATGAAGGCACTACACTGGCAGGCGCTCGCCCTTCGGTAGATCTAGCGCTGGTTGCGCTACGGCGACATCTGAAATTACCCGTTGGTGCCGCATTCGGTCTGTTCGCGCTAGGTCGTTCGGTTGGCTGGATCGCCCATGCTATTGAGCAGCGCTCGATGAATGACCTTATACGGCCTCGAGCCGCATATGTCGGCCCAGCTCCCACACCTCTATGACCAGCTTGCGCCTGAAAGCGCGCTGAAGGTTAGCGATATAACGACCCTGAATTATGGGCTTAGCGCCTTATAGCGTGGCCCATCGCCCTTAACAGCTTGGTAGATCGCCGCTTTCACGAAGCCTCCACGAATACCCTCCGCGTAGAACATTCTGCGTTCTGCGATTGGCGCGACACAACCCGCTGATTACCGCAATCACCTACCACTGGTAGGTGGATCACTCGTATTACACGCCAGCTGCCAGGAACCGCGTTAAGCAGACCTCGCAATTTCATCGCGCGAGTAACAGTACGGCGGGCCACCGAAATACCTTCCCCCGCATCTGATACCAGACCTTCCCGGCTTCATCGAACTACATCCCGCCTGGGCTCGCGTCCAGAACCTGGTCGCGTTTCTGATCTGAGGTGGGTAGTCGATGAGCGCCAATCATATTGATTATATTAATCAATATTTACACATAATTTTTACAGGAATACCATCAAATCAACCCATATGTCGATCGTCGCTCAACGCTATTTCGAGGCTGGTCACCATGCGCTCCTCCACACTTTCTGCTCTTGGCGCTGTCGCCACACTGCTCTCGGGTCCCTCTATGTCATCTCCCGCTTTGCCCGCTCTTGCAAGAGAGAGCGACGCCTTGGTAACGATCTCGCAAACACTGGAGATGCAGTCGAATGGCTCGATGACTTGCGTCGCTATCGCGAAGCAGTCGTTGGACGAAATCCGTCGCCTCAACCCTGGTCTGAATGCATTCATTACTGTAAATCCGAACTTGCTGTCTGATGCAGCAAAGCTAGATGCCCTTCGTGAGGCCGGAACGGTCTTACCGCTGCACTGCGTCACGGTTGCGGTAAAAGACAACATAGATGTCGCTGGCATGCCGACAACCGGCGGCTCCGTGTTGCTTGAGAACAATCATCCGGAACACGATGCCGACGCGGTAGGCCGCCTCCGCGCCGCCGGCGCATTATTTGTCGGCAAGACCAATCTTGACGAGCTGGCTGTCGCAGGCAGCACGATTAGTTCGGTCGGTGGGCAGACGCTTAATCCGTATGACAAAACGCGGTTTGCGGCGGGCTCTAGCGGTGGTTCGGCGGTATCGGCATCGATCGGGATTTCAGTATGTTCCATTGGTACCGAGACCGTGAATTCGCTGCGCAACGCGGCAAGTTCAGCCGGCGTTGTAGGGGTCCGTACGACACCGGGGCTCGTTAGTCGAAACGGTGTTATCCCTCTGTCCTCGTCAATGGATGTGGTGGGGCCGATCTGTCGTAACGTTGAAGATTCGGCGCGGATGCTTGAACAAATGACAGGGCACATCCAGAGCAATTCGCAGATGGCTGTGGATGGAGGCGCACACAAACGAATTGCCCTGGAAAACTTGCACCCTGCCGATCTAAAAGGCGTGCGGCTCGGCGTGCTCAAAAATCTCTTTTCAACCGAACCAGAGGGTGCGCCAACCAATAAAGTCCTCGACGCCGCGCTCGACAAATTACGCTCGGCCGGTGCTCAGATCGTTTCAATCGACGATACGGAGTTCGACTCTGCGACGTCGAGTGAGCGGATGAACGTCAGTAATTATGAGTTCCGCCCTTTGTTCGACAAGTACCTGGCGTCGATCAAACATGTCTCCGGCGTTGAAAATACTCAGGATTACTACGACGCACATCGGTTCCCCGCGTCGACGATGGAAAAGTTTCTGAAGAATGCGGCTAGTTGGGATGATCCTTTGCATATGCCTGAGTATCTCGCCGCACTTCGATATACCGCGACTTTTAAGACGAAACTGCTCGATCTGATGCATACGCATGAACTTGATGCGCTTGTGTATCCCTCACAGAAGCGTCCGCCGATTTTGCAGACTGACAAGCCGCGTCCCGAACGTAACGGGGTGTTCGCTTCGGCTATGGGGCTGCCAGCGATTGATCTACCAGCTGGTTTCACTGAGCCGACTGCACATGCACCGGTGGGGCTCCCGGTGGGTATGGATTTGCTTGCCCGGCCGCATGACGACATGAAACTACTCAATGTCGCCTTGGCAATTGAACAAACGCTTAATGCGCGCCGCTCTCCATTGCTTGTAAGCCCGTAACGGTCAGAGCAGCGTTGCGGGCAACAGAGTCGAGCGCGTCGCTGACTGAATAAAGAATGCTGTCACTTCAACAATAATAAGGAGACTCCCGTATGACTATTCAGAGTTCTATTGGCGACCGCGCTGGATGGCCGCCAGGTTTTTTTATCGGCTCGCGCGAGCGGATTCCGACGGATGCTCAAATCACTGCCTATACCGGCAGGCCAGTCGCAACAATCGGAGATTGTCTCGGACGTAGTTTGGGAGCGAGAGGTTTGAAGGCTTATCACGAATCTTTGCGTCTGACGATGTGCGGCCCCGCGCTTACCGTGCGCGTCCGTCCCGGCGACAATTTGATGATCCATAAGGCGCTGGAACTCGCGAGAGCGGGTGACGTGCTTGTCATCGATGGTGGGGGGGATCTTTCACAGGCGGTAATTGGCGGTCTGATACGAACCACTGCGTTGGCTGCGAGATTAAGCGGGATCGTGCTGGACGGGGCGTTGCGCGATGTCGCTGAATGGAGTGATGGTCTTATGCCCATTTTCGCGAAGGGGCACACTCATCGCGGACCGACTAAGAGTGGCCCTGGGGAGATCAATATTCCGATCGCCTGTTCAGGCATGACGATAGCGCCGGGAGATCTCGTGATTGGGGATGCCGACGGTGTGATCTCTATTCCAGTCGACCAACTGGATGAGTTGCTGCCACGGGTTCTTGAGCATGAGCGGCGTGAAGCGGTCATCCGCGAGGCTAATGCTCGTCGCAGCTCCGATCCTGAGCGGTTCAACTCGATTCTGCGCTCTTGCGGATGCCCGGTCTGAGTGCTGCTTGTCTCAAGGAGACAATGAAATGAAATCTATTACATTGCACTCGCCTGACGCTAAAGGTCGGGTCACGAGTACCCCAATCAGTTTATCCGAACAGCAGAAATCGGTACTTGAGAAAGTCCGTCGTCGCATGTTGCCAATATTGATGCTGTGCTATTTCGCTGCATTTCTTGATCGCGTTAATGTTGGGGTTGCTGCGCTTCAGATGAATGCTGACCTCGGTCTAACCAATGCTCAATTCGGCCTCGGAGCGGGGCTTTTTTTTGTGGGTTACGTCCTATTCGAAGTGCCGAGCAATCTTCTGCTAGTGCGTCTTGGTGCGCGCCGATGGATTCCACGAATTCTCATCAGTTGGGGGGTCGTGTCGGCATGCATGGCGTTGGCTTGGGATCACAGTAGCTTCTATGCTTTGAGGACGCTGCTTGGAATTGCAGAGGCTGGTTTTTTCCCCGGCATGCTCTTTTATTTAACACTGTGGTTTCCGCGTAGCTATCGGGCACGCGTCTATTCCTTATTGTCGGTAGCCGTTCCACTCGCGTCGGTCATTGGCGTACCACTCTCTAGCTGGATACTGAACAACTTTCACGGTTTCGCGGGACTGAAGAGCTGGCAATGGATGTTCATCATCGAAGGGATGCCGGCGGTCATTATGGGTGGGGTGTTCTATTACTTCCTGCCAAGCCGTCCTGAGGAGGCAACATTCCTGAGCGCGGATGAACGGACCACCCTTGTCGAGCTTATGCACACTGATCGAGGGGCGCACCAGCTCGCTAATAAGCATGAACATGGCCACTCTTCATTGAGACGAATGATCGGCGACAAGCGGATATGGGCCATGTGCCTGATCGAGATGTGCCTGATCATCGGATCGAATAGCGCGGCAATTTGGATGCCACAGTTTGTCAACGCATCTCACATTCAGATGTCGTTAATCCAGGTCGGCTTTGTTGCAGCGTTGCCACCTCTGGCTGCGTGCGCCGCAATCCTGTTCAGCGGATGGAATGCTGACCGAACTGGCCGGCGTGTCGCGCATGTTGCGATCCCTTTTTTGATCGCCGCCGCGGGTTTCGTACTCGCTGCATGCTCGGACTCCGATGTGGTACGACTGATCGGACTAGTGATCGGCAGTGCCGGGATTTCAGCGAGTATTCCGAACGTTTGGTATATCCCAACGGCGCTCCTTTCCGGTTCTGCAGGCGCTGCCGGTCTTGCGCTAATCAATTCCGTTGGTAGCATCGGCGGTATTTTCGGGCCCTATGTAATTGGTGAGATACGAGACTTAACGGGCTCTTTCAATGGTTCCTTGCTGTTTCTCGCCGGCGTAGTGGCACTCGCCTCAATCACGGTGACCCTACTTGGGCATCGCATGCGGTTGATACTAAATCCTTCAGCATAGGGCGCCCTCAATTCACCCTGTTACGACCTGGTCCCCGACGCAATATCGGTTTTTACGCAGGATATCAAAATGAATAATCAAGTAAGAGATTATGTACTTTCGTCGAGCCACGCTCGGATCAAAGAAGTACGACTTATATCGATCGCCGCTGCGCCTCGATCAAACTGGTCATTTTTATCGCTCGACACAGATGATGGCCGAACTGGCTGGGGCGAACTCACGTTACGCTCGCATGAGCACTTGCTCGGCTTGGCACTCGACGAGTTGCGGCCGTCTCTGATCGGTAAATCGCTTATCCAGGTTTTCAGCGATTTCGCAGCGCGCCCATCCTTACCAAGTGGGCGAGTCGGTAATGCGCTGCTATCAGCGCTTGATCAGGCAGCAACGGACCTGGTTGCACAGGTTAAGGGGCAGCCTATTTTTGAATTGCTAGGCTGTCGACGCAAACGGCCGTTGCGCGGTTATGCGACGGTCAATCGAAGCATTCGTGAACGCACCCCGGAAGGATTTGCTCAAGCAAGCCTACGTGCGGTCGAGGCAGGTTTTCGAGGTGTCAAGATTATGCCATTTGACGCATTACTTCCCGCGACAGCTTCAACGCCTCAGGGCCAGCACGAAATCGATCGAGCGCTTGAGCGAATAGAGGCGGTGCGTGCGGCATTGGGCAGTGAAATCCAGTTGATGGTTGATTGTCACTGGCGACTGGATGAAGCCAGCGCCATAACATTTATCGAGCGTGCTGCTCAATCGCGCCTGCATTGGGTCGAATGTCCCGTGCCCGAGAGTGAATTATGGGATGCCGCTATCGCGCGACTACGAGAGCATGCGAATGCTCATGGGATGCTGCTAGCGGGTGCCGAGAACGGGGTTTGCGCTAGTGGGTACGCCCGTTTTATCCAAAAGGGGCTCTATGATGTAGTGATGCCTGATATCAAATATTGCGGTGGCTATGGCGAGCTAGGGCATATCGTCCGGCTAGCGCGGGAAAATGGAGTTTCCGTGTCACTGCATAATCCTAGTGGGCCAGTCGCGCACATGCATTCGTTACATGCGTGCCTGGCACTGGGGCTCGACCAGGCGGTCGAGCATCAGTTTTCGGAGTCGCCTCTTTTCCAATCATTAATAAACGGTGTTGGGCCGGTTACTGCGAATGGCTGTTTCGAGATTGGTGAGGCTGCGGGCCTTGGAATTTCGGTTGATACTGAGCGCGCAGCACTTCACCCGCTTGCTTTTGTTCCACTTTCGCTGGCCGACCCCAGCTTTGCGTAATGAATGACCGGGAAGCGAGCAAATGACGTTGATTGCTGCTGCCTTTCGAAGCATTGAGTACATCCGCACTCTAGCCCCTTTCGGTTGATGCAAAAAACCAAAATCCGATGCCTGTATGGGCATCGGATTTTTGTACGCTGCAAGCAGGTCACTTGATGAATTCGTATTCGATTCAAAGGGCGACTTCCCACCGCGCGACAGCCCGTCGTTCAGTCGTTTAATCTTTTTATCCGCGACCTCCTCGGCCACCACGATAGCGGTTCCAAGGCCGCAAGCAATGTACAGTCCGAGCTTATTTTTGTGGGGTGGCCGGGAAACACGTTAAGGATTGGCCCCTTCCCCGCAAACAGGCAAAGGAACCCCGATCTTCGCCGACATAAATTCGGCTTCCTCTTTACTCATCACCGCTTTAAAGCCATTCCCAACCAGGTCATTAATGTAGAACTTATTGTATTTGAACCAGTAGACGATATAGACAATGCCCAGCGTGGGTACGCCGAGGAAGAACAGAATCATGAAATTTTTCCAGTCCCCTCGAAACAGGGCCGGGAAAAAGCCAAAGAAGAACGTCGTCCAGGAAAAACCTACGGGCGCCTCCTTGTATTGTCCTGTGTGTTCATTTTTGAGTTTTATTGTTGCCATGGCGCAGTCCTTTTCATGAAATTAAGGCGGCGCCAATGTAAAGAAGACCGATTCTACCTGTCTGCCCGAAGCAGACGCTTTATCTGTAGGCAACTTCCTAAAGCAGCCAAATCAGGGTGTGCGACCCATCCATGAGGAGGGTATTTATGCCCGATCCATCCGGCTGAAATCACCGAAGTATCCGATCAAAAAAAATGCCAGTCAGGTTAACTGACTGGCATTAGCCCGAGGGCTGCTTTTTTACTGCTGCATCACAACTTAGTGCGACACCGCACCGCTGGCGCCCAGGCCAGTCTGCGAGCGAACGAATTGCGAGGTGAACAAGGCACGCTCGCCCTCCGCCGCTTTCGACTTGTCGGTGATGGAGAAGAACCAGATCCCGACGAAGGCGATGATGATGGAGAACAGCGCCGGGTATTCGTACGGGAAGATGGCTTTTTCATGGTGCAGGATCTGCACCCAGATGGTTGGGCCAAGGATCATCAGGCCCACGGCGCTGATCAGGCCCATCCAGCCGCCAATCATGGCGCCACGGGTGGTCAGGTTTTTCCAGTACATGGAAAGCAGCAGTACCGGGAAGTTGCAGCTCGCGGCGATGGAGAACGCCAGGCCCACCATGAACGCAATGTTCTGGCTTTCAAAGGCGATGCCCAGGAGGATGGCCACGACCGCCAGGGCGATGGTGGTGATCTTCGAGACGCGAATCTCGTCCTTCTCGTTGGCTTTGCCCGCCTTGATCACGCTGGCATACAGGTCATGGGACACCGCCGAAGCACCGGCCAGGGTCAAGCCCGCAACCACCGCCAGGATGGTGGCGAAGGCCACTGCCGAGATGAAGCCCAGGAACAGACTGCCACCCACTGCGTCAGCCAGGTGCACCGCCGCCATGTTGTTGCCACCCAACAGCGCGCCGGCCGCGTCCTTGAACGCAGGGTTGGTGCTGACCAGCAGAATCGCGCCAAAGCCGATGATGAAGGTCAGGATGTAGAAGTAACCGATGAAGCCAGTGGCGTAGAGCACCGACTTACGGGCTTCTTTGGCATCGCTCACGGTGAAGAAGCGCATCAGGATGTGTGGCAGGCCAGCCGTACCGAACATCAACGCCAGGCCGAGGGAGAACGCCGAGATCGGGTCTTTTACCAGGCCGCCCGGGCTCATGATCGCTTCACCTTTAGGGTGAACCTTGATCGCCTCGGCAAACAGCGTGTTGAAGTCGAAGTTGACGTGCTTCATCACCATCAGGGCCATGAACGAGGCACCAGACAGCAACAGTACCGCCTTGATGATCTGTACCCAGGTGGTGGCCAGCATGCCGCCGAACAGCACGTAGAGGCACATCAGGATACCGACCAGAATCACCGCGACGTGGTAGTCCAGCCCGAACAGCAGCTGGATCAGCTTGCCGGCGCCGACCATCTGCGCGATCAGGTAGAACGCCACCACCACCAGCGAGCCACAGGCCGACAGGGTGCGGATTTCCTTCTGCTTGAGGCGATAGGACGCCACGTCAGCGAAGGTGTATTTGCCCAGGTTGCGCAGACGCTCGGCGATCAGGAACAGAATGATCGGCCAGCCCACCAGAAAGCCGATCGAGTAGATCAGGCCATCGTAGCCGGAGGTGAACACCAGCGCGGAAATACCCAGGAAGGAAGCCGCCGACATGTAGTCGCCCGCGATGGCCAGGCCGTTCTGGAAACCGGTGATCTTGCCGCCCGCAGCGTAATAGTCGGATGCCGATTTGTTCTTCTTGGACGCCCAGTAGGTGATGCACAGGGTCGCACCGACGAAGACAACGAACATGATGATCGCCGCAACGTTTAGCGGTTGTTTCTGCACTGCACCCGTGATGGCATCCGCCGCCCAGAGGGTCGGCGCGAATGCAGCAAGGCCAAGGGCCGTGATCAGACGCCGGATCATTGCTGAGCCTCCTTGAGAATCGCATTGTTCAGGTCGTCGAATTCACCGTTGGCACGGCGAACGTAGATCGCGGTCAGGATAAAGGCCGAAAGAATCAGCCCCACGCCGATGGGGATACCCCAGGTGATCGATGATCCGGGACTTAGCTTGGCCCCGAGTATTTGGGGTCCATACGCAATCAGAAGGATGAATGCGGCGTAAAGCCCAAGCATGATCGCCGAGAGAATCCAGGCGAAGCGCTCTCTTTTTGAGACCAGCTCCTTGAAGCGCGGGCTGTTTTGAATCGAGAGGTAAATGCTGTCGTTCATTGTTTTTGTCCTCGCAGCACAGATGAGATGTCACGTATTGCACTTTAGTCGGCTGCGGCAAGCACTCCAGACGACCTTAGTATTAGAACGACATTAGCTGTACATACGTGACGCTGCACTTTCGAGGAGCAAACAAAACGGTCACCGGTCAGAGCCGATAACCCATAAACGTAAAAGGCCGTCTGGCAATAAACACCAGACGGCCCTGAGACCTGCTAACTAGACGTATCGGCTGTTATTGGCCGGTCCACTCTTTAACGCGGTCCGGGTGTTTGGCGACCCAGTCCTTGGCAGCGACTTCCGGCTTGGCGCCGTCTTGAATGGCCAACATCACTTCGCCGATCTCGTCTTTGGAAGCCCAGGAGAATTTCTTCAGGAACGCGACAACGTCAGGTGCTTTCTTGTCCAGTTCCTTGCTGCCGATGCTGTTGACGGTTTCAGCAGCGCCGTACACACCTTTTGGATCTTCAAGGAAACGCAGTTTCCACTTGGCAAACATCCAGTGCGGCACCCAACCGGTCACGGCGATGGATTCGTGCTTGTTTTCGGCGCGGGTCAGTTCGGAAATCATGGCAGCGCCGGAGCTGGCCTGCAGTTTATAGCCGTCCAGGCCGTAGTCTTTGATCGCCTGGTCGGTCTTGAGCATCACGCCTGAACCGGCATCGATGCCCACGATTTTCTTCTTGAAGCTATCGTCGGTTTTCAGGTCTTCGATGGAAACGGCCTTGACGTACTCAGGCACGATCAGACCGATCTTGGCGTCCTTGAAGTTGGGACCGTAGTCCACAACGCTGTCCTTGTTCTTGGCCCAGTACTCGCCATGGGTCACCGGCAACCAGGCCGAGAGCATCATGTCCAGTTTCCCGGTCGCGACGCCCTGCCACATGATCCCGGTCGCAACGGCCTGCAGTTTTACGTCGTAATCCAGTTTCTGCTTGATGATTTCGGCTGCCACGTTGGTGGTCGCGACGCTATCGGACCAGCCATCGACGTAGCCAATACTCAGCTCCCCTTTCGAGGCGTAAGCCACAGTGGAACTGATAGCAAGCACCAGGGCGGCACCCGCCCCCAGGATTTTTCGCATCTTCATCATTGACTCCCCGGAAGACTTGCACCCGACGACTGTCGGGCATCGTTAACGTTGTTTTAAGTCGCCGCCCGCGCCCAGCCTTGGAGCGCCGCGCGCCTTTCACGCTTCAACTGCACGCCGCTCGATGACCTGCATCGCACCGACGCCCTGATCATCAACCTGCACTGACATGCCTTGTGCTCTGTCAGCGACCTTGATGCGTCGGGAAACGACATCACTGAGCCATCAGCGACAAACAGGGGGGAAACCGGCGGGATTCCGTCCGGATTTTGCATGGGAAAGGGACAGGAGTTGATAACGATCCAGGGTGGGAGCGAGCTTGCTCGCGAATACGGTCAAGCTGTCACCCACGATGTTTAAGGACTGACGTCTTCGCGAGCAAGCTCGGCTCCCACAGTTTAGGATCAGTTCAGTTGCCCCGGTGATAAGATGCTGACCTTTGCCCCACTTCGGCCCGATCATGCCTGCGATTTCCCGCTTCCCCGTTGCGCCTTACCTGTTCGCCTGTCTGCTTGCCCTGCTCGCCCTCTGTGGTTTCTGGTACGAGATGGGCAAACCCGTGATCCTGCCGGACGCCGCGACGCCCACACATAAATTGCAGTGCGCGTCCTACACCCCCTTCGATAAAGACCAGTCGCCGTTCGACCAGCCGTTCACGCCACGGCCCGAGCGCATGGATGCCGACCTCAAACTGCTGGCCACGAGCTTCCAGTGCATCCGCACCTATTCGATGACCGGCCTGGAACAGATCCCGGACCTGGCCCGCAAGTACGGCCTGAAAGTCATGCTCGGTGCCTGGGTCAACAGCAATCCGGTGGATACGGCCAAGGAAGTCGATGCCCTGATCGCCTCGGCCAATGCCAACCCGGACGTGGTCACCTCCGTGATCGTCGGTAACGAAGCGCTGCTGCGCAAAGAGGTCACGGGTTCGCAACTGGCCAAACTGATCCGCGAGGTCAAGAGCCAGGTCAAGCAACCGGTCACCTACGCCGACGTCTGGGAGTTCTGGTTGCAGTACCCGGAAATCGCCCCTGAGGTGGACTTCCTGACCATTCACTTGCTGCCGTACTGGGAAGACGATCCCAAAAGCATTGGCGACGCGCTGGAACACGTCGCGGATATTCGCCGCACCTTCGGCAAGAAATTCGAGAAAGACATCGTCATCGGCGAGACCGGCTGGCCCAGCGAAGGTCGTCAGCGCGAGACCGCCCTGCCGAGCCGCGTCAACGAAGCACGCTTCATTCGCGGGTTCGTCGCCATGGCCGAGCAGAACGGCTGGCACTACAACCTGATCGAAGCCTTCGACCAACCCTGGAAACGCGCCGCCGAGGGTGCGGTGGGCGGTTACTGGGGGCTGTTCGATGCCGACCGTCAGGAGAAAGGCATTCTGGAAGGCCCGGTCTCGAACCTGGCGTACTGGCCGTTCTGGCTGGCGATCAGTGCGGTGATTGCGACGCTGACCGTGGCGCTGGCCGGACGGGTGATCAGCGCCCGCGAAGCCCTGATCCTGCCGCTGATGGCCGCGCTGGGCGCCTGCTGCATCGGTACCTGGGGAGAACTGGCGCGGGTCACCAGCCGTTTTACCGGCGAATACGTCTGGGCCGTGTTGCTGGTGGTCCTGAATCTGTTGGTGATGGCCCACGCCGCCCTGGTGCTGTCGGCCAAGGATGGCTGGCGTGCCCGGGCCTTCTTCTGGTTCGAATCGCGGTCGGGCTGGCTGGTGACCGCCTGTGGATTCGCCGCAGCGGTGATGATGCTGGCGCTGGTGTTCGATCCGCGCTATCGCAGCTTCCCGACGCCGACACTCCTTTTCCCGGCCTTGTTCTATCTGGTGCGTCCGGTTCAGGTGCCTCGTCGTGAGGTCATGCTGCTGGCCTGCATCGTCGGCCTGGGGATCGTCCCGCAACTGGCCCGCGAAGGCCTGCTTAACCAGCAAGCCTGGGGCTGGGCACTGGTCAGCCTGCTGATGACTGCTGCCCTGTGGCGCAGCCTTCGGGTTCGGCAACCTGAAGGGCTTGGGGCACTGGCGGCCAAACCTGCGTTGTAACCGATGATCGGGGGCGCACACAGATTGTGTTACCGCCCCCGCCATCCGCCAGATCGCAACGGGTAACACGGAAACAAATGCTCACGTTTTTTGCCGCTCTGCATCCTTTGCTAAAACCTCAAGCCATTGTTTTTAAAGGCTTTTAAAAAGTTGGCACAGCTCCTGCTATCTCTCTGGCATAACAAGAACAAAAAGCGGCAAACCAATAAAAACAAGACGTAACGGCTCTGACATAACAAGAACAAAGGCACAGAGACGCAGCTAACAGATTTTTTTGGAGTGGATACGTTTCACAGGGGCGCAAGCCTCGCAACCGGGCAGAGAACAATAAAACTACCTTCAGGTAGCTCCCGAACTGGTTGGATCACCAATATCTGGTGATTGAAATAAATCAGCGCTCAAAAAAATACGTTTGCTCTTGATCCTGCATGGGGATCACACAAAACGCAGTAGAGGGCCAGGCCGCCAAAAACAACAACAGGCCACCCTTTGAGACACGAATAAAAATAAAAAAGAGCAGATCGCAACACTTGAAAAGGGGAGCCTCGGCTCCCCTTTTTGCTGCCTGGAAAATCGCCTGCCGGGTTACTTCGTCGCCCGCACCAGCCGCAACCCCGCGATCACCACCGCAAACACCGCCATGCTCGCGCTGTACAGCACCAGCGCCGGAATTCCGCATAGCAAGGCCAGCACCGCCAGCACCCTGCCCACTCGCCCCGGTACGCAGAACGCCACCAGCGACACTGCCAGCGCAGTCCAGCCGATGATACCGAAGTAGATCAGGTAACCCAGGCTTGAGCGCACCTGGCACTCCCACCTGAGCACCTCACCCGAGCAGACGCCGACCCATTGCGCATCCTCCATCAAGGCATAGCGCACGCCATAACTGGCGGCGAGCCACAGCAGCAAAAGGATGAACAACAAAACAAGGGGCAAACGGCGCGGCATGGGTGACTCCGGCAAAGGGAACGCGAAAACGGCGCCCAGCATAATCGTCCAACGGCGCTATGCAAGGCCTGAAGGCGATATAAAAGACAGACGATATGCCTTTAAAACCGGGTAAACGTGTATTGTCTCGAAGGAATTACAGACGCTGGCTTGCAAGTACGGCACTTTGGCACTACACCCGTGGTCATAGCGTGCGTACCTCACTGGCACTTTTTTCCCAAGGGATTTAGTCATGCTTTGTTTTCTGCGCTTTGCTGCCTGCATCGGCGGTCTCTTTTTGAGTGCGTCCGTTCTGGCAGTCGATGTTGACCCCGCCACCTATGGCTACCCTTTAACCAATCCCTTCGAAGCAACCATCGCCACCACGCCACCGGCATTGCGCCCGGACTTGCCGGCAGACAGCGACATCGATCAGGCCGATTACACCCTCAACCTGCGCCCGGAACGAGAGTTCACGTTGCCGGATAACTTCTGGGCTGTGAAAAAACTGCGCTATCGCCTGGCCAGACAAAGCAAGCCCGCGCCGCTGATCTTCCTGATCGCAGGCACCGGTGCGCCGTACAACAGCACCCTCAACGAATTCCTGAAAAAGCTGTATTACGGCGCAGGCTACAACGTCGTGCAGCTGTCCTCGCCCACCAGCTATGATTTCATGAGCGCCGCCTCGCGCTTCGCTACTCCAGGGGTCACCAAGGAAGACGCCGAAGATCTGTATCGGGTGATGCAGGCCGTGCGGGCCCAGCAATCGAAACTGCAGGTCACCGACTACTACCTGACGGGCTACAGCCTCGGCGCGCTGGATGCTGCTTTCGTTAGCCAGCTGGATGAGACCAAGCGCAGCTTCAACTTCAAGAAAGTGCTGCTGATCAACCCACCGGTGAACCTCTACACCTCCATCAGCAACCTGGACAAGCTGGTGCAGACCGAAGTGAAGGGCATCAACAACAGCACCACCTTCTACGAACTGGTACTGGCCAAGCTGACCCGTTACTTCCAGCAAAAAGGCTACATCGACCTCAACGACGCCTTGCTCTACGACATACAACAGTCCAAGCAGCACCTGACCAACGAACAGATGGCGATGTTGATCGGCACCTCATTTCGCTTCTCGGCAGCGGACATTGCCTTCACCTCCGACCTGATCAACCGCCGTGGCCTGATTACCCCACCCAAATACCCGATTACCGAAGGCACCAGCCTAACGCCGTTCTTCAAGCGTGCGCTGCAGTGTGACTTCGACTGTTACCTGACCGAACAGGTGATCCCGATGTGGCGTGCGCGCACTGACGGCGGCAGCCTGTTGCAACTGGTGGATCAGGTCAGCCTGTACGCCCTCAAGGACTACCTGCACACCAGCACCAAGATTTCGGTCATGCACAACGCAGACGATGTGATTCTCGGCCCCGGCGACCTCGGTTTCCTGCGCAAGACCTTCGGTGACCGCCTGACTGTTTATCCGTACGGCGGCCATTGCGGCAACCTTAATTACCGCGTCAACAGCGACGCCATGCTGGAGTTCTTCCGTGGCTAAACGTCTTTTGTTAATCGCAACCCTGCTCTTTGCAGGCGCTACCCACGCCGCTGACGCGCTGGACAACAAGGCCCAGCACCCCGCCACGGTGTACCGCAATTACGACCCTGATGGTTTTACCGAGCCATTGAAAGCGCTGAAATTCAACCCCGGCCTGGACCAGCGCGAGTTCGAACGCGCCACCCTCAACGCGCTGAATGTCTACGACCCGCTGGAGTCGTGGAATCGTCGGGTGTACCACTTCAACTACCGCTTCGATGAGTGGGTGTTCCTGCCGGTGGTAAATGGCTATACCTACGTCACGCCGAAATTCCTGCGCACGGGTGTCAGCAACTTCTTCAACAATCTGGGGGACATCCCGAATCTGCTCAACAGCCTGTTTCAATTCAAGGGTGAGCGTTCGCTGCGCACCACGGGACGTTTGCTGCTGAACACCACCATTGGCATCGCAGGCCTTTGGGATCCGGCCACCATGATGGGCCTGCCGCGTCAGAGCGAAGACTTCGGCCAGACCCTGGGTTTCTATGGCGTGCCAGCCGGTCCGTACCTGGTGCTGCCACTGTTGGGACCGTCCAACCTGCGTGACACCACGGGCCTGGTCTTCGACTTCACGGCAGAATCGGCGATCAACTTCCTCAACGTGTCACAGGTCAGCGAAAACCACCCGGAAATCTGGGTACTGCGCGGCATCGACCGGCGCTACACCACCAGCTTCCGCTATGGCCAGCTGAACTCGCCGTTCGAGTACGAGAAGGTCCGCTACGTTTACACCGAGGCCCGCAAGCTGCAGATTGCTGAATAGCTGAGCCCTTCGCGAGCAAGTTCGCTCTTATCAAACAAAATTTAATTCGTTGATTTAACTGATGATTTCAGACGACGAAAATCTACTGTAGGAGCGGACTTGTCCGCGAAGGCGTCAGCACAGACAACACTTTCTGGGCATGAAAGACCGCTTTCGCGGACAAGTCCGCTCCTACAGTGGGCCGTGTTTGCTGCGCGACAGCGCGGCGCCTTGGCGACGGGGCGACTCCCACAGGGTTATGCGATCAACTGTGGGAGCGAGCTTGCTCGCGAAAGGGCCGGTCCAGTCTGTACGCGTCTCACCCCAACCGCAAAAACTGCTTCAACTGATCGCTCTGGGCCATGGCATCGCGCCGGCCCAGTTCGATCAATTCGCTGCAATACCCCGCCTCGAACAACAGGTAACTCAACACTCCGGCCCCGCTGGTCTTGGTCGCCCCTGGCCCGCGCAGGAACATGCGCAGGGCGGCAGGCAACTCATGCCGATGGCGAGCGGCGATTTCGTCGATGGGTTGGCTTGGGGCGATTACCAGCACCTCTACCGGCGCCAGCCCCAACTTCTGCACCGGCTGCTCGGAAGGCAGCAGGTAACTGAGCAGGTTCATCCGCTCCAGTAACTCGATGTCGCTTTCCAGGCTGTCGATGAAGGTGCTGTTGAGCATGTGTCCGCTGATCTGCGCCAGGCTCGGCTGGCCTCCGTGCATCACACGCTGCACGCTGTTGTCGGACTGGGCACCGCGCGGGTTGCCACTGACCCCCACCACCAGCACACGGTTGGCCCCCAGGTGCAGCGCCGGGCTGATCGGCGCCGACTGGCGAACCGCGCCATCACCGAAGTATTCCTGATCGATTTTCACCGGAGCAAACAACAGCGGAATCGCCGAACTGGCGAGCAGGTGTTCAACCGTCAGTTGGGTGGGCAGTCCGATGCGTCGATGGCGCAGCCAGGAGTCGATGGTGCCTTTGCCCTGATAAAAGGTCACCGCCTGTCCGGATTCGTAACCGAAAGCCGTCACGGCCACAGCACGCAGGTGACGGTCGGCAATGGCAGCTTCGATGCCGTCCAGGTCCAGGCGCTGGGTCAGCAGGTCACGCAAGGGCGAACTGTTGAGCAGCGCCACCGGCACCTGGGCACCCAGCCCCAAGAGGCTGTTACCCACAAAACGGCTGGCCTGACGAATGACCCCGGACCAGTCGCTGCGCAACACCTGATGGCTACGAAAGCCCTGCCAGAACTCAGTCAGTTGACGGACTGCCGCACAGAAATGCGCGGCACCGCTGGCCAGTTTGACGGCATTGATGGCACCGGCGGAGGTGCCGACGATCACCGGAAAGGGGTTGGGCGCACCGGCGGGCAGCAAGTCGGCAATCCCCGCCAGCACACCCACCTGATAAGCGGCCCGTGCGCCGCCTCCTGAAAGAATCAACCCGGTTACCGGCTCGGCAGCGCTGTGGGTATTGGCGCTGGTGATGGCCTGGGCAACGTCGAGAACAGCATCGTCAGCGGCGCGTGTGGGCATTTATTGTCAGCCTCTGTGGTCAACCACGCTTTTTATACAACTTTGGCTCGCCCGCCGGTCGGCTTTTGAAGCGACGATGGGCCCAAAGATACTGCTCGGGGCATTCGATGATGGCGCGCTCCACCCATTGGTTGATGCGCAGGCAATCGACTTCATCGCTTTCGCCAGGGAAGTTTTCCATTGCCGGATGTATCACCAGCCGGTAGCCACTGCCGTCCGCCAGCCGCTGCTGGGTGAAGGGCATCACAAGAGCGCGGCCCAGAGTGGCGAATTTACTGGTGGCCGTCACAGTCGCCGCCGGAATGCCGAACAACGGCACGAACACACTCTGCTTGGCGCCGTAGTCCTGATCGGGTGCGTACCAGATGGCGCGACCGGAGCGCAGCAACTTGAGCATGCCGCGCACGTCTTCGCGCTCTACGGCGAGGGAATCGAGATTGTGACGCTCACGGCCACGACGCTGAATGAAATCGAACAGCGGATTCTTGTGCTCGCGGTACATGCCGTCGATGGTGTGACGCTGGCCCAGCAAGGCCGCACCGACTTCCAGGGTAGTAAAATGCAAGGCCATGAGGATCACGCCCTTGCCTTCGCGCTGTGCCTGTTGAAGGTGCTCGATCCCCTCGACATGGGCCAGCTTCGCCAGGCGGGGTTTGGACCACCACCAGCTCATGGCCATTTCGAAGAAGGCGATCCCCGTAGAGGCAAAATTTTCCTTGAGCAGGTGTTTGCGCTCGGCTTTGGACAAATGGGGGAAGCACAACTCCAGGTTGCGCGAAGCAATGTAGCGACGCTCGTCGGCGAAGCGATACATGATCAACCCCAGGGCACGACCGATGACCACCAGTGCCCGAAACGGCAACTGCACAACCAGCCAGAGCAGGCCCAGGCCCAGCCATAGCGGCCAGAAACGGGGGCGAAGAAAAAAGGCGCGAAAACGCGGGCGATCCATTACAGCTTCCGTCAGAACGATGGGCCGCGCATTCTACATCGGTTCGACCCGGCTTGCGGGTCGCGGGCGTTCTCGTTATAAGTCTCGGCACTTTTAGCGACAAGCTGCTGTATGCCGACCATGAGCCAAATCGAATCGCAAGACCAGGATCCCGTGTTCCAGTTGAAGGGCAGCATGCTGGCCATCACCGTGCTGGAGCTGGGCCGGAACAACCTTGAAGCGCTCGACCGTCAATTGGCGGCGAAGGTGGCTCAGGCCCCCAATTTCTTCAGTAACACCCCGCTGGTGCTGGCGCTGGACAAGCTCCCGGCCAACGAAGGTGCCGTGGATTTGCCTGGCCTGATGCGCGTTTGCCGCCAGCACGGCCTGCGCACTCTGGCCGTTCGCGCCAGCCGTATCGAAGACATCGCAGCGGCCATCGCCATCGACCTGCCGGTGCTACCGCCTTCCGGGGCCCGGGAGCGTCCACTGGAGACCCCCGAGAGCATCGCGGCCAGGAAAAAAGCCGAGAAACCGCCAGAGCCTGCGATCAAACCGACGAAAATCATCACCTCTCCGGTGCGCGGCGGCCAACAGATCTATGCTCAGGGCGGCGACCTGGTGGTGATCGCTCCGGTAAGCCCCGGTGCGGAACTTCTCGCCGATGGCAACATCCATGTGTATGGCCCGATGCGTGGTAGAGCACTGGCAGGCATAAAAGGTGACACCAGGGCACGAATTTTCTGCCAGCAGCTGGGGGCTGAGCTAGTCTCCATCGCCGGGCAATACAAGGTTTCCGAAGACTTGCGCAGGGATCCATTGTGGGGGGCCGGGGTACAGGTCAGCCTGTCTGGTGACGTGTTGAACATCACCCGTCTTTAACGGATACTGCCGCCATTTTTAAGCATCTCTGATTCGTCGCGAAAACGTAGCAAAGGTTGTAGGAAATCGGGGAAAACTTACCCTTTCTCGAACACTGAACCGGTTATCCGGGTCGTGGTTTCCATCATTGTTCGACTACCGCCGCTTCAAGGGACGCTCTTCAGGGACTAACTGTCCTTTTCCTCTAGGGGTGAAACACCTTGGCCAAGATTCTCGTGGTTACATCCGGCAAGGGTGGTGTGGGCAAGACCACCACCAGCGCCGCTATCGGTACCGGTCTCGCTCTGCGCGGCCACAAAACAGTCATCGTCGACTTCGACGTCGGCTTGCGTAACCTTGACCTGATCATGGGCTGCGAACGCCGCGTGGTGTATGACTTCGTCAACGTGGTCAACGGCGAAGCAACGCTCTCCCAGGCCCTGATCAAGGACAAACGCCTGGACAACCTGTACGTGCTGGCCGCCAGCCAGACCCGTGACAAGGATGCCCTGACTCAGGATGGTGTTGAAAAAATCCTGATGGAACTCAAGGAAACCTTCGAATACGTGGTCTGCGACTCCCCGGCCGGTATCGAGAAAGGCGCTCACCTGGCCATGTACTTCGCTGACGAAGCGATCGTGGTGACCAACCCTGAAGTGTCGTCGGTACGTGACTCGGACCGCATGCTGGGCTTGCTGGCCAGCAAGTCGCGCCGCTCCGAGAAAGGTGAAGACCCGATCAAGGAGCACCTGCTGCTGACCCGCTACAACCCGGAGCGCGTCACCAAGGGTGAAATGCTGGGCGTCGAAGACGTGGAAGAAATCCTCGCCATTCGTCTGTTGGGTGTGATTCCTGAATCCCAGGCGGTCCTGAAGGCTTCCAACCAGGGCGTGCCCGTCATTCTCGATGACCAGAGTGATGCAGGTCAGGCTTATAGCGATGCTGTCGACCGGTTATTGGGCAAGGAAGTGGCCCATCGTTTCCTCGACGTGCAAAAGAAAGGATTCTTGCAGCGGCTCTTCGGAGGTAACTAATGAATATTTTTGACTTCTTTCGTGCCAGCAAAAAGGTAAGCACCGCGTCGGTTGCGAAAGAGCGTCTACAGATCATCGTGGCGCATGAACGCGGCCAACGCACGACCCCGGATTATTTGCCAGCGCTGCAAAAGGAACTGGTCGAAGTCATCCGCAAGTACGTCAACATCGGGTCCGACGATGTGCAGGTTGCTCTGGAAAACCAGGGCAGCTGTTCGATCCTGGAACTCAATATCACCCTGCCTGATCGTTGATCCGGCAGTAAGTTGCCCGCGGCGGTATGAGCGCCACCCTGCACAGGGTGTCGGTCATACCGCCGTTGGCGTTTCGAGGTTCGTTGCACATGCCGTTGTCGAACATCCGCATCATTCATCAGGACGCCGCCGTTCTGGTGGTCGATAAGCCAACCCTGCTGCTTTCCGTGCCCGGTCGTGCCGACGACAACAAGGACTGCCTGATCACGCGCCTGCAGGAAAACGGCTACCCCGAAGCCCGCATCGTCCATCGCCTGGACTGGGAAACGTCAGGAATTATCCTGCTGGCCCGGGACGCCGATACCCATCGCGAGCTGTCCCGTCAGTTTCATGACCGGGAAACCGAAAAAGCCTACACCGCGCTGTGCTGGGGCCAACCCGAACTGGACAGCGGCAGCATCGACCTGCCCCTGCGCTACGACCCGCCGACCAAACCCCGGCATGTCGTTGACCATGAGTTCGGCAAGCATGCGCTGACATTCTGGAAAGTGCTGGAACGCTGCGGCGATTACTGCCGCGTCGAGCTGACGCCTATCACCGGTCGTTCGCACCAGTTGCGCGTGCACATGCTGTCCATCGGTCATCCGCTGCTGGGTGACGGGCTGTATGCGCATCCCGAGGCGCTGGCGGCGTATCCACGCCTGTGCCTGCATGCCAGCATGCTCAGTTTCACGCATCCGCAGAGTGGTGAGCGGCTGCGGTTTGAGTGTCCGGCACCGTTTTAAGACCGCACCAAGCCAATCGCAGGCGAGCCAGCTCTTACAAAATCGGCGGTAACCAAAAGATACGGTAAACTCGCGCCATTGCTGTCTGGAGTAACTTATGCGCGAAGAGTTGAACCAAGGCCTGATCGATTTTCTCAAGGCCTCTCCCACCCCCTTTCATGCCACCGCCAGCCTGGTTCAGCGCCTGGAAGCGGTCGGCTACCAGCGTCTGGACGAGCGTGAAACCTGGGCCACCGAAGCCGGTGGCAAGTATTACGTCACCCGTAACGACTCCTCCATCGTCGCCTTCAAGCTGGGCCGTCATTCGCCGTTGCTTGGCGGGATCCGCATGGTCGGTGCCCACACCGACAGCCCTTGCCTGCGGGTCAAGCCGCAACCGGAGTTGCAGCGCCAGGGTTTCTGGCAACTGGGTGTCGAAGTCTACGGCGGCGCCCTGCTCGCCCCCTGGTTCGACCGCGACCTGTCGCTGGCTGGCCGTGTCACCTTCCGTCGTGACGGCAAGGTCGAAAGCCAGCTGATCGATTTCAAGCTGCCGATTGCGGTCATTCCGAACCTGGCGATCCACCTCAACCGCACGGCCAACGAAGGTTGGGCGATCAATGCCCAGAACGAGCTGCCGCCGATCCTGGCCCAGGTGGCCGGTGACGAGCGTGTGGACTTCCGCGCCCTGCTGACCGACCAACTGGCCCGCGAACACGGCCTGAACGCCGATGTGGTGCTCGATTACGAGCTGAGCTTCTACGACACCCAAAGTGCGGCTGTCATTGGCCTGAACGGTGATTTCATCGCGGGTGCGCGGCTGGATAACCTGCTGTCGTGTTTCGCCGGGCTGCAAGCCTTGCTCAACGCCGACAGCGACGAAACCTGCCTGCTGGTCTGTACGGACCACGAAGAAGTGGGCTCGTGCTCGGCCTGCGGCGCCGACGGCCCGATGCTGGAGCAGATCCTCCAGCGCGTGCTGCCCGAAGGCGAAGATTACGTACGCACCATCCAGAAGTCGCTGCTGGTGTCTGCCGACAACGCCCACGGTGTGCACCCCAACTACGCCGACAAGCACGACGCCAACCACGGCCCGAAACTCAATGCCGGCCCGGTGATCAAGGTCAACAGCAACCAGCGCTACGCCACCAACAGCGAAACCGCCGGGTTCTTCCGCCATCTGTGCATGGCCGAAGAAGTCCCGGTGCAAAGCTTCGTGGTGCGCAGCGACATGGGCTGCGGCTCGACCATCGGCCCGATCACCGCTAGCCACCTGGGCGTGCGCACCGTGGACATTGGCCTGCCGACCTTCGCCATGCACTCCATTCGCGAACTGGCCGGCAGCCAGGACCTGGCGCACCTGGTCAAAGTGCTCAGCGCGTTCTATGCGAGCCGCGATTTGCCTTGATGGCCTATGGATCACGCAACCCCTGTTGGAGCGAGGCTTGCCCGCGAAGAACGATGACGCGCACTGTCTGGAAAACCGCGGGGACGGCTTCGCGGGCAAGCCTCGCTCCAACAGGTACCGTGCCCGATTCCCCGGCGTTGTAAATTCGTAGCATTCCGACACACCTGCAAAAAGCATCCTAAACTGATACCTATCTGAAGAACGGAGGTATCAGGTCATGGACGCTTTCCAATCCATGTTGCTGCCCGTCGTTATTGGCATGCTGCTGTTGTGCGTCGGTTACAGCTATCAGGAGCGCGGCGCGGGTGTTTTCTCGATCTGGCTGGGCATTGTCAGCATCCTCGGCACGGTGGGTTTCAAGATTCTTGAAAAGCTTGCCTGAAATGCACTCGCCAATCTCAGGCAACCCCTCGTAAACTCCCAGGTCACAGCCTGTGCAGCCTGGCCGACATTGATTGGCCCGGCACATCCATGTCGACTTGAGGTTCATTACCTGGTGCCTGCTTTCCTGCGTCTGCCTGCCTTTTACCGACTGTTCCTGATCTGCCTGCTGGCGCTGCTTCCTGTTGCGGGCGCGCAGGCGGTGAGCCTGCCCGGCCTGCTGAACAACGCGCAAAAATCCCAACCCCAGGCGCAGGAACCCCTCAGCCAGTCTCTGGACGAAGTCATCACCACGCTGGAAAACGATCAACAGCGCGGCAAGCTGCTGGAGGATCTCAAGCGCCTTCGCGACACCACCAAAAAAGCCCAGCCCAGCGCCGATCAAGGCGTGCTGGGCATTATCGGCAGCACCCTGGCCGGGCTGGAGCAGCAGTTTTCAGGCGACGACAGCCCGCTTGAGCGCTGGTCCACGGAGCTGGACCTGGCCCAGGACGAACTGATGGCGCGAGTGTTGCCCGCCAACCAGTGGCTACCGATCATCTTCGGCTTTGCATTGGTATTGCTGCTCTGGAGCCTGCTGGCGGCGGCCCTGATCTGGCTCGGTCACTGGGTGCGGGTGCGTTTTCATCTTCCCGAAGAGCTGCCGCAAAACCCACGCGCCTGGGACATGCTGCGCTTTGCCCTGCGCAAGCTGGGGCCCTGGCTGATCGCCCTGCTGATTATGGTTTACCTCAGCTATTCTCTGCCCTCCTCCCTGGGCAAGGACATGGCGATGGTGCTGGCTTACGCGCTGGTGGTCGGCACCCTGTTTTCGGCGATCTGCGTGATCGCTTTTTCGTTGCTCGACGGCCCGCACCGGCACCAGGCGCTGTACATCCTGCGCCATCAGGCTTTTCGGCCCCTGTGGCTGATCGGCAGCTTTGCCGCCTTCGGTGAAGCCCTGAGCGACCCGCGCCTGATCGCCAGCCTGGGCGTGCATCTGGCCCATACTGCTGCGACCTTCGCCAATGTGATGGCGGCACTGTCCTCGGGAATGTTCATCCTGCGCTTCCGGCGCCCCATCGCGCATCTGATCCGCAACCAGCCGTTGTCACGCCGCCTGACTCGCCGCGCCCTGAGCGACACCATCGAGATCCTCGGCACCTATTGGTATCTGCCAGCAATGGTGCTGGTGGCGGTTTCACTGTTCGCGACGTTCTTTTCGGCAGGCGACACCAGTACCGCCCTGCGTCAGGCGCTGATCTGCACGGTATTGCTGGTGTTGTGCATGGTGATCAACGGGCTGGTACGGCGCCATGCGCTCAAGCCCGCGCATGGCCACAAGCGCTATGCGCTGTATTCGGACCGTCTCAAGAACTTCTTCTACACCCTGCTGCATCTCGGGGTCTGGCTGCTGTTCATCGAACTGGGGCTGCGGGTCTGGGGCATGTCCCTGATCCGCTTTGCCGATGGCGAAGGCCACGACATCAGCATGCGCTTCTTCGGTCTGGCCGGGACGCTGCTATTCGCCTGGCTGATCTGGATCGTCAGTGACACCGCTGTGCATCACGCCCTGACCCGCTCACGCAAAGGCCTGGCCAACGCCCGTGCGCAAACCATGATGCCGTTGATCCGCAACGTGCTGTTCGTGGCGATTTTCATCATTGCGCTGATCGTCGCCCTGGCGAACATGGGCATGAACGTCACGCCGCTGCTGGCCGGTGCGGGTGTCATAGGTCTGGCCATCGGTTTCGGTGCCCAGTCGCTGGTGGCGGACCTGATCACCGGCCTGTTCATCATCATCGAAGACTCCCTGGCCATCGATGACTACGTGGACGTCGGCGGGCACCTGGGCACCGTAGAGGGCCTGACCATCCGCACAGTGCGCCTGCGGGATATCGACGGGATCGTGCACACCATCCCGTTCAGCGAGATCAAGAGCATCAAGAACTACTCCCGGGAATTCGGCTACGCGATTTTCCGCATCGCGATCCCGTTCAACATGAACATCGATGACGCGATCAAGGTGGTACGCGACGTCGGCCAGAAAATGCGCACCGACCCGCTGCAACGCCGCAACATCTGGTCGCCGCTGGAGATTCAGGGCGTAGAGAGTTTCGAGTCCGGCAGCGCGGTACTGCGCGCCCGCTTCAAGACCGCGCCGATCAAGCAATGGGAAGTGTCCCGGGCCTTCAACCTGTCGCTCAAACGGCACCTGGACGAAGCGGGCCTGGACCTGGCGACGCCAAGGCTGACGGTGCAGGTCAGCACGGCAGCCGGCGGGGTGGCGGAGGTTGCAAAGGCGGGGAACGATTAACGCCTGGAAACACGCTCCCACGGATTGCCGCCAAACATAGGATCTCCCACAGAGACCGCAACCTTACGAAATATCCTCAACCACCGCGCTCACATGAATCGCATCATGGCGCCAATACTCAAGGTCGCAGTCAATCAGGCGGCCTTGCTGGTCATGGTTGACCCTGGCAATGCGCAGGCCAGGGCTGCCCAAAGACACCTTCAACGCGGCAGCCGCCTCGGCATGCAGGGCCGTGGGGACCATTTCAAAACGCACTTTCCCGTAACGGATGCTGTACTGGCTGGCGTACAGCTCGGTCAGTGACTGGTTGAGGTCGAAATCCAGAATCTGCGGGAAAAACTCCGGGTTCAGGTAGTGCTCCACATACAGCACCAGCCGCTGGTCAATGCGACGGGCACGGCAGATCTGGATCACGCTGGACAACGCAGGCAGTTGCAACATCTCGCAGATCTTCGCCGAGGCCGGCTGCAAGCGCGCGGTAATCACCTGAGTCTGGGCTACTCTTCCCTGGGCACCGACCATGGCGTGGAAGTGGCTGCGGCGCATGAGGTCATAGGCCAGGCGCGGCGGCGAGATGAACCAGCCGCGTCGCTCCTCGCGATAGATCAGGCCAAGGGCTTCGAGCTGCACCAGGGCTTCACGCAAGGTGATGCGGGTCGTATCGAAGACCTCGCTGAGTTTGCGTTCGGCAGGCAGTTTGCTGCCGGGAGGCAACAGACCATGCTCGATCTGCTCTTGCAGAGCGTTGCAGATGGTCGTCACCGCCCGGGGTACTTCTTCGCGCATTTCGTTACCTATCTGGACTAGACCAGCGCCATTAGAGGGCACGGTCAGCTGGCTGATGGCTTGTTCAAGTGCTTCCAAGCCTAGGCAGCGCAGATGACTGTTCTGTTACAACCCCCATCACAAACTGTGCCAAATCGGTGTTCTGAGAAAATTAAGCCTTTTGATATCAAGCAGTTATTCATGGTCTACGCTTACTGCGCAGCACGTCCGACAAGGTTGGAGCGGGTCGCGAAATATTTTCGTCGACATGAAAATGTCACGCAAAAGGCCTAACTTGGCTCAGGTATTGCTGACCTAGACCAACCATCCGCAATGAACACTTCTAAACACAATAAAGAAGTGCACAAGGAGCTTCGAATGAAACACCTTTTGCTGGCATCACTGATGGGTTCCGCCATCGCCCTGAGCACTGCAGCCATGGCTGCTGACGTTGACCTCAAGACTCTGGAAGCGGCGGCCAAGACGGAAGGCGCCGTAAACAGTGTCGGCATGCCCGATGACTGGGCGAACTGGAAAGGTACCTGGGCAGATCTGAGCACCAAGTACGGTCTCAAGCACATGGACACCGACATGAGCTCAGCTCAGGAAGTGGCCAAGTTCGATGCGGAAAAAGATAACGCCAGTGCCGACATCGGCGACGTGGGCGCAGCCTTCGGCCCTATCGCTGTCGCAAAAGGCGTGACCCAGCCCTACAAGCCAAGCACCTGGGACCAGGTTCCGGACTGGGCCAAGGATAAGGACGGTCACTGGGCACTGGCCTACACCGGCACTATCGCTTTCATCGTCAACAAGAAGCTGCTGCACGGTTCCGAAGCACCTAAAAGCTGGAAAGACCTGGAAAGCGGCAAGTACAAGGTTTCCATCGGTGACGTGAGCACCGCTGCCCAGGCCGCCAACGGCGTACTGGCTGCATCCATCGCCCGTGGTGGCGACGAGAAGAACATCGCCCCAGGCCTGCAACTGTTCACCAAACTGGCTCAGCAAAAGCGTCTGTCGCTGGCCAACCCGACCATTCAGACCCTTGAAAAAGGCGAGATCGAAGTCGGCGTGGTCTGGGACTTCAACGGCCTGAGCTACAAGGCCAAGATGACCAACCCGGATGACTACGTCGTGCTGATCCCGTCTGACGGCTCGGTGATTTCCGGCTACACCACCATCATCAACAAATACGCCAAGCACCCGAACGCGGCCAAACTGGCGCGTGAGTACATCTTCAGCGATGCAGGCCAGACCAACCTGGCGCGCGGCAATGCCCGTCCGATCCGTGCCGATCACCTGAAACTGCCGGAAGACGTGCAGAAACAACTGCTGCCTAACGAGCAATACAAAGGCGTGACCCCGATCAAAGACGCCGCTGCATGGGAAGCAACTTCCAAGAAGCTGCCACAAATGTGGAACGAGCAAGTCATCATCGAAATGCAATAAACCCATGTGCGCACTTCAAGGATGAAGGCGCAAAAAAAGGGCGAGTGGAGCGCAGTGAATCGCGCTTCCCTCGCCCGTTTTTGATTGTGCTGGAGTAAACGGGGCATGAAACACAACGTCATCCTGGTCGTATTGGACGGCTTGAGCTATCAAGTGGCGCAGCATGCGATGGGGCATCTTCTGGCCTACACCCAGGCTGGCCGGGCCGCCCTGTACAAACTCGAATGTGAACTGCCAGCGCTGTCCAGGCCGCTGTACGAATGCATCCTGACCGGTGTCGCACCCATCGACAGTGGCATCGTGCACAACCAGGTGTCGCGTCTGTCCAATCAGCGCAGCGTGTTCCACTACGCCCGCGATGCAGGCCTGACCACGGCCGCCGCCGCGTATCACTGGATCAGCGAGCTGTATAACCGCACGCCGTTCGACGCCGCCCGCGACCGCCACACCGATACACCCGAACTGCCGATCCAGCATGGGCACTTCTACTACGCCGACCACTACCCGGATTCGCACTTGTTTGCCGACGCAGAAAGCCTGCGTGTGCGGCATGCACCGAACTTCCTGTTGATCCACCCCATGAATATCGACGACGCCGGTCACAAGCACGGCCTCGACACCCCGCAATACCGTAATAGCGCCCGCACCGCCGACATCCTGATTGCCGACTACCTGCAAGGCTGGCTCGACGCCGGTTACCAGGTGCTGGTGACCGCCGACCACGGCATGAACAACGACCGCTCCCACAATGGCGTGCTGCCAGAGGAGCGCGAAGTGCCCCTGTTTGTGCTCGGTGATGCGTTCAACTTCAACGCAGACGCACAGCCCAGCCAGACCGAACTGTGCGGCACGCTCTGCGAACTGCTCGGTGTTCCTCACGACAAGCCGGTATGCCGGGAGATCCTCAAGTGAATTCAATGACCCGAGGCAAATGGCTGGGGCTCTTGTGCCTGGTGCCGTTCGCCGTCTTCTTCATCGTGTTCCAGATCGCACCGCTGGCCTGGGTCGCGATCAACAGCCTGCACAGCGACAGTGGCTGGGGGCTGGACAACTTCATGACGGCGTTCAACTCGCGCTTCTATCGCCAGGCGATCCAGTACAGCCTGGAGATCAGTTTCTGGTCGAGCCTGATCGGCATCGTGATCGCGATTTTGGGCAGCTACTCGTTGCGCAAGGTGGACTCGCGGCTGCGGGACTTCGTCAACTCGTTCGCCAACATGACCAGCAACTTTTCCGGCGTGCCGCTGGCCTTCGCGTTCATCATCCTGCTGGGTTTCAACGGCTGCCTGACGCTGATCCTCAAGCAGAGCGGGATCATCGAGGACTTCAACGTCTATTCGAAGACCGGGCTGATCATTCTCTACACCTACTTCCAGATTCCACTGGGCGTGTTGCTGCTGTACCCGGCATTCGATGCGTTGCGTGATGACTGGCGCGAATCGGCCGCCCTGCTGGGTGCCAGCACCTTTGATTTCTGGCGCCACATCGGCCTGCCGGTGCTGACCCCTGCCCTGCTCGGCACGTTCGTGATCCTGCTGGCCAATGCCCTGGGCGCCTACGCCACGGTGTATGCCCTGACCACCGGCAACTTCAACGTACTGCCGATCCGTATCGCCGCCATGGTCGCGGGTGACATCACCCTGGATCCGAACATGGCCAGCGCCCTGGCAATGATCCTCGTCGGGCTGATGACCATCGTCACGGTCGCCCATCAATGGTTGCTGAAGAGGAGCTACCATGTCTCGCGCTGAAACCGGCCCTGCCCGCCTGTACCACCGGACGGTGGTGTATGTGCTGTTCATCATCCTGCTGCTGCCATTGGCCGGTACGCTGGTCTACTCCCTTGCCAGCAGTTGGTCGGCAACGATCCTGCCCAGTGGTTTTACCTTCAAGTGGTACGTGGCGCTGTGGAGCGATCCGCGCTTCCTCATGGCTTTCGGTCAGTCGCTGCTGGTCTGTGTCGGTGCATTGATCCTGTCCATCGTGCTGATCCTGCCGCTGCTATTCGTGGTGCATTACCACTTCCCCAAGCTCGATGCGCTGATGAACATCCTGATCCTGCTGCCCTTCGCCGTGCCACCAGTGGTGTCGTCGGTGGGCCTGCTGCAGCTGTACGGGTCCGGCCCGTTCGCGATGGTCGGCACGCCATGGATCCTGATCGGTTGCTACTTCACTGTGGCGCTGCCGTTCATGTACCGGGCGATCACCAACAACCTGCAAGCCATCAACCTGCGCGACCTGATGGACGCCGCACAACTGCTGGGCGCCAACACCTGGCAAGCGGCCTTCCTGGTGGTGTTACCGAACCTGCGCAAGGGCCTGATGGTTGCGTTGCTGCTGTCGTTCTCCTTCCTGTTCGGCGAGTTCGTGTTCGCCAACCTGCTGGTCGGCACGCGCTACGAAACACTGCAGGTCTACCTGAACAACATGCGTAACAGCAGCGGTCACTTCAACAGTGCGCTGGTGGTTTCCTACTTCCTCTTCGTGCTGCTGCTGACCTGGGCTGCCAACCGACTGAATAAGGACAAAGACTGAGATGAGTTTTGTCAGTGTCGAACACCTGCAAAAGAACTACGCCAGCACAGCCGTGTTCAGCGACATCAACTGCGAGATCGCCAAGGGCGAATTCGTCACCCTGCTCGGCCCTTCCGGTTGCGGCAAGTCCACGCTGCTGCGTTGCATCGCCGGCCTGACCTCGGTCAACAGCGGCCGCATCCTGCTGGACGGACATGATCTGGTACCGCTCACACCGCAGAAACGCGGCATCGGCATGGTTTTCCAGAGCTATGCGCTGTTCCCCAACATGAACGTCGAACAGAACGTTGCCTTTGGCTTGCGCATGCAGAAGGTCAACAGCGACGACAGCCACAAGCGCGTGGCCGAAGTGCTGAAACTGGTGGAGCTCAACGAATTCGCCAACCGCTACCCGCACCAGATGTCCGGCGGCCAGTGCCAGCGAGTGGCCCTGGCCCGCTCGCTGGTCACCCGCCCACGCCTGCTGCTGCTCGATGAGCCGCTGTCTGCGCTGGACGCCCGGATTCGCAAACACCTGCGCGAGCAGATCCGCGCCATCCAGAGGGAGCTGGGTCTGACCACGATTTTCGTGACCCACGATCAGGAAGAAGCGCTGACCATGTCAGACCGCATCTTCTTGATGAACCAGGGTCGTATCGTGCAGAGCGGCGACGCCGAGACCCTGTACACCGCGCCGGTCAACGTGTTCGCCGCAGGCTTCATCGGCAACTACAACCTGCTGGAAGCCGAAGACGCCACACGCCTGATGCAACGGCCAATCAACAGCCGCGTCGCCATCCGCCCGGAAGCCATCCAGTTGAGCCTGACCGGCAGCCTGGAAGGCGAAGTACGCAGCCACAGCCTGCTGGGCAACGTAATCCGTTATCGTGTCGAAGCCCGCGGCGTGGAGCTGGTAGTGGACGTGCTCAACCGCTCGGCCAGCGACCTGCACCCTGACGGCCGTCGTGTAACACTGACCATCGAACCGTCGGCGCTGTGCGAAGTGGCTTGATCGTCCGGCGATGGAGATCAGAACTGTGGGAGCGAATTCATTCGCGAAAAATGTTACAGCCGATAGAGGTGTATCGGCTGTACCTGCGAATCGCGAATGAATTCGCTCCCACACAGCCTGCACAGGATCCACGGTGATTAGCCGATCTGCGCACGTACTGAATAAAGAGGACAGCGGTAATGGCTTTAGCAATTTTCGACCTGGACGAAACCCTGATTCACGGCGACTGCGCCACTTTGTGGAGCGAGCAGATGGGCCGTCTGGGTTGGGTCGATCCTGAATCGTTCATGCGCCAGAATAATGAACTGATGGAGGCCTACAGCAACGGCGAACTGGCGATGGAGGACTATATGGCCTTCAGCCTGGAGCCCATGATCGGGCGCACGCCTGAAGAGATCGATCATCTGGTCGAGCCTTGGGTCGAGGACTTCATCGAACCGATCATCTACAGCGACGCGACCAAATGCATCGCCGCACATCGCGCAGCGGGCGACCGTATCCTGGTGATTTCCGCCTCCGGCGTGCACCTGGTCAAGGCCATCGCCGACCGTATCGGCATCGACGAAGTGCTGGGCATCGACCTGGAACTGACCCATGGTGTGTACAGCGGCAAGACCACCGGCGTGCTGACCTACCGCGAAGGCAAGATCACCCGCCTGCTGCAATGGCTCGACGAAGAAGGCGAAAACCTCGAAGGCGCGAGTTTCTACTCCGATTCACGCAACGACCTGCCGCTGCTGCTCAAGGTTGACCACCCACACGTGGTCAACCCGGACCCGGTGCTGTTGGCCCACGCTGAAAAAGCGGGTTGGCCGGTGCATAGCTGGAAGTGACCGCAAGTCTGTAGTCGGTTTATCTGTAGGAGCCAACTTGTTGGCGAGAGGGCTTGACGCGGTGAGTCAGGCAAGCCGCATCGCGAACAAGTTCACTCCTACAGAACCCCGCTCAGGCACCGAGGTCTGTCAGACCAGACTCTCGTCAATCACCACCACAACCTTGCCCGACACGGTATTGGTCGCCAGCTCCGCATAGGCCGCTTCGGCATCCTTGATCGGGAAGCTGCGGGCCAGTTGCGGTTTCAGGCGGCCTTCGACGAACAGCGGCCAGACGTTCTGATGCAGATCCGTCAGCAAATCCGCCTTGAACTGATCATCACGGCTGCGCAGGGTCGAGCCCAGCAATTGAATGCGCTTGCCCAGCACAACACCCAGATCAAGCTCAGCCTTGCGCCCGCCCATCAGGCCGATCAGTACCAGGCGACCATCCACACCCAGCACCTTGAGGTTCAGCGCCGCGTAGTTGGCGCCGACCGGATCCAGGACCACGTTAAAGGGTGCAAAATCGTTGAGGCCATCCAGGCTTTCGCCGCGAACCACTCCGCCCTGGGCGCCCAGGTCGACGCAATAGGCCAGACGCTCTGCCGACCCCACACTCACCCACACCGGGTTGCCAAAAGCCTTGCACAGCTGAATGCCGGCTGAACCAACTCCACTTGCTCCGGCATGCAGCAAAACTTTTTCGCCGGGCTTGAGTGCCGCCAACTGGAACAGGTTCAGCCACGCCGTGGCATACACCTCAGGAACCCCTGCGGCTTCCGGCAACGACATGCCCTCTGGTACCGGTAAAACATGCCGTGCGTCGACCACCACTTCCTCGGCCATGGCCCCGCCTGCAAGCAGCGCACACACGCGGTCTCCCACCTGCCAGGACGATCCGGCACCCACCTCAGCGATCACGCCGGAGCACTCCATGCCAAGGATTTCGCTTGCTCCGGGCGGTGGTGGATAGAGCCCGGCACGCTGCAACAGATCGGCCCGATTCAGGCCCGCAGCAGCCACCTTGATGCGAACTTGCCCCACATCACAGGCCAAGTCTGGTTGTTCTACCCATTCCACTCGACCTTCAACGCCTTGCAATGCTTTCACGGTGCCTCCATAGTGAGTCTGGACTGAGCCCGGTGCTATAGACGCCCGGGCTTTTTGCATTATGCGACCGGATCCGACGGAACCGGCGACTTCAAAGACGGCCTAATATGCGTTATCAATTGTCCCCGCGTCGAATCAGCATGAAGCATTTTTTTCCTAGTACCGCCCTCGCCTTACTCATTGGTCTCAGTGTTTTGCCAATGTCCGCCAGCACATTTGCCGCGAACAGTTGGGATAACCTGCAGCCCGATCGGGATGAAGTGATAGCAAGCCTGAACATCGTAGAGCTGCTCAAAAGGCACCACTACAGCAAGCCGCCTCTGGACGACAAGCGCTCGGTCATCATCTACCAGAGCTACTTGAAGTTGCTGGACCCGGCACGCAGCTACTTTCTGGCCAGTGACATCACCGAGTTCGACAAGTGGAGCACGCAGTTCGACGATTTCCTCAAGAGCGGCGACCTGAACCCTGGCTTCACCATCTACAAGCGCTACCTGGACCGCATCAAGTCGCGTCTGGATTACGCCCTGTCGCTGCTGGACAAAGGCGTCGACAAGATGGACTTCACCACCCGTGAAACCTTGCTGATCGACCGCAAGGACGCACCGTGGGCCAAGAACGAAGCCGAGCTGGATGATCTGTGGCGCAAGCGCGTCAAGGATGAAGTCCTGCGGTTGAAGATCGCGGGCAAGGACCCGGCCAAGATTCAGGAGCTGCTGACCAAGCGCTACAAGAATCAACTGGCGCGACTTGACCAGACTCGCAGCGAAGACATCTTCCAGGCGTACATCAACACCTTCGCCATGTCTTACGATCCGCACACCAACTACCTGTCGCCTGACAGCGCGGAAAACTTCGACATCAACATGAGCCTGTCGCTGGAAGGCATCGGCGCCGTGTTGCAGAGCGATAACGACAACGTCAAGGTCGTGCGCCTGGTTCCAGCCGGCCCTGCGGCCAAGACCAAGCAGGTGGCTCCGGCCGACAAGATCATCGGCGTCGCCCAGGGCGACAAAGAGATGGTTGACGTGATCGGCTGGCGTCTGGACGAAGTGGTCAAGCTGATTCGCGGTCCAAAAGGCTCGGTGGTGCGTCTGGAAGTGATTCCGGCCACCAACGCGCCTAACGACCAGACCAGCAAAATCGTTTCCATCACCCGTGAAGCGGTCAAGCTTGAAGAACAGGCAGCGAAGAAATCGATCCTGCACCTCACCCAGGATGGTCACGACTACAAACTGGGCGTGATCGAGATCCCGGCGTTCTATCTGGACTTCAAGGCCTATCGTGCTGGCGATCCTGAATACAAGAGCACCACCCGCGACGTGAAGAAGCTGTTGACTGAACTGCAAGCCGACAAGGTCGACGGTGTGGTCATCGACTTGCGCAACAACGGCGGCGGTTCTCTGCAGGAAGCCACCGAGCTGACCAGCCTGTTTATCGACAAAGGCCCGACCGTGCTGGTGCGTAACGCCGACGGTAAGGTCGATGTACTGGAAGACGAAGACCGTGGTGCCTTCTACAAAGGCCCGATGGCCTTGCTGGTCAACCGCCTGTCTGCCTCGGCTTCGGAGATTTTCGCCGGCGCCATGCAGGACTACCATCGTGCATTGATCATCGGCGGCCAGACCTTCGGTAAAGGCACCGTGCAGACCATTCAGCCGCTGAACCACGGCGAACTGAAACTGACCCTGGCCAAGTTCTACCGGGTTTCCGGCCAGAGCACCCAGCACCAGGGCGTACTGCCGGACATCGCGTACCCGTCGATCATCGATACCAAGGAAATCGGCGAAAGCGCGCTGCCTGAAGCCATGACCTACGACACGATCAAGCCGGCGATCAAACCGGTGGCTGATCCGTTCAAGCCGTTCCTGGCGCAACTGCAGGCTCGTCACGACGCTCGTTCGTCCAAGGACGCGGAATTCGTCTTCATCGAAGACCGCCTGGCCCTGGCCAAGAAACTGATGGCCGAGAAAACCGTCAGCCTGAACGAAGCCGAACGTCGCGCCGAACACACCGACATCGACAACAAACAGCTGGCCCTGGAAAACACCCGCCGCAAGGCCAAGGGTGAAGAGCCGCTCAAAGAGCTGAAGAAAGTCGACGAGGATGCATTGCCCGTTGAAGACGACAAGACCAAACCCGAGGACGACGCCTACCTGGCCGAGACCGGGCGAATCCTGATCGACTACCTGGGCTTGAACGCTGCAGTTGCAAAGAAGTGATACGGCCGTGACCGGAAAATTGATGGCCTTTTACTAGCAAAGGTCATCAAACAGTCATGAATCTGTCGTGAAATAAAGGGGCTCTGCACTCAGGTGTTAAGCCCCTTTTTCCTGCCCCGAGATCGCCATGACCGCCAATGAACAGCTGAGCGCATTGGGTTCAATCCTGGCTCACAGCGATTTGTACAGTTTGTTCCAGCCCATCGTGTCGTTGTCGGAGCGACGCATTCTGGGCTACGAAGCGCTGATCCGCGGCCCTTCCAACAGCCCGCTGCACTCACCGGTCAACCTGTTCGCCGTCGCCCGGCTGGCAGGCCGCCTGAGTGAGCTGGAGGTCGCTTGCCGTGAATCGGCGTGCCGTCGCTTCAGCGAACAGAAGCTTGAGGGCAAGCTGTTCCTCAACGTCTCCCCCGAATCCCTGCTGGAACCCACCCATCAGCCCGGCCTGACTCTGCAACTGCTGCAGCGTTATGGCATACCGCCCAGCCAGGTGGTGATTGAACTCACCGAACAATCTCCGACCGAAGATTTCGAACTGCTCTACAACGCCCTGCACCACTATCGCGACATGGGCTTTTCCATTGCCCTGGATGACTTGGGCGCAGGTTATTCCAGCCTGCGACTGTGGTCAGAGCTGCGCCCGGATTACGTGAAGATCGACCGCCACTTCATCGATGGCATCCACCAGGATGCGGTCAAACGCGAGTTCGTCGGTTCCATGCTGCAAATGGCCAAGGCCTCCCGGGCGACCGTCATTGCCGAGGGGATCGAGCAGCCCGAAGAACTGGCCGTGCTCACCGACATGGGCGTAGACCTGGTGCAAGGCTATCTGCTGTGCCGCCCCCAGGAACACCCGCCACGGGATGCCCGGGCGCTGCTGCCCAAACTCGAAACCGGCAGCCCGACGCTGGCCGAGGAAGGCTCGGACCTGAGCGCGCTGCTCAATGAACAGCCCGCGGTCAATCGCTCTACCCCCACCGCCAGCGTGCTGGAAGCCTTTCGCAAGCAAGCCAACCTGAATTCGCTGGCGGTGCTTGACGACGATCAGCAGCCCTGCGGCATCGTGCATCGTCATTCATTGTCTGACGTGCTGCTCAAGCCATTTGCCACCGAGCTCTTCGCCCGCAAGCCCATCAGCCGCCTGATGAGCGATGATTTTCTGGCCGTAGAGCTGGGGCAATCGCTGCAACAGGTCAGCCGCCTGCTCACCAGCCGTGCACGCCAGCGCATCGAAGAAGACTTCATCATCACCCTCAACGGCTGCTACATGGGGCTGGGACGGGTTATAGACGTACTCAAGCTGATCACCGAGCTGAAGATCCAGCAGGCACGTTATGCCAACCCCCTGACGCTGCTGCCGGGCAACGTGCCAATCCAGCAATGCCTGACCCGTCTGCTGCAGCAAGGGCGCGAGTCGATGATCTGCTACGTGGACATCGACAGTTTCAAACCCTTCAACGACATCTACGGTTATGGCCGTGGCGACGAAGTGTTGCTGTGCCTGGCGCAGTGCCTGAACGACCGCGTAGACCCCAGCCGCGACTTTGTCGGGCACATCGGCGGCGATGACTTCCTGATGGTGCTCGGCTCGGAAGACTGGCGCAAACGCCTGAACATGCTGCTTGAAGATTTCCAGAACCAGTGCCGCCGCTTCTATCGGGCCGAGCACCTGGAGTCAGGTTGCTTTACCGCTCTCAATCGCCTGGGCCAGCGTCAGGAGTTCCCGCTGCTGTCACTGTCCATCGGCGTGGTCCACCTGCGCCCCGAAGCCTGCGCAGGCCTGGATGCCAGCCAGTTGGCGGAACTGGCGTCACAAGCCAAGCACTACGCCAAGGACGTGGCAGGTGCCAGCGTTCATGTGATCGACACCTGGCAGCAGGGTGCGGAGTGGGTGGGGTTGTAGATTTTGTACGGTATCCGTGGGAGCAGAGCTTGCTCGCGAAGGCAGAATGTCAGGCACTGGTGATGTTGAATGTGCCGGCCCCTTCGCGAGCAAGCTCGCTCCCACAGGCTGATCGCATTTCAATGTGGGAGCGGGCTTGCTCGCGAAGGCGGTGGGTCAGGCTAACTACCCCGCCACTTCTTCCGAGCCCTCGCTCTTCACTTCTTGATAATCGTACTCAAACACCCGCACCACTTCCGAGGCATGCCAGGAGGCGGCCGCGACGCCATCGGACGGGCCAGAGAAACGCCCCAGGCGCTCGACACATTCGAAAAACCCGGTACGCGGCAAGCGGCTTGCGCCCTGGCTGATCACCAGCGAGCTGCGCAATGGCTGTTCGGCACGGGCGTCCATGGCGGCCAGGTGTTCCAGGGCGGCAGTCAGGGTCTGCATGGCCGGGCTTGGCAACTGCAGACGTTCCAGCAACGCGCGGTAGGTCAACAGGTGCCGTTGACGACGAGCATGGTCAAGCTCGGCCAGCAATGCATCCCAGTGCTGACGACTGATACGCACGCTCATGACTCACCCCGCCAACCCGCGACACCCAGCTCCCAGGCCAGGCTTCGACGAATTGCCGCGTCAGGCACACGCGTGCCGTTCTCGATCAGTTCCAGATAGGACGGGCTGATGCCGACAGTGCGTGCCAGCTGTGCCACCTCAAGGCCCTTGGCCGCTCTGAGGGCGCTGAGTTGGTCGAGCCCCGGCAGATCGGCGGGTACCCCGGCAGGCTCGTCTGGTGCGCGCTGAGCGGGTTTGTGCTCAACGCCTGCCGCTTTCAGCAACGCCTGGTACTGAGCCCATGGCAATACTGCGTACTCGGGCTCTCCGTCACGAGAAATGACCTGAAGATCCATACAACCCCCTGTGGGACAACGACACTTTTCAAGTAGGCAATTTCCGTATTTGCGCCATCTTAACAGCGGACAGGGGCCGCTGGCGCGTCTTGAAACGACACGCGGTTCGGATAGAGGAAGGTTTTATGAGGAACGGCGATTAAAAACCGGCACCCAAACGTGCCGGCTCAGGCTCTGGGACGGGGCATTCAGAGCCTCTCGATGACATCCTTGCCTTTTTCGTGTGCCAGCAGCGCCGGGGTGTCCGGGAGCCGCTCGACCACCGCCAGTTTTTCCGGCGACTGGGCATCACGCCAGGCGCGAAAGGCGTCTAGCTCGGTGTGGAAGTTCTTCATGACCCAGGCAAGCACGGCGATGTCATCGAGCATGCCGATGCCGGGGATCCAGTCGGGGATCAAATCCAGGGGGCTCAGGAAGTACATCAGACCCGCCACCACCGACAGCAGCATCTTGGGGCTGACTGACCGATATTCACCGCGCCAGTACGCCAGGCACAAGGCCTGCAGCAAGCGCAGGTCGTCCTTGAACTTGCCCAGGCGACTGCCCTGTCCGTCGCCTTTGCGGGCAACGGCGAACAGCAGCGCAGGGAGTTTGCCCGCGGTGATCAGGCGTCGCGCCATGGGCAAATACCGAATTAAATTCCAGGGTGCTTTCATGATCACTCCCGCCGACAACAGAACCACAGATAGAGATACGACCAGCTCGCCAAGGTTATCCACACAACTTGTGGATAACCTTGTGAACAGAGCCTGTTTTCCGCGCTGAGACCCCCGTTTTACGGGGCCTGAGCTCAAATCGGGCGTTTTTTACTCACATAAAAAAACCCACAAATTCGTTGACTTGCAGAGTCACTGAAGCTACTCCCTCCGTGTTCGCCAGGCCGATCGGAGATCGTCAGACAATACGCGTGCTGCCTGAGGCCCCGCAATGTTACTGGGACTCTGCACACAACGATCCGTTCGCCAAAAAGCCCCGCAAACGAAAACGCCCCGTCGAAACGGGGCGTTTTTTCAAACTGAAAACCAGTGCTTACTTTTTGGCAGGCGCTTGTTTTGCAGCAGGAGCTTCAGCGGGTTCGTCAGCGGAGTCATCTGCATCCGGTGCACCGGCAGCGTCAGCAGCAGCACCTGCGGCAGCAGGGTCTTTAATCGCCAGCAGTTCCAGGTCGAAGATCAGTACCGAGTTGGCAGGGATCGTCGGGCTAGGGCTCTGTGCGCCGTAAGCCAGGTCGCTAGGGATGTAGAGTTTGATCTTCTCGCCAACATGCATCAGTTGCAGGCCTTCGACCCAACCCGGGATCACGCCACTAACAGGCAGATCAATCGGGCTGCCGCGCTCAACGGAGCTGTCGAACACTTTGCCATCGGTCAGCTTGCCTTCGTAGTGAACAGTCACGACGTCAGTAGGCTTTGGCTGAGGACCATCGGCTTTCTTGATGATTTCGTACTGAAGGCCGGAAGCGGTAGTGGTGACTTCCTTACGCTTGCCGTTCTCTTCGAGGAATTTCTTGCCGGCAGCAGCCGACTCTTCGCTCATCTTGGCCAGACGCTCTTCGGCACGCTTTTGCAAGGCAGCGAAGGCTTCTACCAGTTCTTCATCCTTGAGCTTCTGAGGCTTCTTGCCCACAGCATCTTCGATGCCTTGAGCGACGGCCTTGGAATCCAGGTCGTCCATGCCTTCCTGAGCCAGGCTTTTGCCCATGTTCAGGCCGATGCCGTAGGAAGCTTTTTGCGCCGGGGTTTTCAGCTCTACGCTGGTATGCGAGTCGCAACCTGCAAGTACCAAAGCTACCAGGGCTACCGCCGCCGCCAACCGATGCTGTTTCATGCTAATTCCTTGTTCATGCGCCAATAGGGCAAACGAGTAAAGCCGCGAGCTTATCAGGCTGCCGCGATCAATGGCTACCGGCATGAGAGGGAGAAAATATAGATAAGTTCAGGTATCCAAAGGTTTTCTTCGACCGGGTGCGAAACTGTTCAGTTTCGGTTCAGCCATCAGTACCCGATAACACCTGTACGGGTGGGACCAACACAAAAACCTGTGGGAGCGAGCTTGCTCGCGAAAGCATCAGTCCTGAAACATTTCAAGTGACTGACACACCGCATTCGCGGGCAAGCCTCGCTCCAACATTACCGGCATGGCTGACGCAGGTTATTGGGCGCCTTTGATATCGCCCTTCATGGCCGCCGTCAGCTTGTCCACGTTGTAGCGGAACATCTGTGCGTAGGTGGCAGCCGGACCGTCAGCTGGCGACAGGGATTCAACATAGAGTTCACCGCCAGGCTGTGCACCGCTGGCTGCGGCAATCTGCTTGACCAGACGCGGATCACCGGAGTTTTCAAAGAAGTAGGCGCTGACGTGTTCGGTCTTGATCTGGCGGATCAGTTTCGACACATCGGCTGCCGACGCTTCGGCCTCGGTGGAGAAGCCCAGTGGCGACAGGAAGGTCACGCCGTAGGCATCACCGAAGTAGCCAAACGCATCGTGGGAGGTCAGGACTTTGCGCTGAGCCTTGGGGATCGCCTGGATCTGGGCGCGGGCGTAGCTGTCCAGGTCTTGCAGCTGGGCGATGTACTTGTCGCCATTGGCCTGGTACTCGGCAGCGTTGTCCGGGTCGGCTTTTTTCAGGGCGGCAACGATGTTACGCACGTAGATCACACCGTTGGCGGCGCTGTTCCAGGCGTGTGGGTCGGTGATGCGCTTGCCGTCTTCTTCCATGCTGCGGGTCTTGATGCCGTTGGACAGCACCACAGGCTTGCCCTTATAGCCGGAAGCCGTGATCAGGCGATCCAGCCAGCCTTCCAGGTGCAGACCGCTGACGAAGGTAACGTCGGCCTGTTTCAGCGACTGGGCGTCAGCCGGGGTTGGCTCGTAGACATGGGGGTCGCCGTTGGGGCCGATCAGCGAGGTGACGTGTACGTGATCGCCACCAACGTTGTGCACCATGTCGGCGATCACGGTGAAAGAAGCGACCGCTTCCAGCGGCTTGGCCTGGGCCAAAGTGGTAAATGCGGACAGCGCAAAGGCTGCCATTGAGCCCAATAGCATGGATCGTTTCATGACATTTCCCGGGGTGTGAGGGGTTGGCGAACTTGGTTTCAGCTAGCGAGATGAGCCTTTGGAAACAGTCGACGCACAATCCCGGTGCGTCCGAACAACAACGAAAACCCGTAGAAGGCGCTGGCCGTCAGCACAATGGCTGGCCCCGAAGCGACCCCAAGGTGGTAGGAAACAATCAGCCCGATCAAACCGGACAGCGTCGCCACCAGTGTCGAAATCATCATCAATGCGCTCAGGGACGTGGCCCAGAAACGCGCAGCCGTGGCCGGCAACATCATCATGCCCACCGCCATCAGCGTGCCCAGCGCCTGAAAACCTGCCACCAGGTTCAGCACCACGAGCAACAGAAACAGCACGTGGTACAGCGAACCGCGCCCGCCCACGGCCCGCAGGAAGCCGGGGTCGAAACATTCCAGTACCAGCGGCCGGTAGATCAGCGCCAGCAACACAATGGTGAAGGATGCAATGCCGCCGACCATGTAGATGGCATTGGAGTCGATGGCCAGAATGGTGCCGAACAACACATGCAGCAGGTCAACGTTGGACCCGTGCAGCGACACGATCAACACCCCCGCCGCCAGGGACGTCAGGTAGAAACTGGCAAAGCTGGCATCCTCGCGCAGTGCCGTCAGTCGGCTGACCAGCCCGGACAACAAGGCCACCGCCAACCCGGCGATCAGCCCGCCAAAGCCCATGGCGGGCAGCGACAGGCCGGCGAACAGAAAGCCGACCGCCGCACCCGGCAGCACCGCGTGGCTCATGGCGTCGCCCACCAGGCTCATGCGCCGCAGCATCAACAGCACGCCCACGGGGCCAGAACCGATGCCCAGCGCCAGGCACGCCACCAGGGCACGACGCATAAAACCGAACTCGACGAAGGGCTGGACCAGATTGGTGTAGAGCATCATGAGCGGTGCCCTCCTTGTGCGGCGTCGTCTTCATCGTCGACGTCGGTGGCGCACTGCTCGGCATCCGCCGTCCAGAATTCGGCCATATTGCGGGCCTTGCGCAGGTTCGCGGTGCTTAGCACCTCGGCGGTGTCGCCCCAGGCAATGGCTTCGCGGGCCATCAGCAGGGTTTTCGGGAAGTGCTGGCGAACCTGATCCAGGTCGTGCAGCACGGCAATCACGGTGCGACCCTGGCCGTGCCAGATGCGCACCAGTTCCAGCAAGTCCCGGGTGGTGCGTGCGTCGATGGCGGTGAAGGGCTCATCGAGCAGGATCACCTCGGCGTCTTGCAACAGCAGACGGGCGAACAATACGCGCTGAAATTGCCCCGACGACAGCGAACCGATACTGCGGGCCTCAAAACCTTCAAGGCCTACCGCCGCCAACGACTCGCTGGTGCGACGACCCTGATCACGGCTCAAACCCCGAAACGGGCCAATGCTGCGCCAGGCGCCCATGGCCACGGTGTCGGCAACGCTCAGGGGGAAACTGCGGTCGATCTCCGCCGCCTGGGGCAGATAACCCAGGGTACGTGTGGCGATCTTGCCCAGGTCCACGCGCCCGGCAGCCGGTTTCATGGTCCCGGCGATGGCCTTGATCAGGGTGGATTTGCCAGCACCGTTGGGGCCGACAATCGCGGTCAGGCTCCCGGCCTCGAAACGCCCGCTGATGTGGTGCACGGCAGGGCGGCGCTCATAAGCGACCGTGAGGTTTTCCAGCGCAATGGCAGCACTCATGGAATCGCCACCGACCAGATAATGGCCAGCCACAACAACACCAGCACACCAAACGCCAGCAACATGCGTTTGGATGCAGATTGAGCCAGCACCGAGCTGGCAATAGAAGGAGTGCGAGGAGCTTTCACAGGGAGGATAACCGGAAACCATTTGTTACAGTATTACATAGCGTTTTACACTTATGAAAGCACCGTCGAAGAACTCATTGAACATCGGGGGCTGAGGGCCGTTTCCACAGGGGTTGTTCGGGTTTGTCATTCACCCGATTTGCGCATTTGCATCGACAACGGCAACTTGCGCCGTCTTACATCGTGAAAGGCGCGCCAGTTGGCTTCCTGGGCAGCCGCCAGCATCTGCTCGTCGCCCAGGGTGTCGCCCCAGGCCCGCAGCGTGTAGTGCTCAAGCGGTCCGTATTGAGCTTCCAGGCGCAGGACTTTTTGCTCGCAGCGGCAATTGATGCCGGCAATCTCGCCGGTCAGTACGCCATCCCTCGATTGCAATTCGGTCCCGATCAGGCGCACACCCAGCCGTTTGGCAAACGGGGCGAGCACCAATGCAGGTGATGCCGAGCAGATAGTCACCGTGGCTTCCTGGCGAAGCTGATCGGCCACCGACAGCAAACCTTCCGCACGCATGAGTTTTTCCCAGGTCGCGTCGCAATAGGCTTCGGCACGCTCGCTCACCCAGGCCACCTGCACGCCCTTGAGGAACGTGTGGATGAGTCGGGCTTTCAAGTCATTGCGGGTGATCCGCCCGCACAGGTAAGCAACGCTCGCAGGGGCAAGGCGGACAATACGACGGGCAAACAGCAGGTCGCCAAACGCAAATCGCAGGAACGGCACGAAACTGTCGTGATACGTCAGGGTGCCATCAAAATCGAATGCAGCCAGAATCGACCGCTGCTGTTGCTCACTCGGTGTTGCGTTCAACTGACCACCTCAACCCACTTTGGATACTTTGCAGAGCTGTCATTCAATCGTCCCGACACGGATGAGGTCAAGATAAACACAGACCTGTGGAAGAGGATCCTGGAATTTTTAGACGGTCACAACACCCGGCGCATACGTTGCGGCTGGTCCTGTCGCCCGTCTGGCATCCGGCATGTGTCCAGATCTTCCACCCAGGTGAACCCGGCCTGTTCATACAGGGCAATCGCCGGGGCATTGGACTTGAGCACCGCGAGTTCAACGCTCTTGAAACCGTCCTGCTCGCAGTGATCGATCACCGCCGTCAACAAGCGCCGGCCGTGGCCCTTGCCCCGTTGCTCGCGCTGCACCTGCATACCAAGAATCGCGACACGGTCATCGCCGCCATTGCGGCAAAAACTCTCGGGGTAGGCTTCGGCTGAACCAATGATCCGCTCGCGCTCTTCCACGACGTAAACCGCCCAGTCGTTCTGTTTCACATCCGCCAGCGCACGGGCAACCACCTGTTTGGACGGTGGCAAGGCCCGAGGGGAAAACCGGCCTTCGGCGTTGACTTGAACAAACAGATCGTAAAAACCATCCAGATCGTTGGTTCGAATTTTTCTGACACCCATGGCAATCCTTACCTTCAGTGTCCGGGCGCAACAGCGTATAGCAAATGGCGAGCAGAGGGTGTAGCTACAAAACCCCGCCCGTCTCAAGCATCAACTGCGCCGCCATTTCCCGGAGCTTTTCCAGTACGGCCTCACAGGACGGCGGCAGGTCGGTGTCCAGGCGTTGCAGGAACGGGCAGGCCAGCACCGCCAAAACATTCTGCTGTGGCCCTAGCAACGGTACAGCGATATTGAACACGCCCGACGTTTGCTGGCTGGGCATGATGATGAAGCCGTCCGCCTGAACCTTGTCCAGTTGTGCGTCAAAGTCTTCAGGCCATTGTTCGCGGGGCATGATCTCGCGCTCCTTGAGCATGAACTGCCGCTCTTCGGCGCTGGAAAATGCCAGTGCCACGTGCCCGGAGCCGGTGCTGACCAGGCTCATCCGCGCGCCGATCCGCAGACCAAAACTCCAATAGCCCGGTGCATCGACCTGGGCAACGACACTTAGGGCACCACGGTCGTAAACCGAGATATGGCAGGCCTGCTCGGCGGCCTGGACAAAGCGGCGCATGAACGGCAAGGCCAGGCTGACCAGACGGCGCGTGGGGGAATGCCGGTGCGCCAGTTCGAACAGCTTGAGGGTCAGTTCATAGCGGTCACCGCTGGTGCGCGCCACGTAGCCACGGCGCACCAGCCGGTCGAGCATGCGATAGATCTCGTTGGGCTTGCGGTCCAGCACCTTGGCCAGCTCGGCCTGGGACAACCCCTCCTCCAGATCCGCCAGCGCTTCAAGGATGTCAAGCCCCTTGTCCAGCGCGGGCGCACGGTAGCGGTCGCTGCCGTCTTCAATCTCATCCGACATCGCGTTGTCACCCTCACCCATCCAGATCTGCTCCCGCAAAAAAACTGCGGGGATGATTTCCCATCACGTGCCGACGGTCAATCGATGCTTCTGCGCCCTTGACCGACCCCATGGCGATTGATTATATATGAATCATTGATTCATCTATAAATTTACACCCATAAATATAACACTCCATAAACGAGGCTCCCTCCATGACCCATCTTCAGGGCAAGACCGCGTTGGTGACAGGCGCAGCGCAAGGCATTGGCCGCGCCAGTGCCTTGCGACTCGCACAAGCGGGCGCGCATGTCATCGCCACCGACGTCAATCAGCAGACGCTGAACGAACTGCAAGGCATCTCCAACATCCGCCTCGAACAGCTCGACGTGCTCAACCGGGCCGCCATCGATGCATTGATCGCCCGCCTGGACCCCATCGATGTGCTGTTCAACTGCGCCGGTGTGGTGCACAACGGCACGGTGCTGGAGTGCTCGGAAAGCGACCTGAATTTCGCTCTGGACCTCAACGTCCGCGCCCAGTTTCATGCTGTGCAAGCCGTATTGCCCGGTATGCTGGCGAACGGTGGCGGCAGCATCATCAACATGGCCTCGGTGGCCTCCAGCGTGAAAGGCGTGCCCAACCGCTTTGCCTATTGCGTGAGCAAGGCCGCGGTCATCGGCCTGACCAAATCCATTGCCGCGGACTACGTTGCCCAAGGCATCCGCTGCAACGCGATCTGCCCCGGCACGGTGGAAAGCCCCTCGTTGCAGGACCGTCTGCGCGCCCAGGGCGACTACGAAAAAGCCCACGCCGCGTTCGTTGCACGCCAACCCATGGGCCGCATCGGCCAGCCCGACGAGATTGCCGACCTGGTGCTGTACCTGGCGGGTGCGACCTTCACCACCGGGCAGATTCACGTCATCGACGGCGGCTGGACCGGCTGAGTCGTCCCTTCCCGAATCGTTTCACTCTTCTCTTTTTAATCAGGAGCACCACGCCCCATGAAACTACTTCGTTATGGCAATACCGGTCAGGAACGCCCAGGCCTTCTGGACACCGACGGCGTGATCCGCGATCTGTCGCAGCACGTGAGTGATATTTCGGCAGACACGCTCTCTCCCGACCTGCTGAAAAAACTCGCAGCCCTGGACACCGCCACCCTGCCGGCGGTCAGCGGCTCACCCCGCCTGGGGCCGTGCGTTGCCCGCTCCGGCAAGTTCATCTGCATCGGCCTGAACTACTCCGACCACGCCGCTGAAACCGGCGCGACCGTGCCGCCTGAACCGATCATTTTCATGAAAGCCACCAGCACCATCATTGGCGCCAACGATGCCGTGGAAATCCCCCGCGGCTCGAAAAAAACCGACTGGGAAGTCGAGCTGGGCGTGGTTATCGGCAAGACCGCCAAATACGTCAGCGAGGCGGACGCCCTGGATCATGTGGCCGGTTATTGCGTGATCAACGATCTGTCCGAGCGCGCCTTTCAGATCGAGCGCCAAGGACAATGGACCAAGGGCAAGAGCTGCGACACCTTCGGCCCCATTGGCCCGTGGCTGGTGACTAAAGACGAAGTGGCCGACCCGCAGAATCTGGACATGTGGCTGGAAGTCGACGGCCATCGCTACCAACAGGGCTCGACCCGGACCATGGTCTACGGCGTTGCCTACCTGGTGTCCTACCTGTCGCAATTCATGAGCCTGCAACCGGGCGACATCATCTCCACCGGCACCCCACCAGGCGTTGGCATGGGCCAAAAGCCGCCGATCTATCTGCGTCCGGGGCAGCGCATGCACCTGGGTATCCAAGGTCTGGGTGAGCAGAGCCAGGTGACACAGGCCGAGCCCGGCGACGCCTGATTGCTGGAGCGAACACAACAATAAGAACGCACCCTGGAGAACACCTCATGTCCGGTCGCATCGATACGCACAATCACCTCTGGCATTTCGGCGGCCGCGACTCGGCATGGATCAACGACGACATGCAGCCGTTACAGCGCGACTTTCTGATTTCGGAATTGCGCGCCACGCTGCAGCAGAACGGTGTCGACCAATGCCTGCTGGTCCAGGTGCTTCCCGTTGACCGGGAAACCCGCTGGCTGCTGGAGATCGCCGATCAGAACCCTGTGGTTGCCGGGGTGATCGGCTGGTGTGACATCACTCAGGGTGCGGCCATTGAACCCACGCTGGCGAGCCTGCAAGCAACGTCTTCCAGGCTCAAAGGCATCCGCTACATGTCCCAGAACCTGCCCCCCGAACACTTGCTCGACCCGGCCTTCATCGCGGGCGTTCAGGCGGTAGGGCGGGCCGGACTGGTGTATGAACTGCTGCTCGATGCGTCGCAACTGGACGCCGCACGACGGTTGATCGAACACTGCCCGGACGTCAGGTTTGTCGTTGAGCACTGCGCCAAACCCAGGATTCGTCAGCAGCAACTGTCGCCTTGGCGCGAGGAACTGGCCGCTATCGCCAGCAGCAGCGACAAGGTGTTTTGCAAAGTGTCAGGGCTGGTCACCGAGGCTGATTGGCAGCATTGGCGCCACGACGATTTGCGGCCCTACATCGAACATGCGTTCGACGCATTTGGTGGTCAGCGGGTGCTGTACGGATCGGACTGGCCGGTGTGCCTGCTCGCTGCCCCCTACGCAGAGGTCATGGGCATCTGGCATCGGCTCTTTGAAACCGGAAGCGACGTGCAACCCGACGATTTCTTTTCCAATAACGCCCGGCGGCTCTATGCACTGGACGGGGCACAGGAGAGTCATCCGTGATCAAAATGAACCCCATCGCACGCACCGGTCTGAGCATACCAAGCCTGACATTCGGCGGTGCCAGCCTGGCGAACCTGTTCAAGACGCTTTCCAATCGCGAGGCCATCGATGCCGTGGAAGAAGCGATCGAACTGGGCTGGCGCAGCTTCGATACCGCACCGCATTACGGCAGCGGTTTGTCTGAGCTGCGCCTGGGGCTGGGCCTGCGCGATCTGCCCCGCGATGACTATGTGCTGTCCACCAAAGTGGGGCGCCTGCTGTTTGCGCGTCAAAGGCCTGGCCTGGAAGCCGGTGATTTCTTCTTCGATGAAAACCCGTTCGACCGCGAATACGACTACTCCTATGACGGCATCATGCGCTCCTACGAAGACTCGTTGCAGCGCCTGGGCAACCGGCGTATCGACATTCTCTACGCTCACGACGTCGGCACTTACACCCATGGCAAGACCGACCAGGAACGCACGCATTTTCGGGCCCTGTGCAGCTCGGGTTTCCGGGCGCTGGAAGAGCTGAAGGCCAGTGGCGCCATTGCTGCCTTCGGTGTCGGCGCCAATGAAGAAGCCATCCTCATGGAAGTCCTGGACCATGCCCAGCCAGACATTTTCATGCTCGCCAACCGCTACAACCTGCTGGAGCCCCGGCGTGATGCGTTTTTCGGCAAATGCGCGAAACACGGCGTATCCGTGGCCATTGCCGCGCCGTTCGCCACCGGCATCCTGGTAACCCCCGACAAGGCCCAGGCGCTGTACGAATACGGCAAGGCGCCTGCTGCGGTCGTGGAAAAGGTCAAGGCGCTGGGAAACATCTGCCACCAATACGACGTACCCATGGGCGCCGTGGCGTTGCAGTTCCCGCTGCGCAACCCTCAGGTGGTGACCGTCGCGTGCGGCATTCAAAGCGCGGAACAGGCGCAACTGAATCTGCAATGGGCGACCACCGGGTTGCCTGATGCGTTGTGGGCTGCGCTAGCGCCATTGGGGATCGCGTAAAAGGCGTCAACACTCCTTGATGCTGGCCCAGCAAGCCGCTACAGCCTCAGCCGTGGTGGCTTTGATGCGTACAAGATCGAGCGGGTAATCGACTCCCTGGTTTTCCCTGAAACGGATGGCCGTGAATTGGCCGTTACTAGCGCGAAGGATGTATCCGCTGTCGATGCAATCAGAAGAGGCAAGGAAGATTGCACCCGGCACGACCCACTCCGGTTTGAGGTTCTGCGGCGGCGACGTAATACCCCACATCCGGGTCTTGGCCACAGGTGATATCGCGTTGACCAGAATCCCGTACTCGCGCCCCTCCATGCTTAACGCATTCATGATGCCCAATTGCGCCATCTTGCCTGCCGCGTAAGCCGTCAGTCCTGCCTGTGCGTAATCCGAATACATGGCACGGTCGGACGAAGTCAGCACGATGCGCGGGCAAGCCGATTGCTTCAGGTAGCCCCAAGCGTGCTTGCACAGCCAGACCGGCGCGTAGACGTTGACGCCGATGGCGCGTTCAAGAAACGCATCGTCTGCGTCTTCAATCGGCTGATAACCCACCCAACCGGCGTTGTGCAACACGATATCCAGCGCGCCGAATTCATGAATCGCACATTCGATCAACGCTTTGCATGAAGCCTGGTCGGATAGCTCGGCACTGTGAGCAACAGCGCTGTAACCCTGATCACGAATCGCCTGAGCGGCACCGCTGGCAATCGATGAGTCGCTGCCCTTCCCTGAGTTGTCGGTGCCACGGTCGCTGATGACCACATTGGCGCCGCGCTTGGCCAACTCAAGCGCATAGGCATAGCCCAGGCCCCTGCCCGCACCGGTGATGATTGCTGTTTTGCCGTCGAAGTTCATGGCTGGCCTCCTGATGAGACTCCATGTTAACGAGCAGGTCCGACGAAGTTTAATACTATGGGCGAACGACTTTGATACGTCCCGGGTCTCAGCCCCTGATGCATAATCACCCCGCCCCATTGATCGGGATGGCCGTACGCATGAAGGACCATGAATCGTGATTGAAACCCGTCTGCTCCAGCAGTTCATTGCCGTCGCTGAAGAACTGCACTTTCACCGCGCCGCCATTCGCCTGCATATGGCTCAACCGCCGTTGAGCCAGGCCATCAATCGCCTGGAGGAAAAGCTGGGGTTTGTCCTTTTGGTGCGTGACAAGCGCGAGGTCAGGCTGACCGCCGCCGGGCATGCATTTCTGCAGGGTGCCTATCAAACCCTGCAGGCGCTGAATCAAGGCACCGAATACGCCCGAGAGGTATCGCGAGGCCTTGCTGGCAAGCTGACCGTAACCGCCCTTTCAATCGTGGGCTACGGGTCATTGCTGAACACCTTTCGGCAATTCAAGACAACCTTTCCCAAGGTGCAGCTGGTTATCAAGGAGATGCCGTCCCTGCATCAGGCCCAGGCCATTGCCGCTGGGGAAGCCGACATCGCCTTCATGCGCACGCTGCCAATCGCGTCGTCATTCCTGACGTCACGGTTGCTGCTGACCGAAGACATTCTGCTGGCTTTGCCCATCGACCATCCGAAGGGGGTGGACAAGGACGTCGACCTGCGACATTTCGCTGAAGATGACTTTGTGTTTACCCCGCAAGCCCTTGGCAGCGGTTATCACCAGCAACTCATCGCCCTGTGTGAGGCGGCGGGGTTCTACCCCAGGGTGGCTCAGGAGGCCGCGCAGTTGCACACGTTGATCGGGCTGGTGGCCGGTGGTTTTGGTGTCGCATTGGTGCCCGAAACGGTTGCGCAGTCGGTGCGCCACGACTCGGTGATGTATCGGAAAATTCGCCCGCTGTCCCCGACCATCGACACACGCCTGGGGCTCTACGCAACGTGGGACATGAGGAACGATTCACCTTTGCTGGCGCGCTTCACTTCGATGCTGGATTTCAGCGAAACGAGCGCCTCATGAGGGCTACTTTTTGACATAGGCCGCTGAGGGCTTTACCTCGACACCGCCCTCTCCCGTCACCACCAAGGTTGCCAAGGGCTGCCCGGTGTTGCGCTCGAGCAACACGGAATGCGGCTCGCCTTCTGCGTACAGATTGACTTCGCCCCATTGGCGCAGGGTCACCACCACCGGGAACAGCGCTTCGCCCTTGGCAGTCAGGACGTACTCCTGATAAACCGTGCCGTCCGACGCCGGGATCAACTGCAATATCCCCTGCTCCACCAGCGAGCGCAGCCGGTCGGTGAGGATGTTGCGCGCCACCCCGAGGCTGGCCTCGAAGGCGCCGAAACGGCGGATGCCATCGAAGGCATCGCGCACGATCAGCATCGACCAGCGATCCCCGACAATATCCAGCGCACGGGCCACAGGGCATGGTGATTGGGCGAGGCTTTTTCGTTTGGCCATTGAGATTTTCCTTGTAGGAGCGAGGCTTGCCCGCGATTACGGTGTACTTGGCACACCGCATCAAGCCCATCGCAGGCAAGCCAGCGCCTACAAAAGGTCTGACGCAGCTTGTAAATTCCAGTTGCAATTTAAAACAAGCATCCTTAGGCTTCAACCAGTTTTAAAAAGCAACTACATGGATGCCACGCTATGAACGCAAGACAGGAAACCGCCATTCCCGCCCCCCAAGTCCGTACCCCCACCACACTGGTCTGGCTGCTATCGGTCTGTTGCGCTATCAGCGTGGCGAACGTGTATTACGCGCAGCCGTTGCTGGACAGCATCGGGACAGCGTTCCAGATTGGCCAGGCGGATGTCGGCAAGGTCATCACCGCGATCCAGATCGGCAGCGCCCTGGCTTTGCTGCTGGTGATTCCGCTGGGGGACTTGCTCAACCGCAAGCGCTTGATGATCACTCAACTGGTCTTGCTGGCAGTGGCATTGATCGGGGTCGCGCTGGCCAGCGGTTCTGTTGCGCTTTACCTGGGCATGCTCGGGGCAGGAATGTTTGGCACGGCCATGACCCAAGGCTTGATTGCCTATGCGGCCTCTCTGGCCAGCGCGCAAGAACGCGGACGGGTGGTGGGCGTGGTGCAAAGCGGCGTGGTGATCGGTGTGCTGATGGCAAGGGTACTGGCCGGCGTGATCACCGATCTCGCTGGCTGGCAGGCGGTGTATTGGGTGTCAGCCAGTCTGGCAGCGGGCATGTTGCTGATGCTGTGGCGAACCTTGCCGGCACTGCCGGTGCCAACGACAGGCATGTCGTATGGGCAACTGTTGCGTTCGATGCTGACGCTACTGGGCACGGAAAGAACCTTGCAGGTGCGTGGCATGATCGGTTTCTTCATGTTCGCTGCTTTCAGCACGTTCTGGACGGCCCTGGTGCTGCCGCTTAGCGCCCCGCCGCTGTCGATGTCCCACGGCGTGATGGGTGCCTTCGGGCTGGTGGGCGTTGTCGGTGCCCTGGCGGCGGCGCGTGCTGGACACTGGACCGACCAGGGTTTCGGCCAACGAACCACAGGTCTGGCACTGGGCTGCCTGATGCTGGCGTGGCTACCCATCGCACTGCTGCATCAGTCGATTTTTGCGCTGATCATCGGCATCGTCATGCTGGACCTCGGCGGTCAGGCGGTGCACGTGGTGAATCAGAGCCTGATTCTCACCACACGCCCGGAAGCCTCCAGCCGGTTGATCGGCTGCTACATGCTGTTCTACTCGGCAGGCAGCGGCCTGGGGGCGATGGCCTCGACCTGGGTGTACGCCCAGGCCGGCTGGAGCGGCGTCTGCTTATTGGGCTTTGCTGCGAGCGCCCTGGCGATGGCGTTCTGGCTGGTAACGCGGTTTACGAAGCGCTCGGCAACAGCTTGCCACGGCACTCGCCAAACCCGATCGCTGGCAGCCCCGGCCGACTGCAACGCGCCCGCAGAATGATTTCATCACCGTCCTGCAGGAAGGTTCGGGTTTCGCCGTTGCTCAGGGTCAGCGTCTGTTTACCGCCCTGGGTGATTTCCAGCAGGCTGCCCAGTTGATCAGGCTGCGGGCCAGACAAGGTGCCGGTGCCCAGCAGGTCTCCCGGTTGCAGCTTGCAGCCGTTGACGCTGTGGTGCGCGACCATTTGTGCCACGGTCCAGTACATGTGTTGCGCGTTGCTCAAGGCCAGACGCTGGGGTGCATGCCCCGCTTCTTTCATGCCTTCGGTCAGCAGCAACACTTCAAGCTCGATGTCCAGTGCGCCGGTCTGTTGATCGGTTGCGTCCAGCAGGTACGCCAGTGGTTGCGGATCCCCTGCGGGCCTTGGAGGTTGCGGAATACGAAACGGCGCCAGAGCTTCGGCGGTGACCACCCAGGGCGAAATGCTGGTGGCAAAGCTTTTGGACAGGAACGGCCCCAGCGGCTGGTATTCCCAGGCCTGGACATCCCGCGCCGACCAGTCATTGAGCAGGCAGAAACCGGCAATATGCTCGGCGGCCTGGCCAATGGCGATGGTGTCGCCCTGCTGATTACCGGGGCCGATCCACACCCCCAGTTCCAGTTCGTAATCCAGGCGCTTGCTGGGGCCGAAGCTCGGCTCAGTGGCACCCGGCGCCAGAGTCTGGCCCTGGGGACGCTTGAACGGCGTACCACTGATGCAGATGGTCGACGCCCTGCCGTGGTAACCAATGGGCACGTATTTGTAGTTCGGCAACAAAGGCGCGTCGGGGCGGAACAGCTTGCCGACGTTATTGGCGTGATGGATGCCAACGTAGAAGTCGGTGTAGTCACCCACCCGGGCGGGCACATGCATCTGGCAGGCGGACTGCGGGTGCAGGATCTTGTCGCCCAAGGCCTGGATCAGTGCCTTTTGCGGGCTGTCGGCATCGAGCAGTTCGAGCAAGGCGCTGCGCAACGCCTGACGAGCCTGCGCACCCTGGGCAAAAAACTCGTTCAGGTGCGCGCCGCTGGCCGCCTGCGCCGCGACCTGCGCCGGGCCACTGAACAATTGCGCATCCAGCGCACCCTGCAGATCAAACACCTGATCACCAATCGCCACGCCACCGCGCGGGGCCTGGCCCGGAACACTGAAAATACCCAGCGGCAGGTTTTGCAGCGGGAAGTCGCCATGACCATTAGCCGACGTGATCCAGCTCTGACGATTCGAAGAAATGCTCATGATTATTCCTGTTTGAAAGTCTTGGCCATGCCGACCCAGCAGCCATCGTAATCGGGCTGCAAATGCGGGCTTTCAAGGGCATGACGGCTTGGACGCAATACGTTGAAGGTCTCGAACATGAAGGCCATGGTGCCATCGATCTTTTGTGGCCCCAACTCGGCGGCAACGGCCTTTTCCACGGTGGCGTTGTCCGGCCCGTGGGCGCTCATGCGCCCGTGCAGCGACGCACCTCCGGGCACGAAGCCTTCGGCCTTGGCGTCGTAGGCGCCATCGATCAGGCCCATGAACTCGTTCATTACATTGCGGTGGAACCACGGCGGGCGGAAGGTGTTTTCCGCCACCATCCAGCGCGGCGGGAAGATCACAAAATCAGCGTTTGCCACCCCGTGCACCGCACTTGGCGCGGTCAGTACCGTGAATATCGAAGGGTCAGGATGATCGAAACTCACCGTGCCCAGGGTGTTGAACCGACGCAGATCGTATTTGTAGGGCACGTTATTGCCGTGCCACGCCACCACGTCGAACGGCGAGTGATCCAGTTGCGTGGCCCACAGTTCGCCCAGGAACTTCTGCACCAGAGTGCAAGGCTCGTCGCGGTCTTCGAAGCTGGCCACAGGCGTCAGGAAATCACGGGGATTGGCCAGACCGTTGCTGCCGATCGGGCCCAGGTCCGGCAGGCGGAAGGCTACACCGTGGTTTTCGCAGATGTAGCCACGGGCGCGGTCATCCAGCAGCTCGACGCGAAACTTGAGCCCGCGGGGCAGCACGACGATCTCCAGCGGCGCCACCTCCAGCACGCCCAGTTCGGTGATCACTCGCAGGCGTCCGAGCTGCGGGACGATCAACCATTCACCATCGGCATTGAAAAATGCCCGCCGCATCGAGGTGTTCGCGCGATAGACATGCACGCTGATGCCATCCGCCTGATCAGCAGCCGACGTGGCAGCGAGGGTGACGAGGCCGTCGAGAAAGTCCGTGGGCTCAGCGGGTATATCGAAGGCATCCCAACGAAGGCGATTGGGCGTGACCGGGCCCATTTCCTGGCCAGGGATCTGCCGTTCAAGCCGTTCATAGCGTGGATGGCTGGCCGAGGGTTTGATCCGGTACAACCAGCTGCGACGCGATTCGCCACGGGCAACGGTGAAAGCTGTGCCCGAGAACTGTTCGGTATACAGGCCATGGGAATGACGTTGGGGCGAGTTTTGCCCCACGGGCAACGTGCCTGGCAAGGCTTCAGTGCTGAACTCGTTGCCGAAGCCGCTCAGGTAGCGCAAGGCATCGGAAGAAGGATTCAAGGACATGACGACCTCTTGTTATTTTTGTAACCAAATTACGCATAACGTAATTTGTGTTTACCCCAAGGTCAAGCTATAAAAGCGGCCTTCCCGCAAAGGTGCATCACTGCTCATGGCAAATGAAATCAAGGGTTCGGCGGCGCCTCGCCAGCAGAAAGTCCAGGCCGCCGAAGTCGGCACCGGCATCCTCAAGGGCCTCGCTGAACTGGCGCCTGCCACCTCGTTGTCGCGTCTGGCCGAGCATGTCGGCATGCCTGCGGCCAAGGTGCACCGCTACCTGCAAGCCTTGATTGCCAGCGGTTTTGCCGAACAGGACGCCACCACCAACCACTACGGTCTGGGCCGTGAAGCCCTGCTGGTGGGCCTTGCTGCACTGGGACGACTGGACGTGTTGAAAATTGCCAGCCCGCATCTGGTGGCCCTGCGCGACGAACTCAACGAAACCTGTTTCCTTGCGGTGTGGGGCAACAAGGGGCCGACCGTGGTCTACGTCGAGCAGTCCATCGGCGCGGTGACACTGGTGACTCGCGTGGGCTCGGTACTGCCGCTGCTGACGTCATCCACGGGTCAGGTGTTCAACACCTTTCTGGCCCCAGGCGAAACCCGTGAACTGCGCGAACAGGAAAGCACCAAGGCCAGCGCCAAATGGCTCAAGGAGCTGAACAAACAAACCGAGGTCATCAGAACCTCAGGGCTGAACCACGTGCATGGTTTGCTGATGCCCGGCGTCAACGCGGTGTCCGCCCCGGTATTTGCCACCGGTCATGAGCTGGCAGGCGTCATTACCGTGGTCGGCGCGGCGTCGGTGTTCACCACCCAGAGCCAGGAGTCAGCGGCAGAACTGTTGTTGAAAGCCTCTACCGCCATCAGCGCACGTATGGGCGGTTCGCGGCCTGATTCGGTGTGATTTTGCGGCGCACGTAGAACCTGTGGGAGATTCTATGTTTGGCCGCAAGTGTGTAGATACTCTGTTCCCGGTCAAGCTTTTAGCAGGTGTTTCTCGCTAAAAAGCTTGGCCGTGTCAAAGTCCTCTCCCGACTGCATGCATGCCCACAATCCCGTCAGGTATTTACGCATCACAGCAC